>ERZ791765.1-NODE-1-length-572394-cov-19.602244_pt1 | contig 572394 bp, 516 predicted proteins | sample MGYA00509949_ERZ791765 | MGnify/ENA primary metagenome ERZ791765 (study PRJEB30046, sample SAMN00791980) | human gut metagenome | study: EMG produced TPA metagenomics assembly of the A metagenome-wide association study of gut microbiota in type 2...
TTATTTCAAGTCCATTATACACTATCTTGGCCGATTTGCGAAGTTTCCTAGAAAGAAATAAAAATGGAACCCCCGGTCTGATTCGCTCATCCGCCGGGGCTTCCATTTCTTCATTCTCTATTTATTGTCTTCTCTAATTCATTGTCTTCTCTATTTCACGATTCGTCCCTAACTCCCTAATGCCGGTGCATTGCCACCTGCTCTGCACCCTGCATCTTTAAGTTCTCATGAACTTCTCTCTTATCCGCCTGGCCGATCAGTAAGTCCCTGGCTTTCTTGGCTTCGGTCTCGCTCTTGTGCTTGCTGGGGCCGCCGACGCAGCCGCCGACACAGACCATGCCTTCCACGAAATCATCGGGCAGCTTGCCGATCTTAAGCAGCATCAGGGCCTTCTTGCATTCTGCGGCTCCGTTGCACTTCATGACGTTGATATCGGCATTTTCGCCGGTCTCCTTCAAGCATTCCAGAACTGCTGCCGTTACGCCGCCGCCGTTGCCGAAACGCTTACCGAATACAGAGCCCTGCTGAAGAGTATTCTCTTCCGGCTCTAAATCCACGCCCTTAGCCACCATCATGGCGTGAGCCTCGCCCAGCGTCATGGCATAGTCCGCGTTGTCTTTAATATTTAAATCCAGAGTCTCGCTCTTCTTTGCGATACACGGCCCGATGAAGACGGTGATGGTCTCCGGATCCTCTTCCTTTAACATTCTGGATACGGCGCACATCGGGGATACGGTCGTTGACATGTTGTCGAGCAGCATCGGATAATGCTGCTTGATCATGTTGACAAATGCCGGACAGCAGGAAGTCGTCATCTTCTTGCCCTCTTTATATGCCTCCGCCCACTCTGCCGCTTCCGCAGCCGCGGTTAAATCGCCGCCCAAGGCCACCTCCACCATGTCTGCAAAACCGATCTTCTTAAGCGCAGTCCTCCAGCTGGCCATGGTAATCTCCGGTCCATACTGGCCTTCTGTTGCCGGCGCCACCATGGCAACTACCTTCTTGCCTGCCTTGATCAGGTTGATGACATCCACCAGGAATGTCTTGGAACCGATCGCTCCGAACGGGCAGCTGTGGATACAGGCGCCGCACTGGATGCATTTGCTCTCGTCGATTACGACGATACCGTCCTCATCCATGGTGATGGCGTCTACCGGACAGCTTCTCTTACACGGACGGGTCAGGTCTGCAATTGCGTTATATGGACATGCCTGGGAACATTTGCCGCACTCCTTACATTTCTCAGGATCGATATAGGCACGGTCATGGCCCATGGAAATGGCTCCGAAGTTACAGGAATTCTGACATGCCTTTCCCATACACTTCTGGCAGTTGTCGGTTACGACGTAGCGGGCAATGGGACATCCCTCACAGGCGGAGCTGATAACCTGTACAATGTTCTTCGTATCTTTTCCACTGGGGCATAAGCCCTCTGCAAGGCGAACACGTTCTCTGATGATCTCACGTTCCCTGTAGATACAGCAGCGGAACTGTGCTTTCGGGCCCGGAAGCATCTTGTAGGGAATCTCTTCCCTGTGCTGCTCCAGACGGCCTTCCCACGCCATTTTCGCCACCTCGTACAATACCTGATGTTTTATGCGAAGTAATGTTGCATCGTTTGTTACCATAATTTTCCTCCTCGTAACTTCCATCTGCCGGAAGCAGAATGGATATCTATAGCAAATCTCATTAATAATAAGTTACCGTAACTTTTTTTCCCATCTCTTCCACCGTGTGTTTTAACTGCTCCACCAGATTCTGGCGGATACCGAGGTCAAATGGAAGACCAGGGTTCTGATATGCGCTGTTGATGGCTTTTCCAACGTACAGCTTCAGTTCCGTACAGTCCTCGATCAGCATCTTCGCCACCATGGACGCACCGTTTGGTTTATCCAGCTCCAGGAAAAATTCTTCTGTGACCGCCTCGTTCTTTACATAACGCCTCAGCAGCTGGAGAACGCGGTTTAAGGTGAGAACGCCTTCCGTGACAAGCTCAATGCCATCGATGTAGGCGATCGGTGGAATATCGGGATCATTGTAATCCAGCGAGACGTCCAGGCTCTTCTTCGTGGTTCTGGCCACGATATTGGCGCTGGTGCCGCCGCAGACCACACGCTTGGTAAATTCATCTCCCGACATGAACTCGGCCACCATGGCGGTATCATCCTCCGGGTTCCTGGCGGGTCCTGTCATCAGATGCACCGGTTTCCTGTCAATGATACGCATGACAGCCACCGTCGTGTCATCTCCGGGACGGAACTGGTACAGTTCGTCGCAGGCCCGGCTGAGTGCCGTGGCCAGACGAATCGCAGAGATCGTGATCCGGTACTGTTTCAGCGCATAGGCGGCGATGTCTTCCCAGAGCCAGCCAAAGTTTAGAAGCTGCCCCACTCCGGCGTGGATGGTGCCGTCGCTCATCAGAACCAAGGCATCTCCTTTTTTTACCCGGAAACGGTACTCGTTGATCTTCTTGTTCTGAATTACACGGATATTCTGAGGAATCGGAACCAGTTCTCCGGCACGGATAAAGATACAGCTCGGATTGTCAAATTCCACCAGATAGGCGTCTCCGTTATGGAATACCTGCAGGATACTGAAGGTGGAATATGCCACCTGCCGCACCTGGCAGACCGGGAGCGTCTCCACGATCGTCTCCACGCATTCCTCCAGAGTCGCGCCGTTTAAAAACATGGTTCCTAATATCTTCGAGGTCAGGGTCGCCAGAATATTGGCCTTGACTCCGCTTCCCATGCCGTCGGCGAGAATCATGATGTTGGAATTCTCCGTCTGGAGCAGTTCCACCTTATCGCCGCACAGGACCTCGTTGAACTTATTCAGGCTTTTGTATGCAACGTCTACTGTTACTCCCATCACTTGACCTCGCTTTCACTTCCTTCATCCAGCAGGGACCGGCAGAGCTTTGTAAGCGTGGTCTTTGTTTCCGCTGTCGTTTCACCCAGCAGACCGGCAATTTCCTGGGCTACCATCATCTGCTTATGGATTACCCGCTGCGCCAGATCGATGGTCTCCAGCTTCTTTTCATACTCCTGCTTCGCCAGCTCCTCTTCCTTCGTGATATCGATAAATGTGGCGAGCACCACGTCCTCTTTTTCAATATAAACAATATTCTGGAGCATGGAGAAATTATATTCGCTATAGGTCACCTTTTTTCCATGAATATTCTGATGGGAATCGTAGACCCACTGGAAATCCGACGGATCGATGAATTCATACAAATACATATTCAAGGCTTCCTGCCTCGTCTTCCCGAAATACTTCTCTCCAACCGCAGAATACTCCAGAACCTTCATATCCTTATCCACGATCAGAACGATATTCGGAGATGTCTCCATCACCAGATTTGATAAGGATTCGGCCTTTTCATGCATAAACGGAATGCACATTCCCAGTTCGGCTTTCTTCTGGAATACGGCGATGGCCTTCTCCCGGCAGGTGGAATAACCGCAGGCACCGCAGTTTAACTCGTCCTCCGGTTTCGTCTTCCCCGTCTTCTTAAGGATCTCCTGGATCTGGGCCTCTGTCGGCATCGGTTCTCTCGGAGAACGGTCCATGAAGATCTTCTGGAAGGAGATCTTATTGACGATTTCCTCAACCTCGCTCTTTATTGCAGGATCTTTTTCAATAGTCTCTTCCATATCCAGCTTCACCTTGAATCTGGATATGCTCTCGTCCTCTACGGTAGGCCCCTTGATACAGCCGCCGGAGCACATGTTCATCTCGATGAAACAGCCTTTTATCTCACCGCGCACCATGCTTTCGCATAGATCGATACAGTTCTTGGCGCCGTGAACGTAGAATTTCCGATAGCCGTCCTTCTTCTCCTCTGTGGCAAGAACGGAATTCACGACTCCGTTGGTGACCGGATAGAGGCGGTTGACCTTGGGATCCAGATGGCGGAACGGAATGTCTTCACAGTCCTCGATGGTGATTTCTTCCTCGTTTAGCCAGCGGTTGATATCGTTGAAGTTTAAGACCGCGTCGATACAGGAATCGTGGCGGACATCGCCCGCTTCTTTCTTCTTGGCGATGCACGGGCCTAAGAATACGACCTTTACATTCGATCCCAGCTCTTCCTTCAGCATCTTGCCGTGGGCAATCATCGGCGAGACCACCGGCGCCATGTAGGGAACCAGCTGGGGATAATAGATTTCAATTAAGTCATTGACACTCGGACAGCAGGTGGTGATGATCGTTTCCATCTCCCCCTCTTCCAGAAGCCGTGCGTATTCAGCCGTCACCATGGCTGCGCCCTCCGACGTCTCCCGGACATCTGCAAAGCCCAGCTTACGAAGGGCTGCATTAATCTGGCCGATGGTCTTGTATTTTAATAATCCCATATAGGATGGGGCGATGGATACGACGGTTGGGATGTGATTCGCTATGTAACCTTTTACAGTGTTTAAATCGCTTACCAGCGTTTTCGCTGACTGTGGACAGACCTGCATGCATTTTCCGCATAAAATGCATTTGTCCGGCATAATCTCGGCCCGCTCATCTTTAATCATGATCGCCTTGACTTCACAGTTGCGGACACATTTGTAACAGTGCTTGCATTTCGTAGCCTTGAAATCAATAATCGCCATGATTACAGCCTCCCTACGATTTCTTTATCGAAAAACTCCTTTGTGTCTTCTGGTTTTAAAGAGAATAATTGGCCGTCTACGGTTACACAAACCCCGTTGACACAGTTTCCGCTGCAGAAGGAACCATTTAAGTCTACTTTGCTTTCTAAATGATTCTCCTTTACCAACTGCTGGAGCTGGGCGATGATTTCTCTGGAACCTTTTAAATGACATGCGCTTCCTATACAGATTGTAACTCTCATGAAAATCTCCCTCCAATATCTTGTGTTTGGTTGTGGTGGTGGTGATGGGTGTGGTGGTGGTTTAAATAAAATACTTAGTTTGAATGGTCGCTCATAGTGGCGGGGGTGCGGGCAGAGCCCTGAAATGCCTCCGGCATTCCAGGGTCGCTTCGCTCGCCATACAGATACACCCGAAGCCGACACGGAATATGAAAGGCAAAAACGGCTTTTCATATTCCGCGCCGGCTTCGGGTGTATCTGCCTGGCTCTGCCCTTTGCGTACATTATCTCACATTGACATATTATTATCAATCAGAAAACTTCATCTGTGCTGTACTTTTTCACATACATTTAACCATGACATCCACGATCTCCTGCTTTTCTGCATCTATCAGTCCATATGTGTTTAACCTCAGCTTCGGAATTACCGGCAGACTGGCGAATGCCAGAGTCATAAACGGATCGATCAGCTTCGAGATTCCCAGTTTTCCGGCTTCTTCTTTTAGCTTTTCAAGCTTTTCATCTACGGCTTCCGCCGCTTCTTCACTCATTAATCCGGCAATGGGCAGGGCCAGTTCGCCCAGGACTTTTCCATTCACGACTACCGCCAGGCCTCCGCGGTTCTTTCGTACCGTGTTTCCGGCCAGAACCATGTCGGCATCGTTGGTTCCTGCAATGATTAAATTATGGGAATCGTGGGCAATGCTGGTCGCTACCGCACCGTTTTTCAGTCCGTAGCCGCCCAGGAAGCCCAGCCCAATGTGGCCGGTGTCGTGGTGGCGCTCAAATACTGCCATTTTTACGATGTCCTGATCCACATCCACACCTGGGGCGTATCCTTCTTTTTCAGTCCATGATACCAGACGTTCCTTGGTGGTCAGCTCGCCCGGCGTTAAACATAATACCCGCACCTGATCACTCTTTTTTTCTATATGGAGCTGCTCCGGCACGATCTCCTTTAAATGAAAGGAATCTCCGACCCTTACGGGCGTGTCTATGTGCTTTATCTCCGCAGCCAGGATTCCTTCTTTCATGGAACCATTTTCCGCTACCAGCTTTCCATTTTTATATACCTGCTCCACACGGAAATTCTCAAGATCCGACACTACGATAAGATTCGCCTTGTATCCCGGCGCTACCGCTCCCCGGTCTTTTAATCCGAAATACTGAGCCGCGTTGTAGGAACCCATAATTACGGCGTGAACCGGATCGGCGCCAAGGCTTATGGCTCTCCGGATGATATAATCAATGTGGCCGAGGCGGAGTAAATCGCCCGGATGCTTGTCGTCCGTCACCAGCATGCACCGGTGGTAATATGGCTCCTGAAACAGCGGAATCAGCGCCTCCAGGTTCCTCGCAGCCGTGCCCTCCCGGATCATGATCCATTGGCCCCTGCTCAGCTTCTCGATCGCTTCGGAAGCATCGGAACACTCGTGATCCGATTTCACACCGGCTGTCACGTAGGCGTTCAGTTCCTTGCCGGAAAGGCCGGGGGCGTGGCCGTCCACCAGCTTATTCCTGTCGAGAGCGCCCGAAAGCTTGTCGAGAATCCCCCGGTCCGCCCTCGTGGTGCCGTAGGAATTCATCAGCTCTGCAAGGCCCAGCACACGCTCTTCTTTATAAAATGGTTCCAGCTTATCTGCAGATAACACGGCTCCAGACTCATCCAGACCGGTAGCCGGCACACAGGATGGGAGCATAAAGAAGACGTCCAGCGTCAGCCCCTCCGTCCGCTCCATCATAAATTGGATTCCCTGGGTGCCCGCCACATTGGCGATCTCATGGGGATCGGTGATGACGGCCTGGGTGCCGTGGGGAATGACAGTGCGCTCAAATTCTCCCGGGGCCACCATGGAGCTCTCCAGATGAATGTGGCCGTCTATCAGGCTGGGACAGACGACTGCCCCCTTTAAATCTATTTCCGTTACCCCTTCATAATCCCCCAGTCCCACGATACAGCCGTCCTCGATGGCGATATCTGCCTGTTCCAGTCCGGCGGTAAATACATTTACAACGGTTCCATGCTTCAGTACCAGAGACGCCTTCTTCGCTCCGGCGGAAGCCAGAATCCGCTCTGACAGTTTCTTATCCATAAGATCAATATTCCCCTTTCTATTGGTCTAGTACAGCATTGCGTAATTAATGGATGCCTGATATCTGCGTCAGGTGTGCGTCCACGAAGCGACGGCGTAGTGGACCCTACGGTTAGCTTCGTGGGCGTGCTCCTGGCGTAGATAGCGGGTGCTATATTCACCGTTAATTGCGCAACGCTGTACTAGCTATCTGCCTGCCAGCTTTGTGACAGAGGCCGTAATCAGGCGCTTGAACAGCGGCGCCACACGGTCTGCGGTCTCCTGGACCTCGGTATGGCTCAAAGGCTCCTTGCTGATGCCGCACGCCATGTTGGTGATGCAGGAAATACCGCAGACAGCCATTCCCATATGGTTTGCCGCCACAGCCTCACAGGCCGTGCTCATACCGACCGCATCCGCTCCCAGCGTCCTGCACATGGATACCTCGGAAGGGGATTCATAGCTGGGGCCGGTAAGCTGTAAATACACGCCCTCTTTTAACTCAATGCCCTCTTCCTTCGCCGTCTCTTTTATGATGTCACGCAGCTCTCTTCTGTAGATATCGCTCATGTCAGGGAATCTCGGCCCCAGCTCGTCGATGTTGGCGCCGATCAGCGGTGAAGGCACAAAGGAGACGATATGGTCACGAATCAGCATGAAATCGCCCGCGTGGAATGTGCTGTTAATTCCACCGGAGGCGTTGGTCAGAAACAGGATCTTCGCCCCCATAAGTCCCATGAGCCGTGCGGGAAGCACCACATCGCTCATCGGATACCCCTCATAGAAGTGAACGCGGCCCTGCATGATCACAACCGGAACGCCGTTTACATAGCCGAAGATAAACCTGCCCTTGTGTCCCGGCACCGTAGACACCGGAAAACCTTCGATATCTTTGTAATCAATGGCCGCGGCAACCTCGATCTCCTCCGCGTATTCTCCCAGACCGGAGCCTAAAACCAGTGCAATCTCCGGCTTAAAATCTGTCTTTTCCCGCACACTCTTTAAACAGCCCTGCAGTTTCTCATATACTTCGTTCATCTTGTCTTTATCCTCCTTTATTTCCTTTCTGTGATATAAGTATAAGTAATTACAGTATATCACAATTTTTAATAGATCTGAACAGGTAAAATGGAAACCAGTAACATTTTGACAAAACCTGCCAGGTAATGGTATACTGGAATTGTTCGTTCTAACCCGAAAGGATTACCTGACGGAGAAGGCGAGGAGAAATCATCGATCGCGGGATTCCCCATGCCTTTTTTGGTGTGGTTTTTTTATTTCATAGTCAAGTGACTATGCCGCCGGGTTATTGAAACGGACAGAAAGCGAGGATGATAATTATGAAAAAAGTATTACCTGTACTCATGGCTCTTGCCATGACGGCGGCGGCTCTTACCGGATGTGCAAAGAACGGCGGTGAGACAGCAGCGGAAACCACAACAGCGGCTGCCACAGAGACTGCTGCCGAGACAACTGAAGAAGAAACCACAACAGCTCCTGAAACGGAAGCAGAGACGGAAAGCGCCGGTGCTGCGTCTTCTGACTTTACGCTCCGTGTCGGTTCCTTAAAAGGGCCTACCTCCATGGGACTGGTCGAGCTGATGGATCAGGCCTCAAAGGGTGAGGCAAAAGGTTCCTATGAATTCACCATGGTGACCGCAGCCGATGAACTGCTTGGAAAGATCGTGAGCGGAGATCTCGATATCGCTCTGGTGCCTTCCAACATGGCCTCCATCATTTTCAACAAGACCAACCACGGCGTTAATGTTTTAAATATCAATACTCTGGGAGTTCTGTACGTAGTATCGTCCGATGACTCCATCAAATCCATCGCGGATTTAAAAGGAAAAACCGTTTACTTAACCGGCAAGGGAACGACACCGGATTACGCACTTCAGTACTTATTGAAGGCAAATGGTATGACCACGGATGACGTCACTCTCGAATATAAATCAGAGCCGACCGAGGTTGCCGCTCTCTTAAAAGAAAAGCCGGATGCCATCGGACTTCTTCCGCAGCCATTCGTCACAGTGGCCATGGCCCAGAATGACACCCTCAAAATGGTTCTCGATCTGACCAGGGAATGGGAAGCCGTATCCGGTGAGGACGGCGGAAGCCTCGTAACGGGTGTAACCATCTGCCGCGGCGAATTATTCGAAGAGCATAGTGATGCAGTCAAAACATTTATGGAAGAACAGAAAGCATCTGCCGCATTTGCCAATGAGAACGTAGCCGAGACAGCTAAACTCGTGGCAGCCGCGGGCATCATCGAAAAGGCCCCGGTGGCAGAAAAGGCAATTCCATACTGCAGCATTACCTATATTGACGGAAGCGATATGAAAAACATGCTCTACGGATATCTTTCCGCTCTGTATGAAATGGACCCGACCACAGTGGGCGGCGAGCTTCCTGCGAAAGACTTTTTTTATATGCCATAAATAATCAATAGGTAAGTATGTATCCGGCGGCCGGTCTCCGGCCGCTGAATCTTTGCAGTAAGCTGGTTGGTAAATTTAGTACGGTTAAGTTCAGACAAAATAAGCGAGGAGGGTCACACCATGAAACCATCAGGTCTGGGGCGAAAAGCCGGCATCATCTGTTTCTGGCTGGTGCTCTGGCAGTTTATCAGCATTGCCGTTCACAATTCCATCATCCTGGTCGGCCCCGCGGAGGTTGCGGGGGCGCTGATTGCACAGATCTCCACGGCGGAATTCTGGAGGACGATTGGTCTTACCTTCGGCAAAATCAGCACCGGATTCTTAGGTGCGTTCCTGGCCGGCATCCTGACGGGAAGCGCCGCCTGCCGTTTTCCATTCTTAAAGGATTTGCTGGAACCCGTCATGGTTCTGGTCAAATCGGTGCCGGTGGCTTCCTTCGTCATTCTGGCGCTGATCTGGATCGGTTCCAGAAACCTGTCGGTCTTTATCGCGTTTCTGGTGGTATTTCCCATGATCTACATCAATACCATCGCCGGGCTTCACAGCGCGGAGCCCCAGCTTCTGGAGATGGCCAGGGTCTTTCATATGTCGGGCTGGAAGAAATTCCGTTACATTTACTGGCCGGCCCTGCTTCCCTATCTCATAAGCGGTGCCAATATCAGTCTGGGCATGAGCTTTAAATCCGGTATCGCGGCCGAGGTCATCGGTGTGCCCGACCACTCCATCGGTGAAAAACTCTACATGGCGAAAATTTATTTGAGCACAGCGGATTTATTCGCCTGGACTCTGGTAATCATTGTCATCAGCGGCCTGTTTGAAAAGGTCTTCATCGCGCTCCTAAAGGCGGCAGAACGACAGAACAGAGCGAAAAGAAAGCGGGGTGCGTGAGACAATCACTATGGAAATTACAGTAACGAATCTCTCAAAATCGTTTGACGGGCGAAAAGTCTTCAGCCAGGTCAGCCAGACCTTCCGGACCGGAGACATATACTGCCTCATGGGCACCTCCGGCTCGGGAAAGACCACCTTCTTCCGGATTCTCCTCGGACTCGACCAGCCTGACAGCGGAACGGTATCCGGGACAGAGGGCGCCTTTCTCTCGGCGGTCTTTCAGGAGAACCGCCTGTGTGAATCTTTCTCTTCCCTCGATAATGTGCTGATGGTCTTCCCAAAGGTAACGAAGGAAATACGTGAGGCCGTAAAGGAAGATTTATGTAAACTTCTCCCCGAAGAATCCATCTACCGGCCGGTCTCCACCTTAAGCGGCGGAATGAAGCGGCGTGTTGCCGTCTGCCGGGCGCTGGCGGTGCCATTTGACGCGGTCCTCATGGATGAACCGTTTACCGGTCTGGATGAGGACACACGAAGAAAGGTCATCGAATTTGTCAAACAGAAGACAGCCGGAAAGCTGGCGATTATCAGTACCCATCAGGAGGAGGATGTCCCCCTTCTGGGCGGCAGTCTGATCCGCCTTACGGCAGAAGAAAAAGGGATATGACCCCATCACTCCGGGTCATATCCCTTTTCTCTTACTTGTTCCAATCCGTCAAAACCGGATTATTTAATCTTAAATGATTTTACTGCCTCTTCGACCTGCTTGGAAACGGCCTCATCGGTTGACATAACCGTTCCTGTCGCACAGGAGTAGGTCTGCTTTGCCGCGTCATAAGAACCGGATTCAGCAAGGTAGTGAATCCCATCGTTAGGATTCGTGTACTTCATGGAGTACTGGAAGGTCTGGCTTCCGTCATCTTTCGTCTTCACATCGTAGGAAAGAATCGCCATGTCATCGCCGCGGCTCACCATATTCTTGTATTCTTCCGCTGTATCCGGATAAATCTCACGGATAGAGTCTGCGGAACTGCCGCTGATCATCATTATTTCCAGCATGTCGTCACCGCTTGCGGAAAGGAAGGTCACATATTCATCGTCGCTTCCCTCATCGATGGTCCAGCCGGCCGGAACCTTGATCTCAAACTTGCCGTTGGCTGCCTTAAATACGCCGTCGGAACCAATCTCGCCCGCTGCAGATGCGGTAGTTTCTTCTGCGGCCTCATCAGCCTCATCCATCTCTTCCTCTTCTGCCTGGTCTTCTTCCTCTGTACTTTCAACTTCTGACGCTGTCGTCTCTGCCCCGGTAGTGGTTACTGCCTCTGTCGTTGCCTCTGTGGAAGCGGTTGTCTCTGTCTTATCTTTTGATCCGCACGCAGTTACTGCCATCATAACGGCTGCCGCCACTGCCAGCGTAATGATCCTGCTGTTCTTTCTCATAATAATCTCTCCTCATAATCTGTCTTAACTTGTTGCGACGAAGAGGATTATAACATGTTCAGATTCTTTTGTATAGTGTATTAAAAGAACCGAAAGAATCACAAACAATTCTTAATAAACTTTATGTTCTGTTTATCATGTTCTCATTATTTTCCTTTTGTTATCGGCCGGAATCCGCGCCATGCGGGGCCGGAAAACGGGCCTCTCAATGGCCGTCCGAAGCGATGGAGATCAGGAATCGATTGATCTTTCCTTTATTTTCCTCGTAGAGGTCAATATTTTCATAAAGTTCTTTATAATAGGTAAATATAAACTTTTTCGTCTGTATCGTATTCTTCATCGTGGCTTCCTTCGCCACCAGGCTGTTCTTCGTCTTCACGTAATAGTAGGTGGGATACGGCAGCGCACAGATGCGCTCCGCGTAACAGAGGTACTGAAGGTTGAACAGAAAATCTTCACACCAGTTCAGCTCCCTGCTGCATCGAAGCATATGTGTGTTCAAAATGTCCCGGCGGTACAGTTTATTCCACATGACTCCATAGTAAAAGTTGGCCGGTTTTTCCATCATGTGCTCCGCAAAGCCTTCCCTGGTCATAACCTCGTATTCCTTGATATGGCCTTTTCTTCTTATTTTATCATGGTTGACACGGAAAAAATGGGTGATGACCATATCGCAGGAGCTATGCTCTGCCGCGGATACCATCATCCTCGTGGCATCCGGGGTGACCCAGTCATCACTGTCCACAAACTGCAGGTATTTCCCCTCTGCCTGGTCCATTGCCAGATTGCGGGCGTCGGATACCCCGGACTGCTCCTTGCGGATTACTTTGATCCTGGCGTCCTGCTTTGCGTACTCACGGCATATTGCCAGACTCCCGTCATCACTTCCGTCATCTACCAGAAATACCTCCAGTTCCCGGTAATCCTGCTTTAAAATACTGTCAACACACCGCTTCAGTGTCTTCTCCGAATTGTGAATTGGAACAATTATACTCACCAATGGAAGCTGCACGTTACTCTCCTCCCCGCTCTGTTTCCAGCAGCTTTATTTTAATAGGAAGTCCGCCCCCATACCCGGTCATGCTCCCATCCGCACCGATTACCCGGTGGCACGGAATCAGAATCGGGATGGGATTGTGGTTGTTGGCCATCCCCACCGCCCGGAATCCTTTCGGGCTTCCGGCAAGGACCGCAATGTCCCTGTAGCTTCTCGTCTCCCCATAAGGAATGGTCAGAAGCGCGTCCCAGACTCTTTTCTGAAATGGTGTTCCCTCCGGTCTCAACGGCAGATCAAATGCCGTGCGCTCACCGGCCAGATACTCCTCAATCTCTTTAGCGGCCTGAAGCGTTAAGTCTGTTTCCTTTTGAACGCCCTCCTTCAGAGGGATTCTGCCGAAGCTGATACTGCTCACCGCGCCGTCCGTATCTCCTATGGTGAGCGGACCCAGTGCGGATTCGTAAAATTCATAATAAAGCATGGGGATTTTCCTTTCTATGGATATTCCGTTCTATGGATATCATCTGTGGCTCTCTTCAATCGCAGTCCGCGATCGATGTCTTCTACCGGCTAGTATACCATAAACAGGCGGTTTCGGCACCCATTTGGCGGCTTCCCGCCGGATTTTATATTTCTTCTCCCATTTTTCAAGATTTCCTCATATTTCTTTAAGTTTTTTTATGAAATGTTTATGGTGCGGACAAATTTATGACACAATTTTCTCCTATACTAAATAGTGTAAAGGAACCCCACCCTTTTAACATTGACTTTTTATTTTTCATACTCGGCCGGCAGTAACTCGATGGTTACTGCCGGCCCCTCCCATTTATGGGGGATTTTTTATTTTGCAGCAGTTCAGCCTACACCATCGCTTCCAGCGGCAGCTGGAAGTGATGGTGTAGGCTGAACTGCTACTTTTTTTTATTTTTTTCAAATAACGGTTGACAAGTTTTGCAGTATCGTATATAATAACTCTTGCGTCGCGAGACGGTGGATAAAAATTACAGAGAAATTCTGTTTACGGGGTGTGGCTCAGCTTGGCTAGAGCGCCTGGTTTGGGACCAGGAGGTCGCAGGTTCGAATCCTGTCACCCCGATGATAGTAAAAAGATAACATTTGTTATTTTAACTACTGTCTCTCATGTTTATCTGCGGGTGTAGTTCAATGGTAGAACACTAGCCTTCCAAGCTAGATACGTGGGTTCGATTCCCATCACCCGCTTGTGAGTCTGTAGCTCAGTTGGATAGAGCAACGGCCTTCTAAGCCGTGGGTCGGGGGTTCGAATCCCTTCAGGCTCATTGAGCGTAAGCTCTGATGTTTCATAACTTAATATGGTGGGTATGGCGAAGTTGGTTATCGCGCCAGATTGTGGCTCTGGAGGCCGAGGGTTCGAATCCCTCTACTCACCTTTCCCTTATAGGGAATTTTTTTTTATCTGGAATTATCATCCGATATTGGGCCATCGCCAAGCGGTAAGGCACAGGACTTTGACTCCTGCAGTCGCCAGTTCGAATCTGGCTGGCCCAGCTTTGGGATACTAGCTCAGGTGGTAGAGCACTTGACTTTTAATCAAGTTGTCCGGGGTTCGAGTCCCCGGTGTCTCAGTAATGATATGGTATGTAAAGACCATCAAAAAAAGTCGTCGAGTACGACTTTTTTTTGTGGGGTAAAGCTTCCACTTTTTACGTCCTCAATTGACATTATTTTATCACTCTATGTAACGCAATATGCGGCATCTAAAAAACTTTTAGGTCTCCTAAAAATTTTTGTATATTCTGTATTCAATCTGGTATTTTCCTAAATATTTTTTAGATACTATGCGGATTGCCCTTTTCCCTCCTCGTGTATATAATAATGGTATCAAAGAAAGAGAGGTGTTACATATGACATATTTGGCATATATCGTAGTATTCTCACTGCTGGCATTGGAAATCTATCCGATTATCCGCAAAGGTGCTCACAAAGCTTAATTATAAATTCTTGACATTTCCGCCCTCAGATGGTATCATCCATTGGTGTCAGCGGGTATGGCGGAATTGGCAGACGCGCCAGATTTAGGTTCTGGTGGGAGACCGTGCAGGTTCAAGTCCTGTTACCCGCACCAGATAATGATAATCCGAACCCGGTTCCAATCGGGGACGGTTTTGGATTTTTAGTATATCTTGAGTGCTAAAGCAAAAGCGGCGGTATCGTGAGTGATACCGCCGCTTTTGTTACTCAAAAATAAGTGTGGATTTTTATGAGAGGTTCCGCTATAATACAAGATATAGGCAGGAGGTAATGTATGAGTACTATAATTGGTGAAGTATCAATACCTGCTGACGATCAAGGATTTGTTTTAATGCAATGTCCTCTATGCGGGGAATTTTTTAAAATAAAACCCGAGGATTATCATGCAGAAGATGTTATTGAAATATGGTGTCCAAGTTGTGGTTTAAAAGCGGAAAATTATTTTACTGATGACGTGATAGAGCTTGCTCTAAAAAAGACAAAGAATTACGCAAATGATTTAATATATAACGAGATGAAAAAGTGGGAGAAGAAATTCAAAGGTTCATTTATCTCGTTCAAGGCAGGTAAAAAGCCACAGCATGAAGAAGAATATCCTATTAAGTATGGAATAGAAGCTTTAGAAGTTGAGGAATATCCTTGTTGCAAGCGGGAAGCAAAAATTAAACCAATTTATAAAATGTGCGGGAGCTATTGCCCGTTTTGTGGGGTAAGGTATGAAGAATATTGATAAAAAACAGTTAAAAATAATTTCTATGGAATTTAGAACAATTGCTAACCGTTTGATTACATGCAATCATCAGACGGGAATGGCTTTATTGAAAAAATTTATGGTTTATATTGACGAAAACGAAATTGTGTCAGAGTACATAAAGCAATATGTTAATCCGGACGATTTTGAGCCGGTTGAAAGAGGGACCTGCTTCTCCTCAATGGGCGATACAAAACAAGAGGAAATCTCTTATACATATCAGTATTTGAAATATGCTGTAGAGAATTATCATAACATTTACCATGATATGGCTTTTGGTTATGCAAGGGAAGCGAATGATGCTGTAAAAGAATTTTGTAATCGAATAGTACTTCCTTTTGTCAACTATATTGAAGGGTATCTTACGGAGATAGGCATTCAGATGGGATATGATGAGGATAAAAAATTTATGATTAATGTAAATGGTGGCGTGGCACAAGTAAACGTTGCAAATGATAATGCAACAGTTCATGCAACTCAAAGCAATGGTATCGATGTTTCTCAATTAGAAAACATTATTGCTGATATTATGAAACACATGCCTACTGATATTACACAAGAAGAACAGGAACAAATAAGAGACAGTGTTGAAGTAATCCGAGCTGAGGTACAAAGTGCAAATCCTCGAAAAGGATTTATTAAAACAGCGTTGAAAGGATTACAAGCCATCAATGGGACCGCACAATTCGGAGCGGCTATTGCTACATTAGTTCAATTTGTTGGAACATTTTTATGATTTATAAGCAATTAAAGCGGCAGTATCGTGAGTGATACCGCCGCTTTTGTCATACGCTCCTTTTCTTTTCCAATTCCTTTCCCCTCTGCACTTTCCATTCTTCAAATTCTTTCTTCCCCTCCGGGCTTTCAAAGAATTTCTGAATTTCTGGAAGCAGACAGCGGGCAAGGGCTTCTATTTCATGTTGGGGGATATTTGTGTCCGGTTGCTTTTTTGCCATATATCGCCTTTCTTATTCAGTTGTCAAGGTACAATACCGCACGGGGGCGGCGAAAATTTCTGCTTATATCTATCACCTTTCCTTTGTCATGTGCCGCTGTTGCCGTTTCAGTTCCGCTAAAATTTCCGGCGGGATACGGTCAACCAGCCTTTGCATATTTTCCAGTTCACTTTTTAACTTTGCCCGTTCCATGCGGTCTTTGATTTTGCCGCTTTCGCTGGCCTTTGCCCTTGCTTCCAGCTTTTCATTCTCCGCTAACAGGTCTTTTATCGTAACCTTGTACTTTTTCAGTTGCCCGGAGAAGTTCTCCATCTGCGGAAACCATTTTTTCAGCAGGGACAGGGCTTCCTCTTTTTTCTTCCCAGCGTTCAGCGGGTTAATGCCGTCAAGGGCGGCTGCAATGGCTCTGGCCTGTTTGGAGAGGGAACCCGCCTGTTTGAAAAGGCGGGTTGGGATATGCTTTCGGCCTGTTTTGCTGGCACTTTCCCCACGCTCCAAGTCGGGATATTTCTCCACCATACAGGCGTGAAAATCGTCCTGCCACTTCGTCAAATTCGCCCGGTTGCCGATAATCTCTTTCGCACACAAGCGGTTGTCCTTTGTCAACGGAACAAAGGTCAAATGCAGGTGCGGCGTTTTCTCGTCCATGTGTACCACCGCTGACACGATATTCTCCCTGCCTACCCGTCCGATGAGGAAATCTGCCGCCCGCTGGAAAAACGCCTGTATCTCCTTTGGGGATTTCCCCTTGAAAAACTCCGGGCTGGCGGTGATGAGCGTATCGACAAACCGGGTGCTGTCCTTGCGGGTGCGGCACCCGGCCTGTTCAATACGGCTCTGAATGAAGTGGTAATAGCGTCCCTCCGGTTTGACGATATGGAAGTTGTACTTGCTCCGGCTGGTGTCAATATCGGGATTACTGGCGTATTGTTCTTTCTGTCTTTCGTGATGGGCTTCCAGCGGTCTTGCCGGGTTGCCCTTGTGCTTCTCAAAACGCAGGATTGCGTGTTGTGCCATTCTGCTCCTTTCCCCGTTCCATTCCTTTCCGGCGGGTTTTCCACAGGGAAAATCCCGCCGAAATTATCTCTGATCGGATTGGAATGGAATGGATATAAATAAAATATTTTTAATCTTTGTATTTCTATATACCGTCCGGCTTCCGTACTTCAAGAGGATTGATTATCGTACTTGCCGGGTACGGTTTTCAGCCCTCCGGCGTTCCAAAACCGGATTTCTTGAAGTCGGTGTTTGAAACCGCTTCATAGGATTTTGGGTAAATACAGTTGGGTTTTCCACAGCCCTGTTTCTTAATCTCAATCAACTCCGCATACTGTAATTCCCGCAGGGTGTTGACGGCTTTCTGCCGCCCGCAGTGGAGCAAGTCCACCACCTCGCAGATGGGATAGTACAGGTAAATGCGCCCATACTCGTCCGCCCACCCGTTTTTCCGGGACAACTCCGCCCGCCGCAGGATAAAGGCGTACAATAGCTTCGCTTCGTTGGAGAAGGGCTGAAATGTAGGTGCTTCAAAGAGGAAATTCGGGAGCCGGGTGAAGCTGAACGCTTTTTCTGGCTGATGAATATAAATCGTGCTTGTCATAGCGTGTTTTGTGGACGGTTAGAAGCCCGTTTTCCGGGGGAGATGATACTTGATACCACCCGCCCCGGTTTGGGGCTTGCGGAGCCTTGTAAATCAAGGCTTTTTTCCTGTCTAACTGTCCACAGCAGACCTCCTTTTCCGTTCACTTTCTGTTTTCTGCCGCCTGTGAACTCTGGCGGCGCAGTCCGGGCAGTATTTTCCCCGGTTGGATTTAGGGACGAACACGCCGCCGCAGATCGCACAGCGTTTCAAATCCCTGCCCCGGTAGATCTCCGCTTCCAGCGTCCCGGCGAGCGGCAAGACCGCCCACCGAAACCATTTACAGCAGACCGAGAAAGAAACCATCTGCGGACAGGCGCAGGTGTCCCCATCGTCAAGGACAATACAGTTGCCGTCCTCACAGTTACAGCACTCCCGCCGTATCAGGGCATTGGCCTGTTTCCTCTGCGCTGGTGTCATGTGGTAGGGCGTGCCGTCTGGCCTGCGCTCTAACGGCGGCAGGCGTTTATATGGATTTTCTATCATGCGTCCCTCCGTCTGTTCTCCGTTGCCGTTCTCTCCGAAAGGATTTCCGATGTTGGCACGCTCCCCACAGCTTCAGGTCATTGTGGCCCGAAGCCACCTCTGGACACTTTGTCCAGAAGTCGGCTCTCTGCGTGCTTCCCCCGCCGGATATTCCTTTTCGGACGGTCATTCTGTTTTCAAGGTGCTGTCCATTGATGAACTACCCTAAGTTTACACGAAAAAAATGCAATTCCCGGAATTTTGCGAGAATTGCATTTTGATGAAGTTTACACTTTGAAAATTGTATTTTTGCAATTTTGCTGTATAATGAAAGTATGCGGAGGAGGTGCGTGTCTATGGCTTTACCCGGAACACCCGGACAGCGGATTTCCGATTTATGTAACGGAAACCATATCACACAAAAGGAACTTGCGGAAAAGATAGGCGTTTCTGCTTCTCAGTTGAGCCGGATTGTCAGCGGCGAAACAAGAACGGTCAGCAGTGATATTCTCATAGGCGTGGCAAAGGAATTTAAGGTATCAACGGATTACATACTGGGCTTGTCCACCGTAAGCGTCCGCAAAAGCTATGATATTTCTGAATTGGGTTTATCCGAGGGAGCCGTGAGGGGGCTTGTGACGGGTGCAGTCGATGTGCAAATCCTTAACCGCCTTTTGGAACACAGGAACTTTCCGAAACTGATAGATTTGATACGGATTTATTTTCAAGATACGGCGGCAAAGGGGATAACAGCAAGAAACCAGCTTATCGAGATAGCGACGGCTTCCCTGTCTGACCTGATGAAAGGACACCCGGAACACAGGACAGAAGCAAGACAGGATTTTCAGCTTTTGAACGCACAGAAGATGGGGGAGCATGAGGCAGAGATTGAGAAAATCAAAAATGTGTTTATGTCTATCCTGCGGGACATAAAGGGCGATATAGACAACGGGGAGCCGCCGGAGGAACCAGTGACCGCCGCCATGTTCCAAAATATCCAGACCGCCGCACAGAAGCAAAAACAGGAATTACATACCATTGATGATGTGACAGCGTTGGTTGCGGAACAGATTGAAAAGGTCATGCCGCTGGACGAGGAAACAAACGAACAATTCCAGCAGTTGCTGAAGAAGATGATTGAGCAAGCGGGAAAATAAAGGTATTTGAGGGAAAATGATATGGTAAAGTCAGAAGTTAAAGAAATAATTAGACGATTGAAGAAAAAAGAAATTCGGGTTTTTGATGTTCCAGAAGAATATAAGAACGATATTCAGCTTGTAACTTTTGAACGAAAAGCAGGTTTGCGTATAACAGGAAAAAGAGGATTTGACATTATTTCTAATTCTTTCTTTGTTGAAGAAACGTTAATTTATGTGGACACAGATAGTGTGGAACAAAAAAGAAGCGTTTTTCTATCGTTTGATGATTTTGATTCTTATTTTGACTTTTTAAATGGGGATATTTATGATAATGCTTGCTATACATTTTGCCCTTTTTTGAAAAACCAAATTTCTAAAAATGTTGACGTAAAAAAGTTGATGGCAAGAAAAGCGTTTGTCAAAGACACAATAGATGATTATTCGTTGTCATTATCGAATGAAGAAAAAGAGAATTATGAGGAAGGAAGGCAAATTCATAAATATTGTCAGCAGTGGAGCAGAAAATTTAATGATTGTAGTAGCTATGATGAATTGGTAAAAGTCGTGGGAAATTATAAAAAATCTAAGATTGCTTCCATTGTTGATGTTAGCTTTTTCTTTTTTCAATACATTTTCGCAGATGTCAAGGATAAACAACGATTCTCTATTATTATGGAATATATGTCCTCCGGTGCTTATCCTGAATACAAAATAATAAACGCATTGTGTTCAATATATAATCCTGATGATGTTATGCAGTCATTTAACTACTCACTGGGAGCAAAGGGGACGATATATAAGCATAGGAAGAAATTGAAAGAGTACATCTGTCGTTTGAAAAATGGAGAAATTGAATTTTATTCAAGGGCATTTTTTGATAAGAAAACACATTACTACTGCGAAGAAACTCAAGGGTATCGAGAGGATAACAAACATTTCCCAATCACAACAATTTATAGATATTTTGAAACGTTTGATGAGTTTGTTAGGTATCGAAGCGGAGATTTAACATATTGTGATTTATCGGGTGCATTTGAATGCGATGCGGATTTTTCTAATTATATTATTGATGAAACGACAAAATTGCCAGTCCATACAAATACAGAGGTTACTTATTCGATAAAAAAATACTATCACAACAGAAAATTCTATGTGACGCAACAGTGGTGTAATACGTCTGGTAGTGTGATAAAAGAATACAGACATTCCTTTGATTATTTTTTTGATTTTGTTGCTTTTTTAAAGGGAGATTTGTCTGAAGCCAATCTACTTTTTTGCGATGGCTTGATGTTTTTAGAACAGTGGACTACTATTGACTTTGCAAACGCTAAAATGAAAAGCTCTCTATGTGAGAAGTTTGGTTTGAAATACACCATACAAAAAATCAATGGCGATTTGATAAAATCATTTGATTATGTAGAGCAGAATGAAAACGAAACAGCTTTAGTTCTCCAAATGTCGAGGAACTTAACCGAAGAAGCCGCAAGAAAAGATTTATCAACTTTTGATATGTCATTTGATAACAAATGCCAAAGAGTTCACTATGTTTCGGATATTCATCTTATGCACAGAATAAAAAACGCAGGCTGTCGTTCAAAAGAAGATGTTATATATGTGATTCAAAAAATAGTTGATACTATTGCTAATGAAGTAGGAAGCTTATTATTGATTGACGGTGATGTAGCATCAGATATTGGAATATTTCAGTTATTTGTAAAGATGCTTTCCAAAACATTGCGTCGGAACACGCAGGTTGTGTTTACACTTGGAAATCATGAGTTATGGAGTTTTCCGGGTCTTCAAATAGAACAGATTGTTTCAAAGTATCGAACTATTTTTGAAGAATATGATATGTATTTACTTCATAACGATCTTCTTTACAAAGAAGATTGCGGTTTGCTTGCTGATCCGAACACAGGAACACACCTGATTAAATATCACGATTTGTGTCAAATGAATGAAACGCAAATTGCTGACCGCTTACGAAGTGCAAGATATGTGATTCTCGGTGGATTGGGATTTTCGGGATATAATAAGGAGTTTAATGCCGATAACGGCGTTTATCGAATGACTGTGGACAGGACTACTGAAATAAAAGAATCTAAAATTTTTGAAGATTTGTATAATCGTTTGCGTCCTATTCTGGTGAATAAGAACACAATTATTTTAACGCATACACCTAAAAAAGATTGGTGCAAAGATGCGGGTCCTGATAAAAATTATGTCTATGTAAGTGGACATACGCACAGGAATTTTTTCCATGATGACGGTGAGTATAGAGTTTATTCGGACAATCAAGTGGGATATCATAGCGAGAACCCTCATTTGAAAACTTTTTTGATTGATAACGATTATGATTGTTTTTTCGATTATGAGGATGGCATATTTGAGGTCACGAGTGAGCAGTACAATGACTTCTACCGAGGAAAAAATATATCAATGACCTTCCAGCGAGAAGTAAATGTACTCTATATGTTAAAAAAGAACGGGTATTATTGTTTTATCCACAAATCAAGAAGTGGCAGTCTTACTATCCTTAATGGTGGCGCTATGAAAAAATTAGAAATTCAAGATGTTCAGTATTATTATGATAATATGGATTCCATGATTTCTACAATAAAAACGCCACTTGACGAGTTTACTTCATTTCAAAAGCGTATTGCAGATATGGTAAAAAGAATTGGTGGAGTTGGTACGATTCATGGGAGCATAATCGACATTGATTTTTATAATCACATATATGTGAACCCGTTTGACTTATCAATAACTGGGTATTGGGCATCCGATATAATTAACAAAATTGTATATCCGTCCATTCCGGCCTTGTTGGAGAAGAACTGTCCTACAATATTTGGTGAATATGTCAAACTTCTTAAAGGTAATAGCGAAAATCCGTTAGCACCAAAACAACAAACGAATGTTGCAATATTACCACAGACGTATCTTGATACGGATATTTACAAGGCTTCAAGAGAAATAAAGAAAATGCAGAAACTTCATTCAAATATTTTAAGCTCTTGGTATGAAGATACTCTATATAAAAGACCTCAAATTGAACTCACATAAAATTGGATGTTCTACTTATTTTAGCTTATGAAAAAACACGATTATAAATCACAGGGAAAGGGTAAACAAGGACTTCATATACGCCCTGTCTGCTGATGAAACCAGCCCTGCGCTTGCGGCTCCACGCCACGCAATCACATCCCTGTTTTCCTGCCGCTTCAAATGCCCTTGCCCTCCCCGGCGGCAACGGCATTTTCACGGCAACGCCGACAGAGCATATAACACACTACACTTTGCAAGCAAAGTCGTGTGCCAAAGGGTGACCCTTTGGAAACCCTGTTTTGTCGGAGTGTGTAGCCACACTTCCTGCAAAACGCAAAACAAGCGGTTGCAATCTGCTGTTAAAATTACAGCCGGATTGACCGCTTATTTTGTTTCTGCCCGCCAGTTTTCTCTATCCTATCCATGAGTATATTATATAAAAATTATGCTTAATACGGGTTGAAATATAAACGCATAAATGATATAATGGATATAGAAAACAAGGAGGTCACAGTCCATGAAAGAGTTAGGAGAACGCCTGCGGATATTGCGGGAAAGTGTGAAACTGTCACAGGTAAAAATGGCGGAATTATTAGGAGTAAAACAGTCCAGTATCAACCGCTATGAGCAAGGGCAGTCGGCGCCCTCTTTGGAAACGCTTGTGAAGTATGCAGATTATTTTGATGTATCAATGGATTATCTCTTTGCACGAACCGATAACCCACAGGGAAAGCTATACGAATACCGTCCCAAGATTGCGGCGGGAAGCGATGAGATGAAACAATTTATTGAGATGTGCTTTGACCCTCAATCTCCAATGAGTGAAAAATTAAAGCAAACGCTTCTTCAAATTATGGAGGTGGACAAATGAAAGGAGTTATCTACGCCCGCTATTCTTCCGACAATCAGAGGGAAGAAAGTATTGAGGGACAGTTGAGAGAATGTAAAGAGTATGCAGAGCGCAACGATATTATGATTTTAGGCACATATATTGACCGGGCTTTATCAGCGAAAACAGATAACCGCCCTGAATTTCAGCACATGATTAAGGACAGCGCAAAGGGCTTGTTTGATGTTGTGCTGGTTTGGAAGTTAGACCGTTTCGCCCGGAACCGTTATGACAGCGCACGATATAAGAATATTTTGAAGAAGAACGGTGTCAAGGTCATTTCCGCAAGAGAAAACATCTCTGAGGGAAGCGAGGGGATTATACTGGAAGCCATGCTTGAGGGATATGCGGAATATTACTCTGCCGAACTTTCCGAGAAAGTTATCCGGGGCTTGACCGATAATGCGTTGAAATGCAAATACAACGGCGGCACTGTCCCAATAGGCTATTACATTGACGAACAGCAGTATTATCAAATCGACCCCAAGACCGCCCCGGTGGTGCTGGAAATGTTTACGAGATACAGCGAGGGAGCGACCATGCAGGAGCTTGTCAATTTGCTGAACAGCCGGGGGATGCGCTCCATTCGTGGCGGGAAAATCACACTGAACATTATGAACCACCTGTTGAAGAACCGCCGCTATATGGGCGAATACAGCTATCGTGATGTAGTCAAGGAGGACGGTATTCCGGCGATTGTCCCGAAAGAATTATTTGAACGGGTACAGGAACGGCTGGCGAAAAATAAAAAGGCTCCCGCCCGTCACAAAGCAGAGGACGATTATTTGTTGACAACGAAGTTATATTGCGGGAAATGCGGCTCTTTCATGGTAGGGGAAAGCGGCACAAGCCATACGATGAAAGTACACCGCTATTATCGTTGTGTGAATACCAAGAAAAAGAAACTCTGCGACAAGAAAGCGGTTAAGAAAGACTGGATTGAGGATTTGGTTGTCAGCTACACCATGAAAGCGATTATGAATGATGAAGTCATGGAACGGCTGATTGATACGCTTATGGAATTGCAGAAAAGAGAAAGCACCGATCTGCCTCTTTTGAAAAAACAGCTTGCAGAAACAGAAAAAGGCATTAACAATATGCTCAACGCCATTCAAGCCGGGATTTTCACACCGTCCACCAAGCAAAGGCTGGACGAGTTGGAGGAAACCAAGAGCCAGCTTGAAATCAGCATTTTGCAGGAAGAAATGCACAAGCCCATGCTTACAAGAGAACAGATAGCTTTCTTCATTTACCGTTTCCGAAAATTTGATGTGACAAAGCGGGAACAGCGGCAAAGACTGATTGACAGCTTCGTCAATGCGGTGTATCTTTATGAGGACAAGATAATCCTTACTTTCAACTATAAGGACGGTTCCAAGACTATCACGCTGGCTGAGGTTGAGGGTTCGGATTTATCCGTACTCGGTGCAGTATCAAAAGATGTTAAAAAGCACCGGGATTCCTTATATTTACTGGGATTCCCGGTGCTTTCTATTTTCCTCTTCTCCTGCCCGCCTTTCCAAACGGCTTTTCCCGGTCCATTCCTCTGTCAGCAAAAGTTCCCTGCATATTTTCTTCCAATGATACAGAAACTACTGCAGACAGGAGGTATGATCATGGCAAAAGCAGGAATGAGAAGGCCCAATCCTTATGATGCGGATAATCACGGAACCGAAAATCATCATAAAATGAATCGTCCTGAGAATAAGCAGGCCCAGGTACCCGAAATTCAGGGCGCTGCTAAAAACGGCAATGCAAAAGCCGGCCCCATCCATGCACCTAACTGGGCCAGAGATGATTATAAGACTGGAGATCATGAATAACTGAGGTTATAGGATCGCGGCAGGGAGGCGGGGAAATGAAATCCCCCCTGCTTGCCTTACTCAGACGAATCTTACTCCTACTCCTCCATATCCCCGCTGCAAATCCTTCTATATTTAAGCGGAGTCTTATCCGTCAATTTCTTAAACACCCGTTCAAAATACGTCACACTCTCAAATCCCAACAGCTCCGAAATCTCCGTCACCGAATACTCACTGCCCGCCAGCAGCTCCTTGGCCTTCCGGATCCGGGTAATATTCCGGTACTCATTGACAGAGAAACCAGTCACCTCCCGAAAGATCCGGCTCAAATACGACTTGCTGATGAAGAACCGTTCCGCCAGGTCCTCCAGCGATTCATCCGTGTCATAATGGTGGAGCAGATAGTCGGCCACCTCATGAACCTTCTGGTGCCTGGCCGTCTGCACTGTGGAAATCTCCCCGCCCTGCTTATAAAATACCCGGTTCCTGCGGCAGCGGTAAATGAGCAGAAGAATCTCCGCCAGTTTCAGCTTTACCATCCCATCGTATTTCCCCTGTTTTTCCCTTAACTCCTCCCGAATCTCGAACAGCAGGCGCTTCACCTGCTCCCACACCTTTTCCGGAAGCTCGGTTACGCCATAGTTCTCCTCAAACATCCTGGTTAATGGAACCAGCCCCGCCTGCTCCAGCAATGGGCTGAAGCCTTCCTGGCTGATCTGCAGAAGGATCCTGTCGTGATACGATTTCCCCGCCAGACTGGTCTTATGAATCTGCTGACGGTTGACCAGAACCACCATTCCCTTTTTTACATGGTAGGTCTCCCGGTCAATAAAATAGTACCTCTCTCCCTCCAGCAGAAAATACAGTTCAAAGCTGTCATGAAAATGTTTGGTCTGCATCGTAAATTCGTAGTCGCGGATCACCTCATCAATGGTGAGCCCCGCCATTTTCTCTGAAAATACCGTTTGTTCCATCCTCTGCCTCACGCCTCCTGCATTTTAAAAATCAGTAGCCAAAAGTACGAAAATACCAGAAAAAGCATCGATTCTATAAGCTTTATAATACTATACTGCTGTATAATTAGCAATAGAAAGAAATGAGACACGAAAGCAGGAAATGCATAGAAGGAGGATTTTACCATGAAATACGAAAACAACAAAGTCCGTGATTTGAACATCGCTTATATCGGCGGCGGCTCCAGAGGCTGGGCCTGGACCTTCATGACCGACTTATCCATGGACGATTCCTTAAGCGGAACCATCCGTCTTTACGACATCGATGAGGCTGCGGCCAAAAATAATGAAATCATCGGAAATAAGCTGACTGCCAGAGAGGATACCACTGGAAAATGGGATTACGTTACCTGCAGCACCATCGGAGAAGCGCTGACCGGCTGTGACTTCGTCGTAATCTCCATACTGCCCGGCACATTTGATGAAATGGCAAGTGACGTTCATCTGCCGGAACGCCTCGGAATCTACCAGTCTGTCGGCGACACCGCAGGCCCTGGCGGAATGATCCGCGCCCTGCGCACCATTCCCATGTTTGTAGAAATCGCGGAGGCCATCAAAAAGTACGCTCCGGAAGCATGGGTCATCAACTACACCAACCCCATGACCTTATGTGTGAAGACTCTGTACCATGTGTTCCCGCAGATCAAGGCATTCGGATGCTGCCATGAAGTATTTGGCACGCAGAAGGTATTAAAGGGCATCTGCGAGGAAACCCTTGGTCTGACCGGGATTGACCGCCGTGACATCAACATCAACGTGCTGGGAATCAACCATTTTACATGGCTCGACAAGGCTTCCTATAAAGGAATCGATCTGTTCCCTGTTTACCGTGATTACATCGACAGCCACTACGAAGAAGGCTACAACGAGCCAGACAAAAACTGGGCCAACAGCACCTTTGACTGCGCCCACCGCGTTAAATTTGATTTATTCCGCCGCTATGGCCTCATCGCCGCCGCAGGCGACCGTCATCTGGCAGAGTTCATGCCGGGCGGTGAGTATTTAAAAGATCCCGAGACCGTATCTTCCTGGAAATTCGGCCTGACCACAGTAGACTGGAGAAAGGCTGATTTGCAGAAGCGCCTCGACCGCAGCCACCGCCTCGTATCCGGTGAGGAAGAGATAAAGCTTGAACCGTCAGGAGAGGAAGGAATCCTGTTAATCAAGTCCTTATGCGGCCTGGAACGCTCCATCAGCAACGTCAACATCCCGAATACCGCCCTTCAAATTGCCAATCTCCCGGCAGACGCCGTGGTAGAAACCAACGCTGTATTCAGCTTAGACAGCATCCAGCCCATCGTCGCCGGCACCATACCGGAGCAGGTAAAGACCTTAATCGCTCCTCATGTAGAAAATCATGAAAGAATTTTAAAAGCTGCACTTACATACGACCGTGCCCTCGTCTGCGAAGCCTTCCTCGCCGACCCGCTTGTCAAAGGACGCGCATCAGAGGAAGAAGTACAAACTCTGGTAAACGATATGATCGCCAACACCCTAAACTACCTGCCAGACGGCTGGAAAGAAAACTAAAACCAAATACTTTTTTATAAAAAGGGTGCTCCGCCTTGTCACCTTCAGGCCGGAGCACCCTTTTTCCATCCACCATTTATTCCAGGCTAACCTAAGCTAATCTAATCCCCCCTCCAAGCCAAAAATCTACGTTTTACCTCCTTACAAAGCCAGTACCCAGCCTCAGATCTTGTGGAGCGCGGGAGGGAGGCAGGGACGAAGGGGGGCCTTTTCCGAGGTTCGCAGGAACTTAAGGGGAAAGGTGGGAAAAAGGGGAGGTGAAATCTGGCCTCCAAGCCAGATTTCAAGTGGACACGGAGGCGAAGTCCTTCAGGAGTTCGGCGGAGTTTCCGCGATCCTCGCCTTTTTCCCGCCTTTCCGCTTTAGAGCGTGTCTGAAAATTCATTTCCGCCAGCTGCACGCCCCACTTCGCGGGAGATTGAGCCCCAATTCAGTCAGCGTAGCCCACTACGCCTCCTTCATCGGGGCCCAATCTCCCACAAAGTGTGACGCACAGCTGACGAAAAGCAATTTTCAGCCACACTCTAGTTCCTGCCACCGAGGAAACAAGCCCCCCTTCGTCCCTGCCTCCCTCCCGCGCTCCACAAGCTCTGAGGCGTCCCCTCCTCACTCCCCTTCCCTCGGCAACGTCCCACTATAACACCCGCTCTTCATCCACAGCGGAAGCAGCTTCGCCAGCACGCTGAACAGAAGCCGCCCCTCATCGCTGGAGAGGTCCGCATCCCACAAATCCTCGATCAGCTTAATCCGGTAGCGGACAGTATTAACGTGTGTATACAATTTGTCCGCCGTCTTCTGGTAATTGAACTTACATTTGACAAAGACCCTTACAGTCATCGCCAGGACATCCCGTTTTTCCTCATCCATCTGATTCAGAAGTTCGTCCATTTCCCCCAGCATCTGGTTGATAGGCCATGAATTCTCCGGGTAGTTGAGCAGCCGGTAGATACCTAAATCATGGTAATAGCAGATCCGCTCGCCGTACTCCAAAAGTCCGGCGATATGGGCCGCGCTTTCCGCCTCAAAGAATGCGGTAACCGCCTGGAAAATGGTGTAATACCGGCTCACTCCCGCCCGGCGCCATCTAAAATGTCCAGCAGACGGCGGCCAAAATGGTCCACATCTTCCGTCGATACAAACAGCCGCAGACTCCCTTCCGCCGAAAAGCTGTAACAGAGCTGCTGCGGAAAATAATGATGGATCAGATAGGACAAATACTCCTTTTTTCCGTCCGCCGCACCGTCTGTCTCCTGCTCCCGAAGCACCAGCGCATATCCGGATTCCGGAAACAGGTTTGTCACTGAGGAATCCGGCATCTGGCCGCCGCAGATCATTTCCATCGCGGCCTCAATCCGGCGGGAACGCCGTTTGTAATCGTCGATACCGGTACATAGAATGGAGGCGTAGTTTAAAAGTATGTAATCCGATGGCTCGAATCTGCCCTCTTCTCCAATCAGGCAGAGCACGCCAAATGGCAGGCGGTTTTTAAACAGCTCCGCCTGCAGCAGCATTTTCTCCGAATACGATGAGGAATAGAGGCTTACATGGGATAACGGGGACTTCTGCGGCTCCTTCCGCCAGTAGGCCGGATAAAAAACAGCCTCATTCAGCACGGGAACCGGCGGTTTCACAAAGGTATCCTGCCCCACGATCAGCGCGGCCTGGCAGCCTGTCCAGTAACTCAGGCCGTCTAAGAGAGAATCCGTTCCGCTGGTGTAAAACCGGTGCTGAAGATCTTCCAATACCCTGTCATACGCTCTTACGGTTCCATCCGTCCTGGACGCGATCAGATGAGAATACTCATTTATCAGCGATGCAAAACGTTTCGCTGCCACAGTCCCGAAGACCAGTTCCCGCTCGCGGCATGCCTTTGCCAGCGCATCAATCCGCTCCTCTTCCTCCCCGGATAAATCCGCGAGAAATCCGGCCGCCCCACGGCCCTTTCGCTCATCCAGCCACAAGGCCAGCGGCTCTCTCCCACTGGGAATCAGGCCGCCGCATACCAGAAGCAGACTCTGCGGCTCCCACACTGCCGGCCCGGACCTGCAAATAAAAGCCAGGCCTCTAACCTCTTTCTCATAAAACGGTGTCCGAAAGCGGCACTCTGAAAAAGTCCCGCATCCGGCCAGATACTCCAATTTTAATTTCATTTCCGGCGAAGCTCCTTTCCCTACAAAAACATGGCTCACTTTTTGTAGATTACCTGTCTTACACCTGTGTTATAGTTATTTTAGGCATAATGATATATTTTTGTCAATAACGTTTCACTTTTTTAGTCAATTGCCGAAAATGATTATCAGACACGCCCCAGAGGCAGCAAGACGGAGATTCGATGATCCGTTTGATAAATACCATTGTAAGGAGGTTACAAAAATTATGGGCGAAAACAAAAAATTGGTCGCAATCACCGTCAACGGCGATGTGTACCAGCTGGGTGTGGGGAATGCGGTGGGTGAGATTGCTCCTGCGGACACACTGGCAGAAACGCTGCGTGAGCGACTTCTGCTGACGGGAACCAAGATTTCCTGCGATGACGGCGCCTGTGGCTGCTGTACCGTTATCATGAACGGGAAGGCCATACCGTCCTGTACGGTGCTGACCATCGAGTGCGACGGCGCCGACATCCGTACCATCGAGGGGCTCCAGGACCCGAATACAGGCGAACTGGATAAGGTACAGCAGGCATTTGTCGACCACTCCGCGTTTCAGTGCGGATACTGCACACCGGGAATCATCATGACGACCGAAGCACTGCTGGCGGAAAATCCGCATCCGGATGAGGAAGAGATCAAGGAAGCTCTGGCCGGAAATTACTGCAGATGCATCAGCCATTACCAGGTGCTGGAGGCCGTGAAGCAGGCCGCCAAAGAAGGGAGTGAATGATATGGGTAAGGAATTCAGATATGTGGGTAAGCCGACTCCCCGAATAGACGGCAAGGCCATTGTAACAGGGTCCGCCGAGTACGCAAACGATATACATATGCATGGAATGCTGTACGGCCGTATTAAAATGAGTCCCCATCCTCACGCGATGATTAAAAAAATAGATGTGAGCAGGGCCATGGAACTCCCCGGAGTCAGAACGATCATGACCTATGAAAATGCCTTTGACTGGATTACCGGAATGCCTGCGCAGAAGCGGCTTCTGGACCGCCATGTCCGTTTTGTCGGTGACCCGGTAGCGCTGATTGCCGCCACATCAAACCGCATAGCCGAGGAGGCGGCCGATTTAATTGAGGTGGAATATGAGATTCTCCCGGCTGTCCACGATTTGGACGAAGCCATTGCCGACGGAGCCCCGCAGTTATACGAGCAGTTTCCTAACAATATCATAGAGCGCGGCTGCCCGCCCTTCGGCCCCAAGGCCCTGCAGGAGCTGGTCATCGGTGATATCGATAAAGGCTTTGAGGAATGTGCTGTCGTCGTAGAGGGAACCTCCAGGTATGAGACGATCTCCAATCCGCTGCCCGCTGAGAGCCCGGGCCTCGTCGCCTGGTGGGATGGGCCGAACCAGTGCAACATGAAGGGCAGTTTCCAGAGCCCCAACATTCAGAAAATGATCATGCAGCTCGCCATGCCAAATGTCAACGTCCGTGTCATTTCCGCCAATGTAGGCGGAAGCTTCGGAAGCAAGAACACGGTTCCCATGGAAGGTCTCTACTGCGCCGCACTGGCAAAGGCTACGGGAAAACCGGTGAAGCTGGTCATCTCCAAGGAAGCGCATTTAGCCACCTATATGCTCCGTTTAGGCAGCCGTCTGACCGCAAAGGTGGGACTTCTCCCCGACGGTACGGTTCACGCCTACGAGGGAACCTGGCTGGTCGGCTCAGGCGTTCACTCCGACTTTGGCCAGGGCCAGATCGCCAACGGCTTAGGACGCGCCATGCTGCTGCTCAACAAATGCAAACACTGGAATTACCAGCCCCATCTGGTCGCCACCAACCGCTGCCGTTCCGGCGGTATCCGCGGATTCGGCGGACAGGAATCCTATGCATCACTCGTTCCGGTCCTGTCCATGGCTATGGCAAAAATGAATTTAAATCCGGTTGAATTTTTCAAGAAAAATATGTGCGACATCAACGGCGGCTATTACTGGGTTGAGGGGCACTGGTGGGAAAATCATTTCTTAAGCTACAATGATGTCATGGATCACGCGGCCGAGCACTTCGGCTGGAAAGATAAGTTCCAGGGCTGGCTGACGCCGTATAAGACCGAAGGAAGCAAGCAGTACGGCGCAGGCTGCTGTGTCCACGGAAGCGCAGACTGCGGTATGCTTCACGGCGAGGCCTTCGTCAAACTGGACGGTTGGGGGACAGCCAATATCAACGTCTGTATCGCCGAATCCGGTATGGGACAGCGGTCCTCCGTTGTAAAAATGGCGGCCGAAATTCTAAACCTGCCGTTGGATAAAGTAACGATCTCGACGCCTGACAGCCAGGATAACCCATGGGACTGGGGACTGGCCGGATCGAGAGGAACCCTTGTATACGGGCGCATGGTAGGCGACGCGGCCCGAAACGCCAGAACACAGCTGCTGGAAGGCGCGGCCGCAATTCTTCACTGCCCTGCCGAAATGCTGGATACGCGTGACGGAATCATTTTCATGAAAGACAACCCGGAAGTCGCGCTTCCGTGGATTGCCGTGTTAGGGCCCATGAACACCATTACGGGCCATGGCGTCTTCGAAATGGATCACTCCAAGCCATGTTTCATGATCGCATTCGTCGAGGTGGAAGTGGATACCGACACCGGAGACGTGAGAATTGTGCGCATAGTAGAGGGAACCGACGTCGGACAGGTCATTGATCCGTATTCCTTAAAGATGCAGTTAGAGGGCGGCCTGGGAAGCTGCGGAAGCGACAGCGCCATCAACGAGGAGATGATTCTGGACGAAAAGACCGGAAAATTCCTGACTAACAACCTGGTTGATTTTAAGTGGAGAGTCTTCCCGGATCTTCCGACCTTTGAAACCCATATTGAAGAGACCCCCAACGATTTAAGCGCATTTGGAGGAATCGGAGTCGGTGAGATATCCGGTGCTCCGTTACCGGGCGCTATCATGATGGCGGTTTCCAATGCAATCGGCATTCAGCTTATGGATTATCCTCTGACACCGGATCAGATCCTTAAGGCATTAGGAAAGGCGAGGTGAACACCAAATGAAAAATTTTAACCATACGGATGCAGAGAGCTTAAGCCAGGCCGCCGGCATTTTAAAAGAAGAACAGCAAAATGCCCGAATTATCGCAGGCGGGACGGATCTGCTCAGTGTCTTAAAACATAAATTAGAACCGGATTACCCGGAAACAATTGTGAATATCAAATCCATAGAAGGACTGGACCATATCGTGGAGGACGAAGACGGCCTGAAGATTGGTGCGACCGCCAAACTCTGTGATATTGCGTCCTCACCTCTGATTCAGCAGGAATACGGTGCGTTGGCCGACGCCGCGAGAAGTGTGGCGACTCCCTTAATCCGCAACCTTGCCACCATCGGCGGCAATCTCTGTCAGGAAGTCCGTTGCTGGTACTACCGCTATCCCGATGAAATCGGCGGCAGAATCCAGTGCCTCCGCAAGGGGGGCGACACCTGCAACGCCATGACCGGAGAAAATAAGAACCACTCCATTTTCGGAGCCAGGAAGGTAAACTTAAGCGGCTGTTCTTCCAACTGTCCCGCCCATGTGGACATCCCGGAATACCTTGCAAAGCTGCGCGCCGGCGATATGGACGGCGCAGCATCGATCCTTCTGGAGGCTAACCCGATTCCGGCCGTCACCTCCCGTGTCTGTACCCATTTCTGCCAGATGAACTGCAAGCGGAAGGAGTACGATGACAATGTCAATATTGGAGGCATGGAGCGGTATGTGGGTGACTATATCCTGGAACACAGCGACCGGTTTATGGTACCCCCGAAGACAGACAGCGGCAAGCGTGTTGCCATCGTAGGCTCCGGCCCCGCCGGTTTGACTGCGGCATTCTATTTAAGGAGCCGCGGACACAGCGTCCGGGTGTACGATAAAATGGAGGAAGCCGGCGGACTTCTCCGCTATGCAATTCCGGAATACCGTCTGCCAAAGGAGATTGTCAGAAACTTAATCTCGGCTCTGGAACACATGGGGATCGAATTCCTGACAGGCGTTGAGATCGGAAAAGACATCCCGGTGAATGATCTGGTGGAACAGTATGACAGCGTCTTTCTAAACACGGGCGCCTGGAAACGGCCTCTGATCGGGCTCGATGGGGAAGAGCTCACCACCTTCGGCCTGGATTTTTTGATTGAAGTCAATAAATGGATGGAAAGCAAGATCGGCAAAGATATCATCGTTGTCGGCGGCGGAAACGTGGCGGTGGACGTGGCAATCACAGCCAAACGTCTGGGCGCTGCAAACGTGGTTATGGCGTGTCTGGAACCGGAAAATCAGATGCCGGCAAGTGAAGAGGAATTGAACCGCGCCAGAGAAGAAGGCATCACGATCCTCCCCTCCTGGGGGCCGAAGGAGATTCTCCGCGACAATGGAGAAATCGTAGGGCTCGTCTTAAAACGCTGCACCGCCGTCTTCAATGAGCTGGGTCATTTTTCCCCATCTTACGATGAAAACGAAACTACCACACTTCACGGCAGTTCCATCCTCATGGCGGTAGGCCAGAAAACCGACCTCTCCTTCCTGGGTGAGGCGCTGGAGCTGGAGGTCAGCCGCGGACTGATATCTGTAGACCCTGCGACTATGAAAACCAGTGTGGATAAAGTATTTGCAGTCGGCGACGTCACGACCGGACCGAAAACGGTGGTGGACGCCATTGCAGACGGCAAAAAAGCTTCTGTCGCCGTCCACTGCTTTATGACCGGCGAGGCGGAAGGGGACACGAGACACCCGCTAGGCGGGCTGATTACCTTTGACGCCTCCTGTACCGGTCACTCCAAAGCCGCCAGGCTGCCGGAACGCCCCAAGGAGGAGCGTGGACTTCATCTGGAGGATTCTTATGGACTTACGTGGGAACAGGTGCAGGAAGAGGCAAAACGCTGCTTTAACTGCGGCTGTCTCGCCGTGAACCCCTCCGATGTGGCAACCGTTCTCACCGCAATGGACGCGGAGATCGTAACCAGCAAACGCAGAGAACCGATCGGGGAAATGATGAAGAAATCCCATTGCCGGCTGGTGGAAGAGGACGAAATTGTAACGGAAATCCGAATTCCGGCTTCCGCCAGGGACTACCGGATCGGCTATGATAAGTTCCGTGTCAGGGATTCCCATGATTTCGCCGTAGTCAGCGTCGCCTCCGCCTACAAGGTACAGGATGGCGTCGTAACAGATGCAAGAATTGTATTGGGCGCCGTCGCCCCGATTCCGCTGCGCGCCAAGGAGGCGGAAGCTTATATTACCGGAAAAGCAGTCACTGGGGAACTGGCAGCGGAAGCGGCTGAGATCGCCCTTCAGGGAGCGCTTCCGCTTTCCAAAAATGGCTATAAAGTACAGATTGCCAAGACTCTGGTACGAAACTCCTTGCTAAACGCCAGAACTCCAGTGCGGAGCGAGGACAAAGGCGCTGACGCGCGAGGGACGAAACGCCAAAAACAAGCTTAACGGCAGTGGCGGGAGGAAAGAAATCGGTATCCCCCACTGACATGAAGTCAAGCCGCGCATCTATAAGAGGTAGCCGCACTCTGTGAAATGATCGAGCGTGGATTGAAACAATATAGGAGGGAAGCTTATGGGCAGAATTGAAGCAATACTTTTAGCCGCGGGTTATTCTTCCAGGATGGGGCGTTTAAAATCTCTTCTGCCCATAGGAGGGACCACGGTGATTCGCAGGCAGGCCGAAGTACTTGACGGCCTGACCGACCGGACCATCGTGGTGACCGGTTACCGTGGAGATGAGGTGGAAGCACATTTATCCGGAAGCCGCGTGACAACGGTCAGAAATCAGGCCTTTGCGGAGGGTATGTTTACCTCGGTAAAGGCCGGGATTCTGGCTCTGGACCAGGAGGTTTCGGCATTTTTGATTCTGCCGGTAGACTACCCGCTGGTAACACGGTCGCTGATAGAAGATCTGATAGAGGAATTCCACCACTCGGGCGCTCCCGTCCTGTATCCCTCTTTTTCAATGCGGAAAGGCCATCCTCCTGTGATCTCGGCCGCCTGCATTCCGGATATACTGTCTTATCAGGGCGATGCGGGACTAAAAGGAGCACTGACACCATTTAACAGCGAAGCGGAGTATTTTTCAGCGGAGGATGAGACCTGCATCATAGATATGGACACGCCGGAGGACTATAAAAAGGTGCTGGCGCTGGAGGCAGGGCTGCATCAGAGGCTTTTCACTGCCGCCAGGTAACGTATCCAGCGACAAGCGGCCGGGAGATAATAAAAGCCGGATTTATAATTATTTTTAATGAATTTTCACAATAATAAGCGTGGTTTTTTACTCCTATTCGTAGTATAATGTAGTTACTCTCACGGAAAGGAGGTAAGATCATGTTAAATACACAGAACCAGGAATTATTACAGGCGATCGGATGTATGGTTGGCGAAAAATTGGAGACTTGCTTTACTGAGTATGACGCGAGGTTGGATGCGAAGCTGGATGCTCGTTTTGCTGAGTATGATGCGAGGTTGGACGTGAAGCTGGATGCCCGCTTTGCTGAGTATGATGCGAAACTGGACGCCCGCTTTGCTGAATATGATGCGAAACTGGACGTTCGCTTTGCCGAATATGATGCGAAGTTAGACGCCCGCTTTGCTGACTACGACGCCAAACTTGATTCACATTTCGCCGACTACGACGCTAAACTCGTTTCACAATTCGCCGACTACGACGCCAAACTTGATTTACGTTTCGCCGACTACGACGCCAAACTTGATTCACGTTTCGCCGACTACGACGCTAAACTCGTTTCACAATTCGCCGACTACGACGCCAAACTTGATTTACGTTTCGCCGACTACGACGCCAAACTCGTTTCACAATTCGCCGACTACGACGCCAAACTTGATTTACGTTTCGCCGACTACGACGCCAAACTTGATTCACGTTTCGCTGACTACGACGCAAAACTCGTTTCACAATTCGCCGACTACGACGCTAAACTCGATTCACGTTTCGCCGACTACGACGCTAAACTCGATTCACGTTTCGCCGACTACGACGCTAAACTCGATTCACGTTTCGCCGACTACGACGCCAAACTCGATTTCCGCTTCGAATCAACCACCGCATACCTTCTGTCAGAAATAGACACCCGTATTGCCAAGAGCGAAGCCATGCTTCTCGATGAAATTGAGCGCATCCACATGCAGGTATGGGAAAACTCCAAAAAGCTGAAGCAGCTCCAGAAGGACGTATCCTCGCTGAGATCGAAAGACAATGATTTCGGCATCATTTATTCCTATCTGAATAAGCTCGACTTCCGGGTCTGCAGACTGGAGTCTGCCCTATCGCCCCTATAACCCCTGAAATGAAAAACGCTCCGGCATATCGTTGCGGGAGCGTTTTTATAAACAAACAGGTATCTGGCAGTACGGACTACCAGACCTTCGTATTCTAATATTCCATTTTTCTGTAACATCCCAAATCCACTTACACACCTTTACACATTTCTTCCCACAAATTTCACTACAAACACTTCTTCCGCAATCTCTTTTTCTTAATTCTCCACCCACTAATTATACTGCGGCTCCAGAAAGTTTAAAGTAAAATGCGCCTTCCCCTGATCATCCAGTTCCATAATCATAAACGACGGTTTCCTGCCATCCTGTCTGGGATAAGACAGACTTCCGGGATTCAAAATAGTTACACCGCCCCGCACCTCATAGAAAGGTCTGTGGGTATGTCCATACATGACGATATCCAGACGGCGGTCTCTCGCCTCCTGCTCCAAGCGCTCCACGCCCAAAGACACATTATAATAGTGACCGTGAGTCAGAAGGACGCGGTACTCTCCGATCTTCAATTCCTTCTCCCGGTCTAAATTGGAAAAAAAGTCGTTGTTTCCCAGCACCATTTCAAGGTCACAGCCTTCTCCAACCCAGCCGGCGATTTTCGTTTCGCTGCCTTCCGCATCGCCAAGATGAATAAGCATATCGAGCGGCGATGTCTTCTCAATCACTTTTTTCAGATTATCGTCTTTTCTGTGTGTATCGCTCACAATTAATATCTTCATCGCACGTCCCCCTTATAGATCTCTTCCAGCTTCCGCTTCATCGCCTCAAGCGCTTTTCCGCGGTGGCTGATCCGGTTTTTCTGCTCCATGGTAATCTCCGCGCTGGTCACTCCGAACTCCGGCAGGAAGAGGATCGGATCGTATCCAAAGCCGCCATTTCCCGCCGCTTTTTCTGCAATGGTTCCCTCCATGGTCTCTTCCGTATGGATAACACTTCCATCCGGCAGCACAGCTGCAATATTGCACACAAACCGGGCGCTTCTGTCGTCACCGGCCGCCTCATTGACCCTGGAGATAATGGTCTGATTCTTGATCTCATAGGAAGTATCCTCGCCCATATATCTGGCTGAATAGATACCCGGTTCGCCATTTAGGCAGTCCACCACCAGGCCGGAATCATCCGCAAGGACAATCCCCCCGGTCTCAGCCCACACCGCTTTCGCCTTGATCTCCGCGTTCTCACCGAACGTTTTCCCATCCTCGACGATCTCCGGATCGGCCCCGGCCTCTTTCATGGATAAAATCTCCATTCCCAAATCGGCCAGAATCAGCCGGATCTCCTTCATCTTTCCTTCATTGCCAGTGGCAAATACGATCCTGTTATCACTCATTTGTATATTCTCCTTCATAAAACGGATTCACTTCCTGTCCGTGGTATAGGCCTTCAGGCAGAGATTGCATTTCTGCTCCTCCTCGACCCTGGTAAAATTCACCCCATCGGGACTAATGTACCCCTCACCGTCACTGATGTCCACGATCGTCTTTCCATCCCCTGCATCGTATTCGATTGCGGCCGGATGGACGCTGTCCGGAGTCGTTAGCTTCACCAGCACGGCAAACCGCTCCCCCGGTTCAAGATCCAGCCCAGCCCTTGTATCTGCTTTCAGAGGGATCGTATAGAATCCGGCATAGTCGAGACTTCCTGACGCCGCCAGCTCCCGGTTTTTGAAACCGTCTCCGGCCTTTATGGACTCCTCGTCCCCGATATTTTTCACAACATAGACTTCATAGGAAGAATGTCTGTCTGTGGCATAGAATCCAGCCGCCTCCAGAGTCTCCTTCCCCTGCGCCTCATAGACATTGGAGAACCATACCGTATCGGAACCATATCCCAGCTGCCCCACCCAGCCCCTTAAATCTGTCTGGTAGTTATGGTCGTAATGATCCGGATCTTCCACATCCGTGTAGATAATATTATTCAGCCCGATATTGGAGTCGTAATACGACACATAAAAATATCCGTCATCGCCAAAGCCGTCTCCCCAGCTGTTCATGCAGATAAACGCTCCATCGCCATTGACTTCCGTGTTAAAATTCTCCCGCGGATACTCGTCATCCCATCCGATGATCACGGAATCATGGTTCGGCGGCTGGGACCCAATATAGCAGTAGGCGTATTTTTCCTCATTATAATGAACGGACTGGCTTTCCTCGTCCGTCATGGAAGTGTATAGGGAGCTTTGTACGCCTCCGTACTGCAGAATGGCCCGCTTAATCTTTTCATAATCTTTTCCCGGCACCAGTTCGACTCCCTGGACATGTTTGACCGCCTTTAAGCCCGCGGGAGAGACACCGTCTCCATAGGGATCATCCGCCTCCAGGACCGGCCCCTTCCAGGACAGGAGATACGCCATGGACATCGTATACTCCCCTCCGTCGCTCTGCGGAATGCAGAAACCATTATTCAGGGACATATGATCCTCTGAAAAGTCGTATACCTCATTGGGAAGCAGACGCGCTTCCAGCGCCATCAGAGAGGCAAAGGCCCAGCAGGTTCCCAGAGAGCCCTGGTTCTTTATCGAAGGCGCCCGGCCTGTTGTACGGCCGTCATAGGCCACAGGAAGCACCTCCGGCACCGGATTCGCGGCATTCCCCGTCCCATCAGTTCCGGCGTCTCTCCCCGTCTCCGACTTCAGCGGTCTGTTAAATTCTCTGCCGCCCATCTCCGCATTTCCATTGCCCTGGGCCACATCGTTTTGAGCCGCATTGTCCTGATCTGCATCCCCCTGATCTGCCTCCCCCTGATCTGTACTGTCCTTACCGGCATCTCTGCCGTTATCCCCGGTGCCCGTAAATGCCCATTCCGGTACTCGGAAGCCGCCTGTCGGCCACCGGCCGTTAATCCAGAGTACAGCGGTTCCGGTGAGCACCAGAATTGCCGCCGTTCCCAGCCATTTTCCTGCTTTCAACTAATCAATCTCCTGTTTTCCGCTTCGGAGGTTTCGGTCCCATAAACTGGTAGAAATACGTCTTCATCATACCATTGTAGATCTTCCGGTTCTTGTCCGCTTTTCGCCCGACGTACCGTTCCGCATCCTCATAAGCGGTTATCATATAGAGGGACCAGGAATCCAGCGCGCGGTACCGTTCACCGATCTCCTTATACAGCGCCGGCAGATTCTCCTTCTCCTCAATTCTCTCTCCATAAGGCGGATTCGTAATAATAAATCCATACTTCTTCGGATGGCTGAGCGCACTTAATGGCCTCTGCTGGAAATGAATCATATGATCCACACCGGCAGACTCCGCATTGGCTCTCGCCGCCTTCACAATATCGCCGTCGATATCGTACCCCTGGATATCGACCTCCACCTCTGTCTCCAGCAGATCCGAGGCCTCATCCATGGCCTCATACCAGAACTTCCGCGGTATGATGTTCTTCCAGTCTTCCGCCAGGAAGGACCGGTTCATGCCGGGCGCCATATTGGCCGCTATCATGGCTGCTTCAATCGGAAATGTACCGCTTCCGCAGAAGGGATCCACCAGAATCCGCTCCCGGTTCCACGGTGTCATCATGATCAGAGCCGCGGCCAGGGTCTCCGTGATAGGCGCCTTGCTGGTAAGGGTACGGTAGCCTCTTTTATGGAGCGAATCTCCTGAAGTATCGATCCCTACCGTCACCTCATCTTTATACAAAAATACACGGAGCGGATAGCTGCTTCCGCTCTCCGGAAACCATTCCAGGCCATACGCCTTCTTCAGCCGTTCCACCATGGCTTTCTTCATGATCGACTGGATATCGGAAGGGCTGAACAGCTTGCTCTTGATAGAGGACGCCTTCGCAACCCAGAACTTTCCGTCCTGAGGAATATATTCCTCCCACGGAATACTCCGCGTATTCTGAAATAACTCTTCAAATGATTCCGCATGAAAGCTTCCCACTTTCAACAGGACACGCTCTGCCGTGCGCAGAAATATATTCGCGCGGCAGATGGTCTCTTCATCTCCGATAAATGTCACACGGCCGTCTTCCACCAGTGTGATATCATAGCCCAGATCCGTAATTTCTCTTTTTAAAACAGCCTCCATGCCAAAGTGACACGGTGCAATGAGTTCAAATGTTTTTTTCACTTTATTCTCCCAGGTTCTTTTCTTTAATCACGCGGCCCTCGAAATCCAGGATCCGAAAGACCCCATCCTCCAAAATCGCGTATGTCGGCGGATTGCCTTCCTTCGGTATGGATACGGAGCCGGGATTTAAGATGGTAATATCCCCGCACTGATCCGCCCGGAGCACATGGGTGTGCCCATGAAGCAGCACATCCCCCTTCTGCATGGGTGGAAGGTGATTCTCATGATAAACGTGGCCATGTGTGGCATAGATGGTAATTCCATCCATCGCCAGCAGTGCATAGTCCGCCATCACAGGAAATTCCAGCACCATCTGGTCCACCTCCGTGTCACAGTTTCCCCTGACACAGTAGATTCTGTCTTTACAGCCGTTTAACATGGCCAGCACCTCTTTGGGAGCATATTCCTTCGGCAGATCATTTCTCGGTCCGTGATAAAGAATATCTCCCAGTAAAACAAGGCGATTCGCTCCGGATGCCTCAAACGCTTCCAGCAGCTTTCTGCAATAGAACGCGGAACCGTGGATATCGGACGCAATCATATATTTCATAAGTAAATTCTCCTTCTTGCATTAATAGGTATATTTTAAGTCTTACAGGGCGTATCTGTCAATAAATTTACCCTCGAACCAGATATTTTCCGCGGTAATAGGCGATTCCGTTGGCCACATTCAGCACAGAATACCCCATACGGGCCAGATAGCGGCAAACCATCATACTTTGTCCGCCTCTCGCACAGTAAAATACCAGCAGCTTATCCTTTGGAAGTTCGGAAACTCTCTGCTCCATTTCCTCATACGGAATATTGACAGCCCCATTTAAATGGGCTCTCTGATACGATGCGGCATTTCGCAGATCAATCAGCATCATATCGTACTCATTTTCTATATAATAATCGACTTCACCAATCGGTATTGTCTTGAACATACAATCACCTGTCCTTTCTATTACCATTATATTCACGACCCGTGAAAAGTTTATCTTTCTGATCATGGCTGCAGGAAAGGCGTCCTTACAATCAAAAAGCACAGGGAGATATGCTTTCGCATCGTTTCCCTGTGCTTTTCGACGAAATCATGAACTTATTGGCAAGTCCTTATTTTCGTGCCACCAGACAGATTAATAGTCAGACTTATTCTGGCTGTTATTCTGGTTGTTGTTGCGGCTGCTGTTCTGGCTGTTGTTCTGGCTGTTGTTGCGGCTGCTGTTCTGGTTGCTGTTCTGGCTGTTGTTCTGGCTGTTGTTCTTGTTGCTGTTCTTGCTGTTGTTCTGATTGCTGTTCTTGGAAGAATTGCTGCAATCGTTGTAGTTATCATTGTAGTTGTTATTAGACATCTTATGATACCTCCTGTCGGATTTTTTGTTACACGGTTAGTATGGCTGATTCCTCAAATATTATACGAAAAATTATGAAAAATAACTTTGCTTTTTTCATCTGCCTATATTATAATTAGAGTGAGGAATTAGATTTCCTCATCCTTATTAATTATTTATACTCCCCTCAGAAGAGTCCGGATAGCTCCCCTATCCGGGCTCTTCCTTTTTTTGACCATATTTTTGATCCCGGCGGATGCAAAAGACTCCCGGCAGCCAGTGCCGGGAGTCTTATATCCCTTATCGAAAATCCAGTTATCCGCTTGTCCATTATTCGCCAATGACATTGACAATCTTGACGGGAGTCCGGTAATTCCACTGAGAAATCTTGATTCCCGTTTTATAGGTGGAGGAGTGTACGATCTGTCCATTGCCGATATACATGGCTACGTGATTGATCGATCTTCCGTTCCCGTAAAAAATCAGATCGCCGGGCTTCATCTGGTCAGAACTCACAGCTACTCCCTGAGAGGCCTGTCCGCCTGAAGAACGGTTTAAAGAAATACCTGCCGCATGCTGCATGATGTATCTCGTAAATCCGGAACAATCCACTCCGGTATGAGGATCACTGCCGCCATAGGCGTAACGTCCGCCCACAAACTGCAGTGCGTAATTGACAACACTCTGTCTGAACTCCGCAGGAGCATCGTATGCTGCTTCCAGTGCGGCGATCGTCGCCTCGTCGGTCTGGGTAACTGTTGCATTCCCGTCGACCGGAAGATAACCGTATGTATCCTTAACCTTCACTTTCACGAATCCGTCACCCATGTCTTCCACGACCTGGAATGATGATCCCCTGGAAGCTGCCATCAATACTTCCTGGCCGCTCTCATCCGTGCTGATATTCACGGTCTCTGCTTCAACTGTTGCGATATAATTACCTGAACTGAGTCCTGGTCCGGAAACTTCATCCGCTTTGGCATCTGCCGGATTTGCAAGTACGATTGCTCCACAGAAAGCCAAAAGGCTTAATGTTTTCCATGTATTCTTTATCATTGGGACATTGCTCCTGTTTTTTACTTTTTCGTTCTAATTATTACGTAATTGTTAAATTCATTACGTTTATTATACATTTACCTTGCTTTTCAGTCAAGTATTATTTCATTCTGATAACATTCCATTATTTTCCATATCAGTTCAGCACTCTGACTACCTTGACAGGTGTACGGTACGTCGCGTTGGATACCTTGATTCCCGTCCGTTCCGTGGAGGCATGTACAATCTGTCCGTTGCCGATATACATGGCCACATGATTGATATAGCCCTTGCCGCCGTAGAAGATTAAATCGCCCGGTTTAATCTCGCTGTAGCTGACGCTGCGTCCCTCTCCCGACTGTGCTCTGGAGCTGTGGCTTAAGGAAACGCCTGCCGCGTGCTGCATGATATATCTTGTGAATCCGGAACAGTCGGCTCCGGTATTCGGGTCCGTCCCACCGTATACGTAACGGTTCCCTACAAACTGAAGCGCATAATTCACCACATCCTGACGCAGCTTCACGCTTTCATCCACTTTTTCCTTTGTCTTCTCGATCAGGGTCGCCCGATTGCTCGGTATGTACCCCTCGCCTTCCGCGGTGCTGATCTTTACCCAGCCGCCGTCTGCCGGTGCGGCAACTTCATAAGTCTGCCCCCGTAAGACTTTCGTAACTGCCTCTCCGCCCGCGTTCTTTGCCTTCCGTACCACGACGTCCGGCGCATCTATCTTCGCATACAGTGTTGTACTTGTTTCCACTTCGATCTCTGCCGCTTTTGCGGTAACCGGTGAATTCCAGGCCAGAACCGCATAGAGGCCGATGACCCCCAGCACTTTCCAAGTTTTGTTCCCCATGTTTTTCCAACTCCTGATTCTTACGTTTTTATTTCGTTTGTTTATCATTATGTAATATGTTACATAAATGTTACAAAAATTAGTATACTCTACTCATCGTCATATGTCAAGCAAAAATCAGGCAAAAACGGCAGTCATACCGAAAACACCGGTATAACTGCCGTTACACTTTTGTAATATTTATAATCTGTTTTTAATAATTTTCTTTTTACCGCCTGGGGCCCCGGATTAACCAGACCACCAGAAGAATCAGAAGAAGCGGTCCCATGAGAGGTATCAGAAGACTGAATAAACCGGTCACAATACTTGCGACGATGAAGAAGAACAGTACTGTCACAACCACAGCCAGAAGCTTCCAATACCACTTGTTCAAATCAACAAAGTGGAAATGGCGGCCCGGTCCGGCCTCTTCCTCATATACCGTCTGGCCCTCGTTCCGGTACGTATCATACGCAGACTGGTAGCTTCCGCCCTCTCTGGCGTTCTCCGTGGCCTCCATGATCGTCTTAGCGATCAGCCTCGGATCTCCGATCGCGCCGGTCACTTCGTCTTCCGTCTGGCCGCCCGCCGTCTCCGTTCTGATATAATCGTCGTAGTATCTTATATTTTCCTCAATCACATTTCCAGGCACTTCGCCGGTCAGCGTGTCCCGCAAACGCTGTAAAAACTCCTGTCTGCTCATTGAAGCCTCCTTCAGTAAAGTAACTGACCTTTCCTAGTATACCATTTCCCCCAGGCTACGTAAAGGAATCTTCTGTAAATTAATTATTAAAATTTCATAATTATTCTACTTTTTCCTTTAATATGCCTTCTCTGTAAGCGCCTACCAGTTCCTTCAGATCCGCAATGCGCCCCGCCAGCTCCACACCCTTGTCCGTGTCCGCCACCATGACCCGCTTATGCATATTCTCCACAATGGATACCCGGGGCGTGCTCTCTTTTTCCGGGTCAAAGGGCTTGTGCTCGGCCAGGGCCAGGTGGTTGGAATTATAAATCAGGGTATACCCGGCGATTCCGGTCCTGGACTGGTACGCCTTCGACAGGCCTCCGTCAATGATGAAAAGCTTCCCTCCCGCCTTTACAGGAGACTCTCCCTCCTTGATTTTAACGGGCACGTGGCCGTTGATAATATGGGAACCCGATTTCGGAAGCCCAAACTCCTCCAGGATCCGGTCACACGTCTCTTCCTTGACGCTGAGCCGGTAATACGGATTCATCGGTTCTTTATGAGTGGCCGGGTCCTCGATAAAATAGTGCTCGAAGGTCGTCATCTTGCCTTTACCGTAAACCGGTGACTTGGCCCCACACCACAGATACCACATAAAGTCCATGGCATCTTCCTTTTCCGGCGATTCCTCCGCCATGAAATACGCGTTCTGCACCTTCCGGTCCACGTAGTCCATCAGCGCCTGCCCCGAATAGGAAATGCCGTCCACCACGATCTCGTCGAAGCTTCCATCCTCCTTCATCGGGATACAGCCATGGTAAAGCAGATTGGAATTATAGCATTTGTAAAGACTTCCATGAGAATAAAGGAAACGGATATGCTTATGCAAAAGCTCATTGTGTTTAAATGACAGCTGAAGCGTATGAAGAAGGTCTTCCTCCTCTGCCGTTAATCGAAGCGGATCCTTAGGGTCCACCGTTGGAAATGACAGATCCAGCATCGGATATTCCTTTCCCTCCAGCACCACCACGCCCCGATCGAAATCGACAGCCTCCAGAAGTCTCCTGTCATCCATCTCATACTCCGGATGGCGCCCGATAATCTGCCCCTGCACCTTGAACTGAATGATGGCGATGGCCTTGTGCATCTTGGCCGCCAGCCCCGGATCCACCGCATCGTAGATATTTTCATCCAGAATCTGCGGAACAAAACGCTCGCACAGGTCATTGTGGTAAACCCTGGCCGCGAACATGGAAAGCGGACGGAGATTGATTCCGTAGCCGTCTTCCAGCACATCGAAGCTGTTGTAGCTGATCGCAATGCGCAGCACATTGCAGATGCAGGCCAGGTTGCCGGTTGCCGCTCCCATCCAGGAAATATCATGGTTTCCCCACTGGATATCCACATCATGGAACTGCATCAGCTCTTTCATAATAATATCCGCCCTGGGGCCTCTGTCAAAAATGTCACCGATAATATGCAGGCTGTCGATCGTCAGATTCTGAATCAGTTCACACAGCGCGATAATAAATTTATCTCCGACCCGGATGTCGATGATCGAACGGATAATCTCGCTGTAGTATACCCGTTTATTGTCGTCATTATAATCCACATGAAGAAGTTCATCGATCACATAGGCAAATTCCGGCGGCATTTTCTTTCTCACCTTGGAACGGGTGTATTTGGAAGAAACCACCTTGCAGATCTGTACCAGACGGTAAATGGCAACTCTCTGCCAGTCGTCCGTAGCCAGTCCCTTCAGCTGCATCTGGCTCACCACCCGCTCGGGATAGCAGATCATGTTAGCCAGTTCCACCTCTTCTTTTTCCGGAATAATATGGCCGAATGTCTCCGTGATCTTTTCCCGGATAATACCGGAAGCGCTGCGGAGCAGATGGATAAATGCCTCATACTCTCCGTGCAGGTCACTGAAAAAGTACTCGGTTCCCTTTGGAAGCCCCTGAATCGCCGTTAAGTTAATGATCTCGCTGGAGGCCGCCTTGATTGTCGGATACTCCCGCGACATCAGCTTCAAGTAAGCTAAGTCTCTCATAATCCTCTCTCCTCACCCATCATGCCGCTGCCTGAGTCACCGCAGACCGTCCCTCCTTTCCCTTTCCATACCGTGCAGCCGCATCTCTAATAAAGTAATAGTAACATAAAATATGGCCTTTTGAAAGCCCCATTCCCCGGCACAAACCGCGTAAATTCTACATATGGTCCTTCCAAACAGATAAGCCTGCAAATCCTGCCCCCGTGGGACTTGCAGGTTTTTTTAAGTTGTAGTAACATACTTACAGAGGGGCGTAAGACCCCCGAGCAGGAAATCTTGCCGCATACGGCATTCAATAAGCAGGACAGCCCAGATCCGGCTGTCTGTAATCAGGAGGCAGAAAGTGGAACAGTTATATGTATTCGGAACCGGTCACGCCGCTGTGACACGGTGTTATAATACGTGCTTTGCCATAGAAAAGGACGGGGAATTTTTCATGACGGACGCAGGCGGCGGCAACGGCATTCTGAGAGTTCTCCAGGACATGAATGTGGACATGACCCACATCCACCATATCTTCGTCACACACAGCCACACAGACCATATACTGGGAATCGTCTGGATGGTACGTTTCATCGGCACAAAGATTTTAAACGGCTCCTATGAGGGGCAGCTGCATTTATACAGCCACAAGGACTTACTGCCGGCCATCGAGACCCTGTGCCGCCTGACCCTTCAGGAGAAGCTGTGCCGCCTCATCGGGGACCGCATCGTGCTGATTCCTGTCTCTGACGGAGAACAGCGGCAGATACTGGGCATGGACGTCACCTTCTTCGACATCCACTCCACCAAGGCAAAACAGTTCGGTTTTACCGCCATACTCTCAGACGGGAGGAAGCTCACCTGCTGCGGGGATGAGCCATTGAATCCTCTCTGCGCCCCCTATGTGGAAAACAGCGCCTGGCTGCTTCATGAGGCCTTCTACCTGTATGAAGACAGGGACCGTTTTAAACCATACGAAAAGCACCACAGCACCGCCAGAGACGCGGCCGGAACAGCCAGAGACAGGAACGCGGAAAATATCGTGCTGTGGCACACCGAGGACACGGATCTGGAACATCGCAGGGAACGGTATACGGCAGAAGCGGCAGAGCTGTTCCATGGCGGGATCTTTGTTCCGCGTGACGGGGAGATCATCCCGCTTTCATAAAATTTCATATTCTCTCCACTTTCCGCATAGGATGAGATGGAGGAGATTTTCTTATGAAATCATGGAAAGAACGAATCGCAGAATCGCCTGAGACTCTGCACCACATTATTATTTACATAGAGGTCATCGTACTGACGCTCCTTTTGGTATCTCTTTTTCTGATCACCCCAGGCGGAAAATTCTCTTTTCCGGCGTCGAACCAGGACGGAAAAGCCACCTCCTCCGAGGCGAAGAAGTATATCAAGTGGGTAGACTTTAAGGTAACGGCCAAGGCCATGCAGGAGGCGTTCCGGTACGATGTCAACACCTGCCAGTCCAGCCCCCACCTAAACTGGGTGGATCTGCTCTCCTATTTAGGGACACGGTACGGCGGAGATTTTTCCAAATACTCCACCAAGGACTTAGATGCGCTGGCAGAACAGCTTTTATCCGGAAAAACGCTGGAGGAGCTGACGGCAAACATGAAGTATTACACCTACTACCGCCAGGCCTACGGCGCCGTTTTAGACGGTCTCGTCGGTCAGTACGACATCCAGATCGCCGCGGAAAATGCGCCCTTATTCGCCACTCCGGCGGTCAACTCCGACGGAACCACGGACCCGGACCGCGTGTGGGTCACAAAATATGGTTTAAAAGCCTTTTCTCCCATTGCCAAGGGATTTCCCTATCAGGATTACGACGACTTCGGCGTCTCCCGTTCCTACGGCTACAAGCGCCAGCATCTGGGCCACGATATGATGGGGCAGGTCGGTACTCCCGTGATCGCAGTGGAATCGGGATATGTGGAGGCCATCGGCTGGAACCAGTATGGCGGCTGGAGACTCGGTATCCGCAGCTTTGACGGAAAGCGGTACTACTATTACGCGCACTTACGGAAAAATTATCCCTACCATAAATCCCTCAAGCAGGGAAGCATCATCACAGCCGGCGATGTCATCGGCTATCTGGGAAGAACCGGTTACAGCCGGACAGAGAACACCAATAATATCGATGAGGCGCACCTGCATTTCGGCCTCCAGCTTATTTTTGATGAGTCTCAGAAAGAAGGAAACAACGAGATCTGGGTGGACTGCTACGAACTCACAAAGTTTCTGTCCATGAACCGCTCAGAGACGCTCAAGAATCAGGAAACCAAAGAGTACGACCGCATTTACGACATGAAGGATCCGGATATTCCGAACAACTTCGTGCCCCACGCCCCTTTGCCGGAGGAACAGCATATTCCCGATTAGCATAAAGAAAGGGGCTGCATTCACACATACAGAAAAAGGGGATCCAGTCATGAATCCAGTCAAAACCGGAGCATTGATCAGAGAACAGCGAATTGAAAATCATTTAACGGAACAGGAGCTGGCCGAAAAGGCCGGAATCTCTGTGGAATTACTGGAGTCGTACGAACAAGGTACGGCTCTTTTCCGTGCCTCCGTCTTAAAGAGGCTGACCGGGCCGCTGGGCCTGTCCCTGATGGAACTGATGTATGGAAAGAGGCTCACTGCCGTGCGCAGTTCCCATCTTCATACGATCCGCATGGACCTTATTCGGACCGCCTATGATTATAAAGAGTATTACTGGATTATCGACGGCAAGGCGATTGTCACTTATCTGGACGAGTGGGTTCGTGCAGGCAGCTGTCCCGATTTAGAGCCCTTCGGTTCTCTCACCGGACTCCTTCCGGCCTGGACCGGCGAACTGATATGGAAGGCGGACAACCGTTTCATCTGGGAAATGATCGACTCGCCGGAAACGCTCAATGTACCGATTCTGGTCTGTGAAGACGACTGCGATCTAAGCTGCATCGTCATCCTGGCCAGAATACGAAAAACAGAAAATCTCGTCTTCTGGGAAAAGCTGGGACGCCTGACTCATGAGAACGAAGACTTCAATCTGGAAAAACGTTCCGGAATCCTTTGCCTGGAGGCCTATACGGATGAAGACTGGGAACAGTACGGCGATAATATCGCCTGTGAGCCGTGTGACAGCGCAGAATACCGGCAGTGGATTTCCTCACACTGGGATGAGGAACTGATTCGAAGAAGACGCAACTATACGAAGCCCTACATGCAAAACGAGGCTCATATCCAATGGATCGCAGAACCTGGCTGGTGTTTTGAAAGGGCTGCATATGACCGCATGGTGGAGGCGTTCCGGGATGTATATAAGGCAGGCGGAAAGCGCTGATTTGCTGCGTTTACCGTCTGCCTTATTTCACCCCTAAAGTGCCATTCGATAGATATCCATCATCTCATGCTTCCCCAGCTCTCTGATTCCCGGAAGCACCCGTCTGCCAAAGTTCGTACACTTTTCAGCCATCTCGTCAAAGTCCTCTTCCTTCACGTCGGCTTCCAGTTCCGTCAGCCGAACCGGCATATTCAGGCTCTTAAAATAATCCTCCATCCGCTGAATGCCATCCAGCGCAGTCTTTAGCGGGTTCTCGAAATTCATCTCCACATCCCAGACACGGACAGCCAGCTGGGCGAACCGCATGGGATCGTCACCGCAGACGTATCTGGCCCAGGAACAGAAGAGCGCGGAAAGACCAGCGCCGTGAGCCACCTCCGGATATTTCCCCGACAGCTCATGTTCCAGCTGATGAACCGTCATCATGACCTCCCGTCCCAATCCGGTTAAATCATTATGGGAAAGACTTCCCGCCCACATCAGGGTCGCTCTCGCCTCATAATCTTCAGGGTTTAAGTCCACCGCGGTTCCTGCCTCTATGACGGCCTTCATAAGCCCCTCTGCGATACGGTCTGTCAGCGCCGTGTCCTTTGTAGTGCCGCCTAAATACCGTTCCAGCGTATGCATCAGAATATCCACAGTCCCGCATCCGGTCTGGAATCTGTTCACCGTAAAGGTCAACTCCGGATTGCAGACAGCAAAAAGCGGCCGATGGGTCGGACAGTTAAAGCCTCGTTTCAGACCATTCTCTTCATTGGTGATCACGCAGGACTGGCTCGTCTCGCTTCCCGAGGCGGACAGCGTCAGAATATTGCCATGCGGAAGTGCCTTCGGAGGAACGGCTTCCTTCTTAAAGTACTTCCATGGGTCAATCTCCGGATTCGGTGTCCCATCCGCAATACACTTTGCGGAGTCGATCACACTGCCGCCTCCTACCGCCAGGATAAAGTCCACGTTCTCCCGGCGGCAGATCTCCATGCCTTCCAGCGCCTTAGACAGCGTCGGATTCGGCTGCACTCCGCCAAAGAGTATGGATTCAATTCCTGCTTCTTCCAAAGATGCCGTCACCTGGTCCAAAAGGCCGCTTCTCTTCACGCTGCCGCCGCCATAGTGGATCATAACCTTTCGGAAACCGTACTCTCTGATGATCTCTCCTGCACGCTTCTGCGTGTCCCTGCCAAAAATCACTTTTGTGGGGACACAGTATTCAAAATTATTCATAGCTTTCCCTCCCTGTTCTATGCCAATCCCGTTTAGAGCTTTATTGTTTCAATTCACGCTCGATCCTTTCACAGAGTGCGGCTGCATCTTATAGATGCGCGGCTCGACTTCATGTCAGTGGGGGATACCGATTTCTCTCCGCCCGTCAGCGCCGGCAATAACATAAAATCAGCCAGTTCCAAATTTACATTGCAATCAAAAGAATACTATAAAATATCTCCAATCTCTGATCAGCTTATTGAAAGTATATTTACAGTATTTTTGATATTGATCGATGTTTCCATTTTACCATATACAGTTGTATTTTTCAATCGTCAAAATGTTTTATTTTTTGTGCAGGCGTAAACATTTTTACTGTATTTAAACGTACTAAATCAGCAATTAATCAAAAAAAGAGCAGGAAAGTTTTCACACTTTCTGCTCTTTCTGCTTACTCTACCTCCTGCGCAGCAGATGTATAAACAACCCGCTCCGCAGCTTCGGTTCAAACCACGTGGACTTTGGCGGCATCAACAGGCCCGCATCGGCCACATGGAACAGCTCTTCGATCGAGGTCGGATACATGGAAAACGCCACTGTCATATCCTCTCTGCACCTTTTTTCCAGCTCCGAAAGCCCCCGGATTCCGCCGATAAAATCAATTCTCTGATCGACTCTCGGATCACCGATTCCAAGAACCGGGCCCAGCAGGTGATCCTGGAGAACGGAAACGTCCAGCCCCTTCACCGGATCGCTGTCAAGTAAACGCTCTGCCGCTGTGAGACGGTACCATTTTCCACATAAATGCATTCCAAAGGTACCTTTTTCCACAGGCGCAAAGCCTTCTGTCCCCATAGAGTCCACTAAAAAGCCGGCTTCTTCCACACGGGTTAAGAATTCTTCCTCCGTCATGCCGTTTAAATCCTTCACCACGCGGTTGTAGGGCATGATCATCAGCTGGTCATCAGGGAATAAGACTGACAGGAAATAGTTAAACGGCTCCTTTCCCGTATAGTCCGGATTCTCTTCTCGCCGCTTCAAACCAACCTTAACCGCGGAAGCCGCGCGGTGATGGCCGTCCGCGATATACGTGGCCGGAATTTCCGCAAATGCCTCTTCCACCGTCTGGATGGAATCCGCATTGTCGATCTCCCACACACGGTGACGGATCCCGTCCTCTGCGGTAAAGTCATACAGAGGCTCTGTACCCGTCTTTAAATTCACCACTTTATTGATCATCGGGTTGGAACGGTATGCCAGGAAGATCGGGCCGGTCTGCGCGTCGGTAGTATCCACGTGCCGGATTCGGTCCAGTTCCTTCTCTTCACGGGTATTCTCGTGTTTTTTTACCACTCCATTCACGTAATCATCGATGGAGGAACACGCCACGATTCCCGTCTGCTTTCTTCCATCCATGGTAAGCTCGTAGATATAGTAGGCCGCCAGGGGATCCTGCACGAAAGTCCCGTCTGCGATCCAGCTCTCAAGCATCTCCTTTGCCTTATCGTAGACGCGGTCATCATACATGTCCATGTCGTCCGGGAACTGGGATTCCGGCCTGTCAATATTTAAAAATGATTTCGGATTGGCGGCGGTTACTTCCTTCGCCTCCTTCCGGTTATACACGTCATAAGGGAGTGCGGCCACACGGGCAGCATACCTTTTATCCGGTCTCACACACGGAAATGGTTTTACTACAGCCATTTTTTCTCCTTTTCTTCTATGAGTACTCCCGGAAACTCCGCCGCAAAGACAGGTACGAGAGCATTTTCGGAAGTACTCCAGCGTCCAAACGGGCCATGGATCCTTCCATGCCCCGTCTGAACTGCTGCATTTAATTGCTTCATTACTTAATTACACGTACCCGCAAAACGCCCTTAATTGCATTAAGCTTCTGAATCATCATTGCATCCGGTGTGGACTCCAGATCCAGTAAGGTGTACGCGTATTTATCACGGCTCTTGTTGGTCATATCGGAAATGTTGACATTTCCGGCCGCGAGAGTTCCGGTTACCTGGCCGATCATGTTCGGGATATTCAAATGCATAACCGCAACACGGCTTGCCATCTGGCACACGCCCATGTCACACGCCGGGAAATTAACGGAGTTGCGGATATTGCCGTTGTCTATGTAGTCCATGATCTCCTCGACAGCCATTCTTGCACAGTTGTCCTCTGACTCCTCTGTGGACGCTCCAAGATGCGGAATCACGATGGCGCCTTCCATATTGACAGACTTTGTGTTCGGGAAATCCGTCACGTAGCATTTTACCTTCTTGGCCTTTAACGCTTCCGCCATGTCATCCTCATTCACCAGCACGTCGCGGGCGAAGTTTAAGATCACCACGCCGTTCTTCATCTGGGCTATGGATTCACTCTTAATCATTCCTCTGGTGCTGTCTAACAGCGGCACATGGATGGTGATATAATCGCATTCGCGGTAAATTGTCTCCACGGAGGTAATATGCCTGACATTTCTGGAAAGCATCCACGCCGCATTGACCGAGATAAACGGGTCGTATCCGTAGACCTCCATACCGAGGGATGCAGCCGCGTTGGCCACCTCCGCGCCGATCGCTCCCAGTCCGATGACACCCAGTTTCTTTCCCTTGATCTCGCATCCGGCAAATGCCTTCTTGGCCTTTTCCACGGATTTAGCGATATTTTCGTCTTCTTTATTATCCTTTACCCAGTTGATACCGCCTACCACGTCACGGGAGGCCAGCATCAGTCCGGCAATTACCAGTTCCTTTACGCCGTTGGCATTGGCTCCCGGAGTATTAAACACTACGATTCCTTTGTCCGCACACGCATCCAGCGGAATATTATTGACTCCGGCACCTGCACGGGCTACGGCAAGCAGATCATCAGGAAGCTCCATCTCATGCATGGAAGCGCTTCTTACCAGCACGCCGGAGGCCTCTTTCATATTCTCGGTTAACTCATACTCTTCATTTAACAAAGCCGTTCCTTTGCTGGAAATGGCATTCAGGCAATATATCTTCTTCATATCCGCGTCTCTCCCTTTCCTATTTACCATTTCTGGCTTCAAAATCCTTCATAAAGGCAACCAGCGTTTCCACGCCTTCCATCGGCATAGCATTGTAGATGCTTGCACGCATGCCGCCTACGGATCTGTGACCCTTTAAGTTCTCGAGGCCCGCCGCCTTTGCTTCCTTTACAAACAGAGCGTCTAAATCGGCGTCTCCGGTTACGAACGGCACGTTCATTAAGGAGCGGTCTTTCTTCTCTACCGTGCCCCTAAACATCTTGCTGTTATCCAGGAAATCGTACAGAAGATTCGCCTTTTTCTCATTGTACTCCTTCATCGCTGCCAGGCCGCCGCGGTTCTTTAACCATTTGAAGACCTTGCCGCAGATGTAGATGCCGTATGCCGGCGGAGTATTGTATAAGGACGCCGCGTCCGCATGGGTCTTGTAGCGCAGCATGGTTGGTGTTCCGGGAAGGACGTCTTCCGTAATTAAATCCTCACGGATAATGGCGATCACCACACCCGCCGGGCCTACGTTCTTCTGGGCACCGCCGAAGAGCAGACCGTATTTTTCCACGTCAACAGGTTCTGATAAGAAACAGGAGGAGATATCAGCTACCAGTGTTTTTCCTTTTGTATTCGGCAGCGTTTTGTACTTTGTACCATAGATCGTGTTGTTTTCACAGATATAAACGTAATCCGCATCCTCTGATATCGGCAGATCGGAAACATCCGGAATATAACTGAAGGTCTTGTCGGCACTTGATGCAACGGCGTTCGCCTTTCCATAAAGCTGTGCCTCCTGATACGCCTTCTTCGCCCACTGTCCCGTGATGATGTAATCGCCGACACGGTTCTTCATTAAGTTCATCGGAACCATGGCAAACTGCTGGGAAGCGCCGCCCTGTAAGAACAGCACCCTGTAGTTGTCCGGAATGCCCATTAAATCCCTTAAATCGGCTTCCGCCTCATTGATAATGGTTTCGAACATCTTGGAACGGTGGCTCATCTCCATAACTGACATGCCGCAGCCCCTGTAATCCATCATCTCGTCGGCCGCTTCCTTTAAGACTTCTTCCGGCAGTACAGCCGGTCCTGCGGAAAAATTGTACACTCTGCTCATATCTCTTTCCTCCTCTTTGATAGGGTTCTAAATCTTCAGATCATTTTCGTCGAACGCATCCTGAATCGGCGCTCCCGGAGAAACCATCGGGAATACCTTATCATCACAATGGATCTGACAATCTATAACAACAGGAATGTTAAGCCCGATGGCTTCCTTAAGAACCGGCATGAACTCATCCTTGCTGGTTACCCGGTAGGCCTTCGCCCCCATTCCTTCTGCTACCTTAACAAAATCAACCGCATCATTTAATACTGTATGGGAATATCTCTTTCCATAGAACAAGGTCTGCCACTGACGTACCATTCCAAGCACATGATTGTTTAATACCACCTGGATAACCGGGATATTATAGCGCGTCGCAGTTGCGATCTCGTTCATGTTCATACGGAAGCAGCCGTCGCCGGCGATATTGATAACGACCTTGTCTTTGCATCCCATCTTGGCACCCAGCGCGGCACCCAGGCCGTAGCCCATGGTTCCAAGGCCCCCTGATGTGACAAAGGTTCTGGGATGTTTGTATTTGTAGAACTGGGCGGCCCACATCTGGTGCTGGCCTACCTCGGTCGTGATGACCGCATCGCCCTGAGTCAGTTCGTAGATCTGTTCCACCACATAAGGACCGGTTAAAAGGTTCTTGTCGTAGCGGAGCGGATACATATCCTTCATACGGTCGATATGAGCCAGCCACTCATCATGGTTGACCGGATCGAGCCGTGCGTTTAACTTCTTGAGAATCGTTTTGACATCTCCGATCACGCTGGCGTACGTCTTCACATTCTTGTCGATCTCAGCCGGATCCACGTCAAACTGGAGAATCTTCGCATTCGGCGCAAATTTGGCCGCATTGCCCGTCACACGGTCGCTGAAACGCGCTCCCACTACGATCAGCAAGTCGCATTCCGTGATTCCGAAATTGGAGGTCTTTGTCCCGTGCATCCCTACCATACCGGTATAGAGCTCGTCGGTTCCGTCAAACGCACCTTTTCCCATGAGGCTGTCTGCCACCGGGGCCTGAATCTTATGGGCGAAGGACTTAAGCTCATCCGCCGCGTCCGCAATCACTGCGCCGCCGCCGGCAAAGATGAACGGCTTTTTCGCATTGCGGATTAAGTACAGCGCCTTTTCCATGTCTTCCTCAGTGATTGTCGAATTCTGGCGCACGATCGGCTCCGGAGCCTTGTATTCGTAATCACAGGAATTGGCTGTGACGTCCTTGGTGATATCGATTAACACAGGGCCAGGTCTTCCGGTCTGTGCAATCGTGAAGGCACGCCTTATGGTATCTGCCAGCTTCGTTATATCCTTGACAATAAAATTATATTTCGTAATCGGCATGGTAATGCCCGCAATATCGATTTCCTGGAAACTGTCACGGCCGAGAAGGCTGACAGCCACGTTGCAGGTGATCGCCACAACCGGGATGGAATCCATACACGCGGTTGCAATTCCCGTTACCAGGTTGGTAGCGCCAGGTCCTGATGTCGCCATGCAGACGCCCACTTTGCCGGTAGCTCTCGCATAGCCGTCAGCTGCGTGAGCCGCGCCCTGCTCGTGAGAGGTCAGGATATGGGTAATTTCATCCTGGTGTTTATAAAGTGCATCGTAAATATTGAGAATCGTTCCTCCCGGATATCCGAATACCGTGTCTACACCCTGTTCTTTCAGGCACTCAATTACGATTTCTGCTCCTGTCAATTTATTCATACGCCTTACTCCCTTTCTCTTATTGAGCGCTCTCGAAAACTTTGAGAATGCCCTTATTTCCCCGGTACCTCCAGGATAGCCCCCTTGCTTGCCGGTGCTGCCATAGCCGCATAACGCGCTAAGTATCCTGTCGTTACTTCCGGAACTCTTGGCTGCCATTTCGCCTTTCTCGCCGCCATCTCCTCATCGGAAACCTTCACGTCGAGACGGTTGTTGTTGATATCAATGAGAATTATATCCCCTTCCTCGACAAGTGCGATCGGACCGCCTGTCGCAGCTTCCGGACACACATGGCCGATGGATGCGCCTCTCGACGCGCCGGAGAAACGGCCGTCTGTGATCAGCGCCACTTCCGAGCCAAGTCCCATACCTGCGATGACCGAGGTCGGGTTAAGCATCTCTCTCATGCCAGGACCGCCTTTCGGTCCCTCATAACGGATCACGACCACGTCGCCCGCCACGATCTTTCCGCCTTTGATCGCAGCCACCGCGTCTTCTTCACAGTCAAAGACTCTCGCCGGCCCTTCGTGCTTTAGCATCTCAGGAGCCACTGCGGATCGCTTCACCACTGCGGAATCAGGGGCTAAATTGCCCTTTAAGATGGCGATGCCGCCGGTCTTGCTGTATGGATTTTCTACCGGACGGATCACCTCCGGATTTAAGTTGACACTGTTTTTAATGTTCTCGCCGACTGTCCTGCCGGTTACGGTCATGCAGTCCAGGTTTAAGAGTCCCAGCTTGCTGATCTCCTTCATAACGGCGTAAATACCGCCTGCCTCATTCAAATCTTCTATGTAAGTAGGCCCCGCCGGTGCTAAGTGGCACAGGTTCGGAGTCTTTGCGCTCAGTTCATTGGCAATATCTACATTCAATTCCACTCCGGCCTCGTATGCGATCGCCGGCAGATGAAGCATACTGTTGGTGCTGCAGCCAAGCGCCATATCCATGGTGAGAGCGTTCCGGAAGGCCGCCTCTGTCATAATGTCGCTCGGTTTAATATTTCTGCGGTACATCTCCATGACCTGCATGCCCGCGTGTTTTGCCAGCTTCAGTCGGTCGGAGTAAACCGCCGGAATCGTTCCGTTGCCCTGTAAGCCCATGCCCAGGACCTCGGTTAAGCAGTTCATGCTGTTGGCCGTATACATACCGGAACAGGAGCCGCAGGTCGGACATGCCTTGCACTCATACTCCCTGACTTCTTCTTCCGTCATGGTGCCGGCCGTATAGGCGCCTACCGCCTCGAACATGCTGGAAAGGCTGGTCTTGTGGCCCTGCACATGGCCCGCTAACATTGGTCCGCCGCTGACGAACACTGTGGGTACATTAATGCGCGCCGCTGCCATTAAAAGTCCGGGTACATTCTTGTCACAGTTGGGAACCATGACGAGAGCGTCAAATGCATGTGCCTTCGCCAGACATTCTGTGGAATCTGCGATCAAATCTCTCGTAACCAGGGAATACTTCATGCCGATGTGGCCCATGGCGATTCCGTCACAGACGGCAATAGCCGGAACCATGACCGGAGTACCGCCTGCCATGGCGACTCCCATCTTAACCGCCTGCACGATCTTATCCAGATTCATGTGGCCTGGTACGATCTCATTATAGGAACTGACGATACCGACGAGCGGACGCTCCATCTCTTCTTCCGTCATTCCGAGGGCATGGAACAGGGAACGATGCGGTGCCTGCTGCATGCCTTTTTTTACTGAATCACTCTTCATAATCTGTCACTCCTTTTCTTTGTACGTTCTTAAATCCGCTCTGCAATTAAATCTCCCATCTCGCTGGTGGAAACCTTCCTGCAGCCCACCGACATGATATCGCCCGTTCTGAAGCCCTCGGACAATACCTTCTGAACAGCCGCTTCCACTGCATCCGCCTCCCGATCAAGATCGAAGGAAAAACGAAGCATCATGGCCGCTGACAGAATCGTGGCGATCGGGTTAGCAATGTTCTGTCCCGCAATATCCGGAGCGGAACCGTGGCTCGGCTCATACATGCCGAATTTGCCTTCATTCATGCTGGCAGATGACAGCATTCCGATGGAACCGGTAATCATACTCGCCTCATCGGATAAGATATCTCCAAACATGTTCTCGGTTAAGACTACGTCAAACTGGCCCGGATTCATTACCAGCTGCATCGCACAGTTGTCGACCAGCATATGGCTCAGCGCTACCTCGGGATAATCTTTGGCAACCTCTTCCACGACCTTTCTCCACAGCCGGGAGGAATCCAGCACATTGGCCTTATCCACGCTGATCACTTTCTTCCTGCGCTTCATGGCAATGTCAAATGCCTTAATAGCTATTCTCCTGATCTCATTCTCGTTATATGTAAGGGTGTCTACGGCGGTCATGACGCCGTCCACTTCCTTCGTACTGCGCTCTCCGAAATACAGGCCGCCGGTCAGTTCTCTCATAATAACCATGTCGAAACCGTCACCGATAATCTCCTTCTTTAAGGGGCACGCCTCAGCCAGCTCCTCGTAGAGATAGGCCGGTCGGATGTTGGCGAATAAATTAAGACCCTTGCGGATTGCTAACAGGCCCGCCTCAGGTCTCAAGTTCGGTGCCACGTCGTACCATCTCGAATTTCCCACGTCTCCTCCGACTGCTCCGAGAAGAACGGAATCACTTTTTTTTGCTGTCTCCAATGCTTCGTCCGTAAGAGGGACACCGTATGCGTCGATGGATACGCCGCCCATCAGAACCTCGGTATAGGAAAACGCATGGCCGTACACATTTCCGACCCTGTCTAAGACTTTTTTAGCTTCTCTGATGATTTCCGGTCCAATACCATCCCCGGGAATTACTGCTATATTATAATTCATTTTTCTATCTCCCTCTTCACAATTCTGTTCTGTCACTGTACCATGCTGATGTATTTCCCTTCATCATAGAACATTTAGAGGGATTTTTCAACTATATTACGGGATTTTTCTGCAAAATACTATATGAGATTGGAATTAGTACTATAAATGGAAGTTATAGAAATGGGGCTCAGAACGTGTTTATGTTTCTGCCATAGCATGGAAACCAGTGTCACTGCGGCGGCCCGGTACGATACCTATCTCTTATTCACTGCGATTTTTCAGCAGTTTCCTGCCCAGTATGATATGATAGCAGGATACAGGAAAACGGGAACTGGAATCCCCCGTGAATGGAGGAAGGTATGAGAATCGACTATCTGATATATTTTCTGAATGTGACGCAGACCCGTTCTATTAATATATCTGCAAAACAGCTTTATATATCCCAGCAGAGCTTAAGCCGCGCCATCAAAACTCTGGAGGAAGAGATCGGCGCGCCCCTGCTGAAACGCCACTATTATGGGGTCGAGCTGACTGAAGTGGGGGAAATTGTGTCCGAATACGCGGGACGCATCGTAAAAGAGCACTATGCCATGAGGAAATCGCTGCTGCCATACTTAGAGCCCGTATCTGAAGCATTTACCGGCCGGCTCCGTCTTGGCATTAATTACCATATAATTAATGAAGTTCTCCATACCATTGTCCATACCTTTGTCCGTCAGAACCCCGGCGTCCGCTTTTCCGTCAGCGAACACAGCGTGGAATGGATGCGTCAGGCGCTGATGGATGGAGAACTGGACCTGGCGCTGTTCGGGGACTGGGAGGAGGAGAATCCGTCTCTTTCGGATTCGTTGATCTGCGAGGAACTATACCGGGCGGATATGCTTGTATGCGTCTCCCAGAAATCTTCCCTTTCCGCCAAACGCGTCATCCGGCCGGAGGAACTCTTGACAGAACCGCTGATTCAATATGAGAATCAGTCTATCACAGAAAAATTCTTTAAAGGATACGGAAATCCCAGAATTCTTCTGGAGACCAGCAGTACGGAGCTGTTCCGCCAGATGGTACAGGACGGTGCGGGGTACGGGCTGACCAACCGTCTGGACTGGCAGGAAGACTACTCCTTTGCTGAGAAAAGCAAGCTGTCGGTCATTCCCGTAAGCCACCCGCACGCCGCCATCCGCTACCAGCTTCTGTACCGTAAAGAGGACCGTCTGTCCCCATGTCTTGCCGCGTTTTTAACCATTGTCCGAAAACGGTTTGCGCTTCTGGAATCTCATCAGTAGGCAGGTTACAACTTTTTGTTGTATCCCCCCAAAGGGATACTGATATGCAAACCTCCCGCATTTTGATAACATATGGCCATAATTGTTATGTTTTTGACAAACAAAAGAATGGCCGTAACCTCTTTTTCCAACCGTTATTTGTGAGGAAAGCTCCGGGGCTTGCGAGCCAGACGGAGGGAAAAATGAGTACAAAAAAATTAGAAATTCTTAAATGGGCGGCGGTTCTGGGAGTACCGCTCCTTATCTTCTGCATGCCGGAATCCGGGGCTTTCAGTCATCCGATCAAGCTTTTCTTATGCCTTACCGTGTGGGGTGTCATGACATTTGCCATGGAACTTCTGCCCAATATCGTACCGGCCATTGTTCTGCCCGTAGGTTATGTCATGTTGTCGCTCACCGGCTTTGAGACTGTATTCAGACCGTGGACCACCAACATTCCATGGATGGTCCTGGGTGCGTTTATCCTGTCGAATACACTGGAACGTATCGGACTTTTGAAGCGAGTGGCGGTCTGGTGCATTGTGAAAACCGGTGGCACCTACACCGGTATTTTGTGGGGAATCTTCCTGTTTGGCATGATCTCCAACTTAGTCATGCCCGGAGGCTTTGTCCCGGTTACTGCCGCATTTACCTACGGTATCTGCAAGGCGCTCGGCATTCAGAAGTCAAAGGCCGGCGCAGGCATCATGCTGACCGGTGTCTTCTCGACCCTGGTTCCAGGCTACTTCATCTTCGATCCCAGCAATACGGGAGTTTTGATGGGATCTGCGGAACTATCGATCACATACCTGGAATATTTAAAACAGAATCTCATATTCCTGCCGCTCATTCCCCTTCTGGTTTTCATCCTCTCTAAGATATTCCGGCCGGAACATGCCGTCAGCGGAAAGGCATATTATAAGGAAGAACAGAGAAAGCTGGGAAAGATTACCTCCGCTGAAAAGAAGGCAACTGTCATTATCATCTGCCTCTTCCTGTACTTAATCAGCGGCCAGGAAATGATGTTTGGCTTCATCCTGGCGGCGTTCGCAGGCTTTATTCCGGTTATCGGCATTTCCAGGGAAGAAGATTTCCGGACGGTCAATTACCCGTTTCTGTTCTTTATCACAGGCTGTATGACCATCGGAATGGTTGCAACGGAACTGGGCTTCGGCCAGATCCTGGCGGATATGCTCTTCCCGTACCTCTATCAGATGCACGAGACGGTTCTCCTGGGCGCGGTATGGTTTGTGGCTGTGATTGTGAATTTCCTGCTGACGCCGCTGGCCGCCATGGCCTCCCTCGGAGCGCCGCTGGCCCAGCTTGCCCAAACTCTGGGAATCAATCCCCAGCCGGTGCTGTATTCCTTCTTTCAGGGGCTGGATCAGATCCTTCTGCCCTATGAATATGCGCTCTACCTGATCTCATTTTCCTATGGCATGATGTCGTTGAAGGATTTTGTGAAGGGGCTTGCCATGAAAATGGCGGTGGCATTTTTGTATCTGATGGTAATTGGAATTCCATACTGGCATCTGATCGGTCTTCTGTAATCGAAAAGAGGAGGTCCGGCGGTCTGTACACACATGACTGATCGGACTTCCTCTTTTTCTGCTGCTCTGCCTTACAGTGTATCGAGTGCTGCTTTCATTCTATTCATGCACGCTTCCACTGTACTTCTCTGGGCCGCTGCGTTGATCCGCTCGAATCCATTGCCTTCGGGTCCGAAAATATAGCCTTCGTCGAATACAATTCCGGCTTTCTGAACCATCAGCTCCTCCAGTTTCTCAGGATCGGAGCAGTATTCATTTAAATCGAGCCATACCAGGTAAGTTCCCTGGCAGTCCATTACCGCTGCCTTTGGCAGATTCTCCTTTACAAACGATTCTATGTAACGGATATTTCCATCGATATAGGCCCTGGCCTGATCCAGCCACTCCTCCCCTTCCGTGTAAGCCGCGATGATGGCAGTCAGACCGAAAGGACTGCACATGCCAACGGATAAACGATTAGAGACTACATCGGTCCACTGCTTCTGATACTCTTTATTAGGAATAATAATGTTGGAAAACTGCATTCCGGCCAGGTTAAAGGTCTTGCTGGGGGCGGTGCAGACGATGATTCTGTCACTGTAGTCCGGCGCAAGCTTTAATAACGGCGTATGGGTGACTCCGACTCTCGTTAAGTCCGCGTGAATTTCATCGGATATAATCCACTTATCATACTTCTTTGCAATATCGACAATCTTCCTTAATTCATCCTCTCTCCACACACGTCCAACCGGGTTATGAGGACTGCACAGAATCATTCCCTTCGTATTCTCATCGGCGAATTTTCTATCCAGATCATCGAAATCCATCTCATAGGTGCTGCCTTTTCTAACCAGAGGACTATTGACCACTTTCCTGCCGTTGGCTTCCACTTTTCCCGTAAATGGGTGGTAAACTGGCCTCTGAATAATGACTCCATCCCCTTCTTTTGTCAGGAACTGAATCAGAAATGCCAGCGCAGGAACGACACCCGGACTGAAGAATATATCATTTTTGTCAATCTCCCATCCGAACCGCTTCCGGTACCATCCGGTAACGGCCTCTTTGCAGTCTTCATTTTCATAAACCGTGTAGCCGAAAATCCTCTGGTCTATCCGCTCATGAAGAGCACGGATAATGGGCTCTGCACAAGGCAGATCCATATCCGCGATAGATACCGGAATGGCGTTTTTTCCGGCTTCCTCCGGTATGGTATCGAACTTGCAGCAGTGTGTGCCTCTTCTTTCTACCAGTGTGTCAAAATCATACTTCATATTGCAGCCTCCTGTCATCTGTTGTTATTTACTCACTTATTACTCCGATACCTTTTTTAATTCATCTTCGTATAAGCCAATTAATATTTAATCTGCTTAACCGTTTATTCTATCATCAGATTAATACATCTCCCGCCGTTTGTCAACAGGAATCTATCTGTGTTTGAATCTAAACCGTTCAGTGCTTGAATCTGCTGGTAAGGCATGGTATGATACATGTAATTCAGAGCATGAACCATTCATTTGAAGCCTTCGAACCGTCACCAGAGAATGGAGGACATACCGATATGATTACCATATTTAATCGAAAAGAACTGGCCATTACTTATTCCATGAAAGAGCAGGCACGAATCCGCGATATCTTAACCGCAGAAGGAATTGATTATATCATCGACACCAAGGGAACAGTCATGCGCAATATGGGAGCGCGCGGTCCCGCCATACAGCAGTTTGGCGAGAATATCACTGCCAGCACCGAATACAGAATCTATGTTCTAAAAAAGGACTATGATAAAGCATCGCACTTAATCCATACGTAACAGAGTCAAAAGGGCCGCTGCGAAAGTAAGTATTCTTTCGCAGCGGCCCTCAGTACTACATCATCACGCAATACTGTACTGGCTATCTAATCGGCCCTGCCGTTTCCCGACAGCTGCCGGCTTTCCTCCACGTCCAGCTTAAACGCCCGGTTCAGTTGATTCTGGATTCTGATATACGTCCTCATCTCTTCTTCAGAGATCTCATCCAGCATATGATACGTCCTTTCATAGCAGGCATTTTCAAAATCTTCGTGCTTTTTATAGATAACCTTCCCCTCATCTGTCAGATAAAGGTTATACTCCCGGTTATTCTTTTCGTTCCGCTCCTGCCTGATCCATTCCTTTTTCTTAAGCTTGCGGATCAGCTGGGAGCAGGCGCTGTTGGTCTTATGAAACTCCCTGGACAGTTCCGAGGCCGTAATTCCCGGCTGGTCTCCGACAGCCTTGATTATCTGAGACTCTGCCTGGTAGAGGACGGTTCCGTGATAATCATGGAGCAGAGAATCGTATTCATCAATCGCATCTACGCCTTCATCCATTGTTTTTAACAGTTCACAAAATAATTCATATCGTTTATCTACGCCCATAGCCCCACTCTCTTCCCTGTTGGTTCCTTTATTGTAAGTGGAAATGCCTGTGTTTGTCAATATGGCCCTGCCTGTGTTTCTGCCTTTACGTATTCCGGCCTCACGGAAGGCCCTGTTCATCCGCTAGAAACGGTACTGCGATCCCGGCCAGCTGTTCAAACAGCTCCCGGCCCTTTTCTCCGCCTAATCCATAACCGATATGAACCTGCTTCATCCATTTATCCCCCTGCCGGTACTTCATAATCGTTCCATCCGAATAGAAGAGATACGTATCGTAATCAAATTCCGTATAATACACGGTTACACTCAGTTCTTTCGCCGCCTCTGTAAACTCGTTCCGGGGCTTATAAACGTAGGGCCGGTATTGATACGCCCCCAGTATGTCTATGCAGGGCTGAAGCCGGCTTCCCTCCGCCAGGTATCCCGGCGTCTTCCCATGATCCGGATTCTGAACGTCTTCCGTATAGGCGAAATGGATTCCATAGATTTCAGTCCCCCTTCGTAGAAAGGGCTGAGGAAATGTGGCCGCTATATAGGTCAGAATGACAAGTACTGTACAGAATATAAGGAGAACCTGTTTCTGGGACAGTTTCCGCTTCTGTTTTACCATCTTCATTCACCTCCGTCTGCCAAAACCGATTATCCTTTTCTACCTTTATCATACTACATTTGCAGACTGCGGAAAGTAATTATTTACTAAGTTATTCTTACGATATTCAGAGGGGAAGAGGAGAACTTTTTATTCCTCACCCCCGGTATCAACCGTCATGCATTTATCCAGAGTCGTTTTATCGATTTCGTTCACATATTTGGAATCCGCTGTCCTCGTATAGTAAGTAGTTCCATCCTCGCCGGTATTTCCTACCGCCAGCGTAAATGTCTTCTCTTCTCCGTCCTTCTCATACGTATAGGTCAGCACCGCCTGTGGATGATCCAGCCCGTAGCCAGCCAGTTCTTCGTCCGTAACCTTGTAATTCGCGCAGCTCTTAACCACAAGGCCGCTCAGCGAATCTGCCAGCACATTGAGTGCCGCGTTGTCCGGCAGTTTGTTGTCTTCCGTATCGTCCGAACCGCGGTACCAGGCAATGGTTCCGTCCTCATCCAGTGTCTTCTTCACATAATGTTCGCTGACTCCGTTTTTCTCTATTGTGATCGTCTGGATATCCGTCCCCAGGACAGCCGGGAACTCTTCCAGCGCCATCATATCCTCCAGTCCGTAAGCCGTCTCATCGAACAGGGAGGAACTGATGAGATAAGGCACATTCTGCCCGTCGATAACGGCATAATAGTTTCCGTCGTCCGTCTTATCACCGATGAGAATGGTGGTCGTATCCCCTTCATCTGCCGATACGGTCACCCGCCGCACCGGTGTATCCAGGCCGTATGCGGTCAGATCGTCCCCGCCCTCCAGTTTTCTCACTGCCGGAAGCTTCTTCACCGTTCCTGCCAGTGAATCCATGCGGGTGGTATTTACCGGAAACTGGCCGTCACCGTCATACGTCCAGGAATCGCCATCCTTTGTAAATGCCAGTACATTACCGTCATTATCGTAGGAAACAGCCTTTATTTCAGAGAAATCAGTCATATATATTTTTTCGTTTTCCGCCTGCTGCTGTTCCTTTTCCTTTGTATGAGCCTGATACGCCCCGACACCGGCATAGATAACGCCCAGCGCCGCGACCACCAGACAGCCTATAAGCAGTCCGTAATTCTTCTTCATTGCCACGCCTCCATTTTTATTTTGCCGCACGGCTAAATAATTACTTTCTATAAACGTCTCCGCTTCAGCCATACCATAAGGCCCGCCGCCACGGTTATCACCGGAATGACGAGAATAAAGACGATTCCCCACATGCCGCCATGTGTCACCGTGTTGTATGTCACCTCGAGGCTCTTGGACGGTATGGAAACGTTGGTCACATCTTCAAAATTGGCCGTTACCGCGTTCATAAACAGGTCCAGATTCGTAAGATTCGTAAAGGTACTGTTTAATCCGTCATCGATCAGAGAAGGCGTACCGAATACCGTCAGTCTCGCAGTGCCGGAATCCAGTGTTTTCACCGCCGTTGCCCCGAGAATGTAGGTGCCCGGTGTCTGCCCGTTTTCCGTGACAAGCATGCCGCCATCCGTTGTCTCCATAAACGGCTCTACCGTAACCTCATCGGGAAGTGTCTCCAGCTGGCTAAATGCAGCGGACTGAAGGATCAGGGCAGTGCTTTTTCTGTCAATTCCCGTCGTAATCTCACTGCCGGATACGAGAGTCGGGAAAATGTAATAGGGATTATTCTGATAGTAGCTCTTTGTATCGGCCGCCAGGCCATTTTCCATATTTAGACCGTAGGCGGTCATAACGGCATTCAGATTGGGGCGGTCCTTATCGGAATATCCGGCAATTAAAAGTACATTTCCGCCGCCATCCAGGTAGTCTGTCACCATGGTTTTCTCATCGTCAGCAAGATCACTTGCCGGCGCATTTATCATGAGAAGCTCGCAGTCCTCCGGGATCCCGCCTCCAGTCAGCAAGTTGATGGTATTTACCGTAAGGCCTGACTTTTCCAGCATATCGGAAGTAAGCGTACCTAACGCCGCCTCCCCATGGCCTTCCGTCACATAGATATTTTTCTGCACATCATTTGTTACATAAGAGACAGCGCTGGTAAGCTGGCCCTCTCCGTCGAACTCCGTCTCCTTTGCCTGACCGTAATAATAGTAAGACATCTGGTCATATTTAATGATATCGCTCATCTGGATCGTTTCTGTTTTTCCATTATCCTCACACATCACCAGAATCGTATTGTTCTCTGCGTTCAGCTGCTTTACCTGATCCGGGTGCAGGACGGAATCCACGTTCTCTACCTTAATATGATCCGAAAGATCCGCATACCGGTTAACAAAGCTCGTAATTCTGTCATCCACCGCCGATGGATCTGCCACCACGTAAATCGTTACGTCCTTATCGAGGGATGCGAGAAGCTCCTTCGTCGTATCTCCCACCGTATAAATCTGTGTACCGCTCAAATCCCACTGGCGTACCTTTTCAGGAAGACGGCCTACGATCATATTTAACAGCACGACAGCTGCGATTACGATCACAGAAAGGATCGCCGCGTAGCCGCCCTTTTTTAGTTTTCTTGTCATTTCCAGCCTCCTAGTTTTGAGTAATTAGCTCCATCTGCGTTTTTCCACGGACTGCACGGTCAGAAATACCAGCAGAAAAATAATGCTCGCATAGTAAATAAGACCACCCGCATCAAAAATATAGTTGTTGGCAAAATTCTGAAACACATCCGTAACCGCAATCTTCTCTACAAGATTTACGAGAGCGCGGTCAAACATGCTCTTTTTGGCAACATACGCTCCCACCAGGGCGACGATTCCCGCCGCCTCCAGCACAAACGCCAGAAGGTTATGGCTCGTTACCCGATGAAGGATCACCACGCAAAGTGTCCAGAGAAGCAGGAAGCCCACCAGCGAGCCGGAGGCCGAGGTCGGAAGGAAGTTCACGAGACTGGGCCATAAAAGAAGCAGCAAAATGACTCCGAAGGTTCCCACTGCCGCGATAATCTGGCTCTCTGTCGTGGACGATATAAACATTCCAATGGCAATGTAAACACAGCCCAGAAGGAAAAACGCCAGAATTGACGCGTAATCCGTCTTTAAGTATGCCGTTCCGTTCATCTTTATTATGAGCGGGCAAAGGCAGGAAATGAGGACCGGAACCGCAAAAACAGTAACCATGGACAGATATTTGGCCAGAACCATTTTCGGTACGGAAACCGGTGCTGTGAGAAGCAGCTGGTCCGTCTTCGTCTTCCTGTCATCTGCAAAGCTTCTCATGGTCAGAACCGGAATGGCGATCATCACGATCGTTACCATGCCGGACAATGTATAGGAAAAATACGGATAACCGCTCATCAGATTGTAAGCCATGAAGTAAATTCCGACAAACAGAACCAGAAACGCGATGAATACATATCCGGTCATGCATTGGAAATACGACTTCAATTCCCTTTTATAAATCGCCGCCATTTATACTTCCTCCTTTTCTGTTTCCGCCATGAAGTCTTTGTCAGGATCATTTTCCTCTTCTGCTGCGTACAAAGCATTGTCGGGATTATTTTCCTCTTCTGCTGCGTACAAGGTATTGTCGGAATCATTTTTCTCTTCTGCCGCGTACGAAGCATTGTCGGGATTATTTTCCTCTGCCGCGTACGAAGCATTGTTGGAATCAATTTCCTCTCCTTCCGCGCCCGAAGCATTGTCCGCAGTCAGTTCCAGGAATACCTCTTCCAGAGATGCCTTTGAAGTATGCATGGATAGAATCGGGATCCTCCGGTCTGCAAACGCAAAGAAAATAGTCTCTCTGATGTCCGTCTGCGGAATGATATTCATGTCTTCGCTCTCTTCTCTCTCCGCGTCCTCAGCCCCATCTTCCAGGCAATTCTCTCCCATCAGCTGGAAGGTCACCTTCCTCACGCCTTCCTCGCCGCTCTCGCTCACCGCGATTTCCTCTGCTCCGTCAATCGCTTCGAGAATCTCACGGATCTCTTCTTCCTGTCCCTTGACGAGCAGTTCCATGCCGGCGGCCCCGGCCATCTGACGCTCCAGATTCTCCGGCGTGTCGCTGGCAATCAGCTTTCCACGGTCTATGATCAGGATGTGGTCGCAGACCGCGCTGACCTCGGAAAGGATGTGGGAGCTTAATATCACTGTGTGTTTTTCTCCCAGTTCCCGAATCATATCCCGGATCTCGATAATCTGTTTTGGATCGAGGCCTACAGTCGGCTCATCTAAAATGATCACAGGAGGCATACCGAGCACCGCCTGGGCCAGCCCGACACGCTGCCTGTAGCCTTTTGACAGATTTCGGATCAGCCTTCCCTGCACTTCTTCCAGCTTCGCCAGCGCCACCACCTCACCGATGGCACTTTTCCGTTCTTTCTTCGGTATCCGTTTTAATTCCGCTGCAAATTCCAGCTGCTCCATAACCGTCATATCGACATAAAGAGGAGGAAGCTCCGGCAGATAGCCGATACATTTCTTCGCTTCCTCAGGTTCTTCCAGTATGTTGTGTCCGTTAATCAGGACATCTCCCTCCGTAGCACCGATATAACCGGTCATGATGTTCATGGTAGTCGATTTTCCGGCGCCGTTAGGTCCTAAAAAGCCGTAAATCTGACCGTCTTCGATGGTAAAGTTCAGATGATCCACTGCCAGATGGCCGCCGTAATCTTTTACGAGATTCTTTACTTCTATCAACTCGTTCTCCTCCTGAATTCTATATTTACACGGGCGCGGGAAAGGGCCGCTGACATCTGGCCTCACCGCACGCCTCGCATATTCGGTGTTAATACATAGGGTAAAAAATAAATGTGTTGATTCTGTGTTCATATTTTGATGTTTCTGTGATAAAAGTGTGAACCCAAAAAGCAGAGGCAGCTGAAACGCATCCGCGTCCAAGCCCTCCTCTGCTTTATAACCTCCTGCCGGCGTCATTTCTCCGTGCTTCTCTTCTGAAGCATCACCGTCAGAATAAATTGATTTTCTTTCACCTCATATTCCGCGCTTCCAAGGTATTTTTCCGCGCTTTTCCGAATATTCTGAAATCCCAGTCCATGCCATTTTAAATCGTCCTTTCTGGTTATCAGAGAAAAATCTGACGAATCCCTGCTCAGAACACCGTCGAAACTATTACGAATCACAGTAAAGAACATATTGTTTCTGCAATAGGATGAGATTTCAATCTCTGGTGCGGCCTCCCCGCTCTGCTCCTTCAGTTTCTGGCACGCTTCCAGAGCATTGCTTAACGCATTATTCAGGATAATGCTGATATCGAAGGCGCTGATTCCAAAATCCGCGGGGAACAGGAATGAACAGTGAAAAATGATCCCGGCGGCCTCCGCCTGTTTCTGCTTGCCGTTCAGCACCACGTCTGTCACGGGGTTCCCGGTGTGAAGCGAGTAATTAAACGTATCCAGAGATTTCCCGATTCCGGCAAGGTAATTCCCCAGCTCGCTGTCTCCCTCCTCCACCGCGATTCCCTCGACGGCCAGAAGGCTCTTAATATCAAACAGATAATTCTGCATATCATGCTTTACCGAACGGATCCCCGTATAGAGCTGCTCAATCTCCCCTATGTGGTTCTGCATCTGTCCCATTTCCTGCTCCAGAATGACGGCGCGGCCTTTTTCTTCTATGTATTCCATCAGCTGCCGGTAAATATCGTAGGCAAACAGAATTCCCATCAAGGCCGACAGGAGCAACAGAGGAATCAGCAGATAAAGCACAAATCCGTACTTCGTCGCCCAATCCACTGCCACCTGGAAAAACAGAAACTTCTTTTCAATCTCCAGAAAGAGATATACGATCAGGCCTGTAAAGCTGGGCATCAGCAGAAACAACAGTTCCTTTTTGTGAATACTGTCCAGCGAATTCTTCATGCACCGTGCCAGTTTTATGGAAGACAGTGCCAGTATGACACAGGTCAGCAGAAGGCTGAAGCAGGGGCCTGTATTTAGAGTCAGATCGTAACGCGGCTCCGCCGGCCCCCATTCTGAAACGTCGCTAAAGGGCCAGTAGGTAAGTGTTTTTATCACAATTTCCGGAAAATACCACAATCCATAATGAAGCCTGGTAAATTTTCCAATATAAAACCACAGGCTGCTGCAAAGAGAAACGATCGCCCAGAACGTAACGATCAGATACGTCTTTTTGCTGGCTGTCCCCTTATATAAGACTACGACAAATAAAATCAATACCGCCAGATGGCCGGCGACGCTCCAGATATCCCCCAGCTTGCCTGTCATATGTACGGAAATATAATAGAGAATACCCAGCAGCGGGACGCAAATGCGCCGCTTCTTAAATCTCGGCTCCAGAAAACAGCTTAAAAGATACATCAGACAGATCGTCTCCGTCAGCAGTAATAAGAAGGAGATATAATCAGACACAGAAATAAGCACTGAAAAATTTGTATATAAGCTCTCAAGCCGTTCCGGTGTCATAACGTCCGGTGCAGATACGGTGTCTGTAAATGGAAAAGCGGCCTCTGAGCCGCTGTAAAGCAATGATTGATACCACATAAATGCCCCCTCTGGCAGATGATCAGGCTACAATTCTCCTGATTCTCGCTTTTTCATACGTAACTGACAAATTATATCACACTTTCCCCATACTGGCGACACTCATGTTTTCCACCACGCAAAAAGGCCCTTTGCTTTTGCCGCCCTAGCGGCATTTAAGATGGACAGTCCATTTATGGAAGTTTCATGTCAGGATTCGTTCCCCCCTTTCCCAGAAAAGATGCGGCGAAGGTGAAACTGCCACCCTCGCCGCCTTGTCAATCTGTCATTCTTTCCACGCGCCGCCACAAATTCTATCTCGATCCCTGCTAACTTCCAGCTGCTCCACCATGGGTTTGAGACTCCACGGCAGGCAATGAGGCACCAATAACCGACTGCCGACAGCAAGAGTTAAGGAGAACCAATAAAACTAAGATTGCAGTTTAATCAGCGTGTTTGATCACTCTTTTTTCTGTTCCCCGTTCCAAAGCCCGTTTTTATCTACGTACCAGCCGTCTATCCAGGCATCTGCAAACATGATCCCCTGCTTACCGTCCGATACAGGATTGAAATAATACCATTTCCCGTCAATCAACTGCCAGCCTGTCTTCATACCGGTATTGATATCGATGTAGAAATATCCGCCCAGAGCCGGATCATAAATCATTCCGCTTTTTACATAACCGTCTGCCCCAAAGGGGTACCAGGCTCCGTTCACCATCTCCCAGGCAGGCTGCTCATAGGTGCTGCCGTCTTCTCTAGTCACAATAGTTCCGGCCGCAGTTGTTCCATCCGCATATTGCAGCTTCCATCTGACGTTTCCGTCTGCTGCTGTTTCTGACTGCCAGTTAGAGTATCCTGTGCCGCTGCCGGTGATGATACCGGTCAGGGAATTCACTTTCCCTTTCTTTGGATCCTGGGTAATTGTACCTGCCGGCTGCGAAGATGTGCCGCCTGACGAACCTCCCGAAGAACCGCCGCCTGTGCCGCCGCTGCTGTATGTCATTACCGTAACGGTGCAGGATGCTGTATAGCCGCCGTCCGTAGTGGTGACGGTAATCACTGCCGAGCCGTTGCCCACTGCCGTAACATTGCCATTCTGATCCACTGCTGCAACAGATGGATTGCCGCTTGTCCATGTCACTGTTTTGTCGGCGGCATTACCTGGAAAAACCGTTGGCGTCAGTGCGGCCGTGTTCGGTGTGGTATTGCTGTAAAGAGACAATGTACTTCTGTTCAGCGTAATGCCCGTCACCGGTATTGTTCCATCCGGAATCTTCTCATAGGTGACCTCGGCGGTCACTTCCTGATCCGGCATGGTGAATTTGGCGGTGGCGCTGGTTTTACTTGTGCCGTCCGCAAAGGTCACGGCGGGGGTGATGTTCCACGCTCTGAATCGCTGGCCATCCGGGGCAGCGCCCGCCGTGATGGCCACGGTTTCTCCCTGTGCCGCCGAGGTCGGATTCGATGTGCCATTTATGACGGTAATGCTATAGCTCTGCGGTTGGCCGCCATCGCTTCCCGTGACGGTACAAGTGATCTCCACTACGCCTTGTACGGACGGTATCCTGTAGGTATTGCCCGTGCTGCTTATCGGCACTTCGTTGTGGGTCCCGCTCCATGCATAGGTGTAGCTTACCGCGCCCGAGCCGGTGGCGGTGAAAACTACGTCTTCGCCTTTCAATAAAAACCCTACGATAAGGTATTCGTCTTGTGGGGTTCCGTTTATAGATATACTCATTGATCCATGGGACGCTGAGCCTTGCGGGATCACTGTGTAGGTGCAGGAAAACCAATCCAGTGCTGCGCTGGCAGGGCCATCCTTTATGACAATCATAACGCCGGTGTATTCCCCCGAAAAGCTGTCATACACTTTCCACGTACCGTTGGGTACGTTAGCTGTGCGTGTCGCGCCCGCCCCTGTCATGTCATATGCCGTCGCTTCGTCGCCGTCGAGCTTGAGCGTATAGGGGGTAGCCTCACTGTTGCTTGGAGAGCCGTCCAGCTGGATGTTCAGCGTGGCGGTGTAGGTGGCCACTTCGTCCATCACTGTGGCAACCAGCTTGCTATCCTCCACTTCGATGCGGAACGTGTAGCCCGATGCGCTGACCGTGCTGTTCGCAGGTACTCCGGTGAGCGTCCCCGCGCCGGCATCAATCAGCGTGATTTTACTGCCCCCGTTAAGGGAGGGCGCCGCCTCAAAGCCTAATGCTACGGTAACGCCGGTAATGTCCGCCTCGCCCGCCACGGTAAGAACAGTGGAACCGCCCGCTGTGGCGGCAGGCAGCGAAAAGTCAAGGGTCTGGAAGCCCTTCAGATTGCCGCCGACACTTTGCCCGGCGCCAATCAGTACCAGCCTGTTGCCTGCTCCGATCGCCAGAATACTCAGCTTATTGCCGCCATAAACATCATTGCCCACGGCGACGCCGGAGTGGAGGGTGACGGTGTTGTTGTCCGCGGTGATGCCCGAGGCGCTGCCGAGAATACCGCCGTAAACATTTCCCTCCACCACAGCGCCTGTGTGGACAATTACGATGTTGCCCGAGGCGCTGCCCGCGTCTTCTGCCCAGCCGCCGTAAAGATTGTAGACTGCGGATCCGGAATGGAGGGTGACGGTATTGCCTGTGACACTGCCACCTCCGGATGCGGCGCCGCCGAAAACGCTGTACTCCACCGTTGCACCGTTGTTCAGCGTGACGGTGTTCCCGGCAGACGCGCCAGAGTTGTTATACCCGCCGAACACGAAGCCGGGATCTGTTGTGTTGGAGGTGTCGTTCACCGTCACCGTGCTGCCGTTTGCCCCTTCAGTGGGGGCGAGGGCGTTGGGATAGCCTGCATTGCCTACGTGTACATTGCCCTGCAGCTCCACGCCGGGGTAAGTGATGGTGGATGCCCTTCCGATCTTCAGGTATTTGTAGGTGCCAATCTGGCGGGCGTCATAGTCGGACACGGGGTTGCTGCCGTCGCTGTTCACGCTGGCGGTGAGCACGGCCATGCCGCCCTCCAGAGAGGGGGCAATGTTCATGGCCTGGCCAGTTCCGGTGCTGATAGCGGTCACGGTGCCGCCGCTGATGATGACGGAAGCCCCGAAGAGCGCATTGTTAAGCCCCTTGCCATTGGCGGTCACATGGACGCTTCCGCTGATGGTCAGGGCGCCGGCAGCAGCACCAATACCCCCTTCGGCGTTCACCGTACCGCTGCCGGTGATGGTCAGGTGGCTGCCGGCGTTGCAGCAGAACGTTGTGATATACGGGCCTGCGGTCAGGGTGTGGCCCTCCGGGTCGATGGTCAGGGTGCCGGTGGCCCCCTCGTAGCAGATCGATGGCTGGCTGGCGATGCCGGCGGCGTCCAGGGCCACATCGCTTTCCAGCACAACTTTTGCGCCGCTGGTCACGGTATCGGCAAAGTCGATGGCTTGGACTTTCTGGCCGCCGTCAGGCTGTTTCAGCGTTAGGATGGAGCCGTCCCACTTCCAGCCCTCGGTGTCGTAATGGTCGGTCACTGCGCCGGTGTCCGAGAGGGTCAGCAGGCCGTTTTCCGCCAACTGGGTGGAGCCGGTGTCCGCATAGGCAGGAATACTCACCGTCAGCAGATTGCTCACGGTACTGGCACTCACGCCGTTCTCATTTTCCACTGCCGCAATGGAAAGGATATGCGCCCCGGCCGCAAGACCGGTCAGGCGGATGGTGTTCTCTCCGGCGATCATATTGGTGCGGTTTTTCATCGAGCCCGCGAGATCTTCCGCCGAGCTGACTGTGGAGTTTATTTCGTAGTAGAAGACTCCCGCCTGATTGCTGGTAAACGTGACCGTGGCCTCCGTATCGCTGGTGCAGGTGACGGTTCCTGAGGTGAGGACCGGCGGGGCGGCGGTCACCGTCACGCCGTCAACCGCCAAAAAGTCGGTGAGGGCGCCATTTGCATATGTGTAGCGGATGCCGCTTTCTCCGCCCTCTAAGGCCCATTGAACGGTAGAGGCATTGTCTTTCGACCAGGCCGTCAGGTCTGTGGTGCTTCCTTCTGTATAAGGGCCGGTGCCGGACGCAGCCCACGCAGCCACAACGCCTTCGCCTGTTATTCCGGTGAACGTGACGCTGCCGCCCACCTCGATCACATCTTCAAACGCACTGCCGCGGCCGAATATACAGTAGTCGTACACTTCAAACGCGCCATCACCTGTGAGGCGCACCATCGGAGCATTGGAGAGATTGCCGGAAAAGTTTGCATTCCATACCACCTTGGCGCCGGCGGGGATTTCCAGTTCAAGGGTCTTGGCCGCGCCGGTAACTGTGCCTTCGATGGCCCCGGATGCGCTGAACTCGCCCGTGCCGCCGTTTTCTGCGTGATAGTGATTGTAGGCTTCGATTGCGGCAATGATACGCGCATCATTGCTGACGTTATTCCACTGGATCGTCACCAAGATTTCCGGCATATCCACGCTGTTAGACACCATGTAGCCCTCCGGCAGCACGGGTGAGAAGGTGTATTCCCCAGGAGCTTCCGGGTCAAAGGCCGGGTCGCTCTCCCAGGTCACGTCCTCGATGGTGATCTTGCCTTCGTCTTCATCGGCACCGGTCAGGGTGTCCGGCAGGGTGAGAGCGTCTTGTGATTCGATATCCCCAGATTTGTAGCTCTGATAGAGCACATCGTCCGATAATTCGTCAAACGCCGCAATCACGACCGTGCCTGTGATGTCCAGGCTGCCCGAATCACTCCGGGACAGGCCGCCGCCCTCGCCGCCATTTACCTGATCCTTTTCGGCACATTCTTCACACACAAAAGCGCAGGGTGTGCCGGGTACGCCAGCGATATAGCCGCAGTTCTCGTTGTGCTCATGGAAGCAGTCCAGCGCCTGTGTCATGCAGCCGCTTTCCTCATCGCACCTATGGGAGCAGTTCACCGGCTCGTTTGCGTTGCTGCCGCTGGCAATGTCCGCTTCCTCATCATAACAGTCGTCCGTATGCTTATGAACGCATTTCGTAACTTCTTTGCAGCACTCGTCCGAGTGTTCATGTCCGCAGGGCGTACCCGTGTTCCCCCCTGCATAGCCGCACTCTTCGGTATGGGACGGGTGGTGTTCACACAGCCCGGTCGTGCTGGGTGGGGTACCTCTCTCAACCGCTAATACCGTATTCGTTGCCGTCATGCTGAACAGCATGACAACAGAGAGAAACACGGATAGAGCTCGTTTCCAATGTCGTTTCATCTTACTTCCTCCTTCTTTTCTTCTTAAACCGCCAGAATATATTCTTCAAAGCTTATGGTCTTTCCCGCTTTAAGTGCAGTTCTTATTGTTTGTTTCTTCTCATGATTTTTCCACCTTTCTTTTTTATTTACCATCTGCTTATTCGTACATTGCAGACAGCCATTCACTTTCTCCGGCCTGTTGGATTGTGCGGTTACCGTTTAATCGCTGACCGCCATGCGGTCCGCCAGAACGATATACTCAGCATTGTATTCCATGTAATGCATGAAAAGCTTAAAGCCGCGCCCCATCATCTCCTTCAGCTTTGCAAAATCGGGATCGTGGTACTCATCGGCAAACCGTGCCGCCGACTTTAGATGCTTCCCTGCTAAAAACTCGTCAAGGGTAATCCTTTCGGCGTTTAATATGGTCATGCCCCTGACGTTTTCATCGAGCTGAGTGTAAAATACGTTTTCGTAGAAAACTTCGCGCAAATCTCCGTCCGGATAGCAGACCATTAAATTGAGTGTTGTGTCAATTTCATCGAACTTATACCACTTGATAACCACGCTGTGAAAGAGAATCCCTCCCGTTAAACCGCCATCATTCAATCCTATCGCCTCCTCACTGTATTGGCGTGCAAATAAAAAACCGCGTCATGCTTTACCTGAAGCATAACACGGTTTATTTTTTTGCGCGTCACCCGAAACGGGTACCTTTGCGTTTTCACGTTTTATTTTTTCCACTTTTCCTGGAGGGCGTCCCTGCTGCACACATCCATTTTCTGAAAAATTGTTTTGAGGTGCTTCTTCACGGTATTATCCGTGACGAACAGTGTTTGTGCGATTGCCTGATTGCGAAGCCCGCGTGCAGCCAATTCCGCCACCTCATATTCCCTCTCCGTCAGCCCGAAGGGGAGACTGCTCAGATAGCGCTTGCGCCGCACCGCCTCCGCGCCTGCCTCCTGCTTCTGCGCAAGGGCAAATATCTTTTCCCGTTCTGTTTTGGGGCAATACTCCGCAAGCAGCGGTTCAAATAAGGCACGGTTTTCCGCAAACGGCATATACAGGGCATCAGGGAGCGCCATTTCAAGGGCCTCCTTCAGTGCAGATACGGCTTCCGGCATTTTTCCCCGTGCCTGCCATGCGGCGGCGGTTAGAATTTTGCCATAGAGCATGGCCATCTGACAACGCAGTGATTCTGCCAGTGCCAGAGCGTCACTCTCCATTCCCAGCCAGATTTCCGGCTTTCCGGACTGAATCATGTACTTGCCAAACAGCGTCTGCGCATAGGGGATGGACATGGCGAACAGCCGCTTTTCGCTGATATCGCCCTCGCGCAGCCACGCGGGAATGTCTTGCTCCGCCCCCAACAGCACCATCAGCGAGGCTGCCGCCATATCCGCCTCCATACGGTTGGATTTGAGCGGATTTTGCGCCGCATACCCTGCTATACGTTCCAGAACGGACGAAAATTCATCGCCGTTACCCCGAACAACCGCCAGTCTTCCCAGAAGCAGCGCCGCCCCAATGCAGACGCACTCCTGCTGCTTATTTTCCGCTTGATACAGTGCCTTATATGCCAAAATCTCCGCATTCTCCATCTCACCCCGATGGTAATGCGCCTCCGCCGCCATCAACACGTCCCCGCCACTGCCGTGGCCCTGGGTCAGCGCGAAGTAATGACTGCAGTTTTCAGTCATGTCAGCAAGCTCTGTGTCCAGGCGTCCTGGTGTTGAATGGTAAAGAAACAGCGCCGAGGGGCAGCCAAATGACCAGGCATCATTCATTTGTATAAGCGACGGCCTGCCTCCCAACAATTCATGGGCGCAGCGCATAAGGGCTCCCATTTCGGAGATGTCATTGAATCTGGTAAAGGAAGTCAGCAGGGAAAGCTCACCGGACAATCGGTTCTTCTCCGGCTCCGGCAGGCTGCTCCCGTCACACAGTGCAGACATCTCTCCACACCACCGGCCAAATTCTTCATAACGCCCTGCGCCGAACAGTATGAAGATGATCTTGACGACACTCACCGGGTGCCGCAGCTTTATTTCAGCATCTGTATGTTCCAGAATATCCTGCAGCAGATCGGCCACGCGCGTTTCCTCCGTCAGCTCAAATTCCATGCCTCTGAATTCCAGGGACAGGATTTTTTCATAATCTCCCACACGGTGGAAAAAGTACATGGCCTGTTCGCTCTGACCGTTTAATCCACACCATTCGCCCGCGCATGTAAAAATGTGCCGCCGCATTTCTTCCGGCAGCGCGGCAAGCTCACTGCGCAGAAACTCCAGGAGAGTGCTGTGGGGACGAAACAGATGGCAGTGAGCGTCTTTAAAGATAAAATTGTTGTGGAGGCTCAGGGTTCTCACATACTCCGGCACCTCCTGCAGGTTCAGCATGTGGGCGGCCTGCTGATATGTATAACTGTCAAATGGGGAAATAAGAAGCAGGAAGTTTTGCTCCTCCTGTGTGAGCTTGTCCCACACGACCTCCCCAATCAGCCGGTGGATGTCGCGGGTATCCAGAAAAGAGCCTGTATCCATGTAACATTTCAGTTGCAGCCGCAGAGCCGCAATCCAGCCCTCAGTGTAGCGGCTCACCGTGCGGATTTGCTCCGGTAAAAGGGAAACGCCGCACCATGCGAAATACTCTCCTGTTTCACACTCAGTCAGACGCATATCCTCCCGCCCAATGTACAGGACACCGGGCTTAAGGGTCATGCGTATTTTGACCGGCCTCTGTGTCAGGATGACCGTATGCAGATTTTCCGCGCCGTACTCTATTAACGCGTTCCAGACGGTTTCCGGCACGACCGTTTGGAAAAGCTGGAAATCGTCAATGACCAGCCAGGTTTCCTCTGCACACACAAGTTCCGTGAGCAGACAGGCTGCGTCTCCTTTGGTGTCCTCGTCAGGCAATCCTATTTTAAGCAAAGTGTTCCCAATACCGGTATCTATTTTTTGGATGACGCTGCCAAACCGTTTCCACGCTGCCCCCACCGGTTCCTCCAAACAGTCCAGATGATAGACCGCCGCTCCCTCTGGCAAATGCTGATCTAAAAAATAACGCGCCGCCGTTGTCTTGCCGTAACCCGCCGGAGCGCTTATTATGGTGGTTCTCGCAGTCAGCATCCCGTTAAGAAGCGCGAACAGGCGGAGGGAGAAGCAGGGCTTATTTGTGTTGTCTTTCTTTACTCTTGGCATGGTTTTATCTCCCCCCTTATCAGATGTGATATGTTTGGCGGCGGTTCTTCTTGGGTCAGTAAATTTCTAATGAGCGGCGTAGTTGCACCATGACCAAAGGCCGAGAATGTTTCCTCGGATGCAGTATTCATTGACCTGCTGCCCCGATCTCTATATTCTATATTCTATATTCTATATTATATATGAATATCAGCAGGTGTTCAAGAATCTGTCAGGCAGAGTTTACAAGCGTTACTGATACTATCGGCAAGCAATGCCTGTGTGTCCTGGGAACGCATTTTCGTTTACCTCCTTGGGACGAAAAAAGGACGCTCAATTTGAACGTCCTGGTGATTTTTATTTACTTGTATTCGCCGGGCCTGTATACGCAGGAATCGGACAGCATATCAACGCTCTTTCCGCAGCAGTAAATTGGTAGTAAATTAACTATTTCAATTCCTCCAGCGTATCCGTAATCAGCTTATCCATATCTTCCGCATACTGGTCCACCGTCAGCTGGCCGGCCAGCACCTCGATCAGCTTATCTCTCAAATCATTCTGAATCGCCCCGGTAAATGCCTGGTAGCCCCACTCTGCACCCGGCTGCGGTCCTGTAGCTGCCAGCTCCTGAGAGAAGATCGTGAAGAATTCTTTTCCGTATTCATAGTCCAGGCTCTCATTGCCCTTAACCTGAGATAAGTAGCTGTTTTCCACGCAGTACTGCGCATTGTTCTCCGCCTCGGAAATCCATTCAATGAATTCCGCAGCTTCCTTTTCCACACCGGTATTCTGGAAAGCAGCCAGGTACTTGCCGCCCGGTACGGAGGAACGGATCGCTTCCTTTGGCAGATAGGTGACGCCCCAGTCGAAGTCCGTAATCTCTTCCTTATAGTTTGCAATCATCCAGCTTCCCGCAAAATGCATGGCCACCTGACCGGTACGGAACAGGTTGTTGGGATTTTCCGAGCCCAGCCATACAGAAGTCGGGATAATTCCCTCGTCGTGCAGATCCTTAAAGAAGCTTACCGCCCTTTTCGTCTCATCTGTATTGAAATTCGACGCCGTCAAATCGCTGTTTAACATGCTGCCTCCAGCCTCGTACAGCAGAGTGGTGAAACGCTGCGGAGACTTGTCATAGACCAGTCCGTATTTACAGTCGCTCTTATCCATCACGGTCTTCATGGCTTCCTTCCATTCATCCCAGGTCCAGATCTCATCCTCTGACTGCGGCACAGCCACACCGGCTTTTTCAAACGCTGTCTTGTTATAAATTAATCCATTGGCCGTTACATCCATGGGCGCCGCCAGGATTTTTCCGTCAAATATAAACTTTAAACCCTCGCCAAAGCTGTTCTGGAACGCATCCTTGTCCGACACATATCCGCCCAAATCCACCAGCTGGTTCTGGAACGGCCCGATATTCGTAAGCCGGGCCAGCGCCGGAGCTTCCTTGCCGTTGATCATGTTCTTGATCTTACTTTCGAGGTCCGCATACGGAACTTCGATCAGCTCGATCTTGATATTCGGATGCTCCTCCATATATTTGTCGGCCAGTTTCATGAAGGATTCCCCCTCTTTTCCATCACTGAACCAGACGACATCCAACGTCTTTACTTCATTTTCGGCCTTCCTGCCCCCGCCGGAACAGCCGGAAAGCGTCCCCAATACCATAGCCCCTGCCAGCAGAACTGATAACCATTTCTTCATAAGATCCTCTCCTTTACTCTTGATACGCTTATTTTATCAGTTATTTTGCACAATTAATCACAGATAAACCATCAAAAATCATACATTATTGTTCTTTTTATTCTGTGCATACTTTTTCGGCGTGATCCCCGTACTCTTTTTAAACACCGAGATAAAGTGGCTGTCACTGTTGTAAGAGAGTTTCAGCGCCACATCCGTGACCGAAGTACCCTTTTTCAAAAGCGCTTTGGCCGCAATGATCTTCTGGTTCGTCACATACTGCAGAACCGTAAATCCGGTCTCCTTTTTGAAATAATGGCTCAGATAATAACGGTTCATATAGAATTTTCCCGCAATCTCATCTAAATCCAGCTTTTCCTCCACGTGGGTCGCGATGTATTTCTTGATCTGTTCCACCCGCTCCCGGTACAGAATCGGATCCCGGAACTTCTCCTCGTCCCCTTTCCGTTTCCGTTCCTCCGGATCCGCGGCAGTGTGTTTCTCCCTCGTAAAAAACTTATACATCTCATTGATGGCGGTAATCAGCTCCAAAATGGAGAGTCGGATCTTTACAGACGCTTCATCACTGCTGCCGCTGCCTATATTCGTCTCGATTCTGGCCAGCATCCGCTCCACCCGCTTTAGATTTTCCCCCTCCAGATAGAGCTTGTGGACGAAATCATCCCCCCTGTTCTCGAAAAACATGCCAAAGTCATAGCCAAACGCCTTTGTCATCGGTTCCAGCAGTTCCGGTTCAAACATCAGGACGTATCGGTTGTATTCCTGCCCCTCCGCCCCGCTGGTGCGGTGGTATTCCCGGTTGTTAATAAAAAACAGATCGCCCTTCATCACACGGTAGACGCGGTCACCGATTTCCAGCAGCGCCCCGTCGCTTAAGAACAGAATAATCTCATATTGGTTGTGAAAATGAAAGCCCTGCATCGACCAGTTTTGTGTACTTCCATGAAAATAATACAGAGATTCAAATTCTTCAAAAAATACGCGTTCTTTCATTGTCACAACCTCCATTCTAATGCCAGTAATCCGTCAATGCCTCCTGAAGGGCCAGTATCATCAGTGCCTGTCCGTACGTCATGGGGCAGCACGGAATTTTATTGTAAAATTCCTTATCAAGCCCGATTGGTGTGCCATAAGATACATTCTTCACCGTTCCGTCATCGTCGATGTTGTCCAGCAGCCCCTTCACGGCCTTTTCTATAAGCCCCTCGTACGCTTTCCGCTTTAGAATTCCAAGCCTCACGCCCTGCATAATACCCCTTAAAAATGCCGCGCTGGCGGAGAGTTCCAGGTAGCTATCCGGGTCGTCGATCACCGTGTGCCACAGCCCCGTTTCCGGATCTGCATACCGTTTCAGTGCCTCCACCTGATTTTCATAGACCGTAAGGAAATGGCGTTTCAGCCCTTCCTCCATAGGAATTTCCTGGATCAGCTCCATTGCCACAATCGTATACCAGCAATTTCCCCGCCCCCAGAGAATTCCGCCGTAATTGTCGTTCCGCTTAAAATTAAAGCCATGGTAAAACAGCCCCTCATTTTTATTCAGAAGGTATTTAATGTGGCACAAAACCTGATACTTTGCTTCCTCGATATAGTCCGGCCGGTTTAAAAGCCTGCCGGCCCTGGCCAGAAACAGCACCGCCATAAACAGTGTGTCGATCAGGATCTCCGAGTCATTGGGATTGCCGGTGATCATATGCTGAAAACAGCCGTCTCCGGTCCGGATCAGACCTTTTTCCTCCATGATCCAGTCTGCCCATTCCCCAATAAAGGAGAGATAGGACTCCTTTTTCGTAATTTCATAAAGGTAGGTGAGTGTCAGCATGGGAGAGGTCGTATTTACGTTTTTTTCGACGATCCCCTCCTCCATGCGTCTGTCATACCATTCCGTCAGGAACGTGAGCAGCTCCGGCTTCCGGCTCATCTCATAATACCGGTAAAGGCCGAAGAGCCCCACCCCCTGCGGCCATTCCCAACAGTTGATGTCAATCAGGCTGACCGGATATTTCTCCTTCATTCCATTATTTTTCAGTATCATCATCTTGTCAGATACAAGATTCAGCTTTTCTTCCATAATCTGCTTCTCAACCACGATCGCATTCCTCCAGAATTAATTTGCCCTCCACGTCCAGCGGATAGTCATAGACCGTTTCTCCGTTTACTTTCAGAAGGAAATCCTGGCCGGTCAGGAACTCCGTTCCCCTCTCATCTTTTACCACAGTCTCCTCCCCGTCTGTCCGGATCTCCATTTTCTTAAACGCAGCAAGCAGTGCATCCAAATCACCGTACTCGTCCATACGTCCTGCCCGGATAACCCACACATTATCACGGCCCTGACTCATAAATTCCCGGAAACAGTTTGGTCCTTCCTGCTGCATGGTCAGCCCGTTCATCGCCTTCACCGCAATGTAAGCGCCGTCCTTTTCCAGGACAATGACGCCGTCTTCACCAAGATACCGGGTAAATGCGGAGAGCGGTATGTAAGCATGAGTATAGCCGATTCGTTCCTCCCTGCCAATCCGATACCGGAGAATTGCCGTATTGCGGTACTGGACTGCAAGAGGCAGACTCCCATTCCCGGCCCAGAAGTTAGGCCGGCCGCTGCCGTATGGAAATGACTCCCCCGGGTGGTTTACGAACACCTGGGCCAGTTCATCAATCACCGCCTGTACAATATGCTCCTGATACCCCTTCTGAAATGGTTTGAATCCCACCGCAGTGGAGAGCAGAGCATAAGCGTTCTTATACAGATAGAGATTCACATGCTTCTCAAACCCTTGAGTATTCCTAAATATCAGTTCCTGATTCTCCTTTAACGCACCGTAAGGCTTAAACGCCTCCGGCGCCGCGTAGTCTCCGAGAGCCAGCGGAATACAGCCATTGCAGGCCCGGTTCAAATACCCGTCTCCATAGGCGAGATAGAGGAGAGACGTCGTGCCGGCATTGTAATTCCCCTTCAATTCCTTTTCGTAGGAGCGGCCAAAGCTGGTCATCACGGCTCCCTTGTGCGCATTCACCCGGAGCGAGCAGAAGATCATGTCCAACGCCCGTTTGGCCTTCTGATGGAACTCGCTTCCAGGCTCTGTCAGATTATAGAGCGTGCCCAGGCCCAGCACGTCTACCGGAATATAGGCGTTGGAGTTCCATTCGGTGATAAATTCTTCGAAGAAGCCCTCAAACCACTCGCGAAGCAGCTCCTCGCCTCTGGCGCTCACCTCCTGCCCGGTTTTCCCGCTGCATGTGAATATTCTGTCCGGAAGCCAGCTTCCCGCCAGGTACTGGCAGCAATGGAATAAAAGCGCGTGATTCTCACTGAAAAACCACATCACGTCATCTCCCGGCTCATCGATCCAGTACCGGAAGCCGCACATGGCAAGCTCCAGCTCCTCCCGCAGCTTCGGCGACAGACGCTCATAAAATGTACGGTAAATATACAGCATGATAATAAAATGGAAGTCCGAACAGTCCTTTCTCGCCCACACGCCGGGAAGTTCCGTGAGAAGGATCCGCTCCGCACGTTCCGTCTCGCGGCCCAGCTTTAAAAGCGCAGCCGCCTTGTATGTATTTTCCGGCGCATACTCTGTGATCACCTCCAGGATATGGCGCTTTCTCTCCTCCAGATCCGCCTCGTGATACTCTAAGAATTCTTTCCGAACCAGCTGATTTCCAATCTTACGTTTCAGAGAAATTCCCTGATGGTTTGCACATGCCGTAAAGTAACAGTATCCCGGCGGGATCTCATCCGACTCGAAAAGCTCCAGAACCTTCTGATCCGGCTCCAGTTCATAGCGGAAGGTGCGTACCAGACTTTCCTGCCCCTCCATTTTCTCGATAAATTCACCCGGAGCAACCGCAACCGTGACAGGCAGAGGACAGGAAAATGGATTCGATATATTTAGCTTCACCGTCTCACTGATATACGCTTCCTTATCGAAATACATCTGATCCAGCATATTTTCCAACCGCCCGATCACGTCGGCTTCCACTTCATCCCTCACCGGCACCAGCATGGTAAGCGCCGCGTCTCCCAGGCGTTTCAAGCGGAAATAGTAGTCCGTGTCCCGCTCCGCCAGATCATCGAGGCAGACCAGAAGCCGGTTTTTTCCCGCCTTAAGCGGCAAAACGACCGTCGTCTTCTTCACCATGTTCCTTGTAAATGGGGTAAAGTCCGTGACAAACGCCCCATCCACCCAGATTGTAACACCGCCGCAGGTTTCCAGCTCAAACTCCACATCGCAGCCCCTCTCCGCCTCCAGCAGCACATAACTGTACATGCGCAGCCAGGTCGGGCAGTAATAGAATCCAGAGCCATCCACGCCTGTGTTGCCGAACGGAAAGTATGGAATGAGCGGGCGCGTCTGCCCGAAGACCTCCACACTTTTCCCGTCTGTGGCCCCATCAAGCTCCAGATAATCCGGCATATTCTCCTGCCTCTTCCTGACAAACTCTTTTCTGCACGGATTTTCATGGATTGCAAATCCCTTTTTCAGCCACTCATTCACCCGGCCGTGCAGCTTCACCTTGTCAAACTGCTGAACCTCCGTGAAGACACCGGCGGTCAGAAATCGGTTGACATAACCTTCCGCAAACAGCGGATATTCCAAGTACTTCATAGCAGACCCTCCTCTTATTCCTTTACTCCTCCGGCAGTCATGCCGCCGATAATATATTTCTGAAGTGTTACAAATACAATGATCACCGGTATCATCGAGATCACGGACATGGCCAGAAGGCTGTTCCAGTCCACAGAATACTCACCCGAATAGTTGGCCAGGGCCAGCTGGATGGTATAGCGTTCCTTTCCGTTAATTACCAGCTTCGGCCACAGATAGTCGTTCCATCTCCACATGAAGGAGAAGATACAGAGAACCGATATGACCGGCTTAGCCATGGGAAGCATGATCTTTAAGAGGATATTTAACTCCGACGCACCGTCGATTCGGGCCGCCTCCATATAGGCATCCGGGATTCCCACATAATACTGGCGCACCAGGAACACCGCCGTCGGGGATGCGACCGCCGGAATGATAAGCCCCCACAAATTATTGTATAGATGAGTCGCCACGATCACCTTGAAAATGGGGATCATAATGACTTCCAGGGGTACCATCAGTGTTGCAAGGACGATTCCAAACAGGATTTTGTCCCCCTTGAAATGGTACTTGGCAAATGCATAGCCGCTCATCACATTTACCACTATGGTCAGAAATGTGGCTACAAGGCTGACAAACACCGTATTGAAAAAGTATATGCCAAAGTGGCCTTCCGCCATGGCCTTTGTATAGTTATCCAGAGACGGATTCTTCCCCAGCAGGCTGGGCGGCCAGGAAAACAGCTCGCCGACGCTCTTAAAGGAAGAACAGATCACCCAGACTACCGGCATCAGAAACAAAAAGGTCAAAACCAGAAGAAGAATCCATTTGAGCCCCTCTGTACAGATTTTCTTTGTTTTAGTCTGCATCCTGCTCACCTCCCTGATTCAGTTTGAACTGAATAATCGTAAACAGCGCCAGGATAAGAAACAGCGCCATGGTCATTGCACTGGCATATCCCATCTTATTCTTTTCGAAACCCGTCTCCTGGATCATCTGCACCATGAATTTCGTGGCCCCGGCCGGACCGCCCTGGGTCAGAGAATACACGAGGGGATACGTCTTGATGATTGATACCGTAGATAAAACCAGTACCAGTAGGCTGGTGGGTTTCAGCAGGGGAAGCGTGATGAACCGAAACTGCTGCCACGCGCCTGCACCGTCGATTCGGGCCGCCTCGTAGTATGTCTCAGAGATCGCCTTGATTCCCGACACGAACATGACCATGTAGTAGCCTGCCATGCTCCAGACCGTGACAAAGATCACGACTCCCATGGCATTGTTCGGATCAGTCAGCCATTTAACCGGCGACCGGTCCATCGCAGTCAGCAGGTAGTTGACCAGGCCAAAATCTTCTCCCAGCAAAAAACGCCAGGTAAGTCCGACGATGATCGTGGAAATCATGGTCGGCCAGTAGAACACCGCCCGGAAGAAATTGCTTCCGCGAATCCCTCCGGTCAGCAGAACCGCCAGTCCGAGGGCCGCCACATAGACCGAGGGGACGGATACCAGAGTAAATATAAGCGTCCTCACAAACGAGTTCCAGAAGCTCTTATCTCCGAAAAGCGTCACATAGTTTTTTACTCCCACAAATACCTGGGGATTCACGCCATCCCATTTCGTCAGCGATATCCACAGGCCGTTCAGCGCCGGAAAAAACAGAAACAGGCCGAAGATAATCATGGTCGGAGCCAGTAAAAGATACGGGAATATTTTCTGCTCAAAGCTCTTCATTTCCAGGTCCTCCTTTTATTTTTTATTATTATAACACTATTTTTTTTGTAAAAATCTTGTTTTCTTATGCAAATATAACAATATATTGTCACCCGGAGCCGTTATTTTTTTATCATTTGCATGAACAGAGAGCCCGGCTTATTTAAACAACAGCACCGGCGTCTGGACGTTTCAGCAGCTACATTTTTTTGCGGGGTGTGCATCTCTCACAGAGTTTTTTGTTTCACAGGGCAGGCTTTACTATAACGAAAAAAGTGACAGGTGATTTTTCGCAATCACCTGTCACTTTTTTCAACAAAAACCATCCCCCAGTATTTTCAACTCAGCATTCTCCATTCACCATTTCTCATTCCCGCTCCATCCTCCTCATGAATACAAAATACGGTATGACAACAACCGGCAGGCTGGCAAGCGCCGCGACTCCATCAGGCAGACACATTCCAACCATCCCCAGTGCAGGAACAAGCAGCGCTACCGTAAGCCACCTTGCGGCAATTTGCAGAAACGCAGCTATCATAGGATATACCGCATGCCCAAGCGCCTGGACGGCTCCTCTGTAGAAATGCATGGGCACCATAAAAAAAATAGAAACGCACTGTACATTCAAATACACTCTGGCCGCGCGATAGGCTTCTTTTAAATCAGCAGGATCCTGATTTTTATTCAGGAACAGCCCGATCAGGGAATCTCCGAACACAAGCAAAACAAGGGCCAGCCACGCCGCAAAGAGGAATGCAAACACAGTCATGCTTTTCATCCCTTTACGGATTCTGACCATTTTCATGGCCCCCAGATTTTGTCCTACAAAAACACTGATGGCCGAGCAAACCGCTTTCTCTACCGTTTCCAGCAAACAGTAAATTTTTTCACCCGCATCGATTCCCGCCGCCACAATGGCGCCGCAGGAATTAATATAGCGCTGCACAATCACCCCTCCCGCCGAGATCGCAATACTGTTAAAAAGCATGGGAATCCAAAGTGCAGAAGTCTCCCTGAGTATGCGCGGGTTCCACTTCCAGCTGTTTCTCGTAGTACGAAACGGTTCTTGCCTTACCGTCAGAAACAGCACCAGAACAGCCGCAGCCGTCTGCGAAATCAGAGTCGCCCGGGCGGCACCACAGACTCCCCAGTGCAGGTCCACGATGAAATACAGGTCAAGGGCAACATTGAGTATTGCCGAGAGCACGACAGCAGCAAACGGTCCCTTACTGTTTCCCGCCGCCCTCAAAAATGCACAGGCCATATTATAGATCAGCCCAACCGGAATCGAGACTGATGCATACCAGAGATAAAGTCTCGCATCTTCATAGATATTTTCCGGAATATGCAGGAGGTGCAGCACAAAGTCAAGAGAAAGACACGACAGCAGTGTCAGGGAAAGCCCCGCTGCCAGAACAAATTCAATACCGGCTGCCACCACCTCTTTGAATCCAGTCCGGTCTCCCGCGCCAATCCTTCGGGATGCCACAATGCCGAACCCCATCGTACAGTCCATGCAGACGCCCAATATCGCCCAGCGCACCCAGCCGGTGCCTCCGATTGCCGCCAGCGCGTTCAGATTAACAAACCGCCCGACAATAACCGCATCCGTCAGAGAATATAACTGCTGGAACAGATTTCCCAGAATTATCGGCAATGCAAAGTACATAATACAGCCTACTGACGATCCCGTCGTCATATCAATCACTTTACCGCGAGCACGCACAGACCACTCACCGCCTTTCGTCAAACGCAATCTCTGTTTCAGCCAGTCCTGGAGCGTGTATCTCCCGATTCCTTACACAGCACAGTGTCAGAAAGCGCTTTCCAGTTTTTCCGTTCCGCCTCCGCAGGATCTCCGTAATAAGCTTCATACTCCAGCTCCTGGGTCAGGTACCCTGCATATCCGTATTTCTCCATACATTGAACCATTTCCGCAAGCGGGAAGTCCCCATCTCCCCAAACAAGATGATCATAGGTACGCTTTTTCATAAATCCATCAATAAAATGCATATGAATCAAATCTTTTCCAAAAGCCTGAAACCATTCCTCCAGGGTTTCTCCCGCAGCATAAACCGCCACTGTATCAGCCATCGCTTTCAGATTCGGCGTATCGGCCTGTCGGATAAGCTCCCTGGTATGCGCAAGACTGTCTGCAATGTTCGTCTCATCGGCGGTCAGGGATTCAATCGCCATGGTAACCCCCTCTTGCCCGGCCACCCGTCCCAGCCGGTGCAAAAGTTCCGCCGGCCCTTTCACCGCCTCCTCAAAAGGGATGTCAAGCTCACAGCAGCCGGAGTTTACGACGGCAATTCTTGCCCCCATAGCGGCTGCCGCTTTTATTCCATTCGAAAAAAACAGAAACGATTTATCCCGGTATTCCTTGTTCCTGTGTCCATACTGATACTGGTATGCCATGCTTGGGACACAGGCACTTACAACTTTAAGCCGATGACCGCAGATCTGCTTCTTCTTTTCCAGGCACTGGAAATACCCCATTGTATCAATCCAGAAATGAGGAGATCCCAGCCAGAGCTCCAGGCTTCTTATCCCCGTCGCTTCCATACAGCTTAAAAAATATTCGAAGGAGTAAAACCGGTACATTTGATTCATCCCTGCAATCTGCTCCCGTTTCAGCATCTTAAAGCTCCTCCTCTAAAAGTTCTCTCAAAACCCGTTCATGCTCCGAACTGATTAAAACAGGGTTCTTCTCGCAGGAGAACTCCGTAAAAAACGGGCTCAAACCGCCCAGATAACCGCTTTTCATGATATCACCCAGATATTGTCTCATCGGCAAACAGCCATCTCCTATTTTGCAGCTTCCCATTTCACTGGCATCTGCGAAATGAATATGTACCAGCGCCTCCTTCAGTTCACCAAGCCATTCCCGCAGCGTATATTTGCTGAATAGCAGAATTTCCGTTTCAAAAAAACACTTTACGGAAGGATTCTTTATTTTCTCCATCAGCCTTCTATATTCAGGCAGATCTGCGGCAAATGCATTGCTCCCACCTGCCGCCAGCGAAATGTGATAATCCGCCGCGTATTCCGCCAGGCACTCCATATTTTCAGCAAATATCTCTTCGGCCCGTTCCCAGTCTCCGTCCCTGATCACAGCAGGGACATAGATCAGCATTCTGCCCGCGCCAAGAACTGCGGCAGCCTTTATGCATTCTTCAAAATAGGAAAGCGACCACGCTCTCACCTGCGAGTCACCGCTTCCCAGATTGTAGCGATACGTTTTGGGTGTAAACGCACTGCAGACCAGGCCGTGTTCATCCAGTATCCATTTCATTTTTTCCGCATCCTGATATCCATGGTGATCGATAAAAAGCTGAGGCACCGCCCCCCATATTTCTACGCGTTTTTTCCCCAGAAGGACCTGATCCCAGCAGAACTCCCGGAAATCAGCCCTCATATAATGCCGATTGCAGCCTTCCATACAGATCTTTTCCAACTTCTCCCCCCACTTTTTCTTTCTATATTGCCAGACCGTTTTCCGGTTGAAAAACCTTTTTCCCTTTAAAACAGGGGCTGCTGAGTATGCTGCAGCGGCCCCTGTTCCCTTACGTCTGATTCTTTGTATTCATTACTTCTCGTCTTTTACCAGCATGTGCTTGCCAAGTTTTCTCTCAAGCACACCCTGAAGCTGGCTGAGAACGGTACTGTAAATCAAGTAAATAACGCCTACCTCCAGATAGATCCACAGCGGTTCGAAGGTAACCGCAACAATCTGCTGGCCAATCTGGAACACTTCGCGAACCGTCAGAATGGCTGTCAGAGAAGTATCCTTTACCAGGCTGATGAACATATTTCCCAGGGAAGGCACTGCAATGAGGGCCGCCTGTGGGATAATGACATTCAACAACGTCTGAAGCTTGGACATCCCCAGTGCATGACAGGCCTCCCACTGCCCTTTGGGAATCGAGGTCAAAGCGGCGCGGATAATCTCCGAATCATAGGCGCCTTCGCTGATCGTCAGACCGATAATGGCAGATACAATAGGCGAAAACATGATTCCAACTTTGGGCAGACCGTAGAAAATTACGAACAGCTGCACAATCATAGGAGTTCCGCGTATGACCCAGACATAGAACTGCGCCGTCTTCGACAGCAGCTTATTCTTTGAAATTCTGCACATGGCGGTGACAAAAGCGAGAATCATGCCAAGAGCAAACGAAACCAGCGTCAGCGGCACTGTCATTTTCAGACCGGCTTTCATCAGCGGCCAAAAAGAACTTATCAAAAGCTGTATAATTCGTTCCATACCAGTCCCCCCTACTTTTGATACAGGGAAATATTATCTGCGACATCCTGGCCGAAATACTTAACCGCCAAATCGCGGCAATAGCCATCATCCAACATTTCCTGTAAAATTTCGTTGATCTTCCCGGTCAGCGTGACCTTATTCTTCAGAATCATGCCATAGCTATAGGCCTCCTCCGGCGTAGGGTATTCATACTTCGCCGCAACCTTTACCGGAGTATCCGGTTTTTCTGCCATATAGGTATTGATGGCAATCTGCGAGTTCACAGAACAATCGACACGATGCTGAACGATCAGCTCCATCGCCTGTTCCAGTGACGCATTGGTCAACTCTGCGCCATACTGCTTGGCGATAGCGCCGTAATCTCCGGTCAGCGCATTGGCGCTCAGCTTTCCAGTTAAATCATCCCAGGATTTGATCTCACTGTTGTCATCTGCAACCACTAATACGATCGGATCCTCACGGTAAGGAATCGTTCCCACGCAGTCAGGCGCAGACTCCAGATTGGCAAGAGTACAGCCGCAGAATACAACATCATACCGGTTGGCCTGCAGACCTGCAATTACGCCATCCCACTGGCTGGCAATACTCCACTCTACCTTGACGCCCATCCTCTTTGCAATTTCTTCTACGATTTCAACCTCATACCCAACAAGGTCACCCGTAGCCAGGTCGTTATAAATAAACGGATTCCAGTTTCCCTCCGCGCCTGCGCGCAGAGTCCCTCTGTCCAGGACAGTCTGGAGCGAATTATCCACGCCCCCGTTTTCCGCACTGTTCGCCTGCGTTTTCGAACCGCATGCAGCCAGCGACAATGTACTTATTACTGCCAATAATACAGCTATTGTTCTCTTCATAGTAAATCCCCCATTTGTATACTATAAAACTTTCTTTAAAAAACGCTGTAATCTTTCATTCCTGGGATTGGCAAAAAACTCTCCCGGCGCCCCTTCTTCCGTGATCACGCCTTCATCAATAAACACCACCCGGTCTGCTACTTCTCTGGCAAATCCCATTTCATGCGTAACAACGATCATGGTTGTCCCATCCTGGGCCAATGCCTTCATAACGTCCAATACTTCTCCAACCATCTCCGGATCCAATGCGCTGGTCGGCTCATCGAACAGCATCAGATCCGGTTTCATCGCAAGCGCTCTGGCGATCGCAATACGCTGCTGCTGTCCGCCCGAAAGCCTGCCCGGATACGCATCCGCTTTATCCTCCAGCCCCACAATTTTCAGCAGGTCCTTCGCCCGTCTTTCAGCCTCGTCCTTTTGCTTCTTTTGAACCTTGATCGGAGCCATCATGATATTTTCCAGTACGGTTCGGTGAGGAAACAGGTTAAACTGCTGGAACACCATCCCAAGTTTCTGAATTTTCTGGTCCACTAAAGGCCCTTTGCCGATCATATCCACTCCTTCAAAGTAGATATGTCCCCCAGTGGCTGCCTCCAACTTATTAATACAGCGAAGAAATGTGCTTTTTCCCGATCCGCTCGGTCCGATTACACAAACCACCTCGCCCTTCTCAACCTTCGTATTAACGCCTCTCAGTACTTGATTCTCTCCAAAACTTTTTGTCAGGCCTTCCACTTCCAGCAACGCTGCCATATGATCCCCTCACCACCCTATTCATTCTCTTTATGTTCTTTAAGAATATCGTCATCATGGATATAACCGTTGATTGCCAGTTCAAACCACACATAGTCAATGCACTGTCCCTCGGGCGCTTCACTTCCATGCGGAGAACCTATTTCGGTAAATGTGATATCACCGCTTTCTACATTTACGGTCTCCTCCGCGGCATGATAAGTAAAACTGGAACCCGGCATATTTAAATACCACTGCAGAAGGTCTTCGTGAACATGGGTACCGATAAACGTAGGTCCTTCTCCACAGTTCCAGCCCATGCTGTAGCGTCCAAGATATTCATGCTCCAGAACCATATGGCTTTTAATATTGGAACCGGCGTCCCCGGTAAAGCCTTCCGTATATTCCCAGGAGTCTTTCAGCAGGCGGAAGCGCGGCAGGACAATATGATCAATCTTCATTCTTTCCTGATCCCATCTGGTCATTTCACCCACGATGTGAATGTAGGTCAGATCTTTTGTTCCAGCTTTTATAAGCACCTCGTCCTTGTTGAAATTCGGAACAAATACAGCCCGGTCATCAATACGATAGGCCTCTGCACCCGTAGTTATGTAACCATTCCCGGCCACAAACAGAAAAATCTGCATTTTTTCTTCAAACGCATATACCGCGGGCTTCCATGCAGCCCCTGCCTTCAAAGTACAGCGGTACATAGCGATCTCGTCGCATATTCCCGGAAGGACCTCCTCTTTTGCCAGCCCGTTCACATAGTCTGTCGGATTGTAATCTTTACCCCTGGAAATTAATACCTTTGCCATTGCTTTCTTCTCCTTTCAAATCATATATTATTTTGCCTCATAGCTTTGTGGGTTGATCTTCTTTTCTTCCACCCAGTGCTCAAACCAGATATAAAAAACAGTCTTTCCGGGATCTGCGATCAGAGAATGATCCAGACCGGCTGTCACATAGCTGAAATCCCCCTCAGAATGATTTACCGTTTCCTCTTCAACTGTAAAATGGAAATCAGAACCCGGCAGGCAGTAATTCCACTGCGCCACCTCTGCATGGCCTCTCTCTTTCGTCCCCTCGCCTTCCGCTTTTACAACCCCCATAAGCACTCTCGCCAGATTGCCGTCAGCGATGACCGTCCAGCTCTGGGTATGCGGCCCCTTACAGCTCTGGTCATAAGGCTCGCATTCTGAAAAGCGTTTAAAACTCGGAAGAACCATGTGCGTATCCTCGTATGCCGCCCGATCCGATTCCAGCATATCAATAACCCACAGTACAATCTCCATGTCTTCTGCTGCATAAATCGAAAACTTTTCATGATCAAAATCAGGAATGTAAAAACTAAGTTCTTCAATGTTATAAGCTTTCTTCTCCCCGCATATGTAACCAGTACCACTTGTAAAGCTGAACACCTGTATTTTATCCGAATATCTTTCCGGTTCTGCCGTATGCCCCGCCTTCAGCAGACATTTGTACGTCTTTACCAGTGGATATACGCCTTTCAGCACCTCCGTCCTGGCGTATCCATCATGAAATTCCAGTGCGATGTCTTCTTTTTTTGTAATATCGATTGCCACAATTCCCCTTCCTTTCTCCAGGTTTCCGAGACCTTTCTCTTCTCCTTTTTGCTTTTCATTTTTAATTTTATGTAACTAGTTTCATTTGTTATGATTGTATTCTATAATCTAATTTTCTTTTTGTCAATATGTTTTGTACATTTTATTGCCATTTCCAATGTTTTATTGTAATTTAATATACATTTTTACCATTCATTTTTAATCTAAAATTAGTTTTCGGTCAATCCCTTCGGTAATACAGTGTAACTAGTTATCAATAATCTTACTGGATTTTTTGCATTTTGCATGTTATAATGTGGATGTTTCTATATTTCGTAATGAAATGCCCGCCAGAGTCACAGGCAAACCATGCGGGTATATCAGCCGGGCTCTCTGCCTGCGGAAATAAATGTGAGGAATTATATTTTCTATGAATATTAAAGACATTGCAAAACTATCCGGAGTATCTGTTGCAACGGTCTCCAGAGTAATTAACAACCAGCCGAATGTACGGCCGGAAAAGCGTGAACTGGTTTTGTCTGTTATGGCAGACCATGGTTATACCCCCAACATTTTTGCCCGTGGTTTGAATTCCAAATCCACCAAAAGTATTGGTATTCTGTGTTCCGAGCTGGACGATATCAACCACGCAAAAATCCTCTCTCTGCTGGAAAAACAGCTGCGCGAACACGGCTTCAGCTCTTTTCTGTGCTGCTCGGGAGAGTATCGTCCCTATCAGCGGGAGCATTTTGAATTTTTAATGGCAAAGCAGGTGGATGCGATCATCGAAATCGGTTCATCTTACGGAGATGCCAATGATCTGGAGGTCTACAGAGAAGTTTCAGAGCAGGTTCCGCTTATTATCTTAAATGGCTTTGTAGATGTTCCAACCGTCTACAGCATCCGCTGTGATGAACGAAGCGCCATCTGTAATCTGGTCGAAGAGCTGTATGAGCGGAATTGCCGCCATATCTACTATCTGGAGGACAATACCACCTTCTGTGCCGTCGAAAAGAGGAATGGATTCCTGGAAGGCGTAAACAAATGCAACCTGAAAGCAACCTCCAAATGCATTACAATTCCGATTTACAGCAATGAGATCCTGGATGCACAGCAAAAAATTGAACGGCTCATCCGGAACGGGCGGCGAATCGACGCCATACTTTCCGCAGATGATCTCCTGGCTGTCGGCGCCCTTCAGGCTCTGAATGCCGCCGGTTTAGGCATCCCGGTAGTCGGTTTCAACAACTCTGACTTTGCCTTTGCCTGCACTCCGCGCCTGACAACGGTCGACAACCAGAGAGAGTTCCTATGCACAAATGCAATCAATACGCTTATGAGTCTTCTGGACGGCAAGGACGCCGCTCACCATATCATTGTATCTCCAAAACTGATTGAGGGAGAGACCTTCAAGCTACAGGCTTAGAAAAAGAGAATGCAGCAGACATGTCATGAGATCTTAACACGTCTGCTGCATTCTCTTATATTTTCCCTCCGATTTATTCTATTTCTCCTGCTTCCATTCAGCCCGTACCTGCACCTCCGAAATATATTCAGCCGGATCCGCGGATATATGGACATCGATCCACATCAGATCCATAAACGGCGGTTTCAGGACAATACGATGTTCGGCGGCGTAGGCCCTTATGATATCGGCCTGGCGGCGGCTGTCTGTCACCCCATGGTAGCAGACCGATAAATAGGTCCCGCCGGGTATGTCGATGTCTCCCTCCTCGTCAAACATGACCGCACTCTCAAAGAGCGCATTATCGCCATTACCGCCATCTTCAGACATCACGGAAGCCATCCGGTTATTTCCAATCATATAAAGTTTTCTGTGATTCTGCTCCAGAAGCTGCATCATCAAAAGATCCATATCTTCGTCTGTACTGTAATCCTTACGGATCTCAAAGGCTTTTCTGGGTTTTAATTCCAGAGACCTCACTTTTCCAATCTCAAGCTCCTGGGCCTGCCTGATGGTTCTCACCTGCTCCTGTACCATTTTCTGCAGATTCGTCCATTCTTTTATTTTTTCGGCAATCACCCCCAGCTCTTCACAAAGCAGTTCCTGAGTCGTCTCCACCGTATGATTTTGAAAGTAATCCCTGATTCGGGTCACCGAGAAACCGAGATTCCTGAGATTCGTTATTACATTCATTCTCCAGATACTCTGACTGTCAAAATACCGGTATCCATTCTGGCCGCGAATCGGCTCCAGGATCCCTTTCTCCTCGTAGTAGCGAAGCGTATCCACTCCCAGATGATACATTTTGGCGATTTCCCCTATGGTATAATACCTCTCCTTTGTCATTCGATAGTTCCCCTTGTCCGGTTCCATGTAAACAATCCCCCTATCTGCATTTTGTACATTTGGTATTTCTGCTCTTACTCTATCACAGAATTTCGGTTTTTACAAAATATTATCAAGGCCCTTCTTTAAGGCTTGACTCTGGGACAATACCAGGGTTTATACTGAAAGCGCAAAATTTTGGGGAATATTTTCAAGTGAAAAAGCGAGGTTATAGTATGAATCTGGACGGCAAATCTTTAAAAGGCAACTTTATCCGGTACATCATTCCATCCATTCTGGCACAGTGGGTCTATTCACTCTACTCTATGGTAGACGGCATGTTCGTGGCAAAAGGGGTCAACGAAATCGCACTTACCGCGGTAAATCTATCCTACCCGTTTGTTGCGTTTCTCTTTGCGCTCTCCCTTCTGTTTGCAGTGGGGGCTTCCACCATTGTCTCGATACTGCTGGGGGAGAACCACCATCAGCGGGCCTGCGAGGTATTTACACAGAATATTGTTTTGCAGGTAATCTTTTCGCTGGTAATTGCGCTTCTGGTCATGTTGAACCGTGAGTCCTTTGCCCGTTTTTTAGGAGCGCCGAACCAGCAGACTGCCGATTACGTGATCCAATACATAACCTGGATTGCACCGTTTTCCTGCGTTTACCTGCTCTCCTACTCTTTTGAGATTTTATTGAAGACCGATGGTTACCCGAAAAAAGCAACCTTGATCGTTATTTTGGGCGCTGTGGAAAACTGTATTCTGGACTGGTTTTTCGTCATGGTGCTTCACAAAGGAATTCAGGGCGCAGCCTTTGCAACCAGCCTCTCCCAGGCCACGGTGATTATTCTGTACCTGCACCATTTTCTGAGTGGGAAAGGCGTATTGAGCTTCAAACGCTTTAAGCCGGATTTCGGTATCCTGGTCCGGCAGGTGCGCAACGGCTTTTCTTCCGGAGTTACGGAGATGTCCTCCGGTATGGTGACCTTTCTATTCAATCAGGTCATTCTGATGTATTTGACTCAGGATGCGCTGGTCAGCTACACCATCATCTCCTATGTCAATAACATTGTTGTGCTGTCCGCTACCGGTATCGCACAGGGAGCGCAGCCGTTGATCAGTTATTACTACGGACAGAAGAGTCTGGATAAATGCAAGTCGCTGTTCCGCTACAGTCTTGTGGCTGCCGGCGTGGTGTGTACTGTATCGTTTGCCGCCTGTTTCACCCTGGCACGCGGTATCGTGGATATTTTCATCGGGCCAGAACTACAGGCTCTGCGCGACAGTTCCGTGACTGCGTTCCGCATCTTCGCAGCCTCCTTCCTGCTGGTTGGCTTCAACATCGCGGTCAGCGGCTACTTTACCTCTGTCGAGCGGGCCGCCGAGGCTCTCGTCATCTCTGCCGGCCGCGGCCTTGTCCTGATGGCAGGCTGCCTGATCGTCATGACGGGAATCTTTGGAGGAGCAGGAATCTGGTGGTCTCCTCTGGTATCGGAAACCGCATGCCTTGCCGTTACAGGGCTGCTGCTGCTGATTTACTGCCGGAAGGACGCCTTCTGGAATCAAAAAGAACGATTCGAGGTGTTCAGAACGCCAAAAAGTGCTGTCCGATAACGGGCAGCACTTTCTTCTGTCACAGACGGAATTCCACGCCTGATCGATTATACCATTTTTCCATCGAACACCACCGCCTGGTAAGCCTTCAGCAAATACCTCTCTCCAATCCGTTCCGGCTCTCCCTCGTTGCTCAGCAGGCACGTTCCTTCCGTGGGATTCCCCGCCGCGGACAAGGCCCCGTGAATCGCCGGGATCTCCTGCTCCGTCTTTTTAAAATTCACAGCCACAGTTACGGTCCGCCCGTTCCATTCTCTCTCATAGGCGATCACCGCAGGCAGCTCTTCCATCACCGGCCGGACCGTGCCTTCCGCAAACACGGACGCATACGGTTCCTGATGGCGCAGCGCGGTCAGCCTCCTATAAAAGGCCAGAAGGGAATCATCGCGCGCTTCCTGCGCTTTCACGTTGATGCCCTGATAGTTTTCGTTCACCTTCAGCCACGGCGTTCCCTCCGTAAATCCGGCGTTCTTTTCATCACACCACTGCATCGGGGTCCGCGCGTTGTCGCGGCCCAGTTCTCCGAAGTATTCCAGGACCTTCTGTGGATCCTGCTTCTGCTCCAGGGCCTCCTGGTACATTCCCTTTGCACGCACATCGTCCATCTCCTCGATGGAGTTCCACACCGCGTTGGTCATGCCGATCTCCTGCCCCTGATAGATAAACGGTGTCCCGTAGAGATAGAAATACATGACCGCCATGGCTGAAGCGCCTGCATATCCAATCTGATCCTTTTCCAGGTATTTGTTGACACAGCGGGACTGGTCGTGATTCTCCAGAAACAGCCCGTTCCAGCCAATCTTACTGGTAAACCGCTGACTCTTTAAAATCCTCTGTTTCCACCTTTCCACGGCTTCCACGGAAGATTTGTCCGCCTCGCCTTCCATGTTCTCCCAGGTAAAATCAAAGATCATGGAGAAATATCCATGCTCTCCGGCATATCTGCGGAACGTTTCCTCTCCCACGCCCGGGGCCTCCGCCACGGTCATACAGTCGTGCAGGTCGAAACATTTCTCCTTCATTTCCGCCAGGAAATCCCCGATTCCCGGATAGTCCGTCAGATTTTCAATCGGGTAGCGAAGGCCGTCCTCCGTCTCCCTGGAAGCAAAGGTTAAGTCTTTCTTGATGAAGGTGATCGCATCCACCCGGAATCCGGCCACGCCCTTCTCCAGCCACCAGTTGATCATCTCATAGATTTTCTCCCGCAGCTTCGGGTTTTCCCAGTTCAAATCCGGCTGTTTTTTGGAAAACGTATGGAAATACCACCGCCCATCCGGAAGCTCCGTCCACACGGAGCCGCCGAAATTGGACCTCCAGTTGTTCGGCTCTCCGCCGTCTTCCTTCCTTCTAAAGTAGAAGTATCCTGCTTCCTCACAGTCCGGGTCCTGCTTCGCCTTTACAAACCACTGGTGTTCGTCGGAACAGTGGTTGACCACAAGATCCAGGATCACCTTCATGCCCCTTTTTCCCGCCTCGGCCAGAAGCCGGTCCATGTCGTCATTCGTGCCAAACATCGGGTCTACCTTATAGTAATCAGAGATATCATATCCGTTATCATCCATGGGAGAACAATACATCGGGCTGACCCAGATCACATCCACTCCCAGTTCCCTTAGATAATCCAGCTTTTCCGTGATGCCGTTTAAATCCCCGATTCCGTCTCCATTGCTGTCCTTAAAGCTTCTGGGATAAATCTGGTAGACTACTGCCTTTTTCCACCATTCTGCCGCCATAATTCTCTCCTTTTAATGAGTTACTGTTTATTTGATCGCGCCATCCGTAATGCCCTTAACAATATACTTCTGACAGCACAGATAGAAGATGATAATTGGTATGATACACATGATCAGTCCGGCGGACGCTAAATCCCAGCGCTTTGCAAACTGTCCGAAGAAGAGGTAGGTCTTCAGCGGAAGTGTCTGCCAGCCCGGCTTGTTGATAATCAGGGATGGAAGCAGATAATCGTTCCAGATCCACATCACATTAAGCACCGCAACCGTGATTAAAATCGTTCTCATAAGCGGAATCACGATGGAGAAAAACAGCCGGAAGGAACCGCATCCGTCGATGGTAGCCGCCTCCTCCAGTTCCTCCGGAATGTTCTTGATGAAGCTGTGGAACATAACGATGGACATGCTGCTGCCGAAGCCCATGTACATAAAAATCAGCCCCTGCGGGTTCATAATTCCGATGCGGCTGGCAAATCCCACCAGCGGAAGCATCACGCACTGGAAGGGGATCAGCATGGAGGCCGCGAACAGGAAGAAGATAATCTTGCTGGTCTTTGTCTTATACCGGACTAAAACCCACGCCGCCATGGACGAGATCAGCAGGATCAGAACCGTTGCGATCACCGTGATCGTCAGGGAGTTCACAAAAGATCTGATGTACTCCAGCGCCTCAAACGCGTTCGGGTAGTTTACCAGTGTAAAGGTAGCTGCATTCGGGAATCCGATGACATCGGTGAAGATTCCCTTCGTATTCTTAAATGAGTTCAGAACCAGAATATAGATCGGGAACAGAAAGAGACAGCCGAGAAAAAGTCCGGCAACTCCCATAATAAGCCTCTGAGCACCTTTGGAATCACGTTTTACATTCTTCGTCCCTGCCATTACATCTCTACCTCCTTCCGCTTTGTGAGCACCAGCTGTGTCACACCGATGGCTGCCACCGCAATCATAAAGATAATTGCCTTTGCCTGTGCAAATCCGAACTCATTGGCCCCGAATGCGGAGTTGTAGATGTTCAGCGCCAGCATTTCCGTTGATTTATAAGGGCCTCCCTGAGTCAGCGCCAGGTTCTGATCAAACATCTTAAACGAGTTGGAGATGGATAAGAACAGGCCGATCGTAAAAGCCGGCATCATAAGCGGCATGATAATGCTCTTTAACATATCCTTGTAACCGGCGCCGTCGATGCGGGCCGCTTCCTTCACGGACTCGGGAATCTGCTGAATCTGCGCGATATACACAATCATCATATAGCCGGATAACTGCCATACAGTCAGGATCAGAAGTCCCACAAATCCGGTGACCGGGTCGGCAAGCCATCCGTTAAGTGCCTGCCATCCGGTCGCCTTGGAGATGGCTCCGAAGATGGAGACGAAGATGAACTGCCAGGTGAAGCCCAACAGCAGGCCGCCGATCAGGTTCGGCATGAAGAAGATGCCGCGAAGCAGCGTCGCACCGCGGAACTTCTGTGTCACCAGAAGTGCCAGGGCGAATCCGACGATATTGACCAGCACCACCGCACAGATGGAAAACAGCGCAGTAAAGCCAAACGCGTGCATGAAGGAACTGTCTCTCGTAAATATTTCAATGAAATTTCGAAAACCTACGAATGTAATTTCACTTCCCACGATTCCGTTCCAGTCTGTAAAGGCGTAAAAGAAGCCAATCAGCATCGGAATCAAAACAACCAGGGAAAAAGAAATCAATGCAGGGGCCAGAAATATCCAGAATCTTGCTTTGCTCTTTTTCATTTTACACCTTCCTCTTTCCGGGAATCCTATTTCTGAGACTCGCGCATGGACGCCCACTGCTTAATGCTGCTCTCCGTCACTTCATCCCATGTCGCCTGTCCGGCTAAATACTTCTGCACCTCGACACCTGCTGCCTGCTGTCCCCATGTATTCGGAGCTCCGCTGTATACCCATCCGTTCATGGTATCTCCCGCCTCGTTGGCGTCCATGATTCTCTGGGAAAGGGGATCGCCTGCCTTTAAATCGCCGAAATTGTCATACGGGGGAACGAATTTACAATCTTCCACTACAATCTTCTGTCCTGCCGGGTCTTTATATAACCAGTTGATGAAATCCTTTGCCGCGGCTTTCTGCTCGTCGGTAACCTTGCTGTTGATCGCCCAGTAGCCGGACACACCTACGAAATACTTGCCGTCTGAGTATCCCGGAACCGAGTATGGAAGCATATCCAGCTTTGCCAGCACTTCCGGATCCGTCGTCTCTACTGCCGGTGCGATCCAGTTGCCCTGCTTGATGGAAGCCACACGCTCAATCGCCAGTCCGCCTTCCAGGGAAGCAGTGTAATCAACGGAATTTAAGTTTGCGGTATTGTCCGCGTTGGTGGTGTAGCTGGCCTGGAAATCAACCATCGTCTTATAGTCGGCAAAACCGGTGCCCGGAAGAGTTGCGGAGTCGTAAGCAGCCTTTGCCGTATCAAAGTCGTGAGTCAGCGCCACGTTCACATCGTGGTCGCCTGCGATCCAGAGCTCCTTAGTCGGATATTCCATAACCGCTTCCAGATTCGGATACTTCTCCTTCATCTCGCCGCTGTCGATCTTCGCCTTCAGCGTGTCGAAACCGGCCTTCATGCCCTCAAACGTCATCATGGATTCAAAATCGACCCCCGCATCCTCAAACATCTGACGGTTCACAACAAATCCGTATCCTTCCATATAAAGCGGAACCGCAAGCACCTTGCCATCCTTTGTAAACATATCCGTGGTTCCCGGCAGCGCATTCTTAAGCACCTCCAGATCTGAGATATCCTCCAGAATATCGCCGTAGTCCTTTAAATCCTGGAAACCGCCGACGGAAAAGATGGTTGGCGGATCGGACTGCATCTTTGCCTTTAAGGAGGCAGCGAAGTCGTTGCCGGTTACTGCTTCCAGATTAATCTTCACATCCGGATGGGACTCCTCGTAAGCCGCGATTGCCTTTTTGTAACCCTCGTTTGCTTCAATCTTGCTCTGGTAAATCGTAATCTCTGTTTTTGCCGATTTGCTGCCCCCTGCGCCGCATCCGGAAAGAAGTGATGCCGCCATTACTGCTGCCAGACCGAGTGCCGCTGTTCTTTTTGCCTTCATAAAAATATCCTCCTTGTTATAAGCGCCCAGTGACCTTCTTATAGCCACTTGTGTGCGATACATGTCATCTCCACTCAGCGTGCCCCGTTTCCCTGGGTATCATGAGATGATTCACGAATCTGGTGAAGTGATTTTCCGAATATGGAACTGTTCCATATTTTCCTATTTTTAAAGTTCCACAATGTGTGGAACTGTTCCATGTGCTTAATATACAACTTATGAAGTATTTTTTCAAGTACTTTTCTACATCTTTCCTACAATCATCATTTTTACTAAATTTGAGCAGTCATTTTATTGCACATTTACAAAAAAAGAGCCTCCTGATCTATATCTTACGTCTACCGGCCGCCCCATCCTGTATCTAAAAACCGCGCCTGCTTCCGGAAACTTCCGTTTCCCGGCCAGACGCGGTTCAAATCAGATTTTCACTGATCACCTTCTATATCGTATCCCCCTCTTTATAGCTCACAGGCACGTAGACCGCCTCGTTCACCAGCGGCTGCCCATTAATCAGTTTTACCAGTACCTGGACGGCTTCCTTTGCAATCAGGGCCACGTCCTGCTGGATCGACGCGATCGTCCTGTAATTGAAGTCAGTAATGTATGTCCCATCGTATGCTATAATTTTAAGCTGCTGCGGCACTTGGATATTCAGCTCCCTTGCGGTCTTTAAAAATGACGATGCACAGAGGTCATTGGCCATAATTCCGTCCAGATCCGGGTATTCCGCCAGAATCTCTCTGGTCCGCTGAATGCTTCTGGGATAGTGGATGACATCATCCCACAGGAACTCCTCCGTAATGACCTCCGCTCCCGCCTCCTGCATCTTCCTGATGAAATTCAATCCGCCGCGGGAGGAAGCCACGGTTTTCGCCTGCGGATCGATTAAATTCAGCACCTTCCTACAGCCCTTCTCCAGCATCTTATCCGCCGCGATTAAGCCGCCCTGTGTGTGATCCGAGGTCACCAGGGGGATTCCCGGGATAATCCGGTCCAGGGACAGAATTGGTTTCTGAATCTGCTCATAATATTTATCCGGAAGAAAGGCCGCTCCGACAATCATCCCGTCGAACAGGTTCCGTTCCAGCGTGTCTAAGTACTGCCGTTCAATATCCTTCTTACCGGACGTATTGCACAGCATCATGTTATATCCGTATTTGTTCAGCTCCAGCTCCAGAAAACTCCACAGTGACGAAAAGTAAGGATGCACGATCTCAGGCGCCATGACTCCGATGATTCCTGTCTTCTGCTGATACAGATTCCGTATCCACTGATTCGGCACATAGTCCAGTTCATCCACGGCTTCCCTGATCTTTTCCTTCGTCTCTTCTGCCACATAACCGCTCCCGTTTAGTGCGCGGGAGACCGTACTGGGAGCCACCCGGGCAAGTCTGGCCACCTCTCTGATACTTGCCATTTTCCCACTCCTTTTGTCTCTGTCATTTTTGTTTCTGTCACTTTTGTTTCTGTCACTTTTGTCTCTGCCACTTTTGTCTCTGCCATCGATTTCCGGCTCAGGCATCATCATGCTGACGGCCTCTTCTGTATTATCATACCATTTATGGAACTGTTTCACAATACGGATACGTAACAAAATCCAAAGGGGATTTTTAGCTATTTTTCAGTATTTCCTCCGAACTAATGGCTGAAAAATTCTACGGTTCCCTTCCTGTCAGCCCAAATTCTTCCTTCAGTTTCCCGAATCTCTCCGTTTCATGCTTCATGACATCAAACAGGGGATTGTACAGGCAGTGCTGCATGACATCCGCATCCTTTAACACTTCGTCAAACGGTGTGTGGGATATCTCCTTGCTGCTGTGATGATAGATTGCACTGCAGATTGCATCAATCTCTCCAGCCTCGAAGCACTTCATGGAATTCAGTAAATCCCTGGCCATGGCCGATCCCTTATGCGCGTGATCCCTGGGATCCATCGTGGCATACGTATGAATATCATGGAGCATCCCGGCAGCCGCCGCCAGCTCGGCGTTCTCATTTCTCTTTAAGGCAATCAGCACGCAGGCCTGGGAGACCCCGTACAGATGCATATATCCGCATCTTCTTTCACCGGCATCGGCGATGTTTAAAAGGACAGCGTCAACGGCTTCCCGCACTTTCTCAATTCGATTCATGGATTTTCCTCCTTAACATGTTGACACCATTCTAGCATATATCAATTGACTTTACCACCGCGGCACATTTCTGGCCCAAATACTTTGAACCGTATACCAGCGGCGTAGTCCGGCGAATTGATGAGTGTGCACTCGGAGCCATCTCATAGCTTAACCAGAAAAACACAGGGGAAATGCAGCCGTTCAGCCGCATTTCCCCTGTCTCTACAGTTCCTCAATCTCTTCCAGAAACTTCTTAAACTCTTCCTTCGCCTCATCAATAAGACCCGTATCATACGAGGACAGCGCCTTCTCATACTTATGAAGCGCCGCCTCCACATACAGCCGTTTTTCTCCGATGCTTTCCTCGTAGATCCGTTCACCGCGCAGCAGCAGATACTTGTTTTCCTCCCGGTCTCTCGGGTGAATCTTTAAGTAGGACAGCGTCTCGAACCGCTCCTTAATCTCCTCATCTGTCATATCCACATCGCTGCCCTTAAATACCTCCTTCACCTGCTTCTGGCTGGAGACCACCTTCACCTCCACTTCCAGAATCGAGTTGATATCGTAGGTGTACGTCACGTCCACAGCCTCCTCACCGGCCCGGCCGGCAGGAACATCGATCATCAGCTCTCCCAGCGACAGGTTATTGGCCGCAAAGCGGCTCTCCCCCTGAAGCACATTGACACGTATCTTCGTCTGGTTGTCGCCGGCGGTGTAGAGCCGCTCCGTACGGCTGGCCGGGATCACCGTATTCCGGTCGATGATCGGGCAGAACACGCCGTTTTCAAACACGCCCTTCTCCCATTCCCGCACCACCTCGGTTCCCAGGGTAAACGGGCACACATCCGTCAGGATCACCTCTTTGATGGATTCCCTCCGCTCCTTCATGGCGCCCTGAATCGCCGCGCCCAGAGCCACGGCCTCGTCGGGATTTACATTGGTGTCCGGCAGCATCTTAAACAACCGGCTCACAAACCGGCGGATCACCGGACTCTTCGTGGCGCCGCCCACCAGCACCACCTTGTCGATATCAGAGAGCCGGATATGGGCGTCTGATAAGCTTCGTTTTACCGGCTTCCGTATCCGCTCCAGAAGGTCTTCACACGCCTCCTCGTATCGGGAGAGCTCCACAGTAAATTCCATGATCTCCTCCCCGATCTTACAGCGCATCGAGGAGCTCCTGGCATCAGTAAATCCGATCTTGCACAGCTCCGCCTGCTTATGGATATGGCGAATCGTCTTCTCATCCAGGGACAGGCGGTCAAGCTCCCGGTATTTCTCGAAGAACATGTCCTCCAGAACCGCCGTGAAGTCCTCCCCTCCCAGGAAATTATCGCCCGCCACGGCGCGCACCTCTAAGATGGTATCGTAAAGCTCCAGAATGGATACGTCAAACGTCCCGCCGCCCAGATCGAACACCAGAAATCTGGCATGCTCCCGGTTCTGATACAGTCCGTAGGCGATGGCCGCCGCCGTAGGCTCGCTGATGATCCGCTCCACCTTGAAGCCCGCCAGTTCCCCGGCCCGCTTCGTCGCCCGCCTTCTGGCATCGTTAAAATAGGCCGGCACGCTGATCACCGCCTCCGTCACCTCTTCCCCGAGATAGTGTTCCGCGTCCTCCTTCAGCGCCCGGAGCACAAAGGAGGAGAGTTCCTCAGCCAGAAAGCTTTTATGGCCCAAATGAAACTGCTTCCTGCTTCCCATATCACGTTTAAAGACGCTGGCCGTACTCTCCGGATGGAGCAGTCCCCGTTCCACCGCAGAGTCCCCCACATAAATCTGATATTCCTCCCCTTCCGCCGAACGGACGTGAGGGGGAGTCTCCACATCCATACTGACTACGGAGGGCGTCAAACGCCTTCCCAGCCGGTTCGGGATGATCTTCGGCCCCTCATCTGTATAATAAGCCGCCAGGCTGTTGGTCGTTCCCAAATCAATTCCAATGATCATTTCTTTCTGTCCACCCTCTTCTGTAAATTATCCAGCGCACACATCACCGCGATAGAATGGGGATTCAGCCGGGCCGCCTCCCGGTACATGAGAAGCGCGTTCTCCTGATCGCCCATGGCCTCGTAACACCAGCCCTGGAAAAGGTATTTCTCATAGCAGCCCTGGTAACGGCAGCCCTTGCACCGGTATCCCCGGTCCATCTGCCCGAACAGCTCCATGCCCTTCTCCCGTTCTCCCATCGCCAGATACAGCCAGCCCATCACGCCTTCCCGGGCCGGTTTGTAGGGGCCGTAGGCCAAATAGTCCTCCTCCGTTCCCTCTCCGGACTGCTTAAAATGCTCCAGCGCTGCCTTCGCATGTTCCTTTGCCGGGCCATATTTGCCCATCAGGTAATACGCCCGCGCAAGATACCGCTCATAGTCGAATAAATCGCCGTGATCCGTCGTTCTGGCAATCGCCCGTTTCAGCCAGGCCGCCGCCTTCGGATAGTTTTGCAGCTGATCCATATAAGCCTGGCCTAAATCGGACTGCCGCTCCGCCTTCTTATCCGCCGCCGCGTTCTCAATCCCTTTCTTATAAAAATGCAGGGCCTTTTTACCGTTTCCCTGATAAAACCACAGATCACCCATACGGCTGTAGTAGTCGTCCATCTTCGTCGTATGGCCGTAGGCCTCCTCCGCCCTGTCATACTCCCCAAGGCAGGCGTAAAGCTGGCCGATCTCCTTCCAGAACGATGTGTAATCCGGAAACAGCTTCAGATCCTTCTGATAGCATTCGATCGCTTTCCGATAATCCCCAAGCGCCTCATAGCAGTCGGCCATATTGCTGTACGGAAGCAGGCTTTTGCTGTCCTCCATATATTCCACGGCCTTCTCGAAATATCCGATGGCCTCCTCAAAACGGCCCAGATACTTATAGCAGCACCCCAGGTTGTTATGCGCCGCCCAGTCCTCCGGGACATACTCGAGCGCTTTCTCGAAGTCGCGTATGGCCTCGTCAAGTTCCATGGCGTTCATGTAGATCAGGCCGCGGTGCACCAGATAGTAACAGTTCTCCGTAACCGCGATCTGACGGCTGATATAGGCGATAGAAGTGTCAAAATCAGCCCGTTTGTACTGATCCTCATATTTTTCCCGGTAGTAATCCGCCAGCTTCTCGCAGGCATCCCGATATCCCTCCTGGAGTTCCAGCGCCTTTTCAAAGTTCTCGGCGGCCTGCACCTTCATCTTCTTTCCCTCATAGCACAGTCCCCGGTTATAATAGAGGGAGGGCGAGCTGCGATAGACCTCCTCGGCGCCGGCGTATTCCGTCAGTGCCTCATTATACTTCTTCATATCCAGATAAATGTTCCCGCGCACCAGCCGGTACTGCATCCGGCCCGCATTTTTCCGAATGGCCTCGGCCATGTGGGACAGGGCCTCCTGAAACTCATCGTTATCCCAGTGGAGGAGGGCCGTCTCGAATTCCACCTCGGAAGTATCCTCAATGTCCGTTTCACCCTCGATCTCCTTCATCAGCTCCCCGCAAAGCTTTAAGGGAAGCTCCCGGTCCTCCTTCTTCCCGGCCAGATTGCGCAGAATCTTCACCTCATACAGCTTGAGGCAGCTGGAAAACTCCACCCCGTTCTCCTTTGCCCGGTCGATGACTCCCTTGGCATCCTCAAACTGGTTATGATAGAAAAATACCTGTGCCGCCATAAGATACGGCTTATAATATCCGGCGAAAATACCTACCGCCCGGTGGTAATCATCCACGACCTGCTGACCCTTTCTCAGCTCATAGCACGCTTCCTGCCTGATTAAATAGGCCGGATAGTAATTCTCATCTTCCTCCAGAATCTGATCGCAGACGTCCACCGCCTGCTCATACTGCTTCGACTCACAGAGAATGTGGGCGAGGTACTGACGGTACCCCATCCGCTCCTGCTGGCTGTCCGCTTCTTTCGCCGCCCGTTCTACATACGCGGCCGCCTCCTCCTGTTCCCCCAACTGGTAACAGCATCCGCCCAGAATATAGAGCGCCCGGCCCAGTCTGGATCTCCGTCTCTGATTCTCCTGCGTCCCGTCATCCACGGTCCCGGTAATCATACGGAGCCACTCCTCTAAATAGGGGCGCGCTTCCTGATAGCGCTCTGCCTGATATAAAACACGGCCGAACAGATTAGTGTAGCTGTATTCCTGTCCCTCTTCCGGTGTATAGTTCTCCAGATACCGGATCGTCTCATCGAGCCTCTCATTCTGGAACAGGCACCAGGCCAGCTCAATGGCCCCCTCTCCCGCCGGGATGTCCTTTCCCTCTTCATGGTACTCCGGATTTTCCTGAAGCCTTGTAATAAGCGCCTCATTGGCCTCCTTCAGCCGGCTCAGAATCTCCTCATCGCGCCCGTCCAGCTCCAGGATCTCCATCATCCATTCCCGCGCCTGCCAGTACCGCCCCTTCTCCATCAGACAGGAGACTGCGCCGGTTTTCGCCTGATAATAGTCCGGATAGTCGTTCAGCACTCGGGTCCAGACGGCATAGGCCTCATCCTTTTTTCCTTCCCGGTAACGGACACGTCCGATATAGGACCAGATATAAGGGTCATTTCTCATGGAACCGCCGCAGGTTTCCTCCAGCTCATCGGCGAGACGCGCCGCGCCGGCCGCATCCTCCTCCGCAAGCAGGAGACGCAGGCGCTCCACCTCCTCATAAGGATGCCAGACACCAAACGCCGCCAGGTCGTCCAGCTCCTGCCCGCATCCCTCGAACTCATTCCTGTCCGTCTTTTTCTTCACCGCAAAATAGTGGTCCAGATAGCCGTCCACATTCTCTTCCCCCGCGCCCCTGCGCCGGAAATACTCGAACCGGATGAAGCCCTCATGTCCCACGTAATATTCTACATAATTCAAAAAATTCTTTGGAAATTTCTCCTCCAGAAATTCGATGTCTTCCACAATCTGAAAGTTCTTATCCAGCAGCTTCCATATCTTCTGCGGCAGATAAACGTGATTCATCAGATAGGCCAGAAGCCGCTCTCTGGCTTCCAGCGACGTATCCAGACCATCACAGACCGGATCCTCCAGAAGCTCCCTCCACGCCTGCTCATCGGCGCGGCCGTATACATCGCGGTAGCACTCGTCGACCCGGCCGATCCACGCGTCAACCGCAGTCTTTTCCTCCGTACCTCCGCCGTTTTCCGGTTCCGCCTCGTCATCCGGCTTCGCGGCAAATGCCGCCGCAGTCTCGTACGCCGTTCGCAGGCGCTTAAAGCCCTCCGGGTCGTCTTCCGGATTCGTCTCCTTCAGAAGCTTCCTGTAAGCCATTTTCACGGCGTTCTCATCCTTCGTCTCTTCGATGCCCAGGATATGAAAACTCATCTCTTTTTCCATAAGATCCCCTGCCTTACTTATCGTTCAGTTTATAATAAAACATGTACTGCTGCAGAATCCCCGCGTATCCCCGATACCGTTCGAGTGGAAAACCGCCGGGATAATAAGCGTTCACAATCTGTTTTACATGGGTGTCCACCGGAAATGCCTCCACGTGGTGAAGCCCGAATAAACAGACACAGTCGGCTACCTTCCTGCCAATGCCAAATTCTGCTGTGAGCATGCCGTGAGCCGTGTGATAGTCGGCGGCGCGCAGGTCATCCAGCCACTTTGCGCCGTCCGGGCCGCTGCATTTCTCCGCCATGGTCCATATGTACTTATCCCGGTATCCGAGTCCCAGGCCGGAAAGCCCTTCCAGACCTCCCGCCGCCACCGCCCCGGCCTCCGGAAATGAGTCATACGTCTTCTCCACCGGTTTCACACAGCCTTCCGGATCCAAAACCAGCCCGATACCGGTTTTCTTTTCCCCAAATTTCGCACACAGTGCGTCCACGCTGTTTCGAATCCGGGGAATATTATTGTTCTGTGAAATCAGGAAGGTGACGATCATCTCCCACAGATCCTGGCGGAGAATCCGCACGCCGCCGCCAAAGGCCATGGCCGCCTGCAGGTACTCATCCTCCGGGTCCACCGAACATTTTACCGCCTCATAGTCCGTATCCATATCGAAATACGTACGCCAGCCCCCTTCAAATTCGTCTTCCTCACAGGAAAACAGAAAATGGCTCCCATCCTGCATGACTTCCACATACCGTCCCCCGGCGGCCGCGGACCATATTCCGCCATGCTCCGTTTCCGCAGCGAGCCGCATACGGAAGCACTGGCCGGACTTCGCCAGCTGGCCCAAATCCATATTTTTAATCTCTGTCTCGTACATTCATGGTCTCCATTCTATTGGTGCAGACACAGACATAATCTAATCCGCATTCCTGTTCAGCCGCTTCAAAGCAGCCCGGAGCGCCGCCTCGTCGCCATCCGCAAAACAGTATCCGTCCATACCGCAGGCTCTGGCGCCTTCGATATTTAACATCACATCATCAATGAAGAAGCATTCCTCCGGCTTTAAATGGAACCTTTCAAATAAATGCTGGTACATCTCCTTCTGCGGCTTCACGCATTTCACCTCCGCGGAGAAGAGGATTCCGTCAAAGCATTCGATGCCCGGGATAATCCGGTAACATTCCAGAAGCCGTTCAGACGCGTTGGAACAGAGGTAAATTCCGTACCCCATCGCCTTCAGTTCCCGGACCAGCTCCCCCATACTCTCCATAGGCCACATGTTATACTCATGCCAGTGCGCCAGGCAGAGGGCCGCCATCTCCTTCGCATGATCCGTTTCCAGTCTGTCCTGCATCCGTTTTAAAGCCTCTTCCTCCGAAATCACGCCCATATCCAGCATCAGCCATTCCGGCGACACAAATACGCTGGTGCTGACCGCCCTTTTCTCCTCTTCATTGTCCATGTAATGGCCGCAGACTCTGTCCGCGTCATAGCCGACCAACACTTTTCCCATATCAAATACGATATTCTTTATCATCTTCTTATCTCCCGTCTCTTGTAGTTACAGATGACTACATTGTATCGGATATTCCCCTATCCGTCAAGAAAACCCACGGATCGCGGTCGCTTCAGCGGCCATACTTCCTTAGCGCGGAGTGCGCATCCTCCCGTAGGGTTTTTATTTCATAGGACGGACTTTCTTATGAAATAAAAAATCCCCCGCCCGAAAACCACAGCGGCTGAATCAGCGGCTGTGGTTCCCGGACGGGGAAATGTGTTGTTTGGAAACATTATTATTGGGGGGGCTGCTTCCTTAATTACAAGAAAATTATACCGCCTCCGCGCCTTTCTTACAATGGCATTTCCCGAATCTTCACGATTTCTTTACGATGCTCTCTGGTCGTCATCCGCTATCGCAAAAGGCACAGGCAAAGAATTTGAAAAACAGAAGAACGCCATTGACAAAATATGTCAGAAGCTTTATAATTAATAATAGTTACTGTTATTAATTCATACCCAGGAGGAATATTCACATGAGCAAACACCTATTTACCGACATCCGGGTCCCCATCGAGCCGGATAATCCCTCTGTCATGCGGCATGAGGAATTGTGTATCAAATGCGGCCAGTGTAAAACGGTCTGTACCGAGTCCATCGGAGTCGCAGGCTACTATGATCTGTTAAAAACAGGCGACACCGCCATCTGCATCCACTGTGGTCAGTGCGCCAATGTCTGTCCTGTCGGCTGTATTACGGAAGTTCCTGAATGGGAAAGCGTAAAAGCAGCCGTGAACGATCCCGACAAAATCGTCATCTTCTCCACATCGCCGTCTGTGCGCGTGGCGCTCGGAGAGGAATTCGGCATGGAAGAGGGAAGCTTTGTGGAAGACCGCATGGTTGCGCTGCTTCGCGCCCTGGGCGGTGATTACGTCCTGGACACCAACTTCGCGGCCGACTTGACCATCATGGAAGAGGCCAACGAACTGATCCGCCGGTTAACCAGCAGTAATATCCCCATTCCCCAGCTCACCAGCTGCTGCCCCGCCTGGGTAAAATTTGTGGAGACGTACTATCCGGAATTCAAGGAAAATCTCTCCACCTCCAAGAGCCCCATCGGTATGCAGGGCCCGACCATCAAGACGTATTTTGCCAATCAGGAAAACCTGGACCCGAAGAAGATCGTAAACGTAGCGGTCACCCCATGTACCGCAAAGAAATTCGAGATTCGCCGTGAGGAGATGTGTTCCGCAGGCAAAACGCTGGGAATCGAGGGCATGCGTGATATGGACTACGTCATCACCACAAGAGAACTGGCCCAGTGGGCCCGGGCGGAGGGCATCGATTTTCTCGCCCTGGAACCGGCTGGATACGATCCATTTATGGGAAAGGGTTCCGGAGCAGGTGTGATCTTTGGCAATACCGGCGGCGTCATGGAGGCCGCGGTCCGTACTGCCTATGCCGCGCTCACAGGCGAACCTGTACCCGATGATCTCTATGACCTTAAGGAAGTCCGCGGACTGGCCGGCACGAAGGAGGCTTCTCTGACCATCGCGGGAACCAGGCTGGACATTGCCGTCGTCTACGGCACAGCCAACGCCAGACGGCTGCTAGACAGCATCAAACGCGGTGAAAAGTTCTATCAGTTCATAGAAGTCATGACCTGCCCGGGCGGCTGTATCGGCGGCGGCGGACAGCCGAAGGACAAGAACTTCTCCGGCGACGGGCTGCGCCAGAAACGAATTGACGGCCTCTACGCGAGAGACCGCCAGATGAAGCTGCGTTTATCCCATGAAAACCCGGAGATAAAAGCCATTTATAAGAATTTCTACGAAAAACCGCTCAGCCCTCTCGCGGAGGAGATGCTTCACACCTCCTACATAGACAGAAGCAGCGATTTAGGCAAAAGCTGATTGATTTAATTTTTTAACAGCTCGTGGCGGCGTTTAAACCAGAAGTAATACGGAACTTCCGCCATGAGCATGAAACTCCAGCCAATCAGACAGGCCCAGGCGACCCCTGTCATTCCCATCCGCGGCACCAGAAGATATACGAAGACAACACGGAAAGTGATCTGGATCAGCGTGGAGACCAGCGTAATCGACATATTCCCCATTCCCCTGAAAAACCCCTGGATTCCGTTGGTAAATGCCGGCATCAGATAAAAGAATGCCATCAGGCTCAAATACTCCACGCCGGGCGCCACCATCTTCGTATCTCCCTCCGACACAAACAGCCTCATCAGAGGCTCCTTCAGAAGCAGGATCGCTGTGCAGATCATCACCCAGTATCCTGCTTCGACGAGGAGACCGTACCGGAATCCTTTCTTCACGCGTTCTTTCTTCCCTGCCCCCCGGTTCTGGGCGATAAACGTCATCATACCACTCGAGATACTCTGTTCCGGAGTAAATGCAAAATCATCCACCCGGTTCACCGCATTAAATGCCGCTATCGTACTGACCCCCAGCGGATTGATGGCTCCCTGGATCAGAAGCTTGCCAATGGGCTGGCAGGACTGCTGCAGCGCCGTGATGGAGCCGTGCTTCAGTGTCAGCTTCAGCAGTTCCCTATCCACACGGATATCCTCCCGTTTCAACTGCAGCAGAGGCACCTTCCGGTAAACGTAGACGACACACAGGACCGCAGACACCGCCTCCGCGATATCCGTGGCCAGCGCCGCCCCCACGACTCCCATGCCAAAGCCGGCGACAAACACCAGATCCAGACAGCCGTTAAGCACCGAGGCCATTGCCAGGAAACGGACCGGTGTCCTGGAATCTCCCACACTCCGCAGGGCGGACGCCACCGCGTTATAAAGATAGGTAAACGGCATTCCGAGAAAGATAATCCTCAAATACACCACTGCATCCCCGAATATCTCCTCCGGCACCCGCAGTGCCCTCATAACCGGGGCCGAAAGCAGCACTCCCAGGAGAACCACGACAGCCGAAAAGAAGCAGCCGAAGATCAGCGTGGTGGATACCTGGCGCTTCAGCTGTTCCCCGCGGCCCGCCCCAAAAAATTCGCTCATTAATACCGAGGCCCCGATACAGATACCGGTAATCCCCAGGATCACAATATTCATCACGGGATTCGCCGTTCCCACCGCCGCAAGGGCATTCTCCCCCGCCCATCTGCCGACGATGATCGAGTCCACCGCGTTATAGGTCAGCTGAAACAAGTTGCCCAGTATCAGCGGAATAGAAAACCGGATCAGCTCCGACGGTATCTTCCCCTTTGTCATGTCCTTCATCATAATGCGCCGTCTGATCCCCTTTCTTTCGCCGGAACCGCACCGATCCAGACGAAGAGCATGCCGGCTCCCGCACAGGCCACACCGATGGTCAGCATGGCCGGAACCCCTGCCGCGTCAATGATCTTTCCGCCAAATAGATTGCCCACCATTCCGCCGACCGTGATAGCCGCAGTAATGAAGGCCTGCCCCTTTACCCGGTCCTGCTCTTCCATCACCTCATCCGAATAGTAGACGGAGGCCGGGATCAGAATCGCGAAGGACAGGGCCTGAAGCAGCTGGCTTGCATGGACCAGCAGCACACTGCCGGCCATCCAGATTGCAGCGGCTTTCAGCAGGAAGCCCAGACCCGCGATCTTAAGCAGGCGGTTGGGCCTGATTCTCTCTGCAATCTTCGAAAACATCACCATCACCGGGATCTCACAGACCGCGGCAATGGCTATGGACGTTCCCATATCAGAGCTGTCCCCGCCGAAACGCTCCATGATCTGTATTAAATAGGTATTAACCATATTATGAAAGGCGAACAAAAATACAATGCCGGCCAGCACCAGGAAAAACTTCCTGTATTTCCTGATCAGCCCCCAGCCGCTGCCCTGTGTCCGGGAAATGACGTCTCCTTTTAATGAGGTCTCCGATGGCTTTTTTGCACTCTCATCCTTTTCTGCGCCATTTTCCCTTCCTCGTTCCATCCGAAATGAGGAAAGCACTGCCAGCATGGTGACCAACAGGAAGCAGATGGCAATAGGGATCACATTTTCACCGAAAGACGCCACAAAATACCCCATAATCCAGGAAAGAACCGCAAATCCCAGAGAGCCCGTTCCTCTCGCAATCCCGAAGTTCATGGATTTCCCGCGGCTTAAGTAATATCCGTTCACCGCATTGACCAGAGGCTGCTGAACGCTTACCACAGCCATAACCACCATGAGCAGCCCTGCTGCCAGGTACCGCGATCCCGGTACGAGCGCCAGCGCTGCCGCCGGAATAATTCCCAGGGCGGTGATACACATCATCATCTGTTTCAGCGTATATTTCTCACTCTTATCCGCCACAGCGGCGATCCACGGCTGCAGGACTGCCCCCGTGATATTTCCAAGGGCCATCAGAACACCGACACCACCCGCCGAAAATCCCCGGGACAGCAGAAATACCGCTATAAACGTAAAGACCGAACCAAACAGCATCCAGTAGTTTCCCTGAAGCGCCGCATATTTTATCGTAAGACCGCCGTCACCCTGTGTTTTTTTCATACTTCGCCTCCCGCGGCTTTAATAGCTTCTCAGCTTGTCACTCCCGTCGTCCGTCGTATTCTCCAGACGTTTCACCACCACGTAGTATCCCGCCTTCTCGTTAATCCTCACATAGACCCGGTCTCCCACCCTGTGCCCCATAATGGCGCTGCCCAGAGGTGATTCCGAGCTGATAAGACCCTTCATGGAATTTCCCCTCACCGTGGTCACCAGCTTATACGTCTCCACCTCGTCGTCATCCTCAAAATATAAGTCCACCGTATTGTAAAGGCCAATCTCATCTTCCCGGGATTCATCGGACACGATCTGCGCCGTCTTGATCATTCTCTCCAAATACCGGATCCGGCTCTCATTCTGGTTCTTATCCTTCTTGGCCGCGTGGTACTCGAAATTCTCGCTTAAATCTCCGTGGGCCCGCGCTTCCTTGACCGCTTCCAGCGCTTCCTTCCGAACCACCAGCTTCCTGTGATTTATCTCTTCCTGCATTTTCTGAATATCATTCTTAGTCAGCTTATCATACATAATTCTGCATTCCTTTCTGTCATTCTGCCATCTTACGAGTATATCATATTGCCGGATTCATTTCCATCTGCACCGGCACGTTTTTTCAGAAGCGGTTTGATCTGCGCATACTTTTTTCTGGAGACAGGGATATCGAGGCCGTCAGGAAGTGTCAGCCGGTAGAGGGAAATTCCCTCAATACAGTTTTCATTTACCAGATAGCCCCGGTGAACACGGCGGAAGAAACCGGGCAGTTCCGCCTCATATTCCGATATCTTCTTTCTCACCCGGATCTTCCGGTCCTTTAGGATTACGTTGCAGTTATGGCTGTCCGACTCGATACAGTATATCTCATTCTCGTAAATATAGTGGTAATAGCCGCTGCAGTCCTTAATCAGAAGCTTCTTATGTCCCCTGTGATCCCCCAGCCATTTCTTCGTTCTGTCCCCATGGCTGCCGGCATATCCATAGAGATCCTCCAGCTCCTCATCGCTCATCTCAGAAGGCACCGGATAATCAAAAGGCTGGGAAATGTGAATATGGCGGGCCTTCCATTCCCCCTTCGTCCGTTTCCAGAGAAATGTCACCCGGATCTTGTGAAATACCGGCTTCTCTATATGCCACATGCCGCATACAAAGCTGCCGTATACGAGACAAATGTCCTTATCGTACATGACAGTCCGGTACTTCTCTTCCCGAATATTCACTTTCCATTTCAACCGTCTCAGATCCAGAATCGAATCCATCCCTTCTTTCGATTCCGCCCACTGAAATTCCAGGGGGCCGATCCATACGACATCATCAGCCAGAAGTTCTCTGACCCGCCCGATCCGTCTGGCACAGTGGTCTCTCACGATCCTGCTGGTCAGCCTCAGCACTTCATCCTCTCTGTCTTCCATATTCACCGCTCCTTTCCGTTATCATTTATTCTACCTTCTTTCCTGCAAAACGGCAAGCCGGATCTTCCATGATACATGCACTTCGTGCCTCTTTTCATGCATTTCATGTTATATTTCTTGACTTGCAGGGGGGTTCTGTGTATCATTAAGGCAGAGTGACAGGGGGCATAATAACATATGAAGCGGGATTTGGAAGCCTTGAAAGAGGAGAACGAAATTTTAAGCAGACTGGCCAGCCACGACTGGCTGACCGGCATCTATAACCGAGGTGCTACAGAGACAAAAATCAACCAGTTGCTGGCCGAAAAAAAGACCGGTGTCCTTTTCGTGCTTGACGTGGACCAGTTCAAGCAGATCAATGACCGATACGGCCATATTACAGGAGATTCCGTGATCCAGGAGGTCGTCCGGATCCTGAGTCTCATGACCTTTAAAAATGATATACTGGGCCGTGTAGGCGGAGATGAATTCGTCATCTATATGCCGCTTGCGCAGGACCAGAGTTTTGCAGATGAGCGGTGCCGCCAGATACGGACCCGCCTTTTAGGAATCCAGATGACCAGCCCGCTTATCAACGGTATCTCCGTCACCGTATGCGGAAGCCTCTATCAGCCCGGTGATGATTATAAAAGTCTGTTTGACCGCGCCGACCAGCTGCTTCTGGCAGAAAAACGGAAGAAAAATAAGAAACCGGCTCTGACCGCCGCCGAGGAACGCCGTTCCGCCGCCAAAAAGGGCATCGACATCGATATGGCGTTAATCCGTTCCGAATTATCGGAACAGGAGCTGACCTCCGGCGCTTACTGCCAGGACTATGAAACCTTTAAAAGCATATACCGATTTGTAGAACGCCGGCTGCGCCGAAGCGGCGAAAGCGCCTACATTATTCTTTTTACTTTGACCGACAAAAACGGAGATTTCCCCATGCTTCAAACGCGGGAGCTGCAGATGGATACCTTAAAATCCGTCACCCAGCATTCCCTCCGCCTCGGCGATGTCTTCACCCAGTACAGCAGCTGCCAGTACCTCGTCATGGTCTCCGATGTGGATAATCAGAACGCGGAACTGATCGCCGGCAGAATCTCCGAAACCTTTTACGCGGAGACGGCTGCGATTGAAGACAAGCTGCTGCTGCATCACTGCTATCCGTTAAAACCGGCGGGGACCAATTAAATAACCAAACAACACATAAAAACTCCGGAAAAGGGTCACAGAACCTTTTCCGGAGTTTTTCTATCTCCATTTGCCTCTTCTATCCCATTACTTCTTATGATGGGAAAGCAGCCTGTCCAGATACACAGATTTCAGCTGTTTGCTCGCCAGCGCCTGTTTGACCGGAGGCAGCTCCAGAATAGATGCAAACACAGCCGCCATCGCCCGATGATTGGCAAATGCCTGGTTATCGAAAATCAGATTCTGCAAAGTCCCCTTTTCAATCGCCTGAAGAACAAACCGGTGAGTGCTGTTAACCGGCGTAATAATCTGCTCCGGGCGTCTCTTCAGTTCGATGGCCTTCACCGCACAGTTTCTCGCGCAGACGCCGCAGCCCAGACAGATTTCCCTGTTCACCACTGCCTTTTTCTTTCCGTTCTCCCCTTCTTCCATGGAAATGGCCAGAACCGGACAGACCTTGGCGCACTTACCGCATCCCACACAATTCTCCAGGGATATTTCCGGTATATAATTCGTCGTAGCCACCGGCTGCATCGGGCTGAAATGTCTTGCCGCCTGCAGCGCCTCACAGCAGCAGCCGCAGCAGTTGCAGATGAATGCCGGATGTTCCCGTACATTTTCCCCGATCTGTACCAGGTTGCTGGCGTAAGAGCGTTCCAGGGCATCCAGCGCCTCCGCCTTGGAGATTAACCGCGCATAGTCGCCATGCTGCGCCAGAGAACGCGCCACATTGTCAAACGTAAGGCAGACATCCCAGGGTGCATTGATCTCACACGGATGGCCCGCGTGGAACATCTTGTGGCGGCAGTAGCAAAGCCCCAGGCCGATGTACTCCGCCTCCTCCACGATATGGGTGGCACGCTCGTAATCCAGGATATGATTCGTCTTGTCATTGGTCAGAACCGGCTCCTGCACATACACACGGCCCAGCTTTGTCTCCGTGGCAAAGAACAGGTCCTTGATAAAATCTTCCTCCACGTTCATATACTGGTAGTAAAGCTCCCCCAGATAGTGCTGATCGATATCCCCTCTCGTCCTCATCAACGCAAATTCAATGAATCCAGCCATTGGCGGCGGCATCACAAACTTGCGGATTCCATTGTGGTAAGAGTCCACCAGAAGCGCCTTCTCGCATAAATGGTCCAGCAGCCGCTCCGCCTTAAACTCCGACGTCTGCCAGATCTTCGCCGCCTTCTTCACCGTAAACGGGCGCACCGGCAGGAGTGCCACCCATTTCGCCTCTTTCTCCGTGTACAGCACTTCCAGTATTTTATAAAGGGTCTCCGAAGTAGGCGCGCCCTGTGTAAACCAATTGATACGGTCGCTTAAGTTCCGGTATGCGTCCCGCGTTGTCAAATGTCCCATTCTTGTTTCCTTCTTTCTGTTCTGCTTATTGCTGCTGTTCTGTTCATTGCTGCTGTTCTGCTCATTTCCACTGTTCTGCTCATTTCCACTGTTCTGCTCATTGCCATCGTCCTATCTACTGCCTTTTCCGCTCTTCCCCCCCCCTCAAACCGCCTCATGCACTTACGTTCCCTATTTCCGAACCCAATGTTCCTCCAGAAACTTCACCATATCCACCGCCTTCGGAGGACACCCGCCGAGAGAGTGCTCGTACAGCTCCGTACACCGTCCGATCCCCGTCTTTCCTGTTTTTCCCCTGCATCCCTGGCCGATCGAGACAGGGCCATCCCCTTTCGAGAGCAGTCCCCGGTCATTCAGCCGGTCCAGCGCATAGATCAGGGATCCATAACAGGCGCTGCACGCATCCTCCGGTTCCACATATCCAGCCAGCCTTTTCACCCGTCCGGTCATGGTAAATTTCGCTGTTCCCGCTGTATCTTCGTTCAGGAAGACGACATTGGCGCTCCCTGTATCGCTGCTTCCGACTCCCAGTCTCTCTGCCAGCCCAATATACGGCACCTCCTCCGTCCGGTACCCCATACTGCCGCAGACCCAGGCATCGCACAGCACAGGATCCAGAAATCCCAGAATCCGGTTCATCACCACCGGATTCCCGCCTTCCTCGAAATCTAAATCCCCGCAAATGTTATCCACCAGAATAAAATCATTTCTCGCTATCGTATTCAGGTGCGCTATCGGTTTATGTAAACCCAAAGTATGGAACCGTCTTTTCTCCGAATTGGGAATCACTCCTTTAAGATTCTTTAATGCGCACGTGACCGCAGTCTGGCAATGGCCCTTCAGCACCGGCATGTTAATCATGAAATCTACTTCCGCTGCCGCGTCACAAAGGCTGATCTTCATTCCCGCCGCGTCATACTCCGTAAAAGAATCCCGCTGTAAATCAACCAGAGGCACATCATACCTTTCAGATACCCGGTCATATCCTGCCGCCCGGAATGCCGCCTTCGTGCTGTCCCCCACCCAGGAACCTTCCAGAATGGAAATCCGTCCAAATCCATGTTCCTGCAAATACTCTATGGTCCCCTCCAGCAGCTCCCTGTGTGTGGTGGCCCCGCTCTCCGGCGCCTTCGCCACCGCCAGATTCGGCTTTAAACCGATCTTTTTATCCTTACTTCCAATCATTCCCGCCAGATCCGCCCACTCCAGAAGTTTCTTCGTCATCGCCCGGTATTCTGTACCGTGAATGATACCGATATCGTTCTTCTCCATCTTCCGCCTCCTTCCGGATCATGTACCGCTAATAGAAATATTAACATATTTTAGAAAATAATACCAGAAAAGAGGGCGAAACAGTGATTATCAAATTCCGATAATCGCGTCTCGCCCTCTCCATCACATGAAGGGCTTCTCTAAAATACTCTTAACCGTTCCGTCCTCCACCTCCAGGAAAAACGGCATCCCCGGCCTCGAATTGCGATACGTCTTCAGATAGCTTCGAAACAGTTCCCGGCTGGTGGTGCTGATCAGAAGGTCTTCATATAGATCTGCATCGACAAAGTCTCGTCCCCAGTCAATAAATGTATAGTTGGTCTCCTTCGTCAAATGCAGCGTCTCCTTCGTCTCATCCGGATTATAAATATAGTATCCATCCGGCATATCCCCCTCGGTCAGATCCAGTTCCCGCATCCGTTCCGTGTCTTCATCCGTAATGTATTCGGCAATATCCACCTCGATCGTATCCGTTCCCAGACTAATCACATATGCGCAGTACGATTTCACTTCTGACTCTGACTCGGTTTCTGCTTCTGCTTTCTCCGCGATCCCACAGGCCGTGATCCCCACGGTCAAAACCGCCACAATCCACAACAGAACTGTTTTTCTCATTGGATATCCCCCTTCCTGTCCGTTCTTTACCCTCATTATACATCACGATACCGGTTGGGGCACCTTACATCTTTCTTACTTCTGAATTACCTTTTCAATCGCCTATAGCTTTAAATCCCGCATCCGCCTCAGGAAAACAACTCCCGGTACAGCCGTCTGGCATAATTATCCGTCATCCCGCTGATATAATCCGTTACCATCAGAATTCTGAGATACAGCCTCTCCTCTTCGCCCTTTCCCGCCGCCTGTGCGTGGTACATGGATTTATAAAAGTCCGACACCGTATCCATAATCCGCCGTTCGATAAATGTCATTGCCTCGCCGGTATCATATTTGACTGCCGCCGGCATAAACTGGCCCATCAGGGAATCGATGACTCTGCGCCCGAACAGCTCCGCCTTTATTTTCACAGGGCTGGTATAGACCACCTCCTCGCAGAGCCTGGAGATGGCCTCCACCAGGCACCCGGACGGCGTCCCCGACAGCAGGTCTCCCTCAAGGGTGCCGTTCATTATCGCATCATAGTTTTTCTCAAACGAACTGGCCGCGTCCCCGATCATCATCTCCTGTACGTACCGGTTCCAACGCTGGATGGCTGTCAGCTCCGGCTTCGGGTTCCTGACCACAGCGCCTCCCATTTTCCGGTCACCGTGTGCAATTTCCTCTTCATACATCTGCTTCAGAAGAAGAACTGCCTCCGTCATCTCCCCTCTCCCGTCTCCCATTATGCCGTCTCCGGTCGCATACTCCTCCAGCACGGCGGCAATCTGGGAAAATGTCAAAATCTTCTTTACCATTGCATCCTCCAGATCCGAGGTCCGGTAAGCGATATCGTCCGCCGCTTCCAGGAGATAGGACAGCGGATGGCGCGCCCCGGCAGTCCCGACAGCCTCCTCGACTGCCAGAAAGAGCGGCCGCTCCGCCACATAATATCCGAACTTTCCGTATTGGCTGCTCCCGCTGCCATTCTTCATGGCAAAGGAGGAGACCGGATACTTGATGATGGACGCCAGCACACGGTACGTCAGATTGAACCCCTGCTGCTTCCCGAGATGAGGTGTTTTGGAAAGAAGCCGCAGCGACTGGGCATTGCCCTCAAAACAGTAAAGGTCCGTCACCATCTCACGCTCCAGCACCTCCGTGACGCTGCGTCCGCCCAGCTCCATGTCCTTCAAATAACGCTGAAACCACTCCCGTACCGCATACTCTCCAAAATGGCCGAAGGGCGGATTTCCAATGTCATGCACCAATCCCGCACACAGAAGCGTATCTGAAAATTCTGTTTCCGGGTTTTCTTCAAACCAGGCGTCTATCCGCCTCTCCTTCAGCCGCCGGAATGTCAGCTCTCCCAGCCTCTTCCCGATGGCAGATACCTCCAGAGAGTGCGTAAGACGCGTTCTGACATAATCGTCCGCCTCCAGCGGAAATACCTGTGCCTTGTCCTGGAGCCGCCGAAACAGCGTACTCCTGATAATCGTATCATAATCATTCCGGCCAGATTCTTCCCTGTCTCCCGAATGATAAAAACGTTCCTTTGAAAGCAGTTTCTCCCACTCCATACGGTTCCTTTCCGATGCTCCATCCATCTCCTGCGTTTTAGGAAAAATAGATTTTAGCACAGTACGGTCCATAATTCAAGCGGTATTTTAATCAAAAATCCCTTCCACCCACTGCTCGATCCGGCTGCCGAAGTCCTCTCCCCACTGGTCCATCTTCTTTTCATACTCCGTTTCCAGTTCATCGATACGCTCTTTCACCTCATCCGAAAATTCCCCTGTTCCGAAATTTCCCATAAACGCCTCTATAAATGGGTCTGTGATCTTCATAATCCATCTGTTATTTTCCCGGCATACCGTCACCTCCACATCGGTCGTCACACTTCCCTCCGCCTCATCGAGAAATGGAAGGACTCCGCCTCTGTCGTAATCAGACTCCGCGATCTCCTCAAACAGCTCCTTCAGCCCGGTTCCCCTGCCGCCCGCCATTTTCTCCAGAATATGAACCGTATAATATCCCATGACGTTGGACATATCCGTATTCGTGATGCGCAAGGTAATGACAGACTGGCCGCCCTCTGTCGTCTCCCCGATGATCTCCCAGGACAGATTCTCCACCATCTTCTCCGCAAACGCCTGATTAGACCGCTCTTTCGCCCCCTGCAGGATACCCGGCTGCTGCAGCTCGTTGAACACCCGGTACCTCCTTTCCACCGGTATCCCCAGCCAGTTTCTGTCGGTGCTGACATAATTATCCGTGCAGGCATTAAACGTCCCTAAATCCAGTGCCTGTAAAGCCTCCATGGCCGACTTAACCGCCGCTTCCGGCGTCTCTGCATTGGCAGTACTCCCCTTCCCGCCACAGGCTGCCAGGCAGACACATACCACTGCTGCCATTACAATCCTCATTTTCAGTCCCTTCATTTGCCATCTCTCCTTTCCGTGAAACGTCAGATTCTCTGATCCAGCCGCTTCTCTGATTCGTCCCCCTAATTATAGGAATCTTCGCCTCACAGAACAATAACCAGAGCACAAACAGACGGTGCGGCAGCAAAAAGAGGCGCCTTCCGGCACCTCCTTCTATTTTCCCCTCAACAGGTAACCAGTACTGCGTATCATAAACTTCACAATACTGACTCCACCAATAGCCCCCTTTACTCTGCAGCCGGAATCATCGCAGAAAAACAAAACCAACCGTCCTCACATCGCAGCGCAGAGGTTCCGCCGCTGCGCTCAATCACGCCATTCACATTGAGCAGCCCGATTCCATGCTTGCCCCCATCGTTTTTCGTGGTAACAATTCTTTTTCCGTCAATGATGACAGGCACCGCCACAGGATTTCTGACCGAAAGGATCAGCTCCCCCTCCTCCAGTACCATCTTAAACCGGATCACCCGGTTCTCTTCCAGCTTTTCGCAGGCCTCCACGGCATTGTCCAGCAGATTGACAAGCAGCGTGACTAAGTCCTCCTCACGCATCGTCAGCCCGGACAGATCGTTGACAGACAGAAGCATCGTAATATTTCTTTCCAGCGCGCTCTGATACTTCTGATTTAGCACCACATTGACAACCGCATGGTTCGTGTTTACAAAATCCGCGTCTTTTCGCAGATTTCCATTCAGCGTTTCCACATAATGGAGCGCCTCCTCCCTGCGGTCCTCCAGAAGAAGGCCCTGGATGCAGGTCAACTGATTCTTATAGTCGTGCAGGTCACGCCTCTGCCGTTCATAGTTTTTCTGCATGTTCTGGTACATTTCCATCTGGTTCTGTGTGCATTCCTGGAGCAGTCTCATCTCCTGCACCTGAGCATCCTTCTCCAGAATATTTCCAATAAAATACAGGGCGATCACATTGAGGACGCCAAAACCGGCCACCGCCACCAGCCGCTCCGTATCCCCGCTTCCCATCATCATACTGATTGCCATAATCACGATCATACTGAATATGGGAAAATACCCAAACCTGGCCCACTGCGCCCCAGTAAGGCCGCTGATCTTCTTCCGGTACCGGAAATGAAACACTAACATCAGACACAGCAGAACACTGTAGGACAACTCTTCCTCGATCATCTCAAGTCCACGGTACCCCGGCGGCAGTGCGTATACGGCCGACACGACAATGGCCGTCACGATCCACATGGCCGCGCAGAACAGCACGGAGAGAATCAAACTCTGCACCGCCTTCATCTGAAAGTAAATCCACGAGACCAGCCACAGGACAGCGATCACTCTCACCGGCTGCAGGATATAGGGCGGAATCTCCGTAAATGCGATCACCAGAAATCCCAGCGCAAACGCCGGAACCGCCGTATACTTCACCCATGCTGTGCGCCAGACCCGCACCGGCACGATCGTTTCATAGTAAATGCTGCAGCCAGCCCCCAGCATCAGGCACAACAGGATATTTCGCATCACAATCCCCATTACAGCGCTCCTTTGTATACTGCATACTCTTCTTTCACCGCCTGGAACCGGAGCCGCGGAATGGGCAGCCGTTCCCCGCTGTCAAGCTCAGCCTCATAATTGCTGATCCGCCTCACGTGCTTCATATTTACCAGATAGCTCTTATGGATTCGCAGAAAACCGTATTCCTTCAGCCGCCCTTCGATCTCATCCAGCTTCAAATACACCTGATAGGCGGCTGGCTCCGCCCCCTGATAACAGAAGATGGACTTGTGCTTCCGGCTCTCCACGTAGAGAATCCGATCCGTAAACAGCCTCACATTCCCCTCCACACAGGAAAATTCCACCTGTTCCAGCCGTTTTCTCTTAAGAACCGCACCCATACACTCCGGAAGAGCCGCCTCCAGGGTATCCTTCATGATAAACCGCACCGCGTCCACCTTATATCCCTCCGGCGCATAATGAATAAATGCCGTCACAAACACAATCTCCGTCTCCGAATGAAGGGACCTCATCCAGGCGGCCGTCTCGATCCCGTCCACACGGCTCATATTGATGTCCATGAACACAACGTCATATTTCACGGCGTTTTCCGGCAGGCTCAAGAACTCCTCTCCGGACAGAAATATGGAAAACGTGTACGTTAGCCCACGCTTCTCTAAGTATTCCGTGAGGAGCGACCGGATAGTTTCCCGGTAATATTTTTCATCATCACAAATAGCAATCTGAAGCATAAGACCTCCCGCACTTTCCCGCTGTATCAAAAAATCCCACAGACAAAACCGCCTGCGGGATTTGTATGAACTCGTGATTTGTCTGAATATCTCTTTGAGAACTTCAAACCCACAAAATAGGCTATTGAATTTAATATCATATTATGTTATATTATAGATAGAAAAGGAACAACTGCCCACAAGGGGTTGACCCATAAGTTTAGTTAAAGAACCGCCCTTACTCGCCAAAGTACAAGGGCGGTTTTGCTATGTAGAACTACTTACAAAACGAAAAAACGAATGTAAGTAATGCCAAAAGGAACAGACCAAAAGTCATTATATCCTTAAAATCAAAATGATTTTTCATAAGCATCACCCCCATTCTATAAGAATAGGAGTCAACTCACCCTGCAACACGATTGTCCTTGCGTCCATTTTATCATATGGAGTATCTCACTACAATCTATAAATTGTAGTGATTTTCGATATCCCCTATTCTTTTTGCCCATACATCAAAACGCCGCTAATCAAATTTATTTCTGACAAACCTTTATTGACGCTTGTTGATCTACCACCATACAAGTCTTATCTCAAATACCCCTTTTTGTCTATTATGTGTCCGCTACTTGTCTGTAACGAACATGTTTTCATAACTTTTTAGGCTTTCACATAATTGCTTTAGACATAGAGAAACCCTTGAAAACACTGAGTTTTCAAGGGTTCTGTTAATTTTCTTATAATATTTCTTATTATCTCTTGGAGAACTGTGGAGCACGACGAGCTGACTTTAAGCCGTACTTCTTTCTTTCTTTCATTCTCGGGTCTCTTGTTAAGAAACCAGCTTTCTTGAGGATCGGACGGTAATCAGCGTCTGCCTGAAGAAGAGCTCTGGAGATACCGTGTCTTACAGCACCTGCCTGTCCTGTAAAACCACCACCATGAACGTTAACCAGTACGTCAAACTTATCGTTGGTCTCTGTAGCAACTAACGGCTGACGAACAACAACTTTTAATGTTTCAAGACCGAAGTACTCATCGATGTCTCTCTTATTAACTGTGATCTTACCTGTACCCGGTACTAAATATACTCTGGCGATAGATTTTTTTCTTCTGCCTGTTCCATAAAATTTTGCATTAGCCATGATAACTTCCTCCTTTCAGTACCTTAATTAAAATTTGATTTCTAAAACTTCTGGTTTCTGAGCCGCATTATCATGTTCCGGTCCAGCGTAAACGTGAAGTTTTGTCATCATGCTTCTTCCTAAAGGTCCTTTCGGAAGCATACCCTTAACTGCTAATTCCATAACCTTCTCCGGCTTCTTAGCCATCATTTCTCTTAAGGTTGTTTCCTTCATTCCGCCTACATAATCAGAGTGATTGTAGTAAATCTTCTGGTCTAATTTCTTTCCAGATACGTTCACCTTATCTGCATTTACGATAATTACATAATCGCCGCAATCCATGTGTGGTGTGAAGATCGGTTTATTCTTTCCTCTTAATACTTTAGCTACTTCTGAAGCCAAGCGTCCTAATGTATGTCCTGTAGCGTCAACTACGTACCATTTTCTCTCAATTGTTGCTGGACTAGCCATAAAAGTTTTCATTGGTTAACCTCCTGTTAAATTGCTGTTATTATTCATAACTATATCGTAAAATGCTCACTCCGGGGCTTTGGCTTAAGCATTTTTCGTCTAACGTCACAGTTATACATTATATTACATTCAGCCGGGTGTGTCAACCTCTTTTTCCCATAAAATCAAGGTTTTTTCGATGTTTTTTACAAAATATTGTTTTTCATATTCCCAGTCTCTCATACCCTCGTGAGATGACTTACCGGCTTCATCTGGATAAAGAGCGGAACATACTCGATGATCAGGGACGAATTCTCCAGTCCGTACCACCGGTCCGGTGTGCCTGCGAAATGGCGGATCGCATATTTCAGCGATATCGCCGTCCGTTTAAAGGGACCGATATCGCTTTCCGGAACCAGAAGCTTTCGGATCATACAGAACTTAAAGGTCCCCACGACGCCCGGCTCATAGATGGAATACCGGCGCTTCTGAGACGGCAGCTCCCCGCTCTTTACCATCTCGTCCACGATCTGCCTCAAGTAGACATTCACCCGCTGATTTTCCCGAAAGCCCAGCCTGAGCTGCACACGGAACATGTAATTCGTCCCCATGCTGTCCACGCTGTATTCCCGGGTATAGGGCTCATCCGTGACGGTAATGCCCACAAACCAGTATGCATTGGCACGCTTTGGCTTCTTGTCAAAGATGGAATACAGAATATCTCTGTCCAGCTTATTTTTGTCGCTGTCCTTTGTGATGAAGACCAGATTGTCGGCCAACAGCTCCTGGGAACTGTCATTTTTTAATTTTTCCAGCTGGGGCAGATATTTCCGCAGGGGCAGGAGCACCGCCTGGGAAGACTCAATGCCGGTCCCCTCATGCCATACGACCATGATCCCAAACAGAATCAAAGCCATAAAGAGCGCCACGTATCCCCCATGGCTGAACTTGCTTAAGCTGGATATGAAAAAGCTTCCCTCCAGACCGCCGAAGAAAAACAGGAAAAGGAAAGGCACCACAGCCAGCTTCTTCACCTTCCGCAGATAGAGAAAGAGCAGCACCGTTGTCATCAGCATGGTCAGCGTAATCGCCAGCCCGTAAGCCGCTTCCATATGGGCGCTGGTCTGAAACAGAAGAACCACTCCGGTACAGGCAAACCACAGCACCTGATTCACCAGAGGAATGTAAATCTGCCCTTTTCGCTGGGATGGGTATGTAATCTGCATATGAGGCATTAAATCCAGCCGGCTCGCCTCCGATACCAGCGTAAAGGAACCGGATATAAGCGCCTGGGACGCGATAATCGCAGCGGCCGCGCCGAGGAACACGGCAAAGGGCCGGATTCCTTCCGGCAGCATCTGAAAAAATGGATTCATATCCGGTATCGCCGCCAGCGCCCCATTGGATTTACAGGCCATCAGCCAGGCCCCCTGCCCGAGATAATTGATAATCAGGCAGATCTTAACGAAAGGCCAGCTCAGGAAAATATTGTTCTTTCCCACGTGTCCCATATCCGAGTACAGCGCCTCCGCGCCGGTTGTCGCCAGAAACACGCTGCCTAAGATCATTATCCCGGCATCATTGGCCGGACTGGTCAGGATCTTCACCGCGTAGACCGGATTAAAGGCTTTCAGTACCGCCACATTCCCGCCTATGTTCCCCAGCCCCGCCGCGGCCAGAAACAGAAACCAGACTGCCATGACAGGGCCGAAGGCCCTTCCGATGGAACTGGTGCCCGCTCTCTGGACCAGGAACAGCAGCGCAATAATTGTTATCGTTATAAATATGATCTTATTCTGCCCGTCTCCCAGCAGCTCCCGCATGGAAGAGATGCTTCTCAGACCCTCGATCGCCGTCGTCACCGTCACTGCCGGTGTCATCACGCCATCTGCCAGCAGGGCCGCTCCGCCGATCATGGCCGGAAAGATGAGCCATTTTCCAAAATGCTTTACCAGACTGTACAGGGAGAAGATACCGCCCTCACCGTGGTTATCCGCCTGCATGGCCACCACCACATATTTCATCGTCGTCAGCAGGGTGATGGTCCAGATGACCAGGGACAGCGCGCCTAAGATCAGTTCGTCGCTGACTCCTCCCAATCCCCCGTTGCCGGCCACGATTGACTTCATTACGTACATGGGAGACGTCCCGATATCCCCGTACACCACCCCCATCGTGATCAATACAGCACCGGCACTCGTCGGTATCTCATGTGTCTTTTTTGTTCTGTCCGCCGTCATATCAAAACCTCTTTTTCGGCAGCGCCCTTATCTCCCTGCGCATTCAAAGGCCCGCCGCAGAATATTCATTTGCACGAAAAAAGACGGCTGTATCACAACCGTCCCGGCATTCCTGCCATGGAGATTTTAGCAAGTATATCAAAAACCTCCGCCGTATACAAGTAACAATTCCGTTAAAAATCAGGTCTCCTCCCCGCTCTTTCCCCAGACTCGCATATCGTGGGTCACATACCATCCGCCCTTCTCTTCCGAAGGCAAAAACACGTAATAGCCGTATGCCTTGCCTGTTTCGATCCGCCCAGCGGCTTCCTGATCGTTTACATAAACCGTCTCCGCTCCGTTCCTGACGGCCTGGTGCACCACCCGGAACAGAAGGCGTTCAAACTCCTCCGGGACGCACCGCTCTATGGTGAGAAACGACTGCTTCTCTTTTGCCGTCTTCGTCTGATCCAGAGAATATTTCCACTCCTTATTTTCAGCCGCTATGACAGGACGAAGCTCCGTCTCTTCCTCCAGGCTGATTAGCGTCAGTCCACGGGCCACCGCGGTAGGGCCTGCTGCCGCGCGGTTTCTTGCATCCAGAATCTCCTCCACATGCTCCGGCGGATAGACTCCCAGCCCCACCTTCATCAGCGTCCCCGCGATGATGCGGACCATATTATAGAGGAACCCGCTTCCGCTGACCCGTATCGTAATCATATCGCCCGTCTTCACGACGTCCAGGCTGTAGATGGTACGCACCATGTCCTCCGCCTGGGTCCTCGGTGCGCAGAAGCTGGTAAAATCGTGTTCACCCACCAGATACGCCGCCGCCTGCTTCATCTTCTCTGCATCGAGGGGGAAGTAACAGAAATAGGCGTACAGCCGCAGCGTCGGAACCTCAATCTTCCGGTTCAAAATTCTGTATTCGTACGTCTTTACGCAGTTGCATTTTCTGGGATGCCACGTTAAGGGAACCTCCTCCGATGCAAGGACCCGGATGTCCTCCGGCAGTCTCTGGTTGAGCGCGAAACAGACCTTATCCGCCGGCATCCGGCTCTCCGTGTCGAACACAGCCACATTACCATCGGAGTGGACGCCGGAATCCGTCCGGCTGGCCCCGATTACCGCCACCTTCTCGTGAAACAGGGCGGTCAGCGCCTCGTTTAAGACTTCTTCTATGGTCCGCCCGTTGTTCTGTATCTGCCATCCGCAGTAATTTGTGCCGTCGTAGGCCACTATTAGCTTAATCCGTTTCATCTTCTCAAAAACCGCCTTATATCAGGATTCTTAAAACAACTATCACGGCCAGGTAAAAGACGTAAACCAGATACGTCACACCATCCCGCTTTGCATAGTGAAGCGGCTTCATCTTCGTTCTTCCCTCGCCGCCGCGGTAGCATCTCGCCTCCATGGCCATAGCCAGATCCGTAGCCCGCCGGAACGCGGAGATAAACAGAGGCACGAGGAGCGGAATCATGTTCTTCGCTCTCTGAATGATATTTCCGCTTTCAAAATCAGCGCCTCTCGCCATCTGCGCCTTCATGATCTTATCCGTTTCCTCTACCAGAATCGGAATAAAACGAAGTGCGATGGACATCATCATGGATACCTCATGTACCGGCAGTCCTATCTTCTTTAAAAATCCAAGGCTCTTTTCCAGTCCGTCTGTCAGCTCATTAGGCGTGGTCGTCAGCGTCATAACCGATGAGCCCACCACCAGATAGATCAGCCTGACTCCCATGAATCCGGCCGTCATTAATCCCTCCTTCGTCACCTTTAAAAACCACAGCTTAAAGACCACTTCACCCGGGGTCAGAAATAAGTTAAAGCTGACACTGATTAAGAGCAGGAAGATGATGGCCTTAAGTCCCCGCACCATGAACTTAAACGGAACGTGGCTCAGTCTGATCGCCATGGCCAGAAAAAGCGTGGCCACCAGATAAGCCCAGATGCTGTCTGCGACAAACAGGGAAATAATAAATACCATGGTTCCGAACAGCTTTGTCCTCGGGTCCATCCGGTGAAGTACGGAATCCACCGGATAATACTGCCCCAGTGTAATATCTCTTAACATAATGTCTCCTGTCCGCGGCTTCCGTCACCGCAGGCCGCCTGTCCTTCCTTTTTTAACAGCGCAAGGATCTCGTCTCTCGCTTCCTCCACCGTCGTAATATTATTGTCAATGGGAACTCCATGATCCCGCAGCGTATGCACCACATAGGTGATCTGCGGGGCGGCCAGACCGATGGCCTCCAGTTCCCTGTAATGCTTAAATACTTCCTTCGGCGTGTCGTCGAACACCTTCTCCCCGTGGTTCATCACGAGAATACGGTCCACGTATTTTGCGATGTCCTCCATGCTGTGGGACACCAGGATGATCGTCATCTTTTTCTCATGATGAAGACGTTCAATCTGATCCAGGATCTCATCGCGTCCCCTCGGATCCAGTCCCGCCGTAGGCTCGTCCAGAATCAGCACCTCCGGCTCCATGGCCAGCACACCGGCAATGGCCACCCGGCGCTTCTGGCCGCCCGACAGCTCAAAGGGCGACTGCTTATAAAAGCTCTCATCGAGTCCTACCATCGTAAGCGCTTCCCTTGCCCGGCTCTGCGTCTCCTCCTTCGACAGGCCCTGGTTCTTTGGCCCGAAGCAGACATCGGTAAACACATCGATCTCAAACAGCTGGTGCTCCGGATACTGAAATACCAGTCCCACACGGCTTCGAAGCGCCCGCATGTCATAGCCGTCGTCATATATATTCTTACCATTATAATAGATCGCACCGTCCGTCGCCCTGATCAGCCCGTTTAAATGCTGGATCAGCGTGGACTTCCCGGAACCGGTATGGCCGATCAGTCCGATAAACTGGCCATCCTGGATCTCCAGATTCACGTCCTTAAGCGCCTGCTGTTCAAACGCGGTGCCCTGTCCGTAAACGTAATTTAAATGTTCTATCTTAATTGCCATTGCATCCTCCATCTCCCAGAGTCACCCTGTCCGGATAACGCTCTGCAAATATGGGAAGCAGATATTTCATCAGCTCCTCCAGCGTCAGAATCCCATCCGGTAAATCCACGCCGTTCTTCTGAAGCTCATAAGCCAGCTCCGTCACCTGCGGCACATCCAGCCGGTAAGACTTGAGCTCTTCCACCCTGGAAAATATCTCCCTGGGCGTTCCGTCCATCACCACCCGTCCGTCGTCCATGACGATAACCCGGTCGGCATGAATGACTTCTTCCATATAATGAGTGATGAGCACTACGGTGATCCCTTCCTGGCGGTTTAACTCATGGACGGTCTTCACCACTTCCCGGCGCCCGTTGGGATCCAGCATGGCGGTAGGCTCGTCCAGAACGATGCACTGGGGTCTCATGGCCATGACACCTGCGATGGCCACCCGCTGCTTCTGTCCACCCGAAAGCTTGTTGGGCGACTTCATGCGGTATGCCGTCATCCCCACCGCCTCCAGGCTCTCGTCAACCCGTTTCCAGATCTCGTCGGTCGGAATCCCCATATTCTCCGGTCCGAATCCCACGTCCTCCTCGACGATATTGCCGATAATCTGGTTATCGGGATTCTGGAATACCATCCCCGTTTTCTTTCGAACCTCCCACAGATTCTCCTCCTTGGAGGTATCCAGCCCCTGGATCCACACCGTCCCATCCGTCGGAAGCAGGATCGCGTCCAGCTGCTTGGCAAAGGTGGACTTTCCGGATCCGTTGTGGCCTAAGACCGCCACAAACTCGCCCTCCTTAATCTCGATGCTGACGTCGTCGATGGCACGGTTTACTTCTTCTATATTCTCTTCTTCATCTCTTCTGATATAATCGAAAATCAGCTTTGATGTCTTTATAATTCCCATGGCTTACCTTTCTGCGATAAACGCGGACAATGTCACGTCATATACTGTCTTTATATGTCACATAATTTTAGATGAAATTTGCTTAACAGTCAAGCCGGATTTCATAATCGGTCCGATTCTTCTTCGTCAGAAGGGAAAAAAGAAAGACATGGCGCCTTTCACCATGTCTTTCCTGAATTACGAATCCCTTACGGCACCCACTGTCCGGACGCATCTACCCGGTACGTACCGTCGACCACTGTGTCCGCAGCCATGCTGCCGTCTTCATACAGGTAATACCATTTCCCAGGCTCTGCCTGAAGCCAGCCCGTAGCCATGTCGCCGCCCGTATTGAAATAGTACCATTTACCGCCGATCTGCTGCCATCCGGTCACCATCTCAGCGCTATCATTCATATAATACCATTTGCTGTTCAGATTCTGCCATCCGGTCAGCGCGTAGCTGTCCTGATTGAAATAGTACCACTTGCCGCTTATCATCTTCCAGCAGTTCGCTGCATAATTTCCGTTCTCATCACGGTACCGTTTGCCGGTCTGTGTGTTGGACCACCGGCCCGATGTGTCTCCCAGCTCCTGAACCACGGAATCATTGGAAACGGTAAACTCACCGTCTTTTAGATACTTCTCCTCGGAGCTGTCCTTCGCAATAGCTCTTACCTCATAGTAATAGCTGTAGCCATCCTGTAAATACTCCAGTAAATCGATGGAGGTGGAACTGGTGGTCAGCGTCTTGATCCACTGATCTTCCCGGTAAAGGCGAAGCTGATACTTCGAAGCGTGAGCAACCTTTTTCCAGGAAGCCTTCGTCTTCGCGGCATCGCTCCATCCGGCAGATTCCGGTGCTCCGAGCTGTGCAACCGGTACGTAGGTGGCCTTGATGGTCGTCTCGCCGTCCAATGCCTTGGCGGAGACCAGTTCGCCGCCGTACACGCTGCAGTTGCTCTTCACATAGTCCCCGGAGATTGTGAAGGTAGCAGTCACCTTCTTTCCAGGAACCCAGTCCTCAGGAGTCTTGCTCCACTCCGGTGATACTTCATCGTAATTGACCGTGACCTTCGGTACCTTGATATCTTCCGTCCATTCACTTCTCGTATCATTATCAAATCGAATCTTAACACTTTTCGCCGCCATAGACGTCATGGCGGTACCGAGCGTCAACACCGCTCCCAGAAGTATCAGCCATCTGCCCTTTCCCTTTATTCCTCGCATTCGTGTCATCTTCCTTTCCTGATGATTTTACTTATGCCACACGCCGTTGCCGTCAACCGGGAAACCATCGATGGTGGTATTCACCGCCTTGGAGCCTTCACCTGGATAGAAGTAGTACCAGCTGCCGTCTACCTCGCGCCAGCCCTCAAGCATTGCGCCGGAGGCGTCCGTGCAGTACCACTTATTGTTGTAGGCGATCCAGCCTGTAAGCATCGCGCCTTCTACACCTGTAGTCGCGGAAGGATTTAAATAATACCACTTGTTGTTCGATACGACCCAGCCGGTTACCATAGCTCCCTGGTCGTTCATATAGTACCATAAATTATTTCTCTGCTGCCATCCGGTGAGCATCGCACCGTTGGAATCAAATAAATACCATTTCTCGTTGATCTTGGCCCAGTTGTTCTTCTGGTAAGTTCCGTCCGGATACTTGAAATACCAGTTATTGCCGTCCTTGATCCAGCCAACCTGACCGGTGGTTCCTGGTGTTCCGCTTTCCTGTCCCGAACCGTCAGACACCTTCTCCTCCGGCAGATAAACCTCGTCGGATTCCGTCCAGTCGCTCTTCTTTCCGTACTTCTTCTCACTCTCAGTATATGGAACCGTGCGCACCTTAAAGGAATAGGTGCCGGCCTTCGTCATGTAAGGATAGAAGTTATAGGACGTAGCCTTAAGCCCCTCAACCTTCTTCACAACCGTACTTCCTCGGTATAAATAGACGTCATAGGCGTCAGACGCGTTGTCAACCTTATTCCAGCGGGCGCCGCCGTAGCCGGAATCCTTCCAGTAGGCATCATCCGGGGAGCTGTACGTACCCTTGATCGGTTTGAACTTGAATGTCACGTATAAGGTGTCGCTGCCGGAACGGCTGGCCGACACATAGGTTCCGCCCTTCACCGTCACGTTGCTGGACTGATAGCCGCCTTTAAACGCATACTCGTCAGAATCGGTGGCATGCAGCTCCACTTTCATCTTAGGCTCATATCCGATCGTCATCTCTTTCGACTCAGAGGTAATCCACTCTACGCTGCTGACCTCGTATCTGCTGTTGTTTGTATATACATAGTTGCCCTTGGAATTTTCCTTAAGTTCAAAGGCCGTCTCCTCCGGAAGATTCTCTCCGGATTCCAATTCCTCAAGCCCCGCATAGATCGTTACCGATGATATCGTCTTCGACGCAGCAAATGACTGAAATGGTATACTCACGCCCAGCACACTCACAATTGCGGTCAAAGCCAATAGTTTCCCAAACCGTTTCATAAAAATACCTCCCACTCTTTATAATCAATCCTCATTTTCCTTTTTCTACTATTATTATAGCCCCTGAGGTAATTCACCGTCAACTTACGATATTCTTTCTTTATTCTTGCGTTTGGGAAAAATTGAGTAATTAATTTGCAAGAATGGCAATTTTTACCAGAATTTCTTGCTGGAGCTGAGATGGCTCAGCCGAATACAGAGGTTTCCTTGATATCCAGTTTCTTACACCATTTGCGGAGAACCTTCTCCTTGTACTGTTCCACGGAAAAATCAGCGAGTTCCAGATCCAGCGGAATATCCGTCTTAATGGTAGCCAGACGCTTCGACAGCACGGCCGCGGCTTCCCCGCACAGTTCGCCGTCCTCCCCTGTCTTCGTCAGCGCTTTGTAGGGAGTTCTGGAGATCCCCAGCTTCTCCTTCCAAAAATCCTGGAGCTCCTTTAGCTGCTTTTTGTCCGTCTCTGCGTCATGGATCGCCTCATACATCGCCTCCACGGTACCATACTCAGCCAGGAGAGGCGGCACCGCGCTGCTCACACCTTTTACTCCCGGAATATTATCGGAGGTGTCACCCTGAATTCCTTTTAAATCGGTGATCTGCTCCGGCCACACGCCTTCCTCGGCAAACACATGCTCCGAGGTAAACTCAAACGTCTTCTCCGGAAGGTTCACGTCTTTTTTCGTCAGGCCGTAAGGGCCGTAGTATTTTTCGTACAGTTCGTCTGCCTTCTCCTGCTTTGCCTGCACCATCCAGGCCCTGACGTTGTATTCGTCATTGACCAGCTGCAGGTAATCGTGGTCCTTCGTCATGACCACCACAGGCAGCTGGCTGCGAAACTTCATAACCAGGGACCCCGCATAATCGTCAGCCTCGTAATCGTCGCTGTAGAGCACCTTGAATCCGGCTTCCTGAAGGATTGACTCGATCAGGACAAACTGCTGCTTCAGAGGCTCGGGAGTCGCCCCCCTCGTCCCCTTATATTCCGCGTACAGTTCCCGCCGGAACGTGTCCCTCGTCTTGTCAAACACAAAGGCGATATATCCGGGTTCCTGTTTCCTGATGAGAGATGCAACGGTCTTCAGCATGCCGAAGATCGCATTGGTGTATGTTCCGTCCGCAGCGTGCAGGATCTTTCCGTAGTGCTTCTGCTTTTCCTCTTCGGTTTTGGCGAACATGATTTCCCGCGGAAGCACGGCGTAGTAACAGGTGGACAGCATGGAAGAACCATCCACGATCACAAATTTATTTTTCATCCAATATCCTTTCTGATGCTGTAGATTTCCCCGGTTGGTGATGTGGGGAACAGGGAAGTTATTTTTTTACCAGAGGCCGGGCAGAAGGGGCGTTTTAACGGCTGTAGCGGGCCGTATGGCGGGGAGAATGCGGGGCAGGCATAAAGTATGCCTGCGTGGCGGAAACGCCTTCTGTGGCCGGTATATGGTGGTTTATGGTGGTTTTGGTGGTTTATAGTGGTTTAGGTGGTTTATGGGGAGTATGTATCGATATTTTTATTTTCCGTCGTATTTCCAGATCTGTACTTCTCCTGGGTAATCTTCAAATACCCGCTTGATGATGGATTCTACAATCTGCCAGTCGCCGCCTGCAAAGCCGCAGCCGATTCCCTGCGGGAATGCGGCTGTCTCGTTTCTGCCGCGTACCGCCAGAAACTCGCGGATCTCTTCCATGGCTTTTTCTAAAGCCTCGTAATCAGTGTAGACTCCGCCTTTTCCATAGTCGTCCTGGCCGTAGAGGTTCGCAATCAGGAACCAGCGGCCGTCTTTCTCTACCGGCTGGGCCGATACCCGCCCCAACAGCGCCGACGTCTTACCTCGCGCTTCTTCTGTCCACTGCTTTGTCAGAATTTTATAGGACTTTTCTACCTCCGGAAATAACTTCTTTACCTGGCCCGCCATTCCACGACCAAACGCCCCCTGGCAGTTTACCTGGTGGCAGATGATGTCCGCATTGGAGTTGAATATGTCGCCTTCGTAGTATTTTATCATTGTAACCGCCCTCTTTCTTTTTTCAATTGCTCTTTGTCGTTCTTCTGTATCATAACACATTTGGGGGGATGGGGGAATATGTTGGGGGGAGAAAAATGTGGGGGGAGGAGGAGGGGAGGATTGGGACGACTCGCTTGCGCATCGTTGGGAGATTCGTTAGTCGTTCTCGGCCGGTACCCCGCAGTGCACACCTCACTTCCGCTGCGCTCCAGTTCGGTGTGGGGCGTTCGCCCTACAAAAAAAGTCAAGAGAAGATTTTCTTATGTGCTAGCACAACGAAAATTTTCTCTTGACTTTTTTTGACACTGCTCAGTGCTTAGACAAGCTCTAACACCACTTCCATCGCTGCATCGCCTTTACGCTGGCCAATTTTTACGATTCTTGTATATCCACCATTTCGGGATACATACTTCGGTGCGATTTCCTCAAATAATTTCTTCGGGAGATCTACGCTCTTTGTATTTTTCTTCTTTCCAGCAGCTGCCTGCGGTACTTCTGTTACATCGTACAGTACCTTTAACATCTGTCTTCTTGCGTGAAGTCTGGAAGGAAGATCCTTCTTGATTTCTTTTTCTACTTCGTCGTATACGGTAACTTTCTTGCCGTTCACCACTTCTTTGACTCTCTTGCCGTCTTTGTCCTTGCGGGCAACCTTAGCGGTTACTTTAACGGTTTCGAAATTGTCTTTCTCTTTTACGGCCAGAGCAATCAGTCCTTCTGCTACTTTACGGATTTCTTTTGCTCTCGCTTCTGTTGTAACGATCTTGCCATTGTGTAATAATGCTGTTACCTGGCTTCTGATCAGTGCTTTTCTCTGGCTGGAAGTTCTTCCCAGCTTTCTATATCCTGCCATGTCTTATTTCCCTCCATTTGTGGAACGCCGGCGCATGCTTCTTCGGTCTTACTGCATCCTGCGCTTAATCTCCATAAATTCCTGTAACGAGCAATTAGCTGTTCGCGTCATCACTCGGGTTAAGCTGTAAGCCTAACTCCTTTAACTTTGCCAGCACTTCTTCTAAAGACTTGCGGCCTAAGTTACGAACCTTCATCATATCCTCAGAAGTTCTGTTGCACAGCTCTTCTACGGTATTGATTCCGGCTCTCTTTAAACAGTTGTATGAACGTACGGAAAGTTCCAGTTCGTCGATATTCATCTCCAGAACCTTCTCTTTCTCATTATCCTCTTTCTCTACCATGACTTCTGCAGTCTTGGCATTCTCGGATAAGTCGATGAACAGATTTAAATGTTCACTTAACACCTTCGCAGCAAGGCTGACTGCCTCGTCTGGTGCCAGTGTTCCGTTTGTAAATACATCTAATGTCAGCTTATCGAAATCGGTAACCTGACCTACTCGGGTGTTCTGTACCGTCATGTTGACGCGCTCTACTGGTGTATAGATGGAATCAACGGCAATCACGCCAATCGGTAAATCTTCACTCTTGTTTTTGTCTGCGCTTACATAGCCACGGCCCTTTGTGATAGTCAGCTCCATGTAGAACTTACTGTCTGTGCCGCCGCTGAGTGTCGCGATCACCTGGTCCGGATTCATGATTTCAATATCCGGGTCCGCCTGAATGTCAGCAGCCGTTACCACACCTTCGCCTTCAAACTCGATGTATGCAACCTTTGCTTCATTGGTGTCGCTGTTATTTTTGATTGCTAAGCTTTTGATGTTCATAATGATCTCAGTCACATCCTCTTTAACGCCTGGGATAGAACTGAATTCATGCAAAACGCCGTCGATTTTTACCTGACTGACTGCGGCTCCCGGTAAAGAAGAAAGCATGATTCTTCTCAAGGAATTGCCTAAAGTCGTACCGTAACCTCTTTCAAGCGGTTCAACTACAAACTTGCCATATTTCTTGTCCTCAGAGATTTCAGCAATCTCAATGTTTGGTTTTTCAAAATCGAACACTAATAGCCCCTCCTTTTGGGTAATTTGTATCGAGGGTCTTATACTCAAATCCTTGCCCGGAGTACAGTTTCCCATACTCCGGGCGAAAGTTGTTGTTTCTCTTTAACAGACTTTCAATTATTTGGAGTACAACTCGACGATAAGCATTTCATTCACTGGAACATCAATCTCATCTCTTGTTGGTAACTCTTTAACAGTACCACGTAAATTCTCATGGTCAACATCAACCCAGGCCGGAGTTAAACGTCCTGCTGTGGTCTCTACTACATCTTTAAATCTGGCGTTTCCTTTGCATTTCTCTTTTACTTCGATTACGTCGCCAGCTTTAACTAAGTAAGACGGAATGTTTACACACTTGCCGTTTACTAAGATGCTCTTATGGTCAACCATCTGTCTGGTCTCTCTTCTTGTTCTTCCAAAGCCCATACGGAATACTACGTTGTCAAGTCTTCTTTCCAGAAGGATCATCAGGTTTTCACCGACCATACCACTCTGTCTGGAAGCCTTTGCGTAATAGTTACGGAACGGTTTCTCAAGAACGCCGTAGATGAATTTGGCTTTCTGCTTTTCTCTTAACTGCAGGCCGTACTCACTCATCTTTCTGTTTGCTCTTTTTAATTCTCTGTTGGATTTTTTATCTATTCCTAAATAGATTGGATCAAGACCAAGGGATCTACATCTTTTAAGAACAGGAACTCTATCTACTGCCACTGTAATTACCTCCTAATTAGACTCTTCTACGTTTTGGCGGACGACATCCGTTATGTGGAACCGGAGTAACATCCTTGATACTGGTTACTTCTAAACCGCATGCCTGAAGTGCACGAATAGCTGCTTCACGGCCTGAACCAGGACCCTTTACCATAACGTCTACTGATTTTAAACCATGTACAAGAGCTGCTTTAGTAGCAGTTTCTGCCGCCATCTGAGCTGCATATGGAGTAGATTTTCTTGAACCTCTAAATCCCAGACCACCAGCACTTGCCCAAGATAAGGCATTACCCTGAGTATCTGTTAACGTCACGATTGTGTTATTAAAAGATGACTGGATATGTGCTTGTCCGCGTTCAACGTTTTTCTTTACGCGCTTTTTTGTCACTTTTTTAGTAGTGGACACTTTTTTAGCCATTTTAAACTAACCTACTTTCTTCATTTCTTGAATCCTGTTATTCCTGTTTTTAAAACATGTAACGTGATTCACTGTTTTAGTTTCATTAAGTTTAATGCTTATTTCTTCTTGTTTGCTACGGTCTTTCTCGGGCCCTTGCGAGTTCTTGCATTGGTCTTTGTCTTCTGACCACGAACCGGCAGGCTCTTTCTGTGACGAATTCCACGATAGCAGCCAATTTCCTGAAGTCTCTTGATGTTCATAGCGATTTCTCTACGTAAATCACCTTCAACAGTCTGACTGTCAGCAATTACAACTGATATTCTCTTTACTTCGTCATCGGTTAAGTCCTTAACACGAGTGTCAGGATTAACGCCAGCTTCTTTAAGAATGCGGTTTGCACTTGTTCTACCGATACCGTAGACATAAGTTAAGCCGATCTCAACACGTTTTTCTCTTGGTAAATCAACACCTGAAATACGAGCCATTTGTGTAGTACACCTCCATTAATAATTTTTAACCTTGTCTCTGCTTATGCTTAGGATTTTCACAGATTACTCTGATACTGCCTTTTCTCTTAATGATTTTGCATTTTTCGCAAATCGGTTTGACTGATGATCTAACCTTCACAGCAATTCTCCTTTCCGTTATGCGTCCCCAAAATGAGGACATCCAGGTATACCCGCAATGTGTTTTATATAAAACCAACCAGTGCTGCCGTTTGGGCATAATACACCCGGTATTTCAACAAAGTCGCTATAGCATTATAACACTTTCCATATACGAATGCAAGCATTTTTTCCTTGTTTTTACTTTTATTTATCTCTCCAGATAATTCTTCCCTTGGACAAATCGTAAGGGGATAACTCAATGGTTACCTTATCACCCGGTAAAATACGAATATAGTTCATACGAAGTTTTCCGCTGATGTGCGCAAGCACCTGATGGCCGTTTTCCAGTTCTACCTGGAACATGGCGTTCGGAAGCTTTTCCACAACGGTTCCTTCAATTTCAATAACATCTGCTTTCGACATAAAATCTTACCTCCTGACAACCTGTGTCTTTACTCACTACTTTAATCTTTTGATACATTTGATGAAACGAGCGATCTCTTCATCGGTGACTCTCTGGTTTTCCCTGATCTTTTTACCCGGACCGTCCATCTCGCAGGAAACGGTCTCCACATGCTTTCTGTTTTTCTTCTTCGGCTTGTCGAGCGTCCGGTATTTTCCGTCCACCAGATAAACATATTCGCCTTCTTCTCTTAATATGAAGAAAACTTCTTCTTTATCGTGTCCGGCCAGGCTTTTTACAATCGTTCCTGTCGTGATCTCCATACTGTCCTCACTCAAATTCCCTAATGGGCTTCCGAAACCAGGCTTAGAAGCTCCGGTTCGCCTTCTGTAATCAGGACCGTATTCTCATAGTGGGCTGATAACGCTCCGTCCTCTGTTACAACCGTCCAGTCATCATCGAGCCATACCACTTCCGGCGTTCCCGCATTAATCATCGGTTCAATGGCGAGTGTCATGCCTGGCCTCAGTTTTAGGCCGCGCCGCCTTCCGGCGAAATTGGGCACCTCCGGGTCTTCATGGAGATGACTTCCGATTCCATGTCCTACCAGATCCCGTACCACGCCAAAGCCAAAGCTTTCAGCATAGGCCTGGATCGCAGAAGATATATCATTCAGATGATTGCCAGCTTTTGCAAATTTAATCCCTTCAAAGAAACTTTGTTTTGTCACCTCGATGAGTCTGCCTGCTTCGGGGGAGATTTCACCGATCCCGTACGTCCTTGCCGCATCGGAATGGTATCCCTTGTAGATCACGCCGGCATCCAGGCTCACAATGTCGCCTTCCTCTATGAAATGCTTCCTGCTGGGAATTCCGTGAACCACTTCGTCGTTCACCGATACACAGATAGAAGCCGGATAGCCGTTGTAATTTTTAAAGGAAGGGATGCAGCCGTAGCTTCTGATGATCTCTTCTCCCAAATGGTCGATATCCCAGGTTGTCATACCGGGCTTTAAGGCTTTCGCCAGCTCCTCGTGGGTCTTCGCGAGGATTTTCCCGGCCTCTCTCATAAGTTCTATTTCTCTTGCAGATTTAATCGTAACTGACATACATTACGCTCCCAGAACAGCGACAATATCGGAGAACACTTTTTCCATATCCTGTGTTCCGTCAACATTTGCCAGTACGCCGGCTTCTTTATAATAGTCAATCAGAGGCTGTGTCTGATCATGATACACGGACAGACGCTTCTTAACGGTTTCCGGCTTATCGTCATCTCTTAAGACAAGCTTATCACCGCAGACATCACAGATGCCTTCCACTTTGCTGGGTTTATAGACAATATGATATGTAGCACCGCAGCTTAAGCAGGCGCGGCGTCCTGACATACGATTCACGATATTCTCATCCGGAACATCCACATTCACAGCGTAGTCGATCTTCTGTCCTCTCTCATTAAGAGCGCTCGTAAGGCTCTCCGCCTGCGGAATCGTCCTTGGGAAACCGTCTAATACGTAACCATTCTGACAGTCTTCCTTCTGGATGCGGTCCATCAGCATGCCGATCGTCAGCTCATCCGGTACTAAGCCGCCCTGATCCATAAATGCCTTCGCCTTCATTCCAAGCTCGGTTCCCTCTTTGATGTTGAAACGGAAAATATCGCCTGTGGAAATGTGTGGAATCTGATACTTCTCAGCAATCTTCTTTGCCTGGGTACCTTTACCGGCACCTGGGGCACCTAACATGATAATCTTCATCAGCAGTCCCTCCCTGCAATATGTTCATATAGCACAAAGACCAAGAGAAACACGCCATAATGTGTTCCTCTTGGATTTGTCCATTAGTCATTCAAAAATCCCTTATAATAACGTACAAGCATCTGAGATTCGATTGCCTTGATTGTCTCTAAGACAACGCTGACAATGATGATTAAGGATGTACCACCAAATGACAGGCGGCTTACATTGAAGAGGCCGGATACCATAATCGGGATAATACATACAATCGTCAGACCACATGCACCGATAAATACTACGTAGTTCAAAATGGAATTAAGGTAATCGCTGGTTGGCTTGCCTGGGCGGATACCCGGGATAAAGCCGCCTGACTTCTTCATGTTATTCGCTACTTCCAACGGATTAAAGGTAATCGATGTGTAGAAGTAAGCAAACACGATGATCAGGGCGATATAAACCAGCATACCGATCGAGTAGACCGGACGCTCCGGCTTGAACCAGTTAGAAGAATTCAGCATCAGAAGGATATGTCCGCCAATGCTGTCATAGTTAATCCGGCTGCCGAAGAACTGGGCGATAACTACCGGGAATGACATGATGGAGGAAGCAAAGATAACCGGGATAACACCGGCTGTATTTACTTTTAACGGGATGTTGGAGGACTGGCCGCCAACCATCTTACGTCCCTGCATCTTTTTGGAATACTGGACTGGAATTCTTCTCTCGCCATCCTGAAGGACAACGACAAATACCACGATTGCAATCACGATGGCCACGATGATGATGGCAGCTACCGCTGACACTGCAACCGACTTGCCAGACATGAATCTGGTATAAAGTGTAGATGCGTCAGAGGGCAAACTGGAAATGATGTTAAATAACAGGACGATGGAAATACCATTTCCCACACCATTCTCAGTGATACGCTCACCAATCCACATCAGAAGCGCACTACCTGCAGTCATAGTGACTACGGCGATAATGACGCTGATTGCGTTGAACTCGCTTAACAGTCCCTGGCCGCCGAATCCGACTGCCATAGCAATGGATTCAATTAAAGCCAGAGCAACTGTTACGTAACGGGTGTATTCTGCTATCTTTTTTCTGCCGTCTTCACCGTCTCTCTGCATCTCTTCCAGCTTCGGAATCGCAATGGTCAGAAGCTGCATGATAATGGAGGAAGTGATATACGGGGTAATACTCAGCGCGAACACGGACATGTTGGTAAAGGAGCTACCTGTCATGGCGTTAAAAAATCCGAACGCATCGTTATTCTGCTGAGCGAAAAAATCTTTGAAAAATGCTGTTTCTACTCCAGGAATCGGCAGCTGTGAGCCAATTCTAATAACCACCAGCATCGCGAACGTATACAGAAGTTTCTTTCTGATGTCCTTGATCTTGAATGCATTACGGAGCGTTTTTAACATATTAGTTCACCTCGCAGGTTCCACCTAAAGCCTCGATTTTGGTCTTAGCGCCTTCGCTGAAAGCATCTACCTTTACTGTAAGCTTTTTGGTTAATTCTCCGTTTCCAAGGATCTTAACACCATCGCGCGGATTCTTAACAATGCCGCTCTCCAACAGAGTCTCAACTGTAACAACAGTATCGTTTTCGAACTGCTCTAAAGCACTAACATTGATTCCAATGATAGTCTTGGTATTTCTGTTTGTGAAGCCTCTCTTAGGAATACGTCTGTATAAAGGCATCTGACCGCCTTCAAACCCTGGTCTCGGAGCACCAGAACGAGCTTTCTGTCCTTTATGGCCCTTACCTGCAGTCTTACCGTTTCCTGAACCATGGCCACGGCCTCTTCTGAAGCTATCGCTGTGTTTGGATCCTAATGCAGGCTGTAAATTTGATAATTCCATCGTTTGCACCTCCTTACTGTTTTCCTTAAATTTCTTCAACTTTTACTAAATGTCTTACATTCTGGATCATGCCTCTTACAGCACCGTTATCCGGCATCTCAACTGTCTTATGAAGCTTCTTTAAGCCTAAAGCTTCAACGGTAGCTTTCTGTTTCGGAACTGCGCCGATCGGGGATTTCACCAATGTGATTTTTAATTTATCTGCCATTTTCTTATCCTCCTTAGCCTAAAATCTCTTCTACAGATTTGCCGCGAAGCTTTGCAACTTCCTCAGGAGTCTTTATCTGAGTCAATCCTTCGATTGTAGCCAAAACTACGTTTGTCTTGTTGTTGGATCCTAAAGATTTTGTACGGATATTCTTAATTCCCGCAAGCTCCACTACCGCACGGGCAGGACCGCCTGCGATGATACCGGTACCTTCCGGAGCCTTCTTAAGAAGTACAGATGCGCTTCCGAATCTTCCGGTTAAATCATGAGGAATGCTACTGTTCTCATCAATCGGAACAGTTACCATATTCTTAACTGCAGCCTCTTTACCCTTACGGATTGCTTCCGGAACTTCGCCGGCTTTGCCAAGGCCTGCACCTACGTGGCCATTGCCATCGCCTACGACTACTAAAGCAGAGAATCTCATAGTACGTCCGCCTTTTACGGTTTTCGATACTCGCTTGATAGCAACTACTTTGTCGTTTAATTCTAACTGACTTGCATCAATAATTGTATGTTTCAACGCCCTATTCTCCTCTCTACTAGAATTCCAGACCAGCTTCTCTGGCTGCGTCTGCTAATGCCTGAATCTTGCCCTGATATATGAAGCCGCCTCTGTCAAATACAACTTCCTTGATTCCCTTTTCGAGAGCCTTCTTGGCAACTACTGTACCTACATATGCTGCAGCATCAACGTTGTTAGTTTTCTCTAATTCAGCCTTTACTTCCTTATCAACTGTAGAAGCTGAGACTAAAGTTTTACCAACTGTATCGTCAATAATTTGAGCATACATATGATTATTACTTCTGAACACAGCTAAACGCGGTCTTTCTGCAGTGCCTGCAAAACGATTACGTAATCTGGTGTGCTTCTTCACGCGAACTTCGCTTCTTGACTGTTTGCTAACCATTTTTACACTCTCCTTAAATTATTTCTTACCAGTCTTACCAACTTTACGTCTGATAACTTCATCAGCATATTTGATACCTTTGCCCTTATACGGCTCAGGTCTTCTCTTGTCTCTGATTTCAGCAGCGTACTGGCCTACTTTTTCTTTATCGATACCTTTTACAATGATGACGTTCTGGCCTTCCATTGTGGACTCCAGACCTTCCGGATCTTCCATCTCAACCGGATGAGAATAACCGAGGGAAAGAACAAGCTTCTTACCCTGCTTCTGAGCTCTGTAACCTACACCATTGATTTCCAGTTTCTTCTCGTAACCAGCGGTTACGCCAACGATCATGTTGTTGATCAGTGTTCTTGTCAGACCGTGTAAAGATTTCATCTTCTTTAAATCACTGGGTCTTGTAACGATGATCTGGCCATCTTCTTCTTTGATGGACATCTCAGCCGGTAATACTCTTTCCAGAGTTCCCTTTGGACCTTTTACAGTCACTTTATTATTTTCTGCGATTGTGACAGTAACGCCTGCCGGAATCGCGATAGGCATTCTTCCTATACGTGACATGCCGTGTACCTCCTTAAATTTTCGGAAAAAGCGTCTGCGCCTCTTCTGTTTTCAGTAGTTCTTAAATTACCAAACAAATGCCAGCACTTCTCCGCCTACGCCGAGTTCGCGTGCTGCCTTATCGGTTACAACGCCCTGGTTTGTGGAGATGATAGCTATTCCTAAACCACCCAGAACCTTCGGTAACTCTTCCTTGTTTGCGTATACACGTAAACCAGGCTTGGAGATTCTCTTGATACCTGTGATGATTTTTTCGTTCTTGTCTTTGCCGTATTTTAAGGTGATTCTGATTGTCTGGAATGCACCGTCTTCTACGAGATCATATTTCTTAATGTAGCCCTCTTTTACAAGGATATCAGCAATAGCTAATTTCATCTTGGATGAAGGTACATCTACTGTATCGTGTTTGGCAGTATTTGCATTACGAATTCTTGTAAGCATATCTGCGATTGGATCGCTCATTGTCATTTTGAATTGCCTCCTTCCTTATTTTACCAGCTTGCTTTCTTAACGCCTGGGATCTGACCCTTGTATGCTAATTCACGGAAGCAGATTCTGCAGATACCGTATTTTCTTAAATAAGCATGTGGACGTCCACAGATTCTGCAACGGTTGTATTCTCTGCTGGAGAATTTTGCAGGTCTCTGCTGTTTAATCTTCATTGAAGTCTTTGCCATGGAATATTCCTCCTGTTATTTTGCAAATGGCATATTGAATAATGTCAAAAGTTCACGGGCTTCTTCATCGGTCTTAGCGGTAGTAACGAAAATGATGTCCATACCTCTGACCTTGTCAACTTTATCGTACTCAATTTCAGGGAAAATAAGCTGTTCCTTGATACCAAGGGCATAGTTTCCTCTGCCGTCAAAAGCGTTAGGATTAACACCCCTGAAGTCACGTACACGAGGTAATGCAAGATTGATCAGACGATCTGCAAACTCATACATTCTCTCACCGCGTAATGTAACCTTACAGCCGATTGGCATGCCTTCTCTGAGTTTGAAGTTAGCAATAGATTTCTTTGCCTTTGTTAAGACTGCCTTCTGTCCGGAGATGATTTCTAAGTCTCTGACTGCAGAGTCTAAAACCTTGGCATTTTCCTTTGCTTCGCCAACACCCATGTTGATGACGATCTTATCTAACTTCGGCACTTCCATGATGTTCTTATAACCGAATTTCTTAATCATAGCTTCTACGATTTCGCTCTGATATGTTTCTTTTAATCTAGCCAATTTTTATTCCTCCTCTCCGAATTAGTCAATCGCTTTTCCGGTTGTTTTGGCAACACGGACTTTTTTGCCGTCTTTTACTTCGAAGCCGACTCTGGTTGCTTTTCCGTCTACAACAAGCATTACGTTGGAGATATCAAGCGCAGCTTCTTTCTGAACAATACCACCCTGTGGGTTGCCAGGGCCTGGCTTTACATGCTTTGTAATCATGTTGCAGCCTTCAACCAGAACTTTGTTGTTCTTTGTATCTACATGAAGAACTTTGCCCTGTTTATCTCTATCTTTTCCTGCGATAACCTTTACCAGGTCATCTCTCTTAATTTTATGCACAGTCGACACCTCCCTATAATACTTCTGGAGCTAAAGAAACAATCTTCATGAACTGTTTCTCTCTTAATTCTCTTGCAACCGGTCCAAAGATACGAGTTCCTCTCGGAGTCTTGTCATCTTTGATTATTACTGCAGCGTTCTCATCGAACCTGATATAAGAACCGTCTTTGCGGCGGGCACCTTTTACAGTACGCACAACAACGGCCTTTACTACGTCACCTTTCTTTACAACACCGCCTGGTGTTGCATCCTTAACGGTAGCGACGATAATATCACCAATATTAGCATATCTTCTTGTAGAGCCGCCCATAACACGGATACACAGTAATTCTTTCGCACCGGTATTGTCGGCAACCTTTAACCTGGTCTCCTGCTGAATCATGCCTGTTACTCCTTCCTGGAAATAATTTATTTCGCTTTCTCGATAATCTCAACAAGTCTCCATCTCTTGTCCTTGGACAGCGGTCTTGTTTCCATTACTTTTACTGTATCGCCCATGTTGCATTCGTTGTTTTCGTCATGAGCTTTTAATTTATACGTTCTCTTTACGATCTTGCCGTATAAAGGATGTTTTACATGGTCTACGATAGCCACAACGATGGTCTTATCCATCTTATTGCTGACTACCTTGCCCGTACGGGTTTTTCTTAAATTTCTTTCCACGCTACGTTACTCCTTTCAATGTTACACACGGTCGTGTGTGTCATACTGAGATGAAAAATATCTACTTAAGCCAGTCTAGCCTTCTCTGTCATAACAGTCTGGATTCTGGCAATGTTCTTACGAACTTCTTTGATTCTGCTGGTGTTATCCAGCTGATTCGTTGCGTTCTGGAATCTCAAGTTAAAGAGCTCCTTCTTTGCAGCTACTAATTCTTCGTTCAGCTCTGTGACTGATTTTGCCTTTAATTCTTCTACATATTTATTCATTTTCACTGTTATCACCGCCTTCTAAATCTGCTTTAGCAGCAATCTTACATCTGCATGGTAACTTGTGCATAGCAAGACGTAAAGCTTCACGAGCCAGGTCTTCAGGTACTCCAGCGATTTCAAATAATACACGGCCTGGTTTTACTACTGCTACCCAGTATTCCAGAGCGCCCTTACCGGAACCCATACGGGTTTCTGCTGGCTTTGCTGTTACAGGTTTATCCGGGAAAATCTTGATCCAGACTTTACCACCACGCTTAATGTAACGGGTCATGGCAACACGGGCTGCCTCGATCTGGTTCGATTTGATCCAACATGGCTCTAAAGCGACTAAACCGTATTCACCATTGCTGATTGTATTGCCTCTTAAAGCCTTACCAGCCATGGATCCACGGAACTGTTTACGACGTTTAACTCTCTTAGGCATTAACATTATTTACCGCTCCCTTCCCTATTTCCTTTAGTTGGAAGTATTTCGCCTTTGTAGATCCATACCTTAACGCCAACTTTGCCGTAGGTAGTATTTGCTTCAGCGAAACCATAGTCAATATCTGCTCTTAATGTCTGTAACGGAATCGTTCCCTCGCTGTAGAACTCTGTACGAGCCATATCAGCGCCGCCAAGACGACCTGCGACTGCAGTCTTGATGCCTTTGATTCCTGACTTCATGGAACGGCCCATAGTGGACTTCATAGCACGACGGAAGGAAACACGGTTCTCTAACTGCTGTGCGATGGATTCAGCTACTAACTGAGCGTCTTTGTCAGGTCTCTTAACTTCTTTGATGTCAACAAATAATTTCTTATCTGTCATCTTCTGAACTTCTGCTTTTAATTTCTCAATTTCAGAACCACCCTTACCGATAACGACACCCGGTTTTGCAGTGTGGATAATAATTTTAACACGGTCAGACGCTCTTTCAATCTCGATATCAGATACGCCGGCACTGTATAATCTCTTCTTCAGGTATGTTCTGATCTTGTAGTCTTCTACTAAATTGTCTGCAAAGTCAGCTTCTGCATACCACTTGGAATCCCAGTCTTTAATAACACCGACTCTTAAGCCGTGTGGATTAACTTTCTGTCCCATTATTTGCCTCCTTATCTTTCATTAAGCACGATGGTGATGTGGCTCATTCTCTTCTCGATTCTATAAGCGCGGCCCTGTGCCCTCGGTTTTACTCTCTTCATTGTCGGTCCTTTGTTTGCGTAGCATTCTTCTACGTAAAGTTTGGACGGATCCATACCGTTGTTATTCTCAGCATTCGCAATCGCTGATTTTAATAACTTTTCTATTAAAGTAGAAGCATATCTGGGATTGTAAGTTACAATACCAAGTGCTGCCTGTGCATCTTTGCCTCTGATGGCGTCTAATACGAAGCATGCCTTCTGAACAGAAACTCTGGCATAAGATAACTTTGCTGACGGTCTTGTGTCCTTCTGAGCATTTCTTTCTCTCTTAATTTGGGTTCTATGTCCCTTAGCCATTGGTGAAGCCTCCTTTCAACTAATCAATCTATTACTTACGTCCGGATTTCTTCTCGTCTTTGCCATGACCTCTGTAGGTTCTGGTTGCAACGAATTCACCGAGTTTATGTCCAACCATATCTTCTGTAACATATACCGGAACGTGCTTTCTTCCATCATGAACTGCAATTGTGTGTCCAACCATCTGTGGGAAGATGGTAGAACGACGGGACCAGGTCTTAATTACCTGATGCTGTCCTGCTGTGTTCATAGCATCAATTTTTTTCAGTAAAGACGCATCCGCGAATGGTCCTTTTTTCAGTGAGCGAGCCATAGGTTCTAACCTCCTTCAATTATTTAATGGTCTTTCCATCTCTTCTTCTAACGATTAACTTGTTAGACTGCTTGTTTTTCTTTCTGGTCTTTAAACCAAGAGCAGGTTTGCCCCATGGTGTACACGGACCTGGACGGCCGATACCGGTCTTTCCTTCACCACCACCGTGTGGATGGTCGTTCGGGTTCATAACGGAACCACGTACAGTAGGTCTGAAGCCCATATGGCGCTTTCTACCAGCTTTACCAATGTTGATAAGGGAGTGATCTCCGTTGCCTACAACGCCGATTGTAGCTCTGCAGTTGATCGGAACCATTCTCATCTCGCCTGAAGGTAATCTTAAGGTTGCATACTTGCCTTCTTTAGCCATTAACTGAGCAGAGTTTCCAGCGGAACGAACCAGCTGACCGCCCTTGCCCGGATAAAGTTCGATGTTGTGTACCTGTGTACCAACCGGGATCTGGCCTAATGGTAAACAGTTACCAATTCTTGCCTCTGCATTCTCGCCGCTCATGATCTTCATGCCGTCTGTCAAACCAGCCGGTGCGAGGATATAAGACTTTGTACCATCTGTATAGCAGATTAAAGCGATGTTAGCAGTTCTGTTCGGATCGTACTCGATGCCGATTACAGTTGCCGGAATGCCATCTTTGGAGTTTCTCTTGAAATCGATGATTCTATATTTTCTCTTAGCACCGCCGCCGCGATGTCTAACAGTGATCTTACCCTGATTGTTACGACCAGCCTGCTTGTTCATTGTAGCGCTGATTAAGGACTTCTCTGGAGTTGTCTTTGTAATCTCGCTGAAATCAGAACCAGTCATATGTCTTCTGGAAGGGGTATATGGGTTATACTTTTTGATTCCCATGTTGTAACTCTCCTTTCTTGCTAAAAGCACTTATACATGAGCCTCTGTTATCATGGCCCGCAAATGCTTCAACGCCGCCTGGCGTTTCATTTTATCGTGATATAATGTTCATCACATAGTTTAGGACCAATACTGCCGTAACGGCGAATATCCTACAGTCCTTCGAAGATTTCGATATCCTTGCTGTCAGCAGTAAGCTGAACGATCGCTTTCTTCGTCTTAGCTGTCTTACCGAAGGTCATTCCTCTTCTCTTGGTCTTTCCTTCTAAGTTCATGGTGTTCACGCTGGCAACCTTGGTTCCCGGGAACATCTTCTCGACAGCTTCTTTGATCATGGCCTTGTTTGCATCCGGATGAACAGTGAAAGTATATTTCTTGGACGCCATAGCGTTCATGCTCTTCTCGGTTACGATCGGCTTCTGGATTACGTCAAAATATTTAATATCTGCCATTATGCGTACACCTCCTCGATTGCTGCAACAGCAGTCTTGGTAGCAACAACTGTGTTATATTTTAAGATATCGTATACATTGATCGTGTTAACAAAAGCAGTCTTAACAGCCGGAATATTCCTTGCGGACTTCACTGCGTTTGCGCTGTCATCGCCAACAACAACAAGTGCTCTGGATACCTTTAAATTATTCAATACGTTCTGGAACTTCTTTGTCTTGATTTCGTCAAACTTTAACTCGTCAACAACGATGAACTTGTTCTCGTTCACTCTGCTTGTAAGGGCAGACTTTAACGCAAGCTTTCTTTCCTTCTTGTTCAGTTTGATCGTGTAATCTCTTGGTGTTGGAGCAAATACTACTCCGCCGCCTGTCCACTGTGGAGATCTTGTTGAACCCTGTCTTGCATGACCGGTTCCTTTCTGCTTCCACGGTTTTCTTCCGCCGCCGGATACTTCAGAGCGAGTTTTCGCTTTCTGTGTGCCCTGGCGCTTATTAGCAAGCTGGCTGACAACTGCTAAGTGTACAAGGTGCTCATTTACATTCACACCAAACACAGCATCGTTTAACTCTAATGTGCCAACTTCATTACCTTCCATATTGTAAACAGATACGTTTGCCATCTGTGTGTTCCTCCTTTCTTATAAAAGCATTAAACTGCTGCTTTTACTGTTTCCTTGATTGTTACTAAGGACTTCTTCGGTCCTGGTACAGCGCCCTTAACCAGAATTAAGTTGTTCTCTGCGTCGATCTTAACGATCTCGAGATTCTGGATTGTTACGCGCTTGTTACCCATCTGTCCAGGCATCTTTTTGCCCTTGAATACCTTGCTCGGGTCAGAACAGGAACCGTTGGAACCTGCATGACGATGGAATTTGGAACCGTGAGCCATAGGTCCTCTGGACTGTCCGTGTCTCTTAATAGCACCCTGGAAACCTTTACCTTTGGAGATTGCGGTTGCGTCGATCTTATCGCCTGCAGCGAAGATGTCTGCTTTGATTTCGTCCTTAACGGAATACTCGGAAGCATTCTCGAACTTGAACTCTCTTACGTATCTCTTGTAAGATACACCGGCCTTATCAAAATGGCCCTTAAGCGGCTTGCTTACAAGTTTTGCTCTCTTGTCAACAAAACCAACCTGTACTGCATTGTAACCGTCGTTCTCAGCTGTCTTAACCTGTGTTACTACACACGGGCCGGCTAAAAGAACTGTTACTGGAGTTAATACTCCGTCCTCATTGAAGATCTGTGTCATTCCGACTTTGGTAGCTAATATACCCTTCTTCATGTTTTTACCTCCTGTTTGTTAATTCTACAGCGGATTGCCGGGATTAAAGATCCCTTCTGCAATCATCCTAGAACAGTCCAATATAAGTGGAACACTATGAGTCCCTCTCACCGAGGTCCGGCGGAATGGTGTGTTGCTTCTATATCTAAACCCTTCAGGATATTACCTTATTAATTGATGCGATGAAGAAAAATTATTTGTTCTTCATCTTGATATCAATGTATACACCGGCCGGCATTTCCAGTCTGGATAATGCGTCCACAGTCTTCTGACTTGGTGTAATGATATCGATGAGTCTCTTGTGCGTTCTCTGCTCGAACTGCTCTCTGGAATCTTTGTACTTGTGAACTGCACGTAAGATAGTTACCACTTCTTTCTTCGTTGGTAACGGCACCGGTCCGCTCACCTGTGATCCTGTTTTTTTCACAGTGTCGATGATTTTGCTTGCAGACTGATCAACTAACTGATGATCGTACGCCTTTAATGTGATTCTCATTACTTGACTTGCCATAAAAAAAGTCGCCTCCTTTTCGCACTTTTACTTCAGTACGACAAGCGGTGACTGTACACTTCTCCGTGTGTGTCCTACGGATTTACACACGTTGTTTCTACCTTTCGTAGACATCTTTGATTCGTACAGTGACTTGTCGCCAGTTTCCTAACTTGACATTCGCTCCACGGAAAACCTGCCTCTTGGACAGCAACCTCACGCTTCACAGCTATCATGCCACAGCCTTTACAGGATAGCACACTTTTTTTTACATTGCAAGCATTTTTTTCTTTATTTCTTAATTTTTTTTATTCGATGGCTGATCTGCCGCTTTTGAGGGGTTTTACAGTGTTTCTTCCTATTAGTAATAGCTATTTTATAATCGTTCTGAGGAGACAGTGAAAAATACAAAAGCAGGATCAGAACCATCCCTTTGGCTCCAATCCTGCTTCCCTGTCATTCTTCTTAAATTTTTTATTCTTTCCAAACCGGTTCAATCGGATCCCGGTAGCTCCCGGAGGCGTCTTCGTCATCCACCTTCGTAAGCGATCCGCTGCTGCTCGTCTTGTACTTCACACCGTCCGCGTTCTTGACCGTCGTGTTCTTAGCCACCTTGCCCGATGCATTCACCACATAGGTCGTGTAGCTGTTTCCGGCCGGGATGGTAATCGGCTCATATCTGACGCCGTCCTCCGCCCGCTGCAGCTTGCCCATGTAATAGAGGTATCCGTCTTTAACGCCGGTATAGCCGCGGCCGCTGTCGCTGAAGTAATACGTCTCTTCATCGCCGTCGCCCTCGGTAACCTTGATCTTTCCCTTCTGCATGGTACTCGTCTTCTTGTCACCAAAATAATAGGAGGTATACTCTGAAGTACTTCCAATCCGAACCTTCTGAAGACCGTAGACCGGATTCCCTCTGTCATTGAACAGATACGTCTTTCCGTTGATCTTTGTTAAGTTCTGTGTTGTGGCCTCTCCTTCCTTCGGTCCTGCCTTTGGCGTTCCGTTGCTGGAAAAATAAAACCATTCTACATCACCTTCGTATCCGCTTAAATCCTCCGGCGGTTCGATCGAATACCAGCCGGTCCTTAACTTTCCGCTGGAATCGTAATACTTATAATTCTGAATGTCATAATCTGCGTTATCAACCCCGACATTCTTCCAGCCTGTCTGAAGCGCGCCGTCCGAATCGAAGCAGTACGCTACGCCGTCAATCTTATAAGTACCGTAATCTCCGCTGGTTTCCTTCGGCATATACTTTTTGCCGCTGTCACTGAAATAATACCAGCGCTTTCCGTCGTCATCCTCGTCTCCAGGGGACACACGGTCCGGATCGTAATCACTGTCCGGCGGAAACAGCTTCTGCCAGCCTGTCCTCATTACGCCATCCGTACCACAGTAGTACATGTTATCCAGAACCCATCCAGTCTGCATCTCACCGTTAGAATCGAAATAATACCATTTATTATTAATCTTGGACCAGTTGTCCATAATCGCTTTTCCGCTGCTTCCGAAGTAATACCACTTATACTCGGAGCTGCCGGACTCCTGAAACTTCATCCACTTATCCGTTACCAGAATCCCGTTAGAATCCATATAATAAGTATTATCTACCCATGTATTGACGGCCATTTCGCCATTGCCGTTCAAATATCTCCATAAGTTGTCCGCGCCTTTTTTCCACACATTGGTCACTTTATATCCGTTGGAATCATAGTATGACCAGGTGTTTCCGGACTGCGCCCATCCCTCCGCTGCCCATGCGCTCATGGTGGCAGTTCCTAATGTCAGTACCGCAGCAACTGCCAGCACAACGAAACCTTTTTTCTTCATATTGTCACTCCTTACAGGATTCTCCTTTTTACACTATTCATTGTAGCAATTTATCTGAAATTATTCAACTATTATTATCTTTCAATTCTATTACGATGCCATTTCTTTTTTATATCGTATAAAAGAAGGATTATGATATTAAATATCTGTTTTTCATCGAATATCTGTTTGTATTTTACTCATTCTAAAATTTTTTAGTATCAGAATAGTATCACAGAAGTGTGTACTTTCCATATTCTTCCACTACCATTCTGTCCTCGTAGGTGTATATTTAGCCTAAGGGGATGATGATATGAAAGGGAAAAGAAGATCTATTTTTAAGCGAATAAGATATTTTCTAACACGGCAAGTAAGACTGGACGCTCGGCAGCTAGATTTTATGCAGGAGCACCCAGAGATCGCATCAGACGGAGATCTCGAAGCACCACCAGGAGAATTTCAGAAGATTATGGAGGAGATGGAACGAAGAGGTATCAAACCTGCTGTCAAAAGGCAACTCAAGTTGAAACGTCTACTTGAAAAACTATTCAAAAGAAATAGCCACTGACTTCGGCCAGTGGCATTTTTTAACTATTGTTTTTCGAACATTTGTTTGCTATGATAAAAGAAAAAAGGAGATAGTAAAATGGCAAGTATATGCACCCTGGCTGAAGACATTAATCAGTGCCAGTACTATTATAAGGAAACTTGCGGCTGTGGGAAACCAGAGCAGAAGTGCCTCTTTCTCGAGATTGAACCACAAAAGGCAAAACCAGAGCAGATGGAGCGCCGGGTGAAGTGGTACGAGAAATACTATGAGTAACGATAGGACGGCAGGGCGGAGCTAATGGGGTGGCTACCGCCCTGCTGATTAATGAGCATACTTATATAACGTTTTGTGGATTGTATTGTGATGCAAAGGCGGATAAAAGGGCGGTAATTCACCCTATTATTTTGATTTCCCCTTAATACCAATCAAGGTATATACTTACTAAGACAATTTAAACATTTCAAAAGTAGAATTAGGGCTTCCTGAAGTTACTTGTAAAAATTTGTACTCCAGATAAATCAACAGATTAACTTGCTTATCAATTAGATACTCCAAATCTTTGTCAGAACATGTAATAATCAATTGTTGTTTTAAATTGACACTATGTGTCAAATAATGCTCTCTGGAAATTGTAAAACATGTTCGAGTCGCGTCTAACCGACCAAACACTATTCCTACCTTAGCAGCATTTGTATCCATAATACTTAATAACTTGTTACAATAAGTGTTATCGGGTTTTTTCTTGGGTTCATTTTTACATTCAATAATAAAATAAGGTGCAAGATAGTCAAATACCGACAGCGTCATTGGTTTGATTCCACATAATGCTGTACAATCAAACTGGTTTGTTTGCGTCTTTACGTCATTTGTACATTTTACTCCCCTAATATTGTTGAAAATTTCTTTAATAAGCATTTCTAGGGCTTTCCCCTTTGCTGTTGTATCATCTCCATAATCCAAATCCAGTTTATTCCTCAATTCATGAAATTTCTGGTATGCTGACTCACTCGGATTATAGAAAGATTCATAAATCGTATTTATATCATGAGAAAGCGAGTCAGCCATTGTAAAATTTACAGTAATACCTTCCCCTTGATTTAGCCTCTTCTCTATAGCCTCCTTAATTTCTCCTTCTGTAACATCGGGTAATTGGATTACCTTATATGCTACATAAATATCAGCTGCCGAAATATGTTTATCCTCCTCACAGTCGTCACAATACATTGGTTCTAGTAATGCTTCAGCTATTTCTCCTTTTGATAGCACACTAAGAGTATTGTCACAATCTGGACACTTAGCAAGATAATGTTTTTCAAGAATCTTCTGTTTCTCTGCATATTTCAGAATAGATTCTGCTAAGGAATAGCTTACCCCCAGTCTGGCGGATACTGCTGATGCTGTTATATTCCTCTTACTCTGTCTAGGCAGAGTTGCAAGCCAATAGTCGAAGTTTTCTACGAAATCAGGATTCAGGATATCAATAATTGTCGAAAATTGCTTGTAGAACATTTTGTATATCAGCCTCCTCTGCATATTGCAACGTCTTTACATATCCATAATTTTTTTGGGTTCCGAACTGAACTTCCAGTTGCCTTATATTTCCTGTTAAATATTTTTCATCATTGCGTTTAAAAACCATATTTAATTTTTTACACTTTTTCCCCTTTATAACGGATTTCTTACTATCAAAAAAAGCTTCTGTACACTGTAAAGGTATCGACTTTTCTGATTTTGTATCAATACTGGTTAAATCTAACTCATCATCGGAACTTATTTTAATAAGATATGCTTTTCTATCTTGTTTAAACACATTTTCATTATCTCCATTTATTGAAATATATTTCTCTACCAATATTCTCGTGTCTACTAAAGCCTTTTCCTTATTACGAATATCCAATGATAAATCGCCAAATAATTGATTGACAAAACTAAATATTAAACCATTCTGTGTATCAATTTTTTCCTCAACATCTGCGGGAGTAAAAGAATATTGCTCGTATAATTTATAAAGCATCTGTGAATTTTCATTCTTGACTTTTTGTTTGTCCCTTTCAGTTGTAAACTCAAATATATTGATTATCTGATCGATTGCGGCCACTGCAACTGCCATAGTATTTATTCTTGAAATACCTAAAAGCATTGGATTATTTGCATCATATGGATATAATGTAGATTTAGCCTTTGCTCTGCTGATAACAAACCCTTCATTTAAATATACTTCTATAAATATGGGAAATACTGTAGTCTCTCCATTTTTTCCTTCTTCACCGCACAGATACAATTGGGAAAAAGTGAATTCTATCTTCTGAATTTCGCCCTCGTCCATATAAAAATGATAATCAATCATTTTCCATTCTTCTGAATTTCTGTATGCTAATACATTTTGTCTAGGGCATTCTGGAAAAGCCTCTTTTATCATTGCCTCTACAACTGAAACATCTCTATGCCGTTCCCCAATCCCATGAATTTTTCTATAACAGATCTCCTTGCTTCCCTCTTTAACAATCTTCAAAAGCCACTTACAGACAATTGCTTTATTTTCCTCACTTATTTCAGAAAATCTTTCAATTGAATTAATATAATCCGCTCGTGTACTTACCAATTCCAGGTTATGTTCTTTTAAAAATCTGCGCATAATCGGGTTCTGTAAATAGTTATCCCGATCCAAAAAACTTGGGATTTTCATAGTTTGTCCTCCGTATTGTAAAATAATACCATATAATAAACTATACCATATTTTCATCAGGAGTTCATCTTATTTTGATCCAAAATTATTTTTTTATTTGAACAGATGGTTCTCATTTATCACCTCCTATTCCCCTGCCAGTCCCGGCCACCGCAGTGCACCATCCTGATCTGGCGTCAGCACCACCGGCTCCACGATCATGCGTCCGGCGTTATCCATGATGTACCACTTGCCGTCCACTGTCACCTGGCCCGTACACATGGCTCCATCGTTCCCCAGATAGTACCAGGCTTCCTTATACCGGTACCAGGTGTTACGGACCATCATGCCGGCGCCGTCAAACCAATACCAGTCCTGGCCGTCCTTGTACCATGCATTACGCACCGGCTCCCTGGTATCGCCATTGTAAAATTTCCAGCCGCCATCTTCCTGGCTCCAGCCTGACTTTTTCGGCTGCTCTACTGGATCCTCCGGATAATCCACCATAACATACCCAAGAATACTACTATCCCCCAGCTGATAGGACTTATTGCAGACCATGCCGCCATTACGTACCACCGCGGTCCCGTTGCTGGTATTGCCCTCGTTGGTGTAGATTCTACCGCCGGTCACTCTGGTGACCAATGCGATATGGCTCTGGCGGAAGATTACGCGGTATCCGGGCTTAGGAGTTGCTCCGGCCGCCAGCCATCTGCCTGTGGCTTTGGCACGATCCCGGACTGCGAAGCAGTTATAGAACTGCGGCCCGAGCGTTTTAAGCGCCTGCTCCTTTCCTACCGTCTTGACCTCCAGCCACATCTGATAGACTGCGCACCAGGCGTCTCCACAATAGCCAGGAAGGCCCATAGCGGTTAAGTCCCGGGCGTACTTCGTATGATTGCCATTACCGGCTGTAGGGCCGACCATGGCGTCTAAATCCTTGTCGTTATTCTTCTCGGTATAGCCGGTCTGGCTCTCTGCTAGAGCAAGAAGCTTGTCCAATGTTTTACTCATAAATAACCTCCAATCAAAAAGAGGCCCAGGATCACCCAGGCCCCAAAATCTTGTGACGTCACAAGTTGTGATATTACAACTTTTTGCGATCTCGCAGCAGCTCCGGCGCTCACACTGCCGGCGGGAGTTTCGACCGTCGAAACTATTTCTCACCCGTATCTGCTCCGGCGCTGATAAGCTTTTCTGTAATCGCTAAACCCTTAATCAGGAAATCAGGAACATTAATGCCGTATTCCACCAGATTCTCCAGAATACTGCGGATCTCGTTGATAAGAAGCGTTGCCAGGGTGAACCACCCCAGAAGCGCCAGGAAGCTTAAATTGACCCCCAGTAAATCTTGTCCCAGATGGATAAACAGTTCTGGAATCATGAATGCCACCAGAATAATAATCCAGTATCCAACTTTCTTGACAATCCCTACAATCCCGATACCGCTTGACTCCTTATGCGTCTTCCTGGCCTTCGCCCAGCCGGTTATGTAGTCTAAGATATTACAAAGCAGATACCCGGCAAAGACATACCAGTAAACGCCGAATAACGCAGTTAATAGTGTTACAGCTGCGCCTACGGCAGCGTTGTACTTATCAATAAATTTCATGTCTTGTCCTCCTTATATGGTTGGTGTTTCTGGGTTTTCGGGTTCTGGTGTCGACTCTACCGGCGGTGCGTACACCGTCTCAGCCAGCAGAGCAAGTTCAGTCATCTGCTCCGCAGAGAGCATGTTGAAGGCGAAATATACGCCCAGCTTGTCCGTGGCCTCCTCTTTGGTTGCATAATACTTTTTGCTGATAAGACTGCTCATCAACGTGTAAATCACTGTGTTACTCATAATCTCATACCTCCTGTAAAAGTTTAGTTGTCTGGTTATCTACAATAGCCGCCTGCGTCGCTGTCGGCAGGGCTGCTACTATTGTCGCTATCTGGTTGTCGGTGTACTCTTTGGCCGCCTCATAGCACTGCTCCAGCGCCTTGTGGGTGTCCTTGACGTAGTCCAGAGTCACCGTAGGGGCCGGGCCGCCCGCGGTGATCGTCAAGTGTGTTGTGCCTGCGTAGGTCGTCAGGGCGTTGAGGGCCTGCTGGGTGGCGGAGGGGAAAGGCTCCCAGGTAGGGGTGGCAAGGGGATAGAGGGTGATTGCATCGGCTATAAATTCCCTAAATGCTTCGATCGTTTCGAAATCAGGGTTAAGCGTGCGAATAAAAATTTTTCCCACTTCATCTGTCGCCACATAATCGCCAATAGCGTTAAAGCTAGCACCCTTTGGACGTCTTGTATATTTAGAGCATATAACCATGCAATTTAATTTTTCGATCATATCTGTTGCATCATATACAAACCTATGTCCGGCGCTTCCTGATGCTACATTTAGCTTCCTCCATTGCCCGTTATCCACCACACCAATATACCGCTCAATCCCCCATTCCCCATCTTTGCACGCGATCCTGTCCCGGCACTCTCCGGTCCCATGTAATGGTTCTGTCAAAGTGACGGGGGCAGTTTGGCGGTCTTTGTACGGCTCCCATGGGAGCGGGGTGTCTCCGGCGTTAATCATGATATCCTTATATATTACATAATCATTTACGACGGCCGCGTCACCGATATCGGCATACAACAACAATGCCAATTTTGTAGCCATATCATTTTGAGGATCCTCTATTGTAATTGTAGTGGGAGATTTATTTACATACACCACATAGGATAATACGGATCCATTAATGTCTATCCAATACAATCGGATACCGGGTGTCAAACCGCTTTTACTCGGTATGATACTGCCGTACGATATTGTTAATGTCTTGCCAACAATATTACTTTTATCGTCCACAATAAATCCTGCATATTTTCCGCCATTAGCTCTTGTGTAAGTAATCTTAATGGCTCTTTTGTCCGTGATATCAGCTTCTGCACCTGTCCCCTGTAACGTCACAAGAGATTTGTAAAACATCTGCGCCCCTGTCACCACCAGCTCCAACGTCTGCGGATACTCCACCGACGGGCTCGGCTTGCCTCCGGTGTACGGCTCCCATGGTAAGGCTATGTCGCCTGTGTTGAGCATAGGTTTAAGTGCAACTACTTCCGATGGTATCACCGTTCCCTCCGCACCATCTTTGGCAATAAATCTAATTCTGATATATGCAGTCCCCTCTGTGACAGTAAATTTTCCGTTAGTTGGTTTAATTGACAAACTACTTTGTATTACTTTCTCTTGATTGAAATACATAACGTAATTTAAATATGACTTTAGTCCATCACCGCTTAGCACATAATCTCCGGGCTTAACTGGTATATAATCACTACGCACAAAATTAGAAGCATTATTCGTTGCTCCTGTATCCGCATTAATTCCGCCCTGTACAATCGTGTCAGCATTTAACATCTGCTTCCCCGTGCTCACCGTCCCCACGCTGATAATGTCCTGCGGGTAGTCCGGGCTGGGAGAGGGAGCGGCTCCGGTGTAGGGTTCCCAGGGGAGGGCGGTGTCTCCGGCGTTAAGCATGGGATAACAAACACTATCGGCGGTTACTCCTGATAATACTTTTATTTCTGCACGCGCCCATACATCATGGTCAATTGTAACGGTCGCGCTAGTAACATGGCCTACCTTTGCCAGCTCACCAACAAATTGACCACCCTGTGCACTTATTTCAACAAGCTGAAAATACATTTTACCAACGACCAAACCGGATAATCCCGACAGTGTATACTGCCCCGCCTGAAGCAGGATTTCCGCAACCGTAAATGTAATAGCGGCTGTTGCGGTTCCCGTTATGGAAATTCCACCGTCCGTCTGTGTTTTCACAGTGATACCGTTTTTAGTATCGTTGAATTGAGGCTGCGGTAACAACTGCGCTCCCGTCGTCACCACCTGCTCACTCTTACCTGCCACATCAAGCCCCAGCACCGGCGCCGTCCACGCGTCCTCTACGGTTACGCCGCCCTCACCTGTCGCGGTCTCTGTCAGGGCGTTGGCGTACTTGCTGTCAGACTCCCGTTTTGAGTAACCGGCAAAGGCGGCCTTCTGCGCCTCGACGTAATCCGTGACCTCCTGCTGAGTCTGCGCCGCAGCTATCTCCGATGTCTTAGCGTTGGTCTCGCTAACTTTGGCTGCCGCCGCCGCATCGACCGCTACCTGTATGCTGTCCGCTGCATCATTTGCACGCTGGGCCGCATCTCTGGCAGAGTTGCCCTGCTCCGTAGCGTACTGGGCGGCAATGTCTGCGGCTTCCGTGGAGGTTTTGACTTCTCTGAGCGCGTCCTTAAGAACCTGGAAATCGTCTGAGGAGGCCAATCGGTCTAAGTCTGTGACGGCATCTCGTACTACTACGGGAAAAGTCTGGGATCTAATGTCTCCATCATTGCCAAGAAAATACAGTTCCCCCAAATGGGTTCCCGCTACGGCAGCCATCTGGTCTGTTATTGGGGCAAGAACTGTACTTTCAGTTTCCCGCGTACACGTGGCATTGGCTAAAGTCCCGTCGGTCTTCCGGACGCTGATGTGTATCTGACATCCAAACGGGATAATCCATGGACTCTTGAATGCTACCAGAGATATACGCGCCCATCGGCTGTTCGTGTCGTACTGCTTGATCTCCAACGGATCCTTTTTCGTATCGGCCGCCATGTCAAGCGTATAGTTTTGGATTGTACCGTCCATCTTATCCCTCCTCTGTCACTGCCCGTAAGACCTCGTATTTCTCGGCATCGGTCAGGTTGCGGTATCCCTTCAGGATCTCTTCCACATCTTCCCCCTGCCCGCGCCTGATCTTAAGCGCATAGATAATTATATTTTTCGCCGCTGTACTAAGCATAGTACACACCTCCAATCACATCAGCCAGGATAAGGGACATGTCGTCGATCATGGCCTTGATTGTCTTGACCTCCTCGTGCAGATCGATACCATTGCTGTCGTACTGATAGACCGGCTGTGGACTGGCAGGATTGCTGACGTCCATGCTGGTAACTGCCGCGCCGTCTGGGATCGTGACGACCAGACCGAGGACTCCGGCGGGGACTGTATCCTGACCGTGGATTACCGACCAGATTGTGCCGGTGGCGTCGTAGATGATTAATGATTTCATAAGTTTTCTTCCTTTCTTGTCAGTTATGACGCCCAAATGCGATATACAGCGCCACGCCAACTCGCAAATTCAAAGCCGAAGAACGAGTTGATAGCCAATGTATTAAGGGCGATCGATACGGTTTGTGTTACATTTAATGTATTGTCCAGTACGACTTTGGCATATACGACTTTATTGTTGAGGTCTCTAATCGAAATATAAGAGTTGGCCTGTTTAGCTGTTTTGTGTATTTCAAAATTAACTCTTGTGTACCTGGTGAAGTCAAACGGCGCTTGCATTCCACCATAGTTAGTAACGAATGTAAGTTGTCCGCTATCAAAGTTCGGGAGATCGTACCCCTCGTATTTCGAGAATCCGACTATGTTATTACCTCTTACATACAAATCCGTCGGCATTGGTACATACCCCTCAAAAGTTCCGTCAACGTAGTTACTGCCTATCCAATACCGGTACCCCTTCTTAATCACATTCGCCGGCGGAAGTGATGCAGCTGCTATTTCCACGTTGCCTGTCATGCGTTTCCACGCCGACTGCACTGTCTGAGCATAGGTTTGCGGTGTAATCGTCACTCCCGCCATGGACTGGATCTTGCCCTGCTTTCCCAGCACGTTAATACTGTCCAGCATACAATCCGGGTTAAGTCCGATTGTGGCAGCCACCTCGTCGCGGCTCATATAGACCCACGACTTTCCAGATCCGTCTTGAATCCAGTAACCGGCGCCCATGTAATAATACAGGCCACTGTCGTTTAATCCGCATGATATACCTTTTGTTCCGGATATGTACTCCGGCATAGTCCCGGCTTTTTCTATTCCCTCATCGTTCGTAAAGGTTTTTCCCTTCCGGACATCCGCCGGCTGTGCATTCCCGGATCCCAATACAATGCGTCCGATATTTGCTGCCATCTCCTTAAATGTCGCTGTCGCCGCTGTTGCTACTCTCTTCGCAGTGATGGCTGCGGCAACAAGGGCTTTTCCATCACTGACAGATTTTTTTATCTCATTTACTTCCTCGCCAATCGTATTGAGTTCCTTCGCCCCGAAACTGTCTCCTCGCTGGGTATAATCCGTTGCGTCCTCCGGTGTAACCGTGCCGTCTCCGTTGTCTACCATGCGGAGCTTCCGGCGGGTGAAGATATCATCTTTCCAGTCTGTCTTCATAGTCCTCTTAAACCTCCTAATCTAAATGATAACCGCCGCTTGCCCTCTGCCTGGCCCTGTAAGTTATCGTGGATCAGCAGCGTGGCTGATTCCAGGCGGTTGAGCTCCTGCCAGTCGATAGTGGGGACGTTGCCGTAATAGGTCCGCTTCTGCCCCGTCCGGAACTGATACGTATGATTCCGGATTGTCTCCAGATTCTCCTCCAAGCGGTTGATCTCGGACGGATAAGGCCAGAGACTATAATTGTCTTTGTCCGGATCCACTGTGATGTCAAACTCCCGATACAACTGCGCCGCCAGATCCCGCAGATACGCCAAGTTGTTTTTGATCCGGTTGTAATCCACATAGTTAATCCTGTCCGTCTTAACCCAATTAGTTTTAGGTGTTACCCACGCCATTAACAGCCCTCCTTGCTTTCACGGTACCGGATACGGCTCCGCCGTCGTAATTGATCGTATGCTCCCCGATGTTGATTTGGAGCTTATCCACATATTGGTTCTGGAGGAATACGATATCCCCAGGATCCAGCCGGAAATCCCCACGGTAGCTGATCTCATAGTTGATATTGTTGTTCAGGTAATTTCCAGTCCACTCCGCTACCAGCTGCGCATGAGCCGCATCGTTGATTAGAGGATTAGTCCAGGTCTTACTCTGTCCAGACGGGTTAAGTCTCAGCACATAGTCAGACGGTGTCTGGAGGTATTCGCAGCCGGTGATTATCAACTCCACAGAGCCGGTAACACTGCTTAGATCCACGATCACCTTATAGGCCGTAGACTCCACAATAGATCCAATATTAACTGCATACCCGTGGCTTGCATTAAGCATCGTAGCCACATAACGGCCGCCGCCCTGCACCACGTCCTTAAACAGCTCCTTACGATCAGTGCCCTCATAGTAGTTGGTCATCTGCACCCGGAGATCCTTATACCTATCGACCTGGATACCTGTAGGCGGTTTCCGCATGTTGTGATAGTTAAGTTCATAATCGCTCACGTCCCCAAACTTAACATAGTTGACGATTACATCGTTGTTGGAGTGCGCCTGCGTAAATTCAAAAACTATGGTATCGAACTCCGGAAACTCATGTTCCACTACCATCTCGTTGCCGGTTATCCCCTGCGTATAGCTTTCCTGCAATGCACCGGCCTTATAGGTGTGTATCACCATCTCGACCGGGTGATTGCCGCCAAACTCCATAGACAGGCCGTAGTACTTCATGGCCGCTTCCAGTCGGATTGACAGCTTTGGAGGATCTGTAAATCGCCCATCATCTCCGGCCACCTGCTTGCTTATAAAACCGGTATTTAAGTAGTTGCCTCCGTCCTCTGGAAGAAAGTACATACTGCCATCTGCCACCCAGTAATCCTGTGTATACCTGGCATAATCGTACTTAACGCTCGGCAGCACAACCTCTTTAAGGTGCGAGTACTCCATGGCATCGTCCGACGTCACCGTCATGCGCTCCGGAGAGATCACCGTGGCGAATGCTGCCTTAATCCGGATCATACCCTGTCGGTCCTGGTATAAGATGCAGCGGCCTGCGTTGGCTATGATCTGTAACGCTTCTGCATGGGTGACTGCGGGCATCGGGTTGACAACCAGCACCTGCCGCAGATAATCGTCCAGTACGTAATTCCGAGGATCCACGTCTGCATCTGCCAGCACATCGACGGCCAGATCATACAACGTTGTGGTGCCATGCCTCCCCCGGTAATACGTCCCGTTGAGGTTTGCGACTGCATCACGCGCCCCGAAGCTCATGCGGTCGTCGTCGGCCTTCCACGTGTCCAGGTATAGCTTCGCTCCGTCCAGCCACTCGATGGAGCCGTCCGCCAGTGTCACGCCGTACTTGATCTCGACCTCCTGGCCGATCTCCAGATAATATAGGGCGCTGTCGCGGTTCTCGGTGTCAAACTTCCGGCCCTTGTTTTCCACGGTCAGGGATAGGTCTATGGTCGGCAGCTCCTCCGAAATCTGCGACAGATACTCCTTTTTACTGCTCGAGGTAATCTGTCTGCTCTTAAAGTAGATACCAACACCCATGGATATTTTAAAAATCCGGAGCCGCCCCTGGCCGTTGACCATGGCGTGAGGGACGATCCGGATGTACGTAGCGTCCTCGAAAATCTCCTCGGTTATGTATACCCGGCTGCTGTTTCCGATGACATTCAGCGTCTTATTGTCTGACACAACGTCAAAGTCAACCGGGAAGTAATCCGAAAAATCTATAGTCAGCCCCCGGATATCATAGGGGCCGCCGTGGTAATCGATCTGGATTGCCCCCAGCAGCTCCCGGCTGACCGCCCCCTGGTTGAAATAGGGGCTGCCGTCCTCTGGCAGGAATAACATGGAGCCATCGGCCCGCCAGAAGTCTTGTTCGTAAGTCGCGTACATGTACTCTGGGTCGTAGTTGTCCAACAGCTTCCGGGTGTTCGAGAACTCCGTACACTGGCCCGGATCCACGGAAGAGTTATTCTGTGCTGCCTGGTTGATAACACCGATGGTGACGTCCATGTACATCTGATCTCTGGTCTGCTTTGTCTGTGTCTCTTTATAGGCTCTGCTTACCGCCTGCATCAGTCAATCACCCCGCAATCCACCAGATTGACCTTGCACACCTTATACCGGGTGGGCCGGCCGTCACTGTCATATTCACACGGCGTACCGGTCCGGTTGCCCGGGTACATCTGGATTGTAATCCAGCCATCGTGTACCATGTCGGGGATCCGGGCCGTCACTACGAACTCCGAAAACGCCTGTAACATCTCCGCCCACGTAGCTGCGTCCAGATAGGACCATTGCAGGTTATCCACCTTGTACTGATCCCTACCGACGCGGTCCCCGATAAACTCGCCGAGGGCATTTTTACCATCGCTCACGTTCGTGGCGACAATTAAGTCGGCCATGTTGTCGGGAGGCGGAAACTCCCGACCGTTGATTGTAATAAAAGCCACGTCTCCACCTCCTTATCCAAACGAAAAGCCTGACCGTTTTTCGAGATCCTTAAGCTTCTGTCGGATCTCACGGATATCTATGTTGACCACCAGATCAAAGTTCTCGATCAGCTCGATAATCTTCTTAAGTAGATCGATCATAATGATTAAGTACTGCTCGCTCATGCCGTCCGGTCTGGCTGCCATTGCAACGGCCTTATCGACCATATCTCGTATTCTCCCGGTGTCTTCATAGCCAGGACTCGATGATCCCACCATAGCCAGACGCGGCGTTGCATTGCTTGTCATACTCCTTATGCTATTAACCAATGGTGTAAGGGCTGCTCTCATGCCACCCTGTACTGCCTGAGAGATTCCCTGAGTGATCTGCGTGTTATTGGCAACCGCCGCTTTACCGCCCCACTTACCAATCATCTCAGGGGTGCCGTTTTCATTGGCCACAAACATCTGGCCTGATTTCGGGAAGCCTCCGGTTGCATGGCCCTTTACACCTGGGCCACTGTCAACATAGTCGGAAGTGCCTCCCGGCCCGGAACTATCACTGTCACTTTCTTCAGCTTCTTCTTTACCTCGCTTGAACAGATTCTTTGCACCATCTACAATACCGTCCCAGACACTTCCTACAAAATCTGCAATGCCGCCCAGCCAGTTTTTCACGTCTTCCCAGATATTACTCATACCTTCCCACAGTTTGTTCATGATGTTCTTTCCGACTTGCAGCATTTCGTCAAGATTGAAAATATCTTTGATCTTCTGCCAGATTCCATCGAACCACTCTTTGATGGCATTCCACTTTTCCTCAATCGTGGACTTTACGCTATCCCAGATTTCAGACAGCTTATCCTTGATGCTATTGAATATCTCTGATGCTGAGTCTTTTAAACCATTCCAGAGTCCGGAAGCAAACTCCTTAATCTTTCCCCAAATAGATTCCCATACACCTTTAATAACGCCCAGCACCGTACTTATAATATTGCTTATTGCAGTCATCAGGGTATTTGTCAGGCTCTTCATAGCCTCCCATATTTGGCTGAAAAATGTCTTAATGCCTTCCCATGCCTTTTTCCAGTCTCCAGTAAAGATTCCGGTGATAAAATCCATCAAACCGCCCAGCGCGTCGAATACATGGCCCAGAGTCTCGCTAATTCCTTTCCACCAGCCAAAGAACATGTCAACCAGTCCTGATAATGCATTGCCAATGATAGGAACCATTGTCCCAATAAACCATAAAACAAATGGCTTAAGGAAATTTTCCCACACCGTCGTTATAGCATCAGCGACTTTTCCAGTGAAATCAAGAAACTTATCTATAAGAGGGCTTAAATATTGTTCGTGAAACTCCTGGAATTTCTGGGACATTTCTGATATTACCGGGAGGATGTACTGATTATAAGCGTCCAAAAGTTTTTCTGTTATTTCAGAAAATCCTTTTTTAAATGACATGAGCATAGGTGCTACATGGTCGTTGTATGCGTTACCTATTTTGGTGAATGCTTCCTCGATCACTGACTTAATCGTTGCAAATACCGGTTCAATCGCGCTAAATGTATTTTCCAGCGTTGATTTGATATAATCTGCATTATCTATAATCGGGCCAGTAAGCACGTCTAGTAAATCAGCCAGAAACGTGCCTGCCAGTTCAGTAACACCCATAAATCCTTCAGAAAAAATCCCGATGATGTCAGCTGTGATCTGTTTTGCACTGTCACTCCGGAAAGACTCAAATATTTTAGCTACTGCGGTCGAAAATCGGCCACTTATCTCAGAGATTCTGGAACCGATATCAAACATTGCTACAATATATTCGATCAGACGTTCCTTGTTCTGCTCTAAGTACAGGCTGATCCCGCCCAGTAGATTATCAGCAAATGATGCACCAATGCTTGCAGTGGAACCAGCAACTTTACCCAGATTAAATACAAACCGATTTAGAAACTCATCTGCCGCAGAAACGACAGCCGGATCCAGGAATATATCTTTTAGGCTCTGCCCAATATTAGTGATGGACTGCTGAATACTGTCTAAAACGCCTTTATCTCCGAAGGCAATATTAAATCCACCCTTAAACAGACTGGAAAGCTCTCTGGCCTTATCAATGAGTCCCTGATACTTACTATCCATCTCATCAATGGCTGAAGTATCAACTTCCCCCATATCGAACTCGTCGGCCGCATATCCGCCGCTCGCGCCACCAGATCCACCACTATCTGGCGCCTGAATGACATTGAGTTCGTCAATGCCACTTGTGGCTCCCTTGATATCTTTCGCGGCCTTTTTCGCAGCGCTCCCAGCTCCGCCCATGGCTGTTCCTGCATTATCCGCGGATTCTGCTACGCCTTCCATACCGGCGGCTGCAACCGCAGCGCCTCCTCCGCCTGATTTCTTCCCAGCAAACATATCTGTCAGGGATTTAAAAGCATTGGCCAGGCTCATCAACTTGTTGATTATAAGGTTAATAACCTTAATCACAGGAGTAAGGACATTGATGAGCCCTTGGCCGATCGTCGCCTTTAAGCTATCAAACTGAAGTTGCAGGATACGAACCTGATTCGCCCAGCCGTCACTCGTCCGGATAAAATCCCCGGAAGCCAGGGCCAGCTGATCTGTCACGAACTGATACCGTAATGCTACCTTTTCAGCCTCGGTCATTTTGGCCGTAACTTTACCGTATCCGTTTGCCATGGCATAAGCATCGAGTGCATTCTGGGTCATGACAATTCCGAGATCTTTCAAGACCTCAGTTTCTCCGGTGAACACCGCCTTCATTTTGGTGTATGCTTCGTCCTGGCTGATGTTGTAGAACGACGCAACGTCTCCAGCCAGACCGGTAAGGGCCGTAGACATCTCGTAGGCTGCTTGCTCGTTGAACCCGAATGCCTTCGCCATAGCGCCGAACGTACCCGTGAACTTCTTTGCCATCGTTTCAGACAGGCCGAAGGATCCTGCCGCATTCCGGGCGAACTCATCTACTTGTTTTGACATTCGAGGGAATGTCACGTCAACGACGTTCTGGACCTCGGCAAGATCCGATCCCAGCTCAATACAGGAAGCCCCGAAATCTATAATCTTTTTAACTGCAAATGCGGCAGCCAGGGCGGCGCCCGCTTTCTTTGCCATGCCCTGAATGCCGACCATCTGCTTCTTAAAACTTCGATCATTTACTGTAAGGTCAAGACCAATTTGTCCGACGCTCTCAGCTGCCATACTATCACCTGCCTTTACTCATCTGGTAAGACAGGCACATCGGCACAGCGTCTTAGATTCTTAATTCAAATTCCCGTTTGCAATCCTTATTTTTGCATTTAAAAAAGACGCCCTGACACCTGGCGTCCTGATTTCTGATTGCATTAACAGGGTACCCGCAATACGGGCACCTCACTTTTTCTCTTTCTGTTTTTATCTTCTCAATCTCAACCACCTCCGCACAGGAAAGCCATCTGCCGCTCCAGATATTCCATCTGCTGACCGTATGCCTGAGGGCTCATCTGCTCGGCCTGACGTTTATGCCACTCATCGTAAATCCGCTTCTGGTCTGTGGTAAAATGCTTAATTACATCTTTATCCGTCTCTGATCGGATCGCCACGATACGCCCCAACACGGTCTCCGGATCTATTCCGGCCAGAAGGGACTTGAACTCATCCCAACTAACTGACTCAAATTCTTTTGTCCTTATTCTCAGCCCGTACTGCGACAGGAAACTGGAAATAATCAAATTCCAGTCTTCAAACAAATCGTAGTACGGGTCACTGCTCCCCCTGGCTGTTTTCCTCGCCTACTACCAGGTCCATAGCCGCTTCTACCACAGTCGTCCAATCCTCGAAGTTTAATTTAAATTTTTCAATTTCCTTACGGGACTTTTCCGGGAAAATCAGCTCATACGCTTCATTGATTTGATTAATCTCTACACCGCCCGCTGTCATAAAATTCATTACTTTAAGCATGGTTGGAGCATCAGCGTTGACCTCCAGCTTTTTGCCTTTAATCATTAATGACGGATTCCCGTCAAAGGTAAGCTTATCTGTGATATCAATTACTTTTGCCATCTCTTATTCCTCCTTATGCGGCGGGCGCTGCTGGTGTAAAAACCGGCTTGCCATAGCAGACTACTTCAAATTCAAGCGCATCAAGTGCCGCAGTATCCCCGCCGCCTGGTGTCGTTACGTTAATGACACAGTCAAACGCCAGCTTTGCACCAGATACCATTTCCCATTCGAACTTTGTCATTGCATCGCTGCCCATAGCCATAAACAGACTGGCTATATAGTCATTCCCCGGATCGCCAACGCTCCTCTTCCCCTGGAAGGAAAAACTGAGTTTCTTACCAACGACGGCGCTTTTAGCCCAGCCTTCCGCGTCCATTGCATACCACTCATCTGTTGTGTTGTCGATTGTTGGCGCGAAATTGGTCAAATCTTTCGGCATCATCATATCCGCGTCCGCACTTTCCAGTCCCTTCGTTCCAAACTTGAACTTATTATTAGATACTTTAAATACACGTGCAGTTTCTGCCATTTATCGTTCCTCACTTTCCATATACAAAATCCAGCCATATCACATATTCGTATACGCCCTTGTCATCTGTCCCCACATCAACCGGTTCGGGTACCTGAAGGATAATACAGTGAATGGGCGTATCCCCTATGGACAGGCTGGATCCATTTTTAAGTTTCTCATATAACTCATAGGCGGCCTGCTCCGATGCCTGCACGCTCTTATCCCAGTGGATCAGAAGGGAGAGGCGCCGGATATCATAGCTGCTGTATTCGTAGCCACCCAGAGCCATCACAGGCGGCCCGCTGTCTTTTCTATGGTACACGCCGATTGAATGTTCCTTCTTGCCGTTCAGCTTACCGATATAGACATTGTTATCGTCAGCAATTCCCAGGCTTGCAATGTAACCGCGGATATTATCCAGAGTCAACATCATACAGCACCTACTCTCTTATAAAATTGCTTGAAGGCTTTCTTTGCAAAGTCTTCCTGCTTTCCGCCCTTCAGCCATGGCGAATACCACTCACCGCCGGCAAACGGATTCTCATCTGTCTGGTAATCATATTCCGGATGATAGTAAAGCCGGCGGGCATATGGCGTACTGGAAACCAGTCTCGCTCTCCCATGCTTGGACTCGCTGTAATCTACGAACGATGCATCTTCTTCCAGATGGCCGCTGTCAAATGGCATAACCTGCGCCTGTACTACCTCTGTATGCAGTGCTTCCGCCGTCATTTCCAGCGCGGTGACTGCCGCCTGGGTAAGCTGCTTAATTCGTGGAAAATTCATTTTTACCGATGACTTAACCTGCATTAGATCACCTCCAGCTGGCTGTAATTAACCGTCCCATCTGGATTCCTGGCCTTCATTCCCTGTTCGATCCGACGTTCCTGGCCGAACACGGTCACCGTACCGCCGCTGAGTATCGGAAAGTTCGGTGCAATATCACCCGGAAACATGGCCGTGCCAGTGATCTGGATCAGTTTTTTTTCCGCCGTCAGGATTGTCTTAGCTCGGTCCTGAAAGTTACATTTCAGATCCAGATCAAGTATCTGCTCCGGCTCTCCGTGGTTATTCACGTCTTCAGACTCCAGATGGACGTGTATATCTACCTTGCAGAGCTTTTTAGGTACTAAACATGGGTATCTCATTAAATCACCTCGCTAACCGGCAGCACATGCCAGTTTGAGACAACAGGGCATATGTATCACGCATCATCGCCACGCCCTTATCCGTATAGACGTTCCAACTCTGCCCGAATTGAACCGACGCTCCATTCAAACTATAGCCAGATAAAATTGTGCTGATCTCGTCGGCGTTCTCATACTCAAAATCCGCCTGCTGGCAGACTGCTTCTCTGATTGTTTCCTGCTGAAAAGGCGTCAAATTGGAAAATCCCCGGCCTATAATGCGGTTATAGGTCAGGGAATCAATATGGCGGCTGGCCTGCCGGAGCCGCTGATTGATCTCAGCGCATTCCTTCAGGACTGTACCGTGGTACTCGTTAAAGTAATATTCTGATGTGACATATGGTTCGCATGCCATACTATTCACCAGCTTTCTTACCCGGCGCCTTCTGCTCCTGTTTCGCAGCCTTGAGTCCTGCAATTTCTTCTTTCAAGGCTTCTAATTCTTCGTACCGCTCAGCTGCTATTCCCTGCAGGCGTTCGATCTCCTTTACGGCTTTTGCGTGCTCCTCATATGGAACCGTCTTGCCGCGGCCATATGCAATTGTCTCGCCATCATCACCCAGAATATCAAAACCGCCGTCCTGGTAAAACTTCTGCTGTGATTCGTCAATCGTGTACTCCTTGTTTCCTTTAACCGCTCTCATCTTAGCTCCTCCTTACGCTCCGGCTGCCACATTCATGGCACAGCCTTCTACCTTTTTCTCCAACAGGAACAGATCGCCAAAGTTACGGTTCTGGTACAGATAGCCATCTGCGGTCCTGGAATCGGTTCCCGGAGTAAACAGCTTGATATAGCTGTACCTGTCGCGGCAAACCACACAGGATGTATGAATCAGGATCCAGTTGATCTGTTTCGCATCGGTCGCCGCCACACAGCCGGCTGTAAAGTCATACTTTGTCTTCATTCTGGCGGCCGGTACCATCTTAATAGAAACATTATCCAGACTGTGGACATTCCGGTTAATGGTGGAAGGAGACGTCACGGTCATAACCCGCTGAAGCCCCTCTGCCTCCTTAATGATCTTGTTCATGGCCGGAGTGACGTACAGCATTCTCCCCTCTTCCGGAACCCCTGCCTCGTCCATGCGTGCCATCTCCTCATCAAATGCCTCGAGGAAATTTGCGGCTGCTATCACATCGTTGCTGATCCGGCCGGAATATCCTGTAAGTTCTGCGTGGAGCTTGGAAAAACGGTAAGAATCCTTTTCCGGGATCGCCTGCTCCGTTTCAAAGGTATTCTGGATATTTGCCACTGATAAGGTAAGATTCGTTTCGTCGATGTCCATGGGATCAATCCAGAATTCCACATCTCTGTCGTGCTCCAGTTTTTTAGCCTCCCAGTCATTACTGAGGGTACCGGAGTTGAATCCCGGTGTCCTGGTATGATCCTTATACCCGGATACCGTCATTCTCGGGAGTTTAATGGTCTGGGCGTTAATAAACTTCACACTCTGATTGCTCTGTGTCAGTGCATCAGAGCACAGTTCTTTTGCATACTTCTGCTGGAGAAGCTGCGTAAAGGTTGTTGCATAATCGTATACTGCCATGTGTTAGTTCCTCTCTTTCTTTAAAGTCCGAATGCCTTCTTTAAGGCGTCGTCATTACTTGTTTGCTGTCCGGATCCTGAGGCACCTACCTGGATAAAACCGGTAGAACCTGCCGCCTGCGGTTTAAGCGCCGGCACGTCTTCCAGCACCTTATTGATCGCATTTTTCAGCGACTCATCATTGATCTTTCCGTCCTGCCCTGAGACCTGGCTTAAATCCGCCATCTTAAGGACATATGGAATTGTCTTTGCATCAAGCCCCAGACTGATCGCTGTAAGAGTAGCCTCTTTTTCAAGCATTGCCTTCTGGGCTATAGCCTGAGCCTGCGTGATCTGTGTCTGAAGAGCATTCACATCCGGCTGTTGGGCTGCTTTCTGCTGTTTGAATCCTGCAATCGCCTGCTTCATCTCTTCCTCAGACAAGCCCTGCTGTTTGAAATAGGCCTTCAGCGCCGTATCTTCTTTGGCTGCCAATGTTCCATCAAGCATCTGCTGGATCTTACTATAGTCAATCTGTGATGCCTGTGGACTGCCAGCGGCTGGTGGAGTCTGCTGACCCGCTCCTGCTGGTACTGATCCCGCGCCCGGATCTCCTCCCCCTGCCGGCTCTGCAAAAAATTGTAAATTCATCTTTTTCATCATGCTTCAATTACTCCTTTCCATTTTGAGGGTGTCACCCTTATTGCTGTTCATTGTCATCGGTATCGCCGGCCACGCAGATTTTTAAGCCTTGCTCGTGTTTGGGCATAAAAATAACACCCAGGGTAATCCTGCGTGTTAAATCAATTCTATTGCGATATCGCAATAAAATACCACCGGCCATTTACTGACTGGTGGTTATAAACCCGGTATTGTATCCTTTATTCCTTTTGCAAGGCTTGCCGCTTTCTTCATCAGGGTATTTTCTTCCAGATACTCAAGACCTTTTAAAGTAATCTCTGGTCTTGTTAATGACACTCTGGGGTATCCGCAGTCCATAGCATTCCATGTCTCTCCCCCTGTGATGTATCCTTCTTTCAACAACATCGCCATTATACGACTCCATTTCGGTACCGACAATTCAAGCCTTTCCGGAGACAAAATGTCAGCATCAATTTCCTCACAGTCCATTGATTTTTGCAGGATGCGAAGGATTTTATAAATCAAACGAAAATCATCCATCTTCCATATCACTCCTCTTCCCATAAACTGGCAATATTATTTACATCGTCCCCACGTTTCATTGACAAGTTCCCCATCTTTTTTACATTCTCTGATAACGCATTTTGACGCCTGTTTTTTATCAATTGGATTATTGTCATCATCGAAATAGTAGATTTCTGAATAATCGCCCCCGCTTGGTGTTTTCTCTTCGATTTTCTGATATTTCATGGTTCACCTCCTATATTCCCAAAATTAAATTTAAAAGAGATGCTCTGTTAGGAAAACTCTTCTTAAATGCTTCTGTATCTGCAACATATTCTGCTATACTTTCCGCAAAGTCTTCCGCTGGTGCATTTTCTCCATACGGTGTCGGAGATTTCTTTCCTGACTCTATTATATCTTTTTTCATAGACTCTGTCCACAAAACTTCTGAAGAAAAATGTTTTTCAGTCGACGCTATCTGCCTATCTATATAATGGCCGGACTCATGGCAATATGTTCTTACAACGTAGTCATCATTGTGGGGATAATCATGCCGATAAAATGTAATTTTATCTCCCCCGGTTGCATAGGAATGTGTGAAATTTTTGTACTTCTTCTTCCAATAACTATCCTGCGGGTTATAATAATCCACAAATTCAATTGTCTTTGGCCCCTGTTGTCGAATTGTTTCCGGAACATTTTGCCATAATTCAATTGCCTTTTCGGGAGTCATCATTTGCTTTGCAGAATTCATTTTTTCTGGAAAAACGAATTTTGTTCCATCCGGAGTCTCGTATATTGTAGCCTTTGCAGTTCTCTTGACACCACCACAGCCATCTGGAAGACCATAATCCTCTTTCGTAACGGCACAATCAATTCCACCGATTGATATCGGACATTGTTTTTTCCACGCCTCCGCCTTCTGCTGATATTGTTTCCGATTTTCATCATCCAACGAGTTGTCAGACAGCCTGTCAAACTTCTCGGTCTGCCGTTTCGCATACTGTTGTTTGGTCTCCTGCGTATTGGCCTGGCCGATGTCCTCCAACTCCTTCTCTGTCCATGAGTCATCAGCCGTGGAGATACCTGGGAAATAGGTTGTATGGCTGTCCTTACATCGTGGGTGGTATAAGCCAGCGGCTATGGCCTTGCTCATCAACGGATACGACCCATCGGATTTCTTCCCGCCGCTCCACACATCATCAATCAGAACTTTACCAACAAACGGCAGACACTTCGGGCAAGGATTCCCACGCTTTACCATAATAACAGTGGTAATTCCCCATTCCTGCCGCTTCTCTCCCTCTCCCTGCAAATACGCCCGCTTGCTGGCCGTCCTGATTGCCATGTCAGCGTAATCAGCCAGAGTATGGCGGGCTCCGTTTGCATACTCTACACATGTAAGACCACGGGACAACATATCCTTTGTAGCCATGTCCACGGCCTTCTCGTAAGTTCCGGCGCCGGTATTGGCATAGACCTGAGCGTTGTATATTACCTTCCGGTACTCATCATTAGCTTTCCTAAGGATTGCTGTCTCTGCCCGTTCCATATCGTTCGTGGTGGCTTCGATCAGGGCTTCCAGTTTCCGGTTGTTTAGACGGAAGAACTCTGCCGCGGTACCCTGGGAGACTTTATTTGCGCCGGTAAATCCATTCTTAATGGCGTTCAGGATCTGGATCTCTTGCTGCATATTCCCAGTCTGCCTTGCCTTGTAAAGGATTTCTCCAATCTGACCGTTGATATCCTTAAACTGCTTCCCGTAGCGCTTCTGATTGGCTTTCTTATACTTCTCCAGCGTTTTTAACTGTTCTGCCTGCCACATGCTCCACTGGATTCCCTCGTCATCTTCCCAAGCGCGATGACGGTCCATATTCCGGATCATGGAAGCAATCAGTTCGTCCTCGATCGCCTCGAAGGCGGCGCCGATATCATAATCCGCCAACAGCATCACCTCCCGTTTGCATATACTTTGAATCCCTGCGCCTTAAACTGCCGCGTTAGGTTTTTAAGCTGGGTAACGCTCGTACACTTATCGCAGCGCAACTCCGCATATCCCTGTTTCTCAATCGCGTAGATTCCGAAAGGGACCTGCTCACTTGCCGTCTGGAGTAAGCCCTGGTATTCCTTCTGGTTCATCTGGTACAGGTGGTTCATTACTTTGACCTTCATCTGGATTTCCTCCTTCCGTGTTGACCATGAAGCCACCGGCAGCCATATTCATGCCTAGTTCCTCAACTTCTGCGATTCCCTGCTCTGCCTTCAGGCGCTTTACTTCCTCTGCCTTCCACGCCTCGTCCTTGCTATCTCCCCACATCTCCTCCACCTGGGCCTCGATGCTCATAATACTGGCACCAGGGCGGGCCTTAGCCAGCGTCTCAACCTGACTCTCGAATGACGGATTCGCATACTCGCCAAACGGTATCTCGACCTTCACCTCTTCGATCGGTTGCCCCAACAGGATATGATAAGCATTGATGCAGAACGATATCACTTCCGGAAGTTCCTCCTGCAAGGCCTCCACAATGGCATTACGAGTATACAGGGTGGCCTTCTCTTTCTCCCTTTGTGCCTCGGCATTGTCCAGCTTCTTGACGTCAATACCGAGGGTGCTGGGACTGATGATCCCCTGCAAGCAAAGGTCTAAGGCTGTCACATAGCTGGCAAGGTAACTCTCGTGCGGGATATCTGGCTGCTCCGTTAGAATCTGGTTCTTTCCGCCTTCACCCATGTTGTCGTCGCCGGCAATGAACCGGTTATCAAATGCACTCGCCTTCAGCAGCTCCCCGGTTTCCGGATTTCGTGGAATATATGACTCTGGAATGTATGTCCTGGCCCTTCCTGCCCGGAGCGCGTCCATCCATTGCGACCAGGCCTCATCAAATGCATCGAAGCTGTCCAGTTTGCCGTCAAAAATAGAGCCGCCACGACCCTCGTATTTCGTGCTCTCATACACCTTGAGCGGCACTGCCAGGATCACCATCTCATCAAATTTCCAGTCGGATATATTCCGCGTGGCTTCGATGGTCTTCATGTCAACCTCGCGTTCTCCCTTATAGAGCTCATTCCGGATGTATCCATAACCATAATGCTCGTAGAGGACATACTGCTGACGATGGTCTATATATGGTGTTTTAAACACGACCTCTTTTAGCCGGCCGCGCTCCTGTATGATCTCGATCCGCTCCCCCGGATACCATTCCAGGATCGGGTACTGGCTTAAGTTTGTGTCGATCGTCACCTTGTAGGCGCCATCACCAATATACAATACTTCCTTAACAGATCGCTCCAGGGCCTTCCTGAACTTATTTTCTTTCTCTATCTCCTTCCAGAGTTGTTCCTGTGCCGGGCTCTCAAACTCAAAATCATTCATATCGGCCAACACAATCCCGGAGAGGATCCGCACGATCAGACCAGGGAGGCCCGTATGAATCTTCCGCATCTCCATGCCAGGTGTACATTTACTGGCCCAGAACTTATATTTATCTGCATACTCATTGACGCTCTGGTACATCTGTTCCAGTTCGTTACTGTCCCCGCGGTACCAGATCCGGTTTCGGATGGCATTAAGTTCAAAGTCCATTGTTTCCTGAATCTGTATGCTCTGCCCCATGGCCGGCTGGACATCAAGCCAGCTCCGGATCCCTCGTTTGATATTCTCATTCAATGTTGATAGCCACCTCATTTCTCTGCCTCCTCAAATCCTATAAGTCCTCTATATGGGATCCAGCCATACTGTGATGCATTAATCGTATGATCGTTACGGTCCTCGGGGAGATCCTTATCTTCCTGCCAACTGTACCGGTCCAGTTCTCCCAGGTGCTCTCTGCACGTATCTACAACCAGGTAACAGCCCTGCTGGATCCAGCCCAGCATAAACTTAATACGGTCCAGAATCTCAACTTTCTTATAGCTGTCGTTAAATGTGTACAGGCTACCATGAAGGCGCTTCCACTTCTTAAGCTCCATGATTGTCGCCTGATCCGCACAATCGATAAATACGTCCCTGGCAAGCCCCCATGCCTTCCGGTTGTGCTCCAGGAAGTCCAGGAACTTACCCACCGTATCCGATGGCGCCAGCGGCTGCGATAGGTCCGCATTACTGTATACCTTCTCATCCAGCACGATCACGCGCCGGTCCATGGTAGTCCCCTGGAAGATCATGGCGATGGTGTCAGGGGACTTGCTTGAGTAGGACGTATCCAGGCCGGCCGAAAACTTCTTAAATTTAATCTTACCAGCTGCGACCTGTGCCTTCACCCAGGCAACCGTGACCACATGCTTAGACCGCTCGAAGTTCGGGAAGATCAGCCCGGTTGCCCTGCCCCGCAGGCCCTGAATCTTATTCTTCCAGATCTTCGTTCCCTTCGGCGTGTTAGTCATGATCTGATCCAGTTTCTCCTTACTCAGACCTAAGTTGTGAGCAAAAGAAAAGAACCAATGCACCCAGCCGGGTTTCGGTTCCTCTCTCAATTCCTCTCTAATTTCCTGCGGAGTCTCTTCCTCCCATTCGGGCAGCGGCCGGGAGCAGTTGATATACTCCTTGTAGACGTCCAGCCCCGGATCATCGGGGTTAAGCGTCGCCATCATGTAATCGCAACGCATGGACGCTTCACGGATAAACTCAATGTCTGCCGTGTTAATCTCATCGATGTACAGACAGCCGTACTGGCCGCCGAGGGCCTTCTGCCATTTCGTCTTATCACCGTAGCCCATTACATAAATGACCTTGTCACCGCCGGACGTGTGGAAGAGGATATGCGGGATCTTATCGTCTTTGGATCCGTTGCCGTTGTACTCGGCCAGGATCCCGAAATCGTCTATAATTCCCAGATCCTTGTTGATGATGTTCTTCTCGGCGGTGCCGGTGTCTTTGGCCGCGATGATGTGCAGCTTCTTCGGACTCTCAGCCACCTTGAGCATGAACTTAAATAGACCGACTGTTGTCTTACCTGCATAGGTGGTTAAGTACCCTCAAGAAATTCGACGGGTGCATCACACCTAAGAAACGCTTTATACTTCTCTGACAAAAGTAATCGTTCAGAACTCATGAGGTAGCATCACCACCTCTCATCTGTCCGATCAGGTCGTCCAGCTTACTCTTTTCAGTATCGAGGCCGCCGGATAATTCAATCCTATCCTTGAACATTCCCAGGTGCTTCCCCAAGAGCTCCAAGGCTTTAAGCTTATCGGCCATTTTAATCTCACGCTCCAGGCCGTCCTCACCGAAGGTCTTAACCTTCACCGACTGGATCGCCGCTGTATCCTCCGGAAGAGCATCCTCCTTAACCGTTGCGGTCTTTGGGTCGATCACCTCTGCAGCGTTCACGAAGGCAATCTTCGCCAGTTCCTGAACCACCCGTTCAGCATTGACGCCAGTGCGCTTGGAGCGTTCGGCCATCGCGCGGTCTATTTGTGCACGAATAACAGGTTTTGACAGGTTTTCACTTCCAGTTTGCTGTGCCGTATCAGGACTGTACCCGGCACGGATAGCGGCCTGAGTGGCATTTAAGTCGATCAGGTACTCTTCTATGAATCTTTTCTGTTTCTGAGTCATTCAGGCTCACTTCCTTTCTGTTTTTGGGTAAAAGAAAACACCCATCTTTCGACAGGTGCTTCTTAGGGAGAAAACATGAATTATGAAGGATAAATCAGCCACCGACCGGTAAAAGCCGGCGGCCGTCAATTGGGGGAGGAAATCCGTTTTTCAGATCTTCCAGTTTAAAGTGTATCACAGAAAAACCGTCGGAACCGTCGTTTTAAACTTTTTCTAAAAATCTGTCATGTTTACATCTGCAACTATCCGCCGTATAGCTCCCTTTTCTCTTTGGGTACAGATAATTCATTCTGTGCGCTACCTGTACCCAGTTCAGATCTTCCACGTAATACAATGTCATTAAGTTTCTGATCTCAGCATCAGCAATCCCAGATATGTACTCCTCCACCCTCGTTGTGTCTTCTAAAAGTGCCTGCTCCTCTCGTGCCAGAATAAAATCCTGCTTTTTCAGCTCTGCTTTTACTTTACTGATTTCCGAGTAAGGAGTTCCGAATATTTTTACCGTCTGTAAAGGCTTTCTCCCTTTTCTGCCGCAAGCTACCGAATCAGCTACGGTATATCCCTTCTCATTTAGCTTGTTCAGGCGCCTCTGTTTCTTTTCCCGGTGCTCCTGTATCAGTCTTACCCTCGCAAGTCTGTCTGAGTATTGTTCCAGTACCTCTTTGTCCAACGGCCTCACCCCTTCCCTACCCGCGGCTTGTACGCACGTTCCCCATCTAGGTACTCTTCTTCCTTCCTCTGCTGGCCCAGAAGCTGCCGCATCCGATTCAGCGTGTCCCGGTTCTTCTGCTCCTCAAAGAACTTTACAATCCGCTCATTTCGCTTGACAATATCTTTGTTCTGCCTGCGGTATTTCCGACTCTGCTGAAGCTTCGTCGCTACCCGGTTCCGCTCAGACTTATCCACTGCAAATTCCATTGCATGAACCAGATCTTGCAGACGCCGGTCCTCTTCGTTCACATTTTCATAAGCTGCCTTGTATTCCTGGACACATTGGTCTATGAAATTCAAGAAATTCTCCAGTTCTTTAGCCGGACTGTTTTGCTCCAACGGCTCCACCTCCTCTTAACCATGCCAGTTTCTCGATCCTTACCCGATCCCATGTCTCAGCCCACCCTGGTTCAGTATCGTCCACTGCCTCAATCGTATACCGTCTTAAGAATCTGGCCCCGCTGGCCGCATAGGCCGAAACTCTTCTCAACGGGATCCCGATAAGCTGTGATACCTCATCAGCATAGTACTGACCCAGCAGGGCACCACGATCATATACTTCATACTTTTTGTTAAATGCCATGTTTGTTCCTCCTCCAGATCGGCGCCCGTAACTTTGGATCCGGACACGCCGGTGTGTAGCAGTAGGCTGGCTTGTCCATGGACCACGTTCTTTCAGGTGACTGATCTTTTAATAGGTCCTCATATTTCCTGTGCTTCGCCATCTCTTCTTTAAGGCTCAATAGATGGCCTCCCTTCATCGTTCAAATATCAGTTTAACTGATTTTTTAAATATTCTAAATTGCTACTCTGGTTATAGAAAAATCCATATCTGCATAGATTAAAAGAAACATAACAATCACATCCTTCGGTTCCCTGGTTGAATCCATTAAAATCTGCACCAACATAGAAACCACACAAAATAGTTGCTCCGACTATTTCACCATCATTATTTCTGAACCACCGCTTATCATAAACTGTATACTCATCACCAAATACAATTTTTAAAGCCGCTTCCAGTTCTTGCATATTTCTTTTTCCCTTGTAATATTCAAATTCCCAGTCGTCCTCACCATGATAACTCCAGCGAGGATGTCGAAAATAATTACTCAGAATTTCTTTTCTTTTATTAAATTCGGACGAAACCATAAGTCTCCTTTCTCTGCAAAATCTTAATTTTCTGTAAATTCTATAAGTGCATCGAAAATATTTTTCGATAGTTCGTAGTGCCTGCAACGTTTCGATTCATCTTTAATAATCAGATCGCCGGTAATCCCAAACAATACCGAAACGTCGTTCCGCTCCTGCTCGTTGGTACAACTCCCGTTTTTATTCCACACACAATTCGCACACTGTTTCTTCAGCTGAATTTTTCCGGCGGTGTGGTTTAGCTTACCAAGCATGCAATCACAGCCATCATCTTCGGTTTTTGACGGTATGTACCGGCTGCGTCCGGTACAATAGTCCACCTCATCGTATCCATCTCGGTACGTATACGTCCGGGTTTTCCCGCAATACGGACATAATTTTGTAAGCGTCTTCCGCTGTGGTCTGGTGCTATACATATCTTTACCCTCCTTAATCCTTAACCTACCACTACAGTCTCATTACAGGCCGGGCACGTTATTCGCTGCTCATACTCATTCATACCGGTCTGAACAGTTTTCAGATCATCTTCCTTGAACTCCAGCAACGCCCCGCACACCTCACATGTTACCCGGCGCTTCTCGCCGTACTTAATTACTTTCACCATTGTCTCCCCCTCGCTTGATGACCTCCACCAAAATGTCTATGATCTTCTGATATCGTTCTCTCATCTTCTTTGCCGTCTGGTATTCGCTCTTGCTGGCCGAAGCTTCTCGTTTGGCAAATGCCGCTTTTTCTCTGGCGGCCTTAAGGGCCTCCTTGTCCTGTGTGAATTCCACGTAACAGGGGCTTTTCATGTGTTCGTATTGCACTTCCAATTCCTTGTACTCAGTAAAGCAGTCCACATACCTTTCCGCCCAGTATTCTGCGCATCTGTGCTTCTCCGAGGCCTGGTCACGCAGCCATACAAGAATCTCCTTCCGGCGGCTATCATCTAAGCCAGATTCCCGCAGCATCTTAAACATCCTGCGGATCTGTGCCATGCCCGCCTCGGCGAAAAACTCCTCTGCACATATTTTCATATTCCCATTAGGGATACTAAACTCTATTATCAATTCCGGTACCTCCTTATCCTTGCTTTCAGACTCTCCATTACCCAGCTCTGCACGTCGTCTTTTCGTTTCAGGGCTTCCATGACGTCCTCATCGCGTGTGCCGCTGCAGATCAGGTGATGGATAATCACCTTTTCCTCCTGTCCCTGGCGGTGAAGGCGCTTATTTGCCTGGGTATATAACTCATAGTTCCATGTCAGGCCGAACCAGATCACGTGATTGCCTCCCTGCTGTAAGTTCAGGCCGTAGGCGCTGCTGGCGGGATGGGTAAGCAGGATATCGATCTTTCTGGCGTTCCAGTCGTCCTCATCCTGCGTGGTCTTAAGCTCCCTTATCCGCAGTCCCGTCTTTTCCAAAGCCTTCAGGATCCGTGTCCGGTCGTGCTGGAAATTATAGAAGACCAGGGCTGGTTTCCTCTGCAGGGATTCGATCAGCTCCATGAATGCCTCGATCTTGCAGTTATGGACTTTATGTACACTGTGGTCTTCGTCATATACGGCTCCGTTCGCCAGCTGCAGAAGCTTATTGCTCAGTGCCGCCGCACTGGTCACGCTGATCTCCTCCTCGTCCTCCGGCAGGGCCAGAACCATCTCACGTTCCATGTCGTAATAAGCTTTACCGGCCCTGCTGTCCAGCTCCACAGGGATCTCGTGATATGTGATATCCGGCAGCTGTAAGTAATCCTCTGCCTTCATGCTGATGCAGATATCGGAGATTCGTTCCAGGATACTTCCCTCACTCCCCGGCTTCACCTCGTAACTGTAGATCATGCCGTCAGCCCCGCGCTTGTCCGGCTGGAAGTACCGTTCACGGAACTGGGTATACCGTTTCCCGAGACGTTCCCCGCCGTCCAGTAAAAATACCTGAGCCCACAGATCATCAAGCCCGTTGGGGGAAGGAGTTCCAGTCAGCTCCACAAGCCGCTCGATGTATCCGCCCATACTCGCCAATGCCTTAAACCGCTTTGCGCTGTGGCTCTTAAAGCTGCTGGACTCGTCAACCACCACCATGTCAAACGGCCACGCATTCCGGTAATAGTCCACCAGCCACACTACGTTCTCGCGGTTGATGATATAGAGATCAGCTGGCGTGTTAAGCGCCCGGATCCGCTTCGCTTGGCTTCCCAGTACCGGAGATACCCGAAGCATTTTCGTATGATCCCACTTCGCGGCCTCCTTCGTCCAGGTTCCTTCTGCTACTTTCTTCGGGGCAATGATTAAAACTCTGCGGACCTGAAAACGATTATACTTAAGCTCCTTGACAGCCGTCAGCGTGGTGACTGTCTTGCCTAGCCCCATATCTAAAAATAAGCCCAGCTTTTTGGTTTTCAGAATCTGCTCGATGCAGTGCTGCTGATAGGCATGTGGCTTAAATATCATGCGGCATCACCTCCTCCCGGTAAATAATTTTAATCATCGTCATTTTCACACAACTGGGGCTTTTCCCAGTACCATCTCAGTGTCATTCTCAGCTTACAGTCCTCCAGGAAATCCCTGACCTGCGACTCCCCGTACAGGACTTTAACGTCCTGTTTCAGATCCTGCAGGCGGTTAATCTGTACCCTCTGTAGTGCTGAAAGCTGTCCTTTCTCTGTTTTCAATTCCACGAACATTGGTCGTAATCCCGGCAGGATTACAATCCGGTCTGGCACGCCATCGTTACCGGGGCTAACCCACTTATAGGCCCGGCCGCCCAGTTTCTTCACTTCACTTACCAGTATCTTCTCAATGTCTTTTTCCAGCATTGCAACTTTCCTCCTCGCGTGTGTACGTGATATACGTATCAGGCGTCACAGGCTATACACGTATTTACCTATTCTCTCTATTTCTACTACTCTATATAGAATTGGTTTACATAGTTTACACATCTTAGTATTTGTTGTAGTTACGGGGTTTTTCCGCAAACCTTCTATGTAAACATCGTGTAAACCCGTAAACTTTCCCCGCAAACTTAGAATGTTTACGGTAAACTTCCTGATTTTTAAGTATGGTTTACACTCTTTCAAATCCTTTTTGAGTTCCGTACGGGCCATATCTGCGGACATTTTTATTCCGCTTCCAGCCTTTTAGTCCTGACAAAATATTGTTGATTTCCGTGCTATCTGCCCGTTTCAGATACTTTGGTTCGCCTCCGAAGCACTCCACCCAGATTTCCACAGCACAGGTTTTTTCACGTGGTACGAGCTCTACATCACCTACTCCGCCTCCGGCCAGGAACATTTTTCTTGCGGGTATATCCATCTGATCCCAGTTTTTCGGTACCGGCTTTGCCAGATATTCTGAAATCAGCCCTTCTTTTCCGGATGTCTCCCGGTGGCTTTCCTGCTGTTCATAAGCCATATCTTCAATATCCTTCGTAAGATGCAGCTGTTCGCCCAGTGCCCAGTACATATATGCTTCTGCCCATATCTGATCCACTTCTTCCGGCAGATCGTTCCATATGGACTTTATCGCCGGATGTACTCCCACGTCTACGGGCCAGAACCGGCGGTTCCCCGTGGTATCTTTTAAAAATTCCCGGTCATTGGACGTACCAAAGAACACGCAGCGCCGCGGGTGCCGTTCCGTCCTGCGGCCGTATGCGGCCCTGTAGATATCTTCCCTTTTGCTTAAAAACTGCTTAACAGCTGACGTCTCCTGCTTTGACATGGCCGTAAGTTCTCCCACTTCGTTGATCCATGTACCCTGTATCAGCTCTGCGGCCTCCTTGCCCTCAAATGACGTCAGGCTGTCGGAGAACCATTCTTTTCCCAGCATTGCGAGAAACGTACTTTTTCCGATTCCCTGTGGCCCCGTAAAGATCGGCATGTAATCATACTTCACGCCGCCCTCGATGGCTCTCGCAACAGCGGCACACAGGGATTTCCGCATCACGGCCCTGGTATAAGCAGTATCCTCTGCCCCTAAGTACACTGACAGCAGAGTATCCACCCGTTTCACACCGTCCCATTTGAGGCTCTTTAAATACCGCTTTACATCATTAATCATGTTCTGTCCTCCTACTATTGCAAGCGCGTCGTCCAGCTTGTCGCGCGCTGTGATCCCGTAATAAGTTTCCATGTACCAGAAGAATCCTGAATCATCCGGATCTATCCACTGTCGTTTTTCCTCCGACTTATTCCACGGCAGTGTCCCAAGTATGAGCCCCCGTCCGGCGAACTCGTCCGTTACTATTTTTCCTTTCAGCAGAGGGTCATTCTGCAACACGATAATAATATTGTTTACCGTCTTCTGATAGTTTCCATTTCCGTCCACGGCCAGGTGCCCAATCCAACTTAAATCCTCCTGTCTAGCCCTTTCTGTGGGCTCCGCAAAGGCCGCCACAGCCGCCTCGTGCTTCTCTTTGGCTATCAGATCAGCTACGGCCTTATCGTCCATTGCAAGCCTGCTCATGGCTACAAATGACGGCAGCTTGTTGACAGGTGTCCCCTCCTTCGCCTCGTTGTCACGGTCTCCGTACATATGGAGCCGGACCAGATCGAAGGCATTGACCAGCTGATTACAGCATGGGTCGTGGGAGTGGTGGGAGTACAGGAACAGATCCCCGTCATAGATAATCGCCCCACCCGTTGTCTCTCCTCCGGTGTAGGTATACCGGCCGGACGAGGCCGTCTCCTCATACATTCCCGGGATAAACTGATCCATGGCCTGTGTGATGCTGTACGTCCGGCAAAATGCGCCGATCACGCCCCGTTTGGTCGTGGGATCCTCCTGTTTCGCCAGCCGGCGGCGCTCCACCGCTTCCGTTCCCGGAACCTGCGGCCACTGGCTGATATCTCTCCAGTCACCATACATGCCCAGCAGACCGTCCACGCTGCAGAAGAGGTTATCGTACACCTCACACATATACTGGCTGTCAATGCAGCACGACGGCCAGTACATCAGCCTGTTGACTTCGAAGGTTGTCGGATCGCAAAATTCAATACCGATCAGGGAAGCCAGCTTGCGCGCTGCAGGTTCGTATTCGTCTGCTGTAGCTGTCCGGTCCGTTGGGACGATCACGCGGAACCTGGGAGCATATCCGGCATGTTTTCGGGTGCTGTAAACAACTGCAGCACACCCGAGGCCGTTCACGCGCCGCAGGACATCGTCTGCCTGCCCCGCAGGGATATTATCCAGATCCAGTGTTAAAAGATCCCGGCCTTCCGCGCATTCCGGTTTCCGGCGATCTCCGGTAAACGTACCGCCCACAAAGCCGCCCACATCTTTTAGTTCGTCCTGTCTGGCCTTCGGCAGCGCGAGATACTGTTCCAGGGTCTCCGTCCCCCGGATGGGAGTTTTTAATTTTTCGGTAAACTCGGACCACATGATCTCACACCGCGGCCAGTGCGTTGACTTCCGGCTCCCCGCTGTGCTGATCTGCAGCTTCCTGTTATTCTGCAAGTTCTCCCCTCCTAATCCTTCATATAATACTGACTTTCAAACCCGGCGCCTTTCAGCACCAGTCCCGGCGCCCACGGGATCGGCTCCGCCATCAGACCGCAGATCTCTTCCACCGTCGTCTCCATGGGAGCGTCGATGATAACCTCGTCATGTACGTGGAACACCACCTGCAGGCCCTTAGCTGCGATCCTCTCCAGCGTCACCACCAGGCAGTCTCTGGCAATGGCCTGGACGATGTTCTCGACCATCTTTCCACCGTAAGTGCTCGTGACCTCCCACTTCCGTGTCTGCTGGCCTACCGTGTAATAATGGACAGCCATCTTCTCAAAACGGTTCTCCTTGAGAAACGGTTTTGGGTAAAAGAGTTTCCGGCCGCTCGGGAGCCGCACGGTAAGAAAAGACTGTCCATAGATCAGATCCCCTTCCAGTGCAAAGATCAGCCCGTTGATTCCCTGTGGCTGCGCCGTCTCCATAACTGCAAGAGCTGCGTTCTCGATTGCATACCATAAGCCCTTAATCCGGGGATTTGCCTGTCTCCACCGCTGAACAATGTCCGGCAGTTCCTCTTCCGTCAGGCCCATCTGCAGGGCACCCATGGCAATCAGCGCCGAAGTACCGCCCTGATATCCCAGGGCCAGTGTTGCAACCTTGCCTTTCTGCCGCAGGCTGTACTCCGGGTTTCCTTTTGCAATCCGTTCCACAGGCACGCCGAACATCTGGGACGCCGTCGCTTCGTAGATCTTCCCGTGGGTGGCAAATACCTCATTCACCCACTGCTCCCCGGCCAGCCATGCGATCACCCGCGCTTCGATGGCGCTGAAATCCGCTACCACGAACTTATGGCCGGAGGAAGGGATAAACGCGGTCCGGATCAGCTGGGAAAGCGTATCCGGTACGTTGCCGTAAAGGATCTTCACACCGTCATAATTCTTAGCCTTGACGAGGTTGCGGGCATAGTCGAGGGTCTTAAGATAGTTACGCGGAAGGTTCTGCATCTGCACCAGGCGGCCGGCCCATCGGCCGGTCCTGTTCGCTCCGTAATACTGCGTAAGACCCCTTACCCGGTCCCCTTCCCCGCAGGCGGTGTCCATTGCCACATACTTCTTGATGGAGGTCTTCCCTAACTGCTGGCGGATCTCTAACATGCGCTGTACCTTTTCCGGATTAATACCGTCCAGAAGCTCTGACACCGTCTCTTTTCTTAAGTTATCCGTTTCCGTCCCGTTGTCCTGCAGCCATTTAACCAGCTGCGCCGTGCTGTTCGGATTTGATAATCCAGTCAGCCTCACAGCCTCATCAGTCAGCCGTTGTGCGCTGATCTGATCAATGTACAGGGCTCCTTCGATAAGCTCCGTATCCACCCGGACACCATAGGCATTCATCAGGACATCCATCTGCCAGAGCCGTTCTTCCTCCTCCGGCATCGGAAACAAGTCCAGCCGTTTCAGAATCTCATGCTCCGTGACTACGTCCTGACAGCAGTACTCTTTAAACAGATTCCACTTGTCCGTGTCATGCCATGGCTGATTCCAGATCCGGCCGCCATTGGTTTTTGTCGGCTTACATGGTACACAGAAGTACCGGATCAGGGCCCTGCCTGTCGTCAGTTTCTGTTTATCCTGTGGGAGGCCGATCGCTTTGCCTGTCGCGTCCAGTCCGGCAGTATAGCCGCAGTACAGGCCGTGGGCCATGGTACAGCGCCACTGGTCGATCGGAGTCTCATATCCTGCTCGGTTAAGGCAGTACCACTCAAATGCTGCATTATAGGCGTGTTTGATAACGTCTGGATTGTCAAGCATCTCTGCAATTTCAATTGGGATTTCCTCCCCGTTTTTAAGGTCTATGACTTCCACAGAGTAATCATCCAGCTGGTAAGCGAACAGAAGGATCTCAAAATCTGGAGACTGAGCGTACTTGTAGGCCCCTGCCTTGCCGATATCCACGCTGCTCCTTGTCTCGATATCAATACTAAGATGATGCATATAGGTTCCTCCCTGTCAGGTTGAGGGGCCTTGCGGCCCCTCTTAAAATTAATATGGAAGCCCGTTAATCGGGTTAATACGCTGTGCCGATGGCTGTGTGTACTGAGGCTGTGGTGCATAACCGGCGGCTCCCGGAGTTGCGGGCATGGCCGCCCCGTACTGCGGTGTAGCTGACTGGACTCCGAAGGCTTGTGCCGCACTCGGCGCACTGCCTCCCAGTGCCTCCCCGTCTCTTGTCTTCATGACCGGCCCTAGGCCTTTTCCGCAGCCGATTCCCTTCTTGCCACCGAAAGAGTATGGGTAGAAGGATACATTTACACGGCCATACATGCCACTGTAGACCTCAGACTGGTTGATGATCGGGTTTCCCATACTGTCTACGACCTCTGGCCGATAATCCACACTTGCTCCTGCAGTAAATACCCAGTGGCCTTTGCATTCGGGTCCAAACGGCATACCATCAGATGGCTTTACTCCATCACCATCATAAACAGGTGTCGGAATAATTGGAGGGCATGTTCCACCCCACTTATCACTTATGCCTATTTGCTTTGCCGCTTCAATCGCTGCGTTAATCCTCGCCATAGTATTCACATCTGTTTTCGGTACAAGAACGGTCACACTATATTTTTCTTCCTGCCCTGGTTCATTCGCATAGGGCTTGAACAGGTGCACATAAGATAATCTCACTTCTCCAGTTGTTACTCTTGTTAAATCATTCATAGTAAAATTCCTTTCTATTCTTTGTATTTGTTTTTCTTCTTCATAAAATCTGTCAAATTCATAATCATCAAAGTAACTCATACCTGGTCCTCTTTAAATGCTTCAGCCGCGGTTACTTTATTTGTGATTGCCGGTCTCTTATCCGATGATTCCACCAGGGCCGGCTTCCCTGGCTTCCATACAACGTACTCACCTACAGCGTCAGCAAAATCCTTCTTCCCGACTGTCGTCTCCACCTGGGCAAGTGACAGCGGCTTTCTTTCCCACAGTACGGCTTCCTCAGCTACACCGCTCTTAACAAGCGTTTCAAAAGCTTTGTCCATGTCTGTCCACTCTCGTCCACCACGTCCGGACACTGCCTTCCAGCCAGGAACCTCTTTTCCGGCCAGACACTCCTTAAGAGCATAGTCCTTTAAAGCTTCAAGCCATTTTGCTACATCGATCCCCTTCCGCAGGTAGTCTCCTGCCTCTGCATTAGAGATAAGCGGCGGGAGTTTTCCCAGATTGTCCGAAAATGCCAGTTTCACATTTTCATCGGCCCTTGCCCGACACTGTCCCCTCGCCCGGCAGTACTTACAGGTCTCCGGTCCGGGAGCATACTCCCCCTCTCCTTTAATTGCAAGTTCCGCGCGGCCCTTTGCGTACCGGCCAAACGCCAGTACTTCCTCCAGTGGGCACTCCCATTCGGAGATACCGTCTGTGAGCCGTGGCTGCACGATAGACATCCGGATCGTCTCGATCGGATACAGGATTTTATACATCTCGTAAGCTCCCAGAGCGTATAAAGCAAGCTGGGGATTACCCTCTGCCTCCACTCGTCCATTGGGACTCTTTCCATATTTAAAGTCAATGACGTGCAGCACGTTGCCGCAGATCAGGATACAGTCCGCGGTCCCAAACCCATCAGGGACATATACAGAGAAATCAACCCTCTTTTCGATTGCCACATAAGGAGTGCTTTTCATGGCCAGTGCAACACCTTTTATGTAATCAAGGTATTCTTCTGTGTAGCCCATCATCTCATCCTGCCACGGCTTCTCTTTCTTAAGCTTATTGATGGCTGCCGTCAGTTTGCGTTTTCCAAACTCTACGCTGTAAAAGTAATTCCGTACCTTCAGCTCCGCAAGTTCATGGGCCAGCGTCCCCTCCTCAGCCGCTTCCGATGTAGTATCTGGAAATGGCTCCTCCAACCGGGCGCTCGGTGTACAATACAGCCACCGGTGCGCCCCAGATGCACTTAATAATGCATGATCTCTCTCAGCATGTCCCATCAGATCGGAGCCCCCAGTCCTCTAAGTGCTGTGGCAAACGCCCCGTACTGTTCCGGAGGCAGCTGTGTTAATGCCTCCGTGCCGAACTGCGCCAGAAGGTTAATCAGATCGCCCTGCCTGCCGGAGTCCATAAGGGTCATGGCCGCCCTTGCCAGATCGTCAGCGGTATAGGAAGGAGCTGCCGTCTGTACAGGTGCCTGCTGTACTGGAGGCGGTGTTACTGGGGCCATCTGCTGTACAGGTGGCGTTGTTGCTGGAGCAGCCTGCTGTACTGGCGGCTTGTCCTTAGTTTCGACCGTCGAAACTAAATTCCTTGCAAACCCCATCATGTCCTCAAAATCTTTAAATTCAACTGTAATCATAGATTAAATCCTCCTAATTCATTTTTTAATATGATCAGCTCGTCCTTTGTGAGCGTGATTCCTTTTGACATCTGTGACCGATCCTCGTTCCAGCTACGGAGATCGTATTTCGGTTCATGATCTCCCCATTTCACCAGATTTAGTTCCTTGTGATACTTTCCATCTCCCGGAAACTCGATCAGGGTTTCCAGAATCTCGCATTTCAGTTCTTTTGCCATCTTGCACTCCGTTTCTCCCTCTGTTATAATGAGGGTGTAAAATTGTTAGTAGTTACTTTGATTCCCGGACGGCTCCACCCGTCTGGGTTTCTTTTTTTACAACACACATGCCCGTAATAGTAGATACCCTATGTAGGCACAGGCCCCCGCTCCAGCCAGATCAAAGATCCCAACCAGCAGCCATTCCACCCAGTCGATCAGTGGCGGCCGGCTGTCGTCCTCGAAGTCGTCGAGGTTGTCAATGTACTTCTGCATTCTGTATCACCTCACTTTCAAGCATCAAACCAGTGCGTTCACAAAAATACTTTCTTGAAACTCTACCGCGCCTAGTAATAAAGCCTTTGGCTTCCAGTTCATCATTAAGTGTCTTGATGATGTTGTATCCCATGCTCTCTGAGCAATCCATGATCTCGGCCACTTCTGCGGCGGTTATCATTGCGCTCATGGTTTTCGCCTCCTTTCCTCATCTTCCCATTGACACAAATATTCGACGGTGGTATATTTGTCATATCGAACATAAGTTTGTTTTTTGTTAATTTTCTCGCTTGAACAAGTAATCTAAATCGTACTTTGGAAACAGAACATTTCTAATCGCTACTGCGTCTTCATAGTAAAAACCCTTCTTCGTTTCGCCATTTACCGTATCGCTTACAGTTTGGTATCTACAACCAAGCAAACTTCCTATTTGAGTAAATGTTACATTCTCGTCTTTCATAGCGGACAAAAAGTTTCTATACATGTCATCACCTCCTTAAAAATACTGAATTTCGAATTTCATAAGCAAATTATATTCTTTATTCAGTATTTTGTCAACGCGAAATATTCCTTTTTCCGAATTTATTCGCTAAATCGAATATTTTTCATTTACAAAATACGTTTTATGGTATATAATAAAAGCACTTAGAAAACGAGGTAACAGCTATGGAAAAAGCGAGAATTTTAGAAAGGCTAATAAAAGAACAAGGCTATAGCCTAAAATCATTTGCTCTAAAATGTGATATTCCTTATACTACACTATATGGAATAATGAAAAACGGTGTTGGAAAAGCTACTGTCGATAATGTTATGGCCATATGCCATGGGCTTGGAATTACTATGGATGAATTAGAGGAAATGGCCAATGGCAAGAAAGCAACAAAGTTGGAACCTTCTTATACCGACGTAGAAAAACTTGTAGCCAGAAATGGAAAGAAAATGTCTGTTGAGCAGAAAATGCGCCTTATACAGCTTTTGTCCGAAATTGAATTTGAGGACTGATTTTATTGAGAAATTATTTATGCTGCACCGATTTTAACAGAGCTGGACTTAACCGATTGCTAAGTTATGTATTAACTGTCTACAAGGAATGCAATGTAATTGCCTTTCCGATTGATTGTTTTTCAATACTTCGGCATTATGGTTTTAAGGTTTTGAGTTATTCAGAGTTAAAGGAGATCAACTTTGAATTATATACGATATGTCAGAGTTGCACAGAAGACGCTTTTACTTATGAAAAAATTGTTGCCTATAATGAAAACAATACGCCTGAGCGCATTCGCTTCTCATTAATGCACGAACTGGGGCACTTTATTATGGATCTTCCTTCAACGGATAAATCATTCGAAGATCTTGTCGACTATTTTGCCAGTAACATTCTTGTTCCTCGTGCAACTATATGGCATATGCGATCAGATAGTATCAGAGGTATCTGTCATACATATGGAGTATCCTGCATGGCCGCGAATCGGATATACGAAGATTATAAGATGTGCCACTTAAGTGAGTGCAAAGAAATAAATCAGGATATACATAACTGGTTTTTTCCTGTTGTTATACCGGAAATGACGGTGCCGAAACCCAAGCCTATCCTTGAACAGAAAGAGCCTAAAGAAAAACACACCACATGGGCAGAGTATCACGATATGCTTGAGAGATATTTTCCTGAGCGGTTACAAAATTGTGTGTTAAGATAACACTATTTTTTTCAATTTATGAACTAGGGAGGGTTATAATATGTCACTAATCAAATGTACAGAATGCGGCAAGGAATTCTCAGACAAAGCAACAGCATGTCCCAATTGCGGTTGTCCCACCAGCGAAATGGTTCCTTCTGCAGAAGCGGCTCCTGAAGAGTATATCAATTCAGACACCGACATTCAGATAAAAGAATCTGCTGTCAATAAGGTATGGGGAGCAGTACAAAATAGTATGCAAACTATAGCAGAAAATAATAAAAATTCTATAAAATCCACTCGTCAGGTAGGCCCTGTACAAATAGATGAACCGCATAAAATGTTCCGCATAAATGGGGCAGTACCAGTTAATGGTAAAAAAGATGGTATTGGTAAATCAATGTTTAAGGGCATGATGGCTGTTGGTACAATGGGAATGTCTGTTGCCGCTGAAAAACTGGTTGGAGGAGGAAATAAACAAAAAGTTGGGAATAAAGAATGGCTTGAATTTAATGATTTGATCAATTACGATCTTTTAGAAGATGATAGCCTTGTTACGAGTGGAGGAGTTGGGCAAGCGCTGATCGGAGGAGCCATATTTGGAGGTTTCGGTGCGGTTGCTGGCGGTATTACTGGTAAAAGAACACAAAAAAAGAAAGTTGAATCACTTTACATAAAAGCAACAGTAAATAATTTTGGGTCCCCCTGCATCATGATACCTTTAATAACTAAGTCTACTAAGATTAATAGCAAAGAGTATCAAACTGCATTTAACTTAGCCCATCAAATCCTATCAGCATTTGATGTTATCACACATAATAAATAAGCAAAAAGCCCCAGGAGCTACCAACTCCCAGAGCCTTTACATAGATTTTCTCTTGCCGGATCGCTCCAGCAGATATATTCAACTTGAACACTTGAATTATATCATTTCTGGAACGTCCTGGCAAGGGGCGTATTTTTTATACTCAAAAAAAAAATAGAAAGGAATGATATTATGCCTACATATTACGATGAATCAAAGAAAACTTACTTCTGCAAATTCTACTACGTTGACTGGACAGGTCAGCGTAAGCAAAAACTAAAACGCGGATTCCCCCGCAGCAAAGACGCAAAGGCATGGGAGCGGGAATTCCTCCAGAAACAACAGGGCAGCCCGGATATGACATTTCAGGCTCTTTACAATCTCTACATAGCAGACATGGAACATCGTCTCAAAGAATCTACCATGCAAAACAAAAAATATACCTATGGAAAGCATATAGTCCCATACTTCAAGGACAAGACCATCAATCAGATCACTGCGGTAGATATCCGCAACTGGCAAAACAAAATAATAAGCAGCGGCTTTAAAGAAACATATCAACGTCAAATATACAATCAGTTAAATGCTGTCCTTAACTTTGCTGTCACATACTATAATCTTCCTCAAAATCCATGTAAAATTACGGGCTCAATAGGGAAACTAAAAGCGGAGGAAATGGATTTCTGGACACTTAATGAGTTTAACTGTTTCATTCCCAAGGTACGTAATATTACTATGCAGACTGTTTTTTATACACTTTACTATACTGGAATGCGCTACGGGGAACTGCTGGCACTTAATATGGGTGATATCAATTTACAAAACGGAGCTATTACAATAACCAAAACATTCCATCGAATTAAGAAGCGCGATGTGATTACATCACCCAAAACGGAAGATAGCAAAAGAATCGTAACAGCTCCGCCATTCCTCGTAGAACTCATTAAACAATATATTGAGAAAAATTATGATATGCAGCCCGAAGAGCGATTATTCCCCGTTACCAGAAGCAAAATTGTCACCAGCATGAAGCACGCTTGTGAGGATTCTAAAGTCAAAATAATACGAATCCATGACATACGGCATAGCCACGTATCTCTACTCATCGAGATGGGTTTCTCTCCACTCCTTATCGCCGAAAGAATCGGCGACTCCGTTGAAATGGTAAACAAAACTTACGGCCATTTATATCCCAATAAGCACAACGAAGTAGTAGATAAACTACAGCTTTTAGTATCAAAATAGTATCAAAGCAAAATATTAGAGCCAAACGATAGCGTAAATACGTTATTTCTGGCTCTTTATCTTTCAATTCTATTACAATTTTTACGTAAATTATGGATAATGCACCGCTCCGTAACTATGTAAAAAAATCGTCTGCCGTTCAGAACGCTGTTCCCTTGACGCATTTCCCCTTATCCAGTATAATCATAGAATCATAGAACGCATTTTACGGTGAATACAGAAAGGTCAGGGATAAGTGGCATGTGGATTGCAGACGGTTGGAAGGATTATGAAGTGATAGACTGTTCAGAGGGAGAAAAACTGGAGCGTTGGGGTAACTACACGCTGGTTCGCCCGGACCCGCAGGTCATCTGGTCTACCCCAAAGACGGAGAAAGGCTGGAAACACAGGAATGGACATTACCACCGCAGCGCTAAGGGAGGCGGAGAATGGGAATTCTTCGATCTGCCTCAGCAGTGGAGTATTCAATATAAGGAGCTGACATTTCAGCTGAAGCCCTTCAGTTTCAAACACACCGGACTGTTTCCAGAGCAGGCGGCCAACTGGGACTGGTTCGGCAGTAAGATCCGGGAGGCGGGACGGCCAGTCAGAGTCTTAAACCTGTTTGCCTACACGGGCGGAGCCACACTGGCAGCCGCAGCCGCCGGCGCCTCGGTCACCCACGTGGACGCCTCCAAGGGCATGGTGGGCTGGGCCAAGGAAAATGCCAGGTCCTCCGGTCTTGAATCGGCGCCCATCCGCTGGATCGTGGACGACTGTGTCAAGTTCGTGGAGCGGGAAATCCGGCGCGGGAGTCACTATGACGGAATCATTATGGATCCGCCATCCTATGGCCGCGGTCCTAAAGGGGAGATCTGGAAGATCGAGGAATCCATTCATCCGCTGGTCAGGCTCTGTGCCCAGCTTCTCTCGGATGATCCGCTCTTCTATCTCATCAACTCCTACACCACGGGACTGGCTCCCGCCGTCTTAACCTACATGCTGTCCATCGAGGTGGCCAGCAAACACGGCGGCTTCGTTCAGTCGGAGGAGGTGGGTCTTCCGGTTACCAGGACAGGCCTTGTACTTCCGTGCGGAGCCTCAGGCCGGTGGTCATCGACCCCCGTTTAACAGCCTCCATACGGCAGGCGCAAAGCGCCGGATCAGACGGCTTGCCAGCCAGCTGATGACAACGGCGAACAGAGGCATAAAAAAGAACAGAAGAAAAGCAAGAACTGGTACAGGCGGGAGCAGCAATGCTCCCGTTTTGTTGATCAGACGGACAAGTGCAAAGTGAACCGCATATAAAAAGAAGTTATTCTTCATGAAATCTCTGGCTTCGAAAAGCCTTTCCTCCGGCACCATGAGCCACAGGCCGACCGGGACCAGAAGCCGGTAGACCACCGTAACAGACGCAGTCTCCCCCAGGCTGCTGCCAGGCAGATCCGTCCGCAGGGAGATGCAGCCGGCCGCCAGAAGCACCAGACCCGCAATCAGGCGTTTCCGTGACCAGACTCCTTCCACCACCGCTTTTTTGTGTACCGCCGCGAAGGCCGCAAAGGAATAGTAAAACAGCGCGTCCAGGTTCAGAAACGGCAGATCGATCCCCAGATAGACCCCTGTCAGCAGGATCGCCAGAAACACGATTCCGGGCCAGACCCGTTTTACTGCGAGATAGATGAGGGGAGCCAGGAGAATAAGAAGGATCAACTGGTAGAGATACCAGAACACATAATTATAGGTATAATTCAGAATCGCATCAACCGTTTCCAAAAGGCCAAACGGAATCTTTCCCTTACCGATCACATCAGAAATATAGGGAAGCCTGCTTCCGATCACATAGCCGAAATAGTACAGACTGTTCCACACGATATACGGAACCAGAACGCTCCTGATCCGGGAGCTCCATTTGCGCATTAAAATCTCCGGTTTATATCCGCGGAAAAAGAGATAAGAAGAAATCATAAAGAAGCCAGGAACCGCGATCTGAGCGATTTTGTCGCCGAAGAAGCGCTCCAGCCGCACCAGGGAGGCCGCCGCCCCGGTATTTCCCAGGAACAGTACGGCATTATAGGAGTGGACCCAGATAACCAGCACGCTGAACAGGAAGGTAAACCAGTATATTTTATTTCTGAATGTTTTCTCTGCCATGGAAACCGCACCTCCCTCTCCGTCCTGATACTTATTTTATTCTATCACACCCGGAAAAGAACAGGCAATATATTTAGTATAATCCCCACAGCAAACCTCCAGACCGTTACTGTTTCCTCCCAGCCCGGGGCTCTGCCGTCTGGTTTGACTCTGCTGCAAAAAAAGAAGAGGCGGCCGAATTCATTCCGGTCAGCCTCTCCTTATTATATGAAGAAGTTTTATTTCAATCCACACCCAATTATTTTACAGCGTACGGCTGCACCCGATATAAATGTACGGCTTGTTTCCGGCACACTTAACCTTTTACCGCCCCCATCGTAATTCCCTGCGTAAAGTATCTCTGGAAGCAGAGGAACACAATGATAATCGGAACGGAGGCCAGAGCCGCACCTGCCATAATTAATCCGAAATCGTTGGACATTTCGCTCAGCTTACTGGCAATACCTAAAGCAATGGTCTTAGATTCATTCTGAGTCAGCATAACCAACTGCAGCGGATATTCATTCCAGGAGTTAATGAATGTGAAGATCGCCAGCGCACCAAACCCAGGTTTGATGATTGGAAATGCCACATTCACAAAGGTTGTCAGCTCTCCTGCCCCGTCAATCCGGCAGGCTTCCAGAAGAGAGGTCGGAATATTCTCAGAGAACTGCTTCATCATGAATACACCGAATGGCCATCCGACAACCGGGAAGATTACTGCAAACATGGAGCCCCATACGGATTTCAAAAATCCCATAGCTGACATCTGTCTCATCAAAGGAATCAGAATAACCTGCTTCGGGAGTGCCATGGCACATACGAACAGACCGAAGATCAGGCTCTTGCCCCAGAAACGTTTCTTCGCCAGTGCGTATCCCGCCAGAGAAGAGGTAATACAGGTAAGTCCCATCGCCACTACGGAGATGAACACACTGTTAAACAGCCAGCGGATTGCCATCGGCATGCCTATGCCGAAAAGCTTCGTCCCGCTCTTAAAGAGCCGGCTGTAGTTATCCCATGTAATCGTTGTAGGAAACCACTTTACCATTTCACCGGACTTTATAATAATGTCGCTCTTCTCCTTCACGGAACCGGTGATAATCCAGTACAGAGGAAAGAGAAAGAACACGGCCATAGCCGCCAGGAGGATAAGTGTAATCACATAATACGGACTTATTGCTTTCTTTTTATTTCCCATATCTTTCGCCCCTCCTATTCTGATGTTCCACCATTCATGACCTTAAACTGCAAGGCACTGAACAGCGCAATTACAATTGCCAGAACCACACCCATGGCGTTGGCATAACCAAACTCCTTGGTGGTCTTAAATGCGATCTCATACAGCAGGTACATAACCGTACTGGTACTGTAATTCGGACCGCCGGAGGTCAGAAGCTGGATCAGTGCAAAACACTGGAAGCTGTTGATGGTGGTAATAACCGCCACATACAGTGTCGTCGGCATGATAGACGGCCACTTAATATTCCAGAACACCTGGAAATTATTGGCTCCATCCACCTTGGCAGCCTCCTCCATAGAGGCATCCACATTGCCCAACGCTGCTACGTAAAGAACAATCGGCTGACCGATGGAGGTCGTAAACAGGATCAGAATAATACACCACAGGGCCATGGACTCACCGGAAGTCCAGGGAAGCGGCTGCCCGCCAAAGCTCCTGATGATATAGTTAAAAAGGCCGTCATACTTATCGAACATCCATTTCCATACTACAACAACTGCGACGGAACCGGTAACTACCGGAAGATAGAATACACAGCGGAAAAAGGAACGGATACCGGAACGCATCTTATAGATGGCTGTTCCGACCCACAGGGAGAATGCGGTTACAACAGGAACCGATACCACCACGATAATAACGGTATTCACCGCCGATTTTAAGAAAATTTTATCCTGAAAAAGCCGTATGTAATTGGCAAATCCTACGGCAGTTCCCTTCGGATCTGAAAAACTGGCATTGGTAAAGCTGGTGATAACCCCTGACGCCATAGGGAAAATAACAAAGCCTACAAAGAAAATCAGCGCCGGAAGCAGGAACATATATGAAACAAATGTCTCTCTGCGCTGAAGCACCTTACTGCGTGCAGGCATTTTTTCTTTTTTGTTTTTTGGACGCCCGGGTTTCTGTGTGGAAACAGTTGTATTTGCCATTTGTTTTACACTCCCTCCCTAAAGATTGGCTTCCTCCCTCTGCACTCGGCAGAAGAAGGAAGCCATGTAAATGTTACTGTTCATAAATTAGTGTTTATTAGTTGCTGTTTGCACTCGCGTTGAACTCGTCAGCAGCGGCCTGTGGGTCGGTACCGTTGAATACCTGCTGAAGCATATTGAACCACAGCGGACGCATGGCTGCAAAGCCTGCACGTGTATTGTAGTATGGGCCATAGTACTGGCTCCAGGAAGCCAGCATCGCTTTGTGCTCATCTCCAGGATACAGATCGCCAAAGGAAGTACGTACCGGGAATGCATTGGTCTTAACAACACTCTTCGGACCCCATTCTGCATCATCACAGATAAATTTCACGAACTTTTTCGATGCCTCAGCGCGTGCTTCATCTTTGTTGTCAAAGATAGCGAAGCCATTAACCAGATATTCTAAGGAAGGTTTGCCGCTCTCTGATGGGAATGGAACGGAAAGCTGTGTAAAGTCATCTGATGCATATGTAATTTCACTGGAAGTACCAAAGCAGAATGTCATCGCTGCAGTCTCCTGCTGGAACTTCTGAAGCTCATCTGCTGCTGCCATGTCAAAGCCTGCATCGATTGCCTTGCTGTCATACATGCTCTTTAACAGAGTGAGAGCTTTTACGCCATTTTCGCTGATATTCCATTTGCCGTCATCGCCGACGATGGAAGCGCCATATAAGTTATTTACAAGAGCACGGGTACCCTGATCGCCGCCCTGTCCTCCGCAGTATACAATGCCAGGAACCTGTGTGGGAGCTGCGTCACGAAGCGCTTCACACATCTTTACGAAGTTCTCGGTCGTCCATGTACGGTCGCCTTCCAGGTTTACATACTGGAGTGCATCTGCCTTTTCCAGAGCCTCTTTGTTCAGACCCATATAGAATGGAGAGGAGGAAATCGGATACATCCAGGCGGTACCGTCTGCGCCTACGCAGGTTTCAATCAGAGACTGGCTGGTTAAATCGCTCTTCAGTTCGTCTAACATATCATCTAAAGGAACCAGATAGCCGGCTTCTCCAAACTCAATGATACGGCCTGGTGCATCGAAGAGAATGTCAGGTGCTGTACCGGAAGTCAGAGCTGCTGTCAGCTTATCCGGGCCGGACGTAAAGTCGATGTACTCTACCTTGACGTTAATGTCAGGATTTTTCGCAGTAAATGCATCAACGACTTCCTGCTCGTATCCAGTGTCTACGCCGAATGTCGGGAATGCCCACCATACGATATCCGTGGTGCCGCCTGCTGCGGTTGTTTCCGGTGCCTTGCTTGCATCTGTTGCCGCCGCTGTCGTCGTCTCTGGAGCTGCCGTTGTCTCTGCCGGTTTGTTTCCACCACATCCTGCCAGCGTACCAACTACCATAGCCGTTGCCAAACCAAGAGATAAAATTTTCTTCATTACTACTCCTCCTTATAATAAGTCAATTTAACGCCAAAGGCATTTGGTCAATCTGTATACTTTTTGCAATTAAGCGCCTTTCTCGTTTATGAATTTATTATATATCGGAATTTTCTTTTTGTCAATCTGAAATAAAAAAATTTTTCTTTTTTTCTTTTTTTTAGGAATAATCTTTGGTCAGTAAAGTTTTTCAATGACCGACGAAGAAGTCTTTTCGTTATTTTTGCTGCATTTTTCGAAATATCGACGGTAGTATTCTGTATACATTAAATCAATCAGGAACAGCTGGCTGATCTCCGCCGAAGTAGAACCTCCCTGAAGCGGTCCTTCATTGGCTCCGCACAGCAGCGTCACATCGGAAAATGATGTCAGCGGCGATTTGACGAATCTGGTCACGCAGATCACTGTCGCCCCGGCACGCTTGGCCAGTTCCGCCACATGGATGGTGTCCTTTGTGGCTCCGGAATAGGAAAAGACCACCGCCACCTCATTCGCTCTCATCATGGACGCTACCATGGCCTGCATATGAGAATCCTGGACACAGTACACCTTCGGCTCGATGCGCAGAAACTTGTTGGCCGCCTTCATGGCCGTAAGCATACTGGCACCCACTCCATAGAAGCAGATCCTGTCCGCATCATGAAGGTGTCTGATCACCTTATCGAAGTTCTCCTCATTCAGCAGTGAAAATGTCTCCTTCAGCGCGTTTACATTCGTGTTCAGCACCTTCTGAGCCATCTCCGAGAAGCTGTCCTCCTGGCTGATGTCGCCATCCAGCTGACCAAGCCCCGATTTCCCATCGTGAAGGCTTAAGGACAGCATCATCTTAAACTCCTGATATCCCTTCAAATTCATGGTCTTACAAAAGCGGAATACACTCGTATCTCCAACCTCACATACCTCTGCCAGATCCGTAATCGACATAAAAAGCACTTCTCTCGGATTCTGCAGGATATAATCGGCCACCTTCTTTTCCGCCTTCGTAAATTGATTGTACTCTGCTCTGATTTTTGTTAAAAAGTCTCCTTGCATGTTTAATCCCCCTTTATGTTTCCAACGGCAATCCTGCAACGATGCCCATGCATGATGCACGGATCACCGTAATAAGAAAAGGCACGCCGGAAACGGCACCGCTTCATGCCGTTTCCGTCGCGCCTACGCCGCCTCTGCTATTAGAATATACCAGGGAACAGTCGTTTGTCAATTAATAAAAAAAAGATTTTTTATTATATAATTTAAAATTTTCTTTTTAACTGACAAATTATTCCCAGCCGGTTTTCACCCCATCATCCCACACCGATAAAATCCTTTTGGAGAGATTTTCTTTTTTCTCCGGGTAATCCCAGCGATAATGGGAACCACGGCTTTCCTTTCGCAGCAGAATCGCCTTCATCAGACACTCAGATAAATACAGCGCCGCGGTAAGACGGCAGGATACCGCAAGTCCCGCCGTGCCGTCTCCCGTTTCCAGGTATCCCGCTTCACATCTGCACAGCTCCTTGATCCGTTCCAATCGGTTTAATGCAAGCTCCGCCCGCGCGCCATTGCGAATCACCATGGCGCATTCGAAATTCATTTCCTGAATCTGTTTTAAATAGGAAGCGGCATTGGGAATGACAGAGAGCAGTACCTCCGCCCATTCCTCCTCCGGTCCGGAGATGCTGCTGCTCCAGCCGGCCGCGGCTTTCCCCGCGATCTCTCCGAACACCAGGCCATTAGCCGTCGATAAGCCGCCCAGCCGGTCCGCCCCATGCATTCCTCCCGTCGCCTCCCCGCAGGCATACAGGCCGGGAACTCCCGTGCTTCCGTCCGGTCCGATCCTGATTCCCCCGTTGGACGCGTGGGCAAAAATCCCCAGCTGGATGGGATCGTCGATCGTCAAATGCTTCTCTTCTTTCAGCCATTCAAAGTAGGTCCTGATGAATTCCGGCTGATTCTCCCTTAAGGATTCCCGGTACGTCACCGTGACACCCCTGGGATTCCTCAAAAATTCCGTGAACAGCCTGATATCTACCGGCGCGGACGGAAGTCTGGTGGTAAACGGACCGTGGGTGGAACGCACCTCCATCCGCTCTTCCAAATCCGCCTTCCGCCAGTCCTCAAAGATGGAACGCCCCGTCTCCTGGCGGCAGAAATTGCTGTATTTGAACACCTTTTCGTTATAGATCGTCTTCGGTGCCGGAGACAGATACCCTGGCATCATCTGCATAAACTCGATATTTACCAGCTTCGCACCGGCACGGAGCGCCAGATACTGGCCGCATCCGGTGACGTCATCCGTGTTCAGACGGTACTGGAACAGTCCGCCCAGGCCTCCGGAAGCCACAACCAGACTTTTGCAGGAAAACGCGGTCAGTCCGCCTTTCTCCGTCAAGGCCGCCGCGCCGCTTACCCGTCCGTCCGTCATGATAAACTGTAAGATCCGGGTGGACGGAAAGCATCTGACCCCCAGTTCCTCTAACCGGGCCAGGAACACCTCCCGGGCGCTGTCTTTTACAATCCCGTGCCAGTCTCTGTTCTTATAATCAAAACAGGGGATGAACTCCTTCTCCCCTTTGTTTTCAGCTTCCTTCAGCTGGATTCCAAATGCCTTTAACCGGTCCGTCCCCCTGCGGATATGGCTGACCAGGACGGAGACCAGCTCCGGGTCTGCCATGCCTTCACCGACCTTTAAAATCACGGACTTTAGGTCTTCCTCATCCGCTTCACTTTCGGGTCCCACGAGCCCCAGGCCCCATGTCCCCGGATAAAAACTGGAGCCGGAGCAGATGCACGTACCGCTTACGATACAGACATCTGCCCCCGCTTCGGCGGCTGAGATCGCAGCCATAATGCCCGCGATCCCGGCCCCCATGACAAGCACATCACATTTTATTTCGTTTTTCAGCCGCATGTTTGATATTTTCCTCTGCAAAATGGCAGGCGACGTAGTGTTCACGCCCGTCAATGTCATATTTCTTAAGTTCCGGCCTCTGGTTCTTACAGATTTCCTGACACTGGCTGCACCTTCCGTGGAAATGGCAGCCGCTGGGCGGATTCATCGGGGAAGGCACATCACCCTCCAGAATGATCCTCTTTTTCTTATGATGAATATCCGCAACCGGAATCGCGGAGAGAAGGGCCTGGGTGTATGGATGAACGGTATTGCGGTACAGCTCATCCGCCTCAGCCAGCTCCACGATTCTGCCAAGATACATGACTGCGATTCTGTCGCTGATATACTCCACCACGCTCAAATCGTGGGTGATGAAGATATAGGTCAGATTGCGCTCTTCCTTCAGTTTCTTTAACAGGTTTAATACCTGAGCCTGTATGGATACGTCGAGCGCGCTGACCGCCTCGTCACAGATCACAAGCTCAGGGTTGATGCACAGCGCCCTGGCGATGCCGATACGCTGTCTCTGGCCGCCGGAGAACTCATGGGGATAACGGTCCATGTATTCCCGCCGCATATTTACGGCTTCCAGCAGATCGCCGATGATCTTCCTTCTCTCCTCTTTCGTCTTGATGCCGAATTTCTTCAGCGGGTCTGACAGGGACTGGTAGATCGTAAAGGACGGGTTTAAGGAAGACTGAGGATCCTGAAAAACGATCTGAATCTTCTTTCTGGCCTCATCCATCTCCTTACTGGTCAGCTTCTCCAGATTGCGGGGGCCGTTCTCAAATTCGTAGACCATCTCTCCTTCGGTCGGCTTATAGAGCTGAAGGATGGTTTTGCCCAGCGTCGTCTTTCCGCATCCGGACTCTCCTACCAGCCCCAGGGTCTCCCCTTTATAGATGGTCAAATCAATATCGTTGACGGCCTGGACGTAGCTCTGAGTCTTTCCCATAAAGCCGCCCTTGACCGGAAAATACGTTTTTAAGCCTTTGATTGTAAGCAGCGCTTCTTTATTCTTATCATGATTCTTATCTGCCATCGTTTGTCACCTCCTGATACCGTGCACATCGTACCATGTGAGTTCCGCCAAGCTGTACCTCTTCAGGCATGCATTTGTCGCATTCCGGGCAGGCGTAGTCGCACCGCGGCGCGAACTGGCATCCGGGCGGCCTGTTGTACGGATCCGGCGTGGAACCCTTGATCGGGTTGATGTCCTGTTCGGCGCCCCTTCCCAGAACAGGGATGGACTTTAACAGCGCTCTCGTGTACGGATGCGTGGGGTGATCCAGCACCTCCTCCGCAGAGCCGCTTTCGATGATATTGCCCATGTACATGACGGCGACATCGTCGGCCAGCTCGCAGACAACTCCCATGTCGTGGGTAATCAGCATGATAGCCGTGTTGTAATTCTTCTTTAAATGATCCATCAGTTCGAAAATCTGGGCCTGTATGGTCACATCGAGAGCCGTAGTCGGTTCATCGGCGATCAGGACCTTCGGATTACAGCTCATGGCCATGGCGATCATGGCACGCTGTCTCATACCGCCGGAGAATTCGTGGGGATACTGGTCGATTCTCTTCTGAGGATTGGGGATTCCCATGTCGGTCAGAAGCTTTAAGGCTGTTTCCCTGGCCTCCTTCTTGGATACGTTCTTGTTATGGGAACGGATCATCTCCTCAATCTGCCATCCGATCGTGTAGACCGGGTTCAGCGCCGTCATGGGATCCTGGAAAATCATGGCGATATCCTTGCCGCGGATATCCCTCATCTCTTTTCCGTTTCTTTCCAGTTCGTGGATCTTAATATCACCGCGCTTGTCTCCGCTGTGATAGATGATTTCCCCTTCCTCAATCCTGGAAAGCTTGGGAAGCAGCTGCATGATGGAAGTAGCCGTCACGCTCTTGCCGCAGCCCGACTCTCCTACGATACAGAGTGTCTTGCCGCTTTTAATATCCATGGAAACGCCGTTGATCGCCCTGTTGCAGCGCTCATTTGTATAGAAATACGTCTTTAAATTTTTAACGGAAATTACTGCATTATCGCTCATATCCTGCCTCCTAGCCCTGCTGTGTCGGATCTGTGGTATCTCTGATGCCGTCGCCCATGAAGTTGATGCTCATGACGAATAAGGAAACCACAATACCGGTTGGGAGCCACATCCACCAGTTATTCTGAAGAGTGAACATATCCTGAGCCGCATTTAAAATATTGCCCCAGGTCGGGACCTCCAGCGGAACGCCCAGGCCTAAGAAGCTTAAGGAAGCCTCCTCCAGGATAAACATGGCCGTACTCAGTGTAACATTGACAATAATCGGGCTTAACGCATTCGGTAAAATATGCTTATAGCAGATGATAAACGGATTGAGTCCGAACACCTTTAAGGACTGTACGTATTCCTCTTCTCTTATGGAGAGCACCTGGGATCTGGCCATACGGAAACAGGACCCCCATCCGCAGATGATAAAGATAATCACGATATTTTTCGCACTCTGTCCCATGATCGCAACCAGCATCATAACGAGAATCAGCTGTGGAATGGACATGAACACCTCGGAGATCCGGACCATAAGGCTGTCGAACCAGCCGCCGCGGTATCCGCTGTAGCATCCTAAGAGTACGCCGATAAATGCACAGCCCAGGGCGCTTCCGAATCCGATCGCGATGGACATGCGGCCGCCGTACAGGACTCGCGCAAATACATCCCGGCCGATCTTATCCGTCCCAAACCAGTGCTCGCCTGACGGCGGCTTCAGAATAGATTTCATATCCACGGCCTTCGGCGAATAGCCGGTTAAAAGCGGTGCGAAGATACAGGCCAGAAGAATGATCAGGAAAATTACGCCGCCCACGATGGCAAGACGGTTGTTCAAAAGCTTTCGTAGCGCCCGGTTGCCGGACTTCTTGTTCTTCAGTTCTCCGGATTCCTCCATCTGTCGGATCTGGTCAAACTTCCGGTTTAAATGCAGCTGTTTTGATTTTATACTCATCTTCCGTCCCTCCTATCGTTCCAGCTTAATACGCGGGTCTAACGCGGCAGTCAGGATGTCGACCAGCGTACTGGCAAACAGTGTCATGAAGACGAATAACAGCGCCAGCATCATGACCAGATTGTAGTTCTGCGAACGAACCGCCGTATTGAATGCACTTCCGATTCCAGGCCACTGGAATACGGTCTCGATAACTACGGAACCTGCGATCAGGGTCGGAAGGCGGAAGCCCACCAGGACGATAACAGGAGTCAGCGATACACGGAAGCCGTGTACTAAATTCACTCTGAATTCAGAGAGCCCTTTGCTGCGGGCCGTCTTTATGTAGTCCTTGTTCATGGTATCCAGCATGCTGCTTCGGGCGTAACGCATGACACCTGCCGTCATGGAGATTCCCAGAACGAGAGCCGGCATGACGAGATACTTGATTCGCCCTGCAAAATTGACCACGGTCGGATCCGTCCGGCCGCCAACCGGCAGCCATCCTAAATTTAATGCGAAGATTAAGATTGCACAGACACCGAAGAAGAACTGAGGGATGGATACGCCGATCATACCGGCTACGGTCAGAACGTTGTCGCCGATGGTTCCCTTGTAGATTGCGCCGAGAACACCGAGAACACTTCCTAATACGGTGGAGATGCAGAGTGCCGCCACGGCCAGTTCAAGAGTGGCCGGAAGCCGTTCCGCCATAATCTGGATTACAGGCACACCGCTGGAAGAACTGTAGCCAAAGTCTCCGGTCAGCAGGCGGCCCAGCCATTTAAAATAGCGGACAAAAAAAGGATCATCAAGTCCATACTGTGCGCGCAGCGCCGCTACCTGCTCGGCGGTCAGCCTCGCAAGCGCCTCCGGGTCCATCAGGTACGAAACGGGATCGCCTGGTGTCAAATCCAGAAGCCAGTAAATGATAAACGTAATGATCAACAGCATGGGAATCATACCAAGAATTTTTTTAATTGTGTATTTTGCCATTTTATCACCTTTCTTAAAAGTTAAGGGACTGTACATAATATACAATCCCTTAACAGCACCTCCTAAGTGTTACTTGATTTCCCAGTTTTGAATATCCCAGTTATAGTTAAACTGCGGGTTGCCAAGCTTTGCACCCTTTACAATCTTGTCGCTCTGAAGCAGGAAGATTGGCTGATAGTAAAGCGGAAGCTCGAATAATGTCTCATTCTCGTACTTCTGTAATTCGAAGAATGCCTTTCTCTGTACCTCTGCATCTACGGAAGCGTTGGTGGCTGCGATGAGTTCGTCTAACTTCGGATCGCTCGGTGTATGAGAGTTGATGGAATAACCGGTCTGATATCTGTCATAGTACTCATGTAAGGATAACGCTGCATTGGCTGCGTAGCACATATCCCAGTCTACTGCGCTCGGTCCGTTGACCGGATCTTCCGGAGCTTTCCAGAGAATGGTTGCCAGATCGCCTTCTACCAGTCTTGCGTTCATCTTAATGCCTACTTCTGCAAGGTACTGCTGAATGATAGCCATAAGATCCTGTGTCATCTGATCCGTATAGTAATAAACAACATCAAGCTCTGTATTCGGATCCCAGTTTGCTTCCTTTAACAGTTCTTTTGCTTTTTCCGGATTGTAGTCGTAATTGTTCAGTCCGTCTGCCTTGTCCGCTCCGTCTGGTGTCAGGCTGTTTGCAGGAAGTGCTGCGCCCTCGAAAACGCCGTCTAAGATGGATTTCATGTCAAGTGCGTAAGCGATGGCCTGGCGTACTTTCTCGTCTGCCAGAGGCGCCTTCTTGCCGTCCTTTTTGTCAAACTTGTTTAAATACAGGAGACGGGTATAACGCACATTTACGGTGTCGATGGTAAGTCCAGGTGTTCCCTCCAGCGCCTTGACATCGGCAATGTTCTTGGTGTAAGCGTAATCCAGCTTGCCTGCCTTCGCATTCGTTACGAAGTTCGCATCGCTGTCGCCTGCACTCGGATTTAAGTGAATAGTGAAGTTCGCGGTTCCGCCATAGTACTTGTCAAACGGCTTCAATGTGGTGTAGTTGTTCATCTGAACTTCATCTACCATGAATGGGCCGGAACCAACCGGGCTCTGGAAATACTTGGCCTGCTGTAAGGAGATCGGATCTGTATCCGCCAAATACTTCTTAGGCAGAGGAGCAAACTGCGTAAATGTCAGCAGTGCATCCGGTGCGACTTTCTCAAAGGTCAGTGTAATCTTGCTGCCATCTACGGCAATTCCTTCGATGTGCTCGGCGCTGCCGTCTTCATAAGCTGCCGCACCCTTTAATGCTTCAAATGTGGAACGGAATACGGAGTTTAACACCGTTGTCTTAAGCGCATACTCGATACTCCACTGAATATCGTCTGCTGTAATCGCTTCGCCGTCGTGCCAGAAAATATTATCTCTTAACTCAAAGGTCAGTGTCATTCCATCGTCGGACATCTCGTAAGATTTAGCCAGATCGCCTTCACCGGTTACCGGCGCCAGGTTCTCATCGGCAAAGATCAGATGTGCGTACAGGGTTTTGTTATATGTGTATGTACCAGGATTGAGCCACGGTGTCTCGAAGAACTCAGTAGGGCCGCCGTTACTGTAGAGAACACCCGATTCCCCCGCTGCTGCCGGCTCTGCCGGTGCGGCTGTCGTATCTGCCTGTCCCCCCGCGGTGGCAGCTGTAGTGGAACTCGCCGGGTTACCGGATCCACAGCCTGCCAGCAAAGATGCCGTCATTGCCGCAGCCAGTCCTAAAGAAAAGATTTTTTTCAATTTCATGCAATACTTCCTCCTTTTTTAAAATAAAAAGGCGCAATGGATCATTTGTCCTTCATCCGTCACGCCCTTGTTGTTGATAAACACATTATATTACCGAAAATTTATTTTGTCAACATTGAATAGAAAAAAATTTTTTCCATTTTTTATTTTATGTATTTTTTATCCGGTTTACAAATATCCAAAAGATTCCTTCGTGATATTGTATACAGTATTGTAGTATTTCATTTGTTCTCAAAACAATTATGCTTATTTCACTTTGGCCTGCATCAGTTCTGCTTATTGCACTTCAGTCCGGCCGTTCTGTTCTAAGAGTGCACCGGCCAGATACGCCGCGCCCATCAATCCGGCACGGTTGCCCAGTTCCGCCTGGCGCAGTTCCACATTGCGGAAGCTGCTCATGATTCTCGCAGAAGCCTTCTGCTTCACCTCTTTCAGAATATAGGGCTGCGCCATGACACCGCCCCCTAAGACGATACAGGATGGGTTAAAAATATGAATAACAGAAATCAGCCCGTACACGATCTCATCGATCCAGCTGTTCACAATGTCTCTCACCTTCGGATCGTCCAGTCTGGCAAATATCTTTCTTCCATTGTCCAGGTCCCGGTTGTAGGCCATAGCCCTCCGCACCAGCGCTGTAGTGGAAGCGTATTTCTCGTAGCATCCGCAGAAAGGTTCCCCGTACACACTGTCCTCCGGATGGATCATAATACCGCCGAACTCTCCCGCCGAGCAGGCACTTCCCGTATAGATTCCCTTATTCATGACAATGGCGCCGCCGACTCCGGTCCCGTAGGTGATACAGAGAAAATCCTGAAAGTCTCTTCCCGCTCCAAACTGGCCTTCTCCGATGGCTGCCGCGTTGACGTCATTCTCTACAGCGACAGGCACATGAAACTCGCGTTCCATGATCTCCCGCACCTTCATCCCCGTATAACCGGGTATGTTTTCATTGGCGTAGCGGATATAGCCATCCGCAGAATTCACCTGGCCGGCAGTGCTGATCCCGATGGCCTCAAAGTCATCGTACTGACGGAGAATCTCCACAGCCCGCTCCATCACATACCTTCCGCCGTTCCTGGCATTGGTGGCATGCTCCTTCACCCCCACAATGTCCTGTCCGTTCCAGATTCCAGACTTGATGGAGGTGCCCCCGATATCCAGTGCCGCAATCCTCATAACAATCTCCTCCTGATAGAAAAAGGACAAAGAAACTAACTTTTCTGGCCTCTTTGTCCGTCATACCTAACTATTCTTTACTGTATCGCAGCCACAAAATGTCTTGTGATATCCCTCGGTCTCGTGATCGCGGTACCTACAACTGCCGCCAGCACACCGGTATCAAGAGCCGCCTTTAACTGCTCCGGCGTCCAGATTCCGCCTTCCGCGATAACCGGCTTGCCGCAGGTCTCAACGAGATGCTTCATCAAATCAAAATCAGGAAGCTTAGCTCCCTTTGTATAATCCGTATAGCCGTTCATCGTTGTGCCAACCAGATCAAGTCCGATCTGTGCGGCATGAAGACCTTCTTCATAACAGGAACAGTCTGCCATAAAAAGCTGATCCGGATATTTGGCGCGTACTTCTGCGAAGAACTCGTCCAGAGTCTTTCCATCCGGTCTGATGCGGTTGGTGCAGTCCGTGGCAATAATATCCACGCCGCACTCCACAAGCGCATCGACTTCCTTCATGGTCGGTGTGATATATACGTCACAGTCCCCGTAAACTTCCTTAATAATGCCGATTACCGGAAGATCTACCGTTTTCTTAATTTCCACAATATCTGCGACCGTGTTAGCTCTGATGCCGACCGCGCCGCCCTCTTTGGCCGCATATGCCATTCTGGACATAATGTAAGAACTGTACAGCGGTTCTTCCTTTAATGCCTGGCAGGATACGATCAGACCACCTCTGACCCGTTCCAGTACTGAATAATCCATATTAGATACCCCCTCTTGTATTTTTTACTGATTTTTGGGATTTTTAACTGTTTTAATCATAGCACGTATAAAAAATATTTTCAATACAAACATTAAATAAAAAAAAGTTTTTATTTTTATTGATTTCTGCCAGTAATGATGATATGATACACACAGATACTGTTGAATTATTATAATAATTGAAAAGGCAGGTATGTATTATGTCCAAGTATGATGTCAACAAATTCAAAAACGTTACTGTTGCGCTCAACACTCCGTTCGACAAAAACGGCGATGTTGATTTAGAGGCGACAAAGGCCGTTGTAAACTATTTCTGTAACAAAGGTATTAAGCAGATGTATGTCTGCGGCAGTACGGGCGAAGGCTTCCTTCTGGATACGGAAGAAAGAAAGGCCGTGACGGAGACTGTTGTAAAGGAAGCGGCAGGACGCATGAATATCATCGTCCATGTAGGCTGTCCTGATACGAGACATTCCGCCGAACTCGCCAAGCATGCGGAGGCTGTAGGCGCCGATGCTACATCCGCAGTTCCCTGTGTATATTACCACATGGGTGAGGAAAGTGTATACCAGCACTGGACAAAAATTACCGAGGCTGCCGATCTTCCTTTCTTCATTTATAATATCCCGCAGCTGACCGGATTCAATCTGTCCATGGGGCTGTTCGGCCGTATGCTGGAAAACGAGCGCGTTGCCGGCGTAAAATGCTCCTCCGACCCGGCACAGGATATCCTGCGCTTTAAGCTGGCCGGCGGCAAGGATTTCATCGTATTCAACGGACCGGACGAGCAGTTCATCGCAGGACGCCTGATGGGCGCTGATGCCGGTATCGGCGGTACATACGGTGCCATGCCTGAGTTATACTTAAAGATGGACGAACTGGTTAACCGCGGCGAATGGGAAAAGGCCAGAGAAGTGCAGAATCTGGTTACCCCGCTCATTTACCGTCTCTGCTCCTTCCCGTCCATGCACGGCGCAGTAAAGGGAATCATCTCCTTGGACGGCTGTCCGATGGGCGATCCAAGACTTCCATTCCTTCCGGTTGCACTGGATGATCCGAAGCTGGTAGAGCTCTACCACGATATCAGGAAAGCAGTCGAGGATACGAAAGATTTATAAAGACTTTAAAAATCAGTCTGAGAGGATGTACCTGCTTGCAGGCTGCATCCTCTCTTTTTATTTCCGAAGGCAGCGAGCCGGATGCCATGCCTGCATAAGTATTTGGCAGCTGCGGCGGAGTATTTAACTATTTAGGAGGAGGACATCATGAAAAAACACATTGTATGCTACGGAGATTCCAATACCCACGGGTACTGTGCTGCGAACGACGGCCGTTTTGATGAAAATGAGCGCTGGCCGCGTCTCCTGGAACAGAAGCTGGGAGAAGATTATCTCGTTCTCGAGGAAGGCCTGTCTGGCCGGACCACCTGTTTTAACGATCCGATCCACGAGGGCTTGTCCGGGCTGGATTATATTTACCCATGCCTCATGAGCCACGAACCCGTAGATTTGCTGATCATCATGCTGGGAACCAATGATACCAAGGAACGTTTCGGCGCATCCGCCGCCTGCATTGCGCTGGGCCTCAAGCGTCTCATCGCAAAGGCCATCGCCACCACCGACTGCTGGCGGGATAAGAAGCCCAATATCCTTGTGGTCGCTCCCAAGAACATCGAAAAAGAGTACGAGGCCACAGCGGTAGGTGCTACGATGGGCCGCGGCTGTGCGGAAAAATCAGAAGGTCTCGCCGAAGAATACAGAAAAATCGCAGAGTTGATGGGCTGCCACTATTTCGACGCCAATACCGTCGTAAAAGAAAACAATAAAATCGATTATATGCACCTTACAAAAGAGGGCCACGAGGCGCTTGCCACCGCACTGGCCGGTCTGGTGAGGTTACAGTTCACAGCCTGCTGAGAAAATATTAAGGGAATTTTCACATATTTTTCCACGCCTTTGCTCCGGGATTATGGTATACTAAAGAAAAATGTTCCTCGCATAAGGAGAATCATCAGAATGAAGAAAAGAACGCGCGCAGTCAGTCTTTCTTTAGCCCTTGCCATCGCCGTGTCTGCAGTGATCCCATGGACTTTTGCATCCACTTCCGATTCCGCTTCCGGATCCATTTCCGATTCCGGAAGTAATAGAACGGCCTCCTGGAAGGCGGCACAGGGAGACATGCTGTCCGTCAGCCAGAGCGGCCAGTCCCTGCAGACCTTCGCATTGGGGCCAGGACTTGTCAATTTATCCCCGGCTGACCAGTTTGCCACCTACCAATGGGGATTAAAGAATGACGGGGAATTTCAGCTCGTCGAGATAAAAGCAAAGTTCCAGGCCGCTGACAATATCTATTCCGGCGGCAAAGGCGGTTTCGGCCTTCCGGGCCTTGGTCCCGGCGACTTCGAGTCCACGGTTACCGATGCGGTAACGGGTGTCGATATCAATATCCGCCCGGCTTGGGATCTCTATGACCAGTCGGAAAACAAACGGTCCGTGGTTGTAGCCATCATCGACACAGGCGTCGATTATAACCATCAGGAGTTTTCGGGCGCCATGTGGACGAATCCCGGAGAAATTCCTGGTGATGGAATTGACAACGACGGAAACGGTTACGTGGACGATGTTCACGGCTGGAACTTCTATTCCGGCAACAGCCAGATCTTTGTAGGCGAAGAAGACAGCCACGGCACCCACGCCGCAGGCACCATCGCCGCGGTCCGCGGTTCCTACGGAATCGCCGGCATCACCGACAACAATTACGTAAAGATTATGTCCTTAAAGGCATTAGGCGGCAGTGACGGAACGGGTTCGCCCGACTCGGTCATCCAGGCGATTCGCTACGCGGAAGCCAACGGTGCCGCCATCTGTAACTTAAGCATGGGAACCTCCGCTTATAACGAGGCGCTGGCCCAGACCATGCAGAATTCGAAGATGCTGTTCATCGTGGCCTGCGGCAACGGCGGCATTGCCGGAAAGGGATACGACACCGACATTTACCCGGTCTATCCCGCGTCATTCCCATTTGACAACGTAATCTCCGTTGCCAACTTGTTATTCGACGGAAGCTTGAGCCGTGACTCCAACTACGGAGCCGCCAGCGTGGATATCGCGGCCCCCGGAACCTATATTGTCAGCACATTGCCGGGCAATAATTACGGTTTCATGAGCGGCACTTCCATGGCCGCCCCCATGGTGACCGGAGTCGCCGCCATGCTCTACTCCTACCGCCCCGAGATTTCACTGTCCGACGTGAAAAACATACTGCTGAACTCCAGCAGAAAGATGGACCAGTTAAGCGGGAAAATGGTGAGCGGCGGAATGCTGGATGCGTATGCAGCACTGAGTTACCAGTAATATTTAGGTGGGGAGTCAGTGATGGGAGATGTTGGATTTCAGTATTCAGTGAGAAAATTTGGATTTTAAGAACAATTATAGAAAGGACGTTCCTGTCAGGTATTTGGCGGGAGCGTCCTTTTATGTTGGGGCAGGTTGGATTTTATGTGGGGTGGTTTGGGGAGGTGTGGGGAGTTTCGCGTTGGGCTTTATGTGGTTTTCGCATTAGGTTTTATGTTCGATTTTATTTGAATTTCATGTTGCTTTTATGCTTTTTTCTACTATATTTTATAATGTATTTGATGAGACTTTCAAAAGGCCCATTTATAAACTACATGTTTTTATTGAACTTACTCCTCAATCTTCAGAAGATCGATAGCCTCATTGCCTGATTCGCCTGCTGTCTTAGCCGTCAGACGCATGTATAACAGCGGATATGGATTTCCCTGCTCGTCCAGCTCCGTCCTTTTGAAACATTCAAATCCCATGTGCTCATAAAACCCTTTCGCCAACGGATTCTGCTCATTTACACACAATTCGCGTATCCCCAGCTCTTCTATACCATAGGTAAGAAGCCGCCTGCCCAAACCAGATCCACGCAATTCCGGTTCGAGGAAAAGCATCTCCAGACGCTCTCCCGCTGTACCCATGAAGGCAATGGGTTCACACTCCGCATTTATAGCAATCACCAGAGTGGGAACTTCAAGAAGCGCGGCCGGGACATACTTCTCTATTTCCCCGATTTCCTGATCAGACAGGAAAAGATGGGTCTTCTTGACGGAGCGCCTCCATACTTCTGTCAGGCGATCGATCAATTCATCGCTTCGTACTTCCTGCAAAATTATTTCTGCCCGGTTTACCCCCTTTGGCAGCGTTTCCCGATTAATCTCCCGACTCTGTTGATTTTGGTTTCTCTGTATACAATTTCTTAGGGTTGATTCCCCCTGTTCTGATTGATTCTGCATAATCTGCTCCTGCCTTACCGTTAAAATAACCCGGGAAGCACAAGTCTTCCCGGGTATCACTTCCACTTCTTATTCGTTCACTTTCGTCTCTTCTACTCCATGGAACGCCATCTGAAATTCGGAATAAGATCAGACCACTTGTTGACGCCGATAATCGGCTTTGCAAATTCCGTAGCTTCCAGCGTATACTTCTTCTTATCAATGTCACGGAACACCTGCCAGATCTTACGGCGCTTCGTGGCCACAATGGTATCGCCCTGATTCATATCACACTCCCACAGACCAAATGCCAATCCACTGCGCACCTCCAGCGGTGCGTCCACCTGACGGCTTAAGATATAGGCGTCGATATATGGATTACTGTCTACCAGGTAATAAGAATAGGCAAATGCCGCCGCCTGGATCTGAGGAATGTCTCCTCTTGTCGGGCTCTTCGCCGTAAATCCTTCTTCTGTAAGGATAATATGGCGGACATCTCCGGTCGGTGAACGGAATGCAGCCTGTGACATGTAATCGGTAAGAACATTTAAATTAGCGAAGTTGATGACAGGGGAATTAAAGTCATTAGAAATCCATCCGGTCTGCGCATCGTCCCAGAATTCCGGTTCCGTCATAGGCGCCGGATATGGGTGGTAAGCCAGACCCCAGTCCATCTGCCCCTGAGCGTTGGCGATAGAATTAAATGTATCCATGATATTCTTTCCGCCGTATTTTAACTTGTTGTCGATCTCTGCATTCCAGTTATAATCAAGGGAGAAATAGACCCTGTCGTTTGCACTGGTGCTCTTGATTGCCGTATAGAACACACGGAATGCATCCTGATACGCCTGAACGTAGCTGTTTAAATCCCAGGCTCCAGTGTAATTCCACTGCTGGTTATTAATCTCATTACCGATAATCCAGTTGGATATCTTGCCCTGATCCGGATTCGAACCGTTGTACCGCTCTGCAAGGAATGAAGCGATAGCCTTAGTCTGTTCAAAACCGGCCTCTGTTGCCGCGTTAAATAAGTAATAAAATGCTTTTGAAGACTTCTTCGTACCGGGATAGATCAGATCCGGCGTGGCGTCATTCCAGCCATTTAGGATGATAGCCGTAACCGTCATACCTTTACCGGAAAGCGCACTGATGGTTCTGTCGTAATCTTCAATAACCCGCTTGTCGAAATGATACGTCTTACCGTCATACTGGTAGTCAATACCCTGACCTAAAATCTGATGAAAGGCAATATTCGTTCCCACATGTTTGACACCCAGATCAAATGCATCTGCCAGCATGTTAAGCTCGATATTAAGCCCTTTTTTTGTCAAAGGATCGTTAAATGCTGCGGTGTTCGGAGCTACCGCCTCCGGATTTGTGATATAGTGCGGATCGCTGACCTCGATGTATTTCGTCCCATCCCAGACCGCTACCACAAATCTGCTGTATAACCGGTCCTCCGCGGTACCTTCATTCAACGGGAACTGATACGTTACCTCCGTTCCAAATGAAGCGGCCCCTGCGTAATCAAGGCGTCCTTCCAGATTCTTCTGATACGGCTTCTGTTCCACCAGATAGAGAACTCCGTCCGTACCGGTCATGTCTCCGCTGCTGGTGACCTTGACCGTCACACTTTTCTTATCCGGATTGATCAGGCAGGAGGTGATCGATGATTCCACCTTGGGCCCCTGTGTCTCAGCGTTTTCAGCGGTCTCAGTGTCCGCGCTGGCGAATGAAGCAAACACTCCGGTAAAACACAGCAACACTGTAGCCAGAATGCCTGCCGCTCCTTTTCTTATCATCTTACTATCCATTCCTGTTTCCCTCCGTGATGTCTAACTTTATGTACTCTACCATGATACCCAATTGCCATACCATTTGCAATAAAGTTTTTATTACGGAATTCTAAATTTACTTACAATATTGGTACCATCTGGAACTTCAGGAGCCCCTCCATCGAACGCTGCTTTGTGGATATTATGGCTAATAAACGACAAAACTGTGGGCGGTAACAACCTCCATCCAGCATTTTGCTCTTAGACGGTTTGTAAAACGGTCTACCTGCTCCATACCTGGATAGAAAGACATCTGATACGCTTTCTTCCAGTCCTTGTAGGTCACTTCGTAAATAAACTCTTCCGGTAAATCCACAATAGGGGCTGGTGATTTTCTCCTGTTTTCTACAGCGGTTTTGGCAGCCTCACAGAGACGTTCTATAACGAGCTTCTGCGGAACGCAGAAGGTGGCACCGCCCACGCCGCGCTTGATCTCGGCAGTCGAAATCTGCGGTGCCAGTTCTCTGGCATCCCGGCAGACGGCTTCGTCACCAGAGAGAAAAAGAACTGGTATTCCGAGGGAGGAAGCGGTGTAGGTATTGAGCATAAACTCGCTCATATAGCGGCCATTGAGGCGAATGTACTGGCTGTTTCCTGTGGAGGTGTGGCTGATGGCAAACTCCGGATTGCCGGCGGCCGCATGGTACCCAAGAAAAAATACTCCGTCAAAGGTCTCGTCTAGGCCAAACATCATGTTATACGGATGTCCGCTCTTCCCCCGGATCAGCGTTACGTATTCCGGCATCGCGAGAGGGTTGATGTTGGAGGCGTCGCCATGGCCATCCTTTACGACAATAGCGGTCGCTCCGGCGGCATGAGCCGCCTCGCAGACTGCGACGACTTCGTTTGTCATCTCCTCTGCATACCTCTGGTAAACAGACTCGTTTTTATGAGTCTCATCGGTGAAACTTAGTCCGGCGCAGCCTTCGATGTCTGCGCTGATGAATATTTTCATAGTGTTTCTCCTGTTCCGGGCTTTCGCCCTATAAAAATAAATGCAAAAGTGCCCGGCGAAGAGCAAGCTCTCCATTGGCCTCCCGCTACTCCGCAGTGCATCTTCTTGCCCGCAAATTCGGCGGACAAGAAGCTCCGGGCTTTCGCCCTATAAAAATAAATGCAAAAGTGCCCAGCGAAGAGCAAGCTCTCCTCTGGGCACTTTCACATTTATTTTTGCACTGCTCAATGCTTGCGCATTATTTGCACTGCTCATTGCTTACGCATGATTACTCAATGATTGTAGCAACTTTTCCTGATCCAACGGTTCTGCCGCCTTCACGGATAGCGAAACGAAGACCCTGCTCCATAGCTACTGGATGAATCAGTTCTACAGTCATCTCTACGTTATCGCCAGGCATACACATTTCTACGCCTTCTGGAAGATCACATACGCCAGTTACGTCAGTTGTTCTGAAGTAGAACTGAGGTCTGTAGTTGTTGAAGAAAGGAGTATGACGTCCACCTTCATCTTTTGTTAAAACGTAAACCTGAGCTGTAAATTTCTTGTGGCACTTTACAGAACCTGGTTTAACAAGACACTGTCCTCTTTCGATTTCAGTTCTCTGAACACCACGAAGTAATGCACCGATGTTATCACCAGCCTGAGCCTCGTCTAACAGCTTACGGAACATCTCGATACCTGTAACAACTACCTTACGGGTCTCTTCATGGATACCAACGATTTCAACTTCGTCAGATACGTGTAATGTACCACGCTCTACTCTACCTGTAGCAACAGTACCACGGCCTGTGATGGAGAAAACGTCCTCTACTGGCATTAAGAAAGGCTTGTCTGTTTCACGAACTGGATCTGGAACCCACTCGTCAACAGCCTTCATTAATTCAAGAACCTTGTCGCCCCACTCGCTGGACGGATCCTCAAGAGCCTTTAAAGCGGAACCCTGGATGATTGGTGTATCATCGCCCGGGAATTCATATTCATTTAACAGTTCACGAATTTCCATGTCTACTAATTCAAGTAATTCTTCGTCGTCAACCATATCGCACTTGTTCATGAATACTACGATGTAAGGAACGCCTACCTGACGAGAAAGCAGGATGTGCTCTCTTGTCTGAGCCATAACACCATCAGTAGCAGCAACAACAAGGATAGCGCCGTCCATCTGAGCAGCACCAGTGATCATGTTCTTTACATAGTCAGCATGGCCTGGGCAGTCAACGTGAGCATAATGTCTCTTCTCTGTCTCATACTCAACGTGAGAAGTAGAAATAGTGATACCACGCTCTCTCTCTTCCGGAGCCTTATCGATATTCTCGAAAGCTACGGACTCACCGGTACCTAATCTTTCATGAAGAGTCTTTGTGATAGCAGCTGTTAAAGTTGTTTTACCATGGTCAACGTGGCCAATGGTACCGATGTTACAATGTGGTTTGTTTCTTTCAAATTTAGCTTTGCCCATTTTATAACGTCCTCCTTAATTTGTGCTCTTTTGAGCTTTAATTTTTATGTTAGGCTGTCTTTTATTATATGCTATTTATGCACTATTTTCAAGCCTATTTGATGGATTCCGGGCGGTTTTAGACCGCTCGGAGTCCAATTAGTACCCGGATTTTCTGGTCTGCTAAAGTCCCTTTTGGGAGCGACGGATTATTTACCGTTCTTCTCAGCAAGTACCTTCTCCTGTACAGATTTTGGAACTGGCTCGTACTTCTCGAAGAACATCGAGTAGTTACCACGTCCCTGTGTTTTGGAACGTAAATCTGTGGAGTATCCAAACATCTCTGCCAGCGGAACGAATGCGCGAACAATCTTACCGCCGCCTAAATCGTCCATACCTTCGATACGGCCACGACGGGAGTTGATATCACCGATAACATCACCCATGTAGTCTTCCGGCATGGTTACTTCAACCTTCATGATCGGCTCAAGTAAGATAGCTCCTGCTTTGTGCATCGCATCCTTGAACGCCATGGAACCGGCGATGTGGAATGCCATTTCACTGGAGTCTACCTCATGGTAGGAACCGTCATATACAGTCGCATGAACACCCAGTACCGGGAATCCGCCAAGAATACCGCACTTGGAAGCTTCCTTGATACCTTCACCTACCGGCTGAATATATTCCTTCGGAATAGCACCGCCGACAACGGTGGAGTCAAACTTAAACAGCTCTTCCGCATTGGCATCCATCGGCTCAAAGTGAACCTTACAGTGTCCGTACTGACCACGTCCGCCGGACTGCTTTGCATACTTGCTGTCTACATCAACAGCCTTAGTAAATGTCTCCTTGTAAGCAACCTGAGGAGCACCTACGTTGGCTTCTACGTTAAACTCACGCAGCAGACGGTCTACGATGATCTCCAGATGAAGCTCGCCCATACCGGAGATAATAACCTGACCGGTTTCCTGGTTTGTCTTCGCTCTGAAGGTCGGATCTTCTTCCGCAAGCTTTGCAAGCGCTTCGCCCATCTTGCCCTGACCTGCTTTGGTCTTCGGCTCGATTGCGATATCGATAACAGGCTCCGGGAATTCCATGGATTCCAGAATAACCGGGTGCTGCTCATCACAGATAGTATCACCAGTTGTTGTGGTCTTGAAACCTACAGCAGCAGCAATATCTCCTGCATAAACCTTATCTAACTCCTGTCTCTTATTGGCATGCATCTGAAGGATACGTCCAACACGCTCTTTTTTGCCTTTGGTGGCATTGAGAACGTAAGAACCGGAGTTCATGCTTCCGGAGTACACACGGAAGAATGCTAACTTACCCACGAATGGGTCTGTCATAATCTTAAATGCCAGCGCTGAGAATGGCTCGTCGTCGGAAGAATGTCTCTCAACTTCGTTGCCATCCATGTCGGTACCCTTGATAGACGGGATATCGATTGGTGAAGGCATATATTCTACAACTGCATCAAGAAGTTTCTGAACGCCTTTGTTTCTGTAAGCGGTACCGCAGCATACCGGAATCGCAGTACATTCACATGTCGCTTTTCTCAGTGCTTTCTTCAGTTCCTCTACAGTAGGCTCTTCTCCCTCTAAATACTGCATCATCAGATCATCATCAAGTTCGCAGATTTTCTCTACTAATTCGGTGTGGTAAAGCTCGGCATCGACTTGCATATCCTCAGGGATCTGAGTGATGGTAATGTCCTCACCCTTTTCGTCATTGTAGATATAAGCCTGCATCTCGAACAGATCGATAATACCTTTAAATTCATCTTCTGCGCCGATTGGCAGCTGAAGACAGATTGCGTTTTTGCCAAGTCTGGTTCTGATCTGTTCAACGGCACCGTAGAAGTCCGCACCCATGATATCCATCTTATTGATAAATGCCATACGTGGTACATTGTAGGTATCCGCCTGACGCCATACGTTCTCAGACTGCGGCTCAACTCCACCCTTTGCACAGAACACGCCTACGGCGCCATCCAGTACACGAAGGGAACGCTCAACCTCTACTGTAAAGTCAACGTGGCCTGGAGTATCAATAATATTGATACGGTGTTCCTGGGCACCCGGCTTTACCTTGCAGTGTTCCTGCTGGGTCCAGTGGCAGGTTGTAGCAGCTGAAGTGATTGTGATTCCTCTTTCCTGCTCCTGCTCCATCCAGTCCATGGTAGCAGTACCTTCATGAGTATCACCGATTTTATAGTTTACACCAGTATAATAGAGGATACGCTCTGTCAATGTTGTTTTACCAGCATCGATATGGGCCATAATACCAATATTTCTGGTTCTTTCCAATGGATATTCTCTTCCAGCCAAAGCTTTTTCCTCCTATTAGAATCTGTAATGAGCAAATGCCTTGTTTGCCTCTGCCATCTTGTGCATGTCTTCTTTCTTCTTTACAGAAGCACCAGTGTTGTTGGCAGCATCCATAATCTCATTAGCAAGTCTTTCTTCCTGGGTCTTCTCGCCTCTCTTACGGGAGTACAGAGTGATCCATCTGAGTGCTAATGCCTGTCTTCTCTCAGCCTTAACTTCGATCGGCACCTGATAGGTAGCACCACCGATACGTTTTGCCTTTACTTCCAGTACAGGCATGATGTTGTTCATCGCTTCTTCGAATACTTCGACAGCCGGTTTGCCCATCTTTTCTTCTACTCGGCCGAATGCGCCGTATACAATCTTCTGAGCAACGCCCTTTTTACCATCTAACATGATGTTGTTGATTAACTTGGTAACAACCTTGTTATTGTAAAGCGGGTCTGCTAATACGTCTCTCTTCTGAGTATGTCCTTTACGTGGCACGTTACTTCCCTCCTTAATATCGCCGCCCGAGCCTGCATGATGCAGGTTCCACAGCTTTTCATTAGATCTTAGGTACTCACAAACATTGAAGTTGCGTTCGCGCTCGGTTCTCTTATATATAATCCTGCAACCTACAGGTTCAATATCATCAATCCGGCACTAGAAATTCAATCATGTGGTTCTAATTATTATTTTTTGTCTTTTGGTCTCTTAGCACCGTATTTGGAACGAGCCTGCTTTCTGTTGGCTACGCCTGCGGTATCCAGTGTACCTCTAACGATATGATATCTGGTACCTGGTAAGTCTTTTACTCTTCCGCCACGGATTAAAACAACGCTATGCTCCTGTAAGTTGTGACCCTCACCTGGAATGTAGCTTGTTACTTCGATTCCGTTAGACAGACGTACTCTGGCGATCTTTCTGAGCGCTGAGTTAGGCTTCTTAGGTGTAGCAGTCTTAACTGCTGTGCAGACACCTCTCTTCTGAGGAGCGGAAACATCTGTAGCTCTCTTCTGTAAAGAGTTGTAACCCTTCTGCAGAGCCGGAGCTGTGGATTTCTTTACGGATGTCTGTCTTCCCTTTCTAACTAACTGGTTAAATGTTGGCATTCTTTTCACCTCCTGTGATATTGTCTGTGGTTGCTGTATTTCTTTCAGCCTGATTGCGTGCACAAAAACATGACGCGTTTATGCACGCCTAATTATTATATACACTTTGCATTTTTCTGTCAAGGAAATTCTTTAAAACATTCTAAAAAACGAAAAAAGGCAGCTCCGGCCGGCCCGGACTTTGCCTTTTTTCTCAATTTATACCATTCGTCCTATTGAACGAGTCTCGGTTTATCCATCTTTCCTTCCACTACAGTCTGCAATTCCCGGATGGCGGCGTAATTGTCGATAATCTTATCATAATTGTATACAGTCTGCTTCTTTACAATATCCATATCCTTCCGAAGTTCACAGATATCATCACGCACATCGGCCATCTCGTTCTTCAGACCATGTACCTCTCCATATAAAGTCAGTATGTCAGTACGGATCGGCTTTAATTTCAATTCTAACTTTTCTTCTAGCTTTTCTTCTAGCTTTTCTTCTAGCTTTTCTTCTAACTTTTCGTCCAGCTTCTGGTACAGCCGCGTCTCCAGTCCGTCAAGCATGACGGCAATCGCATCTAATGTTTCCTGATCTGCCATTCTATCCCTCCCCTTTCACTAATTGACAGGCAAGTTTTCGTCTTTTATCATAACATGAAAAACAGGCAAAGTCCATCGATATACAGTTATCATAGTACATGTTTATTCTGGAACTTCTGTCGAAATGACCGGACCTGGCAAGTCAGCGGAACCGCTGTTTCTTAAACTGTATTATAAGGATATCATATTTTCTGGAAAGACGCAATCTCTGTTTTGTCATTCTTATATGGATATGGCAGTCAGTTACTGTTCCCCGTCTCCTCATTCCCATCGTCTTTTCTCTGATGGCAGTTCATCCCGCAGCTGCCGCAGCATCCTCCGCAGCCGGATTTCCCCATTTTTTTATCCCGTCTTTTCTTCCAGATCACCGCGCCGACCGCTGCTATCAGAATGATTCCGATCATAAGATCTGCCATGAACTCCACCTCCTGTGAATGCAGTTAATTCATCAATTTTGTCTATTCTGCCTATTCCCCCTCCGAAGCATTCTTCTATGTGCCGGAAGGCTCCGCCTGGTTCGTGGACCGCAGAAATAAGAATCCCGGCGGGCCGGACGGCTGAGCATACGCCCAACCGGCTCCGTCCGCCGGGACTTATATTATTCTCAGACTGCTTTATACGTCCTCTTCATCAATATCATCGATGTCCAGAACTTCCTCAGCCTCTAAATACTCTTCTGTAACGGGAATCGCAAGATCGTCGCCAAGGATGATCTCATCTTCATTCATCTCTTCCCCGTCCGTGCTCAGCTTAACGATACGGTAACGCTTCATTCCAGTACCTGCCGGAATTGGTTTACCGATAATTACGTTCTCCTTTAAGCCGATTAAGTGGTCTACCTTGCCGTTGATCGCCGCCTCGGTCAGAACCTTGGTGGTCTCCTGGAAGGAAGCCGCTGATAAGAAGGAGTCTGTAGCCAGAGATGCCTTGGTGATACCCAGCATAACCTGCTTTCCATCCGCCGGCTCCTTGCCTTCTGCAAGAAGTGCCTCGTTCATATCGTTGTAATCAAGAACGTCCATGGAGGTACCCGGAAGCACATCGCTGTCTCCGCTCTCCTCGATCTTGATCTTCTTAAGCATCTGTCTGACGATCATCTCAACGTGCTTATCATTGATCTCAACACCCTGCAGACGGTAAACACGCTGAACTTCCTGGATCATGTAATCCTGTACCGCGCGGACACCCTTGATCTTTAAGATATCATGCGGGTTGATACTACCTTCTGTCAGCTCGTCGCCGGCCTCTAAATAGACGCCATCCTGGATCTTGATTCTGGAACCGTAAGGAATTAAATACGTCTTGGAGTTGCCGGTCTCATTATCTGTAATGATGATCTCACGTTTCTTCTTCGTATCCTTGATCGTGGCTACGCCGCCGAACTCCGCGATGATCGCAAGTCCCTTTGGCTTACGCGCCTCAAAAAGCTCCTCGACACGGGGAAGACCCTGTGTGATATCGCCGCCGGCAACACCGCCGGTATGGAACGTACGCATGGTCAGCTGTGTACCAGGCTCACCGATGGACTGAGCGGCAATAATACCGACTGCCTCACCAACCTGTACCGGCTGTCCGGTAGCCATGTTGGCACCGTAGCATTTCGCGCAGACACCCAGATGGGATTTGCAGGTAAGGACAGTACGGATCTTGACGGAATCGCGTCCCATCTTCTGTAATGTCTTCATAACCGCAGCCGCACGCTTCGGTGTACACATATGGTTTGCCTTCACAATTACTTCTCCGGTATCCGGATCGGTAATGGTCTCAGCAATATATCTGCCTGTCAGTCTCTCCTCGAGACCCTCGATCGTCTCCTGGCCATCCATGAAAGCCTTGATCTCCATGGCAGGAATTGTCTTTCCTTCGCAGCAGTCTACCTCGCGGATAATCATATCCTGGGAAACGTCTACAAGTCGTCTCGTCAGATACCCGGAGTCGGCTGTTCGCAGAGCCGTATCGGAAAGTCCTTTACGGGCACCGTGAGCGGAAATGAAGTACTCCAGTACGTCCAGACCTTCACGGAAGTTTGACTTAATAGGAAGTTCGATGGTATGACCGGTTGTATCGGCCATAAGTCCACGCATACCAGCCAGCTGTTTGATCTGTTTATCAGAACCTCGGGCTCCGGAGTCCGCCATCATGTAGATGTTGTTATACTTGTCAAGGCCGGTAAGCAGATCGTGAGTCAGCTGATCATCCGTCTCTTTCCAGGTATCGATAACTTCTTTATAACGCTCTTCCTCCGTGATCAGACCACGTCTGAAGTTCTTGGCAATCTGGTCAACGGTCGCCTGAGCGTCCGCAATCAGCTTCGGTTTGCTCTCCGGCACAGTCATATCGGAAATGGATACAGTCATGGCCGCTCTCGTCGAATACTTATAACCGATTGCCTTGATATCATCTAACGTCTCAGCAGTCTGAACTGCACCGTGAACGTTGATAACCTTTTCCAGAATCTGCTTTAACTGCTTCTTGCCGACGTGGAAATCCACCTCCATCAGAAGCTCGTTGCCCGGAATGCTTCTGTCTACAAAGCCCAGGTCCTGAGGAACGATCTCATTGAAAATGAAACGGCCCACCGTAGATTCTACGGAGCCGGTCTTCATGGTACCATCCGGCATTTTCTTTGTCACTCTCGCCTTGATTCTGGAGTGTAAGGTTACGGCTCCGTTCTCATAGGCAAGAATCGCTTCGTTTACATTATGGAATACCATGCCCTCGCCCTTGGCGCCAGGTCTTTCCTGGGTCAGGTAATAGATTCCGAGGACCATATCCTGAGACGGAACGGCCACAGGGCCACCGTCGGAAGGTTTCAGTAAGTTGTTCGGTGAGAGGAGTAAGAACCGGCACTCCGCCTGTGCTTCTACGGACAGAGGCAGATGAACGGCCATCTGGTCACCATCGAAGTCCGCGTTGAACGCGGTACAAACCAGCGGATGCAGCTTGATCGCCTTACCTTCCACCAGAATCGGCTCGAATGCCTGGATACCAAGTCTGTGCAGTGTAGGCGCACGGTTTAACATAACCGGATGCTCCTTGATTACGTCCTCCAGTACATCCCAAACCTCGGTCTGAAGTCTCTCCACCATCTTCTTGGCATTCTTAATATTGTGAGCGGTGCCGTTGGCAACCAGCTCCTTCATAACAAACGGCTTAAATAACTCGATCGCCATCTCTTTCGGAAGGCCGCACTGGTAAATCTTCAGCTCCGGTCCTACGACGATAACAGAACGTCCGGAATAGTCAACACGCTTTCCTAACAGGTTCTGACGGAAACGTCCCTGCTTACCCTTTAACATATCAGAAAGAGATTTAAGAGCACGGTTACCAGGTCCGGTAACAGGTCTGCCTCTACGGCCGTTATCGATCAGGGCGTCAACGGCTTCCTGCAGCATACGCTTCTCGTTGCGGACAATAATATCCGGCGCGCCCAGCTCTAAAAGACGGGCCAGACGGTTATTTCTATTGATAATTCTTCTGTATAAATCATTTAAATCGGAGGTGGCAAAACGTCCGCCATCCAGCTGTACCATCGGCCGGATATCCGGAGGGATAACCGGGATCGCGGTCATGATCATCCATTCCGGCTTGTTGCCGGAGTTACGGAATGCCTCTACGACTTCCAGTCTCTTGATGATTCTGGCACGCTTCTGGCCGGTGGCATCCTTCAGTCCCTTTCTTAACTCTTCGGAATCTTTCTCTAAATCGATCGCCTGTAAGAGTTCCAGGATTGCTTCTGCACCCATTCCTACACGGAATGCGCCGTAACCGTATTTGTCAACCTCTTCGCGGTATTCCTTCTCAGATAACACCTGCTTATACTGAAGTCCTGTATCCGCCGCATCCAGTACGATATAGGATGCGAAGTACAGTACTTTCTCAAGGGTTCTCGGTGAGATATCGAGAATCAGGCCCATACGGCTCGGGATTCCCTTAAAATACCAGATATGGGAAACCGGAGCTGCAAGCGCAATATGGCCCATACGCTCTCTACGAACGCTGGCCTTCGTGACTTCGACACCGCATCGGTCACAGATAACGCCTTTGTATCTGATCTTTTTGTATTTACCGCAATGACACTCCCAGTCCTTGCTCGGTCCGAAGATTCTCTCGCAAAAAAGACCGTCTTTTTCCGGCTTTAAGGTTCTGTAATTGATCGTCTCTGGCTTTTTAACTTCGCCATGGGACCAATCGAGAATCTTTTCCGGAGACGCTAACCCAATTTTGATAGCGTCGAACGTCATTGGGTGATAAGTTTCATTATTCTCAGGCATGAGCGGTTCTCCTTCCTAACATACACAACTATTCTTCGTCTGAATCGTCTAATTCGGCGTCATCGAAATCCTCGTAAGAATCGTCGATACCGTCTGCATCCTCTTCTTCATCAATACTAACCAGTTCATCATCCTGGAATTCCTGCTTCTGGAAACCGTAGTCAGCAAGAGGTTCCTCTTCCCTGAATTTTCTGTCACCTTCGATGATGGATCGTAAATCTGTCTCCTCGTAATCCATTGCCTCTGCAATCTGTACCTCGGTATTATCATCTCGCAGTACACGTACATCGAGAGCCAGTGACTGAAGCTCTTTAAGCAGTACCTTGAAGGATTCCGGAATACCCGGCTCAGGAATGTTCTCGCCCTTGATAATCGCTTCATACGTCTTCACACGGCCTACCACATCATCCGACTTCACCGTCATGATTTCCTGCAGTGTGTAGGATGCGCCGTACGCCTCGAGAGCCCAAACCTCCATCTCTCCGAAACGCTGACCGCCGAACTGGGCTTTACCACCCAGAGGCTGCTGTGTAACCAGGGAGTATGGTCCTGTAGAACGGGCATGAATCTTATCGTCAACCAGATGATGCAGCTTCAGATAATGCATGTGTCCGATCGTAACCGCACTGTCGAAATACTCACCGGTACGTCCGTCGCGGAGTCTTACTTTACCGTCACGGCTGAGCGGTACACCCTTCCACAGTTCTCTGTGATCCAGATGATCACCCAGATACTCAATTACATCGGGTTTCAAAATGTCATTATATTTATCCTGGAATTCTTCCCAGGTCATGTTGACGTAGTCATTGGCAACATCGAGGGTATCCATGATATCGATCTCGTTTGCGCCGTCGAATACAGGTGTTGCAATGTTAAATCCGAGGGCTCGGGCCGCAAGACTTAAGTGAATCTCCAGAACCTGCCCGATATTCATACGGGAAGGTACGCCCAGAGGGTTCAAAACGATATCCAGCGGACGGCCATTCGGCAGGAACGGCATATCCTCAACCGGAAGTACACGGGAAACAACACCCTTGTTACCATGACGGCCGGCCATCTTATCACCAACAGAGATCTTTCTCTTCTGGGCGATGTAGATACGGACTGTCTGGTTCACGCCTGGGGACAGCTCGTCACCATTCTCCCTGGTAAATACCTTGGCATCCACGATAATACCGTAGGCGCCGTGCGGTACCTTTAAGGAGGTGTCACGGACTTCTCTCGCCTTCTCACCGAAGATTGCACGAAGCAGTCTCTCCTCGGCTGTCAGCTCGGTCTCTCCCTTTGGAGTAACCTTTCCGACCAGGATATCTCCGGCACGGACTTCCGCACCGATTCGGATGATACCTCTCTCATCCAGATCCTTTAACGCATCTTCACCGACACCAGGAACGTCACGGGTGATCTCTTCCGGTCCCAGCTTGGTATCACGGGCTTCCGCCTCGTATTCCTCAATATGAACGGAGGTGTAAACATCCTCCTGAACGAGTCTTTCACTGAGCAGAACGGCATCCTCGTAATTGTAGCCTTCCCAGGTCATGAATCCGATGAGCGGGTTCTTGCCAAGAGCGATCTCACCATTCTGTGTGGACGGGCCGTCAGCGATGACCTCTCCCTTTTCCACATGATTATTCTTATATACAATCGGCTTCTGGTTGTAGCAGTTGCTCTGGTTGCTTCTCTTGAATTTGGTCAGATGGTAAACGTCTCTTCCGCCGTCAGCATCTCTCTTGATGATGATCTCGTTGGAAGCGGAACGCTCTACCACACCGGCATTTCTCGCCACAACGCAGACACCCGAGTCAACGGCTGCCTTGGCTTCCATACCGGTTCCAACTACAGGCGCTTCCGTTGTCAGCAGCGGCACGGCCTGACGCTGCATGTTGGATCCCATCAGCGCACGGTTGGCATCATCGTTCTCCAGGAAAGGAATCATGGCTGTCGCCACGGAGAATACCATCTTCGGGGAAACGTCCATCAAATCGATGCTCTTTCTCTGGAATTCGGATGTCTCCTCGCGGAAACGTCCGGAAATATTCTTATGAATAAAATGGCCTTCTTCATCCAGCGGTTCGTTCGCCTGTGCGACAACGAAGTTATCTTCTTCATCGGCAGTCAGATAAACGACCTCGTCGGTAACGATCGGATTGGCCGGTTCGCTCTTGTCTACAAGACGGTAAGGCGCTTCCACAAATCCATACTGGTTTACCCTCGCATACGTAGCCAGGGAGTTGATCAGACCGATGTTAGGACCTTCAGGGGTCTCGATCGGGCACATACGTCCGTAATGGGTGTAGTGTACGTCTCGAACCTCGAATCCAGCACGGTCTCTTGACAGACCGCCAGGTCCCAATGCGGATAAACGTCTCTTATGAGTCAGCTCAGCCAGCGGGTTGTTCTGATCCATGAACTGGGACAGCTGGGAACTTCCAAAGAATTCCTTTACAGCCGCAGTTACCGGTTTAATGTTGATTAAGGACTGGGGAGTAATACCCTCCATATCCTGTGTTGTCATTCTCTCACGAACCACACGTTCCATTCTGGAAAGACCGATCCGGTACTGGTTCTGCAGCAGCTCGCCGACCGCACGGATTCTACGGTTTCCTAAATGGTCGATATCGTCGGCATTACCTACCTGCTGCTCTAAATGCATGTTGTAGTTGATGGATGCCAGAATATCTTCTTTTGTGACATGCTTCGGAATGAGTTCGCCCAAACTTCTGTGAATCGCGCTCTTTAATACTTCTTCGTCTTCTGTGCCAACATCTTCCAGAATTTTTTCAAGTACCGGATAGAATACTAACTCCGTAACACCTGCGTCCTTCGGATCGAAGGATACGTAAGCGCCTAAATCTACCATTAAGTTGGATAAGACTTTCTGCTTGCGCTCCAGGCCTTCCACCCATACGTAAGGTACGGCTGCGTTCTGGATATCTACGGCAAGCTGCTTGTCTACAGTCGTGCCGGCAGTCGCCAGAATCTCGCCGGTTGTGGTATCCACCACATCCTCTGAAAGCACGTGGCCCACGATACGGTTCTTGAAATGAAGTTTCTTATTAAATTTATATCTTCCGACCTTTGCAAGATCATATCTTCTCGGGTCAAAGAACATACTGTTTAATAAACTTTCTGCACTATCAACAGATAAAGGTTCACCTGGGCGGATCTTCTTATATAACTCTAATAAGCCATCCTGGTAATTATCGGACGTATCCTTACCGAAGCTGGCTAAAAGCTTTGGCTCCTCGCCAAACAGCTCTAATATCTCGGCATTCGTTCCGAAACCAAGGGCACGGATCAGCACGGTAACCGGAACCTTTCTGGTTCTGTCTACACGTACGTAGAAAATGTCGTTGGAGTCTGTCTCATACTCCAGCCACGCGCCTCGGTTAGGAATTACTGTACAGGTATAGAGCTCCTTACCTACCTTGTCATGTCCGATACCATAATATATACCTGGGGAACGTACTAACTGGCTGACAATAACACGTTCGGCACCGTTAATGACGAAGGAACCGGTATCTGTCATAAGCGGAAGATCACCCATGAAGATCTCATGTTCATTAATCTCATCTTTATCTTTATTGCAAAGCCTTACCTTGACTTTTAAAGGAGCTGCGTAAGTTGCATCTCTTTCCTTGCATTCTTCTATGGTATACTTGATGTCGTCTTTACATAATGTAAAGTCAACAAATTCCAGACTCAAGTGACCCGCAAAGTCTGCGATCGGAGAGATATCTTCGAAGACTTCCTTCAATCCCTCATCAAGGAACCACTGATAGGAATTCTTCTGAATCTCGATCAGGTTAGGCATCTCAAGGACTTCTTTCTGTCTCGAGAAGCTCATTCTCAGGCTTTTACCGGCTGGGACCGGACGCATTCTGCTTTTTTCCATTGACGTTTCACCCCTGTTTTCTTTCTATTGGTTCTGTTTTTGGGCATAAATGTCCCTCAAGGCACATGATGCCACAATAGTGCACATTCCATAATATCATAGCCCTGTCAAGGTGTCAAGCATTTTTTGCTTGCACTTTCCATAATATAATGCTATACTATTACAGATAGACTTTATTTACAAAATGAACTATTGGAGGTATTCCCCGTGAGCACATTTTTAAACGTATTACTGGTGATTCTTCTCATCTTAGTGGTAGTACTGGCTGTTCTCTATTTTCTCGGAAGAAAGCTGGAAAAACGCCAGGTTGAACAGCAGCAGGCTCTGGAAGCGGCAGCACAGACCGTATCCATGCTGGTCATCGACAAGAAAAAGATGAAGCTGAAGGACGCCGGACTTCCAAAGATCGTTTACGAGCAGACGCCGAAGTACATGAGGCGTGCGAAGGTACCGATCGTAAAGGCCAAGATTGGTCCGAAGGTCATGACGCTGATCGCAGATGCGAAGGTATTCGATGTTCTTCCAGTCAAGACGGAGGCTAAGGTCGTAGTGAGCGGTATCTACATAACCGAGATCAAGAGCATTCGCGGCGGTGCGGTTCCGGTTGCACCGAAGAAGAAGAAATTTATGGACAGGTTCAAAAAAGGGAAAAAAGAAAAGAACGACAAAAAGTAAATTGGAGACCGCTTCATTGGCCTTGGGCTGATGGGGCGGTTTTTTTATTGTGGGAGTTACGCCCCAGTACTTGCGGAGAGGCGGAGCCTGGCGGGGGCTGTGTATTGGCTCCGCTAGTGGATATGAACGCAACGCGACATCATCTGTGAATAGATATGAATTGAAATTGGTAAATCTACAGTAATATTAAGGCAGCGGTTGCTTTCTAATTGGATTTAGAAAGCAAATTTTAGCTTTTTGCTTTTCTTCCCCAGCCAGTACACAGCCCCATGCCAGCCGGGCGGTCCGGGGAATTGGGAGGGGCGGGGGAATGAACCGTTTCCTTTTCTGAGGTTCGCAGGAGCTAAAGCAGAACGGCGGGAAAAAGGGGTGGTGAAAGTTGGCCTCAAAGCCAACTTTCAAGTGAACACGGAGGCGAAGTCCTTCAGGACTTCGGCGGAGTTTTCGCGATCCGCCCCTTTTTCCCGCCGTTCTGCTTTAGCTCCTGCCACCGAAGAAACAAGAAACGGTTTGTTCCCCCGCCCCTCCCAATTCCCCGGACCGCCCGGCTGGCATGGGGCGTAACATATCACAAATGAATATTCGCAGTAGACTTTGAGTGAATATCCAAATTGATATTGCACTCCGATACATGCTGATAGTTGATGTCCAGAGAATAGGATACGCGGACCTTTAAGCTGTCCTCGTCCTCGGCGATGAGGATGTCGTTGGTGTTGATGCCGATCATCATCTCTCCGAAGGGTGTCGCATAACAGGAAAGATTTTTCCTGTCCTTTTCAAATGTCATGTGGACGCTGGAGCTTCCGCGTTTTATGATGTCAAGGCCCTCGGGACGGATCTTGATTGTGTTTTTGATAATATCGTTCTGGCCTTCCATTACCTCGTCGTACAGAATGTAATGGCTGCCGTTTTTCTGGAAATAATCACCGGCGGTGATCATCTCGACTTCATTGCTGTCACCGTCCGCCAACTGAATGCCGCTTATGGTAATCAGTACATCTCTTGTCATCTCAAAACTCCTCTATGTTTATCTGTCTCGTTTCCTTCACCTCTCCGGGAAGAATCGACGCCGCAAAGCTGGTGAATTTTTCTGCCAGATCGCTGACATAAAAGCGATACTGCTCCTGGCCGTCCTGGGGACCTCCGCATAATAGATCCGCATCCTCCAGAACCTGTTTCAGTTCCAGGGCCGTCTCATACGCCGGATTGACCAGTGTCACCTCGGGTCCCATCAGACGCCCTACCGTCGAACGCAGCAGCGGATAATGGGTGCAGCCCAGAACCAGAGTGTCTATATATTTGCCCTTCAGTTCGCTTAAGTAACGGGACGCAATCTCATCTGTTACGGAATCGTGAAGCAGCCCTTCCTCCACCAGCGGAACCAGGAGGGGACAGGACTTGCCGGTCACCTCGATGTCGGAGCGCATCCCCTTCATCACCTTTGTATAGACGCCGCTGCGGATCGTTCCTTCCGTGCCGATGATGCCGATCTTTCCATTTTTCGTGGCCTGGGTCGCCGTCCTGGCGCCGGCGTGAATTACGCCGATGATGGGAATATCCAGCTCCCCCTCCACCGCTTCCAGCGCATAGGCTGTCGCGGTGTTGCATGCGATAACGATGGCCTTTACATCCTGAGTCAGAAGAAAGCGGATAATCTGTCTCGTGAAACGGATTACCGTATTGCCGGACTTGTTGCCGTATGGAACTCTGGCGGTATCGCCGAAATAGACGATCCGTTCTGTCGGCATCTGTCTCATAATCTCCCGCGCAACGGTCAGACCACCGACGCCGGAGTCAAATACCCCTATGGGTGAATTCCTGTCTGCCATAGTGTCTCTCCTTAAGTTTTGATCCGTTTTCTAAAGCCGGCAGCGGTCAAATGCGTGCTCCGTCAGGCGGTCTACCAGCTGATCCTTGGTGACTCCTGCGGCTTCCCAGAGCATGGGATACATGCTGATGGCCGTGAAGCCCGGCAGTGTGTTGATCTCATTAAATACCACGGTTCCGTCATCCTTAACGAAGAAGTCCACGCGGGCGAGGCCGTAGCCGTCCACCGCCTGGAAAATGGCCTTTGCCGCTTCCCGTACCTGATTCACCGCGTCTCCCGGAAGGTCCGGATTCACAACCGTTCTGGAATCGGAATTGTAATATTTTGCGTCAAAATCGTAGAACTCCGCGGCCGCCAGGATCTCTCCGACTCCGGAGGCTTCCACCGGAATCAGTCCGCCGCCAAATACTGCACACTCGATCTCCCGGCCCTTGATCATCTCCTCCACAAGAATCTTGCGGTCGTGGTTTGCCGCCTCGCGAAGCGCTGCCTCCAGCTCCTCCCTGCCGTCCGCACGGGCCACGCCCTTCGACGAACCGGCATTCGACGGCTTTACGAATACGGGGTAGGAGAACTTCGCTTCCACTCTGCCGACTACGGAGGCCATATCGTTTAAGTCAGACCGCATGACGGGGACGTAGGCGGCCTGGCGCACGCCTAAATCGTCTACCACGATCTTTGTATACAATTTATCCATGGATACGGCAGATGCCAGCACGCCGCAGCCCACGTACGGGATTCTGGCCAGCTCCAGGAGTCCCTGAACGGTGCCATCCTCTCCATACAGCCCGTGAAGCACCGGAAATACCACATCCGCCTTCACAAACTCCACACGGTCTCCCTCGGTTAATATGACGCACTGCTTCGTGGCATCGGGAGATATGACGGCATTTACCGTCCCCTCTCTCCAGCTGCCGGACTCGATCGCCTCCACGGATTCCACTTTGATCCAATGGCCCTCTTCCGTGATTCCAATTAAAAGAAGGTCGTATTTCTCTCTATTCATATGATTGATGACGTTGACCACAGACATGCAGGATACCACATGCTCAGATGACTGACCGCCAAATAAGACAACCGCTGTTTTCCTGTTCATTTTACTTTCTCCTCATACTTTCCTTTTCCCGCGGGATTGCTGCTGCAGGAATTTCCTTTTTACAGTGTTTATATTATAGCACATATGGTTACAATTACAACAAATAGATAATTCCTGACTGTAAAATGGAGGTTCCTTATGAAATATAGACGTGATTTATTCCTGTGCTTAACCTGCCTTCTTCTGGCATTCTTATTCACCATGGCCGGCCAGCGCCAGAGCGACGAAGCCATGGCCGCCCGGATCGCCCCGGAAATTCTGCGTTTCCACGTTCTGGCCAACAGCGATTCCGACGAAGATCAGCAGCTGAAGCTGCGCGTGCGAACCCTGCTCCTCGATTCAATATATGAGAAACTGGGGGAAAATGCATCACTGGATGATACGAAAGAGTATGTCCTTGCCAATAAGGACAGCCTGGAGCAGGAGGCAGAAGATTACATGAAAGCGGAAGGATATGATTATCCTGCACATATGGAGGTAACAGAATGCTATTTCCCCTCAAAAACCTACGGCGACATGGTATTTCCCTGCGGCACCTACGACGCGGTGCGGGTGGAAATAGGCAAAGGAAAAGGACACAACTGGTGGTGTGTCCTCTATCCTCCGCTTTGTTTTGTTGATTCGACCTACGCGGTCGTTCCCGATTCTTCCCGGGAAATATTAAGAGAATCCCTCGATGCCGCGGACTATCAGGCGCTTCTTAAGAAGCAGCCGGAGGTCCATATCCGGATTCGTTCAAAATTCCTTGAGCTGCTGGAAAATTAGTACTGCTGAGCTTAAATGCGTCCCCCGCTCTGTAATCCTACTGTTGGGCATAAATGCATCCCCTGCTCTGTAATCCTACTGTGGAATGGACACATATCCCTGGACTGCCCAGTCATAGTCAAGCATAGCCTGAAGCAGCGCGGTGTCAGCCGATTTTCTCGCGCCTTCCGCCTGGTAAAACTGGGCCTCTGCGCCGAGATACTGCAGTCTGCTCAGCATCTTCAGGTCATACTGGCGTTCTGCGGCGCCCTTGGCCAGAAGAGCCTTCTGGTACGCCGTGTTGGCCGCGTCGTAGAGCACCTTTTTCTGCTGCATGACCGAATACAGCCGCTGCATTTCCACCGTCAGCTGCTGTTCCGACACGTCAATATTCTTCAGACGGTTGTCGATAGCGGCCGTGGACTTTGTGGATGACGCATGACGCTGTGATATCAGGGTCTGGTTATTGCCGATGGCCTTCAAAATATCGGCCGCCAGATCGATGTTGTCGATCTTCGACGGGTCCGCAGCGGGGACCGTACCGATCTCCGGTGTGGCGTCCACCTTCCAGCCCGTTAAAAGGCAGAGCTGGCTGCGCAGATTATTAGAGAGGTTACGCAGATTGTCAAGCTGGGACTGACTGGACAGCAGATCGCTCTGGGCCTGCAGTACGCCGGTGTCCGTCGCCATCCCTAGCCCTGCCTGAAGCTTCGCGGCTTCCAGCGCTTCCTTCTGAAGCTCTTCCACCTTTTCCAGGGTCTGCACCTGGGCGCGGAGATTGTCATACGTAATCATCAGGGTCTGTGTGCCCTTTAAAGCCGATCTCGCTCCCGTGTCAATCTGTTTTCTCGCCTTCTCCAGCTGTTTATCCGTTGCTTTCGTCGTGGCCGACGGGGCGTCCAGCATGGACTCCAGCCCCTTAATTGTCGTCTTCAGTTCCTGTAGGGCGGCATCCTTGCCCTCGAAATCCGGCATCGCTTCCAGCTGTTTCTTCTGTTCCTTCAGCGCCTTAACCGTATCTTTATAATCATTTTTCTCTATCGAATCTTTCAGATTTCTGACCGTCGAGGCCGTATCATCGTCCGAGAAATCCAGCTGATTATATGCGTAGCTGATCTCGGGATTGTACTCCCTGATCAGATTCTCCAGTTCGTCGTACTCCAGTTTATCGTCCTGAAGCCGCGCCGCCGTCTCCGCATCATAATCCGACAGCTTTGCCCAGGAAGAGAAACTTCCTCCGGCTAAAAGCGTACCGGCCAGAGCCATACACATTATCATTTTCCATTTTTTCATGCCTTTACTCCTTCCGGCTGTAAGCTATCCCATCCACCGGTTACATGCCTGCGCTGGCACTCGCCAGGCCATCGATGTTCCAGTCATACGATTCCACAGCCTGGAACAGCGCCATACTCGCGTCTTCCATGGCTACCTGAGCCTGGAGATACGCATACTGCTGGTTTAAGTAATCCAGTCGGCTGAGCGTACCGATCTGCATCTTCCTCTCGGCCGCTTCCATGTTCTTGGAAGCCACCTCTAAGGATACCGCTGCCTGCTGATAGGCGGTCTGGCTCTGAATCACATTCTTATATGCCGAATCCACGGACGATCCGATTCTCTGGATGTTATCGTCTATGGTCATCTGAAGGCTCTCTTTTTTCGAATTATTCGAAGAGTTGGCCAGTTTCTTTTTGTTGATGCGAAGCGTGTAGTTGTTCTCCAGGGCCCTGGCTTTGTCTGCCGCCGGATCCATGGACTGGATTCTGTTTAAATCCACGGCCGGGATCTCCCGGATCTCCGGGGAAGCGTCGTATCTCCAGCCCAGCATAACACAGAGCTTCTGGCGCGTATTCTCCAGATCGGACTCGGCGGTTAAGATCGCCGCATCCGCGTTCTGTAAATTCTCCTGGGCAGTCAGCACATCCATCTGCGTGGCCATGCCGTGATTCATCTTAAGCACCACGGAGTCATAGGTCGCGGCCAGCAGTTCCCTGTTCTTTTTCTTCAAGTCCAGGTCCCGGGCCTTCTGGTGGTAGGAGATCATATTAGTCTGAGCGTTGGATACAAGCGTGGCCTCTGTCTGATCATAGGTCATCTTGAAAATCTCGCTGTCCTCCACATTGTCATCGGCCTGCTGCTCCAGGCTTAAAGCCTGCGCTTCCGCCATGCTGTCCTGCATGATAGCCTGGGGACTGTCGTCCCCAGACATGCTGCTCCGGACCGCGTCGGCCGCATCCCGGTAATCCTGTGCGATTTCATCGCTTGTTTTATTCTTTTTCTCGTTATAATCACGCTGATTATTCTGTACCGTCACATTATATTCATGTATCAGCCCCGCCAGTTCGTCATACTCCATGACGTTATCGCGAAGCTTTGCCCACTCCTCGGCGCTTCTGGCGAATTCCGGGCTTCCGGCCCAGGCAGTCCCTGTCGGAGCCGCAGCCGCCAGAACTGCTGCCAGACAGCAGGCACTAATCTGTTTCCATTTTTTCATCAATTGGTCCTCCTAACCTTGTACCGGATGGATTTTATGTTACAGTCTGAATCATCTGCTCTTTTTTCGTATCCTTATCTTACCATATAACTGCAATAAGTTCAAAGACACATTATTCCAGTTTTCATATAACTTAGTCCGGCATTGGCTCCGTATCCACTTTTCCGCTCATGATCGAGTAGTAAACCGGCAGCATCAGGAGGGACAGAATGGTCGAAGCCGTCAGGCCGCCGACATTGACAAGGGCAAGCCCCTGCATCAGTTCTCCGTTGCTTCCGTATCCGATCGCCATCGGGATCATGGACACGATGGTCGTCAGAGTCGTCATGAGGATAGGACGAAGTCTCGTCGCGCCCGCCTCAATCATGGCCGTTCGCTTATCCATCGTGGAGCGGTACTGGTTGACCGTATCGACATAAAGAATACCGGCGTTCACAACCGTACCGATTAACATCAGGAAGCCCAGTAAGGAAGGCATGGTAATCATGACATCCGCGGCCGCCAGCAGACCGAAGGAACCGATCAGGCTGAACGGAATGGTCGTCATGACCATCAGTGAAAACTTCGGTGACTCGAACTGAGCCGCCATAACTACGAATACCAGGAAGATCGCGATGGCAATGGCCTTGAACAGGGCGCTGAATTCCTCATACATGGACTCGTCAACGCTGTTTTTCGCTCTTGTAACCGAGCTGTTCAAGTATTTGTTTACCACCTGTTCATTGATCTTCTTCAGAGCTTCCGTCTTTTCCTTGTCGGTAGACACCTCGTCGGTAAAGGAGCCCGTGATGGTCGCCTGGTACTGTTTATTCTTACGTGTGATTCCGGCCGGGCTGTCTTCATAAACGATATCAGCGATATCGGTAAGCGCCACGGAACCGCCTGTCTGCGTTGGAATCGTGATTCCCTTTACCTTATCCAGCGTATCATACTCGCCATCCGGATATTCGACCTTAACGTCCACGTTGTTGCCGTCCACGTCCATGGTCATCGCCTTCACACCGCTTAACATGTTGTTGAGCAGTCCTCCCACAGAGGCCGGAGCGACGCCGTCCGCAGCCGCTTCGATCGGATCCACATGGACCTTGATAACCGGAGCTGCGTTTTCCAGATCGGAATGCACCTTGATGAGGCCCGGATACTGTGTGAGCTCATCAACCAGATTGTCGGATGCCTCTTTCAAGTCATCTAACTGGGAGCTCTGTAAAATAACCTGTAAATCGTTGGAACTGCTGAAGGAGCTCATCATGGAGCTGGATTCCACGGTTATGTTGCAGTCCGGGATATCCCGCATCTCTTTCTTCCATTTATCCACGACCTGTTTTGTGGTGAGTTCTCTGTCATCCTTCAAATATGCGGTCAGAGAAGCGCTGCTTCCGCCCAGGGACAATCCGCTGCCGCCGTATGTAACCATATAGGACTTCCTGTCAGGCTCGGCTTTGACAATCGCCTCCACCTTGCTCAGAATCTTATCCACCTCTTCTATCTTGAGACCGGGGCGAACCTCTACCGTCACGGCCACGGTTCCCTGGTCCACATCAGGCATCAGGGCGAATCCCAGCCGGCCGGCGATCACAAAGGATACCACCAGAAGCAGTACGGAAACCACCATAACCGTCTTTTTCTTATTCAGCAGCTTTCCGATGATATTCCGGTAGCCCTCCTGCAGCCAGCGAACCATGCCGGAGGCCGGAGAATTCTTCTTCTCCACCGGACGGAACCGGCTGTAGCACAGCGGAACAATGGTCATAGCGGAGATCAGTGAGGCAGCCATACAGAATACGATGGTGAAACCGAGCGGTGCGAACATCTGTCCCGACATACCCTTTAAGAGTGCAAGCGGGATAAATACGACACAGGTGGTAACGGTTCCGCCGAAGATCGACTGGATAACCTTGCCGGTTCCTTCCAGCGCCGCCTCCATGTATTCCCGGAAGCCCTGCCCCTTGTGGGAGCGGAAACAGCTTTCCAGCACAACGATGGAGTTATCGACCATCATACCGACGCCGAGAACCAGGCTTCCCATGGTAACAACGTTCAGGGAAAATCCCATAACCGACATCAGGATCAGGGCCGCCAGGATCGATACCGGGATGGAGCTTCCGACGATCAGGGACGCCTTGATATCTCCGAAGAACAGGAAGATGATAACCATGGAAATGATAACCGCCATAACCATGGTGGTCGTCACGGAACTCAGTGCGGAGGTAATCTGCTCGCTGGTATCATTGACAACGATCATCTCCAGCTGCGGATGCTCTGCCTTCAGCGTCTCGATCGTGCGGTTTACCGACTTCGATACGTCTACCGCACTGCTCTTCTGCTGCTTGTTGATGGACAGGGACACGGTATCTTCTCCGTTATAACGGCCAATACTGGTATCCTTTCCGGTTGTCTCGGACACGTCTGCCACATCCTCTAAATAGATGGTCTTTCCGCTTCCGGCTACGATCGGAATTCTTTTTAAGCTCTCCACCGTATCGAATTTCACGGAGGTACTGACCGATAAATCCTGTTTGCCTACCCCTGTGCTTCCTGCCGGGTAGGTGAAATCCGCGCTCTTAATGGCCTGGCTGATGGAATTCATATTCAGATGATACTGATTCATCTTCTCAGGGATCAGGCGGACTCTGATATAGCCCTCCTGGCCGCCGCTTAAATCCACGCTGGCTACGGATGATATTTTCTCAAATTCCGGAACGATCTCATCGCTCACGTAATTGTATAAGTTATCCGCCGAGGGATCATTGACTGACAGTGTAATACTCGGCATGTCATTCATGTTAAATTCGAAGATGCTTGGCGAATCCACATCATCCGGCATGGTGATGCTGTCCATCTTCTTCTTCAAATCGGAATACGCTTTATCCATGTCCGTGCCGTATTCATACTCCATCATGACAATGGAGATATTTTCCTGGGACATGGACTGAATATTCTTAATGCCGGACAGGGTTCCAACCGATTCCTCGATGGGCTTTGTAATCAGCTCATTGACATCATCCGGGCTGGCTCCCGCGTATACGGCGGTTATCATCATCATCGGGAAATTCATCTCCGGTGTCAGCTCCATCTTGGAGGAGAACACGGAAGACAAACCGAAGACCAGAAGGCATAGAACGGCCAGGACGGTGGTGATGGGTCTCTTTAAAACACTTTTTGTAATTCCCATTCTTCCGCCCCCTTACTGATTCGCATCAGCCGGCTCTGTCTGACTGAAACTTTCGGTCTGAGCGTCTGGTGTCCCGTCTTCTGATGTCTGATTTTCGCTTAAGGTGACTTTGGATCCGTCATAAAACTCTGTTGTCCATGTAGTAACAACCAGATCGCCTGCGTTAATTCCATCTTTTACTTCGATGAAGCTGTTATCAGCAATTCCCACCGTAACCGCATTTTTGTGGAGAACACCGTCTCCGTATGTGTAAATATAGGGACTGCCGCCCTCATAGTAGACTGCGTCAACCGGCACAGTGAGCACATTTTCGGCCTTCTCGGAAATCACGCGAAGCTTTACGGAGGTTCCTGTAGCCAGCGCGCCTCCATCCGGAATGGATGCCTTTACTTTAAATAAGCCGCTCTGCGGATCAACCATGGAACTCACCTCCGTGATCGACGCCACGTGGTCTGTTCCATTTTTCTCAACTGTGACAGGATCTCCAGCCTTCAGACCCCCTACGATCCGTTCTGAAGCGTAGAAGGTAACCGCCTTGCCGTCGCCCGCTCCGGCGATGACACAGATCTGGCTCTGCTGGGAAACCATATCGTGAAGCTTTACATTATAGCTCTCCACACGGCCTGCGATCGGGGAGGTAACCTGGCTGCTCTCAAGCTGAAGGTTATACCCCAGTTTTGCACTCTCATACTGCAGTCTTGCCAGTTCTACATTATCGGCCAGCTTCTGGAAATCAGCTTCGGCCATATCCCCTGCCGCATGCAGCACGGAATAGCGGTCCAGATTGCTCTTCGCATCCTCATACGATACCCGGGCCGTCTCCATGGTAAGTCTTGCCGCTTCCACCTGCTTCGTGTCAATCTCGCATAACAGCTGGCCCGCCGTCACCTGATCGCCGGTCTGCACGTTGACGCTTATGATTTCTCCGGCTCCCTTCGGTGTTACATACACGATGCTGTCCGGTTCAATCGTACCGATCAGCTCTGTACTCACCTCGATCGAACGAAGTTCCGGATTCTCTGCGGCTACCACCGGCGGCACCTCCGCCACGACCTCCTCTTTCTTTCCTCCGGCAACATTGGTTACGATTAAGGTTGCCACAGCAGCCACCAACACTACGCTGACTGCGATTGTAATTACTTTCTTCTTACTCATGCTGAACTCCTCACTTCGTTACAAAGATTATTCTAGTTACTGTTTACAAATTCCATGTTGCAGTATTTCTAATTTTTCACGGAAAATTTTCTTAATATTTTCCTCACTCTCCATATGCCGGTTATACCAGCCTATGCTTTCCATCACACAGCCCATGATCATGGACACGAGAATTCCAAAGGAATCCATATCGATCTTGCGGAACTTCTCCTTGTCCGTCACCTCGTACAGTGCCTCTAAGATTTCGTTGCCCTTTTCTTCACTCACACCATTGCTTCCATGGATTTCCGCAAAAAGCTTGTCGAAGTCCTGGTAGAGAACGATACTCTGCATCATCTGGAACATCTTCCCCTTCTGTGCGAAGATAATCGCCTGATCCAGCAGTTCCTCCGAGGCAATCCACAGGTTCCCGCCGTGTGTGACCACGGACTTCGTCCAGAAGAATTTCAGCTTATCCGCCGTGTCGCTGAATATGTATCTCACCAAATCCCGCTTATCTTCAAAATAGGTGTAAAAGCTTCCTCTGGATATTCCTGCATTCTGAATTATTTTATTGATGGAGACCTTTTCGAAAGGAACCCGGATGCATTCTTCCATGGCCGCGTCACGTATCGCTTTTTTCTTCTCCTCCGGCAACTTATTAAATCGTTCTGTCGGCATATTCTCACCCCTCTTTATTCGTTCTCACCCTTTTTCCGGCCAGCCATAATTTTAAACGCAAAAGGTGACAACCTGTCACTTATTATAATGACATGTTGTCACCTTGTCAATAAAGGTTATACTTTTTTTATAAATTTTATGCTCATTTATTTTTTGCTGTCAAGAAGCTCTTTCAGAGCTTCATCACTTTCCTCAATCCAGATGTCTTCTTCTTCCTCATTAAGCCCCAGAAACCGGGCCAGAGTACGGGGATCGTCGCTGCCGTTCCACTCTTCCACGTAATCGTCAATCGCCTCAAATTCGACTTCACCTGCCAAATACCGGTCCTTAAACGTCATCATATGTCTTTAGCCCTCCTGCTCCTTTATATTTCTGGAAACCGTGATTTCCTGGTTATCGATGTGCTCCCTCATGGCCTCCTTGGCTTCCTCCACACGGCGCAGCTTCACAGCCTTTAAGATCTTGTCGTGCTCGAGAAGGAGAATCTGACGCTTATCCTCGTCCTTGATGTATTCCAGGCGGTAACGGTACATCTGCTCCCTTAAATTATTGAGAATCTGTACAAGCCTGTCGTTACCGGTGCCTTTATAGATGACATCGTGATACGTCTCATCGGTCTCCGCGATCTTCATGGCATCTCCGCAGGCCACCGCAGCCTTAAATTCCTCCTGGGTCTGTTCCAGGGCATCTACCTCTTCCTCTGTCATCCTCTGACAGGCCAGTTCTATCGCCAGTTCCTCCAGAGAACGTCTCACCTCCAGGACATCCCGAAGACTCTTCTCAGAGATCTTCGCGACCTCGGCGCCCTTTCTCGGAATCATCAGCACCAGACCTTCCAGCTCCAGCTTTCTGATCGCCTCACGGATCGGTGTTCTGGAAACGCCCAGACGCTCCGCCAGCTGAATCTCCATTAAACGTTCGCCAGGAGCCAGTTCTCCTTTTAAGATAGCCTGGCGCAGCGTATTGAAAACCACATCGCGCAGCGGCAGATATTCATTCATGTTCACCTTCAGATCATTTCCCATGGGAAACCTCCTTTGTATTGTAAAAATTAGTCAGATATACAGATTTCGCCAGATTGGCCGACTTGCCGTAACGCATTTCCTCGTAGGCCTCTTCCGCCGCCTTCGGGCTTGTAAATATTCCAAAAACCGTGGGTCCGCTGCCGCTCATCAGGGCATTTACCGCTCCCAGTGATTTTAACCGGTCCTTGATCTCCGCAATCACAGGGTATTCCGGTATTGTGACCGTCTCCAGCACATTGCCCAGCAGGGAGGCGGCCCCGTATATGTCGCGTTTCCGGATAGCTGCTATCATGCCGTCAATGTCCGGATGGTCCGACGGACGCAGGGAAGCGGCATCCAGATGCTCATATACGAATTTAGTGGAGACGCTGATGCCCGGTTTGGCGATCAGAACCTGGCACTGGGGAATAGGCGGCAGGGGCGTTAAAATCTCACCGATTCCCTCCGAGAGCGCCGTCCCCCGCATCACGCAGTAGGGGACATCGGCCCCGATCTTCACGCCGCGCTCCATTAACGCTTCCATGGATAGCCCTAAGTTAAACATCTTGTTCACTCCGAACAGCACGGCCGCGGCGTCGCTGCTGCCCCCCGCCATCCCGGCAGATACCGGAATAAACTTCTTTAAATGAATGGTGACACCGTGGTTGATGTGGAACTCGTCCATCAAAAGCTTTGCCGCCTTGTACACCAGATTATTCTCGTTTACCGGAAGATAGTATAAATTGGTCTGGACAGTAATCCCCGGCGTCTCCTTTAAGTAAAGATCAATCTTATCATAAAGTCCGACCGTCTGCATAATCATACGGACCTCATGGTATCCATCCTCTCTCTTCTTAAGAACGTCGAGCCCCAGATTAATCTTCCCATAGGCCTTAAGTCCAAGATGTCTTATCATAGGCATAAATACCTCGCATTTTCTTAATCTCTTCAGATTGTACTTTTTCGTTATTTTGTATACAGTATTAAGTATAGTACGAAAGAGGAAAAAGCACAAGTCTTTTCTACGTTTTGTGGCCGCATAATTTTGTCAATATTTCACAAATATTTCTAATTATTCCGTTACAAAATGTATTTGACATTTATTTTCAGAAATGTATAATGTTTAATATCGAACGAGGGCGTTCCACTTAAGGAATGGCCCTCGTTTTTGTTGTCAACACCATAAAGGAGGATATGCGGTATGAAAAAGCTGGAAATCATCATCAGACCGGAAAAGCTGGAGAACTTAAAAGCGATTCTGGAAGGCTGCAGGGTCAACGGCATCATGATCAGCAATGTCATGGGCTACGGCAATCAGAAGGGGTATACGCAGATGTACCGGGGCACCAAATACAATGTGAACCTGCTTCCAAAGGTAAAGGTGGAAACCGTGATTCCAAAGGAACTGGCGGATCCCATCATCGATGCGGTCGTCGATGAGATCAACACGGGAAATTACGGTGACGGAAAGATCTTCGTCTACGACGTTCAGGACGCCATCCGGATCCGTACCGGAGAGCACGGACGCGAGGCTCTGTAGCACCCTGCTATCCCGTATCACCGGCCGTGCGGCCGCGGTTTGACCGTACCACTTTAAACTCCATACAGAATCCAATATATAAATTATCAAAGGGGATAATTGCTTACCGGCCGGTAAGCGGTTATCCCCTTCCTGCATCCATTCCCGGGATTCTGGCGGCGTTTACCAAAACAGTTCAGGAGGAATAAAATTATGGAAGAAACAACCTTATTGATGAATATTATGTGGACCATGCTCGGCGCTTTTCTCGTCTATTTCATGCAGGCAGGCTTTGCCATGGTCGAAACGGGCTTCACCAGGGCAAAAAACGCGGGAAACATCTGTATGAAGAATATGATGGACTTCGTTCTCGGCTCCCTCTTTTTCTTCATTCTCGGCTTCCCTCTCATGTTCGGAAAGAATATCGCCGGCATCATCGGCGGATCCGGTTTTCTAAATCCCTATTCCCTGGCGGATGCAAACGGGATGATCAACGGACTCCCCATCGGCGTATTCATGATATTCCATACGGTGTTCTGTGCCACTGCCGCGACCATCGTCTCCGGCGCCATGGCGGAACGGACGAAATTCTCTTCGTACCTCGTCTATTCGGCAGCGATCAGTATCTTCATCTATCCGGTGACCGGCCATTGGATCTGGGGCGGCGGATGGCTGGCCGAGATAGGCTTTCACGATTTTGCCGGTTCCACGGCCGTACACATGGTTGGCGGCGTATGTGCATTTGTCGGAGCAAAAATCGTCGGTCCCCGGCTTGGGAAATACAACAGTGACGGGACACCGAACGCAATTCCCGGCCATAACATTCCCCTGGGCTTCCTGGGCGTGTTCATCCTCTGGTTCTGCTGGTTCGGATTCAACTGCGGTTCCACCACCGCCGCCTCCACCTCCCTGGGAGATATCGCCATAACTACGAATCTGGCGGCTGCCGCCTCCACTCTCGTTACCCTTTTATTCACCTGGGCCCGTTACGGCAAGCCCGATGTCTCCATGACTCTGAACGGAGCGCTGGCCGGTCTCGTGGCCATCACCGCCGGCTGCGATGTCGTCACTCCCTATGAGGCCATCATCATCGGCGTCATCGCCGGATTTGTCGTCGTACTGGCCATCGAGTTCATCGACAAGGTGGTCCGTGTGGATGATCCGGTAGGCGCCATAGGCGTACATGGCTGCTGCGGTCTGGTGGGAACTCTGCTGACCGGTGTATTCGGCGAAGGATGCAGCTTCGTCACACAGCTGACCGGAGTCGTATCCGTGCTTGTGTACGCGGCGGTGCTGGCATTCCTTATCTTCACCGTGATCCGCCTGACCATCGGCCTGCGGGTATCCGATCAGGAACAGCTGGACGGACTGGATATGCATGAGCACGGCATGACCGCATACTCCGGATTCCGGATCGATAAATAATAATGCTTTCCCTCATATTATCTATATACTTCATAACCCCCGCCGGCAGTACACCGCCGGCGGGGGTTATGACTGTGAACTTAAGTCCTGGGACTCACCTTATAAGTACGCTTCCATCTCTTCTTCCATGTTCTTTAAATATTCTGCATACTCCTTGAATTCCTGAGCCGCCTTCTCTTCCAGCTTCTGGCTGCCTTTATAGCAGATGCGGTGTTCCATGCTCGCCCACAAGTCCATGGACATGGTCCGAAGCTGTATCTCCACGGGATAATACTCCATGCCGTCCGTGTGATAGACGGGGACGCCGAACACGATGTGATAGCTTCTGTAGCCGTTAGGCTTGGGATTGCTGATGTAGTCACACTCCTTGATCACTACGATATCGGTCTGTTTCTTAAGCAAAGACACCACAGCGTAAATATCACGCACAAAATAGCAGATTACGCGGATTCCCGAAATATCAGTCAGGCAGTCCCTGGCGGATTCCACGTCGCTCTCGTAGCCTCTGCGGATCAGTTTCTGTTCTATGCTTTCTTTCTTTTTAACTCTGTCCTGCACATGGTGAATGGGATAATTCTGGTATTTGCGCCGGTAATCGTCATTCAACACTTCGACGCGGACGCGAATGTTCTTCAGCGCGTCCTCATAAGGCTGGATAAACACAACATACTCCTCTTCCGTCATATGCCACCTCCCGGATTTTTCAAAACCAACCATACTGGGGATTATTATACCTCATTTTTGTGTCCATCCCATGTCCAAATTCTAAAAAAAGCGTTGTGCTTTCTGAACTTTTTCTGATCAGAATCACAACGCTTTCTTCTATATAATATAGCCGGTCTTATCAACGATTACCGTTCTGTCGGCTCTTCTTTCTTAACTTCATCCTCTTTTACCGTTCCCACTGCCTTTAAGGCCTCTTCCTCATCGGCAAAGATCGGTCTCATATCGCCGTCTTCACGATCTTCCTTTGGCATATACTTCTGAAGGATCGGAGATAAGATATAGGAGTTGATAAAAGCAAGAAGCGGGAATCCAAAGAGCACGCCAAACATCATGATCTGCGGAATCATCACCATCGCCACAACCACAGCCACATCGATGACGATGATCGCGATTGTCTGGAATAAATGACGGATGGACATGAAAAACGCATTGAAAAACGTTCTCTTAATGGTATTATAAAATCTGGACTGAAGCGGGAATATGTAGGTTATAATCGCCAGATAAATAATGGACATCGCAAGGAAAATCGTTACCATGACTGTCTTAAACTGCTGGGACATGTTAAACCCGCCCCTTGTAAAGAACAGCATGTCAAAGCCCAGAATAAGGCCCACAGCCAGCATGATCAGCCAGATAATAGTCGCCTGCTTGAAGTTCTCCTTAAAGGACTTAAAAAAGGACCGGATCGTGTATCCGTCATCATTCCTCGCAAGCTTCAGCGTTACGTAATATACAGCGGTCGTCGACGCCCCGATTGTAAAAATGGGAATACTGCACACGAACCACAGAACGTTCAGTATGATCAGATCTCCAAACTTCCCGATAAAACGCCAGACAGGATTATCATAATTAAAAAAACCAGACAGCATAAGTCGTACCCCTTCTCTTTCCTTTGAGTGTGTCCGGTGGAAATGAGTATACAGACACGCTCTAGTAGCATTACAAAGTATTATAGCGAATCCTGTCCCAAAAAGCAAACATTCTTCTTTATTTCATGAAAATTTCACAATTATTATGCCGGGGTTGTGGTATAATGTGGTATACAATGAGCAATCGCCTGGGCCTTCGGCCCGCCGCTCAACCGGAACCGGTGGAATCCGGGCCGACTAATTCACGAAAGAGGTTTGACTATCCATGACACCTTATGAAAATGTTACTTTTAAAGAACGGCTGCATGAGGAAGCCGCCAAGCTTAAAGAGATGTCTTTCAGAGACAAATTCTGGTATATCTGGGAATACTATAAGTTTCCTATCATCGGGGTTGTGATTGCGGTTTTTCTGGTGGGTTCCATCGGAGGCGCCATGTACAACAACCGGTTCGACACCGCGCTGAGCTGTGCCGTCCTGAACAGCCGCTATGACAGTGAGGCGCTGACCGTGGACCAGTATTTCAACGAGGGCTTCCGCGCCTTTATCGGACTCGACGAAAATACGAAGATCGATGTGGACTATTCCATGTCCCCTTCTTTTGATGAATCGGCCATGAACGAATACTCCTACGCGGAGCTGGCAAAGCTGACCGCCATGATCTCCAGCAAGGGGCTGGACGTCATGATCGGACGCCCGGATGTCATTGACCATTACGGAGAGATGGACGGATTTCTCAATCTGGAAGAAGCCCTCCCGGCGGATTTATACGAGCAGGTAAAGGATTACCTCTATCCGGTCACCAATGCTGAGACCGGCCAGGAAGCGTTCTGCGGCATCCGCATCGGAGATACCTCCTTTGGCGAGAAGACAGGCCTGATCCTGGAAGATCCGGTCCTCACCATTATGAGCAACTCGCCTCATACAGATACAGCAATCCAGCTGATTCGCTATATCTTTGAGCAGTAAGACGAAAGCCAAGTGATTCGGCCAGGCGTATGGAGGCCGTATTTCCTTCCTCAATGACCGCGCAGATACAGCCGGTCAGCCGGCCGGTACCATAATTTAAGATTTCCCTGCACGCCTCCTTCGCATAGCCGGAGCGCCGCCAGGGAGTGAAGATGTGATATCCCAGTTCCAGCGGGGTATCCTCTTTTTTTTGCGGCGGAGAAGCTTCTGCCTGCTGGGACTCTGTTTGTTGTATTTCTGCCTGCCGGAACTCTGTTTGTTGTATTTCCACATTCAGGAATTCTGCGGTTGGCTGAAAAAGCCCGGCCTTTCCGATCACGGTCATACTCTCCTTTTCCACCACCGCCCAGATTCCGTATTCAAAGAACCGGTACTGGCTGTCGATATATGCGGTCAGTTTCTCTCTTCTGTGAAAAATCTCATCACCGGGTCCCACATCTTCCTGAATCATGTGCGCGGCATCCTCCGCCGTGAATTCCCGGATCACCAGCCGCTCCGTCTCTGCGATGATCCAGGGCATATGAAGCCTTCTTCTCACCACCCGCTCCAGAAACTCCTCATCGGCATCCTCCGCGCATTCCACAACGTATTCCGCAGGGGCAAGGCTCTGGCCGCTTCTGTTTTTATCCCATAAACCAATGATGGCCCCGCCAGCCGCATACGCGGCCGACAGGACCTCCTGTTCACTGGAAATGGTGACAGTATACGGCGTACCACTGATGAATACGGTTCGTTTCTCTGTCATACAATCATCCTCTGTCTTAATCTGTACTTCTTATTAGTACTTCCTAATTAGCATTTCTCCGGTTCCGGATACTCTGTGCCGAAGGTCTCCACTGTCATGGATTTGATCTTCTGCTCTTTCATCGGGCGGTCGTTGTAATCTGTGCGCACATCGGCAATCTTATTCACAATGTCCATGCCCTCGGTAATCTTGCCGAATGCCGCGTAGGAACCGTCCAGATGTGGGGAAACCTTGTGCATAATAAAGAACTGGGAACCTGCGGAGTTCGGGTTCATGGCTCTGGCCATGGACAGCACGCCCTCGGTGTGCTTAAACGCATTGGTAAATCCATTCTGGCTGAACTCACCCTTAATGGAATATCCCGGGCCTCCCATTCCGTTTCCGTCCGGGCAGCCGCCCTGGATCATAAAGCCGTTAATGACTCTGTGGAAAATCAGTCCGTCATAAAAACCTTTTTTTACCAGACTTATAAAATTATTTACTGTGTTCGGAGCAATCTCAGGATAGAGCTCGGCCTTCATGACATCGCCATTTTCCATGGTTATTGTTACAACCGGATTATTCATATTATTACTTCCTTTCTCTGTACCATGCATTCTGTACAACCTGAAAGTATTTTACCAAATCTGCCCCGGCTTTTCAAGACGGAAGACAGTATTTCGATTCTTTTCGGCGCAGTACAGGCCGTGCCAGGCTTTTGTTCACATTTTGTTTAAATTTCATTCAAAAACCTTTTACATAAATAACATGATTTCTTCATGATTCGTGGATATACTTTAATTGTAAACAAATAAATAGCTTATAAGATTTTTTTCATAATACTCGAGCTGATAATTTATTATCAGCTCTCCTCCCTTTTTCAAACAAAATAAACGATTCAGCCCTCTAGTGTTACAATTGGAGGGCTGAATTATTAAAAACAAGTCTGACTTCAGTGACGGATATATATCCCACTGACAAAAGCTCAGGACTATTTGGCAATAAGATAAAAAGTGGTAAATTTATTGTATCATTTTAAGTGATATATAAGTTCGAAATGTGGATTGAAATAAACAAATATAGAGCCTCTCCGCTGCGGAGAGGCTCTTTTCGGCTGCTGCCATATCAGTTTTTTCCGGTCTGTATTTCCCCCTCTTTTCCCTTGGGAAAGGTTACTTCCTTCATCAAAAAGATTAAAGCCGCAATATTGGGCAGCGCCATCAGGCCATTCCAGATATCGGACAGCTCCCACACCGTTTCCAGTCTGGCCACACAGCCTAAGAACACCGCGCCCAGATAGAGGAACGTATACGCCTTTCCCCGCAGAATCCGAGAGAGAAGCAGGAAATGGCCGTGCTCCTTCAGCCGTTCGGCCAGATAGCCCGACGCCTGCCGTCCCAGATAGTACCAGGCGATAATGGTGGCAAATGCGAACAGCATCATCGCTGCCGACACGAGGTACTCTCCCAGGCCGCCCAGCCGTTTGGAAAAACAGTAGGCCGTAAGGGCCGCTCCATCGTATCCGGAGCCTGCCGCGTCTCCGCCGGTCATACAGAGGATGACAAGAGCCGTCATGGTGCAGATCAAAATGGTATCGAAGAACACTTCGAACATGGCCCACATGCCCTGCTGCTCCGGCGTCGTCTCCTCAGCCGCTCCATGCAGAACAGCCATGCTGCCCAGTCCGGCCTCATTGGAGAACACGCCTCTGGACATGCCATACTGAAGGCTCTTGGAGATTCCATATCCCGCAGCCCCGGATACAGCCGCTCCAGGCTTCAGCGCATCGTGAAAAATCGAAGCGAAAATAGCGGGGATCTGGTCGTAGCACGACATGATGACCACCATGGAAAACAGCATGTAAATCCCGGCTGAAATGGGAACCAGCCGTTCGGAAACCATGGCGATCCTGCCGATTCCGCCAAAAATCACGAGAAAGACGATGCCGGTCAGGATTACTCCCACCACCTCCGGGCGGCTTCCAAACGTATATTGGAAGGTTTCCGCAATGGAATTGGACTGCACCATACTCCCCATGCCCAGAGACACCATGACACAGAAGAAGCTGTACAGCATTCCCAGCCACGGCATATGCATTCCGCGCTCCAGGTAAACCATGGGACCGCAGATCCATTTGCCCTTCTTATCCCGGTAACGGTAGCGGATACCAAGCATGGTCTCCGCATAGCCTGTCATCATGCCGATGGCGGCGGACACCCACATCCAAAAGAGTGCTCCCGGCCCCCCTGCGGTGAGCGCGGTCGCCACTCCCACGATATTTCCGGTACCGATGGTAGCCGCCAGTGCCGTACAGGCCGTCTGAAACTTTGTCACGGCACCTTCCTCTTCCAGTTCCTCTTCCCGTATGCTTCCGATGGTCATCTTCCACCAGTACGGCAGCCTTCTGATCTGGAAAAAACCGGACTTCACCGTATAAATAATGCCGATCCCCAGAAACAGGACCAGCAGCCATGGCCCCCAGACAAGCTCATGAATTCTATGTATCATCGATGCCGCTCCAATTTGCTTTTATTAAGACTTATTCGGAGAGACAACGTTCTATGCATGGTACAGGCTGTCGGTTACATCGGACAGCAGTACCTCACAATTTGTCCCGTAAAAAATATCATCCCGGCCGCTCATCATCCGGCAGAATTCCTCGAATTTCCCCCAGGTGTCATGGTAGTCAAACTCGTAGCTGTGCCCCCAGATATAGTATATCTGCGGCGTATCCGGCTGTAATTTCAGGAACGCCTCTCCCAGCTCTGTCATCCGGTCAAACTCGATATGATAAACGGACGGCTGAAACCGGTGCAGGTCCTGCTGCACATCAAAGCGGCAGCAGGAGGTGATGGTCCTGGCATATTTCATGGCCGTGTGATTCCTTATGACTGACGCCACCCGCTCGTCGTTGTTGATCCCGCCGCCAGGGTAGGCCATCCCCACAACCGCCTTTCCGGTAAGACGCTCCAGGTTTATCCGGTCCTCCTCCACCTGACGGATGATCTCCGGCTCTTCCAGCTCCGTCAAATGCGGATGGGTCAGTGTATGCACAGCCACCTCGTGATTCCTGTAAAGCTCACCGACCTCCTCCGGCCGGATCTTATTGTGATTTACCCACATATTTTCCCGCCACAGGGTACCGGGTTTTCCCAGCAGTTCGGAATTAATGTTGAAGGTCGCCTTTAACCCGTAGCGGTCAAACAGCTCCACCAGCCGCCGGTCCTGCGTCACGCCATCATCGTAGCTGAAGGTCAGTGCCTTCATTTTTCCATGAAACATGGTCTCACACCCCTTTCTCTTATATCGTCTCCGCTGCTTCCTGCTCTGTATCTAATACAGTATGGATTCGCTCAAAAGTAATATTATCACAATACTGCAGAGTGAGCACCTGTTTCCCGCGATTTCTTCCGCTTCCCAGGCAGAGATCACGGAATATAAGAATAAAAAATAAACAGGAATAAAATTTCCATTAAAAATCACACTATATATTACACCATGCGAGGCGGGATGTGGTATAATGTGCGTATAGGGCAGGGCGGCCGGAACGTCTGCGTTTCGGCTTCTCTGCCCGGGATCGTCAGTCCCTTTGATTCGCTCACCGGTTATCACTGGCTGTCCCCCAAAATACTCCATCAAGAGGTGATCAAATGCCCGGATTTACCACCCATTATCTACTCGGCGTCAAAGCATACAATGATCTTCCGAACAACCAGTTAAGAAGAATTATCTCCAAGTACCGCTGGCTTTATCAGTTAGGGCTGCAGGGTCCCGATATGTTTTTCTATAACATTCCGATCCTGCGCCACCGCGACTACCGAAACGTAGGTTCCTACATGCACGAGAACCACGTGAGCACCTTTTTCGCCGTATGCTTAAACCATCTGGCCACCATCGAGTCGAAGCAGCAGCGCGAGCAGGCCATCTCCTACTTAAGCGGCTATTTCTGTCACTACGTTGCGGATTCCATCTGCCATCCCTACGTGTATGGGCGGATCGAATACGACATTAAGAATTCCGGCAATTATTACCATGGCCTTCACGCCACGCTGGAGAATGACATCGACGCCCTTCTTCTTATGAAATACAAAAAGAAAAAGCCGTCCCAGTTTAACCAGGCGGCCACGATCTGTTTAAACGGACTGGAAACGCAGTTTATCTCCGGTTTCCTCTCGTCCTGCATCAATGAAGCCTACTATCCGATCAACTACCGGAACAATTTCCGCGTAACGCCCCGGATGGTATCCCGCTCCATTCTGGCCATGCGCATCGGATGCCGCACACTGGCCGATCCCAGGAGCCGCAAAAGAAACAGCATCGCCGTGGTGGAAAATCTGCTTTTGAAGAATCCCATCGCTTCCAAAAAGCTGGTAACCGACATACCGCCGGATCCGGTCAGAGCCATGAACTTAGATCACGAGACCTGGTGTAATCCATGGGATAAACGTCTGGCTTCCCAGGCATCGTTCCCGGATCTCTTCCACCAGTCCATGCGGAAATGCAGCGACGTATTCTACTTATTTAATGAAGAGCTGATATCAACCACCCCGCTCTCTCATCAGGACCATGGAGCGCTGTTAAAGGAACTGGGCAACTACTCCTACCACAGCGGCCTGGCAGTATCTTAGAGCGCGTTTGAAAATTGCTTTCCGTCAGCTGTGCGTCACACTTTGTGAGAGATTTGACCCCGATGAAGGAGGCGTAGTGGGCTACGCTGACTGAATTGGGGGCAAATATGCCGCGAAGTGGGGCGGGCAGATGGCGGGAATGAATTTTCAAACACGCTCTGGGATTCTCAGAATGTTAAAAGGTGCAGACGCGAATAGGGAATTCGCTGCTGCACCTTTTGTTTCTCGTATCTGCGCGGTCTCGGTAAATCGATTATTCCTGGCTTTCCTCACCGCTGTCTTCCACTTCTTCGCCCATGTCCTCTTCTGCAGACGTCGGCTCCATAACCTTCGCGCCTTCTACCGGCACAATAGCCTCGTTGGAACCGGCCGGGATCGTCATATTCACCAGCCATACGGACTTATCCGTCATCATGCCGTCCGGCATAACAATAAGATTAAGCGTATAGTCCTGGAAGAATCCGCCATAGGAATCCTCGGTAGAGGTCTCAATGGAGAAGTCCTGTACTGCTGCCTCATCGTTGATCGTTCTCACAACCGCATTCGCAAAGGCCACGGCCTCCTCCGGGGTGGCTCCCGCGTTCATCATCAGCGTTAAATCGATGGTCTTCTTATCCGGATCCACGCTGTAATTGACGCTCACCGCCTTCGGGTAATCCTCGTTATTTAAGTACTCCTCATCCAGATCATCTCCGATCTGTCCCCAGTCCAGCCCAATCCCTTCCTGAGTTTCAAATACCGGCTCCGCAGGCCCTCCTGTCACAATATTGCTTTTGGTACAGCCAGCCAGCAGCATCGCCGTAATTCCACATATAATTAACACTTTTTTCTTCATGATCAATTTCAGTCCTCCTTTTTTCTGCACGAGGCTATTATATCGGATGCGGCTTCATTTTTGTAGTGGTTTTGGAAAAAAGTCAGAAAATCTTCACAATTAATTCTTGCATTTTCTGGATAACCATGGTATCATGTTCAATATCAAATTTATTTTTACTTTTTTGAACATTTAGGAGGTACTATCATGGACCAGAATGAAAAAAAATACTTGATGAAGAAGCTGGACTGGGTTACGACCATCGTCCCGTTCGTCTGTGTTCTTATACTCTGTCTTTTATTTATGGTGTTCCCGCAGAAATCGACTGATACGCTTTCGTCGATCCGTTTCTTCCTCGGCAATGAATTCGGCAGCTACTACTTACTGATCGGACTCGGCGTCTTTCTCTGCTCACTCTACATGGCATTTTCCAGATACGGAAAGATTAAGCTGGGAAATATAGAGAAGCCGCAGTACTCCAATTTCAAATGGGGAACCATGATGTTTACGGCAGGCCTTGCGGCCGACATTCTCTTCTACTCGCTCTGCGAGTGGGTGCTCTATGCCAATGAACCGCACATTGCAGACATGGGGACATTTCAGGACTGGGCCTCCACCTACCCCCTCTTCCATTGGGGTCCGATTCCCTGGAGTTTTTATATGGTGCTGGCCGTGGCTTTCGGCTTCATGCTTCACGTCAGGAAGCGCACCAAGCAGAAGTATTCTGAGGCCTGCCGCCCGATCCTCGGAAAACACGTGGATGGGATCGGGGGAAAAGTCATCGACCTGATTGCCGTATTCGCGCTGCTGGCAGGAACGGCTACCACATTTTCCCTGGCCACTCCGCTGCTCTCCATGGCGATCAGCCGCGTGACCGGGATCCCGGAATCTAACATGCTGACAATTGTTATCCTTATCATCATCTGTGTCGTCTACACCATCACCGTTTATTTCGGTATGAAGGGCATCGCCAAGCTGGCGGCCTCCTGTACCTGGCTCTTCTTCGGCCTGCTGCTCTACGTGCTGATCGGCGGCGGAGAGGCCCGCTATACCATTGAGACGGGAGTTACGGCTATCGGCAACATGGTGCAGAATTTCATCGGCATGTCCACATGGACCGACGCGCTGCGCACCTCGTCTTTCCCGCAGAACTGGACCATCTTCTACTGGGCTTACTGGATGGTGTGGTGCGTAGCCACCCCGTTCTTTATCGGTACCATCAGCAAGGGACGCACCATCCGCCAGACGGTGCTCGGCGGATACTGCTTCGGACTGTCGGGAACATTTACCTCCTTTATCATACTCGGCAACTACAGCCTGGCGCTGCAGACGAAGGGACATCTGGATGTCATGGGCATCTACGCAGCCACCGGGGATTTATATCAGACTATCATGGCCATCTTCGAGACGCTTCCGCTGGCGAAGCTGGGGCTTATCCTGCTGGCTGTAACCATGATCGCCTTTTATGCCACCTCCTTCGATGCCCTTACCATGGTAGCTTCGTCCTATTCCTACAAGGAACTGCCGTCCGACGCCCAGCCTGATAAGCACGTGAAGCTGTTCTGGGCCATACTGCTGATGCTGTTCCCCATTGCCCTCATTTTCTCAGAGAACTCGATGGCAAATCTGCAGACCGTATCCATCATCGCGGCATTCCCCATCGGAATCATTATTCTGTTGATACTCTTCAGCTTCTTTAAGGATGCGAGGGAATATTTAGACCGCTGCGAAGGCGGAGAGACACCTGGAGATGAAATCGAAAAAGAAAAGACCAGGGCGAATTAATCGTCCTGGTCCAGATCATTGAATATATCGGAATCAAAGAATTCGCGGATGGTCATTCCAAAACCATCGGCGATTTTTTTAATGTTGCAGATTCCGGGGTTCTTGCTCTTTCCATTCATAATACTCTTAAAGGTTGATGGCGGCATCCCTGCCTGAAAGGTCAGAGAATATCCCGTCAGACGCTTCTGCCTGCATAGCTGCTCAATCCTCTTACTGGTTGCTTCACATATCGTCATGACCGAATCCCTCCTTTTTTCTTTAGTGTAACTAAAAAAATTGTAGAATTCGGTCGATATAATGTCCGATTGGAAATATTTTCCAGCAATCTATACGCTTAGTAGACATTAAGTAATCAATCCATGATTTTTATTTTCATGCTGGAGTGAGAGGGTATCTGTTCCTCTTTCGGCGGCGGGGTCATATAATCCCCGTAGACCCAGGTCAAAACCTCATGCCATCCCTTGGGCGCCATGAGCAAGGTGTCCTCGAACGGCAGATCCACCGTCTCCTCGCACCACTCCTTCTGAAGCGTCACATACAGGTAATCCGGCTGGTAGTTGCTGTAATAGCGCAGGGGGCTCTTTCCTTTTCTGTCCTTCACCGCTGCCATATGCTGCAGCTTTCTGATGACGCTCATGGGAATCAGCCTGCCCACGGTGGACAGTATCCACACGCAGATTCTTCCCATCACGCCATACTTTCCGAAGTCCAGCTTATAGCGGTGTCCCATGGCCAGTCCGTAAATCGCCGTGTGCAGAAACAGAGTCCAGGTGGATGCCGCCTTGTTGGCGGGAAGCTCGTCAATTGTAAATAAATCCACCCAAAGGTGATTCAGCTTGCCTCCGTAATACTGCATCTCCTCCGTATCCTCATGCATCTGGCTCTTCTCATAGATAATCCTGGCCGTAAAATCGAAAAATGCCTTCCCGTCCCGCAGATCCTTCGGCTCCACCAACGTCATTCCCTCCGGCAGTTCTCTTTTAACCACCTTCAAAAATGCGTCGTAATTCGGCCTGGTGAACGCCACGTCCGCATCATCATCCCACGGAATGAAGCCCTTATGGCGCACCGCACCCAAGAGAGTTCCCGCATCCAGAACATACTTTATCCTGTATTTCCGGCAAATCCGGTCAATTTCCTTCAAAATAGCCAGGTTTGCCTCATGGACTTTTTTAAGATCGTAATTCTCCATTTGGTTTCCTTCTCCCCATGCTCAGTACTGCATTGTGCAAATACCAGTGAATGCAGCACTGAAACGTCTTAATATGAATCCCCACGTCCGGGCTTCTTTCGTTTAGCTGTTTTTCTTTACTGCTTCTATAATGGTCTCGGCCATATAATCAATCATCGCATCCGTCATTCCCGGATAGACTCCGATCCAGAACGTATCGGCCATAATCCGGTCGGTGTTCTTTAACTCTCCGACGATCCGGTATCCGGTCTTTTCCGCACGCATCTCGTCGAAGCACGGATGCTTTGTCAAATTGCCCGCAAACAGCATCCTCGTCTGCACACCGTGCGACTCTACATACTGCACGATTCCGTTCCGGTCCACGCCTTCCCGGCAGGTAATAAGAAAACCGAACCAGCTTGGCTTTGAATTCGGGCACGGCTCCGGAAGGATCAGCTGCTCTTCCACCGCTGAAAGCGCGGCACGAAGCCGGTCAAAATTATGGCGGCGGCGTTCCACAAAGGTCGGGAACTTCTTGAGCTGGGCACATCCAATGGCAGCCTGCATGTCTGTCGCCTTTAAGTTGTACCCAAAGTGTGAGTAAACGTACTTATGATCGTACCCCAATGGAAGCTCGCCAAACTGCCGGTCGAAACGGTGACCGCACATGTTGTCTCTTCCCGATGGGCAGACGCAGTCACGGCCCCAGTCACGGAAGGACCGGATGATCTTGTTCAGCATCGGGTTATTCGTGTAAACGGCGCCTCCCTCTCCCATCGTCATATGGTGAGGCGGGTAGAAGCTGGAGGTACCGATATCTCCAATGGTGCCTGACAGCCGCTCCTGTCCGTCTATGGTGTATCTCGTTCCAAGTGCGTCGCAGTTGTCTTCCACCAGCCACAGATTATGGCGGTCACAGAATGCTTTCACCGCCGCCAGATCGAAGGAATTCCCGAGGGTATGGGCAATCATTACGGCTTTGGTCTTCTCGGAGCAGGCCTCCTCCAGCATCGTCACATCGATATTATACTGCGGAATCGTCACATCCACGAATACCGGCACAGCGCCGTACTGGATGAGCGGCGTCACCGTGGTCGGAAAACCGGCGGCCACTGTAATAACCTCATCACCGCGCTTCACCCGGCGTTCGCCAAGAAGCGGAGACGTCAGTGTCATAAAGGCCACAAGGTTCGCGGAAGAACCGGAATTCACCAGAGAACAGTACTTCACACCCAGATATCCGGCCAGCTCCTTTTCAAATTCATCCGTATACCGGCCGGAAGTCAGCCAGAACTCCAGGGAACTGTCTACCAGATTCACCATCTCATTTCTGTCATACACGCGGGACGCGTAGGGAATCCTGTCTCCCGCCTTAAATGGCTCCTTTTTATTATGGTAGGTATCGCAGTAAGCTCCCACCATGTCCAGGATCTGCTGTCTCGCTTCCTGTTCTGTCTTATTTTCAAACATGGTATCTTTCCTCTCTAAAAAATTCTTTTATCTGCCTGTCCATCACAGCCAGCATATCTTCACCTGCCAGATAGTCCTTTGTCCACTCCACCGTTTTCTCCACGGCCTCTTTCACGCCGTAGCGGGGGCTCCAGCCAAAGGTTTTTTTAATCTTGGAGCAGTCCAGCTTCAGGAAATTGGCCTCATGAGGGCCTCCGTCATACCGGTTCACCCACGTGATGCCGCCGCCCCAGGCAGCCGTAAATAAATCCGCCAGTTCACCGGTGGTCACGCAGTCCCTGTCGTCCGGGCCCACATTATAGTATCCCTGAAAGTTCAGATCTTCATACTGTTTCATGGCGATCGCCATATAAATCGCCAGCGGCTCCAGCACCAGCTGGTATGGCCGCGTGGAATATGGATTTCTGACTACGATCTCTCTGCCGGCCGTCGCCGCGCGGATACAGTCGGGAATGATCCTGTCGTTGGCAAAATCACCTCCGCCGATGACATTCCCCGCCCGGGATGTAGACACCGCCGTATGGCCGTCCGCAAAAAATGACTTCGCGTAGCTGTGTGTCACCAGCTCGGAACAGGATTTGCTGTTGGAGTAGGGGTCAAATCCATCTAAGGGATCGCATTCCCGGTAGCCGTATTCCCATTCTCTGTTTTCATATACCTTGTCCGTGGTCACATTTAAAAATGACTTCACACACGGATTCTTCCGGATACACTCCAGCACGTGAACCGTGCCCATCACATTCGTCTCGTACGTATATACGGGATCTTTATAGGAATCCCGCACGATGGGCTGTGCCGCCAGATGAAACACCAGCTCCGGCTGTGTTCTCTCAAACACCTCCATCAGATGGGGCAGATCCCGGATATCCCCGATCACCGAATCCATGGTGTTATGAAGCCCTGCGACGTAAAAGAGGCTGGGGTCTGTCGGCGGCTCCAAAGAGTATCCCGTCACCGCTGCCCCTGCTTCCTCAAGCATCCGGACGAGCCAGGAGCCCTTAAAACCGGTGTGTCCTGTGACCAGTACTTTTTTTCCTTTATAAAATGTGCAGAATTCCTGCCACATTTCCTTTGTCCATTCTGTCATATGAATTCCATTCTCCTGTATCAGTTTTCCCAGATCTTCCAGGGTGCCGCGCCTGTCTGCCATAAGGCCTCCAGTTTCTGCATCTCACGCTGCGTATCCATGCACTGCCAGAACCCGGTGTGATGGAAACTCATCAGCTGTCCCTCTGCGGCCAGACGCTGCAGCGGTTCTTTCTCAAATACGGTGGTGTCATCCTCCAGATAGGAGAATATGTCCGGATTCAGGACCATGAAACCGCCGTTGATGAGGCTGGCATCCTTCTCATCCTTCTCGCGGAAGGAACGTACCGCGTTGTCGTCGCTGATGTCCAGAACTCCCTTCATCTGTGCGATGTTCACCGTCGTCATGGTGGCCGTCTTTCCATGCTCCTGATGGAACTTCACGAGGGCATTCAAATCCACGGTGCACACGCCGTCGCCGTACGTCATCATAAATGGCTCATCGCCGATATACGGCTGAATCCGCTTGATTCTTCCGCCTGTCATCGTGTTTAAGCCCGTGTCTACCAGAGTTACCTTCCATGGTTCAGAATAGTTATTATGAACCTCCATCTTATTATTGGCAAGATCGAAGGTCACATCCGATGTGTGAAGGAAGTAGTCCGCAAAAAACTCCTTCACCACATACTGTTTATATCCAAGGCAGATCACAAAATCATGAAAACCAAATTCGGAATAGTATTTCATAATATGCCATAAAATCGGCCTGCCCCCGATCTCGATCATGGGCTTCGGCTTTAAATGGCTTTCTTCGCTGATTCTGGTTCCTAATCCACCGGCCAGCAGTACTACTTTCATCTGTATATCCTCCTTGTTATGAGCACTTAGCGGACGTCTTTTGGCCGCTTCCGTGCGATACATGTCATCTCCACTTAGTTATTCATTGCTATTGCTCATATCGTAACAGTTCAGACGGCTCATCTTCTTGACCGGAAAAGCCGGTCAAGAAGCATCGGATATTCATCCGATGTAAAAATTAGTGCCAATACGGTCTTATAAGCAAGCTTAACGCCCGCCTTTGCACTGATTTTACGCCGTCTGAACTGTTACTCATATTCCTCATATGCTCTGCGGTAATAATGCATGAGAAGCTTCACAACCGGCTTAGGCCACATCTTTGCAAACATCTCCGCTTCCTCCCGCGCCCGGCTGTTGTCCTTAATACAGGCCTTCGTTGTGGCCTCCTCGTGGACCCGGTAATACATTAACGGCCGTTCTATGCAGATAAAGCGGCCGCCTCGCTCCGCCAGCTTCCACAGCGTGTCCCAGTCCAACGCGAACTGGTACGGCGAATCAAAGAGCGGTTCTCCCAGAAGTTCCTTGTTGTACGTACATGCCGGACAGCAGATGGAGTTTCCGAACAGCAGCACGCTCCTCTTGACAGCCCGCAGGTGGCTGAGCAGACGGAGCCGCAGCGGCAGCCGCAGAAAACGCTTGATGAACTCTACTTTTTCAAACTTTACAAGCGTATCCTTCTTCACCACCGTATACCCGCCGGTAAACAGCGTCATATCGGGATACCGCTTCCAGGACTCCAGAAGCAGCTTTACATAATCCTTCTGATACATATCGTCCTGATGTGCAATGGTCACGAAACGGGAATCTGCCATGTGGTACGCAAAATTCCAGTCATCCATGATCCTGCTCTTTCCTTCGCGCACATGAACGGGAATGCCGTACTTGTCCGCCATATCCATAATATAGGGGCTGGGTGTGGAAGTACAGAGAATAATATCCGTCGGCACGCTCTGCCCCTTCAGGGAACGGATACACGCCTCTAAATATGGAGAATCGCGGTATGCGCAGACTGCAAATGTATGTGGCTTCATTATATTTTACTCTTTCTATGCGTGGTTTTCTGCCTCACTAAGTGTTCCTAGTATACCATAAACATCCTCAAACAATCTACCCTATTCATTATTTTGAAAGAATTTCTAAATCCTGCCACGACTCGTCTCATCCATTACATTTGCATGGACCGTCGCCTCCATTGTTTTCCGGTTCTTTTTCGGCTTCAAAGCGCTTCCTTCACCAAAAGCCGGATGACGGCTGTCCCGTTCCGAGGTTAGAATCGTCATGTCCTTCGGAATGGGCCACCGGATTCCAATGGTTTCATCATTCCACGGAATGCCGCTCTCATCCTCCGGATGGTAATAATCGGACAGCTTATAAGAAAAAACAGCAGTATCTGAAAGCACCAGAAAGCCATGTGCAAAGCCTTCCGGTACATACAGCATGTTCTTCTTTACTGCGGAAAGTACGGTACCAAACCACTGGCCATACGTCCTGGATCCGTCTCTGATATCGACCACTGCGTCAAACACCTCTCCGCTCACGACACAGACCAGCTTTCCCTGTTGATAGTTTTTTTGAAAATGCATCCCTCTGAGCGTCCCCTTCGCAGACATGGATAAATTGTCCTGCACAAATACCATGTCCAGCCCCGCATCCCGGAAGCTGCCTGCATGGTATGCCTCAAGGTTATATCCTCTCTCATCCGAGAACACCTGAGGCTCCACGAGATAAAGCCCTTCTATGTTCCCGCACTGCTCAAACTTAAAACCGCCCATTCCTTTTCCTCCTGATTTTTACATAGCCAGGCTTATACTCAGCTAACCCTTTATGTGGCTAACCATTTACTCTGCTAACTGGAGTATACAGGGTGACGTCAGGTCACGGTCAAGCACTATTTTTTACTTTCGTTCACGGCCCTGCCGGCCTCTGAATTGTAATCTGTTTTTTCTATGGCTGCGGCCAGAACCAGTTTCTTCATTGACGAATATCTCTTTTTAGTATAAGCTATGGAAAGGAATCTTATTTATCACCATTTACCAATAAAGGAGCATGTACCAATGAGCATTCGACTGATTGCCTCCGATATGGATGGCACCCTTCTTGACCCATATACTAATATTTCTCAGGCCAACATCGACGCGATTCACCGTCTGTCCGACTATGGCGTGGAATTTTTAATCTGCAGCGGCCGTGACCACCACGACGCAAAAGGAATGATGGACAGCTGCGGCATTACCTGTGGCTATATCTGTTTGAGCGGGGCCGTCATTTATGACCAGGCCGGAACACAAATGGCGAATCTTCCACTGAACAAACAGAATTTAAAGGATATCAGCCACGTTTTCGGAGAGTTCGGGGCTGCTATGGATGTTCTGACCTCTCATGGCCGCTACTCCACTGCCGATCCGGAGAGAAAAATCCTGGAGCTTTACGACTTTTTAAATGGCCGTGCCCCATTTTCGGGAGAAATTCCCGACGAAATCCGGGCTGCCGCCAAAGAGCGCATGGACACCATGACCTTCGTCCGGGACTTGGGTGAAATTCCCGCAGATGCGGATATCTACAAAATCTGTGGGAACGACTTGGACTGCGATCTGGTAATCCGCATGAAAGAGGCATTTACCAACTACCCGGATTTAGCTGCCGCCTCCTCATTTCCCAATAATATCGAACTGACCAACACTGCCGCACAGAAGGGCAACGCATTGAAGACCTACGCTGCGGCAAAGGGAATCTCCCTGAATGACGTCATGGTTCTCGGCGACAGCGACAATGACATCTCCATGTTTACTCCGGAATTCGGCTGGACCGTGGCTATGGACAATTCCATGGACTGTATCCGTAAAAGGGCCAAATATGTAACGAAATCCAACGCCGAAGACGGCGTGGCATGGGCTATTCGGAAGTATGTGTTTGGGGAAGAGGAAGGGAATTTATAGAGAAACTTGAAAATTATTCTCTGCGGCTGTCATTTATGGCGTTAATTCCAGCCTTACCATTCTGTTTCAGCTGTTCGCAGGAGCGTTGGCAGAATTATTTGATAAAAAGACTGCGGTGATATATATCGGACAGGGATTTGGAACGTGTGCGGGCGGACTGTCTCAAGAATATTACCCCAGTTCTTTTATACGGCGCTGAATCTCTCCAGCCATACGAAATGACACGTCACAAAACGCACCGTTTTTCATTTGCACTTTTCTTTCCCCCGGTAAATAAATCTCCATATTTTTAATATTAATAATTGCGGATCGGCTGCAATAGCAAAAATAACGGTTCAGACGAGTTTTTATTTCTTTTAAAGTTCCTGACAGCCGCCTTACTCCATTCCAGGTGTATATGACAATCGTATGGGAATTATGACCACAGGTAATAAACAGTATATCATCTTGATTCATAAGGATAGAATCCGGACCGTCTTTTATGACCAGCGCTCTGTTTCCGGCCTGTAAATGCCTGTAATAATTGGCATGAGCAGCCTCCAGACAGGAACAGATTTTCTTCTCAAATTGGTCTGGTTCATCCTTCAAGATAAAATCCATAGCCTCTACCTTAAGTTTAAATGTCAACGGCGCCATCTCATCATGAGTTGTAATAAACACAATATATCCCCGTGGATCATGCTTTCGTATTTTTACTGCAAGTTCCAGACCATTCATGTCTGCATTCAAATCAATGTCAATAAAATAAAGTCCCACACACTCTGATTTTTCCAGGAATGCAAGCAAGACTAAGGGATCTTTCGTCCAGCAAAACAGTTCCATATCCATATTGTGTATCATGAGATACTTTTCAATCCTATTCTTCCAGCAATCTAACTGAACCTGGTCATCCTCACACAGATAAATATTTATCATAACCTCTCTCCTTAATTACAGCGTGTTATCATCAGTCTCTGCGAAAACCATGGTTTTTCATAAACAGTATCCCATACAACATTCGAATATCCGGTCAAAAGCTTTTCGGCATTAAACAACCCTATTCCACGATTTTCCCCTTTTCCTGAAATCCCTTGCTGATTAAGCTCGTAAATACTCACAGTAAGCGGCTTTGAAGTATTTTGTATGATAACCTTCAGTACATCGTCTGTATATACCATACAAAATCTAAGACCTTTTTCATCCGTTTCCAGTGCGGCTTCAATCGCATTATCTAAAAAAATCCCCAATACTCTTGCCAGGTCCAGGGAATCTATAAAAAGCTCCCCGACAGGTTCTTTCACTTCAATATCTGTATGAATTCCAAGTTCCATACTATAAATTAATTTTGATGAAACCAGGCTCTTCAGCTCCGTATTCTCAATCCTGCTTAACGACTCCAGTTTTGTATCTGATGCTGCAAGTCCGTGCCTGGCAGACAAAATTTTGTTAAAATAATATTCCTTCAGACCCGGCAGATCGCCTTCTTTTATGAACAGCTCTAACGTTGTGAGGATATTTAAGTAATCGTGTTTAAACCTGCGCATGGCTCCATAAGATTCTTCTATTTTTTTAGTGTAAAGCTGTAAATTTTCAAATTGAGCCAATTGACTTTTCTTTTGCTGAATTTGCAATGCTTTTTCATAAATTTCGAGCAGCAAAAAAACTGTGAGCAAAAACAGCGAAAGAAATATAATTCCGCTTAAAGCAATGACACCATAGCTATATCCCAGAGCCCCACCGTATGAGATATTCAAAATAAAAAGTGATGTAAGCACGACCAGATAGGCAAACAATCCTGACATCAATCTGCGTTCGTGAAGCAATTCATTTTCTTTCAGCCTTAAATGCAGAAAATTTCCCAATAGCTTTGTTGTTACACCACAGAAGATACAGTAAAAAACCGAAAATCCAATCGCCAGTTTCTCATGAGAAAACCAATTTTCTGTACTCACGTGAAAAACTGAATTAAACGCCCATTGGAACAAATAGTTGAAGGCTACCGCATATAAATATCCGGTAAGCGAACAGATGAGACACAAAAGATCACCGTGGGTAAAAACGGTAAGTAACAGCATAATACCCGTTATGCTTACAAGAGATATCATCTGTCCAATATATTGTTCTAAAAAACATGAGACCAGCAAAATATATGCAAATATTATGATTTTTTGTCCCAAAAGCAATTTATTTGGTAATAAAAACATGCAGGCAATATAGCAGCACAGGCTTCCGCAAATCAAATAAAATGAATATACCAACATAATATGCCACCTCCCTTTTTTTTATTTTATTCCCTCGCCATGAAAAAGTAAAGATGATAAGTTATCTGATATTTTATTAATTTTCACTGTTTTTAGATCCAATTTACGTTCATGCAGAATTTTGCAACGTTTACTGCAAAAACTTTTTTTAAACTAAATTTTTTCTATACTGTTACTTAAGAGGTGATACCAATGAATATTTCCGAATTATTATCAGCAATTTGTCAAAGGCTGAATCATATCAATCAAAAAACACCAGAAGAAAACGTCATTATAGAATATGGCATGACACTCTTTCTGGAAAATGTATCAAAGCTATTATTAATCTTGGCGATTGGTTTTTTGATTGGAGAAGGTAAGGAGTCTTTTATTATCCTGTTTACATTCTGTATGTTTCGTTTGCAGGCAGGTGGAAGGCATGCCAAAAATAATATCGGTTGTACATTAAGCATGCTTTTTATACGGATAGTAATTATGCGACAGCGATTGACAGCGTTACCACCACTGCATATGCAAAGGACTATAAGGACTAGGTTATATGAACAAAAAAATCATAATAAACAATTTGGGATTTATATTCATATTTGCTGCAATGATTATTGGAGAAAGAATTAAGACCCATGCTTCCTGGTTTAATATAGTAAAGTCTCAATTCGGAACATATGTTTTAATTATTTTGATTGCAATAGTTGTTGAGTCTTTAATAATAATTTTTAGAGATTAGTGCAGAGACGAGCCAAACCTTTAATTCCGGTAAAACTCACCATACAACAGTAACTTTAGCCTGGAGTAAGGCGTAAATGAAGTTCCCGCATTATTTTTTATGGATGGTTCGAAGTTTTATCATGCCTCCGGAAGTACAATGGCTGATAACCTGGATGAACTTTTTATTCAGTATAAGTCTCTTTTAAAAGCAAATAAATCGTAAATCTTAAAATTACACTAAATTCTCTGGAAGCTGCACGAACGCTTCCGGGAAATTTTTTGTTAAAAAACCGCCATATATGTGCTATACTCTTATCATAGCAATCTGATTCGTGAAAATATTATCAGTCAAATTCCCACGCGGGAATGAAAGAATGTACCAATCAGGAGGACCGCATCATGAAGCATCTGACCGAACAACAGATCGCAGCCATGGCGCCGAACGCGAGTGCTGTGGCCAATGCAAAGAAGATTGTAAAGAGCGGCGGATTTACACACCTGGCCCGCTCCGCCGACGACACCTTTTACATGGGAGACTGCAGGGGAAGCGGAAGTTCCGTTTACAGCGTATCCGTCGATTTCATAGATGAAGCAGCGCCTGTCTGCCGCTGCAGCTGTCCCAGCCGTCAGTTTCCCTGTAAACATGGCCTGGCTCTGATGCTTAAGCTTTTGGAAGATGAGCCGTGGGAAACTTGTGAGATTCCGCAGACCATCCTCGACAAACGCGCCAGGAAAGAGGCCCGCGAGGAGAAAAAAGAAGAGAAAGGCCGCACGGACGGTGAGGCAAAGAAGTCCACGAAAGCTTCAAAACCAGCGAGTCTTGCAGCCCGCACAAAGAAACTGAAAAAACAGCTGGACGGCCTCGCCATGGCGGAATCCATGGTAAATGAACTTCTGGACGCCGGACTTGCCACATTAAAAGGCAGTTCCTTAAAGACGTATCAGGATCTGGCAAAGCAGCTGGGTGACTACTATCTGCCCGGCCCGGAACGCCTGATCCGCACGCTCATTCTGCAAATGCAGGATTTGGAAAAGGCAGGCGTGGAAAACGGCATTCGGGAAAGAGGTATCGCTGAATCCGCCGGAACGCTGGTACGGCTGCGCGCATTGATCCGGAAATCCAGAGCATGGCTGACCGAGAAGCTGGAACAGGGAAATGTGGAAGACGAGAACAGCGTCCTTTACGAGGAACTTGGCGGAATCTGGACACTTGACCGTTTAAATGAACTGGGCTTAAAGAAGGAGAACGCTCGTCTCCTGCAGCTTTCCTTCCAGGAATCCTGCGACATGGCCCGAAAAGAACTGGTAGACCAGGGCTGGTGGATCGACTTAGACAGCGGAGAGCTCTCCGTCACCTGTCATTACCGCCCGCTGAAGGCATTAAAATATGTAAAGGAAGAAGACTCAGTATCCGACATGGTGCGGGTTCCCTGCCTCTCCTACTATCCGGGTACGGGAAACCGCCGGATTCGCTGGGACCGTCAGGAATTCGAACCGGTCACCAGTACCGTTATGAGTGAAGTCCGGGCCCATGCTTGTGCATCCGTCAAAGAAGCGGTTAAGGCTGCCAAAAATGAACTGAAAAATACACTCTCCTCCGGACGGTACGGCTGTCTGCTTTCTTATGCTCTGATTGGTCATAGTACCGAAGAAGTTACTGATGAGACCACCTTGGGACTGATGGACCACGACAATACTACCATCCGGCTGGCGGACCGCCCCGGCGACCAGCCAGGTGTGTTCAGACTTACCCAGCTTCCCGATCCCGGGTTTTTAGAAAATCAGGTACTTTTCGGTGTCTTATGGTACAGCACAGAACTTCATGCCATTTGTCTGCACCCGTATGCGGTCATCACAGATCAGACTGTCGTACGTCTGCTTTATTAATATGGGGAGGAACAATTATGGAACTTCAGACATTATATGATCTTCAGGAACGGCTGGAAGCCGCGGCGGCGGCAGGCGTCCGGCTTGCCGGAGAAGACTTTCGATTGAAAAGAGCCGTAGACAGCATCGCCCCTCTGGCCGACGCATCTCCGGTAATTAAAAAGCTTTATCTGATGGCCGCCCAGACCATCGCCCCGGACTGCAAAGACAGGGCGGGGACCCTGCTCGATACGCTGGCGCTCTCCGAAGCCATTCTCTGCACGCAGGCCGGGTGCGGCGTTCCCGGCACGCTCGTTCCTTTGGAGCTGGCCGTGCGGCCATTCTCCCCCTGCCAGCCCTTCCGGGCAGTAAAACCTCTTCTGGAGGCCCTCACAGGCACAGGAGGCGGGAGATATGCCGTCATTTCAGAAGCGCTTCAAAACACACCGGAGCTTTTTGACGATTACCGTGTACAGGCCGCCATGGTTCCCGCCCTGTCTGACCGCTACAACGAGATTGCGGCTCTGGCGGAGGACTGGCTCTCCCATCAGGGTGAAAGCTTCCTCCCTCTCTTGAAACAGGGTTTTGAAGAGTGCAGTGACGGAGGCCGGGTACGCCGTCTTCGTGTCATCGAGGCGATCTCCGGAGAGAAGGAAAATGATTTCTACATAAGCCTGCTGGATTGGGCAAAAAAGGATTTGAGGGAGGAGGCTGTATCCGCACTCCGTTTCGACAAGAGGAATTCCGGCCTGCTTCTCGACCTTTTAAAGACAGAAAAAGGCAGCAGCCTCGAGGTGACCCGACAGGTTCTGGTTCTTATGGATACCGCAGAGTCAGAACAGTATTTAGAAACACTTCTGGACAGCACTCCCTGGGAGGCCATGAAATATTTAAATTTTTCACGCTCCGACCACCTTTCGGCCCGCCTTGGAGCATTGGCCCATACCTTCTTTGATGAGCTTGACCTCGGTTTCGAAAATAAGGCGAAGGAGCACTTAGAGCTTCTCCTCGAGGCCCTGACCGGCAAAGCGGACTCTTCCGTCCTGGCTCTGTATGAACGTGCAGCCGCAGCCGATTGGAATAAGAAGAGCTATTATGGAAGATTCCCGGAGCTTTTATCGAGATCCATCGCCCGCAGCCTCGATGAGCGGCTCATAACCTGCGCCCGCACGCTGGCCGAAACACACGGAAAAGCCTGGTATCCCGCTTCGCTGACAGCAGATCTGCTGACCATGCCTGCAAAAACGGTTTACGACCAGTATCGGGAACGTTTCCCTAAGACCAGTATTCTTGGCATCGGGAAAGAGGAGAAAAGCCGTGCCACCACTGCTCTGATGACAGTGTTCGGTCAGATCAATTACGTGGAACGCTCCGGGCGCCACGAGTATTTCATTCCCCTGAGAGAAGGCGGCGGACGGCAGCGTCTCATAAAGCTTCAGCGGCCGCTGAAAGAAAACTTAGATCCCCGATGGTTTGAATTCTTTACCGGCAGTATGGTTCCAGTCCGGGAGGGCATAAGCTGCGTTGCCGAAAATGGAACGCCGCAAAAGCTGGACAGCGATCATCTGCTTGCCAAGATGGCTGCTCCCGAGGTTCGGCCTCTTCTCGGAACCCATCTCTATAAAAAGGCTCTTATTGTGTCCGATAACCGTTTCCTCTACAAGCTGCTTCTCCAGTGTGGCTGGACCGACTTTAAAGGACTGGTGCCCCGCTACGTTGAAAAAAATGGGGATTCGGGCATCAACTTCTGGCGTATCAGACAGATGATCGACCTGCTTCCCATGACGGAAGAAGAAAAACAGCAGGAATTTCGGGAAATCGACAATTTTATATGCACGTATCCCATGAAGAGCCCCATACGTAAAAACTGGGATTCCAGCAGTATGATGAGAAAAATGATTGATGAGGCAGCCGGTATTATATAGCACCTGGGAGGTAAATGATGGTAACAGAAAAGAACAGACAAAACAACGATAATGTACAGCGTATGCCTGCCGAGGAAATGTATCAGAGAGAAATCGATGCCCTGATCGCCTCGGAAAAAGATCCGGTGCCATCCGGATGGCGTATGAGTCCCCGCTCCGTACTCACCTACATCACAGGGGGCCGGGCCGGCGGAGTGGAAATCACACCGAAATATATCGGAAATAAACGCCTGGTGGAAATCGCCATCGCCACACTCGTCACCGACCGCGCCCTGCTTTTAATCGGCGAACCGGGAACGGCCAAATCATGGCTGTCGGAACATTTAACGGCCGCCATTAACGGAGATTCCACGAAGGTAGTACAGGGAACCGCAGGCACTACAGAGGAGCACATCCGGTATTCCTGGAACTACGCCATGCTGATCGCCCAGGGGCCCTCCGACGAGGCGCTGATCAAAAGCCCGGTCTACCGCGCCATGGAAACGGGAAGTATCGCCAGAATTGAGGAGATTTCCCGCTGTGCCTCCGAGGTTTCTGACGCGCTGATCTCCATTTTGTCCGAAAAACGAATTTCAGTGCCGGAGCTGGCCTACGAGCTGCCGGCAAAAAAAGGCTTCTCCATTATCGCAACGGCCAATACCCGTGACAAGGGCGTCAACGAGATGTCCGCAGCCCTGAAACGGCGTTTCAACATCGTGGTCCTTCCGACGCCCTCAGACTTAACCTCTGAAATGGAAATCGTAAAAACCAGGGTGGATCAGATGGCGGCCAATCTGGAATTAAACGCCAGACTCCCGGAAGCAGACGTGGTGGAAAAGGTCTGCACCATTTTCCGTGAACTGCGGAGCGGGATGACGCTGGATGGAAAACAGAAACTAAAGCCGGCCTCCGGAGTACTCTCCACGGCTGAGGCCATCTCCCTTCTTGCCGGCAGTATGGCTCTGGCGGGAAGCTTCGGAAACGGAATGATTACCGACTACGATCTGGCGGCCGCTCTGCAGGGCGCCATCGTAAAGGACGAGGACAAGGACAGCATGGTCTTTAAGGAGTATCTGGAAAACATCATGAAAAAACGTGGCAGCCAGTGGCTTGGCCTTTACAAAGAGTGTAAGGAGTTGAACAAATAGATGGAGCATCCGGTTTGTTTTGGAATCCGTCATCTTTCGCCCGCCGGCGCATACCATTTGAGACGGCTCCTGGACGAAAGGGAACCGGAACTGATATTAGTGGAGGGCCCCTCCGATTTTACCGCTCTCCTTGGCGACATTGCAGGGGCGGAGACAAAACCGCCGATCGCGGTCATGGCCTACACAAAAGAGTCGCCCATCCGCACGATCCTGTACCCGTTCGCAGAATATTCACCGGAGTATCAGGCGGTGCTCTGGGCGAAGGACCATAGCGTCCCCTGCCGTTTCATCGATCTGCCTTCAGGCGTATTTCTGGGCATTCAGAGACCGGTGACGGAGACCACTCTTTCCGATGATTCAGAGAATCAGGGCTCCGGCGACGTATACCGGCTGCTGGATTCCCAGTGCGGAGAAGGCGGTCATGAGGCATTCTGGGAATATACCATGGAGCACAGCCAGACTCCGGAGGAATATATGGCCGGGGCGGCGGTATTCGGTGAAGAGCTGCGCAGCCTGACCGCGGGAAATGACAGCGACTGGCCCGAAATCCTCGTCCGCGAGGCCTACATGCGCCGCCAGATTGCCCGGGCTGCCGCAGAAGGCTTCGCGCCGGAACGCACGGTGGTGGTCACCGGAGCGTACCATACGGCAGGCCTTTTAAGCGACGCCCCTGCCATGACCGACAAAGAGCGGGGAGAGCTTCCGGCCGTGGAGTGCAGCGTGACGCTGATGCCCTACTCCTATTACCGCCTCTCCTCCCGATCCGGATACGGCGCCGGTAACAAGGCCCCCTTCTATTACGGAATGGTCTGGCGCTCTTTCCTGGAACAGGACCGGGAACTGGCGCTCTATACGTACCTGACCTCCATTTCCACCTACCAGAGAGAGCATGGCTTCATGGTCTCGTCCGCTGAAGTCATCGAGGCGGTCGAACTTTCCAAATCTCTGGCCGCTTTAGGCGGACACAGTCTGCCTGCCCTCTGCGATCTGCGCGACGCTGCCGTAACCTGCATGGGGCATGGACATTTTTCTGAAATCGCCCTCGCCGCCGCAGCCACGGAGATCGGGACTGTGACAGGCTCCCTTCCCCAGGGGGTGAGCCGCACCAGCCTTCAGGATGATTTTTACCGGAATCTGCGGGATTTAAAGCTGGAGAAATACCGGTCCGAGGTGGCGGAAAGCATATCCCTGGACCTTCGCGAAAATCTAAATGTAAAATCCGAAGCGGCCGCATTCCGCGACTTGAACCGTTCTTTTTTTCTGCACCGTTTAAGGGTGTTAAATGTCGGCTTCGGTACGCTGCAGCCGCTCAGGCAGGAGGACGCCACATGGGCGGAGGCCTGGACACTAAAATGGACGCCGGAGGTCGAGATCGAGCTGGTTGAAGCCACGCTGAAGGGGGACACGGTCACCGGGGCCGCCTCCTTTTCCATGAGAGAGCGGGCCAGGGAAGCCACGGAAATCAGCGCCGCCGCAAAGCTTCTGGAGGAATCTTACCTCTGCGGTATGCCTGAGATGGTCGCTTATATCACGGATATTCTGCAGCACCTGGCCGCGGACTCTTCTGCTCTGACCGATCTTGCGGCTTCGGCGGAAAGCATCTCCGTAGTCATGCGTTTTGGAGATATCCGGCGGCTCGATTCATCCCCGCTGGTTCCCGTTCTGGAACAGATTTTCCTGCGTGCCTGCCTGCTGCTGGTCTCTGCCTGTTTCTGCGACGATCCCGCCGCGGAACAGATTGTAAGGAGTGTGGATCGGTTAAATTCCGTCTGCCTTCACCATGATTTTCTGGATGAGGAGCGTTTCGTCCGCCTGATGGAGGAGATCGCCTCGCGGGATGATATAAACACCAGAATCTCCGGTTTCTGCACGGCTGTTCTTCTGGAACGCGGCCGCATGCAGGATGAGGAGCTGGGACGGGAAGTCCAGAGACGGCTTTCAAAGGGAATTCCGGCCGAACTGGGCGCCGGATGGTTTGCAGGGCTGTCGAAAAAGAACCGATACGCGCTTATCGCCCGGCTCAGCCTGTGGAAGGAACTAAGCAGCTACTTAGATACGCTGGATGAGGAAGAGTTCAAACGGGCGCTCCTTTTTCTCCGGCGGGCATTTTCTGATTTTACTCCAGGCGAAAAAGCCGATGTGGCAGAGAATCTGGGGGAAATCTGGCAGGTGAACAAGGATCAGGTCTCTGAAACCGTGACCCGCGCCTTAAAGACGGAAGAACTGGAAATGATAGATTCGCTCGATGATTTTGACTTTGACGGAATATGACCGGCTTTTTCGGTCAGGAAGATGAGCCGTCTGAACGGTTACATGGGAGGTGACATATATGGAACTGGAAGATAGAATCAAACGGTGGCGGTTAATTCTGGGTGAAGAGAGTGAGGCCGGATTTTCCGCTATGGGCGACACCTCCTTAAGCGGGGAACAGGATTTGATGGATCAGGCGCTTGCCGCCATCTATGACAATACCTCCTCCGGCGGAGGCTTCGGCGCCCGCGGCGCAGGCAAAGGCCCTTCGGCCCCCGTTGTCTCCAAATGGCTGGGCGATGTGAGATCGCTTTTCGACAAGGAACTGGTATCGATCATCCAGGCAGATGCCATGGAACGCTGCGGCTTAAAACAGCTGATGTTCGAGCCGGAGCTCCTGGAAAAGCTGGAACCGGACTTAAATCTGGCTTCCATGATGCTGACCCTGAAGGATCAGATACCAAAACGCTCCAAGGAGCAGGTCCGTTCCTTTATTGAACGGATCGTGGAAGAGATTAACCGCCTGCTGGCAGACGATATCCGCAGAGCCGTTACCGCCGCGGTTGACCGGAGGCGCCACAGCCCGATCCCATCAGCCGCTGCCCTCGACTATAAGGAAACAATCCGCCGGAATTTGAAGAACTATAATCCCGATTTAAAGAAGCTGGTCCCGGAACGCTTTTACTTTTATGACAGGACATCCAAAAATATGTCCAACCGCTACACAGTGATCCTGGATGTGGATCAGAGCGGCTCCATGGGAGAATCGGTGATCTACTCCTCCGTGATCAGCTGCATTCTGGCCAGTCTCCGGTCCTTAAAAACGCATATCGTGGCCTTCGACACGAATGTGGTGGACTTAACAGAAAAATGCGATGATCCGGTGGATCTTCTGTTTGGCTTCCAGCTGGGCGGCGGCACCGACATCGAGAAATCGGTGGCCTACTGCCAACAGCTGATTGATACCCCAAAGAAAACCCTGTTCTTCCTCATCAGCGATCTGATGGAAAGCGGAAGCCGCGCCGGCCTTCTGCGCCGTCTAGGCGAAATGAAGGATTCCGGGGTGTCCGTCATCTGCCTTCTCGCCATTGCCGACGGCGGCCGTCCCTACTACGATGAACAGATTGCCGGACGGATCGCCTCCATGGGAATCCCCTGCTTTGCGTGCAATCCGCAGAAGGTTCCCCAGCTTTTGGAACGGGCTCTGAAGGGACAGGATCTCAACGTATTTCAGAAAGACCTGGAGCGGGCCGGCAAATAGCCGGCCCTGCATTAGGAACACACTCTAAAGCTCTTTTATGATCTTCACATCTGACTTTATTGTGTGAAGGACCGCTTCCATGTTAACGAAACGATCCATTTTTTTTGATATGTCTGAGAAATTCGATACCATGGCCGCAATGCTGTCTGCAATATTGTCATCCTGAATAATCTCTACCCTTCTGAGCTGCTTTCCTATGTATTCCAAATCCCCCATCATCTGGTCCTGCCTCTTTGCCAATCCTCTCATCTCTTCATAAAGATAATTTAACTTTTCATCTGTTTCCAGAGTGGTAAAACATACTTTTTCAGTCATTTTGAGGAGCTCCTTTCGCACGAAACGTTTGATAAAAACGCCGTTATTGGATATTTTTCCTATAATGGCACTTATGTTTATCAACGTACGGAAAATTAACAGGAATTTCCGGAAAATTTCAAAAAAATACAGACCTGGCGGAATCAGATCTGATAAAAAAAAGCACCTATAAGAAAATACGCTTCTCATAAGTGCCATTATAGGAACCATCGATATTTATTCATAAATATAATTATACTATAGATGATTCTGAATCGCAAATATATTTACGGTGGCGGAAAGGTAAAACCGCTAACTTCCCCCCGGTTAAATTCAGCCAGCCGCTCCACTGCACCGTTAAGCGCCCTCTGCATCTCTGCCGTCTTCCTGACTCCCGGCTCATACCAGATATTTTTCACATTCAGCTGCTTTTCCTTCCGGTCGTATGGTGCTTCGATACGTCCGATCAGGCGGTCACCGTAGAGAATCGGGAGCACGTAATGGCCGTATTTCCGTTTCTCCACCGGAGTATAAATCTCCCATTTATAATCGAAGTCGAAGATCATGCGAATCAAATTCCGATCCCACAGCAGGTTATCGAGCGGCGCCAGAAACTCGCACCTTTTCTTCCAGTTCTTCCCTGCTCCGCACGCTTCCGCCAGTTCCAGATCCTCGCTAGCCATATAAAAAGTTTCCGGAATTCCTTCTACCGAAACGGGAACGATGACATGCTCTTTCAGCAGGCTTTCGAAAATAGTCCGGCGGCCGGCAGCGTTTAAGTTTGTAATATTCAGCCATGCATCTGACGGGCGGTTCCATAAGAGACCGACGGAACGGATTCTCCGCAGAACGCGCCATTTCTGGTGGTCCTGTTCATTCGGCAGCGGATCCTTCCGGTTTAAGATTTCCTCCGGGACACAGCGGCTGATCAAGTCGTAATATTTTACCGTACCCTTTTTGTGATGAACAGCCAGATCACCGGTAAAATACAGATGTTCCAGCGCCGCCCGGGAAAGCTTCGTATCGCTCCAGTACCAGTGCACCTTCCCCGGCATGTCCAAATCGGCGGAGCAGACCGCTCCCCGCTCCGCAATGATCCCTTTCACCTGCTCACTCACCGTCTCGATATCGGCATGGCTCCGTTCCCACTGCCGATGCTGGTCGCGGTAGCATTCAAAATAGGGCCAGTCCTCCGTGGCAAAGATGGAGAGGTTTTTATCGAAGTAATCAATCAGCACCCGGTCCTGGTACAGAAGCTCATAAAGCATCTGCTTCGTAAATCCCTTTACCCGGGACAACAGGACCAGCTCCGGACTCCTTCCGCATACGTTTACCGGATCGAATTGTATACAGCCCTCCTGTTTTACAAACTCCAGGACTCCCCGTTTTCCTTCAAACCGGTATCCGCCCAAAAGGCCATGTCTCCGCAGCAAAAAACGCCGCGCCTGCTCCCTGGTTAAATGAACCGTTTCCATTCTGACCTCCCCATCTGCACGCCCTAGTTCACTCCAAGATACCCTTCAATCAGCCGAAGCGTCTGCTCCAGCCCTTCCACATGCGTCCGCTCCGTGCCATGCGACGCATGAACCCCCTGTCCGATCAGCGCGCCGCGGATATTGTGACCGCCGCGCAGAGCCGCTCCCACGTCAGAGCCATAGTGCGGGAAAATGTCCACGGCGTACCCGATCTCCCGCTCCTTTGCGATCTCGATCAGACGGCTTGTCATCTTGTAATCGTATGGCCCGGAAGAATCCAGTGCGCAGATGGATACCCGGTATTCATCCCCAGCCAGATCATCACCCAGCGCTCCCATATCAACTGCGATAAATTCCTCGATATCTTCCGGAATCCAGCTTGCGCCGAAACCGACTTCCTCATAATTGCTGATTACGATCTTAAGTGTGCGCTCCGGCTTCACACCGGATTCCCCCAGCTCCTTCAATACTCCCATCAGCACAGCCACAGAGGCCTTATCATCGAGATGGCGTGACTTGATAAACCCGTTTTCCGTATATACAAACATCGGATCAAAGCTGATATAATCACCGGCGGAGATATCCAGCGCTTTGACATCGTCTTCACTCTTCACTCTCTCATCCAGACGTACTTCCATATTCTTTGGTTTTCGTTCCAGGGTTTTGGCATCATCATACGTATGAACCGACGGTTCCTTTGTAAGAATCGTACCGGTATATACCTTTCCGGTTCTGGTATGCACCTTACAGTACATTCCTTCAATACTCTCCATCATAAAGCCGCCCACCGGAACGATGCGCAGCATTCCCTCGGAGCTGATGGAACGGACCATAGCTCCCAGCGTGTCCACATGGGCGGAAAGCCCCAGAACCAAATCCGTATTCCCGGGAACCTCAATGATGAGACCGCCTTTCCTGCTGTAATGGGACAGGAACCCAAAACCGGCCGCCTCCTTCTCCACCAAAGCCATCACTTCATCCGTAAATCCACTGGGACTCGGCGTATTGACCAGTTTTTCCAGAAATGCCACTACATAGTTCATCGTATCCACTTTTTTACATGTCATCTTTACTTTCCCCGCTTTTCTCTATTTTCGCAGAACTGCTCAAACACTTATATCTATTCTTATTCCTTATCGTCCGGGAAATTCTTCGTCTCACCCACAATATAGATCGGCCTGTCCTTCAATTCTGCAAACAGAATCGCAATGTAATTCCCGATAATCCCGACAATGAGGAAGAGAATCGCAAACATGAAGCAGATCAGCACAATGGTTGTCGCGTAGCCGCTGGGTGTTCCAACCTCCGCCCAGCTCCAGATCGTGTAGATCATCATAATAATTCCCAGGACTCCCGCAAATCCGCCGGCGTAAATGCCCAGCTTCAGCGGCAGATTGGAAAAGCACATGATCGTGTTCATGGAAAATGTGATCAGCTTCTTGATGCTGTACTTGCTTTCCCCTGCCACACGGTTTCTGGCCTCGTATTCAATGGTTGTTCGTCTGAATCCGATATTCTGCACATAGCCGCGAAGAAAACGAACCTTTTCACGGTAATTTGTCTTAAGCACCTTTGCCGCCTTCTTCGATACAGCGAAGAAATCGGAGGCGTTCGGTTCAAATTTCACATCGGAGAGAATATTAATCAGCCGGTAAAACGCCGCTCCGGCAAAGTTCTTAAACCAGCCGGCGGATTCATTTTTCGTACGGACCATATTGATGACATCGTACCCCTCGTCCAGCTTTGCAATGATTCCAGGCAGGCATTCCGGCGGATGCTGAAGGTCCGCGTCCATACAGACGATTCCGTCCCCGCTGCTGTAGTCCATGCCCGCGATCATAGCGGCCTCGTGGCCGAAATTGCGGGAAAAATCCACCACCTTCACCTTCTCATCCCCAGCCGCCAGTTCCTTTAGAATCTCAATGCTGCCATCCTGGCTCCCGTCATTGACGAAAATAAGTTCATAATCCCAGCTTAAGCTTTTCAGTACCTTCGACGTCTCCGCGTAAAACTGGCGCAGCGCCAGTTCCTCATTATAGCAGGATACGACGACCGATAATTTTTTCTCCACAGTTTATACTCCTTTAAGTCAGTGTGTTTGCTGCCATGCACCAAGATCAGTGATTGGCTCATACTCCAGTTCCACTTCGGACGGCAGATCGTAATACTCGTCCATCCAATATATCATATACTTAAAATTCTCATCGTAAACCATCTCACAGCTGCACAGACGGTCGGGATTCTGATAAAGAGTTAATTTCTTTATCTCCTCTCCTCCGCGGATTCGCGCCGCGGCATCCCGGATGACGCCATCGTTATACATGAGCACTTCATAGTTGATGCTGTACCCCCGGTAAATATTCTTAAGGTTGGGAATGCTGACGGCCGCCACGAAGGCGAGCCCGGCCAGCCCCCATACCACACTCTTCCGTTCCAGCAGGATCAGGCAGAATAAGTACCCAAACAGTGTATAGGACAGATAGATAAACGGAAGGAGCACCCGCTGGGGAAGCTCCGGCACCACCACAAGGCAGGCCAGTGTCAGAATCGCCGCCAGGAATATCATTCCCATCAAAATCTGGTCTCTGTCATATAAAATACGGATCACCTGTACCGCAGTCACGATCAGATAGAGAAACAGAACCCATATCATCGCCTGAGAATGGCCGCCAGCCCCCAGGACATGGCGGTTCAGCTTCAGGAACAGGTACACGGTGATGGCCGCGGAAAATGCCAGATAAACGATATTTAAAACAGGCAGCTTCATCTTCTTCCAGATCATATAGGCTCCAAGCCCCATCAGAGCCATTAAGAGCACTGCCAGGTAATTCTGATTATCGGAAGAAAAGAACAGGTTCATTAAATTTCTTAAGTTGGTCATTACCTTTTGGATAAACGGCAGATTGGAAAACTCACTGTTGTTGTCCATACGCATCTTTACCGCCGGTGAGGTCAGAATCGGAAGCGCCCCGGCCACAGCCGCTGCCAGCGTTCCGAAATCGTAAGCGCGGACGCGGTATTTCTTCAAAGTCTTCCAGGCAATCACCATGCAGATATATCCGATCACGGCCACCAGCCACTCTTCCTGAGAAAATGCTGCGAAGAATGCCAGCACGATGCAGACTGCCTTTTTCCAGGTCTCCGGTTCTTCCCCAATTGTCTCATAGTAAAGAACTGCCAGTACCAGAAATGTAACCGTAGGTACCACATACAGAAAGCTGGCCGCATACCAGTACGTTCCCAGACGCTGAATCAGAATTCCGATGGTTCCATAGAGCAGGCAGATAAAAGCAGCCAGAAACACCGGGCGCCATCCATCCGGCTTTATATGGCGCATTACCACGTAATGGACCAGAATCAGAATCGCCAGAACACTGGTCGCCATAAAGGCCTGGACCGCAGCCAGTCCGCCTATCATATTTAAAAAGCTGAACAGGAATAAATAGAACAGCCTTCCATTCGAATAGAAGTAGTGTTTCCCCATAAAGGTAAGCAGCTGGGATAACGTATAATTGGAACCAATCACATCCGGTACCGTATTTCCATAGCTGAGCGATAAATATCCGAAGTCGTCATAATACACGAATACCTTGCCGAACTGCATGATCAGAAACACGTAAAACGCCAGAAATACCAGCCCGATTCCTATTTTAACTTCTTTCTTCATTTCCTACTCCAACCTTTCCGCCTATTCCACATTCTTCTTTATATAACATTTGTCAAATTCTGTCAATGCTGCCCGGCTGGTTTCCGTATATTCTCCGTCGATCTCCACCCGCGCCAGCATATTTCCCTCCTCATAACAGATGGGAATCAGCTTGCCATATTCAATGAGCGTGCGAACGAGGCTGTAACACCGTTGTTCCTCTTCCATATATCCGGCCTCTGTGTAGACGTAATCCGTCTTCGCATAGTCCATAAACTCCACGAAATTATCCATGGTTTTCACCAGAACCACATTTCCCCAGGAACCGGTGATATCATCGTACGACTGGGCATTGCAGGGGAATCCCAGCACTCCGGGATGGTCTCCCACCGCAATCAGACGGTTTTCGGGGTCTTCCGCAAGAATATCCCAGATCTGCCCGTTTCCTTTTTCCACCATTTCCTGGTGCTTCGCCTCCTGGTGGTCGTAGTACCCGTGATGATTCCAGGAAACCGGCGAAAATCCTACGACCCAGCTCCAGTTTGTCAGGGAGGACACCACCGCACAGAAACACATGACAGGAACCAGTATACCGCATAGCCCGTTTCTCACCGCCTTATCCGAGATCCGGACCACAAGCCGCATCACGTAAAGCGCAGCCAGGACATACAGCAGCATAAAGTAATTTCCGTCCACCTGGACCAGCATATAGAGACTGACTACGCAGACGATCAAAAAGGGGATAAACACAACGTTCAGCCAGGACGAAAGCAGCCTTTCATTATCATTTTCCACATTTTTTCTGTAAAACAAACTGAATATCCACAAAAGAAGCACGATAAACAGCAGAAATCCACCCCAGGCCAGAATCACATGGTCCATATCCACGCCCAACGGCCGAAGCAGGAAGCCGAAGGCCCGCTCGATAAAATTCACAAGCTGTTCGCCAAAAGGCAGCTCCGCCCCGCTGTTAGGAATTTTATTGACATTGAAGGGATACTTCATCTCCAGCCCAAGCTTCGTAAGAATGGAGGAGAACACCGAGGTCACCGGAAGCCCTGTGATGATTACCGTTCTGGCCCAGATTCCGGCGAGCGCCAGAATCGACAGCAGAAAAAGCCCCAGAGCGCCGCCTTGTCCAGCATTCCCTTTCCCACCGGCCTGTCCAGCCTTTCTTTTCCCGCCCCACAACGGAAGCAGGCGTTTCCACAACAGAAACAGCACGCTCATACCGAGAATAGCGGTAGAAAATACGAGGGCCGTCGGCTTCAGTGTCCATGTCAGAAAGAAGGAGGCGAATCCGTATGCCAGATATCTCCACTCCCTTCTTCCCTCCTTCAAATACTTGAGAAGATAATAGATCATGATTTCCTGGAAGAGAAGCGTGGCAATATCCGTCTTTGTAGTGATGGCCATATTCATGATTCCAGGCACTCCGGCTAAAAGAGCGGCAAATACGGTCGAGTGGCCTTTTCCCATATAGAAACGGGCAATCTGGTACGCCATAAATATGACGCCCGCCGTCAGCCACAAATTAAAAGCAAGAAGGAAACTGTATGAGGGCAGATTTGCGAGGGGAAGCGTCATCACTTCCCAGCCCTTGGAATAGGTGTAGACGATTCCGATGGTCCCCATATTTTCGTAAATTCCGTTTCCATTGTCCAGCACGTACCGGGAGCGGACACCGTACCAGAGGCTGTCAAAATCCAGAGCGGTATTCATGCGCCCGGCCTGAATGCAGAACATGGTCACGATAAACGCAAAGCAGAGCGCCATGAGCCAAATTCCGCTCTCACTCTCCCGCCCGGACCTCCGGCTATATCCCCAGCTATTTTTCCAGCTATTTTTCCAGTTATTTCCCCGGCCATTTCCAGCCGGTTCTTCCACATTTTTCTTACCGCACCGCGCACACCGCCAGAACACCAGAAGAATTCCGCTGGCTGCCACAAATACCTGCAGATACCCGATGGCGCCGATTCCCACGGCCGACATCAGGCAGAAGACCAGGATCACAAGAAGAGAGCCGCACAGGAAATGTACCGCTGCGCCGTCGGACGCCTTAAGCCTCAGGACCCTTCTGCAAAAAAATTCTCCCAATACAGTCAAGTAGGCCAGATAGACGCCTGCCGTCACCACCGGGAGAAATACCATATGCCCCCAGAAAAAGACGGACAGAACTGCCACGGTCCCGACCGCCTTTAAAATCCGGCTTCTTATGAGTCCATACAGGACAGTAAAAACGCAGAAGAGCGCAGTCACTTCTGCCATCATATCGTAATAGTCTTTCTGCTGCCTGTGCCAGGACAGGATTCCCTTTACGAACAACTGGTCCGCGGAATACGCGATCGCCCCCAGGGCGCACACCCACAGAAGTAAAACCAGCCCTCTGCTCTGCAGAGAGCTGCCGCCCCGCCTCCCGCGGGGAGATTTATGAGTCCGTTCCATCAGTTTCTCCACCTCAGTTACTAATTTATTTATTTGGCCTAAAGACACCCCAGCCGTTGTCTTTTAAGATCGTCAGCGCCTCCCTGACCTGCGCCCCGCTTTCCGGGCGGGTCGTCCGGTATTCAAACCCGGCCCTCAGTTCATCATCCGTCATCTCTTCGAAGTTCAGCGCCATCTGCGCCCGTATCTCAAAGGTTTCTTTCCGATTCGGAGCCTTTTTCAGTTCATGGTATGTCGTATACGCATTACCGGCCAGAAACAGCAGGCAGAAAGAAACAACCGCTGCAGAGAACAGCCGGTATTTTCCGCGCACCATTTTTTTCATCACCATCTCGTTCCGGCACAGCGCAAAGGTCAGTATAATTCCAAATATCCCCGCCTGAAACTGCAGGGCGTATCTCGAGCTGGCGCCATAGTCATCAACCAGAAAAATCCACCGTGACAGAAGAATCAGCACATGGTTGAGCCCTCCCGATACAATCAGTATGAGCGGCACCATTGACTTTTCATACAGCAGGTACCGGAAATTTAAATACAGCGCGTATAAGTAAGCCGCTATCACAAGGAATCCCAGGATCGCAAACGGGACGATATTGCCCTTAAATGCGGCAATTGCCTCCTCGATTCCAACGACCATGGAGGAAAAGGAGATCAGGATAAACCGGACAAAAAAGCCCGGAGTCTGCGCAAGCTGTGTGAACAGCCCCACCTCGGCCGCCGCGGCATGATCCTCCACCGTAAGCGAATTACTCCACATATAAAGGAGCAGAGCCGCCAGTGTACACAGAGCATAGAGAAGATACGTTTTCTCAAGCCGCTTCGTTTTCCGGTAATCCAGAATCGCCATGAAGCCATATGCCATCATGACCACCACAGAATAGACAGCGCAGTACGGACCGGCCGTCAGGATAGTTATGGCAAACGGAAGGATCACGAGAAGCTTTCTGTCTCCCGGCTTCTCGTCCCCGGTCCACAGCCTGTCCATGACGAGGTAGTGGTAATAGAATCCGGCGAAGGCCAGGAAATGGGCCCAGCCGCTTCCATTGATCAGCATCTCCCATTTATTCAGGCTGAACATCAGCGCCATCAGGATAGTAAACCAGACGGCCCCCACCTTCCTTAACAGGCAGTATTTTCCCAGGACAAATCCGGAAAGTCCCAGCGCAAGAACGCCGAGCACCCGGTCAAACATGGTGTTGAATCCAAAAAACGCCACATTGATGATGCGGGACAGATAATTTACCGGAATTCTGGTGAGAACATCCGGCACAAAGAATTTCTCCGGGTTCCACACATCCGGAAGATAACTGTTCACCAGTCTGATATAATCGGAATAGATCACATCGGAAGCCGCAATATGGATATACCACATGCCGAACAGGATTCCGGCCAGGGGAAGGATGGATAAATAGTATCTGCGTTTCATAAAGTTCCTTTCCAGGTAATTCATTCTAATGCAATGCTGTACTAGTCTGCCGCAAAGTTCACAATCATGGAGAAACGTTTCTCCCCTCTCTGTTCTCCCGCGTCCTTTAAGTAAAAATTATTATCAAACCGGAGGCAGGCGATCTGATTCGGTTCCGCCTCAATCTCCAGCTTCATGGTATTCTGATTGATGACCAGATCCTTGACCCGTTCCCCATTCAGGGAAATCTTCGAGATCTCCGATCCCGTCAGTTCTCCCGGATAATAGATCTCCAATTTGATCACTCCGCTGGTTCCTGTCATAACCCTGACTTCGGCGCTCTCGTCCATCCAGCCATCCCGGTAATATCCGTAGACCGCCTCGCATTTTAAATTACGGACAAAGTCGGTGACATCCTGGAACTCGTTGTGGGCCGGATCTTCCTTCAGCACCAGCATATTATTGGTGATCAGGCCAATATCATGGATGGAATCGATGAAATGAACTTCCGTTCCTTCCGCCTTCCTGTCGCGGTCAAACTCCTTGAAGAAGGTCCTCGCCGTGAAATCGCTCATCTGGTATGAATTACCTATGATATAGATCTTCCGGCCAAAGATATCATCCCCGTATTTTCCATACGTCTCTTCCGCCAGCGAATTATACCGCTGCTGGTCGGCCCAGAAATAGAGGTTGGGATACTGTCCCCGGTAGTAATTCTCCACGGGAAACATGATGATAATATAGACCAGAAACAGGCCGCCGCAGAGAACCGCGCTCTGGCGTCCCGCTTTTTTATCGGCTGCCTTTCTCGCTTCCCGTTTGATATCAACGACCTTGCCGTGTTCCGGCTTTGCCGTTATCATCCCATATAAATAGGCGGCCAGCAGATAGGCGGCTGTCATGGACACATAGATCCATCTCGTCTCCACACGGATTGTGACACTGGATGCGCCGATACAGAGGGCGATAAATATCAGGAACAGGCTGATATCACGGAGATACTTAAGGCGGCCTTCCTTATCCCGGATCACACGGATGACTGCCAGTATCACAAGCACCAGCAGCACCAGGTCCGCGGCAATAATCTGCACATGGATCCATGACGGCGACTCGGTCCAGCTGGCGCCGCTTAGATGGCCCGGTCCGGCATTGATGCCGAAAATATACAGGACCTGGTCGATCGCATAGCGTATGGAGGTCATCACGCTGAACGTCTCGGCGACGTTGGTCCCTCCCGTGCCTGCAGGCGCCACACCTCCGGTCGTCAGCACACGGATCGCCATGACCACTGCAAACACTCCAGCAGGAAGAAACCAGAACGCCTTCTTTTTTCCCTTTTTATAAAGAATCGCCAGATAAATGAGGGGAAGCAGCGCCAGATAGCGCTCATGGATAAAGCAGACTGCAAAATAGAGCACGCACGACTGGATTAAGTACTTCTTTCCATCCCCCTTCTCATCCACGTAACGAAGCAGACAGTAAAGAATCCCCAGCGCCGCCCACAGAGCCAGACTCTCCATCAGTCCGTACACCTGGCTGATCTGGTAGTAGGACATTCTGGATAAGAGGTACAGAAACCCGCATCCGAGTCCCATCAGATAGCTTCTCGACAGCCGCTTTCCAAAACGGTATACCGAATAGGCGATACAGCCGTTTAAGATGATGTTCAGAGGCACAAACCATCCGATATGATTACCAATCACCGCCAGCTCCAGCCATGCAGCCAGATAATACAGGAAACGGAACCTCGTACTCCCCATGGGAAATATAAACTGCCCAAAGGTCTGCTCTCCGTAACAGGACCACAGATAGAGGTCATCCATATAAAGCCCCTTTATTTCAATTCCTCTGTTTATGAAGAAGGCAAACGCCATAAGAAGTCCCGCGGCAATGATCTCATCCTTCCATTTACCGATTCCATCCATAAAGTGCTTTTCTGTCATAGCAGTCTCCAATCTGTCCCGAATTTAGAAAAAGCGTTCTTCCAGCATCAGGCACAGGGCGTGATAAACAGGAAGATGCAGCTCCTGAATCTTAAATGTCTCCGTCTCAGGCACGACGACAGAAACATCGGCCTCTCTCTTCAGCGCTCCGCCGTCTTTTCCAGTGAGTCCGATGGTCTTCATGCCCAGGGCCTTTGCAACGGTCATGGCATACATCACGTTCTTCGCATTACCGGAGGTCGAAATACCGATCAGCACATCGCCAGGCCTTCCGTATCCGTACGTCTGCTGGGCGAAGATCAGATCCCCGTCCACGTCATTCAAATAGGCGGTAGAAAGTCCTGCGTGGCCGGTTAAGGCAATGGCCGGAAGGCCGCCCTGCAGCTTCTTCGCCAGCTCCGCTCCCCGGACCTCATCAGCGTTTCTTAAGCATTCGGCAAAAGAATCGGATACCTCTCTGCGTTTCACGAATCCCTTCATCAGTTCACCGACAATGTGTTCCGCGTCGGCACAGCTTCCGCCGTTACCGGCAATCAGCAGCTTCCCTCCCTGTTCATAGCAGGCTTCCAGCAGTTCATACGCTTTCCGCACATCATCTTTTACCGCATCAAGTACCGGATACCGCTCCACCAGTTCCTCTAAATACTTCATAGGTTCCATCTTATCGTTCCTCCTTTTTAAGGGCATTTTGTTATGGGCATTTTGTTATGGGCACTTTGTTATGGGCGTTTTGTCGTAGTTTCTCCGATTATCCAGTCCACCGCAGACGGCAGATCCGGGGAGTAGTGTTCGAATGCGTTCTTCTGCTCCTCCTCCGTCATGTCTGCCACAGTCTCTGCGCCGTATCCGGTCCCCACAAGCACGGATTTCACGCCGTAGTTATGGCCTGCTTCCACATCCAGCAGCTTATCGCCGATCATATAGGAATTGGCCTTATCCACCTGATAGAACTGCTCTGCCATGAGAAACATTCCGGTCTCCGGTTTGCGGCAATGGCATGCCACCCGGTATTTTCCAATACCGTGAACCGGGTGATGGGGGCAGTAGAAAAAATGGTCGATACAGGCGCCCTGCTCTTTTAACTGCTCATTCATAAAGTCATGGAGCACGGTTACGTCTTCTTCCTCATAATACCCTCTTGCGACTCCCGCCTGATTCGTCACCACAACGACGGCAAATCCATACTCCTGCAGACGCCGGATGGCCTCTCCCACACCGGGAAGAAGTCTTAAATCCTCCGGCCTGTGTAAATACTCCACCTCTTCGTTAATAGTTCCATCCCGGTCTAAAAAAATAACTCTGTCCATGTATCGTCTTCCTGTGATATATTTTTAATTCAATTATATAGCTTTCTGATTTACAGATTAAATGTGTAGTCTCCGTTAGGCATGTGCACCTTCACACTGTCGTAATTCCATCGTTCCTCATCCGTCACCCATGCCTGGGCGCCTCTGAGTTCGAAATTCCAGTCCGTCAGCTGACCTCCCGCCGCTTCCAGCCTGGCCGCCACTTTATGGCGCACATTGTAGGGACAGTATACCAGCAGATATCCGCCTCCGCCCGCGCCCAGCAGCTTCCCGCCAAGAGCCCCCGCCTTCAGCGCCTCATCATAGAGTTCGTTGATCTGCGGAGTGGTGATCTTGCTGCTCATGCGCTTCTTGCTCTGCCATCCGTAGTCCAGCAGCTTGCCGAAGCTGTATAAGTTCCCCTTTAAGAGCTCGTCCTTTAAGGCATAAGCCAGCGCCTTCACCTCACACATGGCGTCGAACGCGTCCTTCTTCTCGTAGTTCTTCACCTGATCCTTGATGATATTGGCGGACACATGGATATTTCCCGTATAGCACAGCAGTAAATTATACTGCAGCTCGTGGATGATTTCCTTCTTAATGCGCAGCGGATTCACCACCACATTGTTGCGTCCATGGAATTCAATGAAGTTAAATCCGCCGAAGGTAGCCGCGTACTGATCCTGATAGCCGCCGTCAATCTTTAAGTCTTCCCGTTCCACCTGGTATGCCAGATCAGCCAGGGCATAACCGTCTAAATAAACGCCCTTCCACTTCGCCATGGCAATCAGCAGCGCCACCATAACCGTGGAAGACGTTCCAAGACCTGATCCTGGAGGTGCGTCGCACTGCAGGTATACCTCGCATCCCTGCTTGATGTCCATGGCCTTTAACGCCGCCGTCACGAGATCCAGACGGCCGTCGTAAACGTAGTTTTCCTTTGTATTGTATTTCACCGTCATATCGAAGTCCAGCGAATGGACGATTATCTGATCGTCATTCCTGGGAACGATGGAACAATACGCATACTTGTTGATCGTGCTTCCAATGATCGCTCCGCCCTGCTCCACGCAGAACGGCGCCACATCTGTGCCTCCGCCGCCAAAACTGACCCGAAGCGGCGCTCTTCCTCTGATTATCATACAGTTACTGCCCCTTTCTCCACATCATCTATGAAACGGTAATAGTCCTCCGGAATTCCGATATCAATGAAATATCCGTCGTTTACAATTCCGCCGAGAGCCTTCTCCCCGCCGGAAAGCCATTTTGGAATCATATCATGCTCTAAGGAAACCTTTCCCTCCGGTATCTCGTCCAGCAGGGCGCGTTTCATGTAATAAACCCCGCCGTTAATCGTCCCCGGACTGGCACCTTCCGTCTTTTCATCAAACGCAGTCAGACGGTCTCCTTCCAGGACAGCCCGTCCATACCGCGACACATCGGGTACCTCACGGAGTACAAGCGCCATGTCCAGATTCTTCTCCTGGCTCATCTTCACCAGACGGTCATACTGAATCTGATAAAAGGTATCCGCATTTAAGACGAAAAAACGCTCATCCGTCACCAGACGGCCGGCATTCTTAATGGCACCTGCAGTGCCTAACAGAGTCTCCTCATACGCATAGGAAACCTTGATTCCCAGACGTTCTCCGTCACCAAAATATTCTTCCACCATAGAGCCTTTATATCCAACAGCGAAAACAATTTCCGTGATTCCATGATTCTTCAGCTCCCGCACCACATACTCCATAAACGGCTTATCCCCAATGAGCGCCATGGGCTTCGGTCGGTCAGCCACCACGGAACGAAGCCTGGTTCCCAGTCCACCTGCCAGTAATACTGCCTGCATCGTATGATTTCCTCCTGCTATATAAAAATATCTGTAACAGCTACAAAACTGCATAATAATCCATTTTGCATCACATTATACCATAGATTGCGGGGAACAATCCACCATCTTAAGGATTTTGAAATAAAAATATATAAAAAAAGCAGGCATATCAGAGCGTTCCTTACGATCTGATATGCCTTCATAGATTAATCTGTAACATCATCTAACCATTTATATAATTTAAAACATAACTTATCATTTTCGTTTACAAAGCTGTTCATATCATCTTCGAAATTCTCATACCCGTTTCTCTCATGATATAAATGATATCCTTCTTTTGTCGAACACAATGTTATAAAAGAAATTCCAACCTGTTCACGAAGTTTTAAAATTCTTTGTTCACAATCATTCAAAAGGATATCGCCCAAATAAATTTTTTTATCTCCTGCATCAGCAACCTTTTTCCCTTGAAAATTAGTATGTATTGCAAGATAATTGATATTGACCGTTCCTCCCATAGGTTTATAAAAGATTTCTTTACCGACGCTTTCCGCTAAATCAACTCTGCCAACTTCTATATTGTAGTATCCTATTATAAAATCTTTTTGATCAGACAGCATAACATAAGTAATGCCCTGATTTTCATTCAGAGCATCACCACTTATCAAAAACCTGTTTATTACTGAATTCCCACAATCAAATTTACCTGCTAACTCACTAAATTCTTTTGTATATTTTACAATATTCATCTTATAATTTTTTATCTATAATTGTACTTTTTAGTTCACCAGTATTTTTATCCACCGAAAAAGAAAAATCATGGGAATTTATGAACTCTGTGATTTTCTTATTCTCCTCAGATACAAGCGTTCTTGGAAGAATATTTTTCGCAACATATGGGAATGTTGGTTTGATCGCGCAAGCATTCATTTCACTCTCCTCCTTTTCTATACTCATATTATATCACCTCAATCACCAGATTACAACAATTGAGTGTAATATACTAATTATTTCACCTGTATTTATATCTCTCAGTCTACCACATGCTCAATTGGAAATCAATTATTTTCTATTATATTATGCACCATGTTATAAAATAGTAATCAAAATAGTTCTGCTTTTCAGTTCTCAATTTTTCCCTAACCTATATATTAATGGATTGAAAAGACTGTGAAACTACAGTTTTTCTGATATAATTCTTTGGTAGGCTGGCCGTCGCATTGGCGACCTGGTACAATCAGCAAAGGATACGATACCATTGATTTGGCAAAAGGAGGTCGTCTTTATGAAATATAAACCACTGCCTGTCGGAATTGACCGCTTTGATGAATTAATTCTCGGTGGCTACTACTACGTAGATAAAACCTGGTTCATAAAGGAACTGCTCGATCTGAAGGGGGAGGTAAATTTATTTACCCGTCCCCGCGGATTCGGCAAAACCCTGAATATAAGCATGCTCCAGTACTATTTTGAAAATACAGGTAAAAATGAATGCCTTACCAGTCATAAACCTCTCCTTAAAATCAGGGAAACAGCCCCTCCTATGAACTGGCCTTCGGCTGTCTCGTGAAGAAATCGCCAGAGAATACAAACGCCATATATCGATTCTTGACAGCGGAAAATTAGAGCTGGAAAGGGATAAATATATGAGAATAGCAAAAGAAGAAGGCAGTGAACAGGAATACGCTACCTCAATCCGTTTTCTCTCTGAATGTCTGACGAAATGTTATGATGCAAAAACCGTTATCCTCATTGATGAATACGATGCACCCCTGGAAAACTCCTGGTTCGCGGGTTTTTATGACCAGATGATAAGTTTTATCCGTTCCGTTTTTGAATCAGCACTCAAGACAAATCCATGCCCGGAATTTGCAGTGATGACCGGTTGTTTAAGGGTCTCAAAAGAATCCATTTTTACAGGTCTGAACAATCTGGAAATTCATTCCATTCTGTCTGATGCCTACGGAGAACATTTTGGTTTCCTGCAGGAGGAAGCCGATCAGATGCTCCAGGATTATCACAGAACGGAAAAGCTCTGTCAATAAACCCGGCAGCATTTCCATCCCCTTATTGGAAAAATACCAGTTCCAATGCCATAGTAAAGGACCTTTTTGAGAGGGCGGACTTCCAGGTAAAAGCTGAAATCGAAAATCTTATAGCCGGCGGCATCATAGAAAAACCGGTTCATGAAGACATCACATACGGAGATATCTATGATTCTGAGGATAATCTCTGGAATTTTCTGTTCTTTACCGGTTACCTGAAACAGACTTCTGTCAGGATGGAAGAGGATATCCAATATGTCCGCCTGGCCATTCCCAACAGAGAGGTATGATATATCTATAACAGCACAGTTATGAACTGGTTTCGTGATCTGATACGCTCTTTATCAGGCACTTTTAAGCGGTGAGGCGGAAAGCTTCCAGAAGGAGTTGTCGGAGCTGTTAATAAACTCCATCAGCTATATGGATGGAGGCGAAGCATTCTACCACGGTTTTTTTCTGGGAATTTTAGAGAATTTGAAGGAATACATTGTAACATCTAACAGAGAGGCCGGACTTGGACGATACGACATTGCGATACGCAGTCTCAATGTATCGAAGTCCCCCATTATTCTGGAGCTGAAGGTGTCCGATACCTACAAAGGTATGGAGACCGCCTGTGACGCCGCTCTGAAACAGATCGAAGTAAACCACTACAACGACTGGCTGCCAGAGGAAGGCTACACAGAAGTTCTTAACTATGGAATCGCATTTTTCAAAAAACAGTGCCGCGTAAAATCAGTCCGCAAAACGCTTGTCTGACTGTAAAGCGCTTGTCTGACCGAAAAAAAGGCCAGTGGCTCTTAAATAACAGGAGTCACTGGCTTTTTATAATATTTTATACTTCACATCTTCTTACGCATATACTTACGCTATATCTTTTCCATTCCTCTAAAGTCTTCCTTCACCACACTCCACGCCGCATCCACGCTATAATACTTGCGAATATAATCCTGCGTTTTCCGGCTCAGTTCACGGAGACTCTCCGGGTCCTGGTAGAGGCGGACCGTCTCTTCGGCAAATTCTTCCGGGGCGTCCTTGATGCACATGACCGATTCAGCCTCCGCGATTCCTTCCGCGCCGATCGATGTTGTCACGACAGGCGCGCCGTTATAAAGAGCCTCGATGACCTTTCCTTTGACTCCGGCGCCGTAGCGCAGGGGAACTACCACGATCCGGCAGGTGCGGTACAGCTCGGAGAGTTCTTCTTCAGAGACGAAGCCCTTCACGATGATACCGTTTCCCGGCTGCTCCAGGGCCTGGATTTCCTCTGTCACCTTCGATCCGACGATGTAGAAGGGAATCTCCAGTTTTTCACGGATCTTAGGGAATATCTCTCGTGCGAACCAGAGAACCGCATCCGCATTCGGCGGATGGGCGAAGCCGCCTACAAACAGCAGCCCTTCCCTCTTCTCAAAGTCATCCGGGACCGACTCTAAGAACTTCTCGAATACATAGGCCACGATTGCCTTTACCCGGATTGTGGGATCGATCATATGAATCGCGTCGCGCTCCACATAGGACGGATAATACGATACCGCCGCCTTCCGCATGATGCGGAATTCGATGGCTTTCCAGTATTCCGACGCATCCCGCTTCTTTTCGTCTCCGGTCAGCTGGTATTCACGGCCCTCTCTCAGGAAATGGAGATCATGGCCGTAGTAAATCATCTTGATATTGGTGTGTTCCTCCATAAAGTCCACGTATTTTTCCGCAATATGAGGCCTGTTTAAATAGGCGGCTGTGATGTCATCCCCATGCTCCTTCAGCCAGTCCCAGATTTTCACCTGATAGTCGCGTCCATAGAGGATTTCTATCCCCATCTGCATCAGTACGGTGGAATACGGCTCCTCGTGAAGGAAATTGTCGCCTAAAAATTTTACCACATAGCCCTTTTCCAGGAACATCTTTAAATACTGGAAGGTGGTCTTAGACCCCGCGTCCCTGTCATACGTAGGAACGTAGTGATCGATCACCAGGATAATATCCTTTCCCTGGCTCCGCTCGCGTGCCCGGAATGGGTCTGGATTACCGTTGTTTACACATTGCTTCCTGAATTCATCCGCCCATTTTTCCTTTAACTTCACGGAATTTTCCACCTGGTACCGCTTAAGGCCGCTGCCACTCACATCGGTTCCATTGGAAATGCCTTCAAAATGGATTACCTTCGAAAGCGGCTGATATACCACCCGGTAACCAGCCTTTCTCACCTCGAAAGCAAGGTCGGAATCTTCACAGTACGCAGGCGCAAACCGGTCGTCGAAACCGCCGATCTGTTTCCACAGATTGTTGGATAAGAGAATTGCGGCTCCTGAAATATAGTCCACATCTTTTACGTAATTATATTCCGGCTTGTCCGGATCGTCCAGACGGCCGTAATTCCAGCCGGAGCCGTCGCTCCAGATGATTCCGCCCGCCTCCTGAAGCCGCCCATCCGGATAAACCAGTTTGGAACCCACCATACCAATCGACGGATCGCACTCGATTAAGTCCACCAGGCTCTTAAGCCATCCCGGTGTGACCTGGGTGTCGTTATTCAAGAACATCACGTATTTTCCGCGGGCCGCCTTCGCCGCCTGATTGCAGTTGCGTAAGAATCCCTGATTCGTCTCATTTCTGCAGATGGTCACGTGTTCCACAAATTTCGACAGCTCCATAGTGGCATCCGTCGAGACATCATCCGCGATAATCACCTCATACGATACATCCGTGGTGTGTTCCAAAATGGAGGCCAGGCAGACATACGTATAATCAATCTGATTGTATACCGGAATGACGATAGATACCATCGGCTCGTTCTCTTCTTTAAACCTGAGTTTTCCATGAATCCGGTACCCCTCGCCGATCTTCATGTCTCCCTCAATGAGATTCCGCCCCTCGGGAGTGGTGTATAAATGAAAGGACTCCACCGGATGGCGGAATGTATTCTTCACATAGCCCAGGATCTTTCGTTTTCTGGTTCCCTTGGGAAACTTCTGGTTGAATTTCTCTCCCAGCTTTCTCTTCACCTTGAAAATGATGGCTTCATGGCGGTTTAAGACTGCAATCGTCTGGGCCATGTTCTCGTTATCCTGGCGGAGATTACCGATCATCACTTCCAGATTCGTCACATGATTGTCCGTCAGACGCTTCAGCTCGATCTGCTTGCGGATGGACAAATCCTTTTCCTCAATCTCCAGATGGAGCTGTTTTACCCATTCCCGCTGCTTTTCTACCGCCCGTTTTACCTCGTTCATGTCTTCCGGAATTATCTGGACATCGTGCATGTAATTCGTCAGATAGATCTTCTGGTTCTCTCCGTGAACATACTCCTGGAAATGGTGTTCCATCTCTCCGTAAACCGGGATCATTTCTGGGCGAATACCGAAATTCACCATAAACTCCGGCAGAGTCGTCTCTCCCAGAAGGCTTCTGTACTGCTCATAAAAATAATACAGCATACGGTAACGGATAAAGCGCACCGGAATCGGGAAAAAGAACACCCATTCATAGTCGAGACAGCACGGGCCGTCTTCGGTCACCATGATGTTCTCGAACAGGCAGTCCACATTGGAGGCAGCAAATGCCTCGTCCTGTTCCACTGTTGATTCACCCGCCGATATCCCGGCTGCTCCGGCCTCTGTTTCTCCATCGGAATTCGTATACCGTCCAAACACAGCAGTAAACTCATCCGTCAGCTCAAACGGTCTTAAGAAACCTTCCCGGACCTCCAGGACCAGTTCCATGGCTTTCTTCAGTTCCTCCACCGGGACACGTTCCTCTTTTATTTTGCGGCCCAGGATCTCGGCCATGGTCTCCCCCTTCAGAAATGGGAAACGTGCAGTACGTCCCTCCTGATCCAGTGTCACCAGGGCCACGCCCAGAGGACTCTGATCGGTCAGACGGTCATATTTTTCCTTCATCGACCGGATATGGGAGACTGCCTGCTCGTTTAAAGCCGTTTTCTCCACATACTGTTTCCCGTCCTCTTCCACGATACAGGTCCGTATCTGAAACTCTTCCCGGCGGGTCCTGTTGTATTTAATGTACTTAGTCTTCTTCATAGCTGCTCCATATGGCTAAAAATGAGTTTGCAAACGCTTCAAACAGTCCGGCTTCACATATTTCGTCGAAAAATTTTCCCGGATCAAACCGGATATACTCCGGATAATCGTAAGCGAGGACCGCGTGAGCCAGCTCTCCCTTCGCCGGAAGATGCTCATCCGAATAGATGGTCACGGGCAGACGGTAATCCGGCATGGGATAATAGTATTCGAGTTTGCCGCATTTTCCGTCAGAGGCGCTGCACAGAAGCTCCGTCAGCTCCGTCTTAAGCAGGCAGGTCTCATCCGGTTTCACGCCCGACTTATATTTGAGGCCAAGACGGTTATCCACCGCTACCATCAGGGTTCCACCCGGCTTCAGCAGAGATTTAGCCCTGTTAATCTGCGCTTCATACGGCATTTTCAGGGATCCGGCCATCACCACGTAATCGAATGCGCCGCCCTCATACGTATCAAGGCTGCCCTTCACATACTGAATATTCCCGCAGGCGCCATGGCGGAGGCGGTTCGCTTCCAGATCCTCCAGATCTTCGTCCAGAACGGTCACGTTCTTCACCCGTCTGCTGTAAAGGCCGGTTAAAGCCCCGCAGCCGGATCCGACCTCCAGCAGAGAGGCTTCCGGTTTGAAATCAAACCATTCCAGTACATTTTCCCGGGTATCCGATAACGCATAAAAGTAAGCGGGCTCCGGCTCTTCCTTAATCGCCAGCTTCGTGTCGCCGTGATACTTCACCAGAAGATCTTTTATTTCGGAACTGATGCTCCCCATATCATTTTCCTCCTCCCCGTTTCAGGGCCACCTTCACTTCCGATTCCATATCGTAGACGCCCACTGTGTTCTTATTGGAAATTACCGTTATATTTGCAATATCATACAGGCGGTGATATACCACGTGCTCCCCATTTTCAAATCCGGTACAGCTCATGGAAAGCAGATATTCGCCTCCCTGAAGCGACATCTTCTGACTGAATTCCACCTCGTATTCGTCGCCACTCTTCACCGGCTTCACATCCGCCGATTCATACATGGTATTGGTTCCCGTCAAATCGGCTCCCCGTTTATCCTTGATCGTATACGTAAAAATCGGAGTATCCAGACTGGTATTAAAATGGATCCGCTCTTTAATCGTAAACATCTCGCCCTTTAAAAGCAGGTTCGTCAAATTGCCCCGCTCGTCAAAAAGGCCGAAATCCACGATCTCCGCCCGTCCGTCGCCATACTCCGTCTTTGCGGGATTGATCGTCAGTTTGTCCTTCATGAGGCCGCTGTGGGCTTCCGCCTTCCGCCTCTGTCCGGCGGCGCTGTCTCCCGAGAAATCACTCATCTCCTCCGAATTCAGTTCCACCAGCTCGTCTTCCAGCTGATCCATCTGATTTGCCAGAATCTTCTTATATAAATCAACCATCTTCCCCGGTTCTCCCTGGGCGATAAATGCACCTTTGTTCAGCACCACGACGCGGTCGCAGTACTTAATAATGGCGCCCATATCGTGGGTAACCATCAGAATGGTGGTGCCGTTCTTCCTGATCTCTTCCATACGCCGGTAGCACTTGGCCTGAAAGAAGACGTCGCCTACCGACAGCGCCTCGTCGACGATCAGAATCTCCGGCTCCACATTAATCGCAAGCGCAAAAGCCAGCCGCACAAACATACCGCTGGAATACGTCTTAACGGGCTGATAGACGAAATCTCCGATATCGGCAAACTCCAGAATATCCTGAAGCTTCGCCTCCATCTCCTTTCTGGAAAAGCCCATCATGGTGCCGTTCATAAAGATATTTTCAATGCCGGTGTAATCCATGTTGAATCCGGCTCCCAGCTCCAGTAAGGCGGAAATCACTCCGTCCACCTCCACCTCGCCGGTCGTCGGGGTCAGAACCCCGGTAATAATCTTTAAGATGGTGGACTTACCAGAACCATTTGTTCCGATGATTCCCACCGTCTCGCCTTTATTTACATCAAAGGAAATTCCGTTTAACGCGTAGAAATCTCTGTGATAATTTTTATGGGTAATGCTCATCGCCTCTTTTAAACGGTCGATGGGCTTTTCGTATAGCCGGTAAATCTTTGTAACATCCTTTACCGAAATCGCACTATTTTTTAATTTCACGAATCTTAGTCCTCCATTTCGGGCCTCTTACAGTACATCGGAAAAATGCGGCCGCAGCTTTTTAAATACCTTCAGTCCGATCAGCATCAAAATGATGGTCACCGCCCAGAAGTAGATTCCCAGTGTCGGCCGCATCCAGAATCCGTCCCCGGTCAGCATGCTGTCGCGGTAACCGGCCACGATGTAGTAGAATGGATTAATTTTTAACAGTGGTGTGAGCCACGCAGGCGCATTGGGCAGTATCTCCGGCGCCCACATAATGGGTACCATCCACATCCCAAACTGCAGCATAATTCCTATAATCTGCGCCATGTCTTTGAAAAACACATTGATAGCGCTGGTGAAATACGTCACAGCCAGCGAGAGCATGGAACATGCAAACGTATAATAAATAATCTGTAACCAGCTGAACCTGGGCGGTATGCGGTATGCCAGGAAGACAACAATCATGATAATGGCGAAAATTCCATGTACCATCATACAGGACAGCATCTTGATGACTGGCAGTATCTCCACACGGAATACCACCTTCTTGACCAAATAGCTGTACTCCTGCAAACAATTAGTTCCCGAGTTTAACACCTCGCTGAAGTAAAACCATGGCATAATGCCTGGAATCAACCACAGCACGTAAGGGTAGTCCACTGGCGGCACACTCTTGAATCCCAGCTGGAATACGCAAAAATAGACGATCACAGTCGCAAGCGGCTGCAAAAACATCCACACGATACCGAAATAGGAACCTACAAACCGCTTCTTAAAGTCCGCCTTTGCCAGGTCCAGAATCAATTTTCTCTTGTGTACAATCTCTTTACATAAGGAAACCAGATAATCCATGGTCCGCTCCTCTCCGGTTAAAATTTAAATGTATCCCGAATACCGCTCCACTTCTGGTCCTTATCGGAAATGATCAGTTCCATACCTTCCTCGATCGGCCAGTCGATGCCGATCTCCGGATCGCTCCAGAGAATTCCGCCCTCGTCGCCCGGATGGTAGAAATCCGTACATTTGTAAGCAAATTCCGCCTCATCGGACAGAACCAGGAAGCCGTGGGCAAAGCCCTCCGGGATATAAAACTGCTTTTTATTCTCTGCAGTCAGTTCAACGCCAAACCATTTCCCGTACGTCTCGGAATCAGAACGAAGATCCACCGCCACGTCAAAGACGCTTCCTCGCACTGCACGCACCAGCTTTCCCTGTGGAAACTGCTTCTGGAAATGAAGGCCGCGAAGCACACCCTTCACAGACATGGACTGGTTGTCCTGCACAAATACCATGTTAAGTCCTGCTTCCTTAAAATCATTCTGGTTATAAGTCTCCATAAAATATCCCCTGGAATCCGGAAATACAGACGGTTCAATCACATAAAGCCCTTTAATATCACACGGTGTTACTTTTATCTTTCCCATATTTTCATGCTCCTTTACATCACTTTGTCATTTCTTGTCTTGTAGCATTCTATCACAACTCAGCTTAAATTTCCACTAGATGGAGGATTTTACCTTAGAATTCGTGCATCTTCCCATCTTGACAGATGATATTTACTCTGCTACAATGTAAACACAAAAAGGGGCTGCCATAGCAAACGGCTCACCTTGGTTAACAGTTACTATCAAAAAGCAACCACGGCTTTGGAGAGAGGCGGTTGCTTTTTGATATTAGTCTTTCTTGTCTTCTTTGTCAGTATGTCTGATACTCACGACTGTTACTACAATACTGAACACAGTCACGATGATACCGACAATCCCAACAACAATCCCTAACATCATCTGTCCTTTCGTTCTTATTTTTTTCCACTTTATATTTTAGAATCCTTGACACAATCATTCTACTCTGCTACAATGTAATTACAAAAAGGTGCTGCCATAGCAAACGGTTCACCTTGGTTAATAGTTACTATCAAAAAAGCAACTACTACTTTGGGAAGTGGAGCGGTTGCTTTTTTGATGTCAATTTATTCTGTCTTTTTTGTCATCATGTCTGATACTCACCACTGTTACTACAATACTGATCACAGTCACGATGATACCGACAATCCCGACAACAATACCTAACATCATCTGTCCCTTTCGTTCTTATTTTCCACATATGTATCACCTCCGGAAATACGGGAAGCTCTCAAAATGTACTCATTTTGGCGAAAGGTGAACCGCTTACCGTTTTGGCAGCACCCTTCTTTTATGTTATCACATTCTTAAATTTTCTACAACTTATAAATGTAAAATATATTTTATTACTTTTTAGTCATATTAATATTTTTTGCTTATATTAGGCTGTCTGTACTATATTCTTCGCAATATACCTGCTAAATTTAATTTTTTATTTTAGAATCCTTGACACAATCATTCTACTCTGCTACAATGTAATTACGAAAAAGGTGCTGCCATAGCAAACGGTTCACCTTGATTAATAGTTACTATCAAAAAAGCAACTACTACTTTGGGAAGTCGAGCGGTTGCTTTTTTGATGTCAATTTATTCTGTCTTTTTTGTCATCATGTCGGATACTCACGACTGTTACTACAATACTGATTACAGTCACGATGATACCGACAATCCCGACAACAATACCCAACATCATCTGTCCCTTTCGTTCTTATTTTCCACATATGTATCACCTCCGAAAATACGGGAAGTTCTCAAAATGTACTCATTTCGGCGAAAGGTGAACCGCTTACCGTTTTGGCAGCACCCAACTTTATATTAACATATATAGCAATGTTTTACAACAACAAATAGTATTATATACTCTTTATTTACTTACTTCCTTATTATCCCGATACTTTCCCCCAATATTCCCGATTCATCGTTATTTTCATAATCACCCACCTCGGAAGCTTCCTATACCGTTTCCCCATCAGATATCCCAGATACTTAAATCCGCTTTTTACAATCACTCCGGGGATCAGCCATGGCTTTTTCTGTTCTACGAGCCATTTACACGTCTTCTTCACCAAACGGATTCCCTCGCTCTCTGAGCGGATCCCGTCAAATACTTCCGGGTGGTCTGTCTGGGAAACTGCAAGATCAAAATTGCGTTTTAGCTGAGCGCTGCACCCATAATTATGAGAATGAATCACCCTGGCCTCTGCAACATAGGCAATCGCCTGCCCCCGATAGAGAACTGCATTTCCTGCGTAAATCATATCCTCATTAAAGATCGTCTGGTTCGTGAATCCGCCTGCCTCAAGAAAAAGCTTTCTGTTATAGGCACAGCAGACATTGGAAGCAAAAAATGTCTTAATTCCCAGTTCCTCTAAATCGCCTTTCGTCTTCACATAGCTTTCCGCCGGATAGTTAAAGGACCTGGTATATTTTTCCGCCGGAGCGCAGTCACGGTTTGGCAGCTGTCTCGCATAGGCCGCCGCCACGTATTCTCCTGACGGCCCTTTCTGACTCAGTCCCTTTACCAACGCTCCGATTAACTCCCTGTCTGCGGGGATCGCATCGTCCGTCATAAATACCATGATATCGGCTTCCGAATATGAAGCTCCCTGGTTTCTCGTTCCGCCATGATCAAACTCATTTTTTGTCACGTGGTGTACTTCCAGATTTGGGACAGTCTCATAAATATCTTCTTTCCAGAAAGACTGTTCCGTATTCATAATAATAATGCGCCGGATCGGATAGTTTTGCTTTCCCAGCCGCTCTAAAAGCGTTTCAAATACCGCATCCGGTTTATATACCGGAATAATGACATCCACCGTTCGGTTTTTTTCAATCGTTTCTACTGCCATAGTCCAGCCTTTCTGTTATTTATTTCTGCTATCTATCATCTGTCTGCTATCTACCATCTGTTTGCTATCTATCATCTGTCTGCTATCTACCATCTGTCTGCTATCTATCATCTGTCTGCTATCTATCATCTGTCTGCTGTCTCCCATCATCTGATACACGTCACAGAGCAGATTCTCACAAGCGCATAGATGCTGACAAAACACTCCAGATAATATATCCCCTTCGAATAATCCCTCTTAATAGTCAGATTATCTCCATAAATCATCAGCAGAATCAGCGGAAGAATCGGCAGGAAATACCGCCCCTGGATTCCCGCGATATAGGTGAAGCCCTTTGGCGTCCAGCCCAGAAGCATGGAGGTCAGAACCAGACAGAAGCTCAGTAATGTAAGAACCGCGATCCACACCTTCTGACCGGGCTTAAACGGAGTGTGATCCCCGGCTCTCCTGACAGAGCTTACAATCAAGATTCCCCACAACAGGTACAGGCAAAAATACGGAACCGTCAGATTGGGATCCAGATTTCCCAGATACCCGCCCAGCATGGTGGCCTGATAGTAGTCTAACTGTGTCACCAGTGTCTCATAATAGATCAGGAACGCCTGGTACGGCTCCTTTAAAATATCCTGGATCGTATATCCGGCCGATCCGCCTTCCCAGCTGATTATATTTTCCGTATCCTGAATCCAGGCGGACAGTACCACATTGTTGATTAAGAAGATAGCCAGCGCCATCACTCCAATGACCGCAGCTACCGAGATCCAGTACCGTTTCTTCTCGCCGAATTTTGATGCAGGAATCAAAAGGCAGATCCCCGCCAACGGCAGATATACAATTTTGCACGGTTCTAAAAGGACAAGAAGAAGTCCAAGAATCACCGTATCACGGATTCCGATCTGTTTCTTCTCGTAGGCCAGATAAAAGCACCATGCGAAAAACAGGAGAGACAGGCCGATAAGCGACGTATCGTACGATAAGGAGGCCGCCAGATGGAGGGTCATGGGGAGAAGACTCACGGCCATGAACATTTCTTTCTTAAACGGCATAATGCGGACAGCCAGCCATGCCATACCGGCAAATGCCAGCAGGTTGAACAGACGCCCCATATAGATGAGCGGAATATATCCCAGATGCAGTACTCTTGCAAAGGAAATGCCCAGCGCCTGCGGTAAGTAGACCACCGGCGTCGTATTCACCGGCGCCTCGAAACGGACCGTCGTGCCGCTGCCTGCATCCTTCGTAAACAGTTCCCTAAGCATCAGCGCGTAGGAATCACGTCCCACGCTGGCATACGGTTCCTCCCGTCCGTCCTGCTCCCGCACCAGCACGTTGCCGCCCCGGGCAATGTATTCCTTCTCCTTATCCGACGCCGACGAAAGGAATGCCTCGTCCGCCACTGCCTGTTTCCCCATAATCTGGTTTGACAGCCGGTATGCGCTGACGAAATGGCGCGGTTCGTCCGGAGCCGAAAACGGCGGCAGAATCATCATGTAAAAGAGTCCCAGGCAGATGACCGTAGCCGGAAACAACCAGCCAGGTTTCTTTCCGTATATCCAGAGTATTCCGGCAAGAACTGCCAGAAACACGATCCCCAGCCGCAAAACCCAGATATAAAAAAGACGCACAGACTCGTATTCCGGAGAAGGAATGGCGTCAATCACATTGTGATACGGCTTTACGAAGACGATGAGAAGAAAAAGGATTGCGGCCGCCGCCATCCACAGACCGCTCTGTCCCGCAATCTTTTTTGCAGTTTGAAGATTTCTCTTCTTTCCGACTTTAACAGTATCTGCGTTCATCGCGCGTTTCTCCCTTCTTATCCGGATAGGTTTCCACGCCCTTTCTGTTCCCATCTTCTTTTCTGTCTCCATCTTCCTTTCTGTCTGCATCTTCTTTTCTGTCGAGCGCCATCTGCTGGATCAGCTCTGTCACCCTGCTTTCCAGCTGTGAGATCTTGAGCGACAGAAAGAACACCTTCACAAGCAGAATAAAGATCACAAACATGAAGATGAAATTAGAGGTAGAATACGTTCCGACGAAATCAGACAGAATGTCGGCTAATCCCGGGAATATGCTGAACACAACCATCATCAGGGCGAACATCACCCAGAATATGGAGTCTTCAATCTTTACCTTGGACTGACGGATCTTTCTCAGCACAAAAAATGTCAGCAGTATGGAAACTATTATCAGTACCCACCGAAGTATAACGGTCATCGTACATTCTCCCTTCTCTTATCCTCAGGCGCGTTTCCTGAAATTCTGCACCAGCAGGATGGAAAACATCATTTTCCCCATGTAACGAGCGGCGCTCACAGGCTTTAAGTAACTCTCTCCGAGGATTCTCTCATCCATCGTCACCTGAATCTCCGCCACCCGCGCGCCCTGCTTCAGCAGATAGGAAATCGTATCCGGCTCCGGGCCATAGTTTAAGCCTTCTGCAAACTCACGGATCATGCGCTCATTAAACATACGCATTCCAGAGGTCGGGTCCGCGACTGAAACTCCGGTTGTCAGCCGGATCGCCGCCGACAGCAGCCTGCTTCCCAGCATGCGCATGGAATTCGGCTTCTTCTCCGTGACGAAACGGGAACCGATCACAATATCGTATCCCTCATCCATTTTTTCCCGCATTGCCTCAATATATTCCGGTCTGTGCTGTCCGTCGCCGTCAAACTGGATCGCGTAGCGGTATCCTTTACGGTACGCATACTTGAGTCCTGTCTGAAATGCCCCGGCCAGCCCCAGATTTACAGGCAGATCGATCAGATGAAATCCGCAGCGCCGGCAGACAGCCGCCGTCTCATCCGCAGAGCCGTCATTGACGATCACGTAATCGAAGATGGGATATTCCTCCTGAAGCCCCGTCACGACACGCTCAATATTGAGCGCCTCGTTATACGCAGGTATGATCACCAGCACCTTGTCCATGGTCAACACCCTCCCTGTTGTTTCTTCGCTCTGTGAAATACATAGAATGCCTGACCCATGAAGCACATCATGAGCACCAGCATTTCCAGCATATAGGAAAATGCCCCTCCGTTGATTCCGCCGATCTTAACCAGAAGAAACGACAGAACCACGGACAGGAGGCACACAGGAACGTATCCAAAGAAGATCCTGCGCTGGCATTTCATAATAACAAGCACATAATAAAACAGATTCATAACCGCAAAGAACCCGCCTCCCAGAATAATATACAGAAGTCCGGACTTATATGGCGCCAGCTCCACATTGGAGATCGCCCCCAGCACCGGCACGCCGATCGCCCAGGCGCCGGCCAGTGCGATGACTGTCAGAACCAGTATAATGGCCACCAGCCTCTTTAAATCCCGGGTAAATTCGACGAACTTCTTTTCCTCCCACTGGTAGGACATCTTCGTTAAAAACGGCCGGATCACGAAGTTGGCCGCCAGATTGATGACAGAGGTCGGCATAAAGACAGCCACGAAAATGGCGGTGTCCATCGAGGTCATCTGTGCATCCACCGCATATTTCGCCATAGCAAAGATCAGGCCGTCGAGGAAGACCGACAGAAACAGAAGAAAGGATTCCCGGATCAGAGCCAGGGATTTTCCTGCCGCCCGCGAAAGGTTCACGCCGGGCACCAGCTTCATGGTGTTCCAGTCGAACAACAGAATCCCGGCCGCCTGGGCCAGTACTGCGATTACACAGGAAAATACCAGATCCTGTGTCGCATAAAGCGCGCCCAGAAACAGGATTACCGACAGAATCGTCCGGTATGCCATGGCTTTCCCGGTCAGATAGAGACGTCCTTCCCGCTGGAATTCCGATTCATAGACATCGGCAAAGCCATCCAGAACCTTATAAATTACCATCAGAAAAACCACCACCGTCTTCTGGCGTGAATATCCATCCGGTACGATAAACGAATTAACGAAAATATAGATTATACCGAATATAACGGCCGCCACACACGTATAAAGCCTGACACGCCGGTACTCTCCAAAGGTGTAGGCCTGATTTACATCGGTGCTCTGAAACGGACGCATACCAAAATAGGCCACCAGAAACATCTGCTGACCAAATGCGCTGAACGCAAATCCGAAGATACCGCCCTGCTCCGGGCCGATTAAATGATTGACCAGAGCAGTCAGAATCATGCTGGAGCCGGCATAAATCAGGCTCCCGATCATGTTCCAGGCAATATTCTGCCGTTCTACCTCGGCAGTTCCTGTACGGAGACTGCCAAACATCCTTTGTCTGAGCCATTTCATATCTTCTTCATTCCTCTGTCTGTGACCGTTTCTCCCGACAGTACCGCTCCGTCGCCCAGGTCGAGAATGTAGGGATAATGAGTCTTCCTCTTCTCCACCGGAGGCATCTGCATATAGTCCCCGTACATATAGGTGAGAATGTCATGCTCTGTTCTTGGAAATACCAGCTTGAAGCCCTCAAAATCCAGCTTCATGCCCGGCGAAAACGCCGCCTTTTCCACTATATTCCAGAATGGGTTCGTATCCGGATAAAAGGCCATGCGCTTCGTATCTTTCCCCTCATAGCGGCGGCAGATCTTCTCACAGCGGGCCGCCAGTCCCCGCTTCGAGATGCGGAGCCCCTTCAGCACGTTATGCACCGCAATACAGATGGCGGTGATCACCCTGGCCTTCCAGCCGGTCTGGGCCAGATACGGCCGGGGAATCGACCGCAGAATTAAAAGTTTACTGAAAAACCAGGCCTCCCATGCCTGAAGCTTCATGAGAAACCCGGAATCCGGTATATCGTCATATACATACATATCTAAAAATACTCCGAGAGGGCTGTCCACATCCCTCATGGGAGAATCCACGAATCTGGTGCCGCGGCGGCAGATCCTCGTCGTCATCAGCGGGTAGTTCTCACTGGTCCGCCAGTTCAGGACGTAATACTTATCACCGAGTTCTTCTTCCACCAGCTTTAAAAGGCACTCAAAATCCTTCCTTGGCATGGCAACGTCAATGTCGTCATCCCACGGAATAAACCCCTTATGCCGAATCGCTCCAATCGCCGTTCCCGCCATGCCGAAGCAGAGAAGCCCGTGGCTGTCACAGAGATCCATGACATCCTTCAGTATCTCCAATTCCATCCGCTGTACACGGGAAAGGATCTCCGGTTCATAAAAACCTGCCATCCGTCTGCCTCCAATTTCTAACAATGTTCCGTTTTATTCTACAATATTGGGGCGGAAAAGTAAAGCCTCTCAATTAACTGGATAAATGGCACAACTGACAGGCCGATGGAGTCGAGGCACAGCCTCCCAAAGCGGTCTCACGGAGTTCAGAGGGAAGCTTTTTGCCCACAGAGTACATGGTGGCCAGCATCTCATCGAAGGGGATCAGCTGCCTGATTCCGCTTAAGGAAATCTCTGCGGCGATCAGGGCATTGGCCACACCGGAAGCGTTGCGGTTCTGGCAGGGATATTCTACAAGGCCGCCTACGGGGTCGCAGACGAGGCCAAGCATGTTCATGAGAACCGTGGAGGCGGCGTAGAGGCACTGCTCCGGGGTTCCCTCCATCAGCTCAACCGCAGCTGACGCGGCCATGGCGGAGGCGATTCCGACCTCGGCCTGACAGCCCCCTACGGCTCCCGCCACCGTGGCGTTGCGCATGGCCAGGTAGCCGACTGCTCCAGCGTTGTAAAGGGCGTCAATAAGCCGCTCGTCAGTGAGGCCGTACTCTTCCTGAAGGGCCAGCAGAAGTCCTGGGACGATGCCGGAGGAGCCGGCCGTGGGAGCCGCTACGATCAGTCCCATGGAGGAATTTACCTCCAGGACAGCCATGGCGTGGGTGATCGCCCGGCTCATGACTGTGCCGCACACGGCTTGTCCATGTTCCCGGCGTACGGCCAGCTTCCGGGCCTCTCCGCCGATCAGGCCGCCCATGGATTTCCCTGGCTTTTCAATCGGCTCTGTGGCGGATGAGCGCATGATCTCCAGGACACGCCTCATACGGCCATCCGCCTCCTCAGATGTCGTCTCTCCCTGGTCACATTCTCTCTCCCGCATAATCGTTGATATCGGACAATGATTTTCACTGCATAAATCCAGAAGCTCTCTGGCATTTTTAAAATCCATCATTTTTCTTCTCCTCACCTGTGCCGCCTGCTTCAGATACACGGCGGCGCCATTCCTATGACTGTACGATCATCACATCATGAACGTGGCTGTTTTCTCTTAAGGTCTCAGTTATATTTTCGGGCAGGCGGTTGTCAGACTCCACAATAGTGTAGGCCGTATGTCCCTTCGCCTCTCGGAATATTCTCATAAAGGCAATATTGACGCTGCAGTCGCTCAATACTTTTGTGATATGGGCGGCGACACCCGGCTTGTCCTGATGGACGACGATGACGGCGCTGTACTCGCCGGAGAAATCCACCTTCACCTGGTTGATGCGCACGATCCGCACCTTTCCGCCTCCCAGAGACTCCCCGCGCACGGTCATGACCTGGCCAGCCTCATTCTCCATGCGGATATCCACGGTGTTTGGGTAAATATCGGTTTCCGTATCATTTACAATGAATTGAAACTCAAGCCCCCGCTCGTCAGCGATACGGAATGATTCCCGGATCCTGGTATCATCCGTGGAAAATCCCATAATTCCGCCTAAGAGAGCCCGGTCCGTACCGTGGCCTTTGTAGGTTTTGGCAAATGACCCGTAAAGGGTAAATTCTACCTTCTTAAGCGGCCCATTGATCATCTTCTGGGCGAGATAGGCAATGACAGCGGTTCCCGCCGTGTGTGAACTGGATGGGCCGATCATATTAGGCCCCAATACATCAAAAACACTGATAAACGACATGATAACCTCCCTGCACCGTTTCCTGTTTTTTCATTTCACGGTTGACATCTTTATGGTCTCATTATATCATGGCATTATGTATGAATCCAATTCATATATTTTATGTACTTATTGAATATTTTTAATAGATTATATTCCGGAATCATCCTTGGAAAGGGGCGTAAATCAAATGGAACTGCGTCAGTTGAGCACATTTATCCGGGCGGCACAGCTTCAGAGCTTTTCAAAGGCAGCCGGGAGCCTGGGGTATTCTCAGTCCGCTGTCACGGTACAGATCCGGCTGCTGGAGGAGGAGCTGGGCACCAGACTATTCGACCGGATCGGAAGAAAGGTCACACTCACACCGCAGGGAAGCCAGTTTTTGACCAGCGCTTACGATATCCTCTATGAGGTCAATCGGGCGAAGCTGTCCGTCAGCGATGAAACGGAACTCAAAAATCCCCTCCATATCGGCACCATTGAGTCCCTCTGTTTTTCGAAATTTCCTTCTATCCTGCGCTATTTCAGGGAACATCACCCGAAGGTAGCGATACGGATCACCACCGCGCCGCCGGAAGAATTGATCGAAATGATGGAACACAACCAGTTGGATCTTATCTATATTCTGGACGAGCCCCGCTATGACAGCAACTGGTATAAGGCCATGGAACAGAAGGAAGAGGTGGTCTTCCTCTCCTCGCCCTCCTTTCCTTTAGCCGGAAAGAAAGGGATTAAACTGGAGGAGCTGCTTCATGAGCCCTTCTTCCTGACGGAGAAGAATGCCAATTACAGGCGCGCATTTGACCGCTATCTGGCAACGAAGAATATACTGCTGACCCCATTTCTGGAGATCAGCAATACCGAATTTATCATTAAAATGATCGAGGAGAACAAGGGTCTCTCCTTCCTTCCACGCTTCGCCGTTATGGAAAGCGCCGCAAAGGGGCAGACCTGTGTCCTCGATGTCACCGATTTCCACGCCTCCATGTACCGCCAGATCTTCTACCACAAGGATAAATGGAAGACGCGGGAAATGGATGAATTTATACGGCTGGCCATGATGGAATGAAAACGAAGAGTCCGGCTCGCCGGACTCTTGCGCCGGAGCGCGGTTGCTTCAGCAACCAAATTTCCTTAGCGCGGAGTGCGCATCCCCCGGAGGGTTTTCATTCCATAGGACGAACTTTCCTATGGAAAAAAAAGCAGCATCAGAATCTGCCTTAAACAAATTCTGATGCTGCACTTCTTTCATCTTTTACAGTCCAAAGCCCGGTCCGACTTCCTGTCTTTCCTTCTCTGCGGCTTCTTCTGCTGCCTTCTGCTCGGCTGCGGCCTGTGCCGCTGCCTGCTCTTCTGCCTGACGGCGTGCAGCTTCTTCCTGCTGTGCCGCTGCGGCCTGATTCTTCATATCCTCGCTTACCAGCGGATCGGTCGGATCCCATGTCTGTTCAACCGGTATCGGAGTTACGGTTGGTTTATAGTATGGGCCTACACTTACCGGATCCTCGAAGATCTCGATCGTGGTGCCGATCGGGCAGTTGTCATATACCCACTTGGCATTCTCCGCGGTCAGACGGATACAGCCAAGGGAACGCACCACGCCCAGTCCGTTATAACCGACGGACTGCATCGTGTAGATGTCGGGTTTGTCGTAACAGACCGAGTGGATCAAAAATCCCTGTCCAGCGGTAATTCTGGTCGCATACTGGGTATAGGTATCATTTACCATAAGGCGCCAGCGGTACTTCTCCGGTGTATGGAAGGTTCCCAGCGGGGTGTCATCTCCCACGGAACACAGCATGGATTTCACCGGAATAATGTATCCGTTATCGCCATCCTTTGCATAAGGAATCAGTGTGTTTAACTGTTTGTTGACCTTAATTACATAGGAACTCTGGATTCCTATAATCGGGTCTAAATCCTGAACCAGTTTTCCCTGTTCATCGAAGTAAAACTTCAGTCCGTCTATGTACTGCCAGCCAGTTAAGAAAGAGTTGTCTCTGACATAGTAGCGCACTCCGTCATGATCGACCCAGCCGGTAAACACACCGCCAGGAACATCCGTGTAGCGTGTTACGCCGTTGTCATCATAGAATCCAAATGGAAGATTCGTTCTGACAGACGGTGTCCCGTCGCTCTCGTTATGATTCACTTCTGTCAGGTAAGCCTCCAGGCTCGTCAAGGGTTTCCCCTCTCCTACGGTTCCGGCCGGACTTCCTGTCATGGCCAGGCCAAGTTTTTCTTTGCCTGAAACAGTTGCCCGGTACCAGACATCCAATACCTGTCCTGCGTATCCTGAAAGCTTCATCTGAATCGCTTCAATCTGATTCCCGGTATTCTCTCCGCCTGCCACAGCGCCGTCAGAAACCCAGCCCTGCCAGCCGCCGTCGTGTAAGTATACGCGGTAGGAGATACTCCCGTCCACACCGGTGAGCCATACCTTAAGGCCCTCCACCGGCGATGCTGAATCTGATGCCGACTGCTTGTCCATGGCTTCATTCTTCCACTGACCATCGGTAAATACCTGATATACAACATGTGGAGACGGTGGATTTTGTACCTCATCGTCGGCAAATGCCGTCATGCATCCTAACACCATGAAAGCGGCAAGCGCTACGGCACCCGCCACCTTTTTCAATGCCTGTAACATATCCTTATCCTCCTGATACATCCGTTTTTTCCCGAAAGAAACGGGCTTTCCATACTCTAAAAAGCAGATAGTATCATTATACTATAGCGATTTTTAAAAGTAAAGCATCCGGAAAAATCGTAATTTTATAAGAAAATCGTAAGAATTCTTAATATCTTAAGATGCATTCAGCCCACTCCCAGTGTTTCCGCATTGTAATCATCTCCCGCCTGTGATAAAATGAAGCTGAATTTTGAAGTGCCCGCGACGGGCGCAGATTGGAGGAACGCGATGCAGGCAATCATCCTGGCCGCAGGTATGGGAAAGAGACTGAAGGAATATACCGCGGAAAATACAAAATGTATGGTAAAGGTGAATGGAACCACTTTAATTGAACGCGCGCTGCGCATTCTCGATAAAAAACAGCTTTCCAGAATTGTCATTGTGGTAGGCTATGAAGGCCGGAAGCTCATGGACTATATCGGCACGCTGGCCATACAGACTCCCATCTGCTTTATCAACAATGAGGTCTATGACAAAACGAACAATATCTACTCCCTGGCTCTGGCCAAACAGTATCTCGTATCCGAGGATACGCTGCTCTTTGAATCCGATATCATTTTTGAGGAAGCCCTGGTAGATATTCTGATGGAAGACTCCAGAGAGACCCTGGCTCTGGTGGACAAGTTCGCCAGCTGGATGGACGGAACCTGCATGGTGCTGGATGACGACGATTCCATCAAAGATTTTATCCCGGGTAAATACTTAAAGTTCGAAGACAAGGGCGGTTACTATAAGACCGTCAATATCTATAAATTCAGTCAGCATTTTTCCGCCAACACCTACGTTCCCTTCCTGGAAGCGTATGCGAAGGCCATGGGCAACAACGAATACTACGAATCCGTCATCAAACTCATCGCCCTTCTGGAGACAAAGGAGATCAAGGCTAAAAGGCTGAACGGTGAGGTCTGGTATGAGATCGACGACATTCAGGATCTGGATATTGCGGAAAGCCTTTTTGCCGGCACCATCCAGAAGCGGTATGATGCCATTGCCTCCCGCTACGGCGGCCACTGGCGTTATCCGAAGCTGCTGGACTTCTGCTATCTCGTCAATCCCTATTTTCCGCCTCAGAAGATGCTCGACGAGATGAAATCCAATTTTGAGATCCTGATCTCGGAATATCCCTCCGGCATGCGGATCAACAGCCTGCTGGCCTCCAGAAACTTCGGCGTACGGCCGGAGCACATCGTGATCGGCAATGGTGCTGCAGAACTGATTAAGGTACTCATGGAACACACGGAAGGTCCTGTAGGCTTTATCCGCCCGACCTTTGAAGAATATCCCAATCGCTATGACAGCGCATTATCGGTTGTCTACACACCGGATAATGAAGATTTCTCCTACACGGCGGAAGATTTAATCCGGTATTACGGCAGTCCCGGCCACACGGTCGGTACGCTGGTTCTCATTAACCCTGATAATCCCAGCGGCAATTACATCGACTGCGAAGGCCTTAAAAAGCTGATTGACTGGGCCAGGACAAGTTCCATACGCCTCGTTATCGATGAAAGCTTTTCTGACTTTGCAGAGCTTTCAGGAGACACGCAGGCCCTGGACTTATCCCTGATTAATGAGGAGGTGCTGCAGTCCTACAGCGGTCTTTTCGTCGTAAAGAGCATCTCCAAATCCTATGGAGTTCCCGGAATCCGCCTCGGTGTTCTGGCAAGTTCCGACGAGGCCGCGATCGCATTGTTAAAGAAAGAGGCGCCGATCTGGAACATCAACTCCTTTGGCGAATTCTTTATGCAGAACAGCGAAAAGTATAAAAAAGACTACCGGGAATCCTTAAAAAAACTGGCTGCAGACCGAAGCGGGCTGATAAAGGAGTTAAGCTCTGTTTCATTTCTCCGGCCGATCCCTTCTCAGGCGAACTATGTGATGTGTGAGGTCATGGAAGGCCGTACCAGCAGGGAGATTGCCTGCAAACTGTTGAAACACGATATTTTCATCAAGGATCTGACCTCAAAGCTGCATAACGGAAGACAGTATGTGCGGATCGCAGTCAGAAATGGAGAAGATAACCTCAGACTTATCGCGGCGCTTAAGGCGATGGCAGACAGTGCAGAAGCCTTGTAATTTGCAAGGAATAAAACGGCCGGCGGCATATGAACTCAATGGTTCCATGCCGCCGGCCGTTTTATGCAGGGAATCTTCTTCCCGGGCTGGAGTTCCGGCAGGTAAGATACTGCTCTCTTTCATAACGTCGAATACAAATAATTAATTCATTTATTATCCTCACTTTTTCGAAAGAAAATATCATAAGCCAGAGAACACAAATGTAAATAAAAGACAAATGCAGTGAAGACGTACGTGCTGATAAAATGCATGAATCCAAGCGTATGATAAAAAAGCTTTACCGCAATAACAAAAAATATAATTACTATGATATTAAGAAGTCTGCTAAGCTTAACCGGCATTCTGCTTTGCATTTTTATCTTTATAAAAGACAGGATTGAAATTACGATTGGAGTAAAAATATACAGGTAATAGAAAGGCATAGCGGGAAAAGCATACCGTTTGTATGCTCTGAGCATCATATCTGTAAGAATCGTTAATACAACTGGAGCTATGTTTACAACCGTGTAAAAAATTATGAAACAGTTTTTATTTCTTTTCATCGTTTTCCCCCTTACTGCTGAGTACTCAATTGGTATCGCGGCTGCATGCAATGTTCCTTTCTTATAGGCCGGTTCTTAAGATGGCGGTGCCACTGCCGTCCGTTCCCGTTTCTCAACGAAATCAGCTTTCTCAGACATGGCCTCACCTCCACTTTCGCTGATATATACAGTTTACCATAGACATCTGGAAATGTCATGAATTCTTTAGAAAGACCATTGCACTCCGCCCGGCTTTCCCCTATACTGTAAGGGCGCCTCCCACACCGCACTTCCATTCCGCCTCACAGAAGGCGGAGCATACATCAGAAAAGGGGATTAGAATGAATTTTAAAATAACAGAAAAGATAGAAGAAAAGGACAGATCGGAAATCTTTCAGGGACTGCTGGAATATAATCTGGCCAGAATCGAGGACAGAAATCCAAAGGAACTGGGCATCTATCTGGAAGATGAGCAGGGCAGGAAACTGGCGGGGCTGATTGGAGAGACCCATGGCAACTGGCTTATGGTTAAGTTTTTATGGGTGGAGGAATCCTTGAGAGGCCGGCATATCGGCAGCCGGATTCTGGAGGAAGCAGAAATAGAAGCCAGGAAAAGGGGCTGCAAAAACGCCTTTCTGGATACGTTCAGCTTCCAGGCGCCGGATTTTTATAAAAAACACGGTTATCGTGAAGTATTTGCGCTGGAAGAATATCCACTCACGGGAAAACGGTATTATCTTACCAAAACTCTTTAAAATGGAGGCGGCAGTTTCCTGCGGCCTCCACTCTGAATTTGTATCACGTTCTGTATCATTCCGCCGCGATTCTATTTATATTCCCAGCACCTCTCCGGCCTTTTTCATCGCCGATTCAATCACCTTATCCATATCGTAATACTTGTATTCGCCCAGCCGGCCGCCGAAGATCACGCTCTTTTCGCCATCTGCCAGGGACGCATATTTCTGGAACAGCTCCTGATTTTTCTCATCGTTGACCGGATAGTACGGTTCCATGCCCTCACTCCAGGTCACCGGATACTCCCGGGTGATCACCGATTTAGGCTGGGTTCCGAATTCAAAATGCTTATGCTCGATAATCCGCGTATACGGAGTCTCCCTGTCTGTGTAGTTTACCACAGCGACACCCTGATAATTATCGGTGTCCACCGTCTCGCTCTCAAAACGTAGGCTTCTGTACTCCAGCTTTCCGTAACGGTATCCGAAGTAAGCGTCGATGGTCCCCGTATAGACGACTGTCTCGCCCAGACCGTCATACCACTCCTTATTCTCCAGGTAATCCACTCCCGTCTCGATGTCGCATCCCTCGAACAGCTTGTCTATAATTACATTATAGCCGCCTACCGGAATTCCCTGAAACAGGTCATTAAAATAATTATTGTCATACGTAAAACGCACCGGAATCCGTTTGATGATAAAGGACGGTAAGTCCTTGCAGTCACGGCCCCACTGTTTCTCCGTATAGCCCTTGATCAGCTTCTGGTATAAATCCATGCCCACCAGACTGATGGCCTGTTCTTCCAGATTCTTCGGTTCTCCCTTTACGGAAGCCTTCTGTTCCTCAATCTTCTTTTTCGCCTCCGCCGGAGTGGATACGCCCCACATCCTGCTGAAGGTATTCATATTGAAGGGCATATTGTACATTTCACCCTTATAATTTGCCACCGGGCTGTTGGTATAGCGGTTGAACTCTGCCAGTTCATTCACAAATTTCCAGACCTCCCGGTTGCTGGTATGGAAAATGTGCGCGCCGTAACGATGAACATGGATGCCTTCCACGTCCTCACAGTAAATATTGCCGCCGATATGATCCCGCTTTTCCACCACCAGACACTTCTTGCCCTTTTTTCCCGCCAGATATGCGAAGACTCCGGAATAGAGTCCGCTGCCTACCAGGACGTAATCATACTTTTTCATGTTTTGTGTTCTCCTGTTCTGTAATCATCTGCCCATCATTGTACTATATCTGCCCGGAAATGTAAACAACGGCCGCCGGAGCAGAGTCCTTTCAGTTCCCTGCCCCGGCGGCCGTATCGTGTCACCGTATCTTATGTATCTCATATGTCTTCCGGCTTACGCATGCCGGATATCCGTAAATTCCGAAATCTCCCGGTTAATCGTGCACAGATCGTCCACCGTCATATCATGGATATCTTCATGACCGGTAATCCGCGCGTATGTTTTCAGTTCCTCAAAGCTGCATTTTAAAAAGTTGCCGACACGTGCAGACGCGGCACAGACATTAAACCTTTTTCTCAGTTCCGGGTCCTGCGTGGCCGCTCCCACCGGACAGTTTCCGCTTCCGCAGATCCGGTACTGCTGACATGCCGCCGCAATCAGGCCCGCAGACGCTACCGCCACGGCATCCGCGCCCATGGCAATGGCCTTTGCAAAATCGGAAGAGACCCGCAGTCCGCCTGTGATCACCAGATCAATGTCGGCTCCTGCCTCATCTAAATACTTTCTCGCCCGCGACAGGGCGAAGACCGTGGGAACGCTGGTGGAATCCCGTACAAGCTTCGGACTGGCTCCCGTGGCGCCTCCTCTGCCGTCTATGGTGATAAAATCAGGTTCTGCGAACACACAGTACTCCAAATCCTTTTCAATTCTTCCCGCCGCGATCTTGATCCCGATGGGCCGTCCGTCAGACGCAAGGCGCAGCTGGGTTACCAGGTCCCTCAAATCCTCTTTGCTGCGGATATCTTCAAATTTGGAAGGGCTGATCACGTCCTTGCCCAGCGGCTTATTACGGATCGCAGCAATCTCGGGTGTTACCTTTTCTCCCGGCAGATGGCCGCCCATCCCGGGCTTCGTCCCCTGGCCAATCTTGATTTCGATGGCATCCGCCTCCTGGAGATTCTCAGGCGTCACGCTGTATTTATTGGGTACGTACTCAAAGATATACTTGTAAGCCGCGGCCTTCTCCTCCGGCAGTATTCCGCCCTCACCGCTGCACATGGCAGTCCTGGCCATGGCGCTTCCCTCTGCCAGCGCCACCTTCATCTCCTTCGACATCGCTCCGAAGGACATATGGGATATGTAGACCGGTCCGTCCAGCACCATGGGCTTTTTCGCGCGCTTGCCGATCACCGTGGTGATATTCACCGGATCGTGCTCCATCAAAGGCGGCGGATTCAGCTGCGCACCCAGAATCAGGATATCATCCCAATTTGGCATGGCCATCTTTGTGCCCATGGCATCGATAATCGTCTTCCCGCTCACCGCCATCTCATGGATCTCTTTCATATAGCGGCAGGTGCTGTCCTGTCTCGCATACTTTGGATCGTATTCCAGGCCCTTTGGCCGATTTTCACCGGTATCCACAGATTCCGCGGATACTGCCTCCTCCTTCGTCAATGCAGCTTCCTCCTCTGCTTCCTTTAACGGGGCAAACACGGAGGCCGGCTGCCTGCACACCGGACATTCTTTCAGATCTTCAAAAGGTTTCCCTTCTTTTTCCTCATCATAAACAAATCCGCACACACCACACTGAAATCTCGCCATATTCTGTCTCCTTTCTTTCCCCGCTTTTCTTATGCAGGATTTTTTATAGTCCCAGTTTACCACCATTTTTGTGCAACAACAATACCTATTTGTCCTTTTTTTAACCGTAGATTGTGAAATATTTATTTTAATTGACAATCAATTCATGACATGATATGCTATTTTCATAAGTTAATAATAATTACTATTATTTAGGTATCACCATGAAACAGATGGGAGAAAGAGAGGTAAGAACAGTGAGTACATATGTAATTACCGGCGGAACAACCGGAATCGGAGCAGCGGTACGAAAGACATTACTGGACCAGGGCCATGAGGTATTTAACATTGATTATAAGGGCGGAGACTACCTGGCCGATCTGTCCACGAAGGAGGGACGCCAGGGTGCCATCGAGGCGGTCTTTGAAAAGTATCCCGACGGAATTGACGTTCTGATCTGTAATGCAGGTGTCGGTCCGACCGCGCCGCCCAAGATGATATTTGCCCTGAACTTCTTTGCCAGCATTCAATTGGCAGAAGGCTTAAGACCATTACTTAAGAAGAAACACGGCAACTGTGTCATCACCTCCTCCAACTCCATCACCAACATGACAGTGCGTATGGACTGGGTTGATATGCTCTCCAACGTCATGGATGAAGACAGAATTCTGGAACTGGCGGACGATATCCCCAGGAATCAGACACCGTCCTGCTACAGTTCCTCCAAACACGCACTCGCCCGCTGGGTCCGCCGGATTTCTCCTTCCTGGGCCGTAGACGGACTGAGAATCAACTCTGTAGCCCCAGGCAACACGACAACACCGATGACCCCGGGTATGACAGACGCCCAGATGGAAGCCGCCTTATTAATCCCGATACCGACACGCTACGGGCGCAGGGAATTCCTGGACGCCCAGGAGATTGCCAATGGAATTGTGTTCCTGGCTTCTCCGCTGGCAAGCGGCATCAACGGAGTCATTCTGTTCGTTGACGGCGGCATTGACGCCCTGCTTCGTTCAGAGCAGATTTAAATAAGGAGGAAAAAGTGATGACAATCTTAGAGCAGTATATTGAATGCATGAAAAAGGGCGACGAAGTGGCACTGGCCGATCTGTTTAATGAGTATGGTGTTCTTCACGATTCGTCCGTTATAAAGGCCGGCATGGACACCATCCACCTGGAAGGAAGGATGGCCGTGGAGATGATGTTCCACCACAAATTCGGATTCAACGGGGGACCATTTCCCATTCACAGTGTCAAATACGTGGGGGATAATACCGTATGGTACTTTATTACCTACCACGATCACGTCGTACCGGTTACCGCCTTCTTATCCGAGACGGATGAGAACGGCAAAATAAAACGGCTGAACATCTATCCGCTATAGATCAGCAAACCCATTTGGAGACCGCGGCACCTTTCTCGGAAGGCTGCCGCGGTCTCTGCGTTTCTGCCTTGCGCGAAAATAAAAAAGTTTGAATAAACTGAAACATTTTCTGACAGACTGCGTACTGATAGGTGAGATACATAAAAAGGAGGATATCATGAATGACTACGAAATCATCCAAAAGCTAAAGCACAGGGAGGAGGACGGCCTCCGGGACTTAATGAAGCAGTATTCCGGCTATGTAGCGGCTATTGTCTGCAACATTTCCCAGGGGAGCCTGAGCGTGGAGGATGTGGAGGAACTGTCCGCCGACGTATTTCTGTCCGTCTGGAACCATGCGGCCGGCCTCATGGAGGACAGGCCGCTGCGCCCCTATCTGGCGCAGGCCGCCCGCAATACGGCGATCAGCAGACTGCGAAAGCACGGAGAAGCTGCCCTGCCCTTTGACGATGACATCATCACATTGCAGGCCGGGGAAAATCCCGATGAACTGGCCATCAAGCGGGAGCAGACACAGATTATCAATTCGGCAGTGGAGGCCTTCGGCGAGCCGGACAGGGAAATCTTTATCCGTTTTTACTTTCTGGGTGAGCGCATCGAGGCCATCGGCAGACGGCTGGCCATGAACCAGTCGACAATCCGCACAAAGCTGCACCGGTGCCGCAAACGGATAAAAGGGATCTTTGAAGAAAGGGGATATCAATATGAATAAAAAGATAAAAATCAGTGATTTATGTTCCCGGATGAACCCGCAATATATGGAAGACCTGGAAGTGACCAATATGACAGACTTACACCCCTCGGAGCAGCGCATAGAAGATATTGTATTTCAAAAGCTGCATCCGGAACAGAAAACGGCCGCACCGGCCGGGAAAAGAGTAAATATGAAAAAGAAAACATGGAAAATTGCGGCGATCGCCGCTGTCTTCTGCCTGTTTGCAACGACTGCGTTTGCCATGGCAGGAGGATTCGAGTATTTCCGCTCCATCTACGGAGACACGGTTGACAATGCCAGACAGGATATTCTGACACCTGAAATCACCGTCACGGACGGCACCCGGCAAATGGCGCTGGACAGCATGCTGACAGACGGCTACAAGATCAACCTCATTGTATCGCTGAAGACCGTATCCGGCAAGGCCGACAAAGACATCGAAAAAACAGATCCTTTCAATCTGTTCCAGGTAGAGCTTCAGCCTCCCGTCTCCGGTTCTGAGCAGGAGGAACAAACCATGACCTTTACCTGCACGGAACTGACGGAATTTTCATCGAAAAGCCAGCATTTTTACCACATTCAGCTGGATTCCCTGACCGACTGTACCGGTTGGAATATGAAAGTCTCCCTGTCCGAAAGTCTGGGAAACCTGACCCTGGAATCGGATATCAAAGGCTCGGCGGCCGCTGCAGAGCTTACCATCAATCAGGCCATCGACAGCAGTCTGACGATTGAAACGCTCCAGATCTCCCCCTTAGGCTTCCTGGTTATCGGAAGTGAAGGCGCTGCCTCCGGCGGACTTCCCACGCCTTCCATCAGCCTTACCTTTAAGGACGGATCACAGGAAGACCTGATCACGCCCATGTCCTTCGACTCCGGCGAAGGCGGTACGATAACCGGAGGCGGCGGCGTTGTCATCGGAGAAGATCCTATGACCGGACCGCTTGTCACCACCACATACGGGCAGAGGAATCCCAGCGGAAAGCTTGCAATAGCCGGTGAATTCGGACGGATTATCCTGGTATCTGAGATACAGTCCATTTCAGTCAACGGTACAGAGTATCCGTTAAATTAAGGTAACAGGAGTACTCCCTTAGCACGGAGTGCGCATCCTCCCGGAGGGTTTTTATTTCATAGGCTAAACTTTCCTATGAAACAAAAAAGGCTGCTGCAAAATGACCGATCACTCAGTCGTTCTGCAGCAGCCTCTGCTATATCTCTTCCTTTTTAATAAAACAGACGGTTCACCGCACTAAAGATACCTCTGATTGAGGCTCTGGTGATGTTGGAGCTGATGCCCACGCCGTATGTGGCGCGTCCGGTCTTCACATCCAGCAGGTGGATATAGGAAGCCGCCTGTGCTCCTGAACCGGAAGTAAGTGCGTGCTCGTTGTAATCCAGTACCCGGATTTCAATTCCCAGCTCTTTCTCAAGTCCCTTCTGTACCGCATCGATAGGACCGTTTCCGACGCCTTCAAAGACCTTCTCCACACCGTGGTCGGTATAACGGACCTTGGCCAGTGTTGAGAACTCGGTATCGTCCTCGGCCTCTGTAATCTGGCACTTACGGAAATGGATCGGTTCCTTGCGCTCGCTGTAGTTTCTCTTGAACTCATCCATGATCTGCTCAGGCGCAACCTCACCCTGCTTCTCGGAAATCGCCTGAATGACATCGGCAAATTCCTTGTGCATTCCCTTCGGAAGCCTGAAACCATAGAATGTATCCATGACGAACGCCACGCCGCCCTTGCCGGACTGGCTGTTGATGCGCACGATTGGTTCGTACTGTCTGCCGATATCCGCCGGGTCGATCGGAAGGTACGGAACCTCCCAGTGCTCCTGGTTTCTCTCGTGCATGGCCTGCATGCCCTTGTTGATGGCATCCTGATGGGAACCGGAGAACGCGGTAAAGACGAGCTTTCCTGCGTACGGATGTCTCGGTTCGACCTCCATCTTGGTGCACCGCTCACATACGTCCACGATCTCGCGGACATTCTCCAGATTTAACTCCGGATTGATGCCCTGGGAGAACATATTATATGCCACGGTCAGAATATCCACGTTGCCGGTCCGTTCGCCGTTGCCGAGCAGAGTTCCCTCCACCCTGTCAGCGCCTGCCAGGAGCGCAAGCTCCGTGGCCGCGATACCGGTGCCGCGGTCGTTATGGGGATGAACACTTAATATGATGCTGTCACGGTTCTTGAAGTGACGGTCCATCCACTCAATCTGATCTGCGTAAACGTTAGGAGTCGTCATCTCCACGGTCGAAGGAAGATTGATAATGATCTTCTTCTCGGGAGTCGCTCCCCATGTATCCTGTACTGCCGTACAGATATCAAGTGCGAAATCAAGTTCCGTTCCGGTAAAGCTTTCCGGTGAATATTCGAGGATCACTTCCCCGTCAAACCCGTCCATGTACTTCTTTACCATCTCTGTGCCTTCTACGGCAATGTCCTTGATCTCCTCTTTGCTCTTGTGAAATACCACATCCCTCTGCAGAGTGGAGGTGGAGTTATAAATATGTACAATCGCCTTCTTAATTCCCTGAATAGCCTCAAATGTCCTCTTAATCAGATGCTCACGGCACTGAACCAGAACCTGGACTACCACATCATCAGGAATCAGTTTCCTTTCTACGAGCTGTCTTAAGAAATCAAACTCAATCTGGGAAGCGGCCGGAAATCCGATCTCAATCTCCTTAAAACCAAGCTTCACAAGAAGGTTGAACATCTCAATCTTCTCTTCCACAACCATGGGCTCAATGAGCGCCTGGTTCCCATCTCTTAAGTCAACGCTGCACCAGATCGGTGCTTTTTCAATCTCTTTGTACGGCCATTGTCTCTCCGGATAATTGATTACTGGTACCCGCTTATATCTCTGATAGTTTAACATGTCTTTCTCCTCCAAATTTAAAATTTTATTCGATTCATTCCCTTTTATCTTCATCCAGGGCTTTGGAGTCGATAAATCACGCTATACTTCTTGACAATGAACAACGTGGTTTTTACAGGTCTAACCCCATCTTCATCATTCCTTTACTATAAGAATCACCCTCCCGGAATTTGCCGAGGTAAAGTGTTATACTATTATAGCACGTTCAGAATTGAGTTACAACAAAAATCTTCGTTAAGTTTAATTGCTCAGCTGCAGAAGCTTCTGCTTTAACTCGCCTTCCATACGGGCCAGTTCCGTCTCCGCCTCTCTCCTCTTCTGGCGGCCTTCCGTCTGTATACGGACCACTTCGTCCAGCGTGGTGATCAGGGATTCATTGGTAATCTTAAGGGTCTCCATATCCACGATTCCGCGTTCCGACTCCTTGGCCGTCTCGATGGTAGCCGTCTTTAAGACCTCGGCGTTCTTTCTCAGCAGCTCGTTCGTCATGTCGGTGACTTCCCTCTGGGCTCTGGCTGCCTGTTCGGAATGATTGATTCCGATAGCCAGAACCATCTGGCTCTTCCAGAGCGGGATAGTATTGACGATGGTCGACTGGATCTTCTCCGACATCAGTGTATCATTATTCTGCACCAGACGGATCTGAGGAGCCATCTGAATGGAGATCATACGGGTCAGCTCCAGATCATGGATCTTCTTCTCAAACCGGTTGCAGAGAGACGCCATATCGTTGACCGCCTGCGCATCCTCCGGAAGGCCGGTCTTATGAGCCTTGTCCATGAGAGCCGGCAGCTCGCTTCCGCGAACCTCATTCAGTTTCTTCTTGCCCGCCAGAATGTACATGCTCAGTTCCTTAAAGTAAGTCGTGTTTAAGTCGTACATCTTGTCCAGCAGCGCAATATCCTTTAAAAGCTGAATCTGATGGTTCTCCAGAATCTTGCAGATCTGATTCACATTGATCTCAGCCTTGTTGTACTTTGCCTTCATGCTTTCCAGCTTGTTGGAGCTCTTCTTAAAGAAGCCGAAGAAGCCCTTATCCTCGTCCTCCGCCTCGAAGCTTTTAAGCTCCGTCACCACACTGCTTAACATCTGGCCGATCTCGCCCAAATCCTTTGTCTTAACGTTATCCAGCGCCGCCTCAGAGAAATCAGCGATCTTTTTCTGGGCTCCCGCTCCGTACTGAAGCACGAGGTTGGAATCCGTCAGATCAATTCTCGCCGCGAAACTGTCGATCATCTTTCGCTCCTCCGGTGTCAGCTCTGCCTCGGGAATGGACTCTGTCAAGCTCTCTTCCTTCAGCTCCGCAGGCACCGCCTGGCTGCTCTCCGCCGGAAGCTCCGATGTGCTGAATGGGTCCAGGGTCAGCACTGGTGCCTCGTTTATCATCGTTTCGATGTCTTTACTCATGATTCTTCCCTCCTGTTAAGTCGCTTTTACTAAAATCGCTTTCTGCGAATCCATCCTTTTTCAGCATCGTCTGAAGTACGGAGGCGTCAGTGCTGATATCAATCGCCGCGTCCTGGTATAAATCATCCAGAAGGCGCTCAAACGCCGTATTGATCGTATCCAAAGTCTCCTCAATCTCATGCTTCGCCGAGACGATATTGTCGCCCTCTATCTCAATTCTGTCGAAATCGCGGTACGCGGTTACCAGCTTCACCGTGGTTGGGAGATAATACTCCATAAAACGCTCCATCTCCTCCATCTGGTCCGGCTGGCGCTCCACTGTCTCGAAGATTCTTCTAATGACATTCTCCAGCCTGGAGATCTTCCCGGATATCGCCTCTCCCGGAATCGCATCGTTGGCTTCCCGCAGAATTCTTAAATACTCATGGCCCTGGGCCATCATCTCTCTTAAGCCCTCCGGAAGCTGTTTTTCATCTTCCTCTGCCTTTTTCTTTCCTTCGGGAGCCGCTGCACTCTTCTTCTGCTTCTTTTCCGATTCAGCCAGAAGAGCCATCTCCTTCTCCCTCTGTTTTAAGGACTGCTGGGCGCTTAAATACTGTTTGTACGTCTCTTCGTTTAACATCAGACAGGTCTTCTGCTCATCGATATGGGCCTCCGGCAGAATCCCCTTTTCAATCATCTTCTGTAAATCACGGACAACGAATCTCCTTGACTTCCCAATGCTGCGCGCCAGCTCCTCGATATCGCAGAACAGCCTGCTGCCCGCCTGCTTCAAATAGAGTCCGGCCCGTTTTAAACGGCCTCTCGTTGAGATGCCGGTCCCCAGCATGGTGCCGAAGACACAGCCCAGCACCAGAAGAAGTCCTGACGATCCCAGAATAGCCCCCCAAAATGGTTTTACCACGAGGGCGAGAATCCATGTCACGAGAAACAGGATTCCAACCACGCCCAGCCCGATTCCGCCGAACACGGTAAACAGAATCCCGGAAATGCGCCCTGGCTGATTCAGTCTTATGGCAACCGGGCTGGGAGCCATTTTTCTGACGCGGTATGCCCTCTGGTCTTCTCCCGCCGTCTCGCTGGTCTGAAAGGCGCGGTACCCCGGACTTTCCGCGCGTGTGGAGGTTCTCTCCGTGGTGTAGCGGCGGCTCTCATAGCCTGTCCGCCTTCTTTCCCTGGTACGGCCGCTGCCGGCCGCCGATCCCGCCCAGCTGCCGCGGTCTCTTCCCGCATCTCTTCCTGCCGCATCTCTTCCTGCGTTTCTTCCCGCATCTCTTCCTGCGTCCGCAGCTGCAGCCGTATCATAAGCGCCTGCGTTTGTATCCGGCCCTGTGCCCTGTCCTTTGTCCGGTCCCTTTCGTCCGTTGCTGCCGGTATCCATCCTTCGGGCTGCGTCCATCCCTTTGAGCATCTGGCTTCTGGCCTCATCGAGCGCGAAATTCACCGTGTCCGAAATCGTTCTGTTCAATTGTTTAAAATCCATGGAATCTATGGCATCCTGCACAGAATCCCTGATTTGATCTCCTAAATTTGAAAAGTCTTTATTATCCATAAACAATGGCCTTTCTCCATATGCATTCAACATGTGTATCCTTCATAGCACTACTTATCATATCATGAATTGAGCCCGTTTACAATTTAAAATCGGGCCACTTCCCGGAAAAACAGAAAGCCCGCGGCCAGGAAGAGAGGAACAAACTTTTTCTTCCTCTCCCCCCGGGCCGCGGACCTCCGGGGCACCGCCCCTCCGGTCACATGCGCTTACAGGATGTGCCCCTGCTGCTTCATCACTTCGATTACCTGATCCACGTGCTTCTCACACGTCTCCAAATCGGCCGCCTCGACCATGACACGGACTACCGGCTCCGTGCCGGACTGGCGGAGCAGGATTCTTCCGCTGTCTCCAAGAGCTTCCGTCACCCTGGAAACTTCTGCCTTCACCACGGCGTCGTCCTGAGCCGCTGCTTTATCCTTCACGCGGACATTTTTAAGCACCTGCGGATAAATCTCAATCTCAGAAGCCAGCTTCGCCAGGCTCTCCTTCTTCTCCAGCATGACTTCCATCACCTTTAAGGACGTTAAGATTCCGTCGCCCGTGGTGGCATGCTTGCTGAATATGATATGGCCGGACTGCTCGCCGCCCAGACAGTTACCATAAGTTACCATGTTCTCGTAAACGTACTTGTCACCGACCGCCGTCTTTTCATAGCCGATTCCCTCGCGGTCCAGCGCCTTGTATAAGCCGAAATTGGACATAATGGTGGTAACCACCTTGTTATTCTTTAACGCGCCCTGCTCCTTCATGTACTTGCCGCAGACGAACATGATCACATCGCCATCCACGACATTTCCGTTCTCATCTACCGCGATACAGCGGTCCGCATCGCCGTCGTAGGCAAATCCCACATCGGCTCCGATCTCCTTCACGAACTCCTGCAGCACCTCGATATGGGTAGAACCACATTTTGTATTGATATTCAGGCCGTCGGGACTGTTGCTGATCACATGAGTCTCCGCTCCCAGAGCGTCGAACACGTTCTTGGCAATGGCAGAAGCGCTGCCGTTGGCACAGTCTAACGCCACCTTCTTATTCTTAAAAGAACGGGTAGCAATGGAAATTAAGTATCCAATATAGCGGTTTCTGCCGGCAGCAAAATCAACGGTTCTTCCAATCTTATCCCGTTTAGCCAGCGGAACCTCAGGAGTCTCCCCATCCAGATATTTCTCAATCTCAACGATTACGCTCTCTTCCAGCTTCTCTCCGTTTCCGTTAATTACCTTAATTCCATTGTCATAATAAGGATTATGGCTCGCTGAGATCATGATGCCGCAGTCAAAATCCTCTGTGCGGACCACATAAGACACACTGGGAGTTGTCGTTACGTGAAGCAGATAGGCATCCGCTCCGGATGCGGTTAATCCCGCCACCAGGGAATACTCGAACATGTAGCTACTTCTTCTCGTGTCTTTTCCGATGACGATCCGGCATACATCGCTCTTCTTCCTCTGTCCGTAGTACCAGCCCAGAAACCGCCCTACCTTAAAAGCATCTTCTACTGTCAGCGTTACGTTGGCTTCCCCTCGGAAACCGTCAGTTCCAAAATACTTGCCCATATTTTTATCTCCTCTTTTCAATACTGGCTTACTGCTAACTGATTTTCCAGAATCAGAATGTACTATAGCACACATGTTCCCATTTTTCAATTAAGTTTCTCTTATTTCGATCCACGTCTGAACTGTTATAATTTTACAGACCGCCGCTGAGACTATTCTTCCGCGACCTCATATGCGTACAGAATCGTTCTGGCGTCGTTAAATTCATAACTGCAGGTGATGAAGGACCAGAGCTGCTCCAGCGGTTTCTCCGGGATCTGTGCAAAATCACAGCCCTTCGTCATCTCTTCCACATACGCCTGGAAACTCTCCTCCGTGGCAAACTTCGTCTTCCGTCTCATGCCGGTCGGTTCCGTATAAAGCACAGACATGGGGCGTAAATGGTATTCGCGCTCCGGAGTATAGACGGTGATATCCTGATGTTCCTTGAAATATTCCTCGTCCTTATACTTTACGATGTCTTTGAACATGCTTCCATTCTTCATATTGTGCCCATAAATTATATTATGCCTGCCGGAAAAATCAGGTTCACTCTCATAATCAAGATATATGGCACCGGCCACACTTTTTTTGCCCTCAAAGTCCGTATTTAAGTAAGTTTCATTATTTCCGGTCTGAACGATAGGGTAATCAATCTCAGTCCCTTCGACTTTAAGCCATCCCACGATGTCCGGATTGATCTTTCGCAGCTCGTCAAACTGGATCGGCGACACGTAAGGCGCCTCTGTCTCTTCCGTCTCGGCCTCGGTTGAAACCTCGGTCGGTGCTTCTGTCTCTCTGGCCAGTTCCGCAAGACTCTCATACTCCCGCTCAGCCGCAGCACGCACCTGGTAATCCACATAAGTTTTTATTCCCGCTACCGCCGCCAGCACCACGGCCAGCAGTAGGAGGACCGATGCAATACGTTTTTTCTTCATACTGTCACTTTCCTTCGGTTTTATGTATTTTTTTCTACAGTATATATGATTTCCGGTGAAATCTCAATCTTTTTTCCGTCCCCGCCCTTCATATTTATAACAGTTCAGCCTTCGCTTCCGGCTGCCGCTGCCCGGCTGCCGGAAGCGAAGGCTGAACTGTTGCTCATATTTAAAATGTTTCACAAGCAGTACTGGACATTTTTCCTTTTATTCTTTATACTAATATTAGAAAATGGGAGTGTGAGATACTCATGAATAACAAGAATGAAATCATATATGTAAATATGTTGGGGGAATTCTCCATAACGATAGGCAGCCAGACGATCATGGACCGGAACAACCAGTCCAAGAAGCCCTGGAGCCTGTTAGAGTATTTAATTACCTTCCGCGACCGCAACATCCCGGTTGAGGAGCTGATCGATTTATTCTGGAAGGATGAGGCCAGCAATAACCCGGCCGGCGCTTTGAAGACCCTGATGTTCCGTGTCAGGAAGCTTTTAGAGTCATTGGGAGTTCCGCCTCAGGACTTAATTACTCAGAACAGGAAGGCCTACGGCTGGACCAAAGAACTGACTACCATCACCGACACCGACCGTTTTGAGGACTTATGCCTTCGTTCCGAGGCGACAGATATAAACAGCGAGGAATGCCTCTCCCTCTGTCTGGAGGCGGTAGCCCTCTATAAGGGTAATTTTCTTCCAAAATCTGAGTGGGAATCCTGGGTCGTACCGATCCATACGTATTACCATACCCTCTATCAGAATCTGATTCACCGCACGCTGCTGCTGCTCGATGAGCAGAAGGATTATCCGACGATCATCGACGTCTGCCAGCAGGCCATCGCGATCGACCAGTATGAGGAGGATGCCCATTACTATCTGATCTACGCCCTTTACCAGAGCGGCAATCAGTATATGGCCATGGAACACTATCAGCATGTCAACGACATGTTTTACAATGAGTTCGCCATCACTCCGTCCGCGCGGTTTAAAGAGCTGTATAAGCTGATCAGCGACAAGAAGCACGGCATCACCATGGATTTAAGCACGATCCAGGAGACGCTGATGGAAGGAGCCAAGGAAAAAGGCGCATTCTGCTGTGAACCTTCCGTATTCCGGGATGTCTATCAGCTGGAGACCCGCGCCATCGAGCGTACCGGCGACTCCATCTTCTTATGCCTGATCACCATCAGCAACTTAAAGGGAGAATTATTAAAGCCCTCCGTACAGACGAGGGCCATGGATGAACTGGGTGAGTCCATCCGCACCTCTCTCCGCCGGGGCGACATCTACAGCCGGTACAGCGTCAGCCAGTACCTTATGCTGCTTCCGACAGCCACCTATGAAAACGGAGAGATGGTATTAAAGCGGATTATCCAGAATTTCAAAAAAGCGTATTCCAGAAAAGACTTATCCATTACGTATTCACTTCAGAGCATTATACCAAGCTAATACTAAATCCTCAGGGCCGGAAACGATTATATACGTGTCCGGCCTGAATTCCGCCCCGGTACTGGGCCATCTCGCTGACTGTCACCAGCTGATATCCCCGGTTCACCAGTTCCGGAATAATCACCTCCGCGGCATCCGCCGAAGTGCTGTAAATATCATGCATCAGCACAATATCCCCATCCTTTACCTGATTCAGTACAACATTGATCGTGTTCTGCGCGTTTCTCGTCTTCCAGTCCAGCGTATCGATGTCCCACATGATGGCCGCCATTCCCATGGAGCCCAGTGTGTCCAGTGATGCCTGATTGTAAAAGCCTCCCGGCGGTCTTACCAGAGTCGGAGTCACGCCGCATGCCTCGGCGATCTTCTGATTCGTCAGCCCTACCTGGGAACGGATTCCCGCGTCCCCCACCTTTGTCAGGTACTTGTGTTCATATGTATGGTTTGCCACCTCGCATCCCAGGGTGTTCATGCGCTGAACCACCGCCTGCGTTCCGGGGACACGGTTGCCCACCATGAAAAAGGTGGCCCGGCCTCCATTCGCTTCCAGGCTGTTTAAGATCCTCGTGGTCACAGGCGTGCTTGGCCCGTCGTCAAAGGTAAGGGCCACCATGGGCTTCGTAGGATCGATTCCCTCCGGTTTTATCTCCGGCGGAGCGGCCCCCTTGATCACAGCCGCGGCCCTTAAGCCTTCCACACGGATACCGGAGCCTTCCGCTCCCGCCGCCGCGCCGTTCATGGCCCATTCGGTCCATGCGCCATTTTCCCACACGGAATAATAGATATCGTAATACTCGGCCAGTCTGTCGGTAAACTTCATGGCGACGGCCTCAATCGGAAGCTGTTCCGGAGCCGCTCCGATCTCCACATCATTCTCTCCCCAGTCAAGCCAGCCCTTGCCGATGATATTCACCTGATAGGCGAGCGTTCCCTTCAGGACCTCCGGCTGTCCGGAGACCGTCATGCGGATGGCGCTGGCAAAGCTTCCCGTCTGAACCTTCAGCGGGTCGTTGTCGGCCTTAACCTCACTCCAGCCCACGCTGTCCTGATAGGCGCTGTAGTTCACCACCAGAGGCGTCAAATCCTCCGGATTCACCTTTGGGATGATTCCCGGTCCGATCTCTTCTTCTGCCGCAGCCTCGTCCGCACAGGAACAGAAGGGCTGTCCGCCGGCCACCAGCACGGCTGCCAGAACAAACGCCCCGATTCTTCTCAGAATCTTCCATTTAATACTCTTCATTTTTCCCACCTCCGCAAGCATCTGTCAATTTTGATATATTAAGTATAGCATAGATTCCGGGCAAATAACTCCTGAATTCCTTAAATCTTTCCTACAATACCAATTGATATCCCCTTACAATTCAATTCTTTTAAAGAATTTTACCATTTTACACTATTCAATTGTTTAAAAATCATTTATGATAAAAGGGAGTTTGAAAAAGGAAAATACCACCAGATAAGACATCAGAATCTATATTTTACAGGAGGAATCTTATGATACAGGAAGATTTTATCACACTGACACTGGAGAAACAGAAAAATATTGCTCTCATCGCCCATGACAATGAAAAGCATTCCCTCATCGAGTGGTGCAAGGAACATAAAGACATCTTAAGCCAGCACACCTTATGCGGAACCGGCACCACAGCGCGTATGATCACGGACCAGACGGGCCTGTCGGTGAAGGGCTACAACAGCGGTCCTTTAGGCGGTGACCAGCAGATCGGCGCAAAAATCGTGGAAGGAAGAATCGACCTGGTCATCTTCTTCTCCGACCCATTGACCGCACAGCCCCACGACCCCGATGTGAAGGCCCTGCTCCGTATCGCTCAGGTTTATGATATTCCCATCGCCAATACCAGGGCGACCGCGGATTTTATTATCACCTCACCGCTGATGGGCGCAACCTATGAGCATCAGGTGATTAATTTCAACAAAAATGTTGCAGACCGTGCGAACACGCTGTAACGGTTCCACCGAAAAAATGGTATGGTGCCGTCCTGATATCACAGTTTCAGGGCAGACCATACCATTTTGTTATTTTTCGCATTCTTCCCCGTCATACAGTCGAATTTCAAAAATACAGGCCAGAGGGCTTCCGTACGTCGACTCCACTCTGATACTGACGCTGTCACACCGTATTTCGTCTTCTAAACCAATGATCTGAAGCCGTTGTCCCATGGATTCCCTGCTAAGCCTTTTAACGGAATTTCCGTTCAGTAAAAATTCCACGGTATAATTCCGGATCAGCTCCGACGGTGGATTCATCTCCTGTCTTCCCAGAACCGCACGGTTAATTGAAGGCGTGATCTCCCTGCTTAAATTGGAATCCAGTGTCAATCTGATCTGTTTCACCAGTATTGGCCGTTCTGCCGTGAGCGTGATGACCGGCTTTCCTTCCATAGGTGCTCTCCAGCAATTGGAAGCCCCGCCTTCACTTCTTGCGGTTCCATTTACCACATTCTCCGGCGGACAGCCTTCTGTCTGATCCGAAGCGCTCACCTTCATCGTTCTGGCCAGATCTTTGGGGTCCGTGTTCCTCACACCAGGCAGATAGCAGTCCTGCTTTAACAGTTCCTGCTGCAGTTCATCTATAAACTCCAGAACACCGGATGGAGTGCAGCCCCTTTTCAAAGCTATCGCTGCCGCCACTCCCGCCGCCTGGCCTGCTACAGCGCAGGTAGCCATCACCCTGGTCGACGAAAATGCCACATGGGTACAGCTGATGGCCCTTCCGCCCAGAAACAGATTCTTTATGTTCCTGGAATAAAGGCATCTGTATGGAATCGGATAGATTCCGTTTACCTTGTTCCAGACCGTTGGATTATCCTCTTCATTTAAAAAGCCCTCGACAGTATGGATATCCATGGGCCACCCGCCGTATGCAACGGTATCGGGAAAATCCTGTTCCCCCAGGCAGTCATGCTCTGTCAGCACGTAATCACCGATGAGGCGGCGGCTCTCCCGCTTTCCCGGAAGGAAGCCAACCCATTCCAGTTCCATACATTCCGCGCCGTGGCTGCCGCCGTTTTTTATGTGGTCCCACACACCGTAGACAGCCTTTAACAGCTCATCGCGGAGCAGTTCTGCATCTTCAATTGTACGTTTCACACCGCCTCCCAGCTCGATCCACCAGTATCCGGAGGTCACATCGGAGTGATCCCTGAATTTCAGCTGTTCCTCTGTATAGGTGTTCGCCCAGAATGGCTTGACAAATGGGACGGGATGGCCCATATCACGTGTGGAGAACATCAGGGAATTTCCCATAGTACAGTGATCCCCCTTCTCCGGCGCCAGTTCCTCACCGTACTGCCCCTTTGCTTCCCTTCCAATCCGGTACTCTGCTCCGGCCTTCGCTCCGAGAACACCGTCACCCGTTCCGTCCAGAAACATATTCGCTTTTATATAAAACTTCTTTTCGGTCGTCAGCTGCTCCGCACAGATGGCCGTAATTTTCTCCCCGTCACAGACCACCTCCGTCATCTGTGTATTCAGATAGAGCTCCAGCTTCTCCTGATAATGGACTTTTTCCCACAGAACCGCATCGAAGATCGGGTAGATCATCTCCGGATTCCGCCGTTTGTTTTCCAAAAGGATTTCTTCTAAAATGCCGGTTTCCCTGGCATCAGGGCGGCTCATATGGTGGTCCGCCCCGCAGATATGCATGCGCATCTCCGAGCTGGCATTTCCGCCCAGTACCGGCCGGTTATGTACGAGTGCGGTTCGTATCCCGCCTCTGGCCGCCGCTATAGCGGCGCAGATTCCACCGAGTCCGCCCCCAACGACTACGAAATCATACTGTTTTTCAAGCATCTGTTTCAAGGCTTCCCCTCCTCATCATTTCCGCGCGGTCACGGTCTCACTCCAAGCTCCAACAGTCGTTCCTGTACCTGTGCCGCCTTCAGCTCCCTGGGCAGTTTTTTATTTTTCACACAGAGCGCTGCTGCGATTCCCACAGCCTGCCCCATATTGGCACAGATTGGCATAACGCGGTAATTGGAATGCGCCATATGTGTGCCTGATATATCACGCCCTGCCAGATACAGACCGTCCACCTTCTTCGGAACAAAGCAGCCATAGGGAATGGTGTAGCCCTTTTTCTGCTTAAACGTCTTCTGGCTTCCTGTTTCATCCAGGCCGTTCCCCGTCAAATTGTGAACGTCAAAGTTAAAGCTCGCCCTTGCCACCACCCAATCGTCAAATACTCTGGCCTCCAGAATATCCTGCTCCGTGATGGTGCTTTCGCCTTCAAAATGCCGCGTCTCCCGGATTCCGATCAGCGAGGCGGAGCTGATCAAATAGCAGTTTTCAAACCCCGGAACGACCTTCCTCAAAAATTCGACGATACGGTCCATCTGCTCCCTGCAAACGAATGTGGCCCTGGTCAAATCCTCTGCCTTCGTTCCGTCAATTCCGGTACAGTTTGTCATGTTGCAGGTGACTACACCCGGAAGAGTGGTTTTGTAGAGCAGTACGTGGCCGGCCGGCTCCGGCAGATACTGACGGCCCAGTGTCTGTAAATCCCCGGCGGGAATCTGGAACGTCTCTTCAAAGCCACCGGGAAATACTCCCCGTTCCACATCAACTCCCGCTACCTTAAACATAATTGAGGCGGGCTGCATCTTTCCATCCGTCTCGCGGCCTTTAAAGCAGGGAACTCCTGCCTTCGCTGCTGCATCACCGTCTCCGGTGGCATCAATCACGATATCTGCAAGAATTGCCTGACGGCCCGATTTGCTCTCCACAATAACGCCTTTCATTGTATTACCTTCCATGACCACATCACTGACAAAGGTGTATAGGAGCAATTTGGCTCCGGCTTCCACAAGCATTTCCAGAAGCACAGTCTTAAGCCTCTCGGGATTGATGATCTGCCTGGCTCCGCCGTTGAAAAGATGGCCTTCCCGCTCCATACACTCCGCAGAACGGTCCAGAATTTCCTCATAAATACCGCCCTCTGTATTGCCCGTCCAGTGACTCATCAGTCCTGCGGTGGCAATTCCGCCCACGTCCCCTGTCTGTTCAATCAGTATAGTGCGGGCGCCTTCTCTGGCTGCAGTTATGGCCGCCGCCACTCCGGCCGGTCCTGCCCCCAGCACCAGCACCTGTGTTTCCCAGGCGACCGGTATCTCTCTCTTCGGTTCTTCTATGTAGTTCATGGATACCTCCTATCCCTTAACGGCCCCTGCCACCAGCCCCTTTACCAGGAATTTCTGACCCAGAACAAACACCAGAAACGCCGGTATCAGGGCGGAGGAAGCCGCCGCCATTACCAGATTATATTCTGTTACGCTTTCTTCAATAAAGTTCGTTAATGCGATCGGAATTGTATACAGTCTCCAGTCGCTTAAAAATACCAGCGGCTCCAGATAGCTGTTCCAGTTCCATAAAAATACCACCATGGCGAGTGACGCCATACTCGGCTTTGCGATCGGCACCATGATCCGCGCCCATATTACATACTCATTTGCCCCGTCTACCCGTGCGGACTCCCGGAGTTCATCCGGAATCTGCATAAAGTACTGACGCATCAGGAAGGTTCCCGTGATCGTAATGAGTCCGGGAAGAATCAGGGTCAGATGCGTGCCCGTCAGCCCCATTTTGTTAAAAAGCACAAATTTGGGGATCAGCGTCACCTGACTCGGAATCATCATCGTCGCTAAATACAGGAGAAACAACACGTTGCTTCCGCGGAATTTAATTTTTGCAAACGCATATCCGGCCAGAGTGCTTGTGATGACAGAACCCGTCAGGTTGATGACAGCGATTTTGATCGAGTTGAAATACGCCAGCCCGAAATGGTAATCCCGCGCAGCAACTCCTCCTATGTTCCATACTTTTTTATAGTTATCCGGATAAAAATACTCTGGTATCCATTTGATCGGCAGCTTCATAACATCCAGCGGCAGCTTCATGGAAGCGGACACCATCCAGATAAACGGGGTGACCATGGATAGCGCCACCAGTCCAATCAACACGGTGAAAAAGATTTTCACAGCGGTCCGTTTCATTTTATCCCGGTTAAACTGTACCTGTTTTTCCATATTTCCGCCTCCCCTCTTAATAACTTACCCATTTCTTCTGCCCCTTCCACTGTATGATGGTGATTGCAAACAGAATAAGGAATAGAATCCATGACATAGCCGCCGCATACCCCATTTTATAAAAGGTAAACGCAGACGTGTAAATATAGTATACGAGCACATTCGTAGCCGTTCCCGGGCCGCCTCTCGTCATGATCTGAATGGGTGCGAATACCTGGAAAGACGTGACGAACGTCGTAATTACCAGGAAAAATGTGGTTGGAGACAGAAACGGTACCGTCAGTTTAAAAAACTTGGTAACCTCCCCCGCACCGTCTATATCGGCCGCCTCGTAGACATCTTTTGGAAGCCCCTGGATCGCGGAGGTATAAATCATGTTGGCATAACCTACACCCGACCATATGGTCATGATGATTAACGCGGGCAGCGCCCACTTCGGGTCTCCCAGCCACTGCGGCGGATTTTCCACTCCAAAGAATTTAACCAGCTGAGTAAACGGTCCCCATGGAGAATACATCATCACCCATACAATGGCGACCGCCACAATATTGGATATATAAGGCATAAACAGGGCCAGTCGTATTGGAAGCTTGCCGACACAGTACTTGTCGATCACAACAGCCAGTATTAATGCCAGGAAAATGGTCAGCGGAACGACTGTAACCGCAAAGATGATCGTATTGATCAGAGAACTGATAAACCACTCATCCTTCCACATATCGATAAAGTTCTGAATTCCAACAAATGTCCAGTTTCCCAGGCCCTGCGTGTAATCCCAGTCCGTAAAGCTGATCACCAGTGAAAACACCATGGGAATCAGCGTAAACAACAGAACACCGATAATATTGGGAAGGATAAAGGAATATCCCACCAGGTCTGTTTTTAACTGTCTGCTCATCTTTCTTTTCACGGTTTCCTTCCTCCTTTCCTTCACTTTCTCTGATTTTTTGCGCAGAATGGCCGGAAACCGACTTTCCAGTACTGGCCTCCGGCCGCTTTCAGAAATCTGCGAAGTCCGCCTCTACTTCAAGAGGGCATCCGCGCGTTCCTTGGCCTTTGCCATTCCTTCTTCTACAGTCTGCTGTCCGATAAAGATCTTCTCAAGCTCTTCCGTTGCAACCTTCTTCACTTCAGCGATGTGGTTTGTAATGGAGGGAACCGCGTAATTATCGGCCGGTGTTATTAAAATCTTCATGGCGGAATCTAAGTCAATGTGATCTTCGGCTCCATTTAAAAATGCTTTTGCTACCTCTTCAGGATTATACGTATTGGCTGCGGGTACTCTTCCGCCTTCCACGACCGGAATCATGCCTTCCGTTGCGTACCATTTCGCAAATTCCCATGCCGCATCGATATTCTCCGATTTCGGATTGATGCATAAATGATCGCCGTAACCGCCCTGGGTATAGTTTCTCTGTCCTTTTTCCACCACTGGATACGGTGCAAATGCCGTGGTAAAATCATGAGGATACGTGGCAGTGTCTTTAATGCTCCGGACCATCCACGGGCCGACTGTCATAGCCGATTTTCCGGTAAGGAACATTCCCTCCTGAGAAAGCTTCTGTGTCACGGAATCCGTATGGGTCGGGGATGTCTTATCGACATTCATCATGCTGTTGATTAAATCCACTGATTTAACAACGACCGGATCGGTAAAGCTGGTTTCCGTCTCGCTTAAATACATCGGATCCCCGCCGTTCGTCTGTGCTACCAGATAGCCAAACACATATGACAGGTCCTGCTGGGAATTCCAGAACATTCCATACACTTTATCCTGGCCCTCTCCATGAGTCAGCTTTCTGGCCGTCTCTGCAAATTCTTCATATGTCCAATCAGTCGGAATCTCGATGCCGGCCTCATCAAACATGTCTTTATTGATAACGATTCCATACTGGTCCAGTTTCGTCGGGATGGAGTAAGGCTTGCCGTCCACAAAGTAAGCTTCCGCCATATTGCCGAAATACTGTTTCAAATCAAATCCGTCTCTTGCCATCAGATCGGTGAGATCCAGCGCCATATTGCCGCCTGCCCTTTTGGCCAGAACGTCTGTGGCATAGGTCATATAGAGGTCCACGCCAGTGCCGGACAGTAAGTTTGTCTCCAGCTTCAGGTTTCCGGTGTCGTCATTCACAAACCGCTCGTACTCCACCTGGATTCCCTTGTCTTTATACAGCTCATTGAAATTATCACAGGCCGCCTGAGGACCTGCCTCGGCAGGAACTCCGCCCCACATTCTCAGAGTGACTGTCTCTTTCTCGCTGTTTCCCGCAGCCTCCGTTTTCTCTCCTTCTGTCTTCTGTTCCTGCGACCCGGATGCAGCTGTAGCCTCCGGCTTCTGGGAACCGGAGCAGCCCGATAATACGGACAGTGCCATTGCTGTAGTTAAAACCAACGCCCATACTTTTTTCATATTTCTCACGATTACTTCCTCCTTGTTTATTATCATACTCTGGCCGGCCTTTTGTTTCTGTCTATACTATAACAAAAAAGGCAGGCTGGAACCATATTCCTGCCTGCTGTCTTTCTACCTATTTCTGCCATCCGGCAAATCTAAGATGCGTATCTTCTCCCGCATTCTCTTATATCCTGCTATTTTTCTTTCATATTCTGCTCCATCAGGGATCTGCGGAACTCATTCGGCGACTGTCCCGTCCTTTTTTTATACTGGGCGCTGAAATAATTGGGGTTGGAAATACCGATTCGCTCTGCGATCTCATTGATTCTCAAATCCGTATTCTGCAAAAGCTCCCTCGCCTTCTCCATCCGTACCATGCCGACATATTCCATGAAGCTGATTCCCGTCTCCTCTTTAAATACGTGGGAAAACCGGCTCTCGCTCATTCCGGCTACCTCCCCAATCCTGACAATGGACAGTTCCTCCGACAGATGGTCACAGACATAGCTCTTGACCAGGGCGATCTCCCGTCTGCACGGCTTCCCTGTCATACTCTCATATTCCTTCCGATAGAGTGTGAGCAGTTCACGCGCCGCGCACTCAATATCTCCATAACACGCATAGCCGCCGATGGCATCTTCCAGATTCGCCCCGTTTTCATCTCTGATGCTCTCTACGTCAATCCCATACCTTGACAGTCCCAGGTTCAGCTTTTTATACGCCTTCATCAGTCGTCTTCGGATATCCTCCGGACGCCAGCAGCCCTTGTCCTCGAAAAACAGCAGCAGTTTTTCCATGTAATCTTCCATTCCATGGAAATCCCCATTTAAGAGCAGCTGCTCCAGCGGGGCGGTCCGGTACTCCTCCGGAAGTACCATATCTTCATATTCCCGTACTGGTCCGGCAGCCAGTTCTCCTGTCTGCCGGAAAAACCGCTCTCCCAGAAGCTTTTTGTTCCGCTCAGCCGCTGCTTTCAGCTTCTCGATGCCGCACAGTTCTCCGCTCACGGCGCCGCTGATTCCTATCCCGTAATACTGCTTAATATATTTTACAAGCGTGCCGAATTTAAGCTCCAGGATCTCAAAAAATTCCTTCCACCCCTGGGCCTCTCCCTGGTTTATCACCACCAGAAAATCCTGGTCCGGATCCAGAAACACCTCGGCCCGGCCGCCCCGGCCTAAAATTTCGGTGATAATATTTTCCATGGAGAACAGGAAGAGATCATTTTCCAGGAAATCTCCTCTTTTTCTAACAATCTCAAGACTGTCCGGCTGTATTGTCACAGCACAGTATGGCCTGCGGAAATCGATCTTTAAGTGAATATCATCGAAGCCCTTCTGCACACCGCCGAGAAAGCCGTCTTTCTTCGTTAATGCCTGCCTGACAAGATTATTTTTGATGGCATCTAGGTTCTTATAAACCACCTCGCTCGTATCGCTCCTCGGCTTCATCTCCTCCTCGTCCAGGTCCATACTGGCTTCATCCATAATCTTAAGCAGTTCATCTACATGAATTGTCAGTTTAAAAATGTAATCATAAGCCCCCAGCTTCATTGCTTTTCTGACATTTTCAAAATCATTGTAATTGCTCAGAACGATAAACCGTATTCTTGGATAGTCCGCCGCACATTTGGCGATCAGGTCAAATCCATCCATAGGCTGCATTTTCAAATCTGTCAAAATGATATGCGGCTCATACTGCCGGATCTTTTTAAGCGCCTCTTCTCCATCTGAGGCATCTGCGACAATCGTATATCCATACTGTTCCCAGGATGTCATGGACTTTATGCCGATTCTCACCAGTACCTCATCATCCACAATCATGACCTTTTTCATCGTCTTCCCCCTCTATGACCGGCAGTGTAAATGTTACCGATGTTCCATGTGTCGCCACGCGCTCCAGTGTCAGTCCGTACTGCTCTCCAAAGGTGATGCGGATACAGGAGTCCACATTGGTCAGGCCAATCCCCGTCAGGCGGTCTCCCTTTCCAGCAGTCTGGCGAAACGTCTCAAACTGTTCAATCACCTCGTCTGATATTCCGATGCCGTCATCCTCCACGAACAGATAGAGGATCTGATCCTCCGTGTATCCGTATATCCGGATGGTGATCTGCTCCCGCTGTTTGTCATACCCGTGAATCAGCGCGTTTTCCACCACAGGCTGAAGAATAAACTTCATCATTCGAAGCTTTTTCATCTCATCCGGAATATCAATGTCAAGACTGCAATAGTCCTGATACCGGTAATTGTGAATGTATACAAAGTTACGGATATTGTCCAGCTCGTCCTCCAGTGTCACCAGGCGGTCATCCCGGCTCATGCTGTAATTCAGCACGCTGGCCAGGGCGTCGATGCTTTCCACGATATTATGAGCGCCGCGTATCATAGCCATCCAACGGATTGTCGTCAGGGTATTAAACAGAAAATGCGGATTCAGCTGCGCCCTCAGCGATTCATAGCGGTACTGCTCTTTGATCTTGTTTTCCTCCTGCAGGCGGGCGAACAGCTGCTTGATGTTGCCATCCAGACGGCAGAATGCCTGGTTTAAATGGCCGATCTCATCCTTCCGCTCCGTATCAATCCCGGAAATCTCGCTCTCGATCGTATAGTCTCCCATCTTCTTCGTCAGAACCACGATGGGCCTCACCAGAAGCCGCACCGCGGCGTAAGAGATTGCTGTTATCAGCACCAGCATGACTAAAATTACGGCATTGATCCGCTTCGTCACCATGCTGACCTCACTCAGCACTTCCTGATACCCGGTAAAATGAAAGACCTTCATCTGCTGCCCATTAAATACCCAGGGCCTCGGTATTGTATAAAAATTCAGCAGATACTCTGCTCCATTGGCGCTGCATCGTAAATTCCCGCTTTTTTTACCGGCGGTCTGTTGGTACAGCGCATCTAAGGCGCTCTCACCAATCTTTCTCTCCTTGTCATTGTTCAGCAGAATCTGGCCGTCATCCACACATACGTAAGCGACATCATCCTCATAGGCATAGGTCATCATCATCTCGCTGAACCGGGACTGTTCCATACTGAGTATCAGTGTGCCTGCCCGGTCCCCTGTCGTTCCGTCTTCCATAAGAGATCTTGCAAGTGATATGTACGTCTCTCCCTTATCCTTTTCCTCCGCAATATACGGCGGACTGAACATGGACCACGTCACATGGCCCCACTGGTTCATACTCTCGGCAACCCAGTCCTGCTTCAGAAGGAATTCATAATTTCTATAGTTTAGGCTCCAGTTGGAATAGACACGCCCATAGTTGTCAAACAGAATGACCTTTACATCCTCCATGCCGGCTCTTCCTCTGTAAATGCTGAGCTGATCCAGAAGCTGGTTGAAATAAACTACATTTTCGAATTCCGTTCTGTTTTCATCCCCTATGCGTTCGATCAGTTCCTTATCGAATACGAAGACATCAGAAAGAGAGGCCAGTTCCTCCAGCCCCTCTGTAATATTGCGCTCTCCTCTCGATATATCCTGAATAATCCTTTCGCTCAGTTTTTCCTGAATAAAGTTCTCCATGTTGATCCGTATATAGAGACATACGCCTGCGAACGGGATCACCACGCAGATCACAATCAGCAAAAACATCTTAACCGAAAACTTTGATATTCCTCCAAACAGTCTTTTCATCCCCGCTACCACTAGTGCCTCCCGGTGTAAATACGCCTTGTACCGTGCCTGATATCTGCATCAGGTGTGCGTCTGCGAAGCGACGGCGTAGTGGTACCTACAGCTAGCTTCGCAGGCGTGCAACTGGCGTAGAAAGCAGGTGCTATGCATGGCGTATTTACGCCGGGAGGCACTAGCTTCCAAACACCTTCCGGCACAGTTCAAAATACTCCTGACACAGCGGATACCCGGCCAGTTCCCTGATCCGTTCCGCCACTCCGTTATAATACCAGGCGTGCTCCGACTTCCTCTTTTCATTGAACCTGTCCCAGATTGCTTCGCCAAATACCATATAATCTCTGGCCGTGCACCGCAGGTTGCTTAACTTGTCCCCCAGAATCAGGATCTTGCTCTCCCTCGGCGCCGTATCCAGATGATCAAGGGTCGCCGCCTTGCGTTCCTTCCAGGACTTCGTCTTGTCCTCCGTCTCCGCCATCACGAGTGCCGCCACCCGCGGACCAAATAAAGCCTCCAGCTGCTGCTCCGATACTCCCGCATCCTCCACTACATCATGGAGAAGCGCCGCACAAATCAGTTCTTCGTCCTCCGACATCATGGAAACGATCACTGCCGTCTCCAGTGGATGGACGATATAAGGAACTCTGGTTCCTTTCCTGAAGGCCCCCTCATGGGCCTTCATCGCAAATGCTACGGCCTCGTCAACCATATGGCATCTCCTTCTAAGCTCTTTCTTAATATATTACCACAATTTATTACGATTTAACAGATCATCTTGTAAGAAACGCTTTTTTCTGTTATGCTAGGAAACGTAAAAAACACAAGGAGGAACCTTAATCAATATGAGTCCATATACCAACAATTCCAGGCAGAACCGAGGGAGAGGAGGCTCCAACCGGCACGATTCCGGACGGAGTGACTTTATGACGGTCCTCCTGTTTTATGTGCTTCCATTTATTGTCGTCAATTCCATTATCTTTATTCTCGTCACCGCGGCTCCGAAGGGCGATCTGACCATCGGGGAGGCCACCAATTTTACGACAACGACCATGGAATTAAAGATAAAATCACTGCTTCCCATCAAGGAGATGACTGTGACGCTGGACGGCAACGCGGTGGAGCTCACCAAAACTGCCTCCAAGACCTACACGGCGACACTCGGCTCCAACGGAACCGTAAAAGTGAGTTTAACAGCCTTTAACGGCATGAAAAATATATTTTCCGAACAGGTCAATGTCCTGGATGACACTCCGCCTAGCATAAAGGATTCCATCATCGAGGACGGCGTTCTTTCCTTCCGTCTGGAGGATACCCAGTCCGGAGTGAATTATGACACCATATACGCTTACGATGATGACACGCCGGAGATTCTTCCGCTCTCGATCGACCGCAGTACCGGACTTATTACGTTCGATATGCAGAAGGAGAATCTGACCATCTGTGTGAAGGACTTAATCGGCAACGAAGCCCGTGTAACGATCACACCGGAGGGCGAGAATCTGGACCCGGAGGAAGCGGCTGCCGAGGCCAGCCAGGAAGCGGCCCAGGCCAGTGATGCGGCTGCCGGTGACAGCGCTGAGAACGACGCCAATCTGGAAACAGCAGAATAACAACATAACTGCCATTAAAAAACCCGGGAGAGCATTTCAGCTGAATCCATCAGCTGAAATGCTCTCCCGGGTTTTTGACTCCCCCCTCAGTTCTCATACAGTTTTAATGCTCACACTCCTCCACGACTTTAAATCCTACCAGCTTAATCGTCCGCGGTCCATGGCCGAGAATAATTCTCCCGATATCCTCCAGTTCCTCCAGATAAAGACTGATCGTAGCCGTTGAGTTTTTTCCCACGCCGTCGCAGATTTCGCGGATAGTGGGAGAATACAGATTTTCAGAAACAAAGTACACGATAAATTGATAAATTCTCTCCTGCAAGTCATAATCCCATCGTAAGCCTCTCAATTTTTCTCCTCCTGAATTTAAAAACCTTATTTTATCATACCATATTTTGGTAATTTCCAAAAATGGTAATTTTTTCCAGAGTCGGTTTTTGTCGGAATTTTGGACCGCCGGACGAATTCTGCGGTTTTGATAGGTCGAAAAATCGCCCGAAAGGCTCATTTTTACGTTATTATTTGCACTTTTGGTAAAAATACAGTATATTATAGAAAAAAACTATGGGAGGTGTCCTATGACGATTCAGCAGCTGAAATACATCATAAAGATCGTGGAATGCGGGTCGATCACGGAGGCGGCGAGGCAGCTGTACATATCGCAGCCCAGCCTTTCCGCGGCTTTAAAAGAACTGGAATCAGAATTTGGAATTGAACTTTTCTACCGGACAGCGAAGGGGATATCCCTGACGGCCGAAGGCACGGAATTTTTATCGTATGCGCGCCAGGTCATTGAGCAGACGCAGCTTTTAGAGCAGCGCTATACGAACGGAAAGCCGGCGAAGCGGCTCTGCTCCGTATCCACGCAGCACTATGCGTTTGCGGTCAACGCCTTTGTCAACTTAATTTCCCGGATCGATACGGATGAGTATGAGTTTACGTTAAGGGAAACACGGACGTACGAGATCATAGAAGATGTGGCAAATTTCCGGAGTGAGGTGGGGATCCTCTACTTCAGCCAGTTTAATGAAAAGGTGCTGAAAAAGCTGCTGAAGGAGCATCATCTGGCCTTTGTACCCCTGTTCGAGGCGGCTCCCCACGTGTTTATCAGTTCCGCCCATCCGCTCGCCAAACGGGAGGCAGTCACTCTCGATGACTTAGAGGACTATCCGTTTCTTGCATTTGAACAGGGAACCTATAATTCCTTTTATTTCTCAGAGGAGATCTTAAGCACCGCTCCGCATAAGAAGACCATTCACGTCAGCGACAGGGCGACTCTGTTTAACCTGTTGATCGGTCTGAACGGCTACACAATCTGCAGCGGAATACTAAACAGCAATCTAAATGGTGACAACATCGTGTCCGTACCGCTTCAAACGGATGAATGGATGCGGGTGGGCTATATTTGCAGCGATAAATTCCCTTTAAGCCCAATTTCACTTTCCTATATCAGCGAACTGAAGAAGCTGATTCTGGAAGAAGGATTCACCATTCTGCCGGAGGCCGGCCGGTAAGATTACTTACGCGGCCAGCAGGCGGTAGACAGCCTCGTGAATCTTCGCCGCAACGTAAGGATTGTTCATGGTATAAAGGTGAATGCCGTCGACACCCCGCGCTATCAGATCCACGATCTGATCCACCGCGTAGGCAATTCCGGCATCACGCATGGCCTCGGGATTATGCTCATACCGTTCCATAATTGCGGTAAATTTCGAAGGCAGGCTTACGCCGCAGAGGGATACCATACGCTCGATCTGCTTTTTGTTGGTAACCGGCATGATCCCCGCCTCCACCGGAACATGAATTCCCGCCAGCGAAGCGCGTTCCCGGAACCGGTAGAAACAGTCATTGTCAAAGAAGAGCTGTGTGATCAAATGGTCGGCGCCTGCGTCCACCTTGGTCTTTAAGCTGCGGATATCGGTCAGGATGTTTTCCGATTCCGTATGACCTTCCGGATAGCAGGCCGCCAGCACATTGAACTCCTTGAATTCATCGTTTTCTTTTATAAAGGAGATCAGGTCACTGGCATGCCCGAAGTCGCCGTCCGGGCGGCCGCCCTCGGGGATATCTCCGCGCAGAGCGAGAATATTGTCGATTCCCGCTCTCTTAAATCCGCCCAGCAGGCTGATTACATCGTCTCTCTTCAGGCCGATGCATGGCAAATGCGCCACACTCTCGATCCCGTATTCATTCTTGATCCTGGAGGCGATCTCCGTCGTCGCCTTACAGTTTTCACTGCCGCCCGCCCCGTATGTAACGCTGATAAAATCCGGATTCAGTTTTCTTAAACTGTCCAGTGTCTCGTATATCGTCTCGACCGGATTGGTTCTCTTCGGAGGAAAGACCTCGAAGGACAGCACCGGTTTCTTAGCAAATATATCTGTTGTTTTCATTTTTCTATCTCCCTGCCGGTTCGGCCATATACAAAGGGCAGCTGCCCCTTTCGCCTTTGGCGGCTCTGATTTTATGACCATAATCATAGCATAGATCGACAGCATAGGGAAATATAGATTTTATATTGTATTATATAGGTATTTCCTATGGGATATCCGGACCGAAGCGCTTGACATACTTCAGGCTTTCTAAGTATTCCTCATCCCCTTTGAGGTGCTCAATGATAACTGGCATATCCGGATTGACGTGTTCTGCCAGCCTGATATAATTCCTTAAATCCAGCGTCCCGTCTCCGCAGGCCGTCTCCTTTAACTGGAAGGTAAATTCCTCCCGCAGGGATACGTCCTTAATATGGCAGCTTTTTATCCGGTCTCCCAGCATCGCAAAGCACTGCTCCATAAATTCATGATTGTTAAAATACTTATCCGGGCTTGTGATCCAGTTTGCCAGATCCATATGCACGGCAAACCGCTCCCGGTTCACCTCCTCCAGCAGCCGCAGATACTGCTCCGGACCGGCTGGTACCATCCAGGGCATCGGTTCCAGCGTATAATACGTCCGCTCCGGCATCGCCTCATCGATAATATTCTGAATGGATCGCACCGTCTTCTTCCAGTGCGCCTCTGTAAAATTCTCCTTGTAAGCCCCATCCCACCGGCTTCCCGCGCTACCGGCTATATTGACGCAGCATGACGCGCCAATCCGGTCTGCCAGCTGAAGCTGCCGGACACAGCGGGTGAAAGCCTCACTCCGCACATCTTCATCCGGTGACAGCGGATTGGACCATGCCCCTACCTCAGCGATTATAAGCCCTTCCTGCTCTGCGGCTTCGGCATACGCACCGACAACCGCCTCTCCCGCCATATAATCCACAGGAAATACAACACAGCCGCAGCCGATGGCTTTCATATTGGCCGCCCACTCCTTTGGAGTCTCATGTTTCAGCGGCGACGCTAATCCCAGCCTCATATTCTATTCTCACTTTCTGTTCTGTCTGACTTCTCCCGCAGAATTCCCCTCTATCAGAGGCTCCGGCCTTCCGCAGGTTGTCTTCATATAATAGCACCCGCCGCTCTTCGCGGCTTCCATGATTCCATTTATGGCTTCCAACACGTGGCAGACCAGGTCCATTCCGGCTCTTGCAGGCCTGTTTTCGTTTATGGCCATCGCTAAATCCAGCGCCCCTGCTCCTCTTATATACTCCGCAGTTTCGGGATAAAGCCGTCTCAGTTCCTCTTCATCCGGGAAGCTGCGGTTTAACGGCTCTGCTGCGGCCGTACGGTCCGCCAGCACCGTCTCTTTCCTGGTGACCTCCGGCATTCCCGACGACATATTGGGATCCGGTGCAGACAGCGTCCCCTCTGTTCCATATATTTCAAACATCGGCAGAGCAGCTTTCCAGATATCAAAGCTGATGGTCAGATTGGCAATCAGCCCGCCGGAAAGCTTTAAAAGGGCCGTATAATAAGTGGGAGTCTCAACGGTAAGCTCTTCGCCCGCCAAAGGCTGGCTGTAGATCTTCCGCTTCTCGAATCCGGTTGCCGCCATGGCTCTGATCTCCGCAATAGGTCCAAACAAGGCCACGACAGCAGTTAAATAGTATGGTCCCATATCGTAAAGCGGCCCGGCCCCTTCCTGGTAAAACTGTGCCGGCGCCGGATGCCACATTTCCACTCCGCAGGACATCATCGCCGCGTTTAAATAGAGCGGCCGTCCTATGGCTCCCCGCTCCAGAAGCAGTCTGGTCCGCTGCAGCCCCGGTCCTAAAAACGTATCCGGAGCACCGCCGATCCGCACTCCCCGCTCCTCTGCCAGCTCCGTCAGCTCCCTCGCCTGTTCCCAGGTAAAGGCAAATGGCTTCTCGCAGAATAAATTCTTACCCGCCATCAGAATCCGGCGGTTTAATTCATAATGGAACTTAGGCGGCGTCAGATTGATAATCATGGAAACGTCCTTATTTTCAAGTAAATGGTCCGGATCGGACCACGTTTCTATCCCGAACTCTCTGGCACACGCCTCAGCCTTCCCGGTATCCACGTCCGCACACGCCACGATTTCCAGTGGCCGGTACAGCTCCTGTATGTTCTTTATGTAGGTGCTGCTGATCACACCGCAGCCTAATATACCTGTTTTTACTCTATCCATGAGTTCTATTTTCTCTTTCCCCCACGCTTAAGAAATAGCGAGGGCTATATTAGGCGAATTTACACCAGGCACTCTAGTGTCGCCGGACTTAAATGCGTACTGCATAGTGCCTGATATCTGCGTCAGGTGTGCGTCCACGAAGCGACGGCGTAGTGGACCCTACGACTAGCTTCGTGGGCGTGCTCCTGGCGTAGATAGCGGGTGCTATGCAGTACGTATTTAGGTCCGGCGGCACTAGTACAGCTTTGCACTAGTGCTGTTTCTAACGATCAATTCCGCCCCCGATATCCGGATCACCCGGTACGGGCGTTCCGGATTCTCAATTCTCCACAGGATCGTCTCCGCAGCGCTCATCCCAAGCTCCTCCCGGTTCACACTCACCGTCGTCAAATCCGCGGCCAGCGATTCGCTCAGATTATCAAAACCGGCCACAGCCACCATCTCCGGCACCTTTACCCCCGCTGCGCGGAAATACCGCATCAGCGAAATGGCCAGCACGTCATTAAAACACACCACCGCCGTAGGGAAATTCTTCAGATGCGAAAGCCGCTCCTCTGCCTCAATCTTCTGGACGATCTCCTGGAATTCTCCGATAAAACAGTCCTCCGATCCCACGTTTAAACCCGCGGCGGCCAGCCCCCGGCGGTAGCCCTGCCACCGCTCCTTATTCGTCAGCTGGCCGTTTATGGCTCCGGCATAACCGATTCTCGTATGTCCCAGATCTGCCAGATGGCCGATCAGCACCCTCATGGGCTCTTCATTTACGCCCATGATAACATCGGAGTAAAGCCCTTCCGCCCACGCGTCTTCTACCGTATCCACAGCCACCACCGGAAGTCCGCACTCCCTGATCCGGCGGATATGGTGTTTCTTAAAATTCCCCAGCTGTATGATTCCGCTGGCCGTCCTGGGATTAAAGTTAATCGGGAACTCAAAATCCGTATCCTCCGACAGATCCAGAAAACACAGATTCAGATTATAGCCGCGTTTCGTCAGAGTCCTGACCATTCCGCTGATGACAGGCGCCCAGTAAGAGTCCGTTGTACAGTTTAAGTTTGAAAAAAGGCAAATCTGTTTTAAATCCGACATCGTCACATTTCCCTCCTGTTCCGAAGGGACTTCTGCCTCCTGCATCTGTCTCTCAGAAATATGACGGTATCCAAGCTGTTTTGCCGTGCTCAAAATCAGGTTCCGCGTCTCCTCGCTGACTCCCGAGGCATAATTTAACGCCTTGGAAACAGTCAGTCTGGATATTTTCAAATAATCTGCTATGTCTTGCTGTGTTGTCCTCATCTTCGTACCCCCTGGGTTCTGACAATCTCTTTTATCGTTACGGTTCACGCTGTGCACAGTAACCTTTTATCACAAATGAACACCGTTGCCGGCTATTACGTCTCTGTACCAGTATCCGGAATCCTTGATAGTCCTCACCTGTGTCTTGTAATCGACATGAACGATTCCAAAACGCTCAGAGTAACCCTTTGACCATTCATAATTATCCATCAGGGACCACAAAAAATATCCCTCAACAGGAGTCCCTTCCTCCGCCGTTTTCTTTAAGCAGCGCAGATACCGCTGCAGAAAATCGATCCGGTTCGGATCATGGACCTTTCCATCCAGCGAAACACTGTCGTGAGCCGCCATTCCATTTTCTGATATATAAAACGGCTTCTGATATCTTTCATATAAAAACCTGGGACCCCAGTACAGACTCTCTGGTGTCACCGGCCATCCGATGGATGTGCGGGCGTATCCCGGCTCACGCGGAACATAGCGGTATCCGCCGTTTCCATCCGCGCGTACCGCGCTCCCGTTATAGATATTCTGACAGTAAAAATCGATCGGCTCAGAGATCACTTCCATGTCCTTTGCCCCGATCTCCGGCATGATATCCCGGTACAGGCGAACCCCTTCCTCGGGGTATTTCCCGAAGAGAACAGGATCGCTCCACCAGGGAATATTCCACATAAAATTATCCGGATCCGGACATATATCGAAAGTTGCCATTCTCGCAGCCTCCACATCCTCCGGTTTCTGCGTATCCGGATAATGGGCGCTGCACGTCGGCGCATACCCAATTTTAGCATGCGGAGCCACTTTCCTCAATACTTTTGTGGCTTTTCCATGGGCAAGAAGCACATGATGAGCCATCTCCAGAACGGCTCTCCGGGACATGATATTTCCCGGGGCATGCTCGCCGGTCACGTGGCCCAGACCGATAAAACACTGCGGTTCATTAAATGTAATATAGTGTTTCACTTTATCGCCCAGATACTCCGCCACGATCCGCGCATACTCTGCAAAATAATCGGTGATCGCAGGGTTCTGCCAACCGCCGATCCGGTAAAGCCCGTATGGCAGATCCCAGTGGAACAGCGTCACATACGGCTCAATCCCATTCTCAACGAGTTCATCCACCAGGTTCTTATAAAAGCGGAGGCCTTCCTCATTCACCGCCCCGTATCCCTGCGGCAGAATCCTGCTCCAGGCCACGGAGAAGCGATAGGCCTTTAACCCAAGCGCCTTCATAATCGCCACGTCCTCCACATAGCGGTGATAATGGTCCGCCGCCACATCTCCCGTGTGCCCGGAAAATGTCTTTCCCGGCATGCGGGCAAATTCATCCCATACGGTTAAACCTCTGCCGCCTTCCGTCACAGCCCCCTCTACCTGATAGGAAGCCGTTGCCGCTCCCCACACAAATCCATCCTTAAATCCCATCCTGTCACTCCTTTCTTCCAGCCTGGTGCAGCATAGCGTTTCCACGGTAATCCACATAGATTTCCCTGTTATCCGCAAGCACTTCCCCTACCGCCAGACGATATATGCCTTCGGCCGACTCCGCCGCCTCAATCTGGCCGTTCTCCGCCCCCATGGCCGTCTTCATGCGCCCCGGGTGAACGGAAAAAACGCGGGTCGGTATGCCCAGCGCAGCCGCCGTCTGCTTCAGTATAAAGCCATACTGTGCAATTGCCGTCTTGCTCATACAGTAGGCCGCGTACTTCGGCCCCACTCCGTCAATCGAGACCACCTCAGACGAAATATTAATCACGGTTCCTCCTCCGCTCTCCGCCAACAGGCCGAAAAAGCGGCTGCAAATATAGACAGGACCTATGGTATTTACTTTAAAGGTCTTCTCCAGATCCTCATAGCGGTCCGTCAGAATGGTTCCCTCCCTGTTTAAGAGCACTCCGGCCACATTGATCAAGATATCCAGACGGTCCGTGTATTCCCCGACTGTTGCTCTCGCCGCCTCAATACTGTCTTTATCCGAAACGTCCAGTAAGACGGGAATCAGCCGGGGATCGCCCTTCAGTTCTTCCAGCTCCATCAAATCTTCTGTCTGCAGCACACCTGCGAAAACCCGGTGTCCCTCGCTTAAAAATTTTCTGCATAACGCGGCGCCCAGTCCCATAAGCGCCCCCGATACCAATACATCCATCGCTTCTGCCTCCATCCGCGTACAAACGGGCCGCCGCACTGATTCAGTGCAGCAGCCCCGTTTTTCACCAGAGCGTATTTAAACATTGCTCTACTGCGTGTTCTGCAATTCCTTTTCCATTCTCCCCTGCAGATCCGCCAGCAGCGGCTCCGGGTCCTTATCTTCATAAAGGCACTTATCACGGACGGAGATCAGTTCCTGGCCCATGACGCTTCGAATGCTGCACAGCGCCGGAGTATTGGAGTGCTCGTTAAAGACCATATTCTTGATAACTGAATAGCGTTCGTCATTCTCCTTTACCAGAGTCAGCTCATCGATAACGTCTTTCCTGGTAGGTGTGCTGTACCATGTCTTGTTGTTGTCATCCGCAATATATGCGTTGGCAATGTAATCGACAAACTGGGCAGCCGCCTCGATACTCTTCGCCCCCTTGGGCACGCAGTACGTATTGACGCCCAAAACGGAACCGCCGTACAGCTCCGGATGGCTGTCACTTACTACCATCGGCACTACCGTATAGTCCATATCCGGCACATACTGCTTGATCGCGTTGTTAAACCAGTTTCCATTCATCGTCATGGCCACTTTTCCTGTAAAGAACGCGTGATCCGGTGAGAATGCGCCTCCAAAACCGGAAGCGAAGGATTTAATCTTCTCCGGGTTATATTTTTCTGCATACTTTCTCTGCCAGTTCATCATCTCGACAAGGTCCGGATCGGTCAGGTTGATCTTTCCATCCTCATAAATCTGAGCGCCAAAGTACCATGCCTGATTGTAAACGTCGGTCTCCGCACCGTCGATCCATGGGATAAAGCCCATTGTCGTATAGTCGTCGCCTTCCTTCACCGTCATCTTATCCGCCCACTCATCCAGTTCCGATATGCTCTTCGGCGGATTGCTCACGTCCAGGCCGGCCGCAGCCGCTTTCTCATTATTGATGAAAAGCATCTGCGTGTCCGTCTCCATCGGCATGATGTACCATGCTCCATCGATATCCATCAGGCTCTGAACGCTGGGCTGGTAATCGTCTCTGGATCGGCCAAGCTTCTCCATAGCCGCGGACACGTCCTCGAAGGCCCCCTGGGCCGCCATGGGATAGGTCAGAAGGTTTGGTGCACAGATGACATCCGGTACATTGCCGGAGGCGATGGCCGCCATCAGCTTTCCGTTGGTAATTCCCGCATCCGGCGGCACATACGTAGCTTCTACTTTTATGCCCGGATTGTTCTTTTCAAATTCCTCGATACGCCACAGATCCCAGGTCTCCGAATCTCCACCCCACGGATACCAGTATTTGATTACAACCTCCCCTTCCGCCGGCGTCTGCGCTGCTTCCGATTTGCTCTCCTCCGCCTGTGCTCCGGCCTCCTTTGTGGTCTCGCTCTGTGCGGTATCGCTCTTTGGGGTTTCATTCTTTGTGGCCGCCGTGCCGCTACATCCGGCCAGATTGCACGCCACTGCCGCTGTAAGAACCAGTGCTGCTCCTCTTTTTCTCATGAAATGCTCCTCCTTTTAATTTTTATGATTTATTTCAGCCTTCCGGCTCATATTTTAAATTGAACAGGATTCCATACTTCTCCATGGACTCCGGAAGCAGATACTCGCCCCCCGGATATTTTCCATGGTGTCTGACCGGGCAGCCCCTGTCTTCGAAAAATGCGACGGCTTCCTCCAGATTATCGACCATAAAGCCCACGTGATGGAACACCACGTCCTTATCCCCCAGCGCTTCCTTCCAGGAGCTGTCGCATTCATCCGGTTCCATGATCTCCAGGAACAGCTGGCCCATGTCAAATCCACATAGCCTGGCCTGCGTGCCGGAAGCGATTCCCCGGAATTTCGTCTGCGCCACCTCCACCGGCGGCATCGAATTGATCTCAGGCATGGGGACTCCGAACACTTCCGCGTACAGAGCCGCCGTCTTTTCAATATCCCTGGCGACTAGCCCTACCTGACAGCAGGTCTTTGGATTAATGATTCCTTTTCTCTTCTCCATCTCGTATCTCCTTCTCTTAAAAGCTTTCCAGAAGCTCAAAAATCAGTTTCAGATCTTTTCTTGCATCAATATAGGCGTACATTCCCGAACCATTTCCGTAATTGCCCTTTTGCATCAGCGGAAATCCTTTTTCACCAAGAGTCTTTATCTTGCCCTCGGCATCTTTTACCTGGAAGGCGATGTGATGAAGTCCCTCCCCCTTTTCATTGAGAATATCCCGCCAAGCGCTGGGCTTCTCATCCGGTTCAATAAGCTCAATCTGGACCGTTGGCGTATCGAAAAACATCATCTTGCAGGAGGCCGTGGAACGTTCCCCGTAAACTTCCGCCTTTACGATCTCATCGGGGCCGGAATCCGCGACCTCCGGCCTCTCGATTCCAAAGAAATCTGCAAAGGCCTGCCCTGTCTTCTCCACATCATTGACTACCAGTCCAATCTGACACACTACATTTGTTTCTATTACGCTTCCCATTTTTCTTCCTCTCTTCCTTCTTAATTAAATATGTTAAGACTCTTCTTTGCCAAAACCGGTTACCTTCAGCATGACAAAGGTCAAAATCATCGCAGCCACCAGCATGATCCAGGCCATCGCGGATGCATACCCCATCTTCATAAACTTAAACGCATTGTTATACAGATAATATCCGAAGAAGGTCGTCGAATCATTGGGACCTCCGTTCGTCATAACGAAGGATTCCGTGAACTGCTGCAGCAGCTTGATCATATAAGTGACCACATTGTACACGATAATCGGCTTCATAAAAGGAATGGTAATATACCGGAACTTATGTAAGATATTGCCTCCATCGATCTCCACCGCCTCATAAAGGCTCGTCGGTACATCCTGCAAACCGGCCAGGAATATAATGATCAGGTTGCCGGAGCACCATAAGTTCATCAGAATCATGCCCGGCTTCGCCCACCGCGGACTGGCCAGCCAGCCCGGTCCGTCAATCCCGATCAGTGCCAGCCCCTGGTTTACCGCCCCATTGTCCTTAAGGAGCCAGATCCACAGAATGCAAAGCACAACCATCGGCACCAGCGTCGGCATGAAGAATAATGTCCTGATAAAAGAAACGCCCCTCAGTCTCCGGTCATTTACAATTGCCGAAATGATAAATGTTACGATAATAATTACGGGAAGGCCTACCAGCATCATATACCCTGTATTCATAAGAGACTTGATAAACAGAGGGTCGCTGGTAAACAGCGTCTTATAATTATCTAAGCCTACGAATCTGGGGGCCTTAAGTGCGGAATAGTTCGTAAACGAATACCGCAAAGAATTGATGATCGGATATAAAGTAAAGCATAAAAATCCCACGATCCACGGGCTGATAAACGCCAGGCCCGTCAGAAGACTCCGTCTGTCCGCCTTCGATCTGCTCCTTGTTTTTTTCCTGTTCATATCTTACTCCTCTCTGCGTGTCACCTCTCACGCATCAAATCCGGTATTACCCCTTGATACCGGAAAATGAAATTCCCTCGATAAAGTATTTCTGAAGGATAAAGAAGATCGCCAGCATCGGCAGTGTCATCGACACTCCAACTGCAATAACCAGAGGCCACCTCGGGTCGTTCGTGCTCATCAGCTGTTGAATTCCAATGGACAGGGTATACAGCTTGTTATCCGTCAAAAATACCAGCGGTCCGATAAAGTCATTCCAGCAGTTCATAAAGGTAAAGATCGCCACCGTCGTCAGCGCCGGTTTCGCCAGCGGGATAATAATCCGGTAAAAAATAGTAAATTCGCTTGCCCCGTCTATCTTGGCGGATTCCGAGATATCATACGGTACCCCGACCAGAAACTGCCGCAGCAGAAAGATAAAAAAGGCATTACCAAAGAACGACGGAACGATCAGCGGAAGAAAGGTTCCGATCCAGCCCAGCTTCTGAAACATCAGGAATAACGGAATCATGGTTACCTGGAACGGCAGAACCATCGTCATCAGCACCAGATAGAACACCGCGTTTCTTCCTTTCCATTTGATTCTGGAAAATCCATAGGCCACAAGAGAGTTGGAGAACAGTCCGCCGATCACGTTGAATACAATGATAAACAGCGTATTTCCCAGATACTTGAGAAATGGAAATCCGGTAAATCCCTGGATATAGTTCCCTATCGTCCATGTTTCAGGCAGCCACTTCGGCGGTGTCCGGAATAAATCCTGACTCGTCTTAAAAGAACTCAGAATCAGCCAGATAAACGGAACGATAAACGCCAGCGCCAGAATCGCTATAATCAGGTACTCGGCCGCCACCTCAATCGTGCTTCGCTTGATCCGCCTGTCCTTCTCCTTTGCCTTTAATTTTTCCATAAGCCCCTCCTCTTACTTCATTGCATGATACGGTCATTTTTTGTATGCATACATTTTATTTCCTTTGTTAGTTACATGGTACTATACTTTTATGCAATATGCAATATTAATTTTCCATTTTCGGTGCTTTATTATGTTATTTTACCTTTTTCACAAACACAAGCGCTTTATTTTGCACACATGTCACAAGTTTGTAAGCTTATATATGCTTACATTTTGTAAGGTAGCTGTGGTATGATATTTTTCACATAAAAAACGTGGAGACAGCGGCTTCTATAGACCGCTGTCTCCACGTTATGAATGCGTATTGTACCATTCGATTTTTTTATTCTATCTTCTATCTTCGTCCTTAGTCACGCCTATGTTAAGTTGTATATACATTGGGCTACGATTGAAATCCATATCATTTTACAGGATTATATCAATTTTTTCCTTATGCCAGAATTTTTCTCTGATATAATTTTATTGGGCCGTTTATCTGCCGGGTGACTTCCATCTCCGAAAGGAGGTGGTTCTATATGATGTCTTCTTATGAAGAATTTATGATAATCATAAATGCAGTAATGCTTATCATTGCTATTCTCGTTTACATAGATAGAAAAAATGGTACAAAAAAATAGTCACCCTCCCTCCAAAGGTAAGTGACTATTTTTTAATAGCAACTAATCGCATGGAAGCCACTCTGTGGAGTGGACCGCCTTTTGTACCCTCATTATAAGCCCAACGATTAGTCGTGTCAAATAAATTTTTATTATATCGTCACAACAATTTTAATGAATTTTAAAGACCAATCCCTGGTCATACTTGACTATCTTTTTACCGGTTTCAAACGCTCCTGGTCGACTCTCCCTCCACCAGTTCCCCCTTAAACACCCGTTTCTGATGGCCCGCCTTCCCGCGGATTACATCAAACAGAATCTTTATAGTGCTTTCGGCCATCTCCTCCACCGGCTGTCTTATGGTTGTCAGCGTCGGATTGTAGTAATGAGCGATATCGAGCCCATCGAAACCGGCCACGGAATAATCTTCCGGGATCTTCCCGCCGCACTCGGTAATCGCCTTGCAGGCTCCTATGGCGATGCTGTCCGATATTGCGTAGACCGCCGTAAAATCCACTTTTTTCTCCCTCAGAATCCGGCTCATAGACATGAATCCGTAATCCATGGTATAGCAGTCCCTGCCTACCCCGGAGAACACACAGAGCTCCTCATCAGGCTCGATCCCATTGTCCACCAGGGCCTTTTTATATCCTTCAAGCCGCAGTCTTCCGATACTCTCATCATCCTGTGTCGCCGCCAGAATCAGGATTCTTTTATGCCCAAGTTTACATAAATAATCCGTCATCTTGTAGCTTTCCGCAAAATCGTCCACGGAAACCCAGGAATAGGAGGAAGATTCCTCCAGAGAATCCGTCATTCCGATGGTGCTCAGCACGAAGGGAACCGTCAGCTGCTCCAGCTTCTCCCTGCTGTGTGAGAAAAATCCGCCCAGGAACACGATTCCCCTCGGCTTCTTTTCCTTGATCAGTTCCAGCGCCACGTCTACCTCATCCTCGCAGGCGTCAACGCGCTGCATAATAAATAAGTATTTCTTCTTCTGGATTTCCTCCTCGAAAATGCGGATCATCTTGCTGAAGAATGGATTGCTGATTCCCTTGATCAAAACCGCAATGGCCTTCGAATCCGTGCGTTTTAAATTCCGGGCGCTGTTATTAGGAATATAATTATGTTCCTTAATCGCCTGCATAATCATGTTCTTCGTCTCCGGATTGATATCCGGGTGATTATTAATAGCACGTGATACCGTACTTACGCCAACCCCGCAGATTCTGGCTATGTCCTTAATATTGATAGAATCCATAAGAAATACTCATCCCCTGTCATACCCTGCCGTAAAGCTTTGCCATCTTCCGGCACTTTACCGCGATCTCGTCAGTTATCTCCCCGGAAAGCATGCGCCATCTCCAGTTCTCCCCCAGAGTGGAAGGCGTGTTAATCCTCGCTTCCCCTCCAAGCCCTAAATAGTCCTGAACCGGTATTACTGCAAGCTTCGCCACACTCGACAGTGCAAGGCGTACGAAATCCCAGTGAATCTCGTCCACGGGTGTGTGTGCATTGTTCATGTAGTCCACGGAAAGCTGTCTGTCGGCCTCGTCCATCTCCTCATACCAGCCACGGATGGTGTTGTTATCGTGAGTCCCCGTATAAACAACACAATTAGTCGTATAGTTATGCGGCAGATAATCGCTTTCCTCTCTGGAATCGAACGCGAATTCCAGAACCTTCATTCCTGGAAATCCCGTATCTTTTACTAATTTTAACACAGATGGCGTTAAAAATCCAAGATCTTCCGCAATAATATCGAGTTTACCAAACTTTTCCTGCATTTTCTGGAAAACCTCAATTCCGGGTCCCTTTTCCCAGGTTCCATGGATGGCCGTTTCACTCCCGGCCGGTATGGAATAGTATTCATCGAAGCCCCGGAAATGATCCACACGCACCACGTCATACAAGCGGAAGCTGTATTCCATACGCCTCATCCACCACTGATATCCGGTTTTACCATGGTACTCCCACTGGTACAGCGGATTCCCCCAGAGTTGTCCTGTGGCTGAAAATCCATCAGGAGGGCATCCCGCTACCGCCACCGGCTCCCTGTTCTCATCGAACTGAAACAGCTCCGGATGGTACCACGTATCCGCGCTGTCCAAAGCCACATAGATGGGAATATCCCCAATGATACGGATTCCCTTTTCATTCGCGTAAGATTTCAGCGCGCTCCACTGTTCTTCAAACTTCATCTGAAGGAAGGCGTAAAATCCCGCTTCATCCGCCAGTTCATACTGGAGCTGCTCCATGGCTTCCCGCTTCTGAAGGCGGATATCCTCATCCCATTCCGTCCAGCTCTTTCCCTTATAATGGTTCTTAACGGCCATATAAAAGCTGTATTCCACAGTCTCCGACCAGAGCTTCTCCCTGGCTTCGGCCGCTGTGTGTCCGTCCTTCAACCAGCGCTCATACGCCCTGCGAAGCAGTGGAAAACGGTTAAAATAGATCTTTCCGTAATCAATATCCCTCGGATTATCTCCGAAATCCGCGGCGTCACATTCCTCTTCTGTAAGGAGACCTTCCTCCACCAGCCTGTCGAGATCGATGAAATAGGGATTGCCTGCAAAAGCCGAAAATGACTGGTAGGGCGAGTCTCCGTAGCTGGTCGGTCCCAATGGCAGAATCTGCCAGTAATGCTGCCCCGCCTCTTTCAGTGTATCAATAAATTCATATGCCTCTTTAGAAAATGCTCCGATTCCGTACTTTGACGGCAGACTGGCAACCGGAAGCAACATACCACATTCCCGCATCGTGTGTCTCCTTTATCCTTATCCTTTTACTGCGCCGGCAGCCACACCCTTGATGATGTATTTCTGACAGCTTAAATAGAAAATAATAATTGGTACAATTGCCAGAACCAGCATGGCCATCATGGCTCCCATGTCTATGGAACCGTAGCCGCCCTTTAAGTTCTGAATAACCATGGGTATTGTACCCTTTTCCTGTGGAAGAATCAAGCTCGGAAGCAGATAATCGTTCCAAATCCACATGGCATTTAAAATCGCTACGGTAACAGCGGTTGGCCGGAGCATCGGAAATACCACATTAAAGTAAGTCTGAATGGGAGAACATCCGTCGATCATGGCCGCTTCTTCGATCTCCAGCGGAATCGCCTTTACGAAACCGCAGAACAGGAACACCGCCTGCCCCGCCCCGAATCCCAGGTACAGCAGAACGAGTCCATACATGGAGTTTAAATATAAGTCATTGGCCGTTTTGGACATGGTAAACATGACCATCTGGAACGGCACGATCATGGCAAACACGAAAACATAGTAGAGAATACTGTTAAATTTCGATTTTACTCTCGTAATGTACCACGCGGTCATGGAGGTGAACAGCACAATTACCGCCACAGAACACACCGTAATAAACAGAGACCGTCCGAACGCCGGAAAAAATCCGGTCTTCCTTACGCCTTCAAAATAGTTTGTAAGGCCCACATACGTTCCCACTTTGGGAAACTGGAACGGCGCGTCGCTGATGTAGAGCTTGCTCTTAAAGGAGTTCACCAGTACCAGGAAAATGGGAAACAGAAATGCGAGTGAAAGTACGCCGAAAAACGCCGTCATCACAGCGCCAGTCGATTTGCTGACTTCCATCTGCTGATTTTCCACTTTTTTAGCTTTCCCGCTCATCAGTTTTCCACCTCCTTACGCCTTGTCAGATACAGCTGTGTCAGAGAGATAATCGCCACCATCAGGAAGAAGACAACCGCCTTCGCCTGACCGACGCCTTCCCATCCGACTCTGCCGTAAAACGTGCTGTAGATATCCAGCGCCAGCATGCTGGTCTGTCTGCCCGGTCCTCCCGCAGTAAGAGCCAGGTTCTGGTCAAACAGCTTAAAGGAATTGGTCAGGGTTAAGAAGAGACAGATCGTAAGAGATGGCATAACCATCGGGATAATGATACGCCGCAGCGTCTGTGTCTTCGTAGCTCCGTCAATCTTTGCCGCTTCGATCAGGTCCGGAGAAACGTTCTGAAGACCCGCGATATAGATAATCATCATATATCCGATGAGCTGCCAGTTCATCAGGATAACCAGACCCCAGAAGCCGTATTTTGCATCGAAGGACAGCGTGACTCCGAACTTCGCCAGAATACCGTTTAATAACAGCTGCCAGATATAGCCCAGAACGATACCGCCGATTAAGTTAGGCATGAAGAACACGGTTCTGAATAAATTCGTCCCCTTGATTCCCCTTGTCAGAGCATACGCCATCAAAAATCCAAACACATTAATTGTAACAACGGACACTATGGTAAATTTCACAGTGAATACCAATGCGTTTAAAAAGTTCTGGTCCAGAAATATCTTTTTATAGTTGCTTATGCCTACCCACGTCGCATCCTTTACCGTGGTAAATTCCGTAAATGAAAGATAAATACCCATGATAAACGGATACAGGAATGCAATGATAAATGCAATCAGCGTCGGCAGCACAAAAATCGGAAAATACCGTTTGATGGATTTTTGCATGGCGCACCCTCCTTGAACATTCATACTGATTCTTAGCTATTGACGATCACCCGGACGCATCGCGCACGAGTCACCGTGATAAGTAAAGAAATGGGTGAGGAAGTTCCCTTACGCTCACCCATCTCATGTCTGTTGCCTTAGTCTTATTTGGTCATCGCTTTTTCATTAGCCCAGTCGGCCTTCATGTCGTCCACTACGGCCTGCCATTCTTTTCCGCCCTGAGCGTACTGTAACAGGGATGCGCCAAAGTTATCCTTAAAGGTCTGGCTCGGGAATGATGTGAAGTTCCAGGATACGGAGTATAAATCGGTATTGCTCATGTATCTGTCAACTTCTTTTGCCAGCGGGTCGGTTGGCTTCTCGTCTGCTGCGAAAGTATCAAACGGAGCGATAAAGCCTAACTTATTTGTCACATAGTCTTTTCCTGTATCAGAGCTGAAGAGCCATGTTAAGAAGTCAAGAGATGCCTGCTGATCTTCTTCCTTGGCCTGGCTGTTGATGGAGAAGAAGTTCTCTGTACCGATACATAAGCCCTGTTTCTCTTCGCCTGCTACGCCTGTATAGATCGGAAGGAACTTAACATCTTCTTCCTTCACGGTATTACCTTCTACGCCTGCTACCTGGCTCCAGCCCCAGTTACCGTTCTGAACCATGGCAACCTTGCCCAGTGCGAACTCAGCCATGGAGTCCTCTACGGTCTTGGCGCCTACCATCTTCGGATCTGTGCAGGAATTATTTAAATATAAGTCGAAAATGTTCTTGAAATTATCGGAATACTTGAAGTCGATGGCGTCTTTATCGCTTACATTGTCATCTTTGTATTCGTAATAAATCGGAAGGTTTGCAAGATGGGTCTGCCATCTCCAGTCTTCACCAGGTGCGAAGGATGTGGAAGCGAATACGCCTTCAATGCCCAGATCAGCCTTTCTTGCCTGCATATCCTCGGCAACTGCCTTCAGTGTATCGAAATTCTTGATTTCGTCCATGGATTTTGCTTTTGCGCCGTCCAGTGCGAAATACTTCTGCATAACCGCATCGTTATAAATAATGCCGTAGCCTTCTACTACATACGGGATACCGTATACGCCGTCGCCGTCTGTCACTGCCATGCTCTTATCAACCAGATGGCTGTAAATATCGGAATCCTTTAAATCACGGCAGTACTTAGCCCATGACTTATATCCGATCGGTCCATTGATCTGGAACAGTGTCGGCGGTTCTTTCTTCGCTACTTCGGATTTTAATGTCTGCTCATACGTTCCGGCCGCTGCTGTCTGAACCTTCATCGGTACACCGGTCTCAGCCGTGTACTTCTCAGCCAGCTCTACCCATACATCCGCAACCTCAGGCTTAAAGTTTAAGTAATAGATCTGTCCCTTCGCATCGGATGCTGCTGCAGTAGTGTCCTCCGCCTTTGCTGCCTCGGTGGTCTCGCCAGCCGGAGCCGCTGTGGTCTCTGCCGGTTTCGTCTCCGCCGGTTTGGAAGAGCATCCAGCCAGTGTTCCAGCCGCCATAGCGGCTGCCAGTGAAAGTGCTGCCAGTTTTCTTAGTTTCATAATATATATCCTCCTTCCGTATCTGCGTTCTCTGCCGCAGGTACTTACCATATTATGTGTTACGTTACGTTTGGAACTGTTTCCGGGAACCTTCTCGGTAACGGTATCGGTAACGTTTCCAATAACCTTGGTTTCACTATAGCACAGTGTACGAGGAGATGCAAGAGTTTTTTTATTTCCCTTTCAATTTTTGTCACTATACCACAATATTATTTTATAATTTTATGCATATGTTACAATTATTATTCCTTTTATTTAAAAATGCGGAGGGGATTCTTGGTAAAAGCGTCGAATTGTATGGTTGGGGAGACGTTGAGAAAAAGCTTGAAGTTAAGAGTTGTTTTGTGTCCCATTTCTGTCGAGGCCGGTGTGGCTTGTTCCTGTGCGGGTTAATGGTCAGACAGAACGCAAGCACCGGCAGCCAGACTGGGGATTTCGTTCTGAAGAGGAAAATTCTGCCGTGAGGAGGATACTCATTTCACGAAGAGCAAACTCAATTCACAGGGAGCAAAAGCTCCCCAAAGAGGCACGACTCTTCGAAGGAGCTTTTATAGTGAAACCATACCACTGTTTCATCTCATTTTTAATAACAAACACGATTCCTGATTCTACACCACGTCAACATCATCATCATGATACATATATTCCGCCACCGCAAACACCACAGCCGCTTCGTATACATCGAGTGTTTTCTCCCATTCCACCTCATGTCCTGTCAAAGAGGCGATCTGGGTAATGCGCCCGATCCATCCATTCTGATCTTCCAGAACTATCTCCCGTTTCCGGTTCTGCCGTACCATCACATCACCTGCCATCAGGGGAATCACCGCCTTCACGGCCAGCGGCGCACGAAACAGGACTGCCGCTCCATATCCCTTACCGCTTCCGCTGCTCTCCGCCCTCTCCTCATATTGAAAGGAGATTGAAACTTCCTGCTTCATCTGCGGCTTTGTCCTGTTTTCTATGAGACAGCCGCCCTTTTCCTTTCTCACACGATAAAGGACATTACCGTCTGTCCCACATATTTCACGGGCCGGACCGTCCTTGGGCCATCCCTCTATGGTTCCCGCCATACTTCCATCTTCTCCGTAAATTCTGGAATTTCCCACACATTCTTTAATCCTGATTTTCATCCTATCATACCTCCTGCTGCTGTAATAATGGTCTGACAGACACCTGCCAGTACCATGACATAAATGGGATTGATATCAAACCGGCGAAGTACAAACAGTGCCGCCGCAAAGATCAGTACCGCGTCCACCTTCAGGCCGGATATGACCGCCGGAAGAGAAAATCCGGCCTCCCCCCAGAAAGAGGTGATGATGATGCTCATTCCTGCAGTCGCAATCATTGCCACCACAGCCGGCCTTAAGGTATTCAGAATCCCCTGAAGCATCGTGAGTTTCTTATACTTCGTATAGACGTATGCCAGAGCCGACACCAGAATACAGGACGGCAGTATGCACCCGGCGGTTGCTATAACCGCTCCCGGAAGTCCGGCGATACGAAGCCCCACAAAGGTAGCAGAATTGACTGCGATCGGTCCCGGTGTCATCTGGGAGATTGTAACCAGATCATTAAATTCGCCCGCCGTCAGCCAGTGGTGCAGCGTGACCACCTGATTCTGAATCAGCGGCATTGCCGCGTAGCCTCCGCCAAAGCTGAATGCACCAATCTGCAGAAAACTTAAAAACAGCTGAATGTAACTCATTGTACCGCCCCCTTCTTCATTGCGCTCCAGGTTCTGACTGCTCCAAATACGATACAGCCGATCACCACGTATACCACATTGACGTTCAGGAAAAATGTAAGAATGAAGGCCGCTGCCATAATAAGTACGGATACCCTGTTTTTTTCCACCAGAATTCCATGCCCCATCTCGATTACCACGGCAATAATGACTGCCGCGACGCCTGCCTGCATTCCCGTCAGCATGGAGTGGACCCAGATATTATCACGGAATGCGATATAAAACATCGAGACCAGGGACAGGATCACGAACGGCGGAAGAATCGTTCCCAGGATGGACACCAGCATCCCTGGTATGCCTGCCAGCTTATAGCCGACTACGATGGAACCGTTGACCGCGATGGCTCCGGGTGCAGACTGTGCAATGGCAATCAGATCCAGCATTTCCTTTTCGTCAATCCAGTGATATTCATCGGCAAATTTCTTTTTCATCAGAGTCACGATCACGTAGCCGCCTCCAAATGTAAAAGTTCCAAGCGATATCATGGATATAAACAGCTTCAATAAAATTCCTTTTTCTCGTTTCATATTTTGCTTCCCTCCTCTTATCAACAGTATATTTCCACTTGATTAATAAGTAAAATAGTATTATTATATCAAATATATAACGTATTTCTTATGTATCACATGTTTGCTCGATCGAAAGGAGGTATTTTTATGACGCTCCGCCATATGAAAATCTTTGTATCAGTCTACCAGAACAATGGAATTACCAGGGCTTCCGAAGAGCTCCACCTGGCCCAGCCGTCCGTCAGCCTGGCTATCCGTGAGCTGGAGGATTACTACGGAATACGCCTGTTTGACCGGATCTCCCGAAGGCTCTACGTCACAGAACAGGGAAGGATGTTCTACGATTACGCGCTCCACATCGTCTCCCTGTTCGATGAGATGGAGCTGGGAATCCGTAACTGGGAACACATGGGTACGCTTCGCATCGGTTCCAGCATCACCATTGGCAACTTCCTTCTCCCCGGCCTTGTAAAGAAGTTTACGACCACACACCCGAAGATGAATGTAAATGTATCGGTTCATAACTCTTCTTATATTGAAGACTGTATTTTGAACAACAGGATCGATTTTGCACTGATCGAAGGAATTCCGGAATCTCCTCAAATTGTAAGGGACCCCTTTATGAACGACCGTCTCTGCCTGATCTGCGGCAAAGCTCATCCTCTTGCATCGAGAGACGCGGTTCCATTGGCGGAACTGGAGCAGCACAATTTTATCTTAAGAGAACCGGGAAGCGGAGGACGCGAGATATTGGAGAGTCTCTTAACCGGCTTTCAGATTCATTTGAATGCCGCCTGGGAGAGCGTCAGCACGCAAGCCATTGTCAAGGCGGTGGCCGAGGGGCTTGGCATCTCCATTCTCCCCTATCTCCTGGTCGCCGATGACATCAGAAACGGTGTTATCCTGGAAAAAAGAGTGGAAGGTATCTCGCTCTCCCGTAAATTCTCTATCATTTACCATAAACATAAGTATTTAACGCCGTCTGCCAGGGAGTTCATCCGGATGTGCCACACCGACGAGATAATTCAAGAATTCGACCTGTAATGTTAAGAGAAAAGAAATAGTAAACTCTTGAATTTAGTGTAAAATGAAGGTACGACAGAATAAGGAGGAGATTTATTATGAGAAAACATTTTGCACAGACAGCAGTTATTCTGGCCGCGGTTTCGGCCATTGGCCTTACGGCCTGCACACAGGGCAGCGCTTCCGCTCCCATTCCAGACACAATTAAAGTAGAAAATGTAAAAGATAATGTAATCACCGTACAGAGTACGGAGGAGGTAAAGGTCGTCCCCGACATGGCGGAGCTGGTCTTCTCGGTGACCACTCAGGCGGCAGACGCGAAGGCGTGCCAGGAACAGAACAGCAAAGATTTGGATCATGTAATCAGCTTTTTAAAGGGTACCGGCATTGCGGAAACTTCAATTCAGACCTCCAACTATGGGCTTGATCCGATTTACGACTGGAATTCGGGAAGAACGATCACAGGCTACGAGATGAATACCACCATTACCGTGTCCGATATTCCGATCGATCAGGCAGGAACCCTGATATCTTCCAGCGTTGAAGCCGGAATTAACAGCATCAGCCAGGTCACCTACCTTTCCAGCAAGTATGACGAGACGTACCAGCAGGCGCTTAAGAATGCCATCGCCTCTGCCAAAGTCAAGGCAGAAGCCATTGCGGAAGCTGGCGGCTGCACACTGGGGCCGGTCGTCCATGTGGAAGAATATAACGACAACCAGATCGCCCGCTACTCCACCTATAAGAACGCAGCCACTGAGGATATGGCCGCAGGCGCGGCATCCATGAGCGTCGAACCGGGACAGTTAAGCGTCGAAGCGCGGGTGACGGTGGAGTTTGAAATCCAGTAAGGGAAATGACTTCTAATTGTATTTCATGGCACAAAAACAGGCTTGTCCGCCCGGAAGACTTCTTTCAGTCAACCAGACAGGCAAGCCTGTTTCTTCTATATCCATCTCTGTTATCTATATTTATATCTTTTCCTGTCTCAAATCCCCTTTTATCTCATAACCTTCTTCATCAGCATCTCACTGAACAGCGAATTCACCCATGCAAACCAGGGCCTCGTATAAATCATCTCATCGTCCTTATGAATGCTCTCATGAATATATCCCGTGCCCGCATCATTCTCCACCAGCATAGAAATCAAGCGGTCAATTTCTGCGTTGTCATCCGTTGTAAGGGCCTGAATAATCAGAGCCATCGGCCATACGTGGCCCGGTTTCGTGTGGGGGCTTCCGATTCCGGTGAGTCTGGTTCCTTCAAAGTAGTACGGATTTTCACTGCTGAGCGCCAGTCTCCTGGTATTCTGATATACCGGATCGGATGCATCACAGTATCCAAAATACGGCATAGACAAAAGCCCCGGGATTCCTGCATCATCCATTAAAAGTGTATTTCCCAATCCGTCCGCCTCGTAAGCGTAGACACGCCCATATTTTCCGTGCTCCACGATTCCGTACCGCTCAATTCCGCCCCGAATCTCCTGGCTAAGAAGCTTTGCCCGGCCGGCCAGCGCATGATCCTGCCATACCGTCTCTGCAATCTCAGACATCTGTTCCAGAGCCACAGCCGCATACATGTTGGATGGAATCAGATATCCATAAGTACAGGCATCATCACTGGGCCGGAATCCGGACCAGGTCATGCCTGTATAGGCAACCGGCGTTCCCAGTCCGGAGCGTTTTAAAGTCTCTGTCTCTTTATCCGTATCCCGTTCAAACCGGTAATGGGATTTTACCTCATGGTTCTGTTCTGTCGCCCACTGGTCTGTGACCTTCTCACAGGCGCCTTTCAAAGCAGGATCCAGATGGTCCGTACGCGCGGTTGTCTTCCACAGTTCAAAGGCCAGCGCAATCGGAAAGCAGAGAGAATCCACCTCATATTTCCGTTCCCATGTCCAGTCTGTCTGGCCTGACCGGTCCGGCGCATAGTGACGTCCGTTGGCGGTGACGTTAAATGCATTGGCATAAGGATCTTTATTCATATAATAGACCTGTTTCTGAAGGACCCGTCTGATCAGATCATAGATTTCCTCATGCCGGGCCGCAGCTGGTAAGTAGTGATGCACCTGCGCCGCTGAATCTCTCAGCCACATGGCCTCAATATCGCCGGTTATGACAAACAGGCTGCCGTCTTCCAGTTCTTTTACCGCCTCGTCGATCGTATTCAAATAACACCGTTCAAACATGTCCGCAAGCTTGCCTTCGGGCAGTCGTTTTTTCAGTTCTGCCGCCTCCGCTGCCAATATGGCCTGGTACCGTTCTACCATCTTAAGTCCTCCACCTTTAAGTTAAGTTTTAAAGGAGTCTTTCCTGTCAGTTCGACACTGCGGCCGTCCGGCTGGCTCCCTCCGCAGGTGACAACCGCCGCACTTCCGTCAAATACAAACTCTCCCTCCTCATTTACCACCATAAATACTTTGGCAGAAAGGATAAACGCAGCCGCCGCAGACTCTCCGGCTTTCAAATGAATCCGCTTAAAGTCCGCCAGGGATCCCCCAGGCGCCGCCAGTTCCGAATCCGTAATCCGGACGTAAACTTGAGCCACCTCGTCGCATTCAAACATCGAATGGTTCGTAATTTCCACAGAGAGCTTGACCTGTCCCGTTTCGATCTGCTCCGCCTTCAAATTGCTGTATTCAAAATCGCCGTAGCTCAAGCCATATCCGAACGGATACAGCGCCTCATGCTCCATGTAGCGGTATGTCCTGCCCTTCATGCTGTAGTCTGTGAAATCCGGCAGTTCCTCCGTTGTCCGGTAAAACGTGACCGGCAGTCTGCCCGAAGGCACCGCTTCTCCCATCAACAGCCTTGCCGCCGCCAGACCGCCCATCTGTCCGGGATACCATACATGCAGAATCGCACTGCAGTGTTCATCAGCATCGCTTATCGCCATGGCACTGCCTGTAGACAGGAGCAGAATCACCGGAGTTCCCGTCTCACAGACCGCCTTTAAGAGTCTCATCTGGGACTCAGGAAGATTTAAATCCACCTTGTCCGCACCGGCATAGCTGTTGTTGGCGTCGCCTTCTTCCCCCTCCAGTGTGCCGTTTAAGCCCAGGCATAAGAATACCACGTCGCTCCGCATTGCCATGGAAACAGCCTCTTTGATCCTGTCATCCGCCTCAGCGAGATTTTCCACATTGTCGCGGTAGAGATGAGCGCCTTCCGAGCAGAAAATCCTGGTATCTTTCCCCAGTACGGCCCGTATTCCTTCCAGAAGCGTGTATTTCTCCGTTGCTGTGCCGTTGTAATTGCCTTTCAGAATCTCCTCGCTGTCGCTGTTGGGTCCGATTACTGCCACAGTCTTAAGCTTCGTCTTATCGAGAGGGAGAATTCCGTCATTCTTTAAAAGCACCATGGATTCCTCCGCCGCTTTCAGGGCCAGACTGTGATGTTCGGCACAGTCATTTACCTCATACGGTATCTCATCGAATTCCGTATGCTGATCAAACATTCCCAGCCTCATCCTCGTCATCATTAAGTGGGTGACTGCTCTGTCGATATCGTCCTCAGACACCAGCCCCTGGTTATAGGCACTCATCACATGAAGATAGACGGCGCCGCAGTTTAAATCACAGCCGCTCTTAAGCGCCAGAGCCGCCGATTCCTGGGGCGTGTCCGTCAGCCCGTGATGCATATGGAAATCTTTGATCGCCCCGCAGTCTGAAACGTAATAACCGTCGAAGCCCCATTTTTCCCTCAGAATCTCTGTGATCAGATGATGGCTCCCACAGGCCGCCTCGCCGTTCAAACGGTTGTAGCCTCCCATCACGCCTTCGACTCCGGCCTCCTTTACACACCGCTCAAACGCCGGAAAATACGTCTCCGCCAGATCCTTTTTACTCACCACACTGTTAAAGGAATGACGTCCCTTTTCCGGTCCCGAATGGGCGGCAAAATGCTTCACGCAGGCAGCCGCCTTCAGCCTTTTTCCATTTCCCTGAAGCCCTTTAATGTAAGCGGTTCCCATGCGTCCTGTCAGGCACGGGTCCTCCCCGTACGTCTCATGTCCCCGCCCCCATCTCGGATCACGGAAAATATTGATATTGGGAGACCAGAAGGTGATTCCCTTATAGAGTCCCCTGTCCTCGTTCTTCACCGCCTCGTGATATTTTGCCCGCCCCTCGAGAGCAGTCACATCGCCGATTTGCTCCAATAGCGCCTCATCAAACATTGCCGCCAATCCGATGGCCTGCGGAAATACCGTAGCCGCTCCGGCTCTGGCCACTCCGTGCAGCGCCTCGTTCCACCAGTTATAGCTGGGAATCCCCAGACGTTTTACCGCCGGGGCATCGTAACGAAGCTGCGATACCTTTTCCTCCAGCGTCATCTGTGACACCAGATTCCGCACCCTCTCTTCATCTGTCCTGCTCTCATCCAAATATACCGATTCCATCTCGTACTCCTGTGACCTATTCTTCGATTTCGAAAATAGCCTCTGTCTCCACCGGAATATTACCCGGCAGCACGTTCATGCCTACTGCAGATCTGGTAGGCGCTCCCGCTTCCTCGCCAAATAAATCCACCAGAAGCTGGGAACCTCCGTTTGCAACGTATGGCTGCTCATAAAAATCATCATCGCTTGCCACATAAACCAGGATCTTCACAACCTGTTTTACCTTGTTTAAATCGCCGATGCGGTCCTGTAAAACAGCCAGAACATTTAACATGGAATTCCTGGAGAATACGTATGCCTCTTCCTTTGTAAATTCCTTGCCAACCTTGCCAGCCACCTGACCGTCGATTACCGGGCCGCAGCCGGAGATATAAACGAGATTGCCTGCAAACATTCTGGAGGATGAGTAAACGCCTCCTTTTGCAGGTGCCTTCGGCAGTTCCAGACCTAATTCTTTTAACTTTGCATATACATCACTCATGATTCATTCCCTCATTCTTCTGATTTTTCATTATACTATAATTTCATATATCATTCTGCCGTGCGGCGGTTTGTATGGAAAAGTGTGTTGCAGGCTTGCTTGTATAAGCACTTTTCCATACAAACTGGCATAGGGCGGAACGCCCCGGCTTCTTGTTTTCGTGTTTTTCGAAAACAAGAAGATGCACGGCTGAGTCATTACCTATAATTTTATAACACTGCCGCAGTTTCTTTTCAATATCCTATCGTTTGAAACGGCAACCGTTCCATCTACCATAATCATCTGAAATCCGCTGCACAGCTGTTTCGGATTTTCGTAAACCGCGTAATCCCTTACTTTTGCAGGGTCAAACACGTTAAGATCCGCATGGTAACCTTCTTTTATCATACCCCGGCCATCGAGGGAAAGCCTCTTCGCAGGCAGAAGCGTCATCTTTTTAACTGCTTCCTCCATTGTCAGAACGCCGCGTTCTCTGACGTATTCCCGGATAATTTTCGGGAAGGAACCGTAAAGTCTGGGATGCGGACAGTCGCTCACGCCGTACAGGGAATCCGAAATTACCATGGAGTATGGAAGCCGGGCTACCGTATCCACATCCTCCTGGGACATGGAGAGAACGATGATTCCCACCTTTCCCTGTTCCTCTGCCAGCAGGTCGCTGCAGAAATCAGCCGGCTCTTCGTATCCGGCCTGGGATGCGGCTTCCCGGAAATTCTTTCCTGTGAACCTGCGGTTCGCCTCCTTCGTAACGGAGCTAAGAAGAATACGCTCCCAGCCTATGGCGGTCACCATGTTGTCCCAGCCTGTATGCTCCCGGTAGATCTCCCGCCTCAGTTCTTCCTTTCCGCTTTCTGTCTTAAGCTTCTTTAAGGTCAGCTCCACGCTGTCTTCCATCACGGAAGGAGGCAGAAGGCTGATCAGCGTGGTGGAACCGCCGCAGTAGGGATAGAAATCCACAGTCACATCCTGGCCGGCCGCTCTGGCCGCGTCAATCAGTTCGATCGCCTGATAGATCTCTTTGCCCCAGTTTTTCACTCCGGTTGCCTTGAAATGGCTGATATTCAAGGGGACCCCGGCTTCCTTTGTGACCTCGATAATCTCCTTCACAGAAGAGACCAGGTTATCCCCCTCACCTCGAATGTGACAGGACAAAGGGCGTCCGAACGGTGCGGCTGCGCTAATCAGCTCCTGCATCTCGGCCCGGGCGGAATAGCATTCCGGCTGGTACATAATGCCCATGGAAAGGCCCGCAGCCCCAGCCTCAAGCCCTTCACGGATATAGGCTTTCGCCTGGTCCATCTCCTGTCTGGTAAACGGACCTTTCCCATATCCCTTGATCGCCGCCTTCAACGTCCCGGTCGCAAGCAAGCTGCCCACATGAAGCGGAAGCTCCCGTTTCCCCAGTTCCTCCAGATAATCGCCAAACCGTTCGATGGCCATCTCCTCAGGCGCAATACCGAGACACGGCTCGATAAAATCATAAATATCCCGGCGGTACTGTTTCGGTGCCGGAATCGGCGCCAGACCACAGTTTCCTCCAATGACCGTCGTAAGGCCCTGAGCCATCTCCAGTCTGCCGAATTCTGGATTATACAGGGCATCGATATCACAGTGTCTGTGGGTATCGATAAAGCCCGGCGTCACGACAAGCCCCGACGCGTCCATGACTTCCGCTGCGGCCGCTTCCGCTCCGCTTGCCTCCGCCCTGGTCATTTCCATCCCGTACGCTTCCGCGCTCTCTGTCACCGCCTCGATGAATCCATCCTTTATAAGCACATCTTTCCGGAAAGGCGTACCGCCGCTTCCATCATAGACCAGTCCATTTTTTATCAGTGTTCTCATACCAGCATTCCTCTCGCGGCCACCACTTCCTGACGCAGCGTCTCCCCGTCATAGAGATAAACTTTATTCTGCATATTGATGGCGGTGCAGACGTGAATCGGAATCAGTTCCACCTTGTCGCCGACCTTCAGTCCGGTGTCTCCCTTTTTGCTGGTAATAATTCCGTGTTCCTCATTCATACGGCGAAGCTGAAGATCATCATTTCCGGCAACCAGTGCGTATCCGGGGTAATAATAGGGAGCCGTATCGAGAAGAATATCCATGGGAAATGTCTTCGTGCCGCCGTCGATCACCGCATACTCCCTGCATGGCGTACTGACCACTGTGGCGTAGATCCGGACAGCAATGTCCTCCGGCTCAGCCGCCCCCTCCTTGCACAGCATGTGGTCCTTAAAAATATAGGTGCCCGGGCGAATCTCATCCACCTTTCCCGTCTTCGCAACCTCCACGCCCGTAGGTGTGGAGCCTGCGCTGATCTCGGCAATGGGAACGCCGGCCTTCCTGATCTCTTCCGCTATAGCCTCCATCATATCGCCTTCCTCGGCTCCCGCGATGACCTTATCCTCGGTGGGCTCATCGTGATAAACCAGACTCTTAAAGGTATAAATACCAGTCAGATTCAAATTGGAAAGCTGATGGACTTCCTTCGCCAGCTCGGCGGCCTTTGTTCTCTGGACGCCGGTCCTCTTCGCTCCGGTGTCCACTTCCAGCCGGACCTCCAGGGTAATGCCGGCGGCCTTTGCCGCCTCATTAAGCGGCACCGCGCATTCCATGCTGTCCACCGCCAGAATCAGGCGTTTTAAACGCCCGGCCAGTGCGATGGCTCTTTTTATCCGGAAATTACCCACCATGGGGTAAGCGATAAAAATGTCCTCCGCTCCCCCATCTGCCATGACCTCCGCCTCGGAGACCTTCGCACAGGTGATGCCGGCGGCCCCGTGAGCCAGCTGCATTCTGGTAAAAAGCGGCATCTTGTGCGTCTTGATATGCGGTCTCAGCCTGCATCCGGCCGCATCGGCTTCCGCCTGCATCCGGATCACATTCTCCTCCGTCCTGGCCATATCAATGACAATGCAGGGTGTCTCCAACTGATCCAGTAATTCTTTCTGCATACGTTCTTCCTCCCTTTAAAAACTGTCTGCCACACTCCTGATGTGAAGTGCAGCCGCCACTTCCTCCGCCGTTACCTGGTTCGGGAATTCCTTTTTATCCACAGTTATATCCACGCCTTCTTCCGATGTTATATCGAAGAAATTGTCTTCCAATACCACATCATACTCATCCAGGCTCAGTTCCGCATAACTCACATACGTATCAGCTTCTGCGTGAATACAGAATCCATCCGCCTTCTCTGTCACAGAAACCCGGTACTCCGGAGTCTTGAAATCAAAGTATTTCGGCTTCACGAACAGCGTGGTTCCGCGGCTTACTATACAGCCATCCTCGATCAGACTGTATTCCGCCACCGCCCTCTTTTTCATCCCGGCCTCTGCCAGGAAGGGGGCGAAGTCCATGGGAAGCACGTTCTTCACTTCGAAGGCCGCCGCCGTGATTTCTGTTTCCGTCTCATACAGTGTATGGAAATCCCGGTCGATGAGGCGGACCCTTAATACGGCCTTCCTCTCCTCAAAGGATTCATTATGAATGTAATAGTCAATCTCTGTACTCAGTTCTTCCTTCTCACAGGCAGTAGCCATGAAACGGGCATAGAACCGTTTTGCTCCGTAATGCAGCGCTTTCCAGCGGCCATAGTAATCGATGCTGGCCCAGGAAGCCACCGGCCAGCAGTCATTAAGCTGCCAGTAGATGGAACCCATGCACCGGCCCCAGTTCCTTCTCCAGTGCTCCACGCCGTACTGAATCGCCTTCAGCTGGAGAATCTGGGAAATATAGGCAATACTCTCCATATCCTTCGGATACTTATAGTAGCCGGAAATATAGGAGAAGATCTTGGTATTTGCAAGGCCGTTCTTCTGATGAGATTCCATGACCTCGCTGAAGATGTTCTGGTCCTCCGGAAGGCTGAAACTATCCAGTGTCTTCTTTCCGGGGAATGACTGGAAGCCAAACTCCGAGCAGAACCGGAAATAAAAATCCCGGTACTCCGTAAATGGTTTGTTTGAATGCCATACTTCCCAGTAATGGTTGTCTCCCCGGTTGAAATCATTGGGATCATCGAATGAACCGCCTGACGATGGAGAAGACAGCCAGTAATACGTCTGGTCATCCACCTGTTTTACCAGACGGGGCAGAAGCATCTCAAAAATCTTCGTGTAATCCGCCTTGTATTTCGGTCTGTGTCCCTCCAGACGGCCCCAGTCACGCCAGCCCCATTCCATCTCGTTATTGCCGCACCATAGGCCGAGGCATGCATGGTGGCGGATTCGTTTCACATTATCGGCCGTCTCAGCCAGAATATTAGCTTCAAATTCATCGTTTAAATCATAGACATTGCAGGCGAACATTAAGTCCTGCCAGACCAGAATTCCGTAACGGTCACAGGCGTCATATACGTAATCCTCCGGATAGTAACCGCCTCCCCAGATCCGGATGCAGTTAAAATTAGCCCTGGCGCAGTCACGGATCAGCCGCTCACTGCGTTCCTCACTCAAATGGCCGAGGAGATTGTCTTCCGGTATGTAGTTGGCACCCATGGCAAATATCTTCTGGCCATTGACCACAAAGGCAAACTGGTTCCCCCACTCATCCGCATCGGTGCAGACCGTAACGGTCCTTAAACCAATCGTTCTCTCCCACACATCGAGAACAGAATCCGACATCCTTAACTCCACACGGACCGTGTACAGCGGCTGCGCGCCGTATCCGTTCGGCCACCACAGCTGCGGGGCTTCGATAAGGGCTTCGATGGTTTCATTTATGCCGACCTCTTTTTCCACGGTAAGTACGGTTCCGTCCGGTGCTGTGATTTTACATGCAAGCATACCGCTTCCAGCCGTGTCACTTTCGCTGAGCTTCCTTACACTGCTTTCAACCGACAGCTTCACCCCGCCGGCTCCGTGTTCCTGGCGGATTCTCACATCATCGAGACGGGCGATGGAAAAGCCGGACAGATAGACACTTCTGAAGATTCCGGCATCGGGAAGCTGAGGGCCCCAATCCCATCCAAACATATAATGGGCCTTTCTGAGCGCTCCGTTTCCTTTCATGCAGCCGGTAGAAGCATAAAAGATATCTCCCTCCCGGTCCGCCTTTTCGATAAAGGCGGTGGGGGAATGGAACGCAACAGCCAGCCGGTTTACAGCCTTTAACTTTCCCTTTACATCAATTCTCCAGGTGCGGTGCATATCATTTACCGCGAGGAGCAGTTCATCGTTCAAATAAATGTCTGCGATTGTATCAAGTCCCTCGAACACAAGGCACTGTTCTTCTTCCCGGAAAAAGCTTTCCGGCACTTCAAACTCTCTTTCATATCGGTAATCGCTGCGGGAAAGCTCCCGTGTCTCATACTCATTCGTCCGCCAATAGGGATCTTCGATGAGACCGCCATCCATCATATCGGTCAAAACAGTTCCCGGTACAGATCCCTTATGCCATTCCTTCGATTCCATATCGCACCAGTTCCAGGTGCCATTCAGTGTAATTCGATGTTCCATAATCTGCTCCTGTTAGCCTTTGATACCGGACGTAGCAATACCTTCTACGAAGTTCCTCTGGAAGAACAGGAAGAAGATCACGACCGGAATTACGAAAATAGTTGCTGCCGCCATAAGGTGCGTCCAGTCAACCGAGTACTGGTTTAGGAAACCCTGAAGACCTAAGGACAGCGTCAGTTTTTCTGTCTTGTTGATATAAATGAGCGGTGCCAGGTAATCGGACCAGGCATTGATAAACGCATAGATACCGACGGTTGTCAGCGCAGGTCTTGAAAGCGGAAGTGCAATGGCGATGTAGCGTTTGAATTCGCCTGCTCCGTCAATCTTCGCCGCCTCCATTAAGGAGTTGGGGAGACCCGCAAAAAACTGTCTCATAATAATGATGTAGAACGGGCTGCCAAAGAATGTCGGCAGAATCAGCGGTACATATGTATTGGTGAAGCCCAGTTTAGACCAGATCTTATATAACGGGATCATGGTTACCGTATAGGGGATCATCATCGTTCCCATAATCAGAGCGGATATGATGGGGGCTCCTTTCCATTTGATCTTGGCAAGAGAGTAGGCTACCAGCGGGGTAGCTACCATCTGTCCCACTACGGAAAGCAGCGTGATGAAAATGGTGTTCATCATATATCTGACATAAGGAATCTTCGCCATGGCCTCCGGGAAATTGTTCCAGATGATCTCTCTCGGGAACAGTCTGACCGGCAGCTGAAAGGCGTCCGCGTTTGTCTTAAGGGCCGTCGTCACCATGATTAAAAATGGTGAAAAGAAGACGAGACTCAGCACGATGACAAGTACATACTTCGGAATCGGTTTTAAACGTTTTTTATAATACGCGCTATTGTTTTTCATCCTTATTCACCCCCTACGCCATTCTCGGATACCTTCTTCGTGATCCTGGTCATTACCAGCGTCAGTACAAATACAATGACAAACAACAGCCATGCCATCGCAGAAGCCCGCCCCATCTTCATATAGGAGAAAGCCGTATTAAACAGATACAGAGGATACATTAAGATCGAGTTAGCCGGCCCGCCGCTGGCATTGCTGGCGCCGCCGCCGGAGCTTGCATTAATAATAACATATACCTGTGTAAAATACTGGAACGAGTTGATGATATTCAAAATTCCCTGATAAACCAGAACCGGCGCCACACACGGCATCGTAATCCGGAAAAACTTGTCAAAAGCATTAGCTCCGTCGATCTCGGCAGCTTCATAATAGCTGTTCGGCACATCCTGAAGCGCCGCAAGGCAGATCAGCATGGTCGTACCGGTACACCAGGTACCCATTAATACCAGCGCCCACTTCGTGTAGGCCGGATTAACCAGCCAGGACGGCCCGTTGATGCCGATCATCTCCAGGACACGGTTGATATAGCCGTATGTAGGGTCGAACATCCAGATCCATACCATGGTAGCCGCAACCATCGGGATAATGGAAGGCATGAAGAAAATGGTTCTCGCCACACCTCTGCCCTTAAACTTACTATTTAATAAGGAAGCAAGGAGCATTGCAATGAATAAGTTGATGGGAGTGGATACAAAGGCCATGAACAGAGTATTTCTCAGACTCTTGAAAACCAGCGGGTCCTGGAAAATATACTGGAAGTTCTCAAGGCCGATCCATTCCGGCGGCTTCACCGGGTTAAAGGACGTGAAGCTGTAGTAAAACGAGGTGAGCAGCGGTATCAGGCTGAAACATACGAATCCAATAATCCATGGAAGTGCGAACAGAAATCCATTGATATTGTCCCGCCGTTCTGATTTGCTCATTTTCTTGGCAGTCGGTTTTGACATTGGACTACTCCTTTCTGATGTGTGCGATCGCAAAAACGATCCGGATATCAGTACCCATTCAGCCGTATAGCTGAATAAATACGAATATCACATATGTGCTGCGGCATCATATGTGATATTCGTTACCGCTCACAGGGTAAACAGTAATGATATTCTGATTGTCACGGTGACCCGCTGAGCTATCGGTTACTGAAGCATCTTTGCCTGGTCGGCAAGGCCCTTCATGGCCTCCTCCGGCGTCTGCATACCGTTGTAAGCATAGTCAAGATACTCTTCAATTAAGGAAGTATATTTTGCAAGATCTTCAATCTTCGCATACTGGATGCCGTTTTCTGTCTTAAGTGCTTCAATAAACATATCGAAGTTCGGCTGTGCCAGAATATCCGGATCATCATATAATGCAAGCTGTGTCGGCAGGTTTGCCATACCGATTAACAGTTCTTTTGTTGCCTCAGAGTTTGTGAAGTACTTAACGAAATCCCATGCTCCCTCTTTTTCATTCGCTACGACCGGAATGCTTAAGGAGTTGGTCTCATAACGGCTGGTTCCTGCGATCTCCGGATGTGCTTCGGTTCCAGGGATCAGCGCTACGCCGTAGTTTACGTCGGAGTTGAAGTTCTTCATCATGGCTGCCATCCAGGTTCCGTCAAAACGGAATAACTGCTTTCCGGCGAAGAACATGTCGTTCTCTGTATAACGGTTGGTGTTGGCGGTTGCTACGAATTCCTGAACCTTCTCAATTCCGTACTGGCTTCTGAAGTCGATGTTCATCTTAAGACTGTCGAGGATCGCCGGATCATCCGGTGTTAAGGTTAATCCGTCATCTGACCACCACTTTCCGCCGAATGCGTAGATCAGTTCCTGTCTTGCACTTGCCAGCGGGAATAACGGATAGCCGAGTCTTGTAATGGTTCCCTTATCGTCAACCTCAGTGGCCTTTACCGCCATCTCATACAGCTCTTCCATGGTCTTCGGAGGCTCTGTGTAGCCGATCTCCTCAAGAATGTCCTTATTATAGAACATCTGAATAATCATGGATGCCAGCGGGGCGCCGTATACGGTGCCATCAAGAGTGTTGGCTTCCAGGGATTGGTTTGAAAATACGCCCGGCAGATCGTAATTATCAGCCGCTGCCAGATCGGAGATGGACTCTACCAGACCGTTGGTGGCGTAGGAAAGAACATCCTGGTTGGATACCTCGATAACGTCAGGCGCCTCATTGCCGGAAATGGAAACAATGATCTTCTGCTTATCGGATACGCTCAAACCCTCTACAAAGTACTTATCCTGGCTCTCGTTATAAGCCTTAATCGCATTCTCAAAACAGGTAGCCTCATCACCTGTATGGGAATACCAGAAAACAACTTTCTTTCTGTCACCACTCTCTGCCTTTGTATCCCCCGCTGCCTCTCCGGCTGTTGTCTCTTTTGCGTCTCCGCCTGCAGCCGCAGTGGTGTCAGTTGTGGTGCTCTTTCCGCCTCCGCACGCTGTCAGTGAGGTAATCACCATAGCAGTCGCCAGCAGGCAGGACATAAATCTCTTCTTCATATAATTCTCCTCCTTCTCTTTGCATAAAAGCAGTTATTAATATTCGTCATATTATTCAAACTTTTTTTATGCTTTTTTAAATCATTTTTTCTTTTGGTGATTTTAGAATATCATACTTTTTGTTAGTTTTCAAGTATTTTTTTTCTTTTTTTTCGGCTTTTTTATCACTTTTTTTAATTAACCGCTTACTTTTTTTAATTCCCTCTCTTTTTTTATATGTTTTTTAGTTTGCTTTTTCATACTTTATGTCTGGTTTTTATATATTTCCGCAATTATTCCAAACAATTTGGCAACTGACGTGACCCAGACTTCTTTGTAGGTAGACTGGTTGCCGCCGGGCCAGTACGGGATATCGGAATTGCCGTCCGTCTCAATTCCCACAGGCAGCTGTCCCACACAGGTACCCGGAAATGTGGAGAAAAGCTGCTGATATCCTCTGCCTGCACCGTACATAAGAGAGCGTCCGAACGGATTTTTGCCGAACAGCCAGTCCGTCTGGGAGGCCGCGGCTTTCATCAGAAATGTATCCTTTAGATATCCGCCCACAGCAGCCGCGCCTTTTGCCGCGGACAGCATCACCGCCGTATTTCCCCGAAAGGAAAACCATACCGGGAACTGGCGCACTCCATAGCCCGGTTTCACTCGGGTTCCCGCTTTTACCTGAAGCGTGTGATTATCTTTCTCTGTCTCATAATCCGCCTGCAAATGAAGCAGGCGGAAAATATCAGGATCCTCCGCTGTCTCCGAATAGAGTCCGGCCGGAAGCATTTCATAGGGGGAGGCATGCCCCAGCAGATCCTTTAAATATTTTCCGTACAGACGAATTCCCTCTTCCCACAAGATCTTGTCGGGATGGTTTTCCAGCACGCGGCACAGCAGTACAAGTGCCGTGGCCGGAACGTGTTCCCTGGCCTGGTGATTGTAGTGGATGATATCCTGATGGGTCTCGTCCCTGTAGAAGAAGCCGCGCATTCCTGTCTTCGAGGAATCCTTTTCCTGGCAGTCCAGAAGTTTCCTTCCATACTCTGCCGCTGCCTCCGCGTACTCCTCCTTCTCCGTCACTTTCCAGATTCTGGCGGCGGCGGTCACGATCTCTCCGTAATAAAGCGCCGCAGAGGAAGAGTATGTGTGTTCCCACGGAAGCGGCAGTTCCATGCCATGGGTCTGGTAGCGTTCCTGCGCAAATCGGAAGTCCTCCTCCGCTGCCCCCGCACACCGCCAGGCCAGCTCCCGGTCGTAATCGCCCAGACACTCGGCTGCCAACGCAAAGACTCCGGCGCAGATAAAATTCTCGAGGGCGTGGTTATGGACCCGCACATTGGAAGCGTCATCGTCATTGCCTATTTTTCCATCGGTCCACCGGATCAGACCGAGGCTGGTGGCCCGGTAGCCGTCTCCGAATCTCGTCCGGAAGATGAATTCAAGTCCCCACAGGGCCTCTTCCATCAGTCTCTGACAGAGCAGCGTGCTCTCTCTTCGCTCAGCAGCGAGCTCCAGAAGGCTCTCTACAGTCTCCGCGGTCTGGACCGTCTGCTGGGACATGTCGCCCGCGTCGTGCCAGCCGCCGCAGTAGGGAAGCTTCAGGCCTTTATGCTCCGCGTATGTGTCCATATGGCAGAGGCCATGCTTGCCCGGAACCGGATAACCGCACCGCTCACAGAACAGGAAGTTTATTCCTTTCCACGTTACGTCCTCCAGAACACCGTCCCTTATCGGAAACCATTCTCCTGCCATGCCGCCTGCACAGATTCGGTATTCCCCCTCCTGCGTCAGCTCTGAAAAGTCCGCGATTTGGAAGTTTTCTCCCCTCCAGGCCACATTTTCCAGACGTTTCTCCAGGCAAACCTGTCCCTTTCGGTCCTCAATTGTAAATGTATCCGTATCCGCCCCCGCTGCCAGCACCGCCTTCTTAGACGCACCTGGCTCATAGCCGCAGGTGGAATAGCAGAATCGATTTGACTCCGGGAGCCATCCGCTTTCCTTTCCCGGATTTTCCACGGTCTCCAGCCAGATTTCCTTTACATAGAAGACGGCGTTCTCGCCGCTGGCGGTATCCCGGCCATTGATCCGGTAGCGGAACCCAAATCCGCTCACGCAGTCCCGGGGCAGAGACGGGAACTCCCAGATACAGTCGTTCCACTGGTGGTTATTTAAGTTCATCATGTGAAAACCCCGTCGGCGGTACCGGTCCGGTACTTTGAGTTCTCCGTCATTTTCCAGATACATGGAGAGACTGACCGTTCTCGATCCGTCGCACTCCGGCCTGATCAGGGCGCGTACGCGGTGAAACGACGTCCAGTCCGCCTCCTTCACCGGAAATGCCGCATGAATATGGCCGTAATATGCGCAGTCCCCATCCTGCGGCATCCCTTCTGGCCAGCACTGGCACAGGAGAGGGGCCTCCATGGCCAGCACATTTTCCTCTTCTATCCGGACAGTTTCCACCGTTCCGCGTTCCATAGACACAGGATTGCCGCAGCAGCCCTCCCCGTCTCCGCTCCAAACGGTTCGCCTCGCCGTCACCTTTTTTTCTCTCTCCGTCTGTTCCAGAGATGCCTCCTCGTGGAGAGGCAGCGGTCTGTGAATGTAACCGCTCTCCATCAGTTCCTGCTGAAACTCTGTATTTATCTGCATATTCCGTCCTTTCTGTCATCACTCCGCATTCCGCCGGGAGACCGGGATTTATATTCCTGTCAAGCTTAAAAGGCTGGTAACGTCTATAAAGCTAGTACAGCATTGCATAAATAACTAAGTAATAGCGCCTGATATCTGCGTCAGGTGTGCGTCTGCGAAGCGACGGCGTAGTGGACCCTACGGCTAGCTTCGCAGGCGTGCTCCTGGCGTAGATAGCGGGTGCTATTACTTAGGAATTTATGCAGCGCTGTACTAGTACAGTACTGGCTGCCTCACGATCCAGAAGCACCTCGCAGTTCGGATGCAGCTGCAGAATGGAGGCCGGTACCGCTTCAGTCACAGGTCCTTGCAGGGCCTGTCTTATAATCTCCGCCTTGTGTGCTCCCTTTGCCGCCAGAATAATCCGCCTGCTCTGCATGATCGTCCTGATCCCCAGTGTCAGGCCGCCCAGCTCGTGCCCGTCGGGCACTCCCGTCTCTCTTCTCACCCTTGCCTCGAAAATCTCGTCCATGGGAGACACCCAGGTATCGCTGCCAAACGGTGTTCCCGGCTGATTGATCCCGATATGGCCATTCCAGCCGATTCCCAGTATCTGCAGATCCGCACCGCCGTGTTTTCTGATACTGTCCTCGAATTTTCTGCTCTCCAGCTCAAAATCATCACTCTCTGTGAGCGGCATCAAAAAGCGCTCATCCGGCACGCCTAAATGGTCCAGCAGCTGGGTGCGTATCATGGCATAGCAGCTGCCCGCATAGCTCCGCGGTAGATTCGTCAGTTCATCTACGTTAAAGAACACGGCTTCCGAGACGTCAAAGGGATGGAGCTCATACAGCTCGCTGACAATTCTGTGCATATTTGTAGTCGTCTGCCCTGTGGAAAGGCCGATTACGGAATTCTTCTTCTCCAGAATCTGCCCGATGATTCTCCAGGCAGCGATTTCGTCAAATTGTTTTTCATTTTCTGCAATGGTTATCTTCATGATTTATTCTCCTGTTATTAAATGCTGTTTATTCGTTCCCTTTCTTCCAACTATTCCGCCTTCAGGCACCCTACGGCCGCCGCACCGATTACACCGGAAAATGCCGCCTCGAAGCCGGATACCCGGAATCCTTTTGATACGTGGCGCATGGTCACTTTCTCCAGGAGATTTTCCACGCGCCGGAAAAACCACGGATCTGACATCAGGCCGCCTCCGGCCACCACCATATCGGGATCTGACATGCGCACCAGATTCATAATGGTACAGCTGAGCACCGCAGCGGCTTCCTCCGCAATGGAAAGGCAGAAGTCATCGCCCTCCCGGGCCAGCCGGAATACGGCCGCCGCCGGATATCTCCCGTTCAGTCCCAGCTCCAGAAGTTCCGCAGGGGCCTCCCCCTGCCTCTCTTCGACCATCTTGTGGATTCCGATTCCGGAAGCTGTGAGTTCACAGCAGCCCCTTCGTCCACAGACACACTCTCTGCTGCTCCTGTAATCCACAACCATATGGCCGATTTCCCCGGCATCACAGTGGGCCCCATGCAGCACCTTTCCGTCAATCACGAATCCGGCAGCCAGCCCCGTTCCCGCATTCACGTAGATAAAATCAGAACAGTTCTTTCCCTCGCCCCACAGAAGCTCCGCCGTCGCCGCACTCCTGACATCGTTATCGATTCCCGCCGGCACTCCCAGCCGATCAGCAACCATTTGCGCCAAAGGAATTGGAATTCCTTCTTCATGATTCACGGAATGCCAGATCCCATTTCTGTAATCGCTGATCCCTACAATGCCGATTCCTGCTCCCCGGACTCTGTCCCCCGGGGCTTCCTCTGCCACATAGTTATCGAGACACTGTAGCAGATGAGCCGCTATTTCCTCCTGTCCGGTCAGCCCGGTCGGATATCTCCTGTAGCGCAGAAGCTCGCCGTCCTCCCGGACTTCTCCGATGATAAGCTTCGTTCCTCCATAATCAATTCCCAGATACGTATTCATTCCCTTTACTCCCTTTTTACGCTTGAAATTTATGAAAAGGTTTTCATATTTTTACAATACCATCCGGTTATCCGCTTGTCAATTCGTGATATTTCATAAATTTAATCCCGTATTTTTGTGAAAAGGGTTTCATTGCAATTTCATTTCGTTCGTGATATACTGGGAAGACCCCCGGTTCTTTATTCGTGGGAATCCGCCAGATCTTTAGGAGGGGCAGTTTATGAAATCAACGATTACAATTACCCAGATCGCCCAGGAAAGTGGCGTCTCGGTCGCCACCGTCTCCCGTTTTTTAAATGGCAAAGTGCCGGTCTCTGCTGATAAAAAAGCCCGGATCGAAGCAGTCGTCAGAAAATATGATTTTACGCCCAACGCGCTCGCACGCGGGTTAATATCGAAGAGAACCATGACGCTGGGTGTCATTTTGCCGGATATCACCAATCCATATTTTGCGACCATTTTTCAGGAAGTCCAGAGATGCGCCGCTGAGGAGGGATACTCCGTCTATCTGTGCAACACCCGTTTTCACCATGGAGATGCCCCGATCGACGAGACAGGATATTTCCGTATGATGATGGATAAAAAGGTGGATGGAATTCTGATCATCGGCGGACAGCTGGACATGGCCGAAATCAGTCCTGCCTATAAAGAGGCACTGAACAAGCTTTCAGCCTCGCTCCCCGTCGTGGCGGCAGGCCGCGAGATTCCCGGCGCCGGCTGCATCTTTATTGACTCAGAGAACGGAAGCGGCGTCACGACTGCCTACAACTATCTCTCCTCGCTGGGACATAAAGATATCGCCTTCGTCGGAGGCCAGCCCGGCGTCACCATTACAGAGACCCGTCTGGAATCATACAAAAAAGCTGCCGCTGCATCAGGCCGCGAGGTACGTGAGGATTTGATATCCCTCTCCGACTATTATCTCCCGGATGGATACCAGGCCGCCGAGGCCCTTATATCCAGAAATGCGCCATTTACCGCCGTGATCACCATGAACGACAATGTGGCCCTCGGCGCCATCCGCGCATTTGCCGACCACGGCCTCTCAGTCCCGCGCGACGTAGCCCTCATCAGCTGTGACCGTTTCTACTTCGCCGACTATACGATCCCCCGCCTCACCAGCATCCATCACCACAGCCGCCGCTGGGGACAGATGGTCGTCCGCACCCTGATCCAGGCCGTCCAGGGCTCCACCGAAAACGCACGCATCACCTTCCCTCCGGAACTGATTATCGGTGAAAGCTGCGGAACACATCTGCAGCATTAGGTTTCGGCGTAACCTTCATACTTTTTTTCTGATTTTTCTATTGTTTAAAAACTTTTAATATGATATACTGAGTTTATAAACAGTATTTGGAACTATATTCTTATTTTTTTTCATATTTGAGAGGTGATACGATGAAAACCCTTGATGAAATTATGCCAGTACTTCAGCAGCTCCTCACATTAGTGGAACAGCACTTTGGAACCAAATGTGAAGTCGTGCTCCACGATCTCACGAAGGATTACAACCATACCATTGTCGATATCCGCAACGGAGACATTACGCACCGTTCCATAGGCGGCTGCGGAAGCAACTTAGGACTGGAGGTCCTTCGCGGCACCGTGCTGGATGGGGACCGTTTTAACTACGTTACCACCACACAGGATGGAAAGATCCTGCGCTCCTCATCCATTTATCTTAAAAATGATCAGGGAGACGTCATCGGATCGATCTGTGTGAATCTGGATATCACGGAGACGCTTCAGTTTGAAGGCTATTTACGCCAGTTCAACCAATTTGATAACTTTACATCCAACGACGAGGAGATTTTCGCTCCCGACGTGAACAATCTTCTCAGCCATCTGATTCAGATGGGACAGGAACAGGTCGGAAAGCCTGCCCTGGAGATGAACAAAAACGAGAAGATCGAATTTATCCGTTTTCTCGACCAGAAGGGCGCTTTCCTCATCACAAAATCTGGGGAACAGATCTGCGAACTTTTGGGAATCAGCAAATTCACCTTTTATAATTACCTCGAAATCAGCCGCAGCCAGTCCGATTCTTCTGACAGCGACCAGACCTGACACGACACGCGGGAGACAGCATTATGAAGGAGCGCTCATCAACTTCACTGACTGAAGGGCCCATCACCCGGTCGATTCTGCTGTTTACAGGCCCCCTCATCATCGGGAACCTGTTCCAGCAGCTTTACAACACCACGGATTCCTTTATCGTAGGCAATTTCGTAGGCAGCGGTGCGCTGGCCGCCATCGGCGCCAGCGCCCAGATTATCAATCTGTTCATCGGTTTCATCATCGGCCTGACCACCGGTGCGGGAATCATCATCGCACAGTATTACGGCGCAGGGGATGGCACCCGTCTTCACTCAGCCGTCCATACGTCCTTCTGGTTCTGTATCCTGGGAGGAATTCTGGTTTCTATCGCAGGCTGTCTTCTCTCCCCCCTTATTTTAACCGCCATGAACACCCCATCCGAGGTCATTCCCGACGCGGCGCTCTATCTGCGCGTCTATTTCCTCGGGGCACTGTTCAATATCCTTTACAATATGGGAGCCGGTACGCTGCAGGCGACAGGAGATACGAAGCACCCGCTCTACTATCTCTGCCTCTCCTCTGTGGTCAACGTGGTGCTGGACATACTCTTCGTCACCGTCTTCCACATGGCCGTGCTGGGGGTTGCGCTGGCCACTTTAATCGCCCAGCTGGTCTCGGCTGTCTGTGTGTTATGGAAGCTGACTCATACCGATGACATATACCGTCTGGTTCCTTCACAGATACGTTCCGACCAGGCCATGCTGGTAAAGATATTAAAATTCGGCATTCCCACCGGGCTTCAGACCGCCATCACCTCCCTGTCCAATGTCATTGTACAGAGCTATTTGAACGGCTTCGGTTCCCTGGCCATGGCTGGCAGCAACATTTACGGGAAGGTAGACAGCTTTGCTCTGCTCCCGGCCAACTGCCTGTCCCTGACCACGACCACCTACATCGCTCAGAACATGGGGGCCAGGAAGTTCAACCGTGTGAAGAAGGGCTTTAAAAGCTTTCTGTGGCTCGGCAACCTCTACGCAGTCGTCATGGGAATCCTGCTCTGCTTCTTCAGCGCGGGCCCGCTTAGGCTCTTCACCTCCGACCCGGAGGTCGTCCATTTCGGAGGCATGATGGGGCAGGTTCTCGGACCGGGTTATATTCTGCTGATTACGTGCCAGATCCTGATCGGAACCGCCAGAGGCGCAGGGGATACGTTCAGCACCATGCTTCTGTCTATCCTGAACTTATGCGGACTCAGAATCCTGTGGCTGACCATCATGATCCCCCTCTTCCCATCCATCTACACACTGTATCTCGGCTATCCCGTTACCTGGGGAACCGCCGCGGTCTGTATGGGAATCTACTACCGCAAAAAAATCAAACCGCGCCTCGGGCTGTCCTGAATGTCATTCATGAGAGTTTTGACGTTATTCCGATTTCCAGAAACTACATTCTGCAGATGCACAAAATCATGTACAGCCACATGAATAACCCGATTGCCGGACAGACAAAAAATGTTCAAAACTATATCAGTGCTGCCTACCCGGATGGACACACAGAAATTTTATTTACTCCACTTGCTCCCTTCGAAACGCCGGAAGCCCTTGATAGAATTTGCGAAGAATATAATCGAGTCATCGGAAACATGGAAGTTGAGCCCTTGATTGCAATACCGGTATTTATTCATGACTTTTTATGCATCCATCCCTTCAATGAGGGAAATGGCCGAATGAGCCGCTTACTCACGACACTGCTTTTATACCGAAATGGTTTTTATGTTGGAAAGTACATCTCACTGGAGTCTAAAATTGCACAGGCGAAAGACCTTTATTATGACGCCCTTAGCCGATCACAGGCTGGATGGCACGAAGGCTGCGAGGATACCATTCCATTCATTAAATACTTGCTTGGTACTATACTGGCGGCATATAAGGATTTTGAAGATAGATTTTCCATTGTTGAGACCAAATTACCTGCGATTGACATGGTAAGAAAAGCAGCTCAAAACAAAATCGGAAGATTTAATAAGCAGGATATCCGGGAGCTGTGCCCGTCCCTAAGCATCAGTTCCATTGAGGGTTCTTTGCGAAAGCTGGTAAAGTCCGGTGAATTAAAACGTGAAGGCGCAGGAAAAGCAACCTGCTATATTCGGTTGAAATAAATGATGGAAGATGCGTATTTTTGCGATTTGGCTGCCAGGGCAGCTCTCCCTTAAATACCGCATCTTCTTTTCATATCAATTATACATAATATATTTGAATCTCAACCTCAAACATCCGGTTCCATGGCATCCAGAGGTCAAACCGGTACGGTTCCTGCGGAAAGTACTTCGCCTGGAACTCCTCCAGCCGCTTCTTCACAATCTCACGAACGACCGGTTCCTTATCCTTTAAATCGAGACGGTTCAGAGCCGGATCGATATCCATCAGATGATCGGTCACGTCTCTGCGCACCTCCGCCATATAGCCCCAGTCCTCCAGATACCGGAAGAACAGGAATTCTTCGGACGCTTCCCGCACCGCCTCCGATAAGCGCCCCAGCTTCTCCGCCGCGTTCCATGCGCACAGATGGGACAGCACCGTTCCAAGGGTGTTGGATGAGGTGTTCCATCCGCCGTAGGCAGCCAGCTCCTTCAGCATGTCCTGCTCGTATAGAAACTGCATCAGCGCCCGGTCGGCCCCATTGGGAATCGCACAGTCGGCAATTCCCACCGCCAGCCCTCTTTCCCTGTATCTCCTGATTCTTGCAAGAAATGCGGGCAGGTTCCGCTCACTCTCCAGAATAATGTCGTCGGTAAGGATTTCCTTTTCCAGCTTTAAGCTGAACGGTGTAGGCGGATTGACCGCCAGCACGAAATCTGCCTCCGCAGATGTCTCCGCCTCGCCGCATCCGGCTGCCAGCAAGTGGGACAAAACCGTCTCACCGATACTGCGGTCCTCATACGATGGAATCTGTGTCTTTCCGCGCAGGGAGGAGTAATCGACGTAAACGGCAGGCGTCAGACCGCTCTGTCCATTGACCGCCCGGGCAAGCAGCGTACAGCCGATCTCATCCGCCCCCGGATACATGGCAATACGGGAAAGCAGATTTTTCTTTGCCATGACGGAGCTGAGTTTTTTCCGTTCAGAGGGAGCGTAACCGTACTCCCGGCAGTCGTCCAGAGGTATAATCATATAGTCGATAACGCCCTCCTCCACCAGTTCGATGGAACGGATATGGTTGTTAAAATTGATGCGGCGGCGCTCTAAGAAATCGTTTAAGTATTCCTCCGGCACTTCCCGGCAGATGGTCTCCAGTTCTTCCAGCTCCTCCGGAGCCGCCGCCTTCACCGACTCCTTATCCCGGATCACGCCGTAACGGAAAATGCGGTAGCCATAATCCTCATAATAATCCGGTTCTTCCCCGCTGCCATCCCTGGCCGGCGCCCGGGTAATCAGTTGAAAAACGTATATCTGAATCCCAGGCTCCAGCTTCTTGATCTCCTTTAAACGCTCCAGCCGTTCGGCACAGACCGCCTGCGGCAGGTGATGGAGCCTCGACGGCACGATCCCTCCGTATAGCAGCATATCCATGGATACCACAAGATGGGAAGCTCCTTTTACCTGTCCTTTCGTCCATTCCCAGACAGCCTCCACGTCAGCCTCCTTTTTAAAGTCTCCCAGAATCTCCTTCGGAGGCATACTCAGTTCCAGCCCGCTCATCCTCCCGATATAGTCCGGATAAATGTAATTGCAGGGCCGCTCGTCCAAAGGGATAAATACAATCTTTGACATATTGCATCTCCTTTTTCATACTTTTTTTAATATTTTTATTAATCGTACACGTTTCTTGAGTTTCTGTCAATATAGTCAATATGCCGTATTTATCCGCTCTATCTTATGGAACATTCCCAATATTTTTGATTTTTTTACTTTTATATTGTGTTACATCCCAAATTGTGCTAACATGGATGGTATCTAAATTTTAATCTGTTTTTATGCTTTTTTCATACTTTTAGGAATATTTTATTCTTTTGGTGTAACCTGACAACAGCAGCAGGATAACAGCTTCCATGCTGCTCTGGCATTCTGTGGGATAGTGATTGCGTTAAGGCATTACAGATGTGCAGAATGCGTTTTGAAACAGAAAGGAGATTTGCCTCATGACCGTCTATTGCAAGGGCCAGCCGGGAGAGCTTCCGGAGATTCTGGACTTTATCAACATGGTATTCAGCATGCACCGGGCCCCTCATAACTTCCGGACTCTCTTACCCAAACTTTACGGTGCGGACCGCCAGACTGAATGGTGCCACTATCTGGCAAAAGAGGACGGCAAAATAAGCGCCGTCGTCTGCGTTCTCCCCATCACCCTGGAGCATAGCGGCCATACGATCACCTGCGCCACCGTGGGCAGCGTCTCCGTACATCCTTACAGCCGCGGAAAAGGCTATATGAAGCAGCTGATGGCTATGGCTGCCGAAGATATGGAACGCCAGGGTATCACCTTAAGCATTCTGGACGGCAGACGCCACCGCTACCAGTATTACGGCTACGAGCCCGGCGGCCACTATCTGGAATACCGTTTCAATGAGGATAACTTCCGCCACTGTGCGGCCCGTTATCCTGATACTCCGCTCACACTGCGCCCGGTCGCGGCCGGGGATACCGAACGGATCGGGGAACTGAGCCGCATGTATTCCGAGCTTCCCGTTCATACAGTCCGCTCCGTCCAGGATTTCTTTGATATCTGCACCAGCTGGGGCAGTGACCTGTACGCAGTGGAGCTGGAAAAAACTGTGAACTCGGCAGATTCCCCGGTTCTCCAAAAAATCCCAGAGACAACAAGTTCCTCGGATCCGCAAAAATCCGCACAGCCCACAGCGCCCGCAGCCGGTTACATCTGCGGTACAAAGGACCATGTCTACGAGCTGGTTCTATCGGATGAAACACTGCTTTTCCCGACTCTGAAAGCATGGTCCGCGCTCCACGGCTGCGAATCATTTACGCTGGCGGTCCCTTCCTATGATAGGGAACGAATCCGGGGAGTGTCCGGTTTCTATGAGCGTTTTTCGGTGCGGGAAGAAGATAATTACCGAATTTTCAACTACAGCGACGCGATTCGATTCTTCCTCTCCATCAAATCGGAGACAGAGCCCTTAACTGACGGCCGTCTCGCACTGAAAATCGGCGGCAGGCCCACATTAGCCATAGCAGTCTCTTCCGGAGTTATCACCATAGAACCATGCTGCGGCACGCCGGATCTCTGTTTGAGCGATGTGGAAGCGGTGGACCTCCTGTTTTCTCCGGCCTCGTTCTATGGCAGAGATCCGTCCTCCCCGCTTTTTTCCGTAAACTGGTTCCCGCTGCCGTTATCCGTCTCTCACCTAGATAAATGTTAGGAGGTATTTACAATGTACCGAATTTTCCCATCACCAAAACATTGCACGTTTTATCACAATACACTATCCTGCACCAGCTACGGCACTGTGACAACAGCGCCTGAGATTGAGGAATCCTGCCGGGCTGCCGGCTTCGATCCATCCACGCTTCTGGCTGCTGTATTTCCAGGTGGCTTTTCGCCGGAAGGGATCACGCTGACAGCCGAGTACGTATCGTGTGCACCGGAAGGCTTTCAACTGAACATCGCGCCTTCCGGTATACGGATCTCCTGTGGGGACGGCGCCGGATTCTTCTACGCACTGGGTGTGCTGGTTCAGCTGGCTGCCCAGGCAGACGGTGCCCTTCCATGTGCAGAGATTGCAGATGAGCCTGCCCTTTCTGTCCGGGGTATCATGCTGGATATTGGCCGTGACAAGATTCCTTCCATGGAGACACTTCGGGGGCTGATCGATTTATTTGCCGCCATGAGAATCAACCATCTTCAGATGTATATGGAGGGATTCAGCTTCGATTACGAGGATTTCCACTACCTCTTCACCAATGAAACGCCCATGACTCCAGCGGAATTCCGGGAACTCTCCCTGTATGCCAGGGCACATTTTATCGATCTCGTCCCTAATCAGAATGTTCTGGGACACATGGAGAAATGGCTGGAGAAACCGCAGTTTCGAAGCCTGGCTGAATGCGAGGACGGCTATATCTTTGAAAATCTCTTCTGGCGGCCGCCGATGACCCTGGATGTCCGCGACAGCCGAAGCTTTGAACTGGCGGAAATGCTCCTGGGCACGCTGATGGATGCCTCCGTCTCCAACTACATCAATGTCAACATGGATGAGCCCTTTGAACTGGGCATGGGAAAGAATAAGGAGGCCGCAGAAAAAGAAGGCCGCAGAAACCTGTACTTTGAGTATGTGGAAAAGCTTCATGATTACTGCACCTCGCAGGGCAGGAAGATGCTCATGTGGGGCGATGAGATTCTGCACCACCCGGACTGTGTATCCCGTTTTCCAAAGGACGCTACCCTGTTAGACTGGATCTATGAGGGCGACGCCCATTTTGAAGACCACGCCAAACTGATGCAGAAAACCGGCTTAAACTACTGCCTCTGCCCCGGAACCAGCTCCTGGGGTTCCTTAACAGGCCGTTCCGACAATATGGCGAAAAATATCCGGGATGCAGCCTCCTGTGCCATCCAATATGGCGGGCGCGGCATTATCACGACCGACTGGGGCGATCTCGGCCACTGGCAGTACTTGAGCGCCAGCTATCCTGGATTCGCCTATACCGCCGCCTGCTCCTGGAGCGGACCTGAAAGTGATTCCGATTTAACGGCCTGGTTCTGCAACCGTTTCATCTATGAGAGCCCCGCTGAAAACGCCTTCCAGGCCGCCTGGGATCTGGGCAATTATTACCATCTGGAACATGCACCGCTGTACAACACGACGCTGGCCTTCGCAGTCATGTCCAGCAAATACACCTTTGAATCCATAGAAGAATTTGATGCAAAGATGGAGCGCCTCCTGACACTTTCCGCCAACATTGCGCGGACAAACTCCATTCCGCCGAGAGAACCGGCTATTCGAATGGACTTTGCAGCTATGAAAGAGTATTTGGACCGGGTGGAGACGGAAATTTCCGAAATTTCCCTTTCCTGCGCCGATGCCGCACTGATTCGCGCAGAGATGACAAATGGCCTGCGTATGGTTCGCCATGGACTGCATCTGTATCATACGATGACCGCACTCCGGGACGATCCGGAAGCATTTTCCCGGGAGATGGCGGTTCTCTTCGATGACCTGGACGAAATACTGAAGATTCATTACTCTCTCTGGACAGCCAGAAACCGAAGCGGCGGTTTCCAGAGAAGCACGGCTCACATGAACCATCTGCTGTTCTTTTACAAGAAGATGCAGAAAGAAAGCGGAATTTCCGCCAAATAGATGGAAAATCCCGTCCGTAAAGAGGGGAGGCCGTCTAACGATCCAATCAACAAACCCCCGTTTGGGAATTCAACATTCCATAACGGGGGGTTAATTTTACTTTTTTCCAGCCTCAGTTCTTTCTTCTATTCACTCTTCAATCCGCCTGCCTCGAGTCCCAGCAGCCGGCAAATCTGGAGATAGAGATGTTCCACATCCAACGGCTTGCCTTCAAATCCACTCATACCGGCTTCCATTGCCGCGTCCACATCCTCTTTGAATACATTTGCAGTCATGGCTATGATGGGAACGGCGGCCGCGTCCGGCCTGTCCATGGCCCGTATGGCCCGCGTCGCCTCCAGGCCGTTCATCTCCGGCATCTGAATGTCCATGAGAATCACCTGGAATTCTCCCGGATCGCTCTCTTTAAACCGCTCCACCGCAAGCCTGCCGTTTTCACTCCGGCTCACCACCGCTCCCTTCAGTTCCAGAAGCTGAATGGCGATCTCGGCGTTTAAATCATTGTCTTCCGCAAGCAGAATCCTGACTTCCTTTAACAGCTCTTCTCCGACATGGCGTTCGTTCACGCTCACTCCATCGTATACAGGGCTGCCAACAGGCAGCGTAAGCGTGAAGTAAAATTCACTGCCGCGGCCCGGTTCGCTCTTCACCCGCAGTTCTCCACCCATCAGCTGCACAATACTGTGGCTGATCGGCAGCCCTAGTCCGGTTCCCTGGCTCTTGGCATAATTCGTCCCCACCTGTTCAAAGGTATCGAAAATACGCGTCTGGTCTTTCAGATCAATGCCCACTCCAGTATCAATCACCTGGAATTCATAGACCGCATTCTCACCGACTGTATGCTCATCGACCGCATTCTCACCGACTGTATGCTCACCGACCGCATTCTCACCGACTGTATGCTCACTGGCCGCATTCTCACCGGGGCCCGGCTTCTCCGTCACCCGAAGAATCACAGAGCCTCCCTCCGGGGTAAATTTAAACGCATTGGAAAGCAGATTCGTCAGAACCTGTCTCAGACGAATGACATCACCGGTCACTCCACCGTGAGAAATATCGGTCTCAATCCGGTAATTCAGGCCGCGCCTGTTCGCGTCTGTCTCCATCATTGTCCGCAGCTCATTCAGCATACGTTCCAGAGAGAAGGGCTCGCTGGCAATGGTCAGCATCCCGCTGTCCAGACGGCTCATATCCAGAATATCATTGATCAGATCCAACAGATAATGGGAAGAAGCCCGAAGCTTCACAAGCATTTCCCGTATATTCTCCGGCACCCCCTCTGTCATTCCGGCCAGATCCGCCAGACCTACCACAGCGTTCATAGGGGTCCTGAGTTCATGGCTCATGCGGGAGAGGAACTCGCCCTTCGCCCGACTCTCCGCCTCAGCCTTTTTTAAATCGCTCTGCATAACTGCGGCCTTCACACGGACACGGTTGACCCACAGAACCACAGTAACCAGAATCAGAAGAATCGCAGTTAAAATCCCCACAAACATCATGGGATTGGCATAAATCAGTTCTGTTATGGAAAGCACGCCCGTACCCGCGGAAACCATATTGTGATCCAGCAGTTCTGCGCTTCTGTCGCTGGGTATGCTGTTGATTGCCTTATTCATAATCGTCAGCAGCTCCGGGTCCGCCGGTCTTGCCATTGCCAAACAGATATCCATGCGGTCATTAATCAGCGTCACAGGTACGACGTTGGCAAAATGACTCTTCTGAATTTCATGTTCCATGTACGTGGCCAGACCGTAAGCAAAATCTGCCTCTCCACGGTTCACCGCCTTTAACGCCTCATTGATATTGCGATAGCTCTTCACCTCGGCAGCCCGTATGCTCTTTGGCAGCGCTCTTCCTTCAATCACCGCCCCCACAAGCTCACTTTCCGGAAAGCCGGACGCTTTGTTGCGCACGATAATACTGTTCATACTGGCAAACGGAGCCGTAAGCACCATCTTCTGATTCAGCGAATCCGCTTCGTCCCCCAGATAAAATCCGAGTATATCCGCCTTCCCCTGGCGCACCAGATCCATTGCTTCAATATAAGAGTCGGTGGAAACATAGTTAAACTCCAGCCCGGTAAACTCAGTGACCTCTTTTAAAATATCATACGTCAATCCATCATGCATATCATCCGGATCTTCGCAGGTCAACGGATGAAAATCATGCGGCATGGCCACTGTTACGCTGCCCTTCTGCCGAATATAGTCCTCTTCCTCTTTCGTGAGACGAATATCGACAGATGATGCATTCAGGAAATTGGCGGCGTAGCGTTCTGATGCAAAATCAGGATTGGAATCTGCAATTTTTGCCATAGCCATATTAAGGCCGTCCAGAACCTCCTGATTTCCCACATTCGTCACGATATAGTACGGCTGTGAATCATAAGAAACAACCGCCCGAATCCCCTGTTTCTGCTCCACACTGTTTCCCAGCAGCAGATCTACCTCTCCCTCCTGTAAATACGAATAGAGGTTCCCGTCCACCAGCTGCTCGTAGGAATAGTACTTCAGCGTACAGTCCAGATCGTTCATGGACAGATATTCTTTTAACCGGCGGATATTTTCAACGGCGCGGTCATAAACTCCTATGGTTTTTCCATTGAGGGACCTTAGATTATAGCTCTGAACAGAATCATCGTTCTCGCGCGCAAAAATAACCGACTTGCTGTAACCAATATTATAATCTGGATAGGAATAATACGCTTCCAGGCCAGGAAGATAATAATTGCCTCCCATCAGTTCATACTTTCCCTCAACAAAGCCTTTGAGCATAACCTCCGGAGTTGTATCAATATATTCGTACTCCCATCCGGTGTATTTGGCTATCTCATTGAGGTAATCCATCACCAGGCCATGACGGCTTCCATCCGGATCTTTTTCCGTTATTCCTTTCGCTTCACAAAATGCTACACGAAGCACACGCGGCTGACTCTCCGCAGCCATCGAGGTGATACAAAGCACTGACATTATCATGATCACCAGGCTTACCGCAGCCCAAAGTCCGAACCTTTTCACGACCGATGCTTGTTTCATCATCCGCACTCCTTCGCCGGAATTCCCTTCCGGACAGTATCTGTAATTACTTTTTTCACTAAAAAGTATACTATTCTGAGTATAACAAAGTGCATTGGAAAAAGCAATCTTTTGAAGGCCGCTCTCCCCACCACACCATGGTAAATGCAGGAAAGAGGCACCGCCCGCCGGTTCTGCACCGTTCGGGAAGCGCCCCTCCTGTTACTTTTTTAAACATCCGGATCCCGCATTTAACTATCCTGCGTCTCCGCATTTCCGTTTTTTATATGCACATCAAGCTGATTATACGGAATCTCGATTCCTGCTTCATCAAAGCGAAGCTTAATCTGTTCCATCATATTCCATCTCGTAGACCAGTAGTCCTCCGTGGCAACCCATCCGCGGCCGCCGATCGTGACAGAGCTGGCCCCCAGTTCGTCCACGTAGACATCAATAGATTCCTCTTTTAGAATGCAGGGATGATTTACATAAATCTGCTCCAGAATCTCCTTTGCCCGTTTCAGATCCGAACCGTAACCAATGCCGATTTTAATATCGACACGCCGCTTGTCCATGGCTGTCACATTGGTTAAGGGTGAGTTGGACAGCGTTCCGTTGGGAATTACGACCTGCTTGTTGTCAACCGTATTCAATACTGTATAGACAAGACCAATGGTATGCACCGTTCCCTCTCCGTCTTTGGAGACAATATAGTCACCAACCCGGAATGGTTTCATCATCAGGATCAATACTCCGCCGGCAAAGTTCGCCAGGCTTCCCTGGACAGCAAGGCCTACGGCGATACTGGCCGATCCCAGCAGGGCCACAATAGAAGCCGAATTCACACCGATCTGCCCGGCAATGATGAAGCCCAGCAGGCAGTACATGGTCGCATTCAGCACGGACAGCAAGAATTTCCTTAAGCTGATCTCCATATCCATCCTTGTAAAGGAACGGTTCAGCATGTGGTAAATAATTTTAATAACTCTGGAACCAACGGCAAAGATCGCCAGTGCAATCAGCAGCTTGATTCCAAATGCGATCAGTCCCGGAATCCAGCCTTTCATCGTCTCCAGCATAACGTTGGGCTTCAGCTGTTCTAAATTCTGCTGGACCTCCTGCTGCAGGGCCGCCAGAGATTCTTCCGGAATGCTCGCGCTTGAACTGCCAGTGATCATATTCTTATATCTCTCCAATCAAATCAATTAATTCTCATGTTACCGTCCCTCAGCCATTTTCGCCTTGGGCTTCTTTCAGGCAATTCCATAAGCTTCAGACTTCTAAGCCTTTATTTTTTTGCCTCATTCTTTTTATCGGTGATCTTCTCCGCAACAGGCTTCTTATCCTCGATCTTTTTTGCCTCTGGTTTTTTATCAGCGATTTTCTTTGCCGCAGGCTTCTTGTCTTCTATCTTTTCCGCCACGACCTTCTTATCTGCGATTTTCTTAGTTGCTGGCTTCTTATCCTCGATCTTCTCCGCCACGATCTTCTTATCCGCGATTTTCTTTGTCTCCGGCTTCTTATCCTCGATCTTTTCCGTCACAACCTTTTTATCCGCGATTTTCTTTGTCTCCGGCTTCTTATCTTCGATCTTTTCCGCTACGACCTTTTTATCTGCGATTTTCTTTGTATCTGGCTTCTTGTCCTCGATTTTTTCTGCCTCAGCCTTCACTTCCGCCATTTTCTTTGTATCTGGCTTCTTGTCCTCGATTTTTTCTGCCTCAGCCTTCTTATCCGTGATTTTCTTTGTATCTGGCTTCTTGTCCTCGATTTTTTCTGCCTCAGCCTTCACTTCCGCCATTTTCTGAGCCTCCGGCGTCTTGTCCTCGACTTTTTCCGCCTCAGCCTTCACTTCCACCGCCTTTGTTACAGCAGTTTTTTTCGCCGGCGCCTTCTTCACAGCTGCTTTTGTTCCAGCCGCCTTTACTCCGGCGGTTTTTGCAGCGGTGGTCTTCGCAGCGATGGTTTTCGCTCCGGAAGCTTTCTTAACCACTTTTTCTTCCACCGGCGTGCAGGTAAAGATCATAACAGAGAGCGGTGCCACCGTAATCTCGATGGAATCCGGCCTCTCGTCCTTCTCTGCCTTTTTCGAGCTCTTCGCGCGCGGATTGGTGCGTCCTTCGCCGCCATAGCTTTCCGCGTCACTGTTGGAGATCTCTTTATATTTTCCGGCAAACGGAACGCCAACCCGGAATTTCTCATGCAGTACTGTATCGAAGTTGCAGACAATCAGAAGTGTCTCCTCCTTCTTTTTCGTCCTTCGCAGGAATACCACAATGCTTTCTTCCGAATCCGTACAATTTACCCACTCAAAGCCTTCAGGCTCATAATCCATCTGGTGCAGCGCCGGATAGTTTACATAAATCTCATTTAAGGACTTCACATACTCCTGCATCTGTTTGTGAACCGGTTGTTCTGTAATCTCCCAATCCAGTTTCGCATTCTCATTCCATTCATGAACCTGTGCAAACTCCTGTCCCATGAACAACAGCTTCTTTCCCGGATGGCTCATCATAAAACCATACGCAGCACGCAGGTTCGCAGCCTTGGTCTCCAGTTCCTCTCCCGGCATCTTACCGATCATGGATCCCTTTCCGTGGACCACCTCGTCGTGTGAGAACACAAGAATAAAATCTTCGCTGTATGCGTAAAGCATGCTGAAGGTCAATTCTCCGTAATGGTGCTTTCTGAAATAGGGATCGCACTGCATGTATCCCGTAAAATCATTCATCCAGCCCATATTCCATTTATAATCGAAGCCCAGGGCGCCTTCCTTGATATCGCCGGTGATCTCCGGCCATGCGGTCGACTCCTCAGCGATCAGAACGGCTCCGTCTGCCCTTCCTTTAAATACGGAATTCAAATGTTTTAAGAATTCCACGGCCTCCAGGTTCTCGTGGCCGCCGTAAATATTAGGAACCCACTCCCCCGGATTCTTTCCGTAATCCAGGTACAGCATGGAAGCCACAGCATCCATACGGATTCCATCCGCGTGGTACTTGTCCGCCCAGAACAGTGCATTGGCGATCAGGAAGTTGGATACTCCCGGACGGCCATAGTTATAGATCAGAGTGCCCCAATGCGGATGAGCCCCCTGTCTCGGATCCTTATGTTCATAGACGCATGTCCCGTCAAAATTAGCCAGTCCGAAGCTGTCCCTCGGGAAATGTGCCGGAACCCAGTCGAGGATCACGCCAATGCCCTGTTCATGCATATAATCCACAAAATACATGAAATCATCAGGCGTTCCATACCGGCTGGTCGGCGCGTAATACCCAGTCACCTGATAGCCCCAGGATGCGTCCAGCGGATGCTCCATGACCGGAAGCAGCTCGACATGGGTGTAACCCATCATCTTCACATACTCCGCCAGTTTTACCGCGATCTCACGGTAATTATAGAATTCAGAACCGGTGATATCGTTCCCGTTCTCATCCCGCTCCGTCTCTTTCCGGATCCACGATCCGAGGTGGATCTCATAAATGGACATCGCCTGATTTTTAGAATCCGTCTTCGCACGTTTTTCCATCCAAGCGTTATCCTGCCACTCATAACGGCCCGTATCCCATACGACAGAAGCCGTGTTCGGACGCAGCTCGCAGAAATTACCATACGGATCCGCCTTTAACTGCGGCTCCCCATGGCTGTTCTTAATCTCATATTTATAAATCAGCCCCGATGCCAGACCTGGTATAAACAATTCAAAAATCCCGGAATCGCCCAGGCGTCTCATCTGATGACGTCTTCCATCCCATAAATTAAAATCTCCGACAACACTGACGCGCATGGCGCACGGCGCCCACACGGAGAAATAGACACCTTCCACACCATTCACACTCATCGGGTGCGCGCCCATCTTCTCATAGATTGTATAATGAACACCCGCTTCAAACTTCTTTAAGTCCGACTCTGTATACAGCGGTGAAAACGCGTACGGATCGTAAAGCTCCTCCGTCGTGCCATTATCGTAAACCACAAGCAGGGTGTATTCCGGAATATTCTTTCTCGGAATCAGCGCTGCGAAAAAGCCCGCCTCGTCTGCCAGTTCCATCGGGAATTCCTTTCCCGAGGAGGCAAGTCTGACCGTCACCATGACTGCCGTCGGTATGAATGCGGAGATCAGCAGCCCATCGTCCGTGATATGCGGTCCCAGCAGCTTGTGGGGGTCCGCCGCTTCTGAATATACAATCTCTTCAATCCCGGCCCAATCCATCAAATCATACAACTTTTTGTCCATACAATATCCTCCTGGTCCCTGTTTATTCCCGCGTGCAACGAGCCGGGCGGACGCGCTTGCGGGTCCATCCGGCGACTGCCGCGAGGGTCGGAATCCCCGCCGCTCACGACGCTGCATTTTTGATACCCCGCTGACTGCGGCGGGGTTTGCGACTGAGTCTATTTTAGCATTCATATGCGTATTTTACAATAGAATCCCACAGCACTTTCCGTATTTTTCCGACAAAAAGCCTCCGAAATCTACACGTTTTCCTATTGTTCTTCCGTCAGGGAATCCGCCTGTTTCCTGGCATAGGCCAGCATTAAGTCAACAACGCGGCCATAGCTCTTCACACCATCCGCCTGACTGTTTATTTTCAAATATGCATCATTCAGCTGGTTGGACACCTCCGCCGCCTTCCCGTCGTATCTTGCCCAGAATTCATTATTTCCTCTCAGATCTACCCAGGCCCGCTCGTCCAGAGCGCCGCACAGCTCCAGATACGCATCCATATCGGTCTTCGCCAAGGCGTTGGTCGCATAGACCCATCCGGTTAAGTATCCGCTGTAACGGTAGGATGGAGAGTCAGAACCAATGCACGCCAGATAGCCGATAAAATTTGCCTCGTCCTCCCTCATAAACCCCCGCAGATGGGACAGCTCATGGCAGATCGTATGGGGAATGTTGTAATCCGGCATCTCCCGGTTGTAATTCGCCTCCACGGTGAAGGGTGAATACTGGCCGCACAGCTGCTGAACCGAAAAGAAATACGACCACGCCAGCGGCTTCGGCCTGGGATAGTAGCCTGCAAGCTGGGGATACTGTTCTCCCAGCCGTCTCATGGCCGCCACGCCTTCCCGGTTGGCAGCCTTCATCTCCATGGCCGCTCCGACGCCGTCTTCACAGTACTGATTCACAGTCTTTGTCAGCGCGGCACAGAGTTCTGTAAGTTCGTCCTTTGAAGACTTTCTGACTTCCAGACCGGAGTAGCTGGAGAACGGTTTTCTATAATAATTGACACCACAGTTAAATGTAAACAGGAAAAAAATCCCCGTCAGCAGAAACAGCGCCCTCACAAGCACCCTTTTAATCCGTCTGATATGAGTCACCGTATACCAGACCGCTGCTGCGATAAGGAAATAAACGGCTGACTCCACTACGGAAAATGGAAAAATCCCGGATATTCGTCCCAGTGTTCCCACGATAAACGGATAAACGGTTACTGCATACCATTCTCCAAATCCCGGTACGAGACGGGCCAGAAGCTGAAAAAGCAGTGATAACGCAAACAGGACGCCGGATGCCAGAAGCAGCCGGATCTCCCGCCGCTTCTGTGCAGGATTCTCCTCTGCGCCGCTGTTCATACTCTTTTGCTGAATTGTCTCTCCCATACGTCTTCCCCCCGAAGTATTCCGCCATGCCCCACACAGCGGATTGTTTAAAATAACGGTACCATATTTTTATGGACATTTCGTGGAATGTTTGTGAATATTTTCTTACCATTTAAGAAAACCCCTTGCGGAATCCCGGAAACTCATTTAAACTCTCTTATGGACAAAATATATGGATAGAAAAGAAGGTCTCTATGAAAAAGGAAGATAACAGACTGGAGAAGAGCGAGGCATTTGACTGGAAGGCCGAGATCATAAGCTGGATTAAAATTATTATTGCGGCGGCCGTCATCGCCTTTGTTCTGAACAACTTCATCATCGCAAACAGCAAGGTTCCAAGCGGCTCCATGGAAAATACAATCATGACCGGAGACCGTGTCATCGGTTCCAGGCTGTCTTACAGATTCGGCGATCCAAAGCGCGGCGACATCGTTATCTTTCACTTTCCGGATGATCCGACCGGTACCATTTACTATGTAAAGCGGATTATCGGTCTGCCCGGAGACACCGTAGATATCATCGATGGAAAGGTCTATTTAAACGGATTTAAGACGCCTCTCGACGAACCTTACATTCGGGAGCCCATGGACCCGGAACCGCCGGCCCGTTTCGAAGTGCCGGAGGATTCCTACTTTATGATGGGCGATAACCGCAATTTCTCCGCAGACGCCAGGCGCTGGGAGAATAAATACGTAAAGCGTGATAAAATCATTGCAAAAGTACTGTTCCGGTATTATCCGGGCATCGGAAAAATCGAATAAGTAATGGAAAATGCGGAAGTCCGCCGGTTGTTCCCGGCAGACCTCCGCATTTTCTGTTATATCTTCGTTTTCCTCTACCACTGGTAGTACTGAACCAGCGCCTGAGTCCCCAGACTTCCTTTTCCCTGCGCCTCCATATCTTCATACATGGAAAGCACGTAATCCAGCACTCCCAGATGAACGCCTGCGTTCTCCGCTTCCTCGGAGGCAAGCTTCATATCCTTGATAAAATGCCGGATAAAGAAGCCGGGATCAAAATCGCCAACAAGGATACGGGGCGCTACCGTCTTAAGCTGTGCGCTGCCCGCCGCTCCCGTTCCGATCGAATCCACCATCTGGGCCACATCGAGTCCGGTGGCCTTCGCGTAGACCATGGCCTCGCATACGCCGGAGATCGCGCCGGCTATGGCAATCTGGTTACACATCTTCGTATGCTGGCCATTGCCTGCTTTTCCTTCGTACTTGATGTTCTTTCCCATGGCCTCAAAGAGCGGCATGCACGCGTTAAAGTCCGCTTCATCTCCGCCGGCCAGGATCGTCAGCGTTCCCTCTCTCGCCCCTGTGTCTCCGCCGGTTACAGGTGCATCCAGGGCCTTCAGCCCCGCTTTTGCGGCATCCTCGTATATCCTGACCGCCAGCTTCGGGCTCGTTGTCGTCATATCAATCAGAAATGTGCCCGGATCTGCACTGGCGACGATTCCATCGTCTCCGAAGTATACTTCTTCCACATCCTTCGGATATCCCACGATGGTAATCACCGCGTCACGCCCGGCGGCACAGGTCTTCACGTCCTCACACCAGACCGCGCCCTCTACGATCACATCCTCTGCTTTTTCCTTTGTTCTCGTGTAAACCGCCACCTCAAAACCAGCCTTCATCAGGTTGCGCACCATGGATTTCCCCATGATCCCGATTCCGATAAATCCCACCTTTTTCATGTATCCTTATCCTCCTTCTCGTATTGTCCATCTTCTATTCCGATTTTAACACGAGCTATGGCGGTTGTAAATTACCGGCGGAAACTTTTTGGAGTCATTCGGAATTCCCGGTTACCGTTCCCGGCCTTCTTACTTCGCGCTCAGCGCAGCCATGGTGATATAGTTGTATGGTTTGTTAAAGTGAGGAAGGAAAAACGCATCGAACAGTTTCAGCTTATCGATGGTTACCTGCTCCTCAATCGCCATCGAGAAGAGATGGATCACCATGGAAATATCGTAGTCCGAGCTGATCTGCGCGCCCAGAATCACTCTCGTGTTCTTGTCATAGACGATGCGCAGTTTTACCTTATAGTTTCCATTTTCCATAAATTCCGCTCTCTGCCAGTCCTCAAAATCCGTGGTGAGCGCCTCGATTCCCAGCTTCTCGGCTTTTGCCAGGCTGATTCCCGTGCTCACCATGTTGAGGCCCCAGATGCTGATGCCGTTAGAGCCCTGAACGCCCACGGATTCCAGCTTCGTGCCGCAGGCATTGTGAGCCGCTATAATTCCGGAGCGGACCGCATTTGTCGCCAGCGCAATATAGTCTGTGGCCTGAATCGCGTTGTTGTAAACCGTTGCACAGTCTCCGACCGCATAGACGCCCGGAATGCTGGTCTCCTGACATAAATCCGTCAAGAACGCGCCGTTCTTAAACAGCCTGATCTGTTCTCCGCCCAGTGCAGTATTGGGCTTGAAGCCAATTCCGAACACTACCATGTCGGCATCGTAGCTTCCCTTGTCCGTGACTACCTTCTGCACGCGAACGGAACCTTCCAGCTTTTTCACAGTCTCTCCAAAGGCCAGTGTAACTCCGTGCTCCTTCAAATTATCCGCCATCTGATCGGAAAATTCTCTGTCATAATATCCGGCCAGACAGGTCTCCGCACAGTCGATCAGTACCACTTCCCTGCCGTTTCTCTTAAATGCCTCCGCCAGCTCCACGCCGATATAACCGGCGCCGACCACTGCGACACGCTTTACGCTCTCATCCTTCAAACGCTCAATCACATCCTGAGCATTCTGGAACAGCTTTACGAACTGTACATTTTCAAGCTCCATTCCCTCGATGGCCGGACGGATCGGGAGTGAACCGGTCGCCAGGATCAGCTTGTCGAAATGCTGCTCATACGTATTGCCCTCACGGTCAGCCGCATAGACGATCTTTTTATCGTAATCGACAGAGGTCACCGGAGTTTCCATGTATATTTTGGCGCCCTTTGCCTCAAACGCCGCCTTATCCGAGTAAAACAGCCCCTCCGGTCCCGATATCTGTTTGCCGATCCAGAGCGCCATACCGCAGCCCAGGAAACTGATGTTGCTGTTGGAATCAAAGGCGATTACCTCTTTATCCTTATAATTATCCAGGATTGTGTTGAGCGCCGCCGTTCCCGCATGATTTGCCCCGATTACTACAATAGTTTCTTTCATGTGAATATCCTCCTGTTCATGATTTAAATGAGTAAAACCTTAGTTCAAAAAAATGCTTCAGATAATTAGAGTATCTCCAATATGGTCTCATTATATCACACCCTTAAAATAATAACAATAACTATTATTAAATATTTAATATTTTTTCACAATGGTAATTGGACCCCATAATGTCTGTAAAGAATCGTACGGCCGTCCGGGCTTTTGCATCAAAATACGGGAAGGCAAAGTACACCTTCCCGGGGAATTTCTTTTTCATAAGCCGCCGCTCCATATGAATCAAAAATGAGAGTATCAAAATGCCCGTCGCCGCCGAATCCGGCCGGAGCATTTTAAATACTCTCAAAAAAACTTTTCATTATTTTTTATCTCCCACAACCGCCTTCACAGTCTCTTCCATTTCTTCAAATGTCCAGTCTAACGGCGGGCATTTATGGAAAAAGGGGTGTTGTGGATTCATGCAGGATATATTCACCATGCGTCTGTCGAAATCGAATTTCAGTGAGAAATCGCCAATCAGCAGATGCGCTTCTTTTCGGTTTTTCATATTATCCAGCAGTCTCCGTTCCAGCTCTTTTGACTTTCTTACCTCGTATAAAAAATCGATTGTATGTATCATAGCGCCCCTCCATACTGCGATTGTACCACGGGCTGTCTCATTCGTCAAAAGCAGCGGACCGGCTCCCGGCTTTCTGCTCTCACGTACCGGACTTCTCCCGGCTGGCCGGAATCAGTCCGAAATATTCCAGTATGCATTTCAGCTGTGGATTCCAGAAGCCCCAGTTGTGGTTCCCTTCACATTCGCAGTAATGGTAATCCAGTTCCGGGCAATTTGTTTCCATAAACTGCTTAAATTCCACATTCAGACCGTAAAGGGGATCCTGTTGTCCACAGCTGTGGTAGATTCTCGGCTTGGGTCCTGTGGATGCAGCTGTCTGTTTCGCCAGATACTCCAGATCGTCCTTCGATCCCTTATACTCCTCCTCGTCGCCAAAAATGCGGTAAACATTATCCATAAAATCGGAGACCGAGAACATGGTTCCGGCTGCCTTCATGGCCTCGAAGGGGCTGTTGGCCGCCGACATTGCAGCGACACCGGCGTACTGTTCCGGGCAGGTCAGCGCCGCCTTTAAGGCTCCGTAACCACCCATGGAGAGACCGCCGATAAACGTATCCTCTCTCCTGGTGGATGCCGGGAAGAAATTGCTCACAACGATGGGAAGCTCCTTTGTGATGTAATCAAAGTACAGGTGCCCGTATTTTCCATTTGTGTAAAAGCTTCTGTGTGCCGAAGGCATAACCACGATGACATCGTGATCCCGGACCAGCAGCTCCAAATCGCTCTTTCTGATCCACGCAGTGTTGTCGTCTGCATGGCCGTGCAGCAGATACAGGACGGGATACTTTTTATCAGGAGCCGCCTCCGGCTTCCTCCCCCTTTTTTCAGGAAGAAGAACGGTCAGCGGTGAATCCATTCCGAGGTAGTATGAGTGAAAATCTACATTTAAAAGTGCCATATGTATTCTCCCTTCTTTCTGCGTCTATGCCCAGATAAAGCTGATGGCATACAATACGATAAATGACAGGATGGAGCAGAAGCCTCCATACAGGGTCCAGGATTTGAACGCTGTCTTTAAATCAATTCCCATATACTCCTTTGTCAGCCAGAAACCGGAATCGTTGACATGAGAGAAGCTGGTCGCTCCGAACATGGCGGACATACCGATACAGGCAAGATACATTGGAGAGTAGGTGGAAATCTGCGGAAACGATGCAACAATTCCCAGTGTCATAGTCAGCGCCACCGTGGTGGAGCCCACGCCGATTCTCATTAGAGTAGAAATAATATAAGCTACAAGGATAATGGAAAGGTTGGCATTCTGCAGGGCATTGCCGATCAGGGTTCCCATCCCGGAATAATCCAGAACGTAACGCAGCACGCCGCCGGCCGAGGTAACCAGGACAATCATAGCCACAGGCTGAAGGGATTTTGCAAGAACGGACTCCACCGTCTCCATGGTAATCCCTTTACGCACACACAGAAAGATGATTCCGGCCACATTGGCGATGATCAATGCCAGATACGGCTGGCCGATAAATACGCAGAAATCCAGGAATCTCTGCATTCCGGCCCCCTCCGCAGTCATCATGCCTGCGGATGCGCTGATTAAAATCAGGAGAATCGGCAGAAGCACGATGGAGATAACCAGGCCGAAGGACGGCCCACCCGCAGTACCCTCTTTCTTTTCAGGAGCCATAACGGCATTTTCAGGAACCGGTACATACATTTTCTTAGCAAACGGAACCGCTACCGCGTAGCTGATCAAATATTTCGGAATTACGAGTACGAGTGCCAGGATCGTGACCGTTCCCAGATCCACAGGAAGGCTTCCCGTGATCAGCATGGGAGCCGGTGTGGGCGGAATCGCTGATCCGATACCGAGCCCCGCCGTCATCGGAAGCACATAATATAGTAAGGATTTGTTTGTCTTCTTTGCAATAGAATAAACGATTGGCATAAGAATAATGAAAGCCGGATCAAAGAATACCGGAATACCGATGATAACGCCCGCAAGCCCCAGTGCAAACGCAGAATTCTTCTCACCGAATACCTTGACCAGCTTGTCGGCAATCGCCTGCGCCGCGCCGCTGACTTCCAGTATGCCGCCAAACATGGAACCAAGTCCGACGATCAGTGCGATCCCCTTTAGGGTGTTTCCCATACCATCCGTGACAGCCTGAGTAACCAGCGAAAACGGCATACCGCTTCCAACTCCGATTATGACTCCCGCGATGAGAACCGACAGAAGCGCATGAAGCTTCAGTTTAATAATCAGGAACAAAAGTACCACGAACCCCACCAGTGTGGCAGTTATCAGCTGCGCCGGATTAGCTACATAATCCATAATAAAAATACCTCCCTGTTTCATTTTATCTTTTTTCATAATACGTATGATGTCTTTGCCTCTATAAAATATCATTACCGGATAAATATGTCAAGTATTTTCATATAATTTTACTTTTTACACAAATTATCCCACTCTATTTTGTGCATATTTTCTCCAAATACGTATGATCTCTTCTTCAGATATCGATTTGACGCTTTCTGAACCCTCAACGTCTTAAATTCAACGGCCATCAGGTGACAAACCGCCGGTTCTATGTTAAAATAAACTCAATTCAACAGGGAGGTAAAATGGGTGAGCAGCTTAGAATTTTATAATGGGAAACCGTTGGCAGAGCAGGTAGCCGACTACATATTAAACTATATTATAGATAACAATCTGGAAGTAGGGGCTAAGATCCCCAACGAATTCGAACTCGGCAAGATGATAAACGTCAGTCGTACTACGATTCGCGAGGCTATCAAGATCCTGGTATCCCGACAGATCCTGGAGATCCGGCGCGGCGCCGGCACTTTCGTCTCCGAGAGGCAGGGAATCACCGACGATCCGCTGGGACTTACCTTTGTAAAAGACAAGACCAAGCTGGCGCTGGACTTAGTCAGCGTACGTCTGATGCTGGAACCTGAGATCGCCATGATGGCGGCCGATCACGCGACACCGGAACAGATCGGGGAGATGAAGCTCCAGTGTGATCAGATCGAAGAGCTGATCAAATCCGGCCGTGACCACATGGAGGCCGATATCCGTCTTCACACAATGATCGCCTCCTGCAGCGGCAACAGTGTAGTAGAAAAACTGATTCCGGTCATCAATTCCTCCATCGCCGTGTTTGTCGATGTAACCAACCGCGCCCTGGGCCAGGAGACCATCGAGACTCACCGCGAAATCGTAAACTGCATCGCAGAACGTGATGCAGAAGGCGCAAAATGCGCGATGTACATGCATCTGATCTACAACCGGAGAGTATTCCGGCAGCTAGAGAAAGTAGAGAAGCCTCTTGGATAAACAGTACTTCATATATTTTTCCAACGCCTTGTTGACTTTGTCCTGCGAGTATGGTATTTTGGTTTTATAAAATACATCATACGTATTATGCCTTTGCCAGGAAAAACATAGAATTCAGGAGGAAACGCTATGAAACTAAAGAGTCAGGAAGTCCGTGCACTGGCGCCGGAGATGGATCCGCTGCGCATGGGAATGGGCTGGAAGGTGGATGACTTGTCGAAGCCTCAGATTATAGTAGAGAGTACATTTGGAGACAGCCACCCGGGCAGCGCTCATTTATTGGAACTTGTGGAAGAGTCCGTGAAGGGAATCAATCACAGCGGAGGCAAGGGAGCACGGTATTTTGCCACCGATATCTGCGACGGCATGGCACAGGGACACGACGGGATTAACTACTCTCTCGCTTCCCGGGACACCATCTGCAACATGATCGAAATCCATGCAAACGCCACGACATTCGACGCGGGTGTCTTCATTGCCAGCTGTGACAAGGCGGTTCCGGCTCATCTGATGGCGATTGGGAGGCTAAAATTTCCGTCTATCGTCGTAACCGGAGGCGTTATGGACGCCGGTCCCGACCTCCTCACGCTGGAGCAGATCGGAATGTACAGCGCCAAATGCCAGAGAGGGGAAATCACAGAGGACCAGCTGACCTGGTACAAGCAGCACGCCTGTCCCTCCTGCGGCGCCTGCTCCTTCATGGGAACGGCTTCCACCATGCAGGTAATGGCCGAAGCGCTGGGTCTCATGCTTCCTGGCACCGCTCTGATGCCTGCCACCTGTGAAGATTTGAAGAAGGCGGCCTACGATGCCGGAGTACAGGCGGTAAAGCTGGCAGAGGCCGGGCTTAAATCCACCGATATCGTAACGATGAAATCCTTTGAAAATGCCATCATGGTGCACGCCGCCATATCCGGCTCCAGCAACTCCCTGCTTCACATACCTGCCGCAGCCCATGAGTTCGGTTATGAACTCGACGCGGACTATTTCGACCGTATGCACCGGAACGCCCACTATCTGCTGGATATCCGCCCCGCAGGCAAATGGCCGGCCCAGTATTTCTATTATGCCGGCGGTGTTCCCAGGATCATGGAGGAGATTAAGAGCATGCTTCACCTCGATGTCTTAACCGTCACCGGCAAGACGCTGGGTGAGAATCTGGAAGACTTAAAGAAAAACGGTTACTATGAGAAATGTGATGAATACCTGGCGAAGGTCGGAAGGAAACGCACCGACATCATCCGAAGCTTCCAAAATCCCATTGGGGACAATGGCACCATAGCAATCCTTCGCGGCAATCTGGCGCCCGAGGGTGCGGAGGTGAAGCATTCCGCCGTTCCGAAAGAGATGTTTCAGGCCGTGTTAAAGGCAAAACCCTTCGACTGTGAGGAGGAGGCCATCGCCGCCGTATTAGACAAAACCATACGGCCAGGAGATGCCGTCATCATCCGCTATGAAGGCCCGAAGGGAAGCGGTATGCCGGAGATGTTCTACACCACGGAGGCTATTTCCTCCGATGAAGAGCTGTCGAAGAGCATTGCGCTCATCACCGACGGACGTTTTTCCGGCGCTTCCAAGGGACCGGCCATCGGCCACGTATCCCCCGAAGCCGCGGAGGGCGGACCGATCGCCCTGATCGAAGAGGATGACTTAATCGAGATCGATATCCCCGCCAGAATTCTCCGTATTATCGGAGTCAGAGGCGAGAAGAAAACACCGGAGGAAATGGATGCCATACTGGCCGTGCGTCGGAAAAACTGGACGCCGAAACCGGCCAAATATACCTCCGGCGTGCTGAAGATCTTTTCTGAACATGCCGTATCGCCTATGAAGGGCGGGTATATGGAATAAAAATCGAAAAAGAGTGCCTCATAAATTCGAGGCGCTCTTTTTTCCATTCTTCTCATCAATCGCACAGTTCACCTTTTCTCTCAGCCGCAGCAGATACTCCGCGTCCTTCGGATACTTCTTAAAGGTAATCCGATACTCCAGTCCCTCATGAATCAGGCGTTCCACGTATTCCCGCCCGGCCAGCTCCTCCAGCCTTTCGAAGGCTCTCAGATCATACATCGCCTCCGTAAAGACCATAAAGCGCAGCGATTCGTAAGGGGTCCCGTCTTTCGCCGGGTAGACGACGAACGGGTCCCCCGACGGGAAGCCGCCGCCTGCGTCTGTGACCAGATACGGATTCACTGCGGAAACGGAGTGCTGGGAATTATAAAAATTGTATCCCCAGTGCAGAAATCCCTTCATGCGGTACAGATACAGCTGAACCCCCAGAATCCTGTTTCTGGCGGATGGCATGGCCATAAACTGATTGCTCACCTCATGGCCCTGGACGCAGCAGTAATACGTCCAGAGATTCTCCACTCCCGCCTCGAGAAATGGCTCCAGGAAGTCGTTGCAGACAATGGGATGTTCCACCACTCCGGCCTGATAGATGGTAAAGCTGCTCAGCGCGTCGATCACATGGCAGTCCGCCAGGAGAGGCCAGATACTCTCCTTCGCCGCGCGGTAGGTTTCCATCTGTTCCCCATGAGGTTCGTCTGAAATATGAAAATACGTCTGTTCAAACACCCCCTCCTCCTTAAGGACGCCTTTCAGCTCCGGCAGAAAAGCGCTCAGGAATCTGCGGTACGCCTCGCCTGCCGCCTCTGTGTCCCAGCCAAATATCTGTTTTTTCTCCCCATTTACGAGGGCCATCACCTTCGGTGCATGCTTTGCCCCCCACTGGGTGAACAGGTGGGAAATCTCCAGATATTTGATCCCGTTTCTCCTGCACATAGCTATCCACCGGCGCAGAAGCGAGAAATCAAAGGTATAGCCGCCCTCCTCTTTCTTCACGCCCGCCAGCTGAACCGTAGTTCTCTCACCGCCCACCAGCGTATCTAAAGGCGGGGTAAAGACCGGGGTCAGAAGCATGTTCACGCCATGCTCCGCCGCCGTGTGCACAAACTGCTCCAGGATCTCCCAGTATCTTTCTGAAAATGGTTCCACGTTATAATAATCGGCCAGACAGTCTGCATGCAGCCATTCCGTATAGATCAGCCTCTGCTCCGGCAGAACGCTGTGAACCGCCGAAATCGTAACCGTTTCAGACCATAAAAGCTCTGTCCCTCTGCTTACTGAGACAGTTACCGGATAAGAGCCGCCGCACATTTCCGGCGTGACCAAAAGATCGATCCATGCGGCTCTCCACTGGGATGCATAGGGCCGCAGGATTCCGCCGCGCACCGGCGTCAGAAGGTCCGGGCAGAGGCACGGTTCTGTGAATAAGTAATTGTCATCCAGCTGTTCCCGGTACGCCGCCATGGCCGCCGGAACCAGCTCGACCTTTCGCATGCGGATGCGGTCCGCAATCTCCGAGTCAAAGCTTACCGTGATCTCCTGCTCATTCAGCTCACAGCCGCCATACTCCATATAATAGGCCAGCTGCATGGAGATTCTCTCTCCGCCCAGGGCCGTGACGGTTTTGCCGAGACGCCGCTCCGGCCGTTTGTCCGGAAATACCTTCTCCAGACTGTCTGTCAGCATAAATTCATAATTTGCCATACTTTCTTCCTTTCTCAGCCCTTCACGCCGCTCAAGGCGATTCCTTCCACAAACTCCTTCTGAAGGAAAATGTACAGAATAAAGGGCGGCATAAATGTCAGAGCAGCGCCCGCCATGACCAGGCCGTAATTCGTGGCGTAATTTCCCTGGAGGGAGGCCAGGGCCAGCGTCAGGGTGCTCCGGTTCGTGTTCGTGATGGCAATTAACGGCCACACGAAGTCGTTCCAGGTGGTGATAAACGTAAACACGGTCAGGGACACAAGGACCGGCTTGATGAGCGGAACGACGATGGAGTAAAAGATCCGGAATTCCCTGCAGCCGTCAATCCGTGCCGCCTCGATCAGATCATCCGGCACACTGGTGATAAACTGGCGGATCAGGAACACGCCGAAGGCGTTGACCACCGGAAGCGCCAGGATTAAGTAGGTGTTAAGCAGATGAAGCTTCTGCGCAATCCGAAACAGCGGAATTAAGATCACCTGGGACGGCACCATGAGCGTGGCTAAATAGACCGCAAAGAGAAGCTCGCTTCCCACAAATTTCTTTTTTTCGAAGCCGTAGGCCGCGGTCGAGGAGATCACGGCGTTAAAGAAGCAGGCGATTACCACCACCGAGACACTGTTGAATAAATATTTGCCAAATTCGAAATTTTTGAAAATGGTTGAATAATTTCTAAGATTCAATCCAGCCAGACCAAAATTCAATTCCATCGAATACGTCTGCCGCATGGAGGTTAATATCATATAGACAAACGGAAATAACGCCGCCAGTGCCAGCACCGCAAGGAGAACCGCTTCCGCCCAGAGAACGGGCTGTACCTTCTTTTCCATCTTATTCCCCTCCTTTTCCGCTGAATACCTTCTTCTGAAGGATCGAAATTACTATGACAATCAAAAACAGAACGAACGCCATGGCGCTGGCATACCCCATCTTATACTGTTTAAAGCCGGACTGATAGATGGACATTACCATGGTAATTGTCGCCGTTCCCGGGCCGCCTCCGGTCATCGTGTAGACCAGATCGAACACCTGGAAGGACCAGATCGTCCCCAGTGTGATGACCAGATACGTAATTGGCTTCAGAGCCGGAACCGTGATATAGAGGAACTGCTGTAGGGGAGACGCGCCGTCCACCTTCGCCGCCTCGTAAAGGCTCTTCGGCACGTCCATGAGTCCAGCGTAATAGATTACCAGGAAGTACCCTACATTTTTCCAGATCGCTACAATGCTCACGCTGATCAGCGCCAGATTATACCGGCCCAGCCAGTTTACCTTGCCGATGCCGACAAGCCCCAGGATGTTATTGATGATTCCGCCTTCCGTGGCAAGCATGAACTTCCACACGGTTCCGACCAGGACCATGGAGGAGATCACCGGGATGAACAGGGCGCTCTTGAAGAAATTGCCGACTCTTCCACGAAAGCGGGAAGCCAGCAGATTGGCTATCACCAGCGACAGCACGGTCTGAACCGGAACCGTCACAAGCGTGTAGATCACGGTGTTGCGGATTGCCGGCCGGAAAAACGGATCGCCGGCCATACTCTTATAATTGTCCAGGCCTATCCACACCGGCGGCTTCAGCACGCTGTATTCCGTAAAGCTAAAGTATCCGGTCATGCACAGCGGAAGTAGAGAAAACAGCACCAGCAGAAGAAAGCTGGGAAGCACATACAAAAATCCATTGTTTTTTTTGATAAATTCAGATATCGCCTTCAAACGAATGATCCCCTTTCTAAAAAGATGCCGCGGAACATTTTCTGCGAATGTTTCCGCGACACCTAGCACTGCATTGCGCAAATACCAGTGAATTCAGCACTAGATTCTTTCTTCCCTTACTTGTTCTGTGACAGCGTGTTGTTCGCATAGTCGGCCGCATTCTTCAAGGCCTCCTCGGGCGTCATCTGTCCAAGCATCATAAGCTGAAGGTTCTTATACAGGTTATCGTAGACCGCTGCGGAACCCTGTACGGCAGGAAGGGTAATAAGAGCGTCCTTGTTGTCCTCATATACAGCCTTAAACGCCGGGTCATCGTGATACTCCTCATCCCTGGCGATCGGCGGAAATGCCGCCATCTCATGGAACTTCGTCATGGAAGGGCCGCTCAGCATGTATTTCACCATTTTCACTGCCAGGTCCTTATTCTTGCTGGCGCTGATCAGGACCAGGGAGTCCGCTGACGCAAATGTCCCCATCTTCTGATCCTTCAAGGAGGTGAAGAAGCCCCAGTCGATGCCGGCCTCCTTAAATCCCGCTCCCTGATTCGTCGGGCTCATGACAAACGCCGTGTTGCCTGCCTTGAATTCTGCAAATACCTGGTCTTCCGACATGGAGGTAATGGATTCCGGCATGATTCCATCCTTAAACCGTAAATCTGCCAGGAACTGGGCCGCTTTTATGCCCGCTTCGCTGTCAAACTCTGCTTTTGTGCCGTCTGCATTGAAGATCTCTCCGCCTGCCTGCCATAAATAGGGGAAGAAGATGGAGTTCATGGCACCCTTGGATTTGTCTCCCCACTGCTGGAGCAGCGGAGTCTTGCCGATGGCCGCCACCTTCTGGCAGGCATCCTTAAATTCATCCCAGGTCTCAGGAACGCTTTGAACACCGGCCTCCTTTAAGATAGCCTTGTTATAGAACATAACGCGGGCGCTGCCCACCACGATCGGCATGGCGTACTGCTTTCCGTCAATGACACCTTTATCGAGATAGTAGAAATTGTCTCTGTCCTCTGCTGTCAAAAAGTCGTCAAACGGTGCGATGGCACCTGCTTTTATGTAATCGTTGATCATCTCCATGTACATGTATCCCACATCAGGCCCCTGTCCCGATGAAATTCCGGTCAAATACTTTTCTTCGTAATTGCTCCAGGGAATGATTTCTATAGAAACCTGGGCGTTGTTTTCCTCTTCGAACGGTTTTAAGATCTCTCCCCATACTTCCTTGTCGAGAGACTCCTCCGTGCCGAAGGGCGGCATCCAGAGCACCAGCTTCGTCTTTTCTCCGCTGGCTTTCTCCCCCTCTGTGCTCTTATCGGCAGCCGCATGTTCCTTAACAGGTGTTCCCCCTGTCTCATTGCCCCCGGCTGACGCTGCATCCTTCTGTCCATTGGCGCCGCACCCAGTAGCCAGCATCCCGGCCATCACCCCTGCAAGTGCCAGACTCAGACATTTCTTCATTCTTTTTTTCATTGTTTTTGCCTCCTTTTCCAATCGGTTTGATGATGGCCCTATCATAACACCGAAAATACCCCCCTGTATATTTTCTATTTTTGTACTGTTTTTCTAATTCTCAAATGCTTTATATAGAGATCTCGAGGCACTGTGATATACATTTCTTTCACTGATTCTCAATTTTAATCAGTTTTTTATGCATTATTTTTTCTTATAACGGCCCGGTGTCGTATTTTCAAACTGTTTAAACACCCGGATAAAGGCGGCGTCACTGGAGAAGCCCACGGACAGCGCTATTTCCTTTATATTTTCGTCCGTATTCACAATGAGCCGTTTGGCCTTTTCAATCCTCAGACTGTTGATGTACTGTGCGATTCCGATTCCGTATTTCTTCTTGAAGGTGGTGGATAAGTACGTATTGCTCACGCCAAGCATGTCGGAAATACTGTAAAGTCCAATCATGGGATCTTCAAAATTTAAGTTGATGTACTGTCTGGCCCGCTCCGCAATATTTTCCTTCTGGTCCAGCTGGCGCTTCTGCTGCCACCGGATCAGATAGCCAAAGCCTTCGTGAAGGAGCTTCAGCAGCTTCTGTCCATCCTTTGCTTCAGATAAATTCCTGGTGTATTCCTCCATGCGGTACTCGGTACAGCTCCCTGCATGGTTTTCCAGAGCCATCAGAATGGGATTGATAACCGCGTATTTTTTCGCCCTGCTCGTGTAGACGTTGCGGTCGGTGCCGATATACTGATTAAAAAGAAGATCCAGCAGCCGGTCGGCCTCCTCGTACTTCTCCTCCAGCATGGCCATCTCGTACTCCGGCATCACGCTTACATAGGCGGCGTTCTCCTGCCTTCCCACCATTGTTTCGTCATAGAAGAACACACGGCCCCTGTCATTTTCACAGAATTCCGCAACCATCTGCGCCTGATGAAAGCTGGTTATGATGTTAGACATGGAATCATAGATTCCGCCCAACATAATCCTGCATTCCACCAGCGAGTGAAGGCTGTCTAATATTTCCGCGGCAATGGCCTGCATCTCCGCCTTTCCGTACTCCGGCTCCATATGGAACAGCAGTGCGAGGCTTCCGTCAAACTCGGCGGTCATGACGGCTATATCCTCTTTTTCCTTCAGCGCCCCGCGGATCCGCACATCCGCATCGTGAATCTCATCCTGGCTGAATCCCATGGGGTTTCGAATCAGTCCGGCCTGAAACAGGGAGTATTCCATCTGAATGCCGAATTTCTGCATGGAGGCGAAAATCACGGAATTATTGCGTTCCTCGCTGCTTAAGAGATTGCACAGGAACAGGGCCTCTATGGCCTCCCTCTGTTCCTCCAGCTTCCTGGTGCTCTCCACATTCATTTTCAGCATCCGGCTGATTCCGCTGTCAATCAGATCGTAATCATCCAGGAAACGGCCGCCCTCATCCGTCTTATTCACGACCTTATCCAGAATATCCTTCAGCGGCTTTGCGTTGCGGCGCCCCAGAAGGACGAATAAGACCGCGCCGAATATCATACACAGCCCGATGGAAACATAGGCGATATTCCGTATGAAGTAACCGGAGTCCAGCAGCTTGCGCCGTTCGATTAAGGTGACGTATTTGATGCCGTAATAATCCGAATCCATCACGGAACCGTAGTTGCCCTCCATCTTAAATAACGGCTTTCCGCCGTTTGCCTGCAGACTTTCCTTTAAGTCCGCGTGGTTAATTCCGGAGCCGAAGCTGGCATAGACGGAATCATCCGCGGCAACTACCGCGGTCATGGTGTTTCCCATCCCCTCATTTGCGTTACGGAGAATGGATTCCACCTCCGATTTATTGATGAGAATCATCAAAATGGCTGTTTTATCGCTGGATAAGTCGTAGGGAAGCTGGCGGAACAGGCACAGCTCCATACTCCCGTCGCCCTGAGGCATGAAGCTGTAGCCGTCTCTCTTCTGGCCACCGGCCGTCTCCAGCCACTCCTCATATCCGTCCAGCTTTAACTCATTTTTCAGCAGATAGTATTTCTCCGCTCCAAAGTATCCCAGATCGCCGACCACATAGTTCAAATGGGGATAGTAGACGTATATTTCTTTAATAAAGGTATTGGAAAGCTTGTAATCATAGAGCTGGCGTGAAAACTGAACGAGAAAATCCTTGTCAATTTCACTCAGCTCCTTTGAGCGGCTCAGCTTCAGGTTCACAGCGTTCATCTGCAGCTGGGCGGCAAAACTGTCGATATCATTCAGGCGGATATCGATGCTGGTCTGAAGCACGGATGTCAGGCCGTGATTCAACTCTTCAATCTCTCCGGAGAACTCTTTTACCATCCAGGTCGTGAGTGCCACCAGCATGCCGATCATGACGACGGATACGATGATAAAGGACCGCACCCACAGATAGAGACTCTTTGTAATCTTTCCTTTTTTCATCCGTTCATACCATACACCGGACTACAGCGCGCTCTGGTTACGTCTCTCGATATCCATCACCTGGTCCACACGTCTCTGGTGTCTTCCGCCCTCATATTCTGCATTCAGCCATTCTTCCGTAATCATCTTCGCCATCTCTGTACCGATCACTCTGGCGCCGAAGGCGAGGACGTTGGAATCGTTGTGCATTCTGGAAAGCTTCGCCGTGTATGGTTCACTGCAGACGCAGCAGCGGATTCCCTTTACCTTGTTGCAGGCCAGCGATATGCCTACGCCGGTTCCGCAGATGGCGAGCCCCAAATCCGCCTCGCCGTTTGCCACTGCATTGCCCACCTTTTCTCCGTAAACCGGGTAGTCGCAGCTCTCCGTGGAATTCGTGCCGTAATCGATTACCTCGTATCCTTTTTCTTCCAGGAACTTCTTCATCTCATTCTTCATCTCAAGGGCTGTATGGTCATTTCCTATTGCTATTTTCATTTTCTTCTCTCCTGTTTTATAGATATATGATTTATAACTGCTCCGTGTTATGCACACCGAAAAATCCCTGAATCCGGTCCAGTCTGGAGGTCATGGACAGAAGGAGTAAGTCCGCCGTCGTCAGCGCCGCCATCGCTTCCACCACCACCACGGCCCGCGGTACGATAATCGGGTCGTGACGGCCTTTGATCGCGATATCCGTCTCCTCCATACCGCGCGTCACGGTCTTCTGCTGCTGTGCGATAGACGGCGTCGGTTTGAAGGCCGCCCGCAGCACGACCCGGCTTCCGTCGCTGATGCCGCCCAGGATTCCTCCCGCGTGGTTCGTCTCCTTCTTTATCTTACCGGATTCGTCCATGCGAAACGCGTCGTTGTTTTCCGAACCGACCGACTTCGCGGCCTGGAATCCGTCTCCGATCTCAAAGCCCTTCACGGCCCCGATGGACAGGATGGCTTTTGCCAGAGATGCGTCGTACTTTTCAAAGACCGGATCACCCACTCCGGCAGGAAGTCCGTCGATCACACACTCCACCACGCCGCCCACAGAGTTGCATTCCGACATCATACGGTCCAAATACGCTTCGGCTAAAGCAGCGGCTCCTGCATCCGGCATGTAGAGACGGTTTCTGTACATCTCTTCCGGATCGAACTGTGCGGGATCCGCTTCGTACGGTCCTACGGCCTTCGTATAGGCGCATACCGTGATACCCAGGCTCTTTAAAAGCCTGGCCGCTATGGCTCCCGCGGCCACACGGCCGATGGTCTCCCGGCCTGAGGAGCGGCCGCCGCCCCGGTAATCCCGGAATCCGTACTTCTCGTCAAAGGTGTAATCCGCATGGCCAGGACGGTACACCTCCATGATGTTCCCGTAATCCCTCGATCTCTGGTCCGTATTCATCACAGCCATGGAGATCGGAGTTCCTGTCGTCTTCCCCTCAAACACTCCGGAAAGGATTTCCACCCGGTCCGCCTCCTGGCGTTTGGTGGTGAAACGGCTCTGTCCCGGTTTTCTGCGGTCTAAATACGCCTGAATGTCTTCTTCCGTCAGCGGAAGCCCCGCCGGACATCCGTCCACCACGACACCGATTCCCTTTCCGTGTGATTCTCCCCAGGTTGTTACCTTCAGTATGGTCCCCAGTGTTGATCCTGCCATGTATGATCTCTCCTTATCTCAATTCTTGCTTCAATCCACGCTTGTTTTGTTAAAACCGGGGCCCGCGTCCATTGTGCAAACGGACCGGCCCCCGGTTCTCAAATACCATTTTCTGCAATCACTCTCCGACCTTTACGATCACGCAGCTGTTGGGTTCATTGACTCTGATTTCTTTGCCGTTCATGATCAGCAGGCCCTTCTTATAGTCCACGGAAAAGAAAGTAATGCTGCCGTTCTCATGATTAATGGAAGCGATATGCTTGTCATCCGGGAATACACAGATGTCCTTCGGGTAGCTTCCGCTGATGGGCAGACAGCAGATATAATCCAAAAGGCCCGTCTTCGGGTCGCGGTCATAGACGGTTACCGTGTTGTCGCCTGCGTTACCGCAGAACATGTGCTTCTCATCGGTGGATAAGCGCATGGAGCTGGCAGCGGTCAGTTGGGATAACGCCTTCGGCCCCGTCGTGGATATGGTCTGTATCTTCTCGATCTTCGGCTGGCGCTCGCCCGTCTCGTAGGAGTAAACGTCGATCACATTCTTTAACTCGTATAAAAGATAGAAGAATCTGCCATCCGAGCTGAACCGAAAGCATCTGGGCGCGGATTCCAGCTCGCAGCGGAGTGCATCCACCAGCATCAGCTTCTCTTCTTTTTCATCGAACCGGTAAATCTTTACCTGATCGATCCCTAAATCGGCCACCATAACGAATCTGCCATCCGGAGTCCTTCTCGTACAGCTTACGTGCGGCCGGAAATTTCTCTCCGCCACGCTGCCGAGTCCCTTGTGGAACACTCCGTCTACGATGTCACCCACTGTTCCGTCCGGGTTCAGTCTCAGCACTGTGGACTTCCCATCGTGGTATCCGGATACAAATATATACTTGTCCTCAGCGTCCGTAGACAGATGGCAGCCCCTCATCCCCTTGATATTAGCGGAATTCAGCCTTGTAATCGCCCCGTTCTCGTGAATCCGGAATGATACGACACCCTCGTCCGCGATGGAGTACAGGGTCTTTCCGTCATTCGATGCGATGACATAGGAAGAGTTGTCCACTTCCATCTCGCATCTCGGTATAAAACGGCCTTTGGCCACGTCCACATCGTACACCGTAATCCCTTTTGCCTGGCCGTTGTAGGAGTAGGAACCTACGTATGCCATATACTTTCCTTTCATATTCGCGTCCTCCTGGATTGTTCCTTGTATAAACTAAAAATATCATATCATAAAAATGTATTTTTGTTAAGGAGAAACTATTGACATACGGATAAAATCCGGTATAATGTATTTTGCCGTGTGTTTATTATTACTAAACTTTTTAGTTATTATTATCATCAGTTAGTATAACTAAACTCCAGGCTTATATTTATTAAAAGGAGGAGCGTATGGATATCGGTGCGAAATTAAAAGAACTTCGGATCTTAAAAGGCCTAACCCAGGAAGAGCTGGCAGACCGTGCGGAGCTGTCAAAGGGATTCATTTCCCAGCTGGAAAGGGACTTAACTTCCCCCTCCATCGCGACTCTCATGGACATCCTGCAGTGCCTTGGGACCTCCATCGGAGAGTTTTTTAACGAGACTCCGGAGGAGCAGATCGTCTTTGGAAAGACAGATTACTTTGAAAAGCACGATCTGGAGCTGAAAAATGAGATCAAATGGATCATTCCCAACGCGCAGAAGAACATGATGGAGCCCATTCTTCTGACACTGGAGCCGGGCGGGGAAACGTACCCCGACAATCCGCATGAGGGAGAAGAGTTTGGCTACGTCCTGCAGGGCAATATCTCCATTCATATAGGAAGCAAGACATATAAAGCGAAAAAAGGGGAATCCTTTTACTTTGTTTCAGATAAAAAGCACTACTTAAGCAGCAAGGCCGGCGCAGTCTTAATCTGGGTCAGCTCTCCGCCTAGCTTTTAAATTACATGGACTGCACGGGAAACGGATGAAGGAAATCTGCTTACGTGCTCATAACGAGGAGGATAAAGGGTCATGGGTCAGCCATTAATTGATTTAAAAAACATTACGAAGGCATTTGACGGCACGGTTGTGCTGGACGATTTAAATCTTTCCGTAAAGGAAAATACATTTGTCACACTGCTTGGACCCAGCGGCTGCGGTAAAACCACAACGCTCCGGATCATCGGCGGATTCGAACGGCCGGATCAGGGCACGGTCATCTTTGACGGCCAGGATATCACCAGCCTTCCGCCAAATAAACGCCAGCTGAACACCGTATTCCAGAAATACGCGCTGTTCACCCATATGTCCATTGCGGAAAATATCGCATTTGGACTGAAGATCAAAAACAAACCGAGGACGTATATCCAGGATAAGATCAAGTACGCCTTAAAGCTGGTGAACTTAGACGGCTTCGAAAACCGTACCGTGGACTCATTAAGCGGCGGCCAGCAGCAGCGAATCGCCATTGCACGCGCCATCGTCAATGAGCCCCGCGTCCTGCTCCTCGACGAACCGCTGGGAGCGCTGGATTTGAAGCTCCGCCAGGATATGCAGTATGAGCTGATCCGTTTAAAGAATGAACTGGGAATCACCTTTATCTACGTGACCCATGACCAGGAGGAAGCCCTCACCATGTCCGACACCATCGTCGTCATGAACCAGGGCTATATCCAGCAGATGGGCTCTCCGGAAAGCATCTACAATGAACCGGAAAATGCCTTTGTGGCTGATTTTATCGGGGAAAGCAACATCGTTCCGGGCATCATGATCCGGGATGAGCTGGTGGAAATCTTTGGCGCGAAGTTTGTCTGTGTCGATAAGGGCTTTGGCAACAACAAGCCGGTCGACGTGGTAATCCGCCCGGAGGACATCGATTTGGTGGCTCCCGGACAGGGCTCGATCTCAGGCGTGGTAACCCATTTAATCTTCAAAGGCGTTCACTACGAGATGGAAGTCACCACACCGGATGGCTTCGAGTGGCTCGTACACAGCACGGATATGTTCCCGGTCGGACAGGAAGTGGATATCCACGTGGATCCATTCGACATCCAGATCATGAACAAGCCGGCTTCAGAGGATGAGGAGGCCGTGGGAGTCAATGAGTAAGAAATTATTATCCGGTCCCTATCTCATGTGGATGATCGGTTTCACCATCATTCCGCTGGCTTTGATCGTATTTTACGGTCTGACAGACAGAAGCGGGGCGTTCACCCTGGCGAATATCTTATCCATCGCCACGGCGGAACACAGAAAGGCGCTGTGGCTGTCCCTCGGGCTGTCCTTAGTCAGCACCATTATCTGTTTTATCCTCGCCTATCCGCTGGCCCTCATTCTGCGGTCGCGGGGCATCGGCCAGGGCAGCTTTATCGTCTTCATCTTCATCCTGCCGATGTGGATGAATTTCCTGCTGCGCACGCTGGCATGGCAGACGCTTCTGGAGAAGAACGGAGTGATCAACGGAATTTTATCGGCGCTCCATCTGCCGACCCAGGGCTTAATCAACACACCGGGAGCCATTATTCTCGGCATGGTATACAACTTCCTGCCATTTATGGTTCTTCCTATTTATAATGTACTGTCCAAGATCGATGACAACGTCATAAATGCCGCCCAGGACCTGGGAGCCAACTTTTTTCAGATCCTGTTCCGCATTCTGCTCCCGTTAAGCATCCCGGGGATCGTCAGCGGAATCACCATGGTGTTCGTGCCGGCGCTTACCACCTTCGTTATCTCCAATTTACTGGGCGGAAGCAAGATTCTCTTAATCGGCAATGTCATCGAGCAGGAATTTACCAAGGGAAGCAACTGGAACCTGGGTTCCGGCCTCTCTCTTGTCATGATGATATTTATCTTAATCAGTATGGCGCTGATCGCCAAATACGATAAAAATGGGGAGGGGACTGCATTTTGATGGGCAAAAAGACTGGTATACTCAAACGTTTTGTTCAGGACTTCTATCTTGTCCTCATCCTGGTATTTTTGTACGCTCCGATTGCGACCATGACGGTGCTGTCTTTTAACAGCTCCAAGTCCAGGACTCAGTGGGGCGGCTTTACCACACGGTGGTACACGGAGCTGTTCTCCAGCAATACCATCATGACGGCGCTCTACAATACGCTGCTGATCGCCTTTCTGTCCTCGATCATCGCGGTCATCATCGGCACGGCGGCGGCTATCGCCATTAATAATATGAAGCGTGTTCCCCGCAGTATTGTGATGGGAATCACCAATATTCCCATGCTGAACGCAGATATTGTGACCGGCATCTCCCTGATGCTGGCATTTATCGCCTTCGGAATCTCCCTCGGGTTTAAAACGATTCTGATTGCACATATTACCTTTAACATTCCGTATGTCATTTTAAGTGTCATGCCGAAGTTAAAACAAACGGATAAGAGTACTTATGAGGCCGCCATGGATTTGGGCGCAGCTCCGGTCTACGCCTTTTTCAAGGTTGTATTTCCGGATATCCTTCCGGGCGTGCTCTCCGGTTTTCTGCTGGCCTTCACCATGTCGCTGGATGATTTCATCATCACCCATTTTACCCGCGGCGCCGGCATCAACACCTTATCCACGTTAATATACAGCGAAGTACGCCGCGGCATCAAGCCATCCATGTACGCGCTGTCCACTATCATCTTCTTAACGGTGCTGATTCTCTTACTGATTACCAATTTTGCACCGAAACGGAAGAAACATTAAGATCATTTTAAAGGAGACAGATTATGAAAAAAAGGTTTTGTTCCATCATGGCCGTTGCGGCCGTGGCCGCATTATCCGCCGTCACCATGAGCGGCTGCGGCAAATCTGCCGAAAAAGCAGGAGGCGCCGGAGAAGTTTACGTTTACAACTGGGGGGAGTATATCGATGAGGACGTCATCGCCCAGTTTAAGGAGGAGACCGGGATTGATGTCATCTACGATATGTTCGAGACTAATGAAGAGATGTATCCCGTCATTGAAGCCGGCGGCGTGAAATACGACGCAGTCTGCCCATCCGATTATATGATTCAGAAGATGATCGAGAATAACATGCTTGCCGAAATCAATTTTGACAATGTTCCTAACATTAAGGAAATTGATTCCAAGTATATGGATATGTCCAGGAGCTTTGACCCGGACAACAAATATTCCGTGCCTTACTGCTGGGGTACCGTGGGAATCCTCTATAACACCAGCATGGTGGCCCCGGAGGATGCACCGACGAAGTGGTCCGATCTATGGGATGAGAAATTTAAGGACAATATCCTGATGCAGGACAGCGTCCGCGATGCATTCATGGTGGCTCTAAAATCTCTGGGCTACTCGATGAATACCACCAATGAGGCGGAAATTGCCGAGGCGAGAGACTTACTGATCAAGCAGAAGCCTCTGGTTCAGGCGTATGTGATCGATCAGGTCCGCGACAAGATGATCGGCGGCGAAGCTGCCATGGGCGTCATCTACTCCGGTGAAATGCTTTACATTCAGCAGGAGGTGGCCGATCTCGGACTGGATTACTCGCTGGAATACGTAATCCCCGAAGAGGGAACCAATCTCTGGCTGGATTCCTGGGTAATCCCGGCCAACGCTCCGAATAAGGAAAATGCAGAGAAATGGATTAATTTCCTCTGCCGCCCGGATATCGCCAAAAAGAATTTTGAATACATCACCTACCCGACACCGAACAAGGGCGCCTTTGATCTGCTTGATTCTGATCTTCAGAACAACAAGGCTGTATTCCCGGATACGGACTCTCTGAAAAACTGTGAAGTCTTTCAGTATCTTGGAACCGATGTAGATTCTATTTATAATGAATACTGGAAAGAAGTGAAATCGAATTAGGGCTGCATCGCTTACGCATGACAGTACCCGCCGCAGTCAGGAGGACGTATCGTGGTAAACGCATTAGAAACAATTTTACAGCAGGTGGTCGATATCACCATTCTCCTGTTCGAATTTATGGGAGTTCTGGTCATCATCGCGGCAGGGCTTCGCGGGATTTATGATTCCGTGAAGAGAAACCCCTCCATTCGTCTGAATCTGGCCCAGGGCATGGCTCTGGGGCTGGAATTTAAGCTGGGAAGCGAGATCCTGCGTACCGTAGTGGTCCGCCAGCTGTCGGAAGTGGCCGTGGTGGCCGCGATTATCGCCCTAAGGGCGGCACTGACATTCCTGATCCATTGGGAGATCAAGGTGGAACGGGAATCTGAGTAAATATGGTATAGAAAAGAGGAATTTCAGCTCATTTCATTGAGTTGAAATTCCTCTTTTTTAGTACCGTATATTTTTCTGCCGTATCATATTAAACTTTATAATGGCCGTGTTTATATACTCATTGGCATGAATCAGAGGCCGATCCGATGAACTGTAGTTTATTCCCTTCAAGTATAAAAAAGGTTTACATCCCAGCTGATTCATATCTGCATATTGGTCCAGCCCTTCGATCTCTGTCGTCAGAATAGTGTCGATCTCCACTTTGTCCCATTCGATTTTTTCACCGGAAAGATTGTAGATGTATTGAAAAATGGAATTCTCATATTTGCTGAATTCACGAAATGCCTCCTCCCCTCCGATGAGTGATAAGCTAAAATAATCACGGCAGAAAGCACATACCGTATCATCGGCCAGAAACATCTTCTCCGCTACTACGAGCTGTTCGCCGCTCTCCATCTGCAGCTGCTGACAAATGGCTTCATCCCTGTCGATTTTCTGAATGTTCAGCAGCCTGACAGAAGGTGTATATCCACTGTTCTCAATCATTTGAGTAAATTCCATACAAGGATTGAATTTAACCTTAATATTGAGAGAATCTACGTTTACAAAAGTGCCTTTTCCCTGACGGCGAAAGATAATGCCCTCTGAGGCCAGGTCATTGAACGCCTGTCGTATGGTGATGCGGCTGACACCGATCATCTCAGCCATCACCTCTTCTCTGGGAAGCTTATTATTACGGGAAAGGTCCATGTTCTTGATATATTTATGTATTTCACGCTTTGCCTGCTCGGAAAGTGTCAGTGTGTTCAGCTTCTGGTACTCCATGTGATAGCCTCCTGCCTTTTTCTTTAATCATAGTTGGTGGGAGGCTCTTTGTCAACGTTTCAAACCCTTGCTTCCATTTAAAAGAAGATTTAGAAGAATGGCGCTGGCGCTTACCATAAAAAGGCCATTGCTGCAGATCATGCTGAGCGTGGAGGGAAGACCTGCAAAGATATCTGAGGCGAAGGTGGCACCAACGCCAATGGCAATACTGGTTCCTACAATCGTGAAGTTATTGTTTTCAAAGAAATTCAGCTTGGACAGTATGGAGATGCCTGAGGAAGTAATGACGCCAAACAGAGCCAGGGTGGCTCCTCCCAGAACTGCCTTCGGAACAACCGTTATCACCGCAGATACCTTGGGGAATATGCCAAGAAGAAGCATCATCACTCCGGCCGTCGCAATTACCGAGCGGCTTTTTATCTTTGTGAGGTCGATCAGGCTGACATTTTCATTGAACATGGTGGAGGGGACGGAGTTAAAGGCTCCTGTAATAACCTGTGAAACCGCCTGCGCCTTGATGCCTTTAATCTTAGTGGCATTGTCTGTATGTGTTCCGGCGATCTCATCCAAAACGGAGAAGACGCCAATGCACTGAATCATATTTATGATACAGAAAATGGTCATAATCAATATGGAACCCGCCTCAAACTGCGGTGTACCAAAGTAAAAGGGTGTCACCAGCCGGAATGCACTTGCCTCCTGAATTGGTGTTATATCCACCATTCCCAGGAAAGCCCCGACCACCGTTCCGCCGATAATCCCCAGCAGAAGAGACATGGCCCGCCAGATTCCTTTGCCGAACTTCTCCACCAGGATGATAAAGATTAAAACGCCAAACCCCAGCAGCAGATTCTGCACCGATCCATAGGTACTGCTGCCGGCTCCGCCGGCCAGATCCTGGATAGCCGTAGGGGCCAGGCTGACACCGATCAGTGTAACGAAGGTACCAACGACCACCGGCGGAAACAGCATAAGAATCTTATCCAGGAAAAAGGAAAGAAGAAAGATCAGGACACCGGATACCATAATGGCTCCAAACAGGGTGGGAAGGCCGTAAGTATTGCCAATCATGATCATGGGAGCCAGAGGCGCAAAGGAGGAGCCCAGAATGATAGGATATCTGGAGCCTATGTATTTGCTCAGACCAAATACCTGGATCAGAATGGCAATTCCGCTGGTAAAAAGGTTGGCTGATACCAGAAACGCAGTGGTCCTGGCATCCAGCCCCATGGCGCCGCCCATGATAAGAGGAACCGCTATGGTTCCGGGGCACATGGCTAACACATGCTGGAAGCCTACCAGCAGGTTCTTGCCAGGGCTTATTTTCTCAGAAAACATATCCATATAAGGTCCTCCTGCTAGTCCCAATAGCCTTCATGAACTTTGGCTGCATCTGCTTCCACTTCCGGAACAGGTCCCACCACCTCAATTGCCTTTTGTCCCCGGGAAAATACTTCACGGCAGGGAAGGTCAAAGGTTGGATTCTGCTCATTGCTGCCAGTCAGCTCCAGCAAACGGCGCTCGGTCATGCCATAAACTACGCGGCCGATATTGGCCCAGTAGATGGCGCCGGCACACATTGCGCATGGTTCCGCTGTGGTATATAAGGTACAGTCCCAGAGAAAATCCTTTGTAAATTCATGGGATGCACGTGCGGCCAGAGTTGCTTCCGCATGACCTGTACAGATTTTGTCTGTGATCTCGATATTCCCCTGCTCCATCACAATGTCTCCGTCCTTGTTCACTAAAAGCGCTCCGAAGGGCGTGTTGCCCACAGCACGGGCCTCCCTGGATATCTCAATTGCACGTCTTAAATAGTATTCATGGCTCTGATAACTCATATAAAATCCTCCTGCGGAATAGTATTAGGTAATAGGTATTACCTTTTATTTGAACCTATCATAACACGCAGAAGATATGATGTCTATGTGAAGGATATACGATATACAGAGCAATAATTGTACAAAATAGACAAAAACACGGTGTTTCACTTACTGCGATCGATTCTCTGCCGCTTCTTATCGTCATCGTCCGCCGCATGTTCCCGGAAGTAAACGATCTCCACAAAAAAGAGGAATGCCCGCTCAATTGAATGAGTGGACATTCCTCTTTTTTAATCAGGGGATTATTTAACCCCCTGCATTTCCATTAATTTTTCTTTCTGGCCTTTAATTCGCTCTTCAGCGTCATTTTGATGATCCCGGTCTTATACATCACCATGGCACAGACTACCGTGACACCCATACACAATAGCACTACGAATCCCTCTTTGCCCCCCAGCGGGTAAAATGCATTGATGACAAACACCAGAATCAGCGGAAAGATCATGGTGAGTGATTTTCCCTTTGCCTCGTATTCTCCGCAGTCGTCATTGACAAAGCTTAAGAGAATTCCGCCGAACAGTGCAGGAAGGAGGTACTGAGTCGCCGTCTGAACCGCCGGACTCGTAAGCAGCGGGCGGAGCGGTACCAGGAGAATGACTCCCAGCACAATAATCAGTGTGGTAACAATGGAGGAAACCGCGACGCCGATCGTCGCAATGGTGTCTCCCTCATCCGTGCCCTGTGAGGTATCTGTGAGCACCTGGGCGTTGATGACCACCGGTATTTTTAAGTTCATGACATTTCCGGTTAAAAAGGTTAAGTACGCGGAGGAGCCCAGGATCGGCGTGTAGCTTAGTACCTCTGCAATGTTTGTGGGCAGAAAGACTGCCAGCAGTCCGCCTCCCACTGCAAATATCTGTCCGATGCTCTCCGGCCATACGCCGTAGACCGTGGATATGACCGCAGGAATTCCCAGCATAAACCCAATTGCTATGATGACGCCGATACGCCCGGTCCGGTGGATGCTTGTCTCGTAATTTTTATCCATGATAATACCTTCCTTTCCTTTTCCCCATTAACCAAGTATCCTGACCCACAAAAGGGACGACGCCATGCCCAGCAAAAGCGTATCTGCCATGACGAAATTTCGCAGCCAGAGAATCTTAAATTTCTTAATAACAGCCATATGTATCATGACGATCACGCAGGAGGTAACGACTACCGCCAAATAGACCGGTCCCTTCATAATCTGAATCGGAAGGAATGCTTCAATGATGGCCAGGGACAGCACGCCGGTCAGGAGCGCGCCCATCGCTCCATGTGTGTTTTTCGCCTTCTGCAGACTGGTCTGCACCCGTTTTCCAAAGATCAGGACGCCGACAATCCCGCCCAGAATACAGATACTCATAACAAACATGACGGTACCGACGATGGAGGCATCTCCCGCCGCGTTAAGCGCAGCGATGGATTCATAGCCGGCTCCCGTGGCTACCATGTCGGCCGCCATCAGTTCATACGTAACGGAGCCCACCACGGATAAACGGAACCATGACCACGGGACTCCCAGAACAGCCGCAAGACTGAACAGACCGATGACGATGGAAATGGAGGGGACGATGGAATAGATGGCCGATGAGGTAATAGCCGTCTTCAGTTTCTCTTTTGTCAGGCCGATTTCCAGACCGTGACGGTATGCTTTTCTCAGTGTAATTACGCAGAATATCAGGATATATACGATTCCCGCCCCGACTAACGCGTAGAGAAGCGGACTGTTCATTATTTCGTTAAATGTCATGATTCTTTTCTCCTTTTTTATATGGCAGGGATCATTTCCTGGCAAGGAAAATTCTCCCGGTCAGGAAATCTCCCCGGTCAGGATATCCCCTCTGGTCAGGATATCTCCTCTGGTCAGGTAGTCTCCTCTAGTCAGGTAGTCCCCTCTGGACAGGTAATCCCCTCTGGTCAGGTAATCCCCTCTGGTCGGGTAATCTCCTCTGGTCAGGTAATCCCCTCTGGTCAGGATATTTCCCCTGGTCAGGAAATTTCCCCTGGTCAGGATATCCCCTCTGGTCAGGATATCCCCTCTGGTCAGGATATTCCCTCTGGTCAGGATATCCCCTCCGGTCAGGATATCTCCTCTGGACAGGAAATCCCCTCTGGTCAGGATATCGCTCCTGGCTGGACTCCTTCGGGAATCGGTGAAAGGTATACTCCGCCGGTTTCCTCCTCCAGTTCCTTCTTTGCGGTATCGAGGATCTCCGGATTTCCATAGATCTTCGCACAGGCCAGGGCAATCGCACGCGCTACCGCCTGGCTGGCCTTGTCACCGATGGAGGTTCCCACCTGTGCCGTCATCTGCCATGTATGTGCGCCAGTCTCCGGGATTCCCGCCGCCGCCGTGATCTGAGCGGTCGGTACCTGATAGCTCACGTCTCCCACGTCACTGGAGCCGGTCATCACTTTGTCTCTCATGGCAGGCGTGTAAGGCATAATAAAGGTATTGAGAGGCCGCCTCGCAAATTCTTCCTCGCTGATTCCGTTCTGCTTTGCTCCGTTTTTCACCACCCGCTCTCTCTGCTCCTGCGGCATGGCGGCCAGGAAGTCTCTCGCAATGGCGAATTCCTCTTCCCCAAAATCCGGGGCGCCGGTTTCCAGGTACGCATCGGACAAAAGCCTGGAAAGCGTCGGATTGGGAATCGTGTCGCTTAAGCCACCTAAGACCTTGATGCTTACCTTCGTCTCTGTCATCAGCGCGGCGCCTTCCGCGATCTTTCTCATGCGCTCCAGGATCTCTCCGCTCTGAACGAGCTTTGGAGCACGGATAAAGTAAAGAAGCGAGGCGTGATCCGGTACAATGTTGGGGGCCTCTCCACCGCAGTCTAAATACGCATAGTGCACACGGGCATCGGAAATAATGTGTTCCCGCAGGTAATTCACGCCCACATTCATCAGCTCACAGGCATCCAGTGCGCTGCGCCCCAGCTCCGGAGCCGCTCCCGCGTGGGCGGTCCTTCCTTTAAAATCGAACCGGACCTTATAATAGGCTACCGTTCTCACCGACATGGACATGTTGCCGTCCATCGGATGCCAGCTGAACGCCGCATCAATGCCGTCAAAGCAGTGCTCCTTTACCATAAATGCCTTGCCGAATCCAGTCTCCTCGGCCGGACATCCGTATAATTCCACGGTTCCCGTCACTCCGGTCCTCTGTAAATACTCCTTCACCGCAATCGCCGCCCCTACGGCCCCTGCCCCCAGGGCGCTGTGGCCGCATCCATGTCCGTACTTTTTTCCTTCGATGGGACATGGCTTCGCACATCCGGCTTTCTGGCTTAAATCCGGTAAAGCATCATACTCGGCCAAAATTCCGATGACAGGCTTACCGCTTCCGTATCTTCCCACAAATGCAGTTGGGATCTTCGCCACCCCTTCTTCCACCTCAAAGCCTTCCTGTCTTAAAACCGCCTTGATCTTCTCCGCACTCTGATCTTCCTGATAACCAAATTCCGCATAATCCCACACGGCCCGGTTGATTCCGGCAATGATATCTGCCTTTTCTGCCACAATGTCATGAATGAATTGTTTTTCTTCCATTTTCCCTCTCCTTCTGTGCATTTGTTATAGTTAATATTATCAGATACTCGGGTTCAGGAGGAAATATGATTCATTTATAGAGATATATAAACAATCTATATGGTGATATTAAACAATATCGAAAATCATTGTATTACAGGCTGGATTTTTTATAAAATAAAAACGCCGGCAGACAGTCTCTGCACAGCGTTTTTATGAGTGATTTTATAAGTGTTTTATAAACGTTTTCATAATTAAAAATTGATTCTCTTCTTAAAATACTCCAGATACTCTTTGGCATAATCGCTCAAACCACGGTCCATGGGATAGAGGTATCCCAGTTCCAGCTGGCGGTTGTCAAAGGGTATGCTGACTACGTGATGGGCGCGGTTATACTCCTCCGAATGAGGCAGCACGATGCTGAACGCCAGGGAATTGGAGACCAGCGATACCCGGGAGGATGTGGACTGGACGCAGATCAGCCGGTTCGGATTAACAATATCCTGCCAGGGCATCCAGTTGGCATCTCTCTCATAGATATCCGAAAACGCCACATAGGGATAGTTTTTCAGCTCTTCGATATCAAAATGCGGCTTCTGGAGCAGCGGATGGTTTTCAGCCAGCTGCACATAGAAGCACACATCCTTCAGCTTTACAAATTTCACGTGAAGATCGGAACAGAGCCTTGCAAAGCTGGAGGATCCTGTCTCCAGATAGATTACCAGGTCACAGAGGTTTCTGTAGAGCGCCTCCACCTGCTTCTCACCGTCGCCGATATAACAGGAAAAATGAAGATGAGCCATCTCCTGGTAATCGGTGCACAAATCCCAGAAGGCCTCGAAGGCAGGCACGTAACGGGGGTATACGAGCCGGAACAGACAGTCCTCTTCCGCGCTTATCCCGCTGGTAATCTCCTGAATATCCGCCATGATGGAGGTGGCCTTTTTCGCCAGCTTCATCCCGCTGGCCGTCAGCTGCATCCCCATGGGTGTCCGTTCAAATATGGTAATTCCAAGCTCATTTTCCAGGTTCTTAATGGCGTTGCTTAAGTTGGGCTGGGAAAGGTAGAGCGTCTTTGCCGCCTTCGATACGGAACCTGTCCTGCTGATTTCCAATACGTACTGGAGCTGTTGAATCGTCATAAGATGCCTCCTACCGCTTTATTGAGAAATTATATCATACAGGCCGCCGGAAAACAATCATCGGGGCCAGAATGCATCTTGCTGCATTCCGGCCCCGATCTCAAGGTCTCCGTTATTTTAAAGCAATTCTCACTGTTTTTATCTCAAATGCCTTGAAGTCCAGATTGATGACGCCGTCCGTCACGGCGGCTTCCTCTTCCTTATTCTCCAGCATATCGCACAGCCATGCGGATTTCACCGGAAGATTGATCTTTACAGCTGCCAAATCCATCCGTTTCCTGCATTCATAAAGCCGGAAAACTACATCTCCGCTTCCGTCCTCTGCCAGCTTCACGGCCTCGATCACCACGTGGTCTGATCCTGTCTCTGCCAATGAGAAGGTATCTGTTCTTCCGTTTACGACAAGAGGTGCTACATTCATCTCATACCCCTGTCTGACCACATCGCTCTCCTGGAAGCTTCCATTCCATGCTGCCGCTCCATACGTAAAGGTATGAATCCGGTTATCCGCCCGCATATCCGGGCAGGCTCCCGCGCGGAGAAGCGTCAGCTCCAGTGCTCCGTCCTCCATACTGATTCCGTACTTACAGTCATTTAAGACAGCGAAGCCATTGCCGCCGTCGCACACGGCGCTGTACCGGTGGTTGCACACCTCGAACCGGTCTTTATCATACGCCCTGGACCGGTGCATCGGGCGCTCCACATAGCCAAACTGCATCTCATTGATCCCATACTCTCCGTATAATACGGTAGGAAAGCTGACCTTCAACAGCCTGTGCAGTTCGCGCCAGTCAACTTCCGTCGCAAATTCTATTCTGCTTTCTCCCACAGCCAGAGTGATATCCTGGCTGAACGAAGAACTGCCAATCTTTCCTGCCGCCCTCAGGACTGCTCTGGCGCCTGCGGCGCAGACAATCTCTACGTGTACATCGAAGGCACCCCCGATTTCCTGTTCCGCATAATTGGAATCGATATCCCAGGCGTCGAATTTTCTCGGCACGTCTTTAAACAGGCGGAAATGGTTCATCGGTGTCCTGGCAAATTCTCTTCCGCTCTCCTTCAGCACATAGGAGGTGATCTCCGCGTTGGAGGCAACGGTTACCCGGAGCCGGTCATTTTCCATCACGAAGCCGTCCCCCTGTGGTATGACTACGGCCAGAGTTGAGGATGGGGCCGGAACGGATCCGGTCTCTTTCACCGCCGCGGGTGCTGCCTCTTTCACCGCCCCAGGTATCGTCTCTTCATTTTCGCACGGAATAACCGTAACCGCCCCCATCGGGGGGACTGCCACTCTGGCGGTAACTGTTTTTCCATCGGTATACACAGGGACTGCCTCTCCCTCCAGAGTCCTGCAGCCTTTTTCGTACTTCTCCGGAACATCAATCAGGCAGATGCGCGGGAAGGAAAGGGAGTTAAACACGGTAATTCCATCGCCCTCTTTTATCAGACTTGAAACCGCTTCTCCACAGAGTTTTTCCGCTTCCTCACAGACGCGGCCAAGAGACCGCTCCGCTTCCTCGTATACCCGGTGGATACTGGAGCCGGGGAGAATATCATGGAACTGGTTCAGCAGTGTTTCCTTCCATAAGCGTTCCGCCTGCTCTGCGGGGTACTGGTAAGCGCTGCCCGCGGCATTTTCCGTATTGTTCCCGGAAATGCGCTCTGTGCCGTGCCCTGCTGCCATGGAGGCGGCGGCGGACGCCCACAGTTCTAAGTCTCTCATGGTGAGTTCTGCTCTCCGGTTCCATTTCTTGATAGCGGCCTGTGAAGTGTAGGTGCCGCGGTGGGCCGTAAAATACAGTTCTCCCACATACGTATTGGCCGGGCCGCCCCGGCTCTCCATGCGTTCAAAGTAATCGACCGGGTTCTCCATCTCGATGCGGACACCGCCCTCTAAATCCTTCTGACGCTCTATGAACTCGATGTGATCTCTGGTGGGACCGCCGCCCCCGTCTCCGTAGCCGAACGGAATCAGGAACGTATCCAGATCCCGCTTCTGAACCCGCTTCTTCCACACGGTGTTCATCTCTTCCGGGGACGTATAATACGTGTAGTTGGTAGGAAGGAAGGCTTCTATCTCACTTCCGTCCATTCCTCTCCATGAAAAATAGTGGTAGGGGAACTGCTCGCCTTCGTTGTAGGACCAGAAGATCTTCTGCGTGACCAGATAATCGACGCCGCATTTTCTCAGAATCTGAGGAAGCGCCGCAGTGTAGCCAAAGGTATCCGGCAGCCAGAGCATCTTGCTGTCCACGTCAAACATTTCTTTATAGTATGCCTTGCCGTACAGAAGCTGTCGGATCAGCGCCTCACCGCCCGCCATATTCGTATCCGGCTCCACCCACATGGCTCCTTCAGCGATCCATTGGCCGTTTTTCACCGCTTTTCGGATCTCCTCAAACAGCTCCGGGTAGTATTTCCGGCACATCTCATAACACGCCGGCTGGCTCTGGATAAATTTGTAGTCTTTATACTCCTCCATCAGACGCAGCTGTGCCGCAAATGTCCTGGCCGTCTTCCGGTAGGTCTCCGCCATGGGCCACAGCCATGCCAGATCGAGGTGGGCGTTTCCAATCGCGGAAAATACCGGCATCGTGGAACCATTGACAGCGGAAAGCACCGGCTCCAGCATGGCGCGGGCTTTCCGGTAATCCCGGCTCCTGGCCTCCTTCTCCTGCTCAAAATCCACAAGCAGTGTGAATTGTTCCAGCGCCTCCGCGACTCTGGCCGCCCGCAGGGAATCCTCATCCAGGGTCTTAAGCAGGCTGGAAAGTGTCTCCACATCCATAAAAAGCTGGTATGCGTCTTCATCCCAGATTCCATAGGTTCCTTCTCCCAGCGTCCTTCTGGCTCCCTCAGCCAGCTCGTCCCTGTAAAGTCCGGGAAGAACCGGACCGGTGGAACATCCGCTGTCCTGGGCTTCTGCGTAGAAATGGCCGGCGTATGTCTCCATGCAGATCTCAAATACGTCTCCCGGTATCGCCTCCCAGGTCAATGTATTATCCACCAGAAAATGGTGGGGCTGTTTCACCCAGTCAGCCCGGTACGTGCCAAACGCCGAGCCATTCACAAACACCGTAGATTCTCCGCCCGGACATAAATTCAGTACAATTCTCTTTCCGGCAGTCTCTTCCGGCAGCGTGAGTTTCGTGCGGAACCACGCATATTCGTAGGTATCGCCCCAGGTATAGCCGGGTTCCACCCTCTCATACGTTCTTTCGCCGGCTTCCTCGAAGCTCAGCTGCTCCATCGTCTTAAATACTTCCCAGTCAAGCGTACCTGCCGGGGTATAAAAATCTTCCTTCAGGGTCCTGATCCAATGATTGATTCTGTCTCTGTATTCCGAATGCATAATCCCCATTTATTTGTCCTCGTCTAATTATACTCGTTTCTATTTCTGACCGTCTCGCCAGCCGCAATCGCTGTATCGATCACCGCCTGCCTGATCTCTGCACTTCCCTGTATCTGTTCCACCAGAATCTGTGCGGCCATGGCGGACATCCTGCCCTTATAGGAGCTGACAGAGGTCAGGCCCAGGGGCAGCTTTAACCGCGACTCAATATGGTCGAAGCCAATGATGGAACAGTCTTTTGGCACCATTTTGCCGCGTTTTAACAGACCGCACCAGGCCTCCCAGGCCAGCATGTCGCTAAAGGCAAAGATCGCAGTATACTCCTGTCCCTCGTTCTCCAGGTCCGTCAAAACAGCCTCGCATCCGTCGGAAACCACCGGAACCTGGCGGATCAGCCGCTCATTCACGGGAACCCCCGCCTCGCGAAACGCCCGGCAGTAGCCCTCCAGACGCTCCCTGGCACTGGATATATAGGTGGCCCCATGAAGGAGCAGAATATCCCGGTGGCCGGCCGAGAGTAATTCCTTCGTCGCCTGATACCCGCCCAGTTCATCGTTGCAGACCACGTAGCTGTATGCCTCGTCACGGCGCCCGATCAGCACAAAGGGAACGCCCGACTCTTTTAAATAAGTTAAGTTGTCCGGTGTCTTCTGCGCCGGACAGATGATAATACCGTCCACATTTTTGTTGAGGGCGGACTGAATTGCCGCCAGCTCCAGCTCCTCATTTTCATTGGTGTTAAACAGAATGGAGGTGTATCCGGCTTTCCACGCATGGCCCTCGATCTCCTTCATCATAATGGAAAAATGAGGATTGGAGATGTCTCCTAAAATCACCGCGATGGTATTCGTATATCCCAGACGCAGGGAAGCCGCCAGCGTGTTGCTTACATGTCCCATTTCCTGCGCAGTCTTCTGAATCATCTCTCTTGTCGGGGCTGCGATATCGTCTTTATCCCTCAGCGCCCTAGAAACCGTATTGACGCTGTAACCGGTCTTCGCAGCAATATCCTTTAACGTGACGGCCGATCTTCTCTTCTTCATCTGCCTTCTCCGCCCTGTTCCAGCCCCTGGCTTTTAAAGCGGTATACCGTCTCCGTCACGCACGGCTCATTGGCCTTTATGATGGGAGATGCAAAAGCCGGTTCATTGGCTGCATTGGGAAAATACTGTGTCTCAAGGCAGAATCCGCATCTCTTTCCGTACTTCACGCCGCCCTTTCCAGGCTCTTCTTTCAGGAAATTCCCTGCGTACAGCTGGACACCCGGTCTGTCCGTATCCACTTCCATGGTAATCCCACTCTCAGAACAGACAGCGACGGCGGCTCTATAAAGACCTGTGGTGGTGTCGTCTGAGACGGCATTCTGATTGATTACGAAATTGTGATCATATCCTCCTGTATACTGTAGCTGTTGGAAATCTGCATCGATATCGAGGCCAATCGCTTTCCCCTGTCGGAAATCCATGGGAGTCCCCGTCACATCCGCCTTCTCACCGGTGGGAATCGAGGCGGAATCTCTGACCGGCGTATAGGAATCTGCCATCAGAGTCAGCACATGGTTCAAAATCGTGCCGCTTTCGTGGCCGCCTAAATTAAAATAGCTGTGATTCGTCGGGTTAAAGACAGTCTCTGCATCCGACACGCCTTTATAGGTGATGCGGATCTCATTCTCATCGGTCAGCGCATAGGTGACCTCCAGCTTTAAGTTACCCGGGAAGCCCTGGTCACCGTCGGGGCTCTCCAGGACAAACGTAACCTCATTCCTGTCCTCTGCCGTCTCCTTCACGTCCCACATACGGATCTGATATCCGTCAGGGCCGCTGTGAAGATTGTTCTCCCCTTCGTTGGGCGTCATATGATAGACTTTCCCTTCCAGGGTGACTGCGGCGCCTTCCAGCCTGTTACCATTTCTCCCTACTGTTGAGCCGAAATATGTATTCGTATTCTTCCGGTACTCCTCCGGGCTCTCATATCCCAATACTACGTCGCGCGGATGGCCCTCCTGGTCCGGCACGATAACTCTGGTCAGCACAGCTCCTAAATCCGACATGGTGATCTCCATGCCGTTTCTGTTTTTCAGTGTAAAAAGGCTGACTTCTTGCGCTCCTTCTGCTGCTCCAAATATGGTTCTTTTCATGATGTACTTCCTTTCCATTAACGTTAATGAAAGTATATCTTTTTTTCCACTGTGCGTCAAGCAGAAAGCCGGAAGTACGCTTTAAATTAGAGCGCAGATTGGGAGAATTTACTGTTAAAAAAACAGGAACTGCAGTTTCCTCTACAAAGCGAAACTGCAGTTCCATATGTCTTTACGCAATCATAATTTTCCCGCCGTCTGAACTGGTACTTTTTAAAATCGTTTGCGATGTACCTTAATTCTGCACTGCTTCCTGAAGAATGCAATGCCATAGAGCAGAACATCGGTGTATCCCTCCTCAGGCAGGCTGGAATCATACTTTTTTTCTTCAATCTGCTGCATTGCTGTGTCACAGGCATTTTCCATGCCTTTATAGGTCTCGGATACTTTCAGTTCCATGATGACTGGCGTTTTTGACACATTGTGACTGCGTACCAGTATATCCAGCCGCCCATTTCCACTCTCACGGTTCGACTTTACCAGATAATCCCTTAGATTATTTAATACACCCATCATGAAACCATGATAGAAAGCTTCCTGGGTATCCATATAGCTGATGCTCTCCTGAAGCAGTCCGGATAGCTCTGCCTGAAACTGATCGGCATCCCCTTCCAGCATGGCCGCATACATTTGCGATAAATCTTTTACTTTTATCTGATCGCGAAACCATTTGGTGATTGTATTATTAAAAATATACTTAACTTCCAGATTTGGAACCGCCATTGTCAGGTATTGGGTTTCATTCTCCATCTTCCTGGATATCTGTTTTAAATACCCCGTAAAAAACAGAAAATTCCATAAGTTATCCTCTGAATCGTATACGCTGTCATACGTAATTTCTTCGTGGACAGGTTTTTCTATCGTTCCGCCGGCTAACAGAATCTCCAGTTCTTCCTTTACAGAGATATCCGCCCGTTCTACCAGACTGCGAACAATGCTGTTGGAGCTTGTATTGGCCCAGTATGGCGTCGGCAGTTCATCGGTAAAAACAGTCAGTGCATCCACATAGTTTGCCACACTCCAGGGATTATAGACTTCTGTATCACCGAACATATACCCGTCATACCACTGTTTAATCTGATCCCTTTTCGTATCAAGATTATAATACTGCAGCATTCGGTCAACTTCCTTCTGAGTAAAACCAAAGTACTCATCATAGGAACGGCTTAATATAGAAATCATTTTCAAATTATTCAGTCCAGTAAATATAGATTCCTTTGTAATTCTCAAACAGCCTGTAACAACAGAAAATTCCAGACAGGGATTCGTCTTAAGCGCAGATTCAAACACCGATCGGATAAATCCTATCATATTATCATAAAATCCTGAAAACCAGGCATTTTCAAGCGGTACATCATACTCATCAATCAGAATGATGACTTTTCTCCCCCAGTGTTGATACAGACACTCGGAAAGAAAGCGAATCGATGTGGCAAAGTCCTGCTGGCTTCCACTCAGATTCATAATATCCTCATATCTTCTTTTCTGCTCTGGTACCTTCAAAGAATCAAGCACAATCCGGTGTCTTAAGTATTCTCTTCCTATCTCCTCCTTCAAACAGCCATAGGCCAATTCCCAATCCGGCTGCTTAGAGGATTTAAGAGACAGACTGATAACCGGATAACTGCTCATCTCCTGCGTATAACGATCTCCCTGCTTCATGATCTGCAGATCCTTGAAAAGGGCCTGATTCGCTTCATTTCCTTCCAGGCTTCCGGTATTCTCAAAAAAGAAGCGGATCATGCTTTGATTTAAGGTCTTGCCAAACCTTCTCGGCCGGGTAAACAAATTTACCTCCCCCTTTTTATCAAGCAGTTCCTTGATAAAAAGAGTTTTATCTACATAGTAGTAATTATTTCTAATTAACTTTTCGAAATCATCAATTCCTACAGGCAAAGGCTTTTTCTGCATTGAAATCCTCCTTACACACCACATGCGATATAAAAATTATATCCTGTTCCATGTGGAAACACAAGGGCAGATTAGCGAATTACTATCTCCTGATAAATCTATTTCCCCACTCTCACCCTCACAACATTCCAGGAATAAGACGAGAACGTAACCGTAAGGCAGTCTCCCTCCATCTCATAGGCACTGGAGGACTGCGGAATCACGCGGTCCGGCTGGTCCGCCGTATTATACTGCTTCAAATCGTATCCCGCCATGGTGATGAACTCTTCCACACGGCAGCCCGGATAATCCCGCAGACAGCAGGTCACTTCCAGGTCATCCTCGCCGCGGTTCATGGCGAATATGGTTACATACGCTCCGTCCCCGCTCTCCACTGCGATGCTCTCGAGAGCCGGCACATCGGTGTACTCCTTACAGTCGTACTTAGGAGCGTCCACCAGCACATTTAAGGCTGTTCCTCTGCCGTAGAGAGAAGCGTGAAGGTATGGGTAGTAGATGGTCTGTTTCCAGATCCTTCCGCCGTTTTCCGTCATGATCGGCGCGATGACATTGACCAGCTGAGCCATGCAGGCCACCTTTACCCTGTCGGCGTGCTTTAGGAGCGTAATCATCATGCCGCCCACTAAAAGGGCATCCTCGAAGTTATACTGATCCTCATTGTACGCCGGTTTCTCTCTCCATTTCTCCGCTTTGGCATTATCCGCAAATGCGTGATACCAGACATTCCACTCGTCAAAGGAGATGTTCAGAACCTTTTTGGAGCGCTTCTTCGCCTGTATGTAATCGCAGACAGAGACGATGTGGTTGATATAACGGTCCATATCCATGGTATTGGCCAGGAAGCTGGGCGTATCGTTTTTCTCATTTCCGTAGTACTGATGCATGGAAACGTAATCCACAAAGTCATAGGTATGATCCAGCACTGTGGCCTCCCACTCATAGCACGTGTTCATACCTGAGTTGGAGCTTCCGCAGGCCACCAGCTCAATTGACGGGTCCACCCATTTCATGACCTTGGCTGTCTCGCAGGCCGCGCGCCCGTACTCTTCTGCCGTTTTGTGGCCGATCTGCCACGGGCCGTCCATTTCATTTCCCAGATTCCAGAGCTTCACACCGTGGGGATCGCGATAACCGTTTTTGATTCGCAGATCGCTCCAGTAGGTGCCTCCCGGGAAGTTGCAGTATTCCACCAGGTTGCGGGCGGCGTCCGCGCCTCTCGTCCCCAGGTTCACGGCCATCATCACATCCGTGTCTGCACGGCGGCTCCACTCACAGAACTCATCCGTCCCCACCTGGTTGTCCTCGATGGCAAACCATGCCAGCTCCGTTCTTCTCGGCCGCAGCTCCTTCGGCCCGATTCCGTCCTCCCAGTTGTAGCCGGAGACGAAGTTGCCGCCCGGATACCGCACAATGGGAACCTTCAGTTCCTTTGTGAGTGCGATCACATCCTTTCGAAATCCCATATCATCTGCCAGCGGATGGCCCGGATCATAGATTCCGCCATAGACCGCTCTGCCAATGTGCTCAATGAAATTACCGTAGATCCGGTTGTCAACCGGGCCGATTTTATAATCCTTGTCAATCTTAATTACCGCTTTTTTCATGCTTTAAGCCTCCTGTTTTTTCTTCCTCTTCTCTATCAGCATCGGCATATACAAGCCGCCCTGAACGCTTCTTCCTATAAAATGACAGTATCTCCCGCTCTCCGCATCGTACCAGTCGGAAAACGGTACCCGGTCTTCTGTGGACCTCGCATACTCCGCTACCGGAGCCGTCAGACGGTAAAATGCCTCCCGATCGGGTGCAAACGAGGCGCACCAGAGAATCCAGTCGCTCTTCGTATACGTCTTCCGGCTGTCTAACGGCACGCCGAAGGCGCTGATCTTCTTCAGATAAAACGCCGTCTCTGTCTCAAATACCTCCGGTCTGAAGAGACCGCTTCCAAAGAAATGGTCCCACACCAGATTGTATTTCAGGCTCCAGGACTCTTCACAGTCAAAGGTCAGACGGTAGTGATCGCCGGCGGCACTGCGGGTCTCCCAGCTCTGTGCCATCCTCACGGCTTCCTCATGGTACCGCTTTGCCTCCTCTTCCTCTCCGAGACAGGCGGCGATTCTGCTGAATGCCTCGATTCCCATAACCGCCTTGGCCGACAGATTTACATTGTGAGCCAGATGGCCGGCAAAATCATCGGTACAGAGCTGTTCTCCCGGATCTTCACCGTATGCGAGCAGATATCCGGCCCATGTTTTCAGCACCTCGTAATACGGCGCGGCAAAGGCCCCCGAGCGTTCCAGTTCACACACCGCCGCCGTCAAAATCATCATATTGCCGGATTCCTCCACCGGCATCTGGTCCCTCACGTCGTAGACGGACAGCCCCGCGGGATACTCATAGTAAAACGGGAAAATGGCGCCGTTATCATAGCAGAATTCCCGGTTCTCCCCTTCTTTTCCAAGTCCATAGACCTGGCCTGCCGCGTACGGATACCGGCCCACATCATGCGGCGCAAAGTCGTACTCCCACACCGGACAGCCGGCAAAACGGAAGACCGGCCGCAGCATAGCCTTCACGTATTCCGGATTAAGGAGCAGGAACATGGGGGCGGATGGATAGCTGATATCGACGGTCCCCGTACACCCGTTGGAGTCATTTTCCTTGGAAAGGAAGACGAGATTCCCCTCCTGGTCCGCGATCAGCTTATGGGCTGCCATGACCTGGCGGTAAGAAATACTGCATAGAAACGCGTAGTCGGCCCCGCCTGTATTCCTGGCCTGCTCCTCCAGACTCCGGTCAAATGCCCCCGCCTTTTCGGTCACCTCTTCCCGATCGCGGAAGCTCTCTCCAACCGCGTCAAAAATGGTCTCATACCTCGTCGTCCAGTAGGCCTTCTGCCAGGAACCGAAGTAAAAGATGGAGAGCAGATCGTCATAGGCGGCGATCACCGTACACGCCGTCTCATCGGTTCCCAGCTCCGCAGACGCATTCAGCAGGCTGTGCTCCGGATCGAAGATGATTGTGACGGCCTCGTCCTCCGAGGCCAGAATCATATCTCCCCAGTCTATGGTAATCCGGTCCCCGCTGTGGCCTAAAGGCGTCTGAAATGCCTTTCTCATAGTACCATAATGGAAATGATACGTCTCATTTTCATGGCTTCCGCCGATGATTTTCCCCGGTGTATCGAAGACCAGGTCGCCGGTGACGGTAAAATCGATCTTCACGGAGACCTCCCGCTTCCTGTCTACGGTAAAATCGATGTAGGTACACGGTCTGGAGACCAGAACCGGATCCTCCGGCAGAAGCGGTGACAGGAAACGGACGGAAAGCCTCAGCTTCTCATTTTCAAAGGTACAGGTGGTCGCGGTCGGCGTAACCTCCAGGCTCGTCTGGGGGATGACCGGACAGCCGTCCTCACCGCCCAGGAAGCGGAAACGTTCTCCATCCGCGGTGACGTGGCCGTAAAGCCGTTTTTCCTTTCCGCTCCAATGAGCGGTGTCCGTGTCATAGAGACAGTCAGCCGGCGACCAGATGGAATAATAGGGGTCGTGCACCAGCAGGGGCACGCTTGCCATACGATTGATTCTCATACGATGAAATCTCCTTATATTTGATGCGCCTACTCTTTCACCGACCCCAGCGTCAGGCCGGAGACGAAGAATTTCTGCATAAATGGATAGAATATTACGATCGGCAGGGACGCCACGACAATCTTCGCCGCGTTGAACGTCTTAAGCGAGGTGAGCGCTTCGATTTCCGCCGGAGTTAATGAGGAACTCATGACGCTGACTGTCGTGTTGGTCAGTGTCTGGATATAGGTCTGCAAAGGCATGTTGCTGGGCGTATTCATCAGCAGAAGGCCGTCGAAGAAGTTGTTCCAGTGGAACACCACGGAAAATACGGTCACGGTGGCGATCGCCGGCTTGGCTAACGGCACGAAGATACGCATCATCATCTGGAATGGGTTGATTCCGTCCAGCATGGCCGACTCCTTGATCTCCTTCGGAAGATTTCTGAAGAAATTCATCAGGAGAATGGTGTTGTAAACCGGAAGTGCTCCGGGAATCACCAGCGCCCATATGGTATCCATAAGCCCGGTTGCCTTTATGACGAAGTACCACGGGACGAGGCTCGCGCCGAACAGCATGGCGAAGATCATGAACCACATATACACCTTTCTGGCCGGGAAATCCGATTCGTCCTGGGACAGGGCAAATGCAGTGATTACCGTAAGAACCAGATTGATCGCGCCGCCTAAGACCACCCGCTGTACGGAGATCCACATGGCCTGCATGAACTTGTGATCGGTCATCAGGACCTTGTACGGTGTAAAGGTCAGTTCCACCGGCCAAAGCGTCACCTTCCCCGACAGGGCGGCCGTCTTGCTGCTGAGCGACAGCGCAATGACATGCAAAAGAGGGATTAAACAGCTGAGTCCCAGGATAAGCAGAAGCAGAAAGACACAGAAGTCAAACACCCGGTTCTGCCATGTATTATATTTTTTCATGGTTTATCCCCCCTAAAAGATCTGATAATTGGCAAATTTCTTAGCCATCTTATGCGCCGTGACAATCATAATAAAGCTGATCGCCGACTTTAAGAGCCCGATGGCGGTGGCCAGTGAGTACTGGGCGTTGACGAAGCTCAACCGGTATACGTATGTATCGATAATATCTCCGCTCTGGTACACGACCGGACTGTACATGTTATAGATCTGGTCGAAGCCTGCGTTTAGGATATTGGCGATATTTAAGGTAGCTACCATGACGATGGTGACGCGGATGCTGGGCAGCGTAATATGCCATATTTTCGCCAGTCTGCCTGCGCCGTCCACCGAGGCCGCTTCATAGAGTTCCGGATTGATGCCCATGAGGGCCGCAATGAAGATAATGGCCCCGTAGCCGAACTCCTTCCACACATCTGTGCTGATCACCACGCCCTGAAACAGCTTATTGGAGCCAAGGAACATTAACGGTTCCTTTAAAATTCCGAGACTCATAAGACCCTGATTTAAGATTCCTCCCGTGTCCAGGAGATTCTTGAATATCGTTGCCAGAATCACCCATGACAGGAAATGCGGCAGAAAACAGATGGTCTGGACCGATTTCTTAAACTTCACGCTGGTGATCTCATTTAAAAGAATGGCAAAGAATATGGACAGCACCATCGTGAGCACCAGTTTCCCCACCGCGATGGTGAACGAGTTCCGGAATATTCTGGCCGTATCGGGCAGCAGCAGCATGTGCTTGAAATTGGCAAGCCCCACCCATTTGGACTTTAAAAATCCCATAATCGGCTGATAATTCTGAAATGCCATGATATTTCCGAAAAACGGAATAATCGTATAAATAAACAATATGATAAAGCCCGGCAGCATCAGCAGATGGTATTGGTATGTCTGCCTTATGGTTACGTGTCTCCCTTCCTTTCTTCTTCTCTTCCTTCCTGCTACTTTTCCCATACGAAACTTCCTTCCTTTTTGAACTCCCTGTTATATGGAAATGCCTTCTTGATTCCGGGTTCATCCCGATTTTGAAAACCGGAGGTTTCGGGCCTCCGGTTTTCTGATTCTCCTTTACCCGGCGTCGTTAATTGGCACCAGACAGTTCCGTCATTTCCTGTGTAATCGTATCACCGCCCAGAGCCTTCCACTGGCTGACGAATTTATCGAATTCATCAACAGAGGTATTTCCGGTGAGTACCTGTAAATAGAATTCATCCTCCTGTGTCTCCAGGGTCGCCCATAAGGATTCCATGGAAGGTGAATCCGCGTAGCTTGCGGCATACTGAAGGTTCAGCTTGTCGGCCTGGCTCTGCACGGTCCAGGCGCCGTTGGCCCATCCCCAGCCATTGGCAGTGGAAATATTTTTCTCCACAGTCTTTCTGAAGCCGTCTTTCTGAACCGCGGTATAACCATTGTACCATGTCTTTCCATCGCCGCTTAAATCGTCGTAAGCCACTTTTCCGTCGATGCAGTCCATCACTGACTGGATCTGTTTTTCCTTGGCATCATAGTCACAGTGAAGGACATTGATGGGATAATAGTGCCAGGAGAATGGGGAATCCATACCGTTTGGACGGACATTCTCAGCCTGGGACTGGTCTAAATCATACTGATAATTCACGGTCTTTACGACTGCTTCCTTGATCTCTTCCGAACAGCCTTTTTTCACTACAATATAAGTGGTGGTCGGGCTCTTCATCGGGACATTCAGTTTGCCTTCCGCGTTCAAAGGCGCTACATAGGAATTCCATTTTACGGAGTCAGCCGCGCCTTCCAGCATGGATACTACCGGCCACTGGTTTGACCACCATGCACCGAAGAAGATACCTGCCTGGCCGTTGCTGATCATCTCCACACACTGCTCGGAATCTCTGACTGCGAAAGAAGGATCGATAACGCCCTCTTCTACCAGCGTTCTGATCTCTCCGAGAGCCGTCTTGGCCTCTTCCGTGATTGAACCGTATACCACGGAGCCGTCATCCTGCTTGATCCACATCTTCGGATAGGCATCAAATAAGGTAAACAGTCCGTTTACATGCCACGTACCGCCGTTCTTCTGAACCAGCTTCTTATCGGAGGAGAGGCCCACAGCAATTCCATCTGTGACGTTGCCGCCAGGATTCTTCTCCATAAAGGTCTTGGCAATGTTCACAATGTCGTCCAGTGATTTCGGCTCTTCCAGTCCCAGCTCTTCCATCCAGTCGCCGCGGATATAGACGAGGGGAACGCTGTCCATACCAGGCTGGATATCAGGAATCGCCATCAGCCTTCCGTCGAAGGTTGCAAGACCTTCCGACATGCCGTTGGCCGAATCAAAGCATTTCTTCAGTGCGTCGGAACGGTACGTTGCAAATGCGTCCGTCATGTCCTCCACCGCGCCGGCATTCACTAACTGAACCAGCTGGGTATACGTTACGTTCATAACATCCGGCATATCTCCCGATGCGATGGCCATGGCGACCTTCGTCGGATAAGAAGCGTCGTCAACGGAGAAATCATATATGTATTCTGTATTCAATTGATCCTGAAGATATTTTACGATGTAGTTGTTGTGGGAATCTTCACCATCCGGGTACGTAACATTGGCCGATTCCGCTCTTCCCACATGGATTACGGTCTTCTCCTCACTGACCGGACCGTAAGGATCTACCTCCTCCGTGCCTGCGGCCGCCCCTCCGGACGTCTCATTTTGAACTTCCTTCGCTGTAGTTTCATTTTTTACAGAAGATTCTTCCGGCGCCTTCGTATTGCCCCCGCAGCCTGCCAGACAGCCTCCGGCCATACATGCGGTCAGTAACAATGATGCTAATTGATTCCTTCTTTTCATGGTAACCTCCGTTTTTATTAGTCTTCAACCCCGGCTGCTTACGGCGCCTTAAGCAGCGTTTTGTTTCATGTATTTATTATATCCCCTCTCATTTTTCCTGTATATACAAGGTTTTTCGCATTCCTATCACAAAATTATCCTTTTGTGCCCTTCCACTATTTTCCTTCCGGCAAATCTGCTAGAATAAATTGTAATGGTAATTGATGGAAATACACGAATGGAAGGAGCGTTAGCCATGTATCAGATTTTAGTTGTCGATGATTCTGTTCTCGATGTTGACTGCATCACATTTCTTATAAAAAAATACGAACTGCCTCTCGAGGTTGCCACAGCGGTGAACGGTCAGGATGCTCTGGAGCTTTTTAGAAAACCTGAAAATCATTATGATATCCTCTTTACGGATATCCGCATGCCCTTTCTCGACGGTCTGGGGCTGTCCAAAGAGGTGAGAAAGCTTTCACCAAATACGAGAATTATCATTTTCAGCGGCTTTAATGATTTTGAATATGCCAAAACCGCCATTACCATCGGAGTGGAGGACTATCTGATGAAACCGGTGATCCCGGACGAATTCGTCTCCGTCATGACCCGTGTCATAAACGGCGTGGAGGAGACCAACCGCCAGATCAGGACACGCCGCAGTGAGACAAAGCTTTTGAAAAACCACATGCTGTGGCTGGCTGTCAACGGTAAATCCAGTATGCTTGTAGACAGCGCACCCTTCTTTAAGGACCGCTATACCGGCCTCATGTTAGTGGAATGTGACAATGAATTTTTCAGTCTGGAAGGCATCTCCTTTCAGGAAAAGCTGGCGGGCGTTCTCAGCGCCCCCTTCGACTATCTAAATCTCGATCCGTCCCGCAGCATTCTGTTTTTCAAGGAAGGGGCCTTTCTCTTTCCCTGTGCGCAGTCGGTCTGCCTGTGTGCCGAAAAGGAATTTCATCAGAAATGCTGCGTGGCGTTTCAGACGCTTCCGGACAACGGCTCCATCAGCCAGGTTTACACGCAGCTGGAGGAACGGCTGGAAAACCACTTTTTCTTCCCGGAACAGAACATCTTCCTGCCGGACGGGCCGGACCACCCCTACGCCGCCTCCGGCCACATTTCCATTGATATTGTGTCCGACGATCTGCGTCTGAAGGACTACGAATCCCTGATGCTTCATTTGGAGGATCTCTTCGAATCCTTAAAACACGAGAAGACCCGTTCCCTTATTTTTGTCAAATACTGTTTCACAGAGCTGATGAAGGAGATTATCCACTATCTGCCGGATGACCAGCAGCCGGATTTAAATAAAGTAGCGGAAAAGATCTATGGCTCCACCAACATCGTGGAGCTGATGGATATGACCTATGATCTGGCCGGAAGACTCCGCAGCCAGGCTCAGAGGAGCCAGGGAACCTGCCTGAAATCGGATAAGATCCGGCAGTATATCTACCAGAATTACGCCCAGCCGCTGTCCTTAAACGACATCTCCAGCCATTTTTACATAAGCCCCAATTATCTCTGTTCCGTATTTAAGAAAGAGACCGGGTGCAACCTGATGAAATTCATCAATGAATACCGGCTGGAGCAGGCCGCCAGGCTGCTCTTGGAGACGGAGATGAAAGTCAACAAAATCGCCGAGTCCGTCGGGTTTCCCAATCCGTCCTACTTTTCCCAGCGTTTCCGCGATTACTATGGGGAAAGCCCGGAGAACTACCGCCAGAAGGAGACTTACTGATGACAAATACACTGAAACGAATCCGAAGGGTCTTTCTGGACATGGGAATCCGCAGAAAGGTCCTGATCATATTCCTTCTGATGGGCGCGCTTCCGTTCCTGTGCTACATCATCCTTTCCAACCGCTACACCAACCGGATTATCCTGGAAAGAGAGCGTTCCCTGACCGAACTCGCCCTGGAGCAGGCGGTCAGCTCCGTTGACAATAAGCTTGTCACGTATAACAACCTTTCTAATTTCATGTTTAACAACAATGCGATTATGAAGGTATTAAACACCAGCTACAACGACGATTACTTCAAAATGTACAAGGCATATTCCGATACCATTGAGCCCCTTTTTCTCACCTACTACGCCCTGTATCCCGATCTGGAGGCGATCACGATCTACTCTTCCGGCGATATTCATCCCTATAACAACTATATTCTGGACCTTGACAGACTGTATCAGAAGGACTGGTTTCCCCAGGTGCATAACCAGTATATTCCCACCTGGGTCTCCGCCGTGGAAGACGGCAAGCCGTATCTTTACTCCACCAGACTGGTCGGGGATATCAGACAGTACAAAAGCTCCAACTACCTCTCCTTCCGAATCAACTATGACCTGTTCTTCGAACCATTTTTATCTCTCTCGGAGGATAAGTACGATGTGGTGGTCACAGCCCGGGATGGAGGCCTGATCTTTTCCACCTCCGATCTGCCGGAGGAGGAGCTGACTCCGTTTCTGGCCAATATGTCCGATACCCAGTATCTAAAGCTGACCTCCTCCATACCGGAGACCGGCTGGAACATCTGCTACTATAAGACGTATACCTCGATTCACAGCGCGGTAAATGCGATTACACGCGGCACCTACGCCTTTGGCTGGATTATCCTGCTGTTCCTCGGAGTCATGGTCTTAATCATCTCCGTCTCCATCGTCACTCCGATTGAGAACCTGACCGAGAAGATCGACGAGGTGCGTTCCGGGGATATGAACGATCTGTCGGTTTCCCTGGTGAGCGAACGCCACGACGAGATCGGCACGCTCTTTCACACCTTTTCACGCATGATGGGGGAAATCAACCATTATATTATGGTGAACTTAAAACATGAGCTGGAAAAGAAGAATTATCAACAGAAAATCCTGTACGCGCAGATTAATCCACATTTCCTCTATAACTCTTTATCACTTATCAACAGCCGGGCGATCCTGTCCGGGCAGAACGATATCAGCGAGATGGTCATACTCCTGTCCACCTTCTACCGAACCGCTCTGAATAAGGGAAAAGATATCACCACACTGGGAAATGAACTGATGAATATTCAGGCCTACGTAAAAATTCAGCTTTTCTCCTATAGTGAGTCCATCGACGTTGTATACAACATCGAGACTTCCTTATCCAGTACCCCATTTCCCAACTTCATCCTTCAGCCCCTGGTGGAAAATGCGCTGGACCACGGCTTAAAGAACAGTCTGAAGAAAGACAAAAAACTGACCGTCACCGTGAAAAAGGAGGAGTACATGACGATGGACTTCATCTCCATCTGGATTGAGGACAACGGCTGCGGTATGGAAAAGGACGCTGTGGACCAACTGTTTTCCATGCAGACGAGCGGCTACGGCATGAAAAATGTCAACGACCGGCTGCGGCTGCTCTATGGGGATAATTATATGCTTACGATTGACAGCGAGCCGGACCGGGGGACGACGGCGTTTGTCAGAATCCCCGTAGGAGGCTGTGAATTGTAGCGCATTTTATTTTTTATACTGGCCATACTATATGGAAAATATCGTCTATATGGAATTACTCAGACGCGGTTATCAGGTAACTGTCGGGAAATCCGGAGAACGGGAAGTAGACTTTATCGGCGCCCGGCAAAAAGGAAAATTATATATCCAGGTTTCCTATCTGCTGGCTTCGGATGATACCATAAGCCGGAAATTTGGAGTATATGATCTGATCCGAGACAACTATCCGAAATATGTCGTTTCCATGGATGAAATTGATTTTGGGCGGAATGGAATTAACTTGCCCCTCCGGCTGACTGCCTTCTTCGGCGCGGCAGTCAGCCGGAGGGGGCTGCTCCAACAAAATGGCCGGTCATTTATACAGCCAGCATCAGCTCCATCCTCTGAATAATATGATCCTGATACTCCTTATCCAGTTCCACAAAATAACCGCTCCACCCCCACACACGCACGATCAGATTCTTATAATTTTCAGGGTGCTTCTGTGCTTCCAGCATGGTATCCCGGTTCACGGAATTCAGCTGAAGCTGGTGGCCGCCCAGATCCATGAAGGACTTTACCAGTACTGCAACCTTGGCACAGCTCTCCTCTGTCCGGAACACGGTGTCATGAAGCTCCAGCGTCAGCGGGCCGCCGTTAATCACCCGTTTTAAATCCGGTTTGGTGAAGGACTGGATAATGGAAACAGGACCCCTGCATCTGGAAAACAGGCTGGGAGAGTAATTAGCGCCAAAGCCCTCCCCCTTTCGCCTTCCGTCAGGCGTCGCCGGCAGGTTCTCGGCATGGCGGATGTAATACATGGCGGAACCCGTTCCCGCCCGGTAAATGCCGCCTCTGTCATTGACCCGCCCCTTTAGGGAATCGGCAAAATCATTCAGCAGCCGGGCCGCGATCTCATCCACGTAATCGTCGTTGTTGCCCATCTTAGGGGACTCATAGCGCAGACGGTTGCAGAGAAGCTCCTCGCCCTCAAAATCATTCTCAAGGGCTTTCACCAGCGCAGAGGCATCCATGCTCTTTTCCTCAAAGACAAACTTCTTTACAGCCGCCAAAGAATCCGCCGCCGTGGCGATACCCGTTCCGTGAAAACCGTAATTGTTGTATTGGCATCCCAGGGACACATCGGTTCCATTTTCACAGCAGCCATCCATCATCAGGGATAAAAACGGCGCGGGATAAAGGTAGACTCCGTTTACCCGTTTACATAATTCATCGGCCTGTGCATTGATTTTATCCCGGACCGCTTTCTCGAATTCATCGTAGGAGCGGCACTGCTCCAGTTTTTCCATAGCCGCGTCGGAGACAGCCTTCGTAAAGGAAAGCGCCTCGATATTGGGTATATCCATGGCGGCGCCCGGAATGATGAATTCCCAGCAGGCGGCTACCACGTAGCGGTAAGCATCTTCTTTCTTATACCCCAGTTCCATGAGGCCCGGAATCACCACGTCGTCATTGGAATACTGGGGGAAGCCAAGGCCCTGCTTTGTAAGCTGTGTCCCCAGTATGTAGGTGCCAAGCGGCGTCTTCTCATGCACGCGGAGATTGATCTTGGGATCGATCACCTTCAGCTCAAGGCAGGCTTTTAAGCACAGCTCTGACAGAAGGTTATAGCTGTCCGAACCATCTTCATTCAGGCCCCCGAGCACCAGGCTCTGGCCGTTGTCTCCCTGCTGCATGCCCGGGTATAAGTCGCTGTCCCGGTTAAAGGTTAAGAAGAATTCTTCCAGCAGCTCCAGCGCGTTCTCTTCCGTATACAGTCCTTTATCCAGATCGGCCTTTAAGTATGGATAGATATACTGGTCGAACCGCCCCACCGTATTATGGTAGTTCCGCCCGCACCACATCGTAAAATGGATGATCCGAAACATAGAAAGCGCCTCCAGAAAACTCTGCGGCGCGTGCGCCGGTACAGCCTTTAATGTCCTGGCGACCACATCATTTCCTTTCTTTTCAGCCAATTCCTGATATCTGGCGGCAAGGGCGAGCACATGATCCAGAATATCGATCTGGAGCTTAATATTATGTGCCTTTGCGGCCTCCCCCGCCTGGGAAAACTGCTGTCTGAGCACTTCCAGCTCCGCCTTTTTCGCATCAAAGCCCTGATTCAGCAGCTTCGTATAATCGACGCTGATATTACACACATCTCCCTTTTCGTGAATCCAGTGTTCCTTCCGAAGTTCCTCCATCTCCGCTTCTGTAAAAATCTCCGGAATCGTTGTCACCGTCCTGGTAAATGCAATCCGCTCATCCTCGAATAAGACCGGCTCTTCCTTATCCAGCACATAGATCAGCCGCCTGGCCGCCCGGTCCACATCCGGAGTCTGTTCCGCTGCAAACTGCTCCGCCAGCACGTAAGGATTCTCCTCTTTCTGCCACATGGCCTTCTGCCCCTTATCCACCACAAAAAACTGACGCATCCTCTCAATTCTCTCTGTCATAATACCTCGCTCCTTATTCCATATTCTTCAAATATTTTCTGTGACACCCACACGGCCTGTTCCGGGTCAAAGGCCGGCCTGTACTCCTTCTCCACCATGGCATACTTGGCCCCCGCCGTCTTATGGTAGGGCAGAAGCTCAACCTTGATCAGCGCCCTAGCCCCTGCGATCCATTTTGCAGTACTCCTAAAATTCTCCTCGTTGTCATTCACGCCCGGAATCAGTGGGATGCGGATAACAAACGGAATCTCCCCCTCACAGAGTATCCGGGCATTTCTTAAGATCCTTTCATTGTCCACTCCTGTATACTTTTTGTGTAGAGCGGCATCAAACAGCTTGATGTCCATCATCACATAATCCAGATGTGCGGTCACGCGCCGAAAGACGTCCTGCTCACAGAAACCAGAGGTCTCTATAGCCCGGTGAACATCTGGAATACCACATAAAACTTCTGTCAAAAAGTCCGCCTGCATAAGCGGTTCGCCCCCCGAAAATGTCACTCCGCCGCCATACCGGGCGTAGTAATCACTGCTCTTTCGGATCCGCCGGATTAATTCCCCCGAGGTCATCCTTTCACCCGCAATCCGCCTTAAATGCAGCGGACATACGGGAATACATTCCCCGCAGCTGATACACGTCTCATGGCGGCACACCTCCCTGCACTTCCCGCAGCCAGTGCAGGAGGCGGTGCTGACCATCAGCTGGGGAGCGCCGCTTAACCCCTCCGGATTATGGCACCAGCTGCACCTCAAGGGACAGCCCTTTAAAAATACGGTCTGCCGAAGGCCCGGACCATCGAAAACGGTAAACTCCTCCACATCGAAAACCACTCCTTCTCTCATTTCCGCTCCTTTACATTAACGTTAATGTTATCTTTAATGTAATTATAGAAGACGGCCTCTGAAAAGTCAATAGAAAAAAGCGTCACACAGACTGATCGACCGGATCTCACAGTCCGTATCAATCAATCTGCATGACGCTTTCTATTCCTCCGCCCCCTCCGGCACGTAATTGGTAATCAGAACCTCCACCGTCACCGCGTCCCTGTCCTTAAAATGATAGTTGCAGTTGGCGTAGCTCTTATCGATGTAGGTGATATGGTAATTTTGGCTCCATTCGATGAGAAGATCGTTGGAGAGTCCCTTGTGATACAGGACATTGGAGAGCGCAAATCTCGTTCCCTGACCGTTCAGCCGGTCCAGCAGCCCTAAGAGCGCCGCCTCCTCCTCCTCGTGCCAGTCCCGGAATCCGCGGTTCCCATCGTTATAGGAGCCGGTGGATATGAGGTACGGCGGATCACAGTAAATCAGGTCGTTTTCTCCCAGGAATCCCAAATCCATCTCCCGGAAATCCGTGGTGGAAAATACGATATCCTTCTCCTTTAAGGCCCGGCAGAAGGCGGTTAAATTCTTCTCGATATTCCCGTTGAAGGAGCTCCTGTTCGTCCCAAAGGGCGAGTTAAATTCATGGCTGTTATTAAAACGGATCTGATGGTTAAACGCATAGCAGGTCAGAACGAATAACTCCGTCAAATCTTTGCTCTCATTATAGTGGCGTCTCAGTTCAAGGTAGCCTTCCTTATTCTGCTGGGTCAGCTGGTACGCGGCGATCAGCCCCCGGATGCGCGTAAGAAGCACCTCCGTCTCCGTCTCCCGGAACAGGCCAAACATCCCGATCAAATACGTGATCTGATCGTTGCAGAAGATGCGGTCCGCCTCCACGTTGATCCCCACGTTAAAGCCCCCGGCAAACAGATCCACAAAGCTGCCGATCTGCCGCGGAAACGCGCCCAGAACCGGCTTTAAGATCTTATATTTGCCCCCGGTATAGTTCAGCGGGCTCTTTATATACATGATTCCACCTGCTTTTCTACGTAAACGAGCAGCTCCTTTAAGCGTTCGGTCTCTTTCACCTTTCTACTCTTGTATCTCCTGTATGGAATCTCATAAATGTGAAATGTCTCCGGTTTTCCATACGTCTTCATGATTCTCTCGATGTCCTCCGTCGTCATCAGACCATCCGTGCTGTAGCTTAAGATGATGTGCTGAAAACGGGCGTTGCTGATGAGCCGTTCGAAGGCGTCGGTCACATTCTTCTTCATGCAGAATTCCGACTTCTGATTCTCATAGGGCCTCTGTCCCGTGACGCCGGTCACCTCCGGGTAGTCATACCTGGCCGCCGTCTCCAGAACATGGTAATTCGGAAGATACTGGCGCTCATTGTAGGGCGGGTCAACGTAGAGAATGTCGCCCTGCAGCCGTTTTAACAGCTCGGCTCCGTCCTCGTTGTAACAGCGGTTTTCCCTGTGATTCGTCGTCACCTCCAGCCGGTACAGCTCATATTTCTTATAGCTGCGCCGTTCCCAGCTCTTGTGATACGCACCATACGTACCGGAAGTATTGGATACAAACGGGATCCCCTCCACGATACAGGCCACAAGATAGTAGTATTCATTCTCATCCAGCAGTCCCGCGGTCTTCCAGTCCTCCACGGTACATCTGGCATAGTCAATGCGCAGGGCGTTGTCATCGTTTAAATACATACGGCCGCCTGTTGGGGCGTACGTATTCTGAAAGAAACGTCTCTCCTGCACCAAGTCCTCCATGTCCCGGGTCTCTTTTCCGTTAAAGTACTCCACCGGGTCCGTGATGCCCAGCTCTTCCTTCAGCCGTCCAAACTCCGGCACACTGTCATTCTCTATGGTAGCGCGCTGCAGTACGTATGAAAAATACAGCAGATCGTTGGAATACACCTCATACCACTGCTTAAAATGTCTCGCCACAGCCGCTGTTCCCGAAAAAATATCGCAGAAGCTCCGGGCGTCCGGCGCCTTCTCCTCTGCAACCGCTCTGATATGATCCAGCAGCAATGTCTTGCTTCCGATAAACCTCATTGTTCTTGTCCCTCTGTTTCGACTTTTGTTGATTCCCGCGGGTAACGAGCCTGTCGTTCCGTCTGATGGCAGCATGCCCCTCTTTATCGGGCACTGCCGTTCACGGGGCAAATCCCCCGTAGTTCGCTGCGGGGGATTTAACTGCACACAATTATTCTTATTTTACCATGCATTTTGCTTTTTTGCCATCAAAAAAGTTGACAGAAAAATGTTTTTCTGCGGGGCAGTCTTATGACATCAGCTCAGCTGCTTTACCCTGTCCGATATGATTGATTCCACATCTTCCCTATTTACGTTAAGAGCGGCAGCCAGTTCCCGGTACAAAAAGTCTTCGGCCAGACGTAAATAGACGTCGTCCTTCGCCGTGTACCGTTTTCCGCCTTCCAGACGTTTCCGGTTCTTCAAATAGATGGTCTTGATAATCCGGCTCCATCCCGTGCACTCATTTGTCTTCATAATTTCTCTGTACTCGTGTTCCGCTCTCTTCTCATCGGCGACCTGTATCATCTCCTGTCCCTGAATTCCGTCAATCAGATTCCATGCCTCCTGTTCCGTAATCGCACAGCGCATAGTAGCGTCCTTTTTATCCACCGGGGTATAGATCGTATTTTTCTCCGAATACAACGGTTCCAGTGTATAGTAAAGCCGGTCTTTCGCAGCCGAATCCATCTCCAGCTTTCCAATCGCCTTCACCACACAGATCCCATAGTTTCCATAGACAACATGGTCATTTACCTGATACATTTTTACCTCCTTTGAAACCAACCAACAGATACCGCCAAATCGATCATTCAGAGACAAAACCGCGTCTGAGAATAAAAAAAAGATGCTTCAGAAGTGATTGCATCCGAAGGCATCAATTTTGATTTACTTCTATTATAGCACATCATGCAGGCATTTGTCAGTATTTTTCCTGGTAATCGCCATACTCACTCCAAAACAGGCTACAGATCACAGCGCACGGCGGACGAAAGGACAGGCTTCTTTGGAACGATCGTAACAAAAAGGTACAGCCTGTCATACTATATATCAGCAGGACAAATCCCTGCGGCTCTTCTTCCCAATCATATAGAAGATTTATCGTGAGTGATTCCGCAACAGCCGCCACAACAGCATTACCGGTTTGATCCTCCTTGCCGGCGCGGACTCTGCTTTCCGCAGGGTGACTGCTGCTTTAGCTTTCCATGTATGCTGTTATCCTGCTGCTGCAGGAGCGGTAAGAGAGAGTAAGATCATGAAGCGCTGTTTTTTTGTTCCTCCAAATAAACAGAGAACGTGATTTACTTCCGACTTCCATGAAGGCCTTGATATAGATAAGAGGAAAACTCCCGCTTTATAACGGGAGTTTTTCACATCCTGCGGAGAGGGGCTGACGCCTGCCCGTTCTTCCGCTTCACCTACATACCAGGATTATGTCCCCAGAAATCGCCGTACCGTTTCGAGAATGCCAGCGCCGCCTCATTCAGCATCGCACTGATGATTCCATACTCAAATTCAGCGATTCCCCTTCCCTCTTCCAGATAGATACCTACCACGGCGTAGACGGTCTCATCCAGTCTCACGGGAAGATAGATTGCCTTCGCACTGGGCAGGGCGCTCGTACTGCATCCGGCCCGCTTTCCATTGCTCATCACCCATCCGGCCGTGGCCGTCTCCTGCTGCTCCTTAAAAAACTCCAGTTCCGATGCCGCCACACCCTTTTTCGGATAAAAATCAGGTCCATTGAAGGAAAGCGTATGATCTCCTTCTCCCCGTAAATAAAAGATGACCGATAAATCCATCAGCTGGACGATTCGCTCCGCCACCTCATTCTCTACATCCCTGATTGTGACGCATCTTCTGAGCCGGGAAGAATTTTCCAGGAGAATCTCCAGACGATGGGACTTTTTTATTAGTTCCTGGGACTGGCGCTTGACGGTTGTGAGCAGCGTTGCAATGATAAATGCCGTAATCAAAAGCATGATCACATGTTCCCGCGCCATCCATATCCCGAATATCCGAAACACAAGAAAGGTGGCCAGGCAGGTAAACGCCGTAATCTTAAGCGTATCCATGTAAATATGCTTATACGCGGTCATTTTCTGCCCGAGGTCACTCATCGTCAGCGCACGCCGTTTTCCAGCCGCCGTCGCATCTGGTATGATGTAAATATCCAGGTTGGGGACGTACTGCGCCACCCGTTCCGCCGGGGTACCCTTGGTCTGCCCCAGGATGATCCGGTGATTCGTTCTTCCCAGGACGATTTTTGACACGTTTGACACCCTGGCATAGGCAGCGATCTGGTATGCGACGTCTTCCCCGTATACCGAGGCAATCTTCGCCCCCAAAGCCTTCGCCAGCTGTATGTTGTCCTCCAGAGCCTTCTTATTTTTCAGAGACGCCCCTGACGTCAGCGGTGTTTCGACATAGAGAGCCGTAAATTCCGCGTGAAATGCGTAGGCCAGCCTCGACGCCGACCGGATCACCTTCGCGCAGGTCGGGGATGGAGAAATACAGGTGAGTATGTGCTCTCCTGTATAGTAGTCTCCTGTCTTTTGATGATTTTTCTTCTCTTCCACCGCCAGATGGTTCACCCGGTCAGCCGTGCGCCGGAGCGCGATCTCTCTTAAGGCCGCCAGCTTTTCCCTTGTAAAGAAATGGTTTACGGCCCGCTCCGCCTGCTCTTTTTTGTAAATCTTTCCCTCTGAGAGCCTGATTAACAGCTCCTCTGGCTCTATATCCACGACCTTGACCTGATCGGCGTGGTCAAACACGCTGTCCGGAAACTTTTCCCGCACGGTAATTCCGGTAATGCTTCCCACAATGTCGTTTAAGCTTTCGAGATGCTGAATATTTACGGTCGTCCACACATGGATTCCCGCGTCCAGCAGTTCCTCGATATCCTGGTAGCGTTTCACATGTCTCAGGCCGGGAGCATTGGTGTGAGCCAGCTCATCCACCAAACAGATCCGGGGATGGCGTTTTAAAGCGGCATCCAAATCGAATTCTCTCAGCATTGTTCCTCTGTATGATACCATCAGCGGCGGAATCGTCTCCAGTTTCTCGGCCATCTTCTGAGTATCCCGGCGGACATGAGGCTCTATGTAACCTGCTGCCACGTCTTCTCCGCTGTCCGCAGCCTCATGGGCGGCCTGCAGCATGGTATATGTCTTTCCGACACCGGCCGCGTAGCCCAGATAAATTCTGAGCTTTCCGCGGCCGCCTTCTTCCTGCTCTTCCTCCTTAAGCCTGGCCAGCAGCACCTCAGGATCAGGGCGCGTGTCATGTTCCTGCATAACCCTATCCCTGCTCTCTCGTGATCATGCCCAATGCTTCCGCAATGTCCAGGTTGCATCCCAGCACGTTGACCGTCTCTTCCCCAAATATGCCCAAAACCTTTCCCGTCGTGTTTCGGTCGATGATATCATTAAGCGCCTCTTCCGTCAGGCCGGAGGCCTTCGACACTGCCCCAACCTGTACCTGCGCGCCCTGAACCGTTATATGAGGGTCCAGTCCGGAACCGGAAGCGGTCAGGAGGTCTGAAGGAATGTCTTCCTGCTTCACATCCGGGTGCGCCTCCATCCAGGCTGCCATATCTTCTTCCACACGTGTCTTTAATTCCGGGTTGGAGTTTGCGTAGTTAAACGATCCGGAAGATACGCCGCCGTAGCTGCCGTCCTCTTTCTCCTCGTCCGTGTAGCAGTTATAGTTTACGGAGGACACTCTTCCATGGAAAAAACGGGAATCCTCGAACTGCTGTCCTACAAACTCCGAGCCTACCGTCTGCTCCTGTCCGTCCACCTGCACCGTAATCAGGCTGCCGTTTGCCTGTTTCGGGAAAAATGCCTGCCCGGCCAATGTCAGCGCCGCCGGATAGACAACGCTGCACAGGACACCCAGGACGATGGTACATATCAATGCATTTTTAAAATAATTCATAAATGATTTCATCCAAATCTCCTTCCATACGCTCTCTGCCCGTTGGTCTACAGGCCCAGCACGGCCAGCAGCGGGGCCACAATCATATCGATCAGTTTGATGCCGATAAACGGCACGATCACTCCGCCGACACCGTAGATTCCCATATTTTTCAGCAGCATTTTTTCCGAACGCATCGGTTTATACTTCACACCGCGCATGGCGATGGGGATCAGGCTCGGGATAATGACCGCGTTAAAGATCAGAGCCGACAATATTGCGCTGTATGGGGTTGTCAGCTTCATAATATTCAGCATGTTCATCTGCGGAATCACCAGCTGGAACATGGCGGGTATAATTGCAAAATACTTTGCAACGTCATTTGCAACAGAGAAGGTCGTTAAGGAACCTCTCGTGATCAGAAGCTGTTTTCCAATCTCGACCACCTCCAGAATCTTCGTCGGATCCGAATCCAGGTCTACCATGTTGGCGGCTTCTTTGGCGGCCTGTGTGCCTGAGTTCATTGCCAGCCCCACGTCCGCCTGCGCCAGGGCCGGCGCATCATTGGTGCCGTCTCCCGTCATGGCTACGATCTTTCCTTCTGCCTGTTCCTTCTTAATCTCGGTTATCTTGTCTTCCGGCCTGCACTCTGCGATGAATCCGTCCACGCCGGCTTCTTTCGCAATGGTGGCCGCAGTCAGGGGATTATCTCCTGTACACATGACCGTCTTGATTCCGATCTCCCTTAACCTGGCAAAACGTTCCGCCAGACCAGGTTTGACCGTATCCTTTAAATAGACGACGCCGTAAACCTTATGATCGGCGCAGACGGTAAGCGGTGTTCCGCCCAGTTTCGAGATCTCTTCCACAATTTTATCCAGGTCCTTCGGGATTCTGCCGCCTTCGGCCAAAACCAGCTCTTTTACGGCTTCTCCCGCACCTTTACGAATTCTGGTGCCGTCAGATAAGTCTACCCCGGACATTTTTGACTGAGCTGTAAATTCAATAAAATTCATTTTTCCCGCCATCGATTTTTCAACGCGGCTGCCCATTTTATAACCCAGATCCGTGATGGATTTCCCCTCCGGTGTGGCATCTTCTAAAGAAGCGAGAACGGAAAGGTCGATTAAATCCATTTTGTCAATGCCTTTCACGGGATAAAAATCTGCAGCAAGACGGTTTCCAAAGGTGATGGTACCCGTTTTATCGAGAATCATGGTGTCCACGTCGCCGCAGGCTTCCACCGCTTTTCCCGACATGGCGATGACATTAAACCTCGTCACCCGGTCCATCCCGGCGATGCCGATTGCGGAGAGCAGGCCGCCAATGGTAGTGGGGATCAGGCAGACCATAAGCGCCACAAGGGTTGCGACCGGAATCTGAACGCCGGAGTAAACCGCAAATGGATAGAGGCAGACTATAACAATCAGAAATATGATGGTCAGGCCGACCAGCAAGGTGTTAAGAGCTATCTCATTGGGCGTCTTCTGCCTGGATGCCCCTTCGACCAGAGCAATCATCTTATCGAGGAAGGAACCGCCCGGCTCCGCTGCTATTCTGATCTTCAGCCAGTCGGACACCACCGTGGTGCCGCCGGTTACTGACGAGAAATCGCCGCCCGCTTCACGAGTAACCGGAGCGGATTCACCGGTAATGGCGGACTCATCAACAGAGGCAATTCCTTCGATTACCTCTCCGTCATTGGGAATCAGCTCATTGATTCTTACAATGACCACGTCCCCCTTCTTTAACTCAGAAGCGGAAACCTCCATTTCAGAGCCGTCGTCCCTGAGTAAATGGGCGATCGTATCCTTCTTCGTCTTCTTCAGCGTCTCCGCCTGGGCCTTTCCACGTCCCTCAGCCACCGACTCGGCAAAGTTAGCAAATAAGACCGTAATAAAAAGGATCAGCGTCACAATCACATTATAGGTTCTTAAGGACGCTGCCGGAAGCTTACCGGCGAGTGCCTGCACATCTCCAAACAGGTTGGGGACGAAGCAGAGAACCAGAGTAATAAGAAATCCGACTTCCACCACAAACATGACCGGATTTTTAAGCATATATCTGGGATCAAGCTTCTGAAACGCTCCGATTATGGAACTCTTTAATATGTCACGCGTTATAAACTTTGTTGACTGTTGTCTCTTTTTTGACATTTGAAATTGCCTCCTAAACTCAACTCTATAACGGGAACCAGTTCGTCAGATGTTCTGCGACCGGTCCAAGGGCAAGTGCCGGGAAGAACGTCAATGCCGCGAAAATATATACGATAAATACGAGTATCAGTGTAAATATCACATTATCCGTTCTGAGTGTGCCGATTGTCTCATTTACCCTGCGTTTTGCAAGGATACTGCCTGCGATTGCCAGCTGTATGATAATTGCCGGAAAACGTCCAAAATACATGGCCAGTCCTGCCGTAATGTTCCAGAATGCGGTATTGTCAGCGAGCCCTTCAAATCCGGAGCCATTATTGGCGGCGGAGGAGCCGTACTCGTACAAGACCTGTGTCAGCCCATGGAATCCGGGGTTTGTAATACCGGCCAATCCTCCCGGCGTTGCAACGGCCAGTGCAGAGAAGCCAAGAATCAGGAGCGGATGCACGATCAGACAGATGGCAACCAGCTTCATTTCCTTTCCTTCGATCTTCTTTCCTAAATATTCCGGCGTACGGCCGATCATCAATCCGCACAGGAAAACCGCAAGGATCACGTACATGACCATGTTCATAAGTCCTACGCCCTTACCTCCAAATACACAGTTCAGCATCATGTGCAGAAGCGGCACCATGCCCCCCAGCGGGGTCAGCGTATCGTGCATATTGTTGACCGTTCCCGTGGTAAACGAGGTGGTCGTTGTGGTAAAAAGAGCCGACTGGGCGATTCCGAACCGGACTTCCTTTCCCTCGTAGGAGCCCATACTCTGATTCAATCCGACGCCTGCCAGAATGGGGTTCCCTGCCTTTTCTGCTGTATAGCAAACGGTGATACCGATCAGGAAAATAATTGCCATTGCTGCAAATACCGTTCTGCCCTGACTGCCGAAAACAGTTTTTTTACCGGTTCCCCGGCGTCTGTCAGCAATCATATGTCCAAAGGCAATCACACAGGCTCCGGGCAGTATCATCATGGAATACAGCTCTGCCAGATTGGTAATAATCGTCGGATTCTCCAGTGGTGTGGAAGAGTTTGCCCCTAAAAATCCACCGCCGTTGGTACCGACATGCTTAATGGACTCCAATGCCGCGATCGGACCGGTAGCAATATCCTGCCATTTTCCTTCCAGTGTATGTACAGTGAAATTCGTCTGGAAGTTCTGCGGCGTGCCCTGCCAAATCAGGATCAGGCCGACGATAAAGGCGATTGGAATCAGAATACGGGTGGTATTTCTGACCATATCCTCATAAAAATTCCCCATAGGCCGCCCCGACAGGCCACGGCAAAATGCCATGCACGCTGAGTAACCGGTTGCCGCCGAAGTGAACATCATGAATATAATAACGGCCACCTGGCTTAAATAGGATAGTCCCGACTCACCGGAATAATGCTGGAGATTCGTATTGGTCATAAAGGATATGATCGTATTATAGGAGAGCGTTGGTTCCATGGCTCCGATTCCGTTAGGGTTCAGCATCAGCAGCCCCTGCGCTCTAAGTACCACATATCCGATTAAAATCATTACCGCGTTGGTCATAATAAGGTTCAGTGCATAGACCTTCCAGTTCATACTCTCACGGTTGATCCGGCAAACCCTGTAAATCAAATTGTCAATCCTGTCAAATACCGGATCTGCAAACGTCTTTTGCTTCGCTGCCACATGATACAGATAAATTCCAATGGGGATTACCAGTATCATATAGATAAGCAATGTCATCATAATCTGAAACATTTCAGTTATTCCTCCTCATATCTTCTGCCCTACAGTCTCTCAGGATTAACCAGGGCATACACTAGATATGCCGCCAATCCCGCAATGATAACGCCTAAAATCACCATACCGCTCACTCCTTGTCTGCTGAATTGTCTCTTCATAAATCTTTCGTGCTGCATTCCCATTTATTCGCTTACACGTCTTATTTCTTTGTCTTCGGATCCACCTGGGAATCGCACCAGTTTACGAACAATTTCATGAGAATACAACTGACTAAAATAGTTCCTATCATGCAAATGTCCATCATGCCCTTTACCTCCTTAATCTGTTCTGTAACAGATTCTTATTCTATCATCACTCCGTATAAACATTCCAAGGCGATTCCAGTGATTGCTATAAATATTCTGTAAATAAAGAAAAGCCCCGCTCTTTTTGGAGAAGAGTAGGACTTTTCTGTGTTTTGGGAATTATTTATTTGACCTTCTATATAGATGTGTGGCTTGGCTTCATGTCAAGGAGGGATACCGATTTCTCTCCGCCCGCCACTGCTGTTATCTCACCGTTATACCTCACTCGCCATCGCGCATAAACCGCAGCAGCCGATCCACATCCGCCGGATCTGAGGCCACCAGCTCCAGCTCCTTTACAAATTCCGTATCCAGAAGCCGTACCATTGAAATATACTGGGACAGCCTGGACTTTAGATTGATCCGGTCGCCCTCGGAGGATACGAGTTCCACCGTTCCGCTGCATTCATCCCGTATTATCTGAAACAGGCGTTCCACATTCTTCACATTCTCGAATTTCATAATACCATCTCCTTTTACAGGCTATAAGTTTCCCGGACATCCGCATCATCAAATATGATATCGAGATATCTGGCCACCTCTCTTAATACTGGCTTATAAGAGCCGTATGCACAGCCGAGATGGTGAATGTATGGACCAAACATCAGCTTCTCTTCCCACCGTTTCCAGTCGTCTACTTCCAGATAGACGTAGGTTCCGTTGGTCTCCGGCCCTTCCGTCGTATCGCCTTCCCCGGCAAACAGATAGTACTTTCCCTCCGCGTCGTCGAACCGGCATGTGGTCATATGACCCGGCCTCATCCGAAAGCGCTCCTGCCCGTCCACCAGTGCGGCCGGGCTGTCCTCCGCCTTTAAAGAATAGGGGAATGGGCCGCAGTGCCACAGCAGTTCTGAATTGTCATGAATCGGATTGCGGATTGTCAAATCAGCCAGGAACGGCGGCTTCTCATACAGACTGCATGCCCGCAGAATCGCAAGGGTAATCGCTCCATTAACATCCGCCTCACATGCAAGAGGATACCCTTCATCCGCCATCTCCCCCAGTGCCACACACGGGCATACACCGATCAGGGAAGGAAAGGCGGACCAGCATTCAAACGCACCCACGGAACAGTCATTTTCCCGCATAAGCTCTGAAAGCGCCAGCTTCGTGGCCGCTGCCATTTCCACCAGTTCCTCTCTCATCGCATCTGTGTTCATACGCGCAGTCAGATCGTTGTAGTAGGAAAGAAAATCCTCCGCTTTCTTTTCCACAATCTCCTTTGCCCGTCTGCTTACCTCAGCAGGGGAGATGGGAATCACCGTAACCCCCATGCGGCGGATCAAATCGGCTTCATTCGTCATGACGCTCATAAACGGAACCGGGCGGTCGCCTATTTTTGCCAGACGCAGGTTCCGAAGTGCCTTCAGCACAGCCGCCGTTCGGATAAACCGGTCATATCCCTGTGCAAATGCATCGCTCTCCGTCTCACAGTTATAAATATAGCTGAACTTCACACCATGGCGCCTGAGCACCTTAGTCGCAGCGAACATTCCGCACTGGGTATCCCGTCCCCGGCTTACGTCCGTATTCGGCCTCTCGTCCCTGGCTCCCCAGATCAGCACCGGAAGATGAAACGATGCCGCAATCTGTGCCGCTGCCTGTTCCTCTCCGAAATCACAGAACGGGAGGAAGAGCGCATCAATCCCGGCAGTCATAAATTTCTCCACGATTGCGGGTGTCTCCTCCGTCCTCCAGCAGATTCCGTTCTCGCTGATATCATCGATATCAATGATATCCACTGATTCGGACAGAGTTTTTCTGATCACCGCCATAAAACGATTCTTTTGGCGAACAGCTTCTTCCATGCTTAGAAAGCTTCTCTTAACCGGGGCTACCCCCAGTATAACCTTCTGCTGATACATGAGCATTTCCCTCCTATATAATCAGTACGCCCTTTTTATCCTCTTCCTCAATCCTCAAGTACACCATATCATTCTGAAATGTCCTTCCTGGAAGCATACAGATTAAATGAGCTTCCGGTTCATTCACCGGATACTGTCCTCCATGGACGATCATGGGATTCAGTTTTACAAAGGTGTGTTTGGGAACATAAAATCCTTCCAGATTCTCAATCCTCAGTTCTCCCATTTCCGGTACGCCCACATAGATAATCACATCATCGTCAAGGGGGACCAGGCCTTCGCACGTATATTTATGGTATTCCAGAAAGTCCACGACCATCCGATCCTGTTTATAGACATGACAGCAGGAGACCGTAGGCAGGGTAGTTTTTCCAAAATCCAGTGTCAGTAAATCGGGATAAAAATCTCCGCACGGAATTACTCTGTTCTTCATTTCCGCATCGGCTGTCAGTTTCTGATATACACCATACTTTCTAAACGCCTCATCGCTCAGACACCGCACCTTAATCTCTTTCATTACGTTCCCTCCTTCACAGGCAGGCGAAATCCGCCGCCATCTCCATCAGCATGTCTTCAACCTGAGGGGCGTAACCCAGACGGTCAAAGGTGCCATGAACAATTCCTCCATAGCGGATATGCCGTACGCTCACTCCCGCATCCTGCAGAATCTTCGTGAACAGCTCACACTCCGGTCTTAAGTAATCGTATTCCGCAGTCATAATTAACGTCTTCGGGAATCCCTCAAAATCCCCCTCAACCGGATTGATATACGGAGTGTGGATATCTTCGTTATCCTCTAAATACCAGCCGCATACTTCTCTTTTCATCGCCCCGGTCGTCTCGATCTGTTCCTCAATAATCCGGTTTCCGCCAGGATTGTCAAACATTTCTCTCTTCCACACATAGTGTGGATTACTCATATCCGGGTCCCACACGACAGACGGGTAGATAAGGCCTGCATAGGAAATACAGCCAATCCCTTCCTGTCTGTCCCAGAGAGTTACCGTAACAGCCATGGTTCCGCCCGCACTGTCTCCGGAAATCCCAATCTTCGTCCTGTCCACGCCGAGCATGCCTGCGTTTTCCCATACCCATCGGACCGTCTCGCAGCACATGTGAAATGCGACCGGATACTTCACTTCCGGCGACAGCGGATAATCTACAGAGATAACAACGGCATCTGCCAGTTCGGCAAAACGCTTACACTGATTCTCCACGGTCAGTGTATCGCCTCCGAAGAAGCCTCCTCCGTGAATAAATATCAGACATGGTTTTTCTGCTTTCCCGCCCTCCGGTGTATAGATCCACCTCACACCTCTGTATCCATCCTGATCCATAGAGACGAATCTGGTTCTGACTCCGGAACTTCGATCCAGAGTCCTCCAGCCGAACTGATATCGCAGCTGTTCCAGCAGGGTATGCCCCTCTGGATTATCCATTCCAAGCAGCTTGTCCTGATTTCTTAACAGCTCCGGGTCAATCTCGCCAGCCTGCGTCTCGAAATCTTCCCGTGTCAGCGTCGCAGCAGCCTCCGTCCTCGGATCGAGACAGCCTTCCTCCCGGTCATAACAGCTGCGGACCGCAATCTCTGCCCCGTCTGTACAGATCCGCCTTTCCCCGGCTTTCAAGCTTACCAATAGTTTCTGATACAAGTTTCTGTCCATGTTGAAGCCCCTCCTAATATTCTGCAATCTCCAGGCGTCTCAGCCCTTCACCTGTAGAGGTGGGGGAATGCTCGCTTGTTTTGTTAAATTTCATCACACTCCGGTAGAATGCCTTTCTCGGTTCAATACCGGAGTAGTCGATCGTGTTGTCCTTTAAAAACTGTTCCACCATGGCACGGTCAGGAATTCCCACTCTGCCGCCCAGACTGGTACAGTTGATGTACGATACCGCGCTTGCAAATCTTGCGCAGTATTCCAGCTCCCAGCCCTGACTGTGTGCGTATAGGAAGCCTCCGTGAAATACATCTCCGGCTCCTGTCGTATCGACGATTTTGTGTCCTGAAAACGGAGGGAGCCTGAATGTATTCCCTGACCGGTCCGCCCCTGCGCAGCCTTTGGATCCCAGCGTCACTATGACGATCTGCGGCCCTTTCTCAATCAGACGTCTGCAGTTCTCCACGTAATTCCCGTCGTCAAACAGCGCGCCGTAGAATTCCTCCGATATAATCAATATATCAGAGTTTGTCACCAGGAAGTCCGCTTCGGCCGTATACGCCCCTCCATCTGCCGATACGAGAACCCCGTTCTTTCTTGCTAACTCAACAGCTCTTTTCTTTGCAGAGCATTCAATCATACTGGTGTGTATATACCTTGCCCCTGCGATGTAGGACTCATCCACCTGTACGTCGGTCAGAGGTCCGTTTACGCCCATCTTTCCCAGAAAACTCCTGCCTTTTGTCTCTTCCTCCGCCAGACAGATGGTAAAGGTCGTCCCTCCCTCCTGTGTATACAAATGAGAGACATCCACACCGTGGCGGACCATATCATCACGGCAGAATGTACCGAATTCGTCGGTACCCACCACTCCCAGCATACTGCACTTCGCCCCCAGACGGGCCAGCGCCGCAATGGCGGAAGAGGCGTTTCCTCCGGACTGCCATAAATAATCGTGCATGACACTCATGGAATCCGTTTTTGGCAGCCGGTCAATGCTCACCGCAAAATCCATGATTGGATTTTCCACCCCAATTACATCATAAACCTTCTCCATGACAGACTCCTTTTACAATACGATTTTCGAAAGTTCCAGCCTGCCCGCAATATATTCGGTCAGCCTTGGCTGGATATATTCCGGGAACCCAAAGGGATCCGCCTTCGAAAAGTCCTGTGCATAGAATTCCTGATTTAACCTCGTATTTAAATTGAAGAATTCCGTTCCGATGTTGATCTTGTTGATTCCATTGGAAAAGGCCTGCGCCAGTTGGTCATCCGGAATACCGGTACCGCCATGAAGAACCAGAGGAATATCCGAAGCGGCGCTCAAGGTCTTTAAATGTTCAATATCCAGTTTTGGTGTGCTCTTATATAACCCATGCGCGCTGCCGAAAGACACGGCAAGAGAGGTGACTCCCGTCTTCTCCACAAACTCCCTGACCTCGTCCGGTCTGGTAAAAAACTCCTTCCGGCTGAATTCATCGGAATCGGCTGCCGTTCCCACATGTCCCAGCTCACCTTCCACATCAACATCGAAATTCCGGGCGACTTCCACCACCTTTTTCGTAAACGCCGCGTTCTTCTCAAACGGAAGTACGGAGCCATCTGCCATCACAGATGGGAAGCCCTCATGAATCGCCTCAAGAATCATGTCAAAATCGCTGCAGTGATCCAGATGCAGCCCTACCGGGACAGATGCACGTTCTGCGTAATATCTGGTCACTTCCGCAAACACACCGAAGGGCATGATATTTCTCATACCGGGATACAACATGACAATCACCGGTCTTCCGGCAGTCTCCGCACCCTTAATCACAGATTTAATCATATTGACATCCGCGGCGTCAAACGCGAGCACACATGCATGGTTCTTTTTTCCCATTGCCAGCAGTTCTTTTACTTTTACGTACGGCATTTCATTCCCCTCCTACATCTCTTCCACGGGCTCGACGCTGTCATGTGCGACCGGGCCCAGATACTTACAGGCTTCCTTTAATACTTTTGCAAAGCTGCCGTGAATTCCGCTTACATGATGGATATACGGTCCATACATCAGCTTTTTCTCCCATTTCACCCAGTTCTTCACTTTGAACCAGACGTAATTTCCAGTTGTCTTTGGACCTTCTGTTCCCTCGCCTTCATCAGCCAGAAGCATGTAGTTTCCATCATCCTGGTCGAACCGTACCACAGTAAGCGGTCCGCCTTCAATCTCATACATTCCCTTACACTCTCTGACAGCCGGAACTGTTCCCTTCCTCACAAGTGACTTTGCAAAAGGCCCGCAGTGCCAGAGAAGTTCCGCATTATCGTCCTCCGGATGGCGTATGGTGACATCAGCGATAAACGCCGGAGTGGCGTATCTGGCTGCTGCCTGCAGCAGAACCGCGCCAACGGCCGCATGAATATCCGTCTCACATGCCGCAGGCAGTCCCCGGTCAAACAACTCCGCCAGCACAAAACAGCTCGGGATTCCATAGGAATCCTGGGAGAAGCCCCAACAGTCCACCGCTACCGCCTGACATCGGTTCACTGAGGCAAGATCCATAATGGCAGCTTCTAAATATGCCATCTTCTCCACTGCCTCGTGGCCGATCGAAGACCAGTCCACGGCTTCCTCGATCTCTTTCACGATATTGGCAATCCGGGGATCCGGTAACATTCCCTTTCCTGACGGAAGAGGCGGCTGTCCCATGGGAAGCTCACAGCCTTCCGGTGACAGAGGCATGTTTCTCTTTAATTTCTCAACGGTACGTTTTACCTCCTCCGGCCAGATCGGGACAATCTCAATGCCGAATTTAGAAAGCAGCTCCGATTCATTAATCTTGACGGATAAGAACTGCCGCGGCCGTACTCCGATCTGACCGATCCGCATGCCTCGGAATGCCTTTACAACGGAAGCCACCCGCAGGAATTCTTCAAAACCACGGTCCAGCACCTGGCTGTCCAGCCAGCAGTTTTCTATGTAGGTAAACGGAACATGGTAACGCCTGAGAGCTCTGGAGGTTGCAAACATTCCGCACTGTGTGTCGAAATCTCTCGGGCCGGTCTTGCCGGACTGATCCGTCTCCGGAGAAGGATCTCTAGGCCCCCATAAGAGAACCGGCTTTCCGATCTCCGCAGCAGTCTTTGCTACCACTTCCTCCTGTCCGAAATTACAGTGCGGGAAGACGATCGCGTCTACCTTCTCCGCCCGGAATAAATCCACGACCTTTCCCACATCACGAAGATCCCAGAGCATACCGCCGTCGACCACCGCATCTATGGTTACCAGACGAATATCTCCATTACTTTCCGCCATCTCTTCAAACCGCTTTACCACCCGGTCCTTTAAAGCAATTGCCGGTTCCGGCGGGAACATATCCCTGCGGACCGGAACCATACCGAGTACGATCGTTCTGTCCTGTGTATATCGAATCATAAGTTATCCTCTCCGCGAAGAAACACTTAGCGTTTCTTTGCATATTTACGAACGTCAATAGCTACTGCAATTACGATGATTGCTCCTTTTACAACATTCTGCCAGTATGGATTGATTCCTACGAAGGTCATTCCGTACTGAATTACGGTAAATACCGTAACACCAATCGCTACACCAGGAACCGCGCCGACACCTCCGGCCACGGAACAGCCGCCAACCACACAGGCAGCGATGGCATCCAGTTCATAGCCCTGCCCATAATTGTTAGTAGCACCGCCGGTTCTGGCCGCTTCCAGCGCTCCTGTAAGTCCATAAAATGCTCCGGCGATAATATAGACGATCATAATAATTCTCTGGACGTTGATTCCTGAGACTCTGGCTGCCTCCTGATTGCCGCCCACGGCAAACAGCGTCTTTCCAAACCGGTGATAATTCAGCACAATGTGACAGGCGATCATCAGAACGACCGCGATGATTAATATGTATGGTATGCCGAAGAAGGACCCGGTCCCCAGCTTTGAGTATGTCTTTAAAAAACCGCCTAACGGCTGGGAACGGTTGGGCTCCATGTTATAGTAAATGGAGATTCCGCCGTAAATGATAAGCTGAACGCCCAACGTGCCAATAAAAGCGGGAACATTTAACTTCGCCACTACGATTCCGTTTAACAGCCCCATAGCCATCCCCATCAGAAGACAGGCAATGATCGGAACGATAATCGGAAGTTCCTGCAGATTAGGGAAAAACTTATTGGCGTAAGTGGACATCTGTGCAAGTGACCCCGCCAGGACAGCCGCCGCGCCGAGCATACGGCCTCCGGACAGGTCAGCACCGCCGGACAGAATAACAAACATACACCCCATTGCCATAATCAGTCTCGTTGAAGACTGCATTAAAATATCCCGAAATACACGGAGGGACAGAAATGCCGGATTCTTTACTGTTATCAATATAATAATTGCGATTAAGACAAGATAGATCGCATTGTTCTGCGCCCATTTCTTTATATCAATCTGCTTCGTCTGCATGATATTAACCAATCCTTTCTCCTTATCCGGGCCCGGACGTACCCACCGCCGGTCCCCGGCAGATTTAACTCACCTTGCTGGCAAACTGCATAATCTTGGAATCATCAATGTCCGTTCCTTCCAGGAAACCGGTCACATGCCCTTCGCACATGATCATCACCCGGTTTGACATTCCCATAAGTTCCGGCATCTCTGAGGAAATCATAATAATGGACTTTCCCTCCTTTGCCAGATTCAGCATGATGGTATAAATTTCGTATTTGGCACCGACGTCGATTCCTCGAGTCGGCTCATCGAGAATTAAAATATCCGGGTTTGTCAACAGCCACCTGGCAAGAAGCACCTTCTGCTGGTTTCCGCCCGATAAATCGGCAATTCTCGTGTCCCTGGTCGGTGTCTTTATATTCATGGTTTTAATATACTCGTCCGTATCCTGGCGGCATTTTTTCAAATCCAGTATTCCCATGACATTGCTGTATTCTCCAAGCTTTGCTATTACTGTATTGTCCAGCACGCTTGCCCCCGGTATGATTCCCGTCGCCCTTCGTTCTTCCGTCAGAAGTCCGATTTTATTGGCAATGGCATCCGCCGATGATTTGATGGAAATCTTTTTTCCGTCCTTATAGACCTCGCCCGACTGAACGCTGCGGATTCCAAACAGCGCCTCCATTAGCTCGGTTCTCTGTGCTCCCACCAGTCCGCCCAGCCCCAGGATCTCCCCGCGGCGCAGCTGAAACGAGCAGTCCTGAAACGACATTGGATTGGGGGAGGTGAAATTTTTGACCTCCAGAACCACGTCTCCCGGCTTGTTGTCAAGTTCTGGAAACCAGTTATCCATCTGACGGCCCACCATCCGGTTTACAATCAGTTCCTCTGTCAGTTCTTCCGCCGGCCACGTTCCGATCTTGCAGCCGTCACGCATAATTGTCACTTCATCGGATATCTTGAGAATTTCATCAATTTTATGAGATATGTATACAATTGCAATTCCTTCCGAGGTCAGCTTACGGATTACTTCAAAAAGCGTAGCGGTCTCTGTCTCTGTAAGAGATGATGTGGGCTCATCCATGATAATGACCTTCGCCCCATAAGAGATCGAGCGCGCAATCTCACCAAGCTGCAGCACAGATGACGAAAGTTCGATCGCCTGTGTTCTGGGGTCTACGTTCATATGAAGCTGGTCAAAAAGCCGTTTCGTTTCTTCATACATCTTCTTATGGTCTATAAAAGAGAGTCCCGCGATCTTCTTCTCCGGCATCCGACCTACCCAGATATTTTCCGCTATGCTCCTTCTGCGGATCGGATTCAGTTCCTGATGAATCATGGATATTCCTGCTTCCAAACCCTGACGGGGATTATCAAAGTGTACTTTTTCTCCTTTAAAATACACCTCTCCCTCATCCGGATCATACAGGCCGAAAGCACATTTCATCAGAGTCGATTTCCCCGCGCCGTTTTCTCCCATCAGAGCATGTACCGTTCCTGGCCTCAGCGTAAAAGAAACGCCGTTCAATGCCTTTACACCCGGAAAGCTTTTGCTGATGTTTTTCATTTCCAATATGATACTCTTATCTTCCATACTGTCTTCTCCTGCTTCTGTTTATACGGTCATCCCTTCGCGGCAGCCGCCAGACGGGCCTGCAGGCACATCCGCCCGGAATACGGTCCGCAGAAATAGCCGTGACAATGAGCGTGGACCGGTATGTATCATACCGGTCCACCAAAAAAGGACTGGCGACTATTCGTATTTTGAAAGATCCGCGTCTTCAAGATTATCCTTGGTTATCGCCACATAATCCAGCCATACCCGTTTGTGTTCGTCGATATCGTATCCCAGATTTTCTGATGTGATTTCTTCTCCTGCTTCCAGAAGTTCCAGGATCTTATAGATACATTTCCCCATGGTTACCGGATTGTTTAATGAGGTTGCCAGCATCGTTCCGTCCTCCAGTGCCTGAAGCCCTACTTTGGTCGCGTCAACGCCGAGTACCGGAATGTAATTACTTTCGTCAGTAAAGTATCCGGCTGCCTTCAGCGCCTCAATTGCTCCGAGGGCCATGTCATCGTTGTTGGCAAATACAATGTCGATATCATCCGCATTAGCGGAAATTACGGAGGCCATCTGATCCTGCGCCTTTGCTCTCTGCCATTCGCAGACAACCTCCAGCAGGCAGTTAGTTTCCACGCCGGCTTCCTTGACGGTATCGATGGAATACTTGGTTCTCATCTCCGTATCGTAGTTTCCGATCTGCCCCATCAGCATGACGTAATCCATCTTGCCGTTTCCATTGCGGTCTGCCTCCGGATGCTCTTTCCAGTATTTTGCCGCAGCCTCTCCCTGCACGACACCGGACTGCTCGGCCGCAGAGCTGACGAAATAGCAGGGGCCGTAAGAATCCATCTCTTCGTCCGAAGGAGAATCGGTGTTCCAGAAAATAATTGGAAGGTCCGCCTTGCGCGCCACATCGATAACCTGATCCTTCGCATTCGTATTGATATTGTTGATCACCAGATATTTACAGCCTTTTGTCACAAACGCGTCCATGGCGTTCATCTGAAGGCCCACGTCAAACTGGGAATCGGAAGTCTCGACAGAAACAGTACCTGTTTCCGCTGCTTTTAACACAGTATTGCGTACATTGGCAATATGGGTATCGGAATACATATAGCATGTCATACCTGCCACCGGGCGCTCGGCCTTTGATTTGCCTTCCGTGGCCGCGGCTGCCGCTTCTGTGGCCGCCGTCCCTGTATCTCCTCCTGCCGTGGCGGGAGGCGTCTCCGCCGCCTTCTGGGAACATGCTGTCATAAATAATGCTGCTGTCATGGATAATGCAAGTGCCTTTTTAACTGTTTTTTTCATATGCTTCCTCCCGTTTTAAAAACCTATATTTAATCTTACCAGTTCCTGGTCCAAAGCCGCGATCTCATCCTCGGCCAGTTTCCACTCGAACGCCTTACAGTTCTGGGCTGCCTCCTGCTCATTTCTGACACCGCAGAGCGCCGTTCCCACGAATTCCTTCTGAGTACTCCAGTTAAGCGCCACCTGCGCCACGGGGACGCCGTGACCTTCGGCGATCCGGTCCATGGTCTTTAAAAATTCCATGATTTTTGAAAATACCGGTTCCCTGAAGAAATCATAAAATGTCAGTCTCATATCACCCGGTTTGAAATCAGGCATGGTACGGATCGCACCCGCCAGTATTCCGGAGCCGAGAGAGCCATAGGTCATAGAATCGATTCCTCTTTCATATCCCCACTTCATCAGACCGGTAAACTTCTGGTTTACCATGGAATATGGGGGCTGCTGAACATCGATATCGGCGTATTCCTCTGCTGCCAGAATCTGTTCCTCACTGAAATTGGATACGCCGATGAACCGTATCTTTCCTTGTTTTTTCAGTGTGTTTAATGCCGCCATGGTCTCATCAATGGGTGTGTTCACATCCGGCCAGTGGACGTAGTAAAAATCGATGTAATCCGTCTCCAGATTCATCAGAGAGCTTTCCACCTCGCGCATGACGCTCTTATAGCTGGCGTGTTTTATGTATTCGCCGGAATAGACGTCTGTGATCAGGCCAAATTTCGTGGAAATAAGAATCTGATCTCTCGGAATCCCCCGAAGTGCCTCCCCCACAATCTTCTCAGACGCACCGTTTCCATAGCACGGCGCCGTGTCTACGAGATTGACGCCCTGGTCAATCATGGTCCGGATCGCTCTTACCGAATCACTCCGGTCAACCTGGCCATAATTCTGGCCGCCGATCGCCCAGGTGCCCACCGCCAGTGCCGAGACGGATACATCGGCGTTCTTAAAATGCTTGTACCTCATAACTGCCTCCTCCTTTTTCTTATATGTGAATTTTAATAATCCCCCAAGTTTCTTTACTGCTCTATATCGAAAAGGTATTTGTCACCAAACAGACAGGTATTCAGCGCGTACAGTGCCGCCCCGGTTATAAATCCTCCGTCTGAATCGCTTATCTTCGAATATGTGACTATCCCTGTCTCTGCGTTGCCATAGGAAGGAAAAATCCTTACCAGATCATTCAGTTTCTTTTCAAAGTATTCTCCCCCGTAAGCCAGCAGTCCCTGTAAAATAATCTGCTGCGGATCATACATCAGAACGATATTATAAATCGCTCTCGCCACATAAACGGCAAACTCATCCACCATGACCCTGGCCAGCGGATTACCGCCATTGGCCTCCCGGAAGACTTCCCGGATATCCCCTGCTTTCCGCCGGTCCAGGATGACAGACGGATACGCCGCCTCATGCTTTTTCCAGATCGCTCTTAAGGATTCCGGTGACATCATACTCTCCAGGCACCCGTCGTTTCCGCAGACACACGCTCTGCCCTGATGTGTCTCTACCAGAAGGTGGCCAAATTCACCCTGATAACCGTGCCTGCCATACAAAAGTTCCCCCTTCTCAATCACACAGCCTCCCACGCTGCCCGCGGAGTGCATAAATAATGCAGCCACTGTCTTGTGATTCAGGGATGGGTCCTCTAACAACTCTGCGTACCCCAGAAAACGTCCCACATTGTCAATAATAATTGGAAATGAAAATTGAAGTTCTGTCCGAAGAAATTCGCAAACGGGAAAATCGTTCCTGCGCTTTGTTCCAATAGGAAACATACATACTCCTCTTTTTCTGTCAACAACGCCCCCGCACGCCACTACCATCATACAAATCTGTTCCTTGCGGATACCGCTTTCTTTCAGCAGAAGCCTCACTTCAGACACGGTAACCTCCATCGCCAGATTCCAGCCGTTACACTTGCTGATATCAGCGATATCCCGTACTCTTTTCTGAATGACGCGGCACTTCATATTGGAAATATTACAGCTGATAAAATCGTTTCCTATAGTTACAATAATGGTGTAACGGAATGATGCATTCATGGAAAAAACTCTGGGGGGCTTTCCTCCGGCGGTCGTCGCGTCCCTGGTGCCCACCTTTTTCAATACCTTTTCTTTGCACAGTTCATTTACAATCTGAGTGGCCGATGTCCTGCTCAGTTCCAGCCGCTCAGCAATCTCCGGTATTGTCATCTCCGTATTGTTCTGAAGCAGTGCGACAATCGCCTTCTGGTTTCTTCGCTTGATATTCCTGGGCTTTTCTGCCTTCACCTTTCTTGCATCCAGCATGGTGAATCATCCTCACTTTACTTTCCATTCCCTTCCGGCTGCGGTCCGATGCGAAACCGGTATGTCGTCCTTGAGGCAAACACCGTGTTCTTTCTTACAATACAGTCCGGAAAATGGCTGCAGTTGACTGCATTGGGGAATCCCTGTGTTTCGAAGCATATACCCGCATATTTCTCATAGCGTACACCGCCTTTACAGGCGAGGCTGCCGTCAAAGTGATTCCCCGTATATATCTGAATCCCCGGCTGGTCTGTATAGACCTCCATCCATCTTCCGCTCTTTTCATGCCATAGCTCCGCTGCTTTCCGGTAGCCCCAGCCGCGCAGCACATAGTTATCATCAAGGCCTAACGTTTCGTTCAGCACCTCGCCTAACGTTCTCCGGTTGGTGAAGTCCAGGTTCGTTCCGGCTACCTTCCGGATCTCTCCGGTTGGAATCCTGTCTGAGGTTACCGGCGTATAGAAATCAGCCATTATTCTCATCTCATGGTTAAAAACAGTTGCATCCTTCCCTCCGGACAGGTTAAAATAAACATGATTGGTCAGGTTCACCGGAGTATCCTCTTCCGGTATGAGCCGGTAACGAATATCGAGTGCATCATCGGCCGTCACACGGTAGGTGACTTCAAGCGAGACACTGCCCGGAAACCCATCTGCTGCGGAATCCTTCCAGTACAGCGTAACCCAGTCGTCTCCGCCAGCTGCTATATGAAAATTCTTCGATGCGTAGCCCGCGCTTCCGCTGTGAAGACAATTGCCCCGGTCGTTGCGTTCAAGCCAGTACCCCCGGCCGTTCACATGGAATTCACCGCCCTTGATCCGGTTCGCCACCCGGCCTATAACAGCCGCGCTGCAGGATGGATTCCTTCTGTATTCTTCCAGCGTATCCTGTCCCAGCACCAGATCATCCATATTCCCATTCTCATCCGGAACCTTCAGATTCTTAATGACAGCACCGTAAGTAATGATATGGGCCGCCATTCCGGATTCGTTCGCAATCACCACTTCCTGAACATCGGTACAATCCGGAAGTGTTCCCATTCTCCTGATCTTCATTTCACGTTCTTCTCCATCCTGCCGTTATGCCTGCCGCGGCCGTTATGGCCAGCAGTAAAAAAGCTATAATCAAAAATCCCTCTTTTATCCCGTACACACTGGCCAGGACTCCGCCCAGCAGGCTGCCGCTCAGACTGCCCAGCCCCATCTGGACAAACGCCAGCGTGCTCTGCCCCTGGGATATCTTTCCCGGCACCACCATGCGGTTGATATAAGTGACGCAGACAAAGTAGCACACCATATACGAAGGTCCCTGCAAAAGCTGCGCCGCCGCCATAAGCGCTACGTTCCCGGCGGACAACAATATAAGTCTTAAGGCCATGCAGCCTACAGCCGCAGTCAGCAGCACGGTTTCCTTATACCGGCGTGACAGCCTGTGAATCAGCAGCAAAACCGGAATCTCACTGAGCGCCGAGATACAGTTCAGCACGCCCAGAAGCGACTGGCTGTATCCCAGCTCCAGCAGGTATACCCCCAGAAAGGCCGAATAGTAGTTGATTCCAAACTGCATGGCAAAGGCGAAGAGAAGGATCAGGTAAATTTCCTTCGATTGGAATGTTGGACCTTTCCCTGCCTTTTTTACGGTTTGATCAGCTTCCGGACCTCGTCTTTCCTGCTCCTGCGCTTTCAAAGTTTTTCTGTCCTTTGGCAGTGTCAGGCAGAGCAGTGTAAACAACAGAAAGCATGCACTGTTTCCATAAAACATGAGGTTCATATGTTTTTTCAAGTAGAATCCCATACCCAAAACGATAGCTGCATAACTGACCGTCCCACACATTCTGACCCATGCAAAGTTGATTCCTTTTTCTTCCGCCTGACTCACCACCAATGCGTCACAGATCGGAAGCACAGCACTGTTAAATAAAGCATAGCAGGTTACCGCTCCCAGGATTTCACCAAAGGAACCCGTCCCGGGAAAGAGCAGAACTGCCGCAGCACAGCACAGATTCAGCAGAATCAGGACACGGCGCCGTCTTCCTGTCCGGTCTGCCAGTGCCGCCCATAGAGGCTGTACCGTCAGAGACGCAATCGGAAGGAGTGCTGAAAGAATTCCGATCTGCATGGAATCCATCCCTTTCTGTGAAAAATACATCGTAATAAAAGGCAGATACAGAGATGCTGTAATCCAGTACATCCCGTTAATCAGGTACAGATTCAGCCCTTTCATGGCGTTCCTCGCTTTTTAGTAAGTAAACTTTATTTACTAACCTCGGTAAACTATATTCTGTTGTCATTATATATCCTGTTATTTTTATATGGGGGGTTTTGCAAAATCGAGGGCGGAAACATCATTTTTATCATTCTGCCTCGGCAAGAAGGGTATTTTTGATTATCTTATAATATTTTTGACTGACGGGGATCCATTCCTCTTTCCCCTCCAGACGTATCCGGTACATCTCCAGCTGCCGGACGTAGTTTGAATTAATCAGGTAGCTCTTATGACAGTGAAGAAAATACGGCGGCAGCCGCTTCAGCAGGTCATCCAGCTTCCCATAAGCCCGTATCTCTTCTTCCCATGTCTTTACGCTGAGCTGATGCCCCCTGCTCTCCACATACAGAATCTTCTGGTATGGGATCCGGTAGATCTTCCCTTTCGTCACCAGTGTCAGGCACCGCTTGTACTCCTGCTGCGCCATCTGTTCCAGGCGGAGAATGGTTCTTTGGAAATCATCCTGATCCAGGGGAAAGAAAAGCAGAGAGTCCGGCTGCAGTTCGAATAAATGCTCCGGCCATTCCAGCCGGTCAATCACCAGAACAAGCTTTAAATGATGAATTCTATTTTTGCATGCTCTTGCAAGCCCTGCTCCCGTATCCTTCTGGCGCACCAGATTTACAATCAGAATATCCACATCCTCGTCCACTTCTTCTAAGTAAAAGAGCAGCTGGTCTTCTGCCGTAAACGTATGTAAGGTCCTGTGCTCCGCCGTTTCTCCGGCCGGAAACGAATCTCCCAGTCCAGCGAACCGTCTTTCCGGATCATACAGTATAATTTTTCCCATCCTGTTCAACCATCTTTCGTATCTCGTCTGCACATGGAAAGCACAGATCCTCATGAATCGCCGCATCCGCTTCCATGACCGCCTTGTAATATCGGTTTACTGAATCATTCGCTGAAATAATAATATACTTACGCCTGATCTGCTTTACCGCATCCTCAAAAGTCCGCGCCTCGTTTGTTTCCAGCCGGTCTTTGATCTGCATGTAATACAGAATCAGATGTTCACGCTTCTCTCCCGGAACCAGTTCTTCCAAAAGCTCTCCTATCCTGTCCCTGTGCTTTGCTCCGTAGCGGAAATAACGATGCAGCACTTCATCATCCCGTTTTCTTCGTTCTTCCTTATCCGGAATATAAAACCCCAATATTCTCTTCATAAATACACCCCTGTATAATTATAGATCTGTCAATGTATTCTCAGAATATCAGCTATTTAATTTTGTGTCAACAGCTCACATATTATATATTTTATCTGATTGCACTATATTTATAAGTAAATATTACTTTTAAATATTTTACTTCTAATTAATGCATTTTCTTAGGATAAAATTTGTATACCAGAAAAACAGAAGGGTGGATGTTGGGAATTTTAATTTCACAGATTTAAAACTTCCATAAAAACAAAAATGCTTTGCGGAAATCTTTCGATTTACCGCAAAGCATCACAATTCCATTTTTTCTTTCTATTTACTTTATCCTATCCCGGCCACATTTCCTCTAATCCTGCCCCTCATACCGGTTCTGCCTTTCAAATCCTCATTTAGTCAGCCTTTAGCAGCCGCTTATACGTCTGTTCGACGCCAAACGCTCCCAGCGGCGCAGTGATCAGAATCGCAAGCACCGCCACCGTAAGAACAATCTTGCCGCAGCCCAGTCCCATAGCCAGAGGCACCCCGCCGATCGCAGCCTGGACCGTCGCCTTCGGCATATAAGCAATCATGCAGAAAAGCCGTTCCTTCCGGTTTATATCCGTCCCCAGCAGACAGAAAAAAACGCCCGCCATACGGAAAATCAAAACGCCGAAAATCAAAATTACGGCCGCGGCTCCTGCCTTCATCGCATAGCTGATGTCTACGGTTGCTCCCACCAGAACAAACAGCAATACTTCAGCGGCCACCCACAGCTTGGAGTATTTGACGGAAAGACGGGCCGCCGCCTCATACCGTTTTTTCTGCAGGGCGATGCCGATGCTCATAACTGCCAGCAGACCTGAAAAAGGCACATATCCCTTCAAACGGTTCTCCAGTTCAATCATCAGAAATGAGATGCTTAAGAGGATCACCACCTTGGCAGAATCCCGGATATGAACCTTCTGGAAGAACAGTGCCAGAAGGATCCCGGCCAGTCCGCCGGCCGCGATACCCGTTCCAATGGAAACCGGAATCGACAGGATGCTGGCCGGTGAAAATGTTCCGCCCTGCGCCAGCCCGGTAAACGCAGTAAACAGAACAATGACAAACACATCATCTACCGATGCTCCGGCAAGAATCAACTGCGGGATGCTCTTTTTAACTCCGTATCCTTTCTCCATCAGATTCAGCATTTTGGGAACGATCACGGCCGGAGACACAGCTCCCACCACAGCTCCCATGATGGCCGCGTCCAGTACGGAGATTCCCAGAAGCCGCGGCGCCAAAAGAATCATTCCCATTATTTCAAAACAGGCCGGTACAAAGCACATGAGCACGGCCGGGCGCCCTACCTTTTTTAAATCCTGAATGTCCAGGGACAGACCGGCGCGCGTCAGGATAATGATCAGCGCAATCTGACGCAAATCCGCCGAAATACCCAGAATAGATCCATCCAGCATGTTTAAGGCATATGGCCCCAATATCATGCCCGTCACCAGCATTCCCAGCAGCCCGGGAAGCCTGATTTTCTGAAATGCCCGGCTGAGCAGCATTCCCAGAAGAAAAACCAGTGATAAACTTGTAAGCATACGTTGCAACCTCCGAATTCCTGTATTTTGTTTCCGCCCGCAGCACTGCAAAATGGCTGCCCCTCAGGGCGTGTTTGACCTGCAGGACGGACACAAAAAAAGCTGGTGACTCCTGCACAATGCAGAAGCCATCAGCTGTCATAAGCGGTTCTGGTAAATATTACACTACCATGGGAGACCTCATTCCCGGGTAACAGTATAGCAGACAGAGGCCGGAAATGCAAGTGGATTATCAAACACTATCTCTTCATCATCGCAATCTCTGACTCCGGCAGCACTGCCCCGCCGGCGGTATCAATCTCGGGGCAGCGTTCCATCAGAATGGCCTGCAGTGCTCTGCCTGCTTCCTTGGAGGTTTCCGCCCAAATGTTCTTTTTATCCGCAGTGATCAGATTTATCGTCAGATAATGCGCCTGTTTTATGGAATTGCCTACTTTCACATTATAGACATTGTCCGTTAAGTACGCACCTGTGATCCGGCTGACTTTTAATACGCCAAGGCTGCCGCTGTTGTAAAGCGCAATATAATCCCTGGTAAGTATGCCGCTTTTCTGACCTGCTGTTACTGCCTTTATCTTTCCCAGAAGATTAACGATCAGACTGTCCGGCTCTACAGCCTGGTTATCAAACTCACGCATCTCGCCCTCGCTGCAGCCACCTGCCGCAGCAATTCTGCTGATCCATTCTTCCATGCTTCTTCTCATATCCTTTGTCACAAGAAAGAGGATCCCTCCGAAAAACAGCGTCACGATCAGAAAGAAGATTCCAATCACAATCCCAACCTTCATGGTCTCATCATCCCCTGACTGCATAAATTCCAGAGTCTTCCTGACGGACCAGATCAGCCCTGCGAGACCTCCTGCCATAAAAAGCCCCATAATAATACAGCCGGTCCTGCCGCGGCTTCCCATGCTTTTCTTGTATGCTTTAAAAACGGATCTCTCCGGGTAATTCTTCTTTATGTATTCCTCATTCATACGCTTAATATAATCTTCCATTTTCTTTTGCCTCCTTATCTCCTGCCGAAGGCATTCCCCGCGGAAATGCCGTATATTGTCATGAATTTTCCTCCAGGCCGCCGTTCATTACGGCCTTGTCGCGGAGTCCCATCTTCTTTGCAAGCTCAGGATTAATAGCCTGATACTGCGAAATAACCTGATTCGCTGTTTTCTGGTTCATGGAGAAGCTGTGTTCCCTGCCGTCTCTGGTAAGACATACCAGTTCCTGAACGGAACTTCTCCCAACGCTTCTCACCTGATACCACGCCCTGGTTATCTCTTCGTTAGACAGTATCTCCGGTTTATCGTATGCCCCGTAGGTAAAATACCGCCCGACCCAGAAGCGGCCGGCCAGCTTTTCCGCGCTCTGGAAATCAGCTTCCAGATAATCCCTGGTTACCTCCGGATGGCTGTCTAAAAATGACTGGATACTCTCTATGTGGCCTTTCTTGAGCAGCCGGGACAAAATAAAGAGTCCCATGCACATAAGGACAGCGCCCAAAGCAGTCGTCATCATGGCGCTGCCCGGCGTCTGGTTGTCCAGCAGTCCATCCCACAGGTAGTAATTCTCGCCGCTGCCCTCCAGCTCGTAGTAATCCAGAGCTCTCTGGTAATACTTTTCACCTTCATCCTTCATTCGTTTCATGGTTCCGGTAATGGTGCTTCCCTGAGGCGGCGCCTCGCGGACCCCATTCAAATAATCCCAGGTTTCATCCATAATCCGTTCCAGCTCTTCACTTCTCGAAACGGAGGACCGCACCGGTATGGCTCCCAGCTCCTCATCCAGGATGAGATAATAGGTATCGGACTTCGTCCTGATTCCACTGCGCGTCTTGTAGGTTTCCATAAATGAGTCCAGTACATATTGAACATGAAGCGTCACATATTCATTTTTAACCTGTTCGGTGTTATAAACTTCATTCAGCGGCAGCGGCCCGCGGATATATTTGATCAGATAGCTCCCAATGATCATCACAATCCCCAGACCAAGGGCCGTTATAATCAGTCCGATCGGAGCGGTAGACTTAACAACGCCTTTCTTCAGTTCCTTTTCCAACAGGCTGTTCCTGCCATGGTTCTGTTCCATACTTCATTTCCTCCTGCGCTTGTACTTTTAGATTCTATATGTTAATGCTATACTCTGTCGTACAAATATTCTATTCAAGTATAACAGATATTCCGGACTCTGCTGTTTATCCTGTCTGAAATGATTGATTTTGTGTTTAAAAGTATTTTCCCGATTCTTCTCCAGAACAAAGAGTCCGGCGCGAGGTGCGCATCCTGCCCAGATGGCTTTTTATGTGATAGGAGCAATTTTCCATTACATGAAAAAAGCGGCAAAAGAACTCACACGCTCTCCTGCCGCCTTGACAATTCACTTGAAATCTCCAATTAACATTCTACGATAAACGCTTCTCCCGCTTCCTCACCGAAGCTGACCAGTCTCTCCTTAAGCGCGTTCTTTATCTCTTCATACGCCCGGTCATCGACGAGATTCACCTTTTCCAACGGGTCATTGACCAGATCAAACAGATACTTTTCCTTATAAACCGGGCTTCCGCTCTCCTTCCATGGATCGCGGTCCGGGGCGTGAACCACGTATTTATACCGGTTTGTGCGCAGTGCGCGGCCCACAAAGCTCTCACTGATCTGGATATAGACTGCCTCCTCCCAGTCAGGATTACACGCCTCAAAAAGCGGCCGCCCCTGGAGTCCCAGAAGCTCTGTATCGAATCCGGCGGCAGACAGAATCGTCTTCGGTAGGTCTAAAAGGCTTACCACCTTCTCCTCCCGCTTTCCCTTTTCAAATTCAGCCCCTTTGATCAGCAGCGGAACGTGTATGGTTCCCTCGAAGCTGTTGCGTTTATAGTCATCATATCCGCCTTCCGCCACCTCATCTGCGTGGGTGCGGAAATGGCAGCCGTGGTCACTGCCGTATATCACCATGGTATCCTCGTAGATCCCCCTCTCCTTCAGCGCATCCACGACGCGGCCGAAATTCCGGTCGAGGGCGTGGCAGCAGCCAAGATAATCGGGGTAGAACCGTTCCCAGTCTCCCTTCCCCGGCTCCAGATCCGAGGGCGGGACAAATCCGGCGAACTGCTCCCGGCTTCCGTCCGGCCCCTCGTAATCGGCCCGGTCATTCTGGTGATGCGGTTCGATATGGGAAACCATCAGGAAAAATGGTTTCTCATCTTCATACTCCTCAATATAGCGCACCGCGTAATCCGTCAGACAGTCGGTCCGGTATCCGGTAAACTCCAGCTTATTTCCGTCCTTGTCAAAGATATATCCGCCGTATCCGTGGGAGGTGAATTCCAGCACATCGGCCGCCATCCAGTAGTCGTCGTAACCGCCGCGCCTCTCGGCCGGCACCGGAACCGTCTCATAATGGTTCTCATCTTCATCGGATGCCAGATGCCATTTCCCCACGTAAGCCACCCGGTATCCGGCTTCCCGCAGATATTTAGCCAGCGTCTTCTGGCCGGGCGGCAGGGAAACCGCATTGCGGTAGCAGCCGGTCTGTGTCGGATACAGTCCCGTCTGGAGCATGGCTCTGGCCGGTCCGCAGACTGGCTGGGGCGTAAAAGCATTGGCAAAATTCACCGCGTCCCCGCAGGCAAACTGATCCAGCCTGGGCGATACGGGAAGCGGCTGGCCGTTGCAGCCCAGCGTATCCGCCCGCTGCTGGTCGGAAAAGAAAAATACAATGTTCTGTCTCTGTTTCATAAACTGCCTCCTATTCTTTCACCGCACCGGCCGTCAGACCGGCAATCATATATTTCTGAAGGAAAATAAAGATCACGAGAATCGGAACTGCGGCTCCCACGGCGGCGGCCATAACGCGGCCCCAGTCGTAGTTGTATTCCCCCAGGTACGTCATGGCAATACCGGAGGCCAGCGTCCGCATCTCCGTCTTATTCACCAGCGTTAAGCCCCACAGGAAATCTTCCCAGGAAATCAGGAAGGAATACAGGCCCACAGCCAGGATTCCCGGCTTAACCAGCGGGAGTATCACCTGCACCAGGGTTCTCCCCTTGGAACAGCCGTCGATGTAAGCCGCCTCCTCCAGGGACTTGGAAATCGTATCAAAAAAGCCTTTCAAAATCCATACCGACATGGGCAGCGCATTGGTGGAGCAGGCCAGAACCAGCGCCGTATACGTATTTAACAGGCCCAGACGAAAATACATGTTGTAAAGAGCGATTAGAAGCGTCATGGCCGGAAACATCTGCGTGGAGAGAAACAGCATCATCACGAACTTGTCGCCTTTAAACCGGTACCGGGAAAATGCATAGGCTGCCAGCACTGCCAGCGTCAGCGTCACCAGTGTGGTAATTCCCGAGACGATAATATTATTTTTATAGAAAATCAGGAATTTTCCGTCGGTTAAAATCCCCTTGTAATTGGCCAGCGTGGCGTTTACCGGCAGAAACTGGGGCGGCAGACGCAGAATCGCTTCATTGGGCTTTAAGGATGTGAGCAGCATCCAGTAAATAGGGAATACGAAGCAGATCGTGGCGGCCAGAATCGCCGCATACATAAGAATTTTCCGATAAGTTTTCTTCTTCATTTGCCCACCTCCTAATATTCCACTTCTTTGGAAGAAAGAACCCTGTTATAAACCGTAGAGAAGATTACCAGGAACACGAGCCAGCAGACACCGATGGCCGCGCCCTTGCCCAGATTGAAGCCCGAAAATGCCGTCTCATACGTATACAGGGGCAGCGTAGTGGTCGCGCGGACCGGACCGCCTCCTGTCATGGTGAAGAACAGAACGAACATCTGGAAATTCGACACGATGGACGTCAGCGTCACCGTTTTCACAACCGGCATGATGCACGGCACTGTGATACACCAGAACTTCTGTGCTCCGGTGGCTCCGTCGATCTCCGCCGCCTCTTTTAAGTCCTCCGGCACGGTCTGCAGTCCGGAGAGAAGCATGATCATCATCAGCGGCATCTGTTTCCACACCGCCGAAATGATAACGCCCAGCATGGCCGTCTTCGGGCTTCCCAGGACGCTGTAATCCCCCAGGCCCAGAAGGTAATTGACAATGCCGTACTGCGGCTGAAAGATAAACATCCAGGTGACCGCCACCACCAGCGACGGGATCGTCCACGGAAGGAATAAAAGGCTTCTGAACACCTTTCTCCCTCTGAGGCTTCCGCTATTCAGCAGCAGTGCCACCCCCAGACCTATAAAAAACTGGGCGATGACCGTCCCGCACACATAGACCAGCGTTCTCCCGAAGGTCCTGATAAACTCCGCGTCGGTAAAGACCGCTTTATAATTGGAAAAATTATTCCATTTAATATTGCTCATATCCAGCAGATTGTAATGAAAGAAGCTCATTCCAACCACGACAAATACCGGGATGATGATGGTGACTGTCAGCATCGCCAGAGCGGGTACCAGAAGCATCACCATGAACCAGTTGATTTTTTTCTTTTTTCGCGTTATTTCACCCATAATACAACCTCCAATAGATACAAAGGGAGCGGATGCAGGATGATCTGCAGCCGCTCCTGATTGCTACGGTGACTCGTGCGCAGTGCGGGCGAGTGATCGTTCAGACTGATGAGTTCAGTTCCATTCTTACTGTCCGTACATTTCTTTGATCGTCTTATTGGTTTCTTCCAGTACGGTTTTAATATCCTCATTATTGACAACGATCCGTTCGATCGCCTTTGTCACCTCATTCATGGCATTGTCAAACATCGCGTTGGTAGCCGGAAGCGGGCTGGCCGTCTCAGACTGTTTGTTAAATACTTCCATGAAGTAATCTTCGTTCATCTCCGGAAGAGTCGCTATGGATTTTCTTGCGGAAAGCACTGCGTTGGATTTGTGGTATTTCACCATGGCATCCTTGCCGATTAAATATTCCACCAGGCGGACTGCTGCTTCTTTATGCTCTGATTTTGCAAATACGCCCAGCTGATGCTCTGTATACACCGTCTCACTGCGTCCGGTCTTTCCTATCGGAATCACGGCGATTCCCATCTTCTTGTCAAAATCCTCTCCCAGTCCGCTGCTGCTTCTAAATGCGCTGCGTCCCATGTCGCCGTCGAAGATGATGCCGATCTGGCCTGATGCAAATAAACCTCTTAAATCCTTGATTTCCAGACCTGCCGGAATTACTTTTTCATCCACCAGCTGTTTGGTCCACGTGAGCGCTTCCACATTGCCTTCGTTATTTAAATCAACGCTTCCGCTGTCGTCAACAAAGTGACCGCCGTATGCATAGAAAATGCCGTTATATACGGTACCGGTGTGGGCTACCTTGCCGGTTGGGATTCCCAGGCCATAGAGTGTATTGCCTGCATCGTCTTTTCCGAGCTTAGCAATGGCCCTCGCCGCTTCCGTCATCTCTTCCCAGGTTGCCGGCGCTTTTTCCGGGTCTAAACCGGCTTTGGTAAATAAGTCCTTATTGTAATACATGGCGATCGGATGCGGCGCCCAGGATAATGCCTTTACCTTTCCGCCATACGTCGTTCCCGATAAATAGCCGGGATAAATATCGTCCAGCACATCTCCGGAGGCCAGATCATCCAGTTCTGCCAGGATTCCCGCTCCGTTAAATGCGCTCATCATCTGCGAATTTCCCATGATGACATCGGCGGCATTGCCGGAGGTTCCTGCGATTAAGACCTGATCCTTATACTGGTTGAACGGGATCGCCTGGGACTCCACCTTGATGTCGGGATTGGCCGCCATGAAATCATTCAGAAGCTCTTTGAAAATATCTGAAGTGGCTTCCTCCGCCTCCAGCCAGTTGCTCATGGTGATCGTCACCTGTTCTCCCGATGCGGCTTCCCCTTTCGTCTCTTCCTTTTTCGTCTCCGCCGGTGCGGCAGTCGTCGTCTCCTTCGGCGCGGCGGTGGTGGCTGATGTGCTGTTACCTCCGCAGCCACTTAAGGCTAACCCACTGACCATTACAGCTGACAGTACAACAGCAAGCGTTTTTTTCATAAAAAAATCCTCCTTTTTTCTATTTCAGTTTGCTTCATTCCGCTTAACTTTTATACTCTCATTATAACAGAGGCTGATCAAAAGAGAAGGGACCCAAAATTTGGTTTTAGTGCTGTTTTTATAGTTTTTAAGTTTATTACGCATGATTATTGTGCACTTTATCTCTCCCCATTGGGTGTGACTCCGTATTTCTCCTTATAGATTCGTGCAAAATGCTTTGTGCTGCTGTATCCTACCATTTCCGCGATATTCACGATTTTTAAATCTGTATTTAAAATCAGCTTTCTCGCCTTTTCCATGCGTAAGTCCGTTACGTAGTCGATATACTTTTTCCCCGTCTGTTTTTTAAACAGCGTGGAAAAGTAGGCCGTGTTCATGTGAACCACCTGGCTGACCTCCTCCAGGCTGATGTTGCGGTAAAAATTATTTTCTATGTACTGCACCGCCCTGCCGATGCTTCCGCTCTCCTCCGGCACCGTCCCCTTCTCTTCCTTCGTCTCCGCCTGTTCTCTGATCCCCAGGAGGCGCGAAGTGCAGTCTGTCAGTTCAAAACGGTTGACCGGCTTTAAAATGTATTCCCGCACTCCGCACCGGATCGCCGTTCTGGCATACTCAAAATCCCGGTACGCACTGATCACCACATACTGGGTCGTAATTCCCGCGGCCAGCGCCTTCTCGATCATGGCCAGCCCGTCCAACACCGGCATGCGGATATCCGTGATGACCGCGTCCGGATTCCACACAGCCATGGTCTTATATCCCTCCATGCCGTCACCGCACTCCCGCACCTCGATATCCCCGTAGAAATTCTCCAGAATCTTTCTGATTCCCTGTCGTATGATCGCCTCATCGTCACAGATCAAAATCTTTATCATCGTCCTCTTCCCCCTCTTTTCGCAGCGGAATTCTCAGTGAAACAATGGTTCCAATGCCATTTCCCGAGCGCAGCGTCACCTGGCTGTTTCCCCCAAACAGAAGCTTCAGGCGCCTGCTTAAATTCCGCAGCGCAAAACAATCCATAGTCTCTTCCTGGTTGTCCGGCATTAACAGTTCCCTGATTCTGGCGATGCGCTCTGCCGGAACCGCCATACCGTCGTTAAAAATCCTGATTACGAGGAACCCACGCCGCTTTAAAACGGAAACCAGCAGGCGCTTGTGCTCCGGCGTATCCTCGAAACCGTGTTTAAATGCATTTTCCACCAGCGGCTGCATGGTCAGTCTCGGTATCTTTTCCGCCATGCACTCCTCATCTATCGCGTATTCCACGAGAAAACGGTCCGGGAAACGGATTTTCTGTATCGTCACGAAATTCCGCACATTCTCGACCTCTTCTCTGACCGCCACGAGGGTGGACGGCTCCATGGAATAGCGCATCATCATGGAAAATGCCTGTGCCATATCCACAATCTCATAATTATCCCGAATCAGCGCCAGCATGGAGATGCTCTCCAGCGTATTATAGATAAAATGAGGGTTAATCTGGCTCTGAAGCGCCTTAAGGGTAGCCTGCTGGCTTTCAATTTTGACCAGATACTCGCTTTCAATCAGGCGCTTCATATCCTTTACCATGGTATTTAAGCTCTGTACCAGTTCTCCGATCTCATCGGGATGATCATCGCAGACGACCACGTCTAAATTTCCTGTGGCGATCTCCCTCGTCGCATCCCGCAGCGTGATGATTCTCCTGGAAAACCAGTCCGCCAGCAGCTTGTCGATGAGATAGATCAGGATAATGAGGACTACCATGCCGATCAGGAAATAAATCAGGGCCGCGCCGTAGCCTCTCTGCAGTTCCTTTAACTGAAGCCGGAACTCCACGTCCTGACCAAGGGCCGAGGAATAGGAGTACACCGGGACGAAATGGCCGCCTTCCTTATAGGCGTCGGAGATAATCTCGTTTCCACTGCAGATGATCTCATCCCCGCTGCCCTCCACCAGATCGTAAAAAGGCTGAATCATCTTCTGTTTATCCAGCTCCACATAGACCAGCCCCTGTACCTCTCCGTTTTTGACGCTGACTATATTGGACGCCAGAATCCAGACCGGCCTCCCGTCCTGCAGGGAATCTCCGTCCTCCCGGACAAAGGCTGTATCCCCCGCCAGCAGCGCCTCAAACCAGGGCGCACCGGCGCAGGCCGCCGATAGATCCTTGTCGGAAAAGTCTCTGGAAAACGTCTTATCGGCCCCCTTAATGTAGATGGATATCGCGCCTGTTCGTCTCCCCACAGTGCTCATATTGGTCAGGCGGTTCCTGATAAAATCCCTTAAATCCAGCCTTTCCTTATAGGTTCCCGTCACGTAATCATCGATGGCATTCTGTACATTGATGTCCGTTACCATCAGATTCATGCCCTCCTGTGCCTGTGCGAAATACGAATCCAGTTCTTCCACCGTCTTGTCTAAAAGCATCTGAGACTGGCGTTTTGAATTCTCCACGCTGACATTTATGAACACGAAAAAAACGATGGCAAATATTATCATAATCGGTATAATTGCCACCAGCCAAGTCGATAAAGTAAGTTTTTTCTGAATGGACGCGTTACGGTAGCGTTCCATTTTCCAGACTTTTTTCATATTTCCCCAATCCAGTTTTTTGCCAGTTCTTATTTATTCTTTAATGGATTCTATTATAGCATCCCGGACTGGAAATGACAATTTCCCCTGTTCTTCCGGTATCACGCGCTTCGGCCTCCGCATAAAATGATATATCTATGAGAAAGCAGGTGAAGCCACATGGCACACGTATCGAATCAGGCACAGCTGGCCGCCGCGCTGTGCCGTCAGGAACCCTCCATACAGATAACCGCTGATTTCCCCCTCACTTCCCAGCTGAATATCCTGTATGATGTTGCGATAGAAAGTCTTGCGCCGTATTCCCTTCATACGCTGTTCAAGGATCCGGGCTATGACGGCTTTCTGTTCCAGATCTTCGGAGGCGGCGCCCTCCGGCTTGCAAACATCACCCTCGACGGTCGTTCGGAGGACCATGATCCGGCTTCCGTGCTGGCGCGTTCCCTCATCTGCGTGACGGACGGCTCCCTCTGTCTGGATACGCAGTCCGTATTAAAAAATAACAGATCCTACAGCGACGGCGGCGGAGTCCGGATCTGCGGCGGCATATGCTGTACGAACCGCTTTGAAATGATCGGCAGCGCAAGGATCACCGGCTGTTCCACCCGGGCAAACGGCGGCGGGGCAGCGGTCTCCTTAAGCAGTCCCGACGACTGCATCTCCATCTCAGACCAGGCCATGATCGACCACAATTCGGCGCTGAACGGAGGCGGACTCAGTTTCACTTCCGAAATCCCCTGCCTCGGCGGCACCCTGGCTGTCATGGAACAGGCACGGATCACGGACAATGTTTCGCATTTTACAGGCGGAGGCATCTCATTTTCGGGATACCGGCCGGGAGACAGCGCGCCCTCGCTTCTCGTGCTGGATGGATCAGTCGTTCTTTCCGGGAATACCGCCGTTCACGGAGGCGCCGTCTTCTTTTACGGAGCAAACTGCGGAGACCGTATGATCGTGACGGACGGCGTCACAATTGCCGCCAATACGGCCGCAGGGACGGGGGGCGGCATCTGCTATCTGGCGCCCACCGCGGGAACGGACCTCCTGATCACCGAATCTGCTGTCAGCGGCAATACTGCGGGGACCGGAGGCGGCATCTATCTGCTCATGAATTTCGGCGGAGCCGTGACGTTTCTTGAGAGCCGCCTGTCTGACAATACGGCGCAAAGCGGCGAATCCGGGTCCGGCGGCGGGCTGTGGTTTAAGAACACCGCCGCTGACCTGCCTGCCGTCATAACGTTAAACGGGACCGAGATAAGCCATAACACGGCCTCCTCCCGCGGAGGCGGTATTGCCGCTTCCGGGCAGTCACGCCTCACCTTCTTAAGCGGGTCTGTCCATGACAACCGTTCCTCCCGCTACGGCGGAGGCGTCTGGCTCCGTGACCGGAGTGTATTTGCCATGAACGGCGGTGAAATCCTGGATAACCATGCCGTCTACGGCGGCGGCTTCTACAACGATCCCGGCGCGGCCCTGCTGATCACCGGCGGCACCGTCAGCCGAAACAGCTCGGACGCGGGAGGCGGCATCTATAACGCAGAGCAGTCCAGCGTCACCCTCTCCTCCACCGGGGATTTCGGCGGTGAGAGCACGAATACCGCCGCCCTGTACGCACCGGGCATCTACAACAGCGGAGAGCTCCGGGCCGAAAACACACGGGTCATCACAAACGGTGTCTATCTCTCCTCGCGAAACTCCATCGTCAGGATCGTAGGGCCGCTGGCCACCGGTTCCAGGATTCAGATCGACGGCTCCGGCTATGTAAGCCCCAACGACGCCGGCATTCCCATCGTAATTGCCGAGGCGGCTCCTCCCTACCGGCAGCTGACCGAGACGGACCGGGAATCGTTTTTAAAGCCGCCCTCCGGCTTTGATGGATGGGAAATACGGCTGAGCGGCGATTTGACCCAGGTTCTGCTGGCGCCGCCGGGGCCTGGTGCAGGCGAATAAGGCGGATGGGGTATGCTGGCTGCAGCATATCCCATCCGCCTTTGTTTGTTTCCTTATCTATTTCTTCCTCACCGGATAACACACCTCCGTCACCATTTTCTCCGGATCCGATGTGTCGTGGGGGCTGACGTGGTAGATGCAGAACGAAGCACCATCGTACTCGTAACCATTGTCGTGAATCCAGCGGGCTACCGCCTCGTTGACTCTGCTAATCTGTGCATAGCTTCCCTGGTAGGTAGCGGAAGCGATCTGCACAGACGGCACAGTCTTAAATTTCACATGCTCCGTGTCCTTATATGTTCCCGCAACAGAAATCTGAATCTCCACATCCACATCCTGCTCCTTGTAACCTTCATCGTGGAAGATAGCCAATCCATACACCGGGGATGCCATCTGCAGATTCTGACTGCCCGTCTCTCCATGGAGAATCCCCCATAAAATATGCTCCTGGTCGTAAGCCGGAATCACTTTTCTGACACTTGCGACATACCTCTCCGGCAGAGTTTTTAACGTTACCTGATAATCCATCATATTTCCATCCTTCCTGATCCATTCGATGGTGTTATCAAGAAGCTGCAGCTTCGTACCGATGTCGCCCAGCTGGTCCTCCAGCTCTTTCTTCTTAACCCGGAGAAACTTTTCCATTTCCTCCGGTCCGCCGCAGCAGTTTAAGATTTCGCGGATAACCGTCAGGCCAAATCCCATGGATTTCAGGCTCTGGATCTGCCCCGCCACGGAGAGCTGGTCCTCCCCGTAATACCGGTAACCGGTGGCGGGATCGACTACTCTTGGTTCCATAAGGCCGATTTCATCATAATGGCGCAGCATACGGATACTGATTCTCGACAGCTTTGAAAAATCACCAATCTTTAACATTTTGTCACCTCACATATATGTGTTTTTGAGCTCAATATCACTATAGACCGTACCACAGTGTGAGAGTCAAGCGCGGATTGAAATATTTTTTTCAGCACTACAGCATTTCCCCCATATACCGCTTCAGCGGGCTAATCCCGGGATCATACAGAAGCTCCACTGCATTTAGAATATCCTCTTTTAATGCCGCCTTTAATCCATCAGCAGCCTCATTCCTCAGGCAAACCGGTTCCTCTCCCCCGGTTTCTGCCCAAAGCGCCACATCCTCCAGCTCAAAGGGCCCGTTCCGGAAATGCCCCAGCAGGCATCCTCTAAACGCACCATCAATCAGCAGATATCCCAGCACATCGTATTCCGGGTGTGTAAATGTATCCTTCAGCCAATGCTCATTGGACTTCACCAGAAAATCATTTTTGTGGAGAATAAAAACGGAATGTTTCTCCGTTTCCTTTGGTGCATTCTCCACTGTATCAGACGGATCCCCCTCCAGCAGCTGTAAGTCCTCTCTGCGGACGTATCCCCCTTCATACGGCGCCAGCGTTCCATTTGTTACCAGCCGTTCCAGCACGCCTTTTATTTCCTTTAATGGAAGCCTGTAGAAGGACCTCACCATGGCCGCGTCAATCCAGACATTCAGCCACACAAACCGCCTTACCAGTTCCTCTTCCGCCTCCTCCTTCGTATACCGTTCCAGATTCACATCGGGAAACTCAGATTCGAACGGATACCAGGCGCGATCCCATTCGCTGTCCGCCTGATCTTCGAATACGAGGAATTTCTCCTGCAGGCGGTGCAGGGCGGGCGTGATCTCCTTCGTCAGCATACCCGTGAACTCCTTCATCACATGGATCGTCATCGGGCCTTCCCGGTTCAGAAGTTCACAGAGTTCCAGCTCCGTGTCCGTAAGAGGCTTGTCCTTCCGGTAGACAGCCGCGAACAGCTCCAGTTCGTCCGCATAAATGTAGGCAATATTACCGTTCTGGAATCTTCCCTTCATAATAGTACGGCTTCCCCTCATCTTATAGCAGTACTTCCTGTCGTCAAATGCCGCGCGGTATAAAAGCTCCGGCGGAGAACCCGGACAGCTCCAGTATACGCAGAGTACGGGAGACATCTGCTTAAACAGCACTCCATATTCCTTCTTCCCGGCAGGCTTTGTGAAATGCTGGCGTTCCAGACGCAGCTTTAAATATGTATTTCTATTCAACTGAACATACCTCCATATCATTTTATCCTGATTGCGCATTTTACGAAATGTTTATTCGTTGTGCATTCACTACGCACTTTCACCATGTGAGTTCCCGTTTACGCAGAAATACTCATACAGAAACGGGAACTCTCCCTATATCACTGATCCGCTGACCTCTCTTCGTTGTCCTGGTACCACTCCATATTCTTCCTGTTGATCCATTCCGTGGAAACGTCCATCGCCGCCCGGCACGCGTTGGTCTGATCCAGCGCATTCAGCATGACAAAATCATGGATGATCGCCTGGAAACGCAGCGCCGTCACTGACACGCCTGCCGCCCGCAGCTTTTCGGCATAGGCCTCACCCTCGTCTCTCAGCACATCCGCCTGGCCGTTTAAGATCATGGCCTGCGGAAGATCGGTAAGGTGATCGGTACATGCCCTTAACGGGGATGCGGTGATTTGGTTTCTGCAGCATTCCGATGTGGTGTACTGATCCCAGAACCACATCATACCCGCCCGGTATAAGTAGTAGCACTCCGCAAACTCACAGTACGACGCCGTATCGAAACAGGCGTTGGTCACGGGATAATAGAGAAGCTGCTTGTGGATGGCCGGCCCCCTTCTGTATTTGGAGAACAGCGTCATGGCGATCGCCATATTACCGCCCACGCTGTCTCCGGCCACGGTCAATGTATTGGCATTCAGCCTTCTTCCCATCTGTTCAAACAGCTGGGGCAGCTGGCAGAGTACGCTGTAGCACTGCTCAATGGCAGTCGGGTAACACGCCTCGGGAGACCGGGTGTATTCCGGAAAAATGACCGTACAGCCGGTCCTGGCGGCCAGCTCTCTCACCAGCTTCTCATGCGTATGGAAACTCCCGAATACCCATCCGGCCCCGTGAATATAGAAAATCACATTTTCTGCAAATTCACTGTTTATCGGTGTTACCCGGTATACGGGAATGCTTCCCCAATGGCCTGTCTCGACCATGGAAGCCTCCACCTGGGCCGGATACATGTAGACCGGCGCGTCCTGGGCCTTCTCCAGCACCCGGCGTCCCTCTTCCGGCGGCAGTTCAAAAATCAGCGGCGGAACTGAATTCTCAATACAGACAGTCTCCGCCGCCGGTTCCAACAGTACTCTTCGATTCATAGATTTCTCCCATCTGATATGATGTTCTAATGGCATCCTATTCAGAAAAGCAGAATCTGGACCTTAAAAATTATGCCGTCAAAGCTGACCCGCATAATTCCATGATACTTATCCACAACCTTCTCCACGGAGGAGAGACCAATCCCCACTCCGCTGTGTTTTGTGGAGTAATACTTCCCTTCCTTTAAAATCACATCCCGCTGATATGTATTCTGAATCTGAAGGACCAGCTGTTTCCCTCTCATTTCCGCCTGAATCTCCACATGACCGGCGCCGTCCTCCATACCGTTGCACGCCTCCAGCGCGTTCTCTAAAAGATTGCCGAAAATGATGCACAAATCCATATCGGAAACATCCGGTATCTCCGAAAGATTCGCGCTGATATCCAGCCGGATCCCGGCTGCCTCCGCTGCCGCCGCGTAATGGCGCAGAATGACATCGGCAATATGGTTCCGGCAGATGGAAATCTCTTTTCCCTCTATATACTCCGGAATCAGCTCTTTTACATATTCCTTCAGCCCTTTTATATCCTCCGCCTCCACAAATCCGTTGATGGACAGGAGATGGTGCCGCCAGTCATGCTTGAGCCGCGACGTTTTTTCGATGCTCTCCAGAAGTTTACCGTACTGCTCCTTCTGCAGCGTGAGCTGGGCCGAAACCGTTTCCGCCTGCTGTACCGCCGTAATTCCCTTGTACGCCTGAATTAACATCTGCAGCGTCACGTAAAAGAATGCATAGGTGGCAAACGACCAGAGAATCACGAAAACCACGTCACCCGGCCCCGTATGGACCCCGGTTATCCAGTAATCATTGACAATTTTCACATAGAATATCAAGTACGTCAGCGCCGGAATAATCCAGATATAGTTCCAGAAAGAAAGTGACAGCCGAAAATCAATCACCTGCTTATACAGCTTTGCCATTAAAAGCCACAAAAGAGGCGTATAGGCCGCCAAAACGGCCAGCACCAGCACCATCTTCGTCGTCTCCGCCGCGGAATCCAGGTTCAGCAGATTCCCGATCACCTTTGCAATCGCCACAATATTCACATATAAATTCAGCGTCACCAGCACTATAAAAAGGATTTCAAAGGCGCTGCCCTTTATCACAATCCGGAATACCACCACCGACACCAGAAGCCACAGACAGATTCCATAAATGTTATATTCCCGCAGCGGCGATCCCGGAACGAGAAACAGGATGGTAACTGCCGCGGTCACCGTTATATCAAACAAAAACAGTGCAGCCGACCTCCAGTAACCCAGCCGCAGCCGCGATTTGAATGAGAAAAACAGGAAAAATGCGAATACGCAGCAGCAGCACATCACCCGCAGCGTAATGCATGCCATATCCACCAGCGTCATACTCATCTGCGCGCGATCCTCACTTTCCGCAGCCTGCCCTTAATTGCTTTTTCCTGAAGCTTTTCCAGTACCTCCTGACCTTTACCGTTTAGAATCTCCACGTATGTCAGGCTTTCCCTGATGTCGATAATACCGATATCTTCCGCCTCAATCCCATCGATGTTGCAGATTGTACCCACAATGTCCACTGCGCGCATCTTGGATTTTCTGCCGCCTCCGATTGAAAGACGCGTGATTCCAACGTTTAAGGCGGCTCCCTTTTGCGCTTTCGGGGCCCGTCTCTCCCTCTGCCGCGCCCAAAAGGCCTTCGTCATCTCCTCATCCGGTTCGGGGCATGAAGTCACCGGAAGTTCGCGCCCCATATAGGCTTCCACCATATGAAGCATCCGCTCCTCGTTCTCGCACAGGAGACTTACGGCTCTCCCCTTTTCTCCGTTTCTTCCCGTCCGGCCGATGCGGTGTACGTAGGTCTCACGGCCGCCCGGGAAATCATAATTCACCACGAGATCGATCTTATCGAAATCAATCCCCCTGGCCGCAACATCGGTTGCGATCAGATAGCGGAATCCGCCTCTCCGAAAAGCGTCCACTGTTTTTAAACGCTCCCTCTGCTCCATTTCTCCATGAATCATCCCACAGAATATCCGGTCTCTCTTAAGCTTCTGAAGGAGCACATTTACCATCTCTCTGGTTCCGCAGAATATCATGCAGCTCTCCGGGTTTTCCAGAATCAGAACCCGTTTCAGCAGGTCGTATTTCTCTTCCTGGTCCGTGCGGTATACCGCCTGGGAGATCGCGGGCTCCTCTTCCTCTGTATCCGCCTCCGGGGCAATCATGACGGCGTCCGCCATATACTCATCCACCAGGAGCCGCACCTTCTCATCCAGTGTAGCTGAGAACAGAAGAACCGTTCCGCCTTTCGGCAGAAGAGCCATGATCTGTTTCACCTCGTCCAGGAAACCCATGTCCAGCATGAGATCCGCCTCGTCGATGACCAGATACCGGATGCCGGTGAGTTTTAAACAGTCCCTCTGAATCAGATCCATGACGCGGCCCGGAGTTCCCACGACAATGTGAGACTTCTGTTTGATCGTGCGTATCTGCTTATCAATCGGAAAGCCGCCAAAGACCGCCGGGACCTTCAGACGTTTGCCTCGTCCTATGTGAAACAGCTCGCTGCTCACCTGGACCGCCAGTTCCCTGCTGGGCTCCAGCACCAGCGCCTGCGGCAGATTCTCTTCCCAGACAATCTTTTCACAGAGCGGAATACCGAATGCCGCCGTCTTTCCCGTCCCCGTCCTGGACCGCGCCACCACATTCTTTCCTTCCAGAACCGCAGGGATCACTTCCCGTTGTATCTCCGTTGGTTCGTGATACCCCAGGAGCTCCAATGCACGGACGATCTCCTGAGAAAGGGCGTACGAAAGGAATCCGTTGGGGGACACCTGATCTGTATTTGATGCTGTTTCTTCATTATTACATGTCATCTCTATTTCCAAACCATTTTTATTCTCTGACATAATTAAATTCCTTCCATAATAAGAAACCCGAATTCCGGATTCCTCCCAATAAAGTAAAATCAGAAAGCAGGCCATACCATGACCTGCCGGCTGATTTTATTATACAATGGATTGAACCCAGAATCTACTGGCAAAAATAGTTCCCGGACATGTATCCGGGAACTATCATGATTCTCTCTCTCACCCCGCTTTCCGCCGCATCGATGCCAGAACGGTTTAATCCGGCAGAAAACTGATTATTTCTTATTTGATAAAGCTGACGTGCCTGTTAATTTCCTCCACAGCCTCGTCTTTTCTCTGGTTAAACACCACCTTGTTCTCCTCAAACAAATTTCTTCCATGGGTATCGATGGAGACGATCAGGGGGCCAAATTCCTTGATTCTGCATACCCAGAGTGTCTCCGGCATTCCCAGGTCACGCCACTGCGCGTCCTCAATCTCCTCGACACAGGTGGCGGCCACGACTGCACATCCGGCTGGGAATACACAGTGAATCGCCTTTCCTTCCCGGCATCCTTCCATGGTCTTTTCTCCCATGCCGCCCTTTCCGACGATGACCCTGACTCCGGTCTCCTCGATAAATTCCTTCTCAAATTTCTCCATACGCATGCTGGTGGTGGGACCTACGGATACCATCTCAAACCTGTCATCGGAACCCGGAATGGGCCTTACAATGGGGCCTGCGTGAAAGATGGCTCCGCCCCTCACATCGACCGGAAGCTTTCGGCCTTCCTCGATCAGTCTGCGGTGTGCCACATCACGGCAGGTTACGATATGGCCGGATAAGTATATAATATCTCCAGCATGGATATCTTCCAGATCTTCCGCCCGAAGCGGTGTCGTTAATACCTTCTTCTCCATTATAACGTTACCTCCTTATGAGATGTGATGGTATAGTTTAAATCCTTATCAAACTCGATGTGCCCTCTTCTGTGCGACCAGCATCCGACGTTGACCGCCACGCCGATGGTGGATGGATGGCGGGCCGTATTCTCGATATGCACGCCCATGACGGAATAGCTTCCGCTCATGCCCTGAGGCCCTAAGCCGATCTTATTGATCCCGTCTTCCAGCATACGTTCCAGGGAGGCGGCTCTCTCATTGGGATTGTGAGTTCCCAGAGGCCTCATTAACGCCTTCTTGGACAGCAGGGCCGCCGTCTCCACGGAGGTAGCCACTCCGACGCCTACCAGAAGAGGCGGACATGCGTTCAGTCCATAGCTGGTCATCACGTCCATGACGAACTGGGTTACTCCCTCGTATCCGGCTCCCGGCATCAGCACCATAGCCTTTCCGGGAAGTGTACAGCCGCCTCCCGCCATGTATGTATCGATGCAGCACGTATCGCAGTCCGGGACGATCTCCCAGAATACGGTCGGTGTTCCCTTTCCCACATTCTTGCCGGTGTTGTACTCGTCAAAGGTCTCCACGCTGTTGTGGCGGAGGGGTGCCTTGATGGTGGCCTCGATCACCGCTTCCTTTAACAGCGCCTCCAGTTCTCCGATCAGTGGAAAATGGACCCCGCATTTCACGAAAAACTGCAGGACTCCCGTATCCTGACAGCAGGGACGGTCCAGCTCCTTCGCCAGCGTCTGGTTCTTAAACATGGTATCGTAGATGGTTTTGGCCAGCGGGCTGGTCTCCTTCTCTCTCAGTTCTTCCAATTTCGCATAGACGTCGTCGGGCAGTACCTTTCCCGAATAAGCCACGAACTTCGCCATGGTGTCTGTCATCTGTGCAGCAGCCTGTTCCTTGTTCATTTCTTACATCCTCCTTGTTATAAGCACTTTGCGGCTGTCCGTGGGCCGCTTATGTACAGTACTAGAATCATTCTTTCCCGGTTCCTACGGATAAAACGGGAAGAATATGGGCAGCAGCACCAGACTCACAATCGTGGATACCACGATGAGCGGAAGCCCTGCTTTTACATAATCCATAAATTTATACCCGCCTGGCGAGATGACCATGGTGTTGGCAGGCATACCGATCGGTGTCGCATAGGCACAGGAGCCGCCGATTACGGTTGCCATGAGAACGGCTCTCGGATCCGCGCCCATACCGGCTGCGATCGAGACGCTGATCGGAACCAGCAGTGCCGTCGTCGCCGTGTTGGACATGAAGTTTGTCAGCACACAGGAAATCATGAATACGGCTACCAGCAGCAGGAACGGAGACGCATTCTTACCGAGAAGTCCAATCACGAAATCGGCGATGGCTGCTCCGGCTCCCGTGGTCTCCAGCGCTTTTGCAAGGGCCAGCGTTCCGCCGAATAAGAAGATCGTCTGCATGTCAATGGCCTTGTAGGCCTGTTTTTCACTGATAACTCCGGTTAAGACCATGATCAGCGCGCCGACACATCCGGTTATCTCCAGCTTGATTCCAATCTGCTTCTCAAAGATCATTCCTAATATCGTACAGACTAAGACCACCAGGGATACGCTCTGCTTCCACTTCGGAACGCTGCTGTAGTCCACCTGTTCATCGAAGGTGCTGTCCCCGTCGGTCGGTGTCTTCTCCGGCAGGAATTTATAACCGATGGTTGCAAAATAGATGATGCCGCAGATCAGCATCGGCAGGCCGATCTTGGCATATTCGAAGAAACCGAAGCTCATTCCCATCTCCTGCAGGGCGCTCTGGGCAATTAAGTTGCCCGGTGCTCCGATCAGGGATAAGTTACCGCCCAGAGCCGCCGCAAATACCAGCGGCATCAGAAGTCTGGATCTCGAATACCCGGACTTTGCCGCAATACCGATCACGACCGGAATCAATACGGCCGCCGTACCCGTGTTGGATAAGAAGCCCGACATCAGGCCCACCACGATCATGATGGTGACGATCAGCTGGCGCTCCGTCTTTGCAAACCTTGTAACCACGCCTCCGATCTTGTTGGCCATTCCCGTCTCAAAAAGCGCGCCCCCGACAATAAACATGGCCACAAACAGAATGACATTGCTGTTCGTAAAGCCCGCAAATGCGTCTTTCGTGCTCAGCACTCCCGTGAGCACAAGGCCAATACACACGATCATTGACGTGACTGCCAGCGGAATCCGTTCCCACACGAACATCACAATGGCAAACAAGAGAAACAACAGTGTAACAACTACTGGATCCATAAAGCCCCTCCTTTTTCATTGGATACACTTTTGATATTTGATATATGATAATGTATCCATTTGTTATCCTAATCATACGCCTCGGCAGATCCATTTGTCAAGGCGTTTGTTTGATTTCGTTGTTTTGTACTATTTTTAGTGATGATTTTTATTCAATTCTTACAATCCTGGCCTTTATTTCATCCCATCAATCCGTCTCGAATCTGGTGAGGATGTTCTTCATGCTTCTGATAATATGGTCATTCATCAGCTTTCTGGCCCGGCTGCCGTCGTGGGCCTTCATGGCGTCGAGAATCTTCTTGTGCTCGTAGATGGAAATCTTGGCATAATCCTCTTCCGTCACCTTGTGTCCCATGGACAGCCCATTCCACATGGAGGAGAGAAGCGATTTCATCTTCTCGTTGTCCGCCGCCTCCCAGATTCCCATATGAAACGCCTGGTTATATCTGGAGTATTCCGCCGAATCGTTGTCCTCCAGCGCCTTCTCGGCGATCTGATACGCCTGATCCACCGCGGATAAATCCACGCCCTCGGCGCTGGCCCTGGCCGCGGCCTCCCCTTCCAGGACGGCCCTCGTCTCGTAGTGATCCCGGATGGTCTTTTCATTGATCCCCTGGACTACAGCCCCCTTGTTGGGGCGCAGCTTAATCAGCCCGTCTCTGGCCAGTATCTGAAATGCCTCCCGCACCGGTGTCGTCGAGACGCCCACCAGCTCGGCGATTCCTTCCAGCGTGATCTCCTGCCCTTCCTGCAGCTCCCTGGAAAGAATGGCTTTTCTCAGGATAGACGCTACCTGCTCCCGGGCCGGAAGCAGCTTTACCTTACCCAGATTATTCATACGTTTTCTCCTTACTGTTCAGCAGGCAGTCCGCCATACGGCCGTAGTAACGGTTCATGGCGGCCCTCAACGCCTCCTCGTCCCCGCTCGCAAGCGCGGCCCCCACATCGGTCAGCTGTTCCGCAGCCGCATTTCCCCGTTTTACTCTCTCGACCGCATAGGAAACGTAGCTGTCTAAAAGGCGCAGAAACAGCTGATGAATATAGGAATTCTTGAGGCTGGCCAGTGCATGCTTATGCCAGGCCATCTCGGCCCCGGCGGCGGCCTTCCGTTCTCCGCTTCCCGCCGTCTCTGCCAGTTCCGACAGCCGGAGAAGGAGCTCGCCTCTCTTTTCCTCCGGTATCATCAGCAGAATCTCCGTCTCCATGGCGGCGGCCATACGAAAGGTGTCCCTCACCTGCTTCTCTTCCATGGCCGCCACCTGCATATGGCGGTTGGGGAGGCGCACAATCAGGCCTTCCTGCGCCAGAGACTGAAGCGCTTCCCTGACCGGCATGCGCGACACCCCCAGCTGTTCCGCGATCAGTTCCTGCGTCAGCTCCTCGCCCGGCCTCATATTGCCGGCCAGAATCTCGCTGCGTATGGCGGAAACGATATAGTCTTTTGTCTGTACTGCACTCACTGTCTCCATGTTATCACTCCTGTTCTTCCGGTATCGCGTATCAGCCGTTCAGTTTCTCTTTATAATACCCCTCCGCGCAGTACAAAGCGCCTGCCGGATTGTGGGCCAGAACGCGGTCCTTCACCACCAGCGTGGTGACAAATGCATCCGAATACCTGTACAGGAAGGAATCATGCCCCACACAGAGGCCCAATGCGATGTTAAACTCCGTCTTCTGCTCGTTCAGCAGGCTGGCCTGAAAGACCGGGTTGCACATCGGCTCAAATTCACCCGGATGGACCTTCCGTTCCTCGGCAATTCCAATGCGGCTCTTATCTGTCCCTCCAGCCTTGCAGATCACGGATACCACCGTAAATCCATGCCTCGTCAGAATATCCGACACGATCTCCGCCTCCTTCCGGAGGCCCCTGCAGAACGCCAGGCCAAGCTTCCGGTATCCCATGCGTCTGCAAAATTCTATGGTTTCCTTTACTCTCACCCACTGGCCGTATCCCAGGCTCTCTATCTCCGACGAAGTCACGTAAAAATCGTGATTTTCCGGTTTTTCATACTCGGATAGCGCTTCCTTCAAAAGCGGTTCATTTCTCATGGGACAGTTTTTAGGAAGCGCCTTCTTCTCTCCTGCACTGCAGGCATAAACTTTACATTTGGCACACATGTACATTGATCTTACCCAGCTTTCTTTTTATATTTAATATTGTATCCAATTATCGTTCTGATGTCAAAGGCAAAATCCCTTAATTTTCAATGGTTTACCGGCTTACGCACTTTCTTCCGGTATCAAACTGTGCTATGATAAAAGAAATATACTTTGGGCTTGAACCGGGAGGTAATTGTTTTGGGTAAAAAGACACTGGCTGAGATAGAGTCACTGGCCCGCAAAATACTGACTACGTACTTTTGCGACTCTGACATGGAATTCATGATTTCGACATTTGCCGATGACATCGTATGGCTTGGCAGCGGAGAACAGCAGAAGGCGGAAGGAAAAGAAGCAGTAGCCGCAGTTTTCCGCAGCGGCAAGGATGGGATGATCGCCTGCGACATGTGCGAAGAACAGTATCATTCCATCGATTTAGGCGGCGGCTCCTACTTATGCGAGGCGGTCAGCCGTCTGATCAGCAAGCCCGAATCAGAGACCTGCTTAAATATCCAGCAGAGGGCTACCTTCGTTTTCCGTGAAAAGGGGGACGGCCTGGAAACGGTTCATATTCATAACTCTGTCCCATTTTCGGAGATTCAGGACGACGAACTCTTTCCGGTGGAATCGGGCCGCCAGGCCTTCGAGCGTTTGAAATCCGCGCTGGACACGAAAAAGCAGGAATACGAACATCAGACCCGATTTCTGGAACAGCTGTACCATACGCTTCCCTGCGGTATCCTCCAGTTTTCCACCGATCCCTCCCGCACCATCATCTCGGTCAATCCCATGGTATGGCGATTTTACGGATACGCCTCGGAGTCGGAGTACCGGGAGGCGGTCAGGAACCCGCTCCAGAAGGTTGACACACAGGACCAGGAGTGGATCTCCGCGCTTCTCGACCGCCTCACCCTGAACGGAGAGTCCGCCTCCTACCGCCGTCACTGCATCAAGAGGGACGGGGAGGAAGCCTGGATCAATGTGGTAATGGGACGGATCATCAACAGCAACGGTGTGGAGGTCATCCAGGCGGTGTTTACCGATATCACCGAGCAGATGCATCTGGAACAGGCCCAGGAGCAGGAGCGGATTCTGGAAAACCGATCGCTGCGCGCCGCGATCTGCACTGCCTATCCTCTGATCGTGAGCGTCAATCTGACTCAGGACACGTACCACTGCTTTGTAAATGACCAGCTGGAGTATCAGTTTCCTCAGGAAGGCTGCTATACGGAGCTGCAGGGCAGCAGTATTCCGGGAATCTACAGCACCTACCAGGAGGATTTTACCAACGCCTTCGGCCGTGATGCCCTTCTTCGCCGCTTTGCAGCCGGAGAACAGGAAGTCTATATGGAACTGCAGGGGCGGGCAGTGGACGGCAAATACCACTGGCTTTCTATCCACGCCATTGCCGTGGAGAATCCGTTCAGCGACGATGTTCTGACGATCTGTCTGATCAAGTTCCTCGATGAACTGCGGCAGGAACAGGCCCGTCAGGAGCAGCTGCTCCGGGATGCCCTCGCGTCAGCCCAGGCGGCCAGCCGTGCCAAATCGGACTTTCTCTCCCGCATGAGCCACGACATACGGACACCGATGAACGCTATCATCGGCATGAGCACCATCGGCCAGATCAAGCTGAACGATACGAGGACAGTAAAAGACTGTTTTCAGAAGATTGACACCTCGTCCAAGTTTCTCCTCTCCCTGATCAACGACATTCTGGATATGTCCAGGATTGAGACGGATAAGATGGAGATCGCTCATGACCTCTTCGATTTCACGGCATTTGTGGAGGAGATCAACCAGATTATCTATCCGCAGACGCTGGAACGGGAGATTGGCTATGAGATGCGTCACCTGGAGCCTCTGGAAAGCCATTATATCGGGGATTCGCTGCGCATGAAGCAGATTCTCATGAATCTCCTGTCGAACGCGCTGAAATTCACGCAGCCGGGCGGCTCGATCTGCGTCGACATCGCGGAAGAAAAGAGAACCAACGGATACGCCTATATCCGTTTTACCATTGAGGACAACGGAATCGGTATGTCGGAAGACTTTATGAAGCGCCTCTTCCAGCCCTTTGAGCAGGAAGCCCCCGGCAACGCCCGCAACAACGTGGGAAGCGGCCTGGGCCTCTCCATCGTCTACAGCCTCGTGCAGCTGATGGGCGGAACCATCTCCGTCACGAGCCGCAAGCAGGAAGGAAGCCAGTTCACCGTCACCATTCCGTTCCAGCTGGTAACCGACGATGAGGAGAAGGAATGGGAACGGAAACGCCAGAATCTCTTAAAGGGCTTCCAGGTGCTGGTGGTGGACGACGATCCTTCCGTTGGCAGGCAGACCTCCCTGATTCTCGACGATATCGGGGCGAAAACGCGGTGGGTGGACGCCGGTATCCGGGCTGTCCGGGAAGTGGAAAACGCCATCGGGGAGAACTGGATGTTTGATATCGCCATGATCGACTGGAAGATGCCCGGTATGGACGGCATCGAAACCGCCCGGCGAATCCGCCGTCTGGTTGGCCCTGATACCATGATTATCATGATCACAGCGTACGACTGGCGCGGCATCGAGGAGGAGGCCCGCGAGGCCGGAATCGACTACTTCATCGCCAAACCGTTGTTCCGTTCGGTCATTTACGATACCTTTTCGAAGCTGGACAAAAAAGACTCCGCGGAGCCGGCCGCAGCCGAGAAGCGGACGCAGGAATCCTCTCTGAAGGGCGCCCGCATCCTCCTGGTGGAGGACAATGAGCTCAATCAGGAGATCGCAAAGACGCTCCTGGAGATGAACGGCGCCGCAGTGGATGTCGCCGGAAACGGGGAAGCGGCCATCCGCTGCTTCCGTGATCAGAAACCCGGAACGTATCAGGCCATTCTGATGGATATCCGCATGCCTGTCATGGATGGGCTGGATGCCACCAGGGGAATCCGGGCCCTGAACCGTGAGGACTCCGCCTCGGTACCCATCCTGGCCATGACGGCCAACGCCTTCGAGGAAGACAGGAAGAAGGCGTTTGAGGCCTCCATGAACGGCTATCTGGTAAAACCGCTGGATATAACTATGCTGATCAGTGAATTGGAAAAAGCGATAGGAAAATAAACGAGAAAGGGAAGTGAGACGCCATATCCGGCATATCACTTCCCTTTTCCGTTTATTTCCCCGCCGCAACAATCGCATCAATGACATCCACATACTCCGCACAGTACTTGCCGTACATGGACGTGACGGCCTCCTGGAATCTGGCCTTTTCTTCCGGAGGCAGCTCCACCACCTGGCAGCCTGCCGCCCGCACCTTTTCCTCAGAGGTCTGCTCCCGCTCCTCCCACAGCTTCCTCTCATAACGGGAGGATTCCTGGGCGCATTCGCGTATGATATCCCGGTCCTCCTTCGTCAGCTTCTCCCATGTGGCCTGGGACACCAGCTGAAGCTCCGGAACACGGTTGTGTTCGTCGATCGTATAATATTTGGCAACCTCATAGTGAGCCGTGGACTCATAGGAAGGCCAGTTATTCTCCGCCCCGTCGATAATCCCGGTCTGAAGGGCGGAATAGACCTTGTCGTAAGCCATAGGCACCGCGGTAGCCCCCAGCGCCTCCATCATTCCCACCATCAGCTCCGACTCCTGGACACGGATTTTCATGCCCTTCATGTCCTCCAGCTTCGTGATCGGCTTCGTCGAGCTATAGAAATTACGTGCTCCCGCGTCGTACCAGGACAGGGCCACCAGATCGGAGCCGTCAAAGGAATTTAAGAAATCGTCGCCAATCTCCCCATCCAGGACCTTCCACATGTGTTCCCTTCCCGTATAGAGATACGGCATCTGAAGCACATTCAGCCTGGGAACAAATTCTGCCAGCGGCGATAAGGACACACGGGCAAAATCGACACCGCCGAACTGCATCTGTTCGATCACCGTCTTCTCATCGCCCAGCACGCCTTGTGCGTTGACCGAGATCACGATTCTACCGCCGGTCTTTTCTTCCACCAGCTCGGCGAATTTGTAGGCCCCCTGTGTTGTGGGGTAGTCTTCTGCCTGATTCTCTGCATACGTAAACACAAATTCCGGATCTACGGCCTTTGTCTGGTCTTCCTTCCGGCCGCCGCACGCAGCCAGGATAACCATTGCAAAGACAAACAGAGCCGCCGTCTTTATTTTCACAGCACAGTCCCTCCTTTCCGCCATGTTCCCTCTATACAACACTTTTCAATGTTACATAGTTATAAAACGCATCCCGGTCTTTTCCAAGCACCCGGTTTGTAAGCACGTAACCGTGGGTGGTATCGGAAAACAGGATAATCATTGTAGGTTTCTTAGAAATCTTTTTGACCGCGGTCCATGGAATTGCCGAGTTCTCGTCACCCACCCGGATGCGGATTCCCGCGTCTCCAAACTCCATCTCCGTATCCTGGCCGATCCCCGCTGCCTGTTTTTCGGCCTTTCTCCAGACGGCAAGCGGCTGGATAACCGTAAAGAGACAGCAGGCGAGGAGCAGAAGGAACCGCCATACTCCGCTGACTGTATTCCATTTATTGATGGTCAGGGCGATCACCGCCGCCGTGAAGATCAGGTTGCACATCCCAACCACCGAACCGTACGTATAATACATGGAAAGCTGCCACAGTTCGCCCGCGGTATTCCTGTAGGTATACTTATATTTCATCACTCACACCTCCGAACCGCCAAACGCTGTTATTTCGCCAATACCGTGGGAAGCCACATACTGAAGGCCGGAACAAACGTAATCAGCATCAGCGTAATGATCATACACAGGTAAAATGGCAGCGTCGCCTTGACAACCCGCTCCATCGGCGTCTTGGATACCGCGGATCCGATAAACAGCACCGCGCCTACAGGAGGTGTTAAAAGCCCGATACCACAGTTCAGAATTACCATAATACCAAACTGGATCGGATCGATACCGATCGACGTGGCGATCGGGAGAAGAATCGGCGTTGCGATCAGGATGATCGGCGCCATATCCATAATACATCCAAGTACAAGAAGAATCAAGTTTAACAGCAGCGCCAGCAGAATCGGATTATCGGTGAGGCCGATGATCGCACCCGCCGCCAGAACCGGAACGTGGAGGCGTGTCAGACAGTTGCCGAAGATGTTGGAGGTGGCAATCAGGATCAGAACGATGGACAGCGTGTCGACGCAGTCACCGAGAACTCTCCAGACGCCCTTCCAGTCCAGCCCCCTGTAGATAAACACACTGACAACCAGGCTATAGATAACCGCGACCGCCGCAGACTCCGTCGCCGTAAACGCACCGCCGACAACGCCGAATACCACGATCAGAACCGCCGCCAGCGCCCAGAAGGACACGCCCAGCTGCTTAAGCAGGTTGATAATACTGAATTTCTCGCCCTTCGGATAGTTGCGTCTGACCGATATAATATACGATCCCACCATTAAGGATACCGCCAGCAGCGCACCGGGAATATATCCGGCCAGGAACAGGCTTCCTACGGAAATGCCGCCCGCCGTGGTGGCATAGATGACCATATTATGGCTGGGAGGAACGAGAAGCCCCTCACAGGATGAGGTGATGGTAACGGCCGTCGAAAAATCGTCGTCATACCCCTGGTCAACCATCATCGGAATCAGAATCGTGCCGAGGGACGCGGTGTCCGCCGCCGCGGAGCCGGAGATTCCTCCGAAGAAATAGGAGGCGACGATATTTACCATTGCCATGCCGCCGCGCATCCATCCGACGCAGGCGTTGGCCAGCGCGATCAGCTTCTCCGAAATACCGCCGGAGCCCATCAGACAGCCCATGGTGATAAAGAACGGAACCGCCATGAGGCTGAAGGAACTGATTCCCTTTACCATCTGCTGACAGATGGTCGTCAGCGGAAGTCCCTGGGAGAGCAGACAGAACACGGAGGAAAGCGCCACCGCGTAGGCAATCGGAAAGCGCAGAAAAACCATGGCAAAAAAGCTGACAAGTAAAACGACAATTGCTAATGTTTCTCCACTCATGACTGGTCCGCCTCCTTTACGAAAAAGCTTTTGATGTGATTGTATACGGCCTCCAGTTCAAAGATCAGCATGGCCACCCCCGCTAAAGGAACCGGAAAATACATCCAGAATCTGGAGATCTTCGGCATACTCACATAGGAACCCTTGGAGCCGATTCCCCTGGCATACTTCCAACCGACGAAAATCATGATCAGCGCCAGGGCCAGAACGGCCGCGTCAGAGAGTAAATCTAAAAATTTTACGACATTTTTCGGCAGATACGAGTCGAAAGCCGTCATGCGGATGTGGGCGCCTCTCCGAATTGCGAGAGCAGCCGAAAGCACCGCCATATAAGACATACAGGTTAAAACCACCTCTTCACTCCACGCCGGATCCGGAATAAACGGAACGTACCGCCCGATTACAGACATGGTGGTAATGAGGATATCCACGACCAGAAGCAGCTTGCATAAGAACATGACAGACTGATAGGTGGCATCGTAGGCAGGTTTAATCTTATCAATTTTATTAAAAATACCCGGCATCTTGATCCCCTTTCCAATACGGCCGCATGCACACTTCCGCGCACATGCCCCGTAACGAACGGGGCACAGAGGCGTAACAAGAATCTTCCTCTGTGCCCGTTTCCATTGCAGCAACAATTTATGAGTTTATTTCATATCGAGAATCTTCTGATACAGTTCTTTGTTGTCTGCTGTAGAGGAATCGATGATATCCTTACAGGCTTCCTGCCATGGGGTGATATCCGGCACTTCTATGACATGGATGCCTTCTGCCTTCAGCTCATCCAGGACCTTGTTCTCTGCCTCTTCGGAGATCTTTCTGTTGAAATCAGATGCGTATTTTCCTGCTTCCATCAGGATGTTCTGCTGCTCTTCTGTCAGCTTATCCCATGCTTCGTCTGTGATAATAACCTGAACCGCGCCAAGGGTATGGCCGTCAAGGATTAAGTTCGGCGCAACTTCCTGGAATGCATTGGACTTGTAGTTTGCAATCGGCTGTTCCGCACCGTCTACCACGCCGGTCTGAAGAGCGGAATACAGTTCGTTAAAGGAAACAACGGTTGGATTGGCGCCCAGGCCCTGAACCATACCATTCATAATCGGGTCGTTGGATACTCGTAGCTTCATGCCCTTTAAGTCCTCCAGGCCGCTGATCTCTTTTACCGTGAAGAAATGGCGGAAGCCTTCCTCGCCGTAGAATAAGCCCCTTACTCCCAGATCGTTGTCATGGGGTTCCATAAGGAATTCCGGAGCCAGGTCACTGTTGGCGAAATTCCAGAAATGGTCACGGTTTACAAATGTATACGGAATAGACAGAAGTACGGATTTTTCCACGCCGTAGCTTGTCAAAGCGAACGCGGAGATACGGGACATGTCGATGGTTCCGCCGCCGCCCAGCATGGTGTCGAGGACATCATTTTCAGAACCGAGAACACCGCTGGCCTGAATGTCGATGGCGATCTTCCCGCCGGAGAGCTCTTCTACCTTCTCCTTGAACGCGGTTGCCATCTGTCCGACGATGGTGTCTAACGGGTTTACCTCGGCATAAACAAGTGTTACTTCCGGCGTGTCGGAAGCCTCTGCCGCCGCGGCAGTCTCCTCTGCTGCTGCCTTCGTCTCCTCAGCCGCCGCTGCCGTGGTGGTCTCAGGTGCCGGCGCCGCTGTCGTCGTCTCCGGTGTCTTTAACCCACAGCCCGCCAGGGAACCCGCCACCATTGCCGCGCATAATACTGTGCTCACAAATCTCTTCTTCATGTCACAATTCCTCCTCTTAACACTCTTTTTACATTTCAGTGCGTTTCTTAACGTTTTCTTTACGTTAAGTTCATTATAAGAGGATTTCTTTTCCGTGAAAACGGTAAATAATTGTGAATCATAGTATTATTTTAACCTATATTTTGTTTTTCTTTATGCACTTCGTACAAACGCCTTCTTAACACATTCTTTATATTCTTTGAAAAATAACCATACGGTATTCCGTGGGGCTCTGGCCTGTAATCCGTTTGAAAACCTTTGCAAAGTAATTGGAATCCGCATATCCGACCGCTTTCCCAATCTCTTTTACGTTCACCGTCGGCTCCTCCAGCATCTTTTTCGCCTCCGCCACACGGAATTCGGTTAAGTAGGATGTGAAATTTTTATGGAAGCACTGTTTGAACAGCTTGCAGAAATAGGCCTCCGAATAATTCATCATCCTGGCCATGTCCTGCATGGATATGTCAAACATGTAATTCTCATGTATATACTTGTCGATGATTTCTGCCACTCTGGACAGACGGAGGCTGCCGAAATCCTCGCCCTCATCCCTGGAAGCTTCCGTACCACCTCCGTCGCCTCCGGCCGTCTTGGAGGCAGATCTGCCGTCTGATCCGGTACCGGAATACGTCCCTGCGGCCATCTGCTCTCTTACGGCTTTCTCTCCCATCCGCTCCTCGGTCAGCCGCATGGCCTCCTCCAGGACGAGCATCAGCTCCTGCTCGTCATACGGCTTTAACAGGTAGTCCAGCGCCCGGACCGTAATGGCGCTTTTTGCATAGGCAAACTCATCAAAAGCGGTCAGGAAAATAATACAGCAGTCCCCATCCTGCTCCCGGATCTTCTGCGCGGCCTCGATTCCGGTGATTCCCGGCATCTCGATGTCTAAGATGGCGATCTGAATCTTCTCCTCTTCATAGACCCGCAGGGCCTCCCGCCCGTTTTCTGCCTGAAAAATCGTGCACTGGTCCCCCAGATTCTCCGTAAGCGTCTTATAGAGAACCTTTCTCTCAATCATTTCATCATCTGCGATTAATACACGGTACATACTCATATTTCCTCCTGCGGTATTGTCATCTGAATGACGGTTCCCCGCCCCTTTTTGCTGTAAATTCTCAGGCCGCCGTTCTGGTACATGGTCTGAATCCGCTGGTAGATGTTCCCCAGGCCGATGCCCACCTTTGCCGTGTGGCTGTTCTTCAGCGCGGTCACCAGCTCCTCCAGCGTCTCCTCGTCCATTCCCAGGCCGGTGTCGGCCACGGAGATTATTACGCTGTTTCCGTCCTTCCACACCTTTAAAAAGACCCTTCCGCCCTGCTCTTTCCGCGACAAGCCGTGGATAATGGCATTTTCCACCACCGGCTGCAGCGTGAAGGCCGGGACCATCACCTGCCTGGCATCCACATCGATCCGGCACTCATACCCGATCCGGCTGCCGAAACGCATCTGCTGAAGATACATGTAATCCTCCACCACCTTCAGTTCCTGCTCCAGCGGCACAATCTGCTCCGATGTCTTTAAATTATACCGGAACAGGTTGCTCATGCTGGCGATCATCCGCTCCGTGGTCTTCGCATCCTCCAGCTTTGCCGTGCATGCGATCATATTTAATGTGTTGAACAGGAAATGGGGATTGATCTGGCTCTTCAGCACCTCCAGCCGCGTGGCATCCAGTCGTTTCTCCATCTCCATCTTCTCCAGCTCCTCCTTGTGGAGAAGCTCGGCCATCTCGTTGTTCTCCTTCAGGGTATTGATATACCCCTCCGTGGCGTGCTTCATCTTGTTGAAGGCGCTGACCAGTTCCCCCATCTCATCTTTATTTTCAACGGTTATGTCCTTGCCGCTGAAATCATTTCTGGCGATCTTCCTGGAGGTGTGGGCCAGCTTGACCAGCGGATCGATCAGGGCGCTGGACAGCAGCTTTGTCATGCATAAAGCCACCACCATCATGACGGCGGAGAACAGAAGGATCAGATACGGCAGCTGGTAAAACACCGGAACCTTTTCCTGGTAGGTCGCATTCCCCTCTTTCAGGGTTACCTGCACCAGTCTTCTGGCGTAGGTCTGAATGTAAGACTGCATATCATAAATCTCGTACAGACGGGGAATAAAGTCCTCAGAGCCAGAATCCATCTCCAGCAGCTGATCGCGGGCCGTGCAGTACCCCTCATAACCGTTCTTCACATTCCAGGTCCTGGCATACCGTTCCTCGCCGATCCGCTCATAGTCGAAGGGCAGGGAGCGGAGGCACCGCACCGACCTGACGCAGGCCAGGACATACTCGTCCCTGTTTTCCTGTGTACGGTCTCTCACATACACTTCAAACGCCTTTATTTCCAGCTCCATCGCCTCCTGGAAATCGTGACACCGTGAATTATCGTCGAGAATGACATTGAAACTGCCCAGAGAGAAATCCATAATACGAATATTAAAGGCCACGGAAAGCCCCATGACCAGAATTACCATGACGGCGAAAGAGCCGATCTTCCGCTTCAGAGAGATTGTCAACCAGATTTCTTTTATATTTTGAAACATAGCACTTCCTTCCCCATGTTCTCACATTCTTTTTGAAACTCCTCCAGTTCCCGGGGGCGGCTGCAGCACAGAATCCGCCCGTCTGTCTCATCCAGATGGGTCACCCCAATCCGCGCACACAGGCGATTCTTAAGCCGTGCAGGTAAATTCCCCAGATCCATTTCCAGCGGGGCAAAGAACCCGCTCACATCAGGATGCTTTGCAAACCGCAGCTCTCCCTGCCAGGGATTCGGCAGATTGGTTAAGTCCTGCATGAAGGGATTGATCCCCTCTTTCCGGCATTCATGATCCAGCCGCCCTCCGCCGTGCCTCGTCACGTAGGACCGTGTCACATAGAGGACGTCCAGCGATGCAGGCTCGATTCTTGCCGATGCCAGAAGGCGGCTCACATTGAACAGTCCCGTGTGGGACGGCGTCAAATGAGGATAGTACTCCGTATTGTCCTCGTCCAGTAAAAGCCCCTGGGCGCCTTCGCAGATCACCGTATCGAACGGCTCCAGGACCTGGCTGGGACCTGCCGTGATGACGTAGCGGTTAAAATTTTCCCGCATCAGATCTGACGCGTTCCAGAGCACATTGTCATCACGCAGAAGCCGGAACCACTCATGATCCCACAGCCTGTCCCGGTCAAAGGGCGCTTCCGGGCCGCCGTCCAGCTCCCTGCATATTTCCTCCAGTCGTCCGGGTACGTAACAGTCCCGGATCCTTTTCAGCATCCCGGCAATCTCCTCCGTGCTTTTTCCCTCCAGATCACCGAGACGGAAAGTCACTGCGCCGCCCATAACTGACCTGGCGCGGCGGACCGTTTCATAGATCCCCATGCCGCAGGAGCCGTGGCGCGCCTCCCTCCGAAGCTCCTCCGCCAGACTGTTCAGCAGCACGTCAAAGACGGTAACACAGACGCAGTCCGGGCTGGCATAGACGGCCACCGCGTCATGTCCGGCCCCATTGTCACCGCGCATCCGTTCAAATGCATCTGCCTCCTCCCCCAGCTTTACCAGATCGGGGAGAAATGTCTCACTCCAGTAAAACGGCGTCTCTCTGAAGCAGCCGCTCCCCAGCTGGTGGAATACAAACCGGAAATTTTTCCCTTCCACCGTGTGGCCCGCCTGCGCGCCGCCGTTATGGCGCACTACAACAGCCTTTTTTCCCTGTTCCATGGCCTCAGCACAGAGGAGGTCCACGCATTTTCCCTTTCCCTCGTCACCGAAATTCTTGCCGATAACCGCTTTTATCTCTTTCCCGTAATCACCCATGTCAAAATGTCAGGAAGCCCTCTCCCTCTTCTTTTCTGATTCCTTTTATAATCTCCGCAACCACGTCCGCGGCCTTTCCGCTCCACTGCGCGGTAATTGCCTTTGTCTCCATGCCTCTGGCCGCCTGCATCAGGCTGACAAAGACCTCCGGAAGCACATCCAGATCGTTCGGATCCAGCTCTACGGCCCGGGATCCGATCAGCTGCTTCCAGTCTTCCCCGCTGTTCTGTGCCTTGTAGGCTCCTGCCTTCATCACGATATGGAAGATCTCATATCTGCGGGAGGCCTTTTCATAGAGGGCCTCGGCGCTGTAATCCCGGAAAGCCAGATCCCCGAACACGCGCTTGATCTCCGCTTTCGTCAGAAGCTTATGGCACCGCTCGTCGCCTATGGTAAATAAGAATCCCTTTTCTCCGCGTTTGTCATAGCAGTCAATCTTCGTATGCTTATCCGCAAAATACCAGGAAAGCAGGTAAGACTCCCCGCCGTTGCCGCCGCCCCGTCCCTCGAACCAGACATCCAAAAGCTGTTCCGCAATCCGGATATCCGCCTCGAACTGGGTCACCTGGAGAGGCGCATCATCCGTCTTGGAGTCCCCGATGGCCTGAAACATAATATGCGGGTTCGTAACAGGCTCCTTCTCATAGATCTCCAGCATGGTGCGGTTTAAGGCGCCCTTGGCGATCTCCTCCGATAAGTATCCCATGGAGCCCGTCACATCCAGCCCGAAAATAATTGCGGTGGACGCCGGATTGTCCATGGAATCACACGATTCCCGGTATTTCACCCCATTGGGGTCCAGGTTCGGTCTCATCTGCCTGGAACGGTAGATATCGTTTACCGTGGAATTCTGGTTGATGTTTCTTGCTGATCTTAAATTATTCCAATCCTTACTCTGGTAGCTTCCGTGTCCCATACTGTTTCCTCCTGCATATGTGATAGATCTTTTATTCCGGTATACTGCCCTGATAATACGCAGTACTAGTACTGCATTGCGTAATTAATTGTGAATAAAATGCCTGATATCTGCGTCAGAGGCGTGTCTGCAAAGCGACGGCGTAGTGGACCCTACGGCTAGCTTTGCAGGCGCGGCTCTGGCGTAGATAGCGGGTGTTTTATCACAGTTAATTGCGCAACGCAGTACTAGCTATAGATTTCCTCATCCGTAACGGGAAGGGGAATGAATTTCCGTTCCCCGTACGAGGCCTCCAGCACTCTGTCCCACTCGGCGAAATCGCTTCCGGCACTGCCTGCTGCCGGCTCCAGCAAGAACTCCCGGAACGGTTCCGGCAGAGTCAGAAGGCCTTCCACCGCCTCCCTTGTCTCGCATCCCAGCAGCTTTGCCGCCGCAAGACGCAGCGATTCCAAGTCCGTGGAGAAATGGCATCGCTTGCTCTCCAGGTATTTCCTGTAGATGCATTTTCTTGCGTCCGCGGAGATTCCGCTCATCGTTCCGTTCTGATATCCGGCGAACCACCATCCGCCGTATAAGTAGATCTGATGGGTGGCTGGCTCCACAAATAAATTGTCCAGCGTCAGGCCATTTAAAACGATTCCGCTATAGGAGAGGAGGCAGCACAAATTCTCCAGCCGGCTGATCACCCAGGCCGCATGGCGGTCCAGCAGAATGCCTAACAGCCGTAATGGATAGACGCCCGGCTTCTTTTCTATGGCCACCATGCGGCCTCCGTCTTCCAGGCGGCAGTGAGTCACCACCTGCGGAATGTAGTTTTTCAGCTCCTGTTCCATCTCCCGGTTCGGATACTTCACCTCCGAAACCATCTTGATGTAACGGTCCGCATAGGCTTCATACTGTTTATCAAACGTGTAAATCACATTCTTCTTCGCCACATACACGGTACAGAAATCGGCCTTCATCCTCCAGAGGCAGCGGATGGCAATGATCTCCCCATCCTCCCTGACCAGCTCCTCGTCCGTGGCCTCCACCCAGAAGCCCTCCTCCGTCTTTCCCGCGTCCGCATCTTTATTCAAAAGAGCCGCAAACATGGTCTGAAACTGCTCGAACAGTTTTCTGTCCTGATCGTATACTGTGGATTTCGTCCCACAGTAAGGACAGACAGCCAGGCTGCTGTCTTTATCAATTGTGAGCGTTCCGCCGCACATCTTACATTTTAACAGTGCCATCCGCATCGTTCCTTTCCCGCCGGCAGCGGCTTTTATTTATTGGTATCCTGGCTCTCGGTCTCCTTCTCACGGATCCGGAACAGAATCATTTCTTTCATCAGATCCAGCGGCAGTTCCTTATTATGGGGGAACTGCACCGTATTCTTCTCATTCGTTTTATAACCGGACAACGCCTCTTTCCAATGCTCCAGCGTGGCCGGGGTGGTGTAGAAGCCCAGATGCTTCTTATACGCGGCAAACTGTAAGAGATATCCGTTTAAGTAGTACGTTGGGGCGCCCCACGCCAGCTTCTCGCTGCATCCGGCGGCAGTCTCTAAAACAAGGGATCGGACCGCCTCCAGCCGCTCCCGCACCGGAGCCTCAAAACCGGCGATATAATCATCGACTTCCTGGCAGCGTTCCTGATTCTTCTGATCAGCCATGGCACGTGTCTCCTTCCGCCTTCTGCTTCTCTGTTTTCTCGATCAGCCGCCTGGTTCCCTCCTCCGTATAGGAAAGAAGCTGTCCGAACTTTCTGGCAGTCTCATAGCTTTGCTGTCTTGTGTAAGTGCCGTTTTCCATAAGCCGCTTCTGCTCTTCTTTCAGACCCAGATACGATTCCAGCACCTCGTCCGCGCTGTAAAACAGATAGTTATACGTCCCCCGGTTCAGCTCCTCAGGAAATAAGTCCGTCAGAAACGCTTCATCCTCCGGATAGAACCGTATCCCGTACGAATCACAGATCCGCTTCACCTCCGGCAGAAATAAATCCCGTTCCTCCTTTGTGGCACAGGGGTGGCTCATGGCCAGCTTTTTTACTCCCGCCGCCACCATCTCGCAGAAACTGTCCATCGCGCCCAGATGATAGGAATACCGGTCGATCTCGCGGCGCGGCTCCTCTTCCTCCTGATAAAGCTCGTATTCTTCCCGGTCGAGCGACAGCGGAATTCCGGATTTGCTGGTCACGTTGACCCCTCCGTACCAGGTGCTGTCTACCGTAAAAATATCGCCCGGCTGGTATTCCAGGGAAAAATCGTTGTTTTTCTTTATGATTCTGATTTTCTGATTCTCCATATGATCGTCTCCCGTCTTTGCAATAGTCACTTTGCTTGTGTTATTAATCATTCTACCATCAAATGCTGTTTTTTTACAGATATTTCCTGATAAAACGCGGGTAGTTGTGTGGGGCGGATCACTTATATGCAAAATTCATATTTCCGGAAACCAAAAAGGAACCATAAAATCCTTTTTCCAGCCGGAAAGGCCAATGAAATCAGCATTTCTGCCATGTGAGAAACCGTCCTGCAAAGGATAAAATGGTGCCCAAGCGAACAAACCGAGTTATGAGCTGTAGCATGAAGTAATAAAACAAACTGAGCTGTTTGACATTTCCATGCGGTCATATTAAAATGAAAAAAGATTATGGGTTTGTACGCATTAGGCGGATAAGGCGCATTACCTGTGTTAATGAGAGGAAATTTAATGAATAGGAAAAATGAAATATTGTTACTGCTGACCGATAGATGGTGCGATTGGGAGGCGAGCTACGCGATAGCTGTTGCCAACGTGTTTTCAGATTATGTTGTAAAAACGATAGCTCTTGATACTAGTCCTAAAGTTTCTATGGGCAACCTGTGTGTAAACATTGATTACAGCATAGATGATTATTTGAATTTTTCCAATACTGCAATTATTATTTTACCTGGTGGTCTTTCTTGGGAAGAAAATGACTACGATAAAATTGCGGAGTTTATCAGAAGAATTTCAAATGCCAGCGTTCCTGTAGCCGCTATTTGCGGTGCAACAACATTTTTATGCAGGCATGGTTTTCTGAATGATATAAAGCATACAGGTGACAGCTTGGAACTTTTTCAAAGTCAATGCGGGTATTGTGGACAGGCACTCTATGTTCCTGCTCAGGTAGTGGTGGATGGTGGTTTTATTACTGCAAATGAAACGGCGGCGGTTGAATTTGCTTATGAAATTTTCAAAATACTAAAAGTGGATAGCGACGTTGAAATGGCAAAGTGGTATGATAATTTTAAATATGGCGCGATAAGGCAGGTATGTTTGCCGTCTTATGACACCTGAAACAGCTATGAAACAGGAGGTTGATTTTATATTAAATACAGTGGGTAAGTTGTTTTGTGATATAGATTATTTTGCTGAATATGCCTCAAAAGTAGCTATAGAAAATTATAAAGACAGCATACGCAGCAATCGTGTATATTCCTACGATGCCAGAGAAGAAGGGGCCTATTTTTGTGCAATTCCAAAATATTTGTGCAATTCCCTGGAAATGGCAGTTTCTGCCCTTTTTATCTATTCATTATATGATCATGAAGAATGGCCGAAAACAGAAAAACCGTGGAAGGATAATTTTAATACTGGTGAATGGAAGCAGCACTTAAAAAACGATTGGATACCAGAATACTTTTCGTGTCGAGGTACTTCAAGTATCAAATATATACAGGCGGATACCATAGAAGGATTCGATATTAAGAATAAAATACTTGATCTTGCAGTTGCGTCACGTATTCTTTCTATCATTCGATACGGTGATATTCATGCCTGGAACGCTTTCGATTATCTGATTGAAACGGAAGATGACTATATTCTTTTTGAATCATGGACAACAGCGTAATACGTAAAACAGACCTTTTACGTATTACGCCTTATTGGTAAAAGACGTGCCCATTATTACTTATTGTATCATCAGGCGCCGTTGTTCGGCAATGACGCTCTCACACCTTTAAAGATTTACAAACTCCAGGACAAACTTCTATTCTGAAGCTCCGTCATATGACGGTAAATCCCATTATTCTCAAGCAGCTTTTCCGGCGTTCCCTGTTCCGCCACGCATCCGTCCTTGAGTACGACGATCTGATCGGCGCCCGCTACAGTCCGCATCCGGTGGGCGATAATCAGCACGGTCTTATCCTTCACCAGATTGGAGATGGCCTCCTGGACCAGCGTCTCATTTTCCACGTCCAGGGATGCCGTGGCCTCATCCATGAGTATGATTGGTGCATCCTTTAAAAGAGCCCTTGCGATGGACAGCCGCTGCCGTTCGCCTCCTGAAAGGGTGGAGCCATTTTCCCCGATCCGTGTCTGATAGCCCTCGGGAAGACGGCTAATAAATTCTTCACACTGGGCTGCCCTGGCTGCCGCCAGTACCTCTTCATCGGAGGCGCCCTTTCTGCCCAGACGGATATTTTCCATAATCGTATTGTTGAACAGAACCACGTCCTGGAATACGATGGCGAAGCTCTTCAGCAGCGTCTCCGGCTCTATTTTGCTGATATCACAGCCGCCGATGGTGATCGTTCCCTTATCGATATCCCAGAACCGCGCGGCCAGCTTTGCGCTGGTGGATTTGCCGCCTCCGGATGGGCCTACGAGAGCCGTAACCTGCCCCTGTCTCGCGGTAAAGGACACCTCCCGCAGGACCGGTTCCCCTTCCTTATAGGAAAATCCCACCCGGTCAAACACGATATCATAGCCACGATAGGCGGCGTCCTCTCTCCCCTGCTGTATCTTCTGTTCCTCGATGGACTTCATGCGCTCTACCACAAGCAGCGTGGAATACACGGCAGACAGATTCTGAAGGCAGCCGCTCAGCGGCTGGTACAGCCTGGTCGCAGCCAGCATGAACATCAGAAAGATCATAAAGCTTATAGAGCCAGAAACGAGAAGGGACGCTCCCACCAGAACCGTGGTTGCCATGCCGATCTTTAAGATCATCTGAGCCGAGGTCACCAGCGTGCCGTTTAACAGCTCCAGTTTAACCGTAATGGATTCCACGTCCATGATTTTCTGGTCCAGCTTCTCCAGATAATCCGCACTCTGGTTATTGGCCCGGATATCCTGAATATTCTCGATGCATTCCTGAATGCCATCGGAGGCTGCGATCTTTTTCCCCTTCTGTCTCCGCTCCATCCGGTCCACAAGCGGTCTGGTCAGGGCAGCCAGCAGAAATGATACAGGTGCCACCCACAAGACCGCAATTCCCATCCTCCAGTTTGCGGCAAGAAGTCCGACTCCGATCAGCACCGTGGAAATCAAAGCCCCTATCAGTTCCGGAATAAAATGAGAAAATGCTTTCTCCACAAATGCACAGTCCGCCATAATGGTAGTCGTCAAATCGGCCAGATCTCTTTTACCGAAAAATGACAGCGGCAGCTTACGAAGCCGTTCCGCCAGCCTGATTCTCATATTGGCGCTCTCCTGATAGGAGGAGAGAAATGTGGCGTTGTACTGCAGATGCTCAAAGAAGCCAATCACCGCCAGCAGAACCACGCTGATTCCCACATATCCGCCGATTCCCATATCCGGGGCTTCCAGGCCGACGAGAGGGCCGGTCAGCCGCTCCATAAAGAGGAACAGGATTCCCATCGGAAACATCAGGCTGATATTCGTCAGGGCACAGCAAAAGATTGCCTTTGTCAGATCTTTTCCTCCCTGCCCGCTCAATGCAAATTTTTTCTGAAGATATATACTCATGCCTTTCCACCTACCTTCCATTCTACCGACCTCTGGTAATCCTCCCACATCCTGGCGTACAGTCCGCCGGATGCGAGAAGCGCGTTATGGCTTCCCTCTTCCGCAATGCGTCCCTTCTCCATCACAAAGATGCGGTCCGCACGGCAGACGGTGGACAGCCTGTGGGCGATCATGATAACCGTCTTGCCTTCTACCAGTTTCTCAAATCCCTGCTGAATCAGGTACTCATTGTCAGGATCTGCAAATGCGGTTGCCTCATCCAACAGAACGATGGGGGCATCCTTTAAGATAGCTCTTGCCAGGGCGATCCGCTGGACCTCACCTCCCGATAAATAGACTCCCTTTGTGCCGACGACGGTATGGAGGCCCTGCGGCATTTTCTCAATGATATCTTCGCACCGTGCGGCTTCCAGAGCCCGCCTCACCTCGGCCTCCGCAGCCTGGGGCCTGGCCGCCCGTATGTTATTCAGAAGGGTATCCTTAAATAAGTGGCAGTCCTGGAATACAAAGCTGACCATTTTCATCAGCTCCTCCGTACCGATCTCACGCACATCGGCGCCTCCTATGGTGATGCTTCCGCCATTGACATCAAAAAACCGGGGAATCAGGCTTACCAATGTGGTCTTGCCGCTGCCGGAAGCGCCCACCACGGCCGCGGTAGCCCCCTGCGGAACCGTGAGGGAGACTTTATCCAGAGCTGCAATTCCTCCCTTCCGGTAAGAGAATGTCACATCCTGAAACTGAATCGTATAATCCTTTGGCTTCTTCGGCGCGGGCGGCTCGGAAAGCGGCTCTTCCTTCAGAATTTTTAAGACGCGGTTCATGGCGTCTTTGGCAGCCATGGTATTTTCACTGGTCCACATGATCTTATCCATCATTGCCACACAGATCGGGCTGAATAAAATATAAAAGATAATGTCCAGCGCCGCAGCCGTATAGGAGGCTCCTCTGGAAATATCACCGGCCAGCAGAATTCCGGCGGGAATCAGTATGGCAAAAATCCCGTTGATGCTGACTGTATAGGCACACATGGGAATGCGCAGGGAGATGGTATAATTCACCGCCCAGTCCCGATACCGTAGGATCGAATCGTGAAAGCTCTTAAACGAAAATATGCTCTGCTGAAACGTCTTAACCACCGGAATTCCCCGGACATACTCCACCGCTTCGTTATTCATATCTTCCAGGGCGTTCTGATACTGCCGCATACACTCCGCCATCCCGGTTCCCATCATGCGGCTTAAGAAAAATACGCCCACGCCCATTGGAACCAGGCTGATCAGGCCGAATCTCCAGTCAAAGACCAGAAGAAGCACAAGAACGGCGACAGGCGTCACAATAGCCCCTGCCAGATCCGGAAGCTGATGGGCCAGATACGTCTCCGTCTGGCCGGCGCCATCATCGATTATCCGCCGCAGCTTTCCGCTCCCCTCCTGCTTGAAATATCCGATAGGCAGCCTTGCCAGGTGGTGAAGCGCCGCGGTCTTCATATTTCTGGCTGTGCGGAAGGCCGATAAATGAGTGCACATGAGCGCTCCATAATAAAACAGCATGCTGATCAGAGACGACGCCACCGCCAGCCAGCCCCAATGAACCAGACTCCGGCCGTCCAGACCGGTATTCCAGGTCAGAACCACCTCTTTCACTACATTCCACATGCACAGATAGGGCGCCAGCGCAATTACGGAACTGATTCCCGATAAGACACAGCCGGTCCCCGTGAGGAACCGGTACTTTCCGGCAAAGGTCATCAGCGTGACTTTCTTTGTCTCCGGAAGCCGTGTCATGATTTTCCTGTTACTGCTTTCCATTTTTCATCCTCCTTTTTGTTGAATTGTAACTCGCATTGTAACCCGCATCGTAACTCGCATTGTAACTCGCATTATAACTCGCATCGTAACCCGCATTGTACCCCGCGGTTCAGTTAGTTTTGACTAACTCTGTAGCGCAATACCTTCCCATTTACAGGTACTATTGCATCTGACCTATCTGTCCGCCATTCCTGACTATGAAGGCAGATTCAAAATCTTTTTCCACCCCGCATGCTGGAAACGGCTTAAGATGAGGGAGCAGGACATCGCCTCTTCCCGCGGGATATCGTGGTCTACAAACTCCTGAATCTGCCGAAAGAAGGTGCTGCACACGATATGGATCAACGCATCTCCCAGTTTGGGGACCGGATAACCCATCTGCTCTACCGCCGCCACAAAATCATGGCATGACTGCTCCTCCACCTCGGCCAGCCGGTCAAAGAATCGTTCTCCGCAGCCGGGAGCACCGCAGCACAGAAGCAGCTTAAACGCCTCGAAATGGTCATAGACGTAATTCACCAGCCACGGAACACACTCCTCCGTCACAACATTCAACATATCCGGCTGCTCCTCGGGCGGAAGCGACGCGAAATCGCTGTGCACCTTTGTATACAGTTCCACCAGTTCCTCCGCCGCATCTTCCGTCAGCGCCGCAAACAGCGCATCCTTTCCTGCAAAATAGCCATAGATTGCGCCGGTGGTAACCGAGGCTTCTTTTGCAATCCGCCTTAACGATGCCTTCTCGTATCCGTATTCCATAAATTCTTTCCTGCTGGCCTCCAGAATCGCCGCAGCCGTATCTCTGTTTTGGGTACCCATTTATTACCTCAATTCTGCTCTGGTTCGAGCATTTTTATAACAGTGTTATATAACACCGTTATGATACGACAAAAAAAGGAACCAGTCAATACAGCTTACTGATCCCTTTTTCTCATTTTCTCAATAACAGACATTTTTTTATATAAATGTCCGCCGGACAGCCATTCTCCCGCTTTCAGACGCTGCCATAAGGAACGAAGAGTTTATTTGTTTTACAGGACGAGCTTTCCTGAGAACCAAAAAACTTCGCCCCCATCCGGGCGCACTCGCTTCCAGAAGGCAGGGGCAGAGCCTCCAGACAGAGGTATCCGCTGTAATCCAGCTTTTCCAGCGTTCGATACAGCTCTGCCATATTCAAATGCCCCATTCCCGGAGCCAGCCGGTTGGAATCCACAAAATGGATATGTTTTGTATAGGGAGCACACCGCCGGAAGCATTCCGCCAGATCCACGTCCTCAATGTTCATATGAAATGTATCCAGCATCAAATACAGCGGAAGCCCGCTCTTTTCAATAAAATCAAGGGCTTCCATACTGGAATTTAAATGATCCGATTCATAACGGTTGATCGGCTCCAGTATCAGCGGAACCTCCAGCGGCAAAGAGATCTTAAGCAGTTCCTCAAAGCTTCCGGCCAGACGTTTAAAAAACTCCTCCCGGCCAGCACCTGCTCCGGCTCTGCCGCGCACCAGTCCAAGGGAGACCATGCCGGAGGCTTCCGAGGCAAAACGGATCATATCACCGATCCGTTCCACCGCATACTTACGCATCTCAGGATCTTTGTCCCCCAGAGATAACCCCTGTTTGGCCAGCAGCGCCGGCATGACCGCTCCAATCCCAAGACCGTGCTTCCTTAACTTTCCCAGTGCCGCCCGGTTTTCCGGGAGAAACGGATCGTCCACAAATAAATCCACGCCGGTATAGCCAAACTCTCTTATCTCCGCCAGCGTTTTTTCATCAGTTCCAGAGTAGAGTGCAGGCATTCCCTTCCAGCCTGCAAACAGAGAAAGTGCTGCCGATTTTTCCATAGGCTCCTCCTCACCGGTTCTGATAAAAATAAGCTTCCGGTCCGAATTTTCTCATATAGTGTTTCTCCGCCATATATTCCGGAAGAACCGGAGCCTTTCCGCCATTGATATCTGCGGACAGCTTCGCCATTCTGGCCAGTTCCTCCAGAATTACACTGTGTTCCACCGCCTCCTCAGGGCTCCTTCCCCAGGTAAATGGACCGTGTCCCGGAGCCAGCACCGCGCACATAGAAGCCGGATCAATGGCCTCAAACCGTTCCACGATCACACGGCCCAAATTCCGCTCATAGTCATGCTCCACTTCTTCCCTGGACAGCTGCCGGACACACGGAATCGGCCCGTAAAAATGGTCTGCATGAGTCGTTCCCATCACGGGGATATCCACGCCGGCCTGGGCCCAGGCCGTGGCCCATGTGGAGTGGGTATGGGCGATCCCGCCCGCGTTCGGGAACTTTTTATATAGTTCCAGATGGATATCTAAATCCACGGAAGGAAGCAGGCTTCCTTCCACCAGATTTCCGTCCAGATCCGTCACCGCCATATCGTCTGCCGTCAGAAGGTCATACTCAATTCCCTTCGGCTTGATAACCACCAGTCCGTTCCCGCGGTCAATCGCACTGACATTTCCCCACGTATAGATCACGAGCCCTCTCCGTACCAGTTCCAGATTACAGTCATACACCTGTTTTTTCAGTTCAGCTAAGTTCATACCCACCTCACACTATAAAAATGATTTAAACGGGATATTCGGTTCATCAGCCATGGCATCGCCGAATCCCCGCGGATACATATAGCGGGTACGGTCCCTGTCCTGGGGATACGTGTACTTTCCACCCACCTGCCATATGTAGGGATGGAACTCATACCCGAGACGTTCCTTTTTAAAGTTGTACAGCAGCTCGATTTCAGCCGGATCGGCCAGCATATTACACCAGATATCGTAGTGGAACGGAATCAGAACCTTTGTCCGTAAGTTCTCAGCCATTCTCAGGCAGTCGGCAGAAGTCATCTTATCCGTACAGCCCGGCGGATTCTCACCGAAGCTTGCCAGCGCCACATCGATGTCATAATCATTTCCGTGCTTCCGGTAATAATTGGAGAAATGGGAGTCTCCGCTGTGGTAAATCGTTCCTCCCGGCGTTTTGATCACGTAGTTTACGGCTCTGACATCCATGTCATCAGGCATTCTGCCTCTGATATCGCCCAGCGGCGGGTCTGTAATCAAGGCTGTCCGGTCAAAGGAGTCCACCGCGGTGATTTCCAGGTCCTTGATCTTTATGGTGTCCCCCGGCTTCACTACACGGATCCGCTCCTCCGGCACGCCCCAGCTCCGCCAGATATTCGCGCTGTATTCCGGTCCGATGAAGGGCACATCCTTTGTATTCCTGCATACGGCCGCGGCTACATACTGATCAATATGGTCTCTGTGAAAATGTGTGGAGAGTACCGCGTCAATCTCGTGAATCTCAAAAGGATTCATAACCATCGGCACTACTCTGGTATTGGGCTGTATCTCACGGCTTCCAGTAATCCGCGTCATCTGGAAATCCCTTCCCTGTCCGTACGGATAAGGCCAGTTCCTGGTCTTTTTCCCTGTATTCAGCCACAAATCAATACAGATATTGGCACCTCCCGGCGTCTTTACCCACAGTCCAGTGCATCCCAGCCACCACATACAAAAATGATTGTCCGGCACAACGGTCTGTTCAATCTCTTCATTTAACCAGGTTCCCCATTCCGGGAAAACGTCTTTTGCCCACGTCTCCCATGTTATATCTTTAATATCCGGCATATTATGTCAACCTCCTTTATTTTTCTGCTGTTACTGTATATAATACGGCCTGTCCTCTCTCCCGGTCTGCGCTTAAAATTTCCGCCCCATTCTCATTGGGGCAGACACAGATCTGGCTCGGTCCGCCGTTTCCGATCGTAAGCCTGGCAGGATTTCTGCTGTCTTCTGTGAAATCAAACAGAGTAAGCTCCATCCCCTCTCTTCTGTGGCCGGTGATCAGGCATCTCTTTCCCGCGATTTCTCCGCACCAGAGCGCATGTCCAAATGTGACAGGCGTACTCCATACGGTCTGAAAGCCGCCGTCTGTCCATTTATTTACAGTCACCAGATTTCCATGAAATCCTTCTATGATCACAAGCTCATCCTGACCATCACCATCCAGGTCGCAGCACGCCACATCGCTGGCCTCCCTGCTTAAGAGCTTCTCGGTTTCCCATTTATCCTCTTTTCCAGCCGGCGGATATAATGCAAATACACCCTCCGAAGCCGCGATCAGTACTGCCTCCCTCCCACGAAATGAGGTCTGGCAGAATCCGTGATTCTTTGTCAGCCCCGTCAGAACAGGCTCCAGAGACACCGGCTCTGCCCTGTGATTCCCTGCTGTCTCCGCATAGGCTCCTGCATAGACTGCCCCCGGTTTGCTCCAGTCATCTTTATTCTCTTTCCCGCCGCATAAAGTGGCCGCCAGCAGGACCCTTCCCCACGAAAGATTCAGAAGCTCAAACCGGTGGAGATAGGGAATCTTCTGCACTGGTTCTGTCACATATCCATTTTCTTCCTTATGAGATCTTACAATTACCGATTCCGCCGCGTCAAATACCGGCCAGAAGCCCTGCGTCGCCAGAAGCTCCCCTTCCTTCCCGGTGGGACACAGTGTCATCGTGCCTCCCGGGGAACTCCATCGTTCGCTTACCCTGCCGTCCTCCAGATCGATTTGGACACATCGGCCCTCCCGGCCCTCCGAAGCCGCATAACACGTCTTAAAATGGCCCTGATCCACCACTCCGGCGATTGCATAGAGTTTGTCAAATTCAGCCAAAACCCTTTTTGTCACAGAAAACATACGACTTCCTCCCTGTTCTTTTATTTCATCAATCCCTTTACCCGCTCCACAACAGCCGCCGGGGTTAAATGGTAATACTCCAGCAGTTCCTCCGGTGATCCCGACTGGCCGAAGGTATCTTCCATTCCAACGAATCCCATCGGCACCGGGCAATGCTGTGCAAGCGTCACTGCGACTGCGGACCCCAGTCCGCCGCGTATTACGCCCTCCTCAATGACCACCGCCCTGCCGGTTCTGGATGCCGATTCCACAAGCAGCGCTTCATCAAGCGGTTTTATCGTCGGCAAGTGCAGCACTTCCGCCTCAATTCCCCCGGCTGCCAAATCGTCTGCTGCCTGCATGGCTGCTGCAAGTAAGGAACCAGTCACCACCAGAGTCACATCACGCCCGTTTCTCATGACAATGCCTTTGCCGATCCTGAATTCATAGGACGATCTGTCAAATAAAACCGGCTGCGGATGTCTTCCAAACCGGATATAGACAGGTCCGTCATAGAGTGCCATCGCCTTTACCGCCGCCTCCATCTCAACCGCATCGCCCGGATACAGCACCACCATATTGGGAATTGCTGCCATGATGGCCAGATCCTCCACCGCCTGATGGGTGGCCCCATCCCAGCCCACTGCAATTCCTCCGTGACTGCCGCAGATTTTCACATTCAGTTTGGGATACGCCACCGAATTGCGTATCTGTTCAAAGGCCCTGCCCGCGGCAAATACCGCAAAGGTACACGCAAATGGTATTTTCCCCGCAGCCGCCAGCCCCGCGGCCGTGTCGATCAAGTCTCCTTCCGCGATGCCCACATTGAAAAAACGTTCCGGAAAGGCTTTCTGGAATACAGAGCTCATGGTAGCCTTTGATAAATCCGCATCCAGAACAACAATGTCACGATTTTCTGCTCCGCACGCCGCCAATGCTCTGCCAAAGGCTTCCCTCGTCGCAATCATTTCCCCCATATTAATTTCCCTCCAGTTCTGAGAGTGCGCGTGCGGCCTGTTCCGGCGTCGGCGCACATCCATGCCAGGCGGCCTGATTCTCCATAAAGGAGACGCCCTTTCCCTTAATGGTATTTAAGATTATGCAGACCGGAGTTCCCCTGCTGCGTTTCGCCTCCTGAATTCCACCGAGAACCGCTTCCATGCTGTGTCCATCCACCGTGATCGTCCTCCAGCCAAACGCCTGGAATTTTGCCGCCAAATTCCGGTTTCCGATGACTTCCTCTATGGAGCCGTCTATCTGCAGATGATTGTAGTCTACAAATGCGATGACGTGGTCCAGTCTATAATGAGATGCAGTCATGGCCGCCTCCCATACCTGCCCTTCCTCCGTCTCCCCATCTCCCATGAGACAGTAGGTGTAGAACTCTTTTTTATCCAGTCTTGCCCCCAGGGTGATTCCATTTGCAATGGAAAGTCCCTGTCCCAGCGATCCGGTGGACACATCGACACCCGGTGTCTTCTCCGCACAGGGATGCCCCTGAAGTATGGAACCAAGTGAACGGAGCGTGTCCATTTCCTTTACAGGGAAATACCCGCGCAGCGCCAATGCCGCGTACAATGCCGGACAGGAATGTCCCTTGGACAGGACGAATCTGTCCCGCTCCTCCCACAGAGGCTCCTCCGGCCTGATGTTCATCACTTCAAAATACAGAGCCGCCAATAAGTCCGCGCAGGATAACGCGCCACCCGGATGGCCGCTTCCCGCCCTGCTGACCGATGTAATAACCAGTTTTCTTATCTCTCCTGCCTTCTCCTCAAGCAGTCTGATATCGCTCATACTCATCCCCCTCTATCCTTTTACTGCCCCCGCCGTCATACCGGTTATGAGATTCTTCGAACACGCAAAGGTCACGATAAATGCCGGAATCGCTATAATGGTCGCCATCGCCATAATCTGCCCCCAATTGATTCCAAGGTCACTGATCATCAGTGATACTGCGGCCGGAAGTGTCCTCGTACTGCGGTTGCTCAAAATAATTGCCAGAAGGAATTCATTCCACGCCGTCCGGAACGTAAAGACGCTGGTCACGGAGATTCCCGGCTTAATAAGCGGAACCACAATTCCCCAAAGAATTCTCATATAGCTGCATCCGTCAATCGCGGCTGCTTCCTCCAGTTCAAAGGGTATCTCTTTAATAAATATAGAAAGCATCCAGACATTTAACGGGATCGTCAGCCCCAAATATGCCAGGACCAGTCCACTAAGGCCTCCGGTCAGTCCGAATTTAGTCCACAGTACATACATCGGCACCGCGACCACTACCGGCGGCACCATACGAATCAGCACCGTACCCATGGAAAGGAGGCCGGCCCCCCGGAAGTTAAATCTGGCCAGCGCATACCCCGACATGATGCACACCAGAATACTGACTGCCGTGGTGACAAGGGAGATGACGAGGCTGTTATAAAGGTACCGCGTAAAATTCAGTTCTGTCAGCACCGCGTGATAGTTAAAAAGCGCGGGGGCCGGCAGGAATTCCGGCGGCATATCAAATGCCTGGCTGCTGGTCTTAAAAGATGTGATTACCATAATATAGACAGGAAACAGAACCACTATGGCAATCAGAAGAACTACCAGCAGACGCAGCATAGTCCATAATGCGGAACGTGTCTTCATTATCGCTCTCCTCCCGTTAATGCTTGTCATCTGCTTCTTTGCCGCCCTTTACGAACACCGTCAGCAGAATCAGCATAATCATCAGAATAATTGCAGTTGCAGACGCAGACCCCAGGTCCTGATTTACAAATGCGTCCTTGTAAATAGACATTGGAAGCGTCATCGTCGATATCCCGGGCCCACCGCCCGTCATGATAAATATGACCACCATGCTTCTCATGGATTCAATCATACGGAGAGTCAGTACCAGGCGTATAATATTCTTCATACACGGAAGTTTTACATGGACAAGCGTCTGGAAATAAGAAGCCCCGTCAACCACTGCCGCCTCCATCAAATCACTGGGAACGCTCTGCAGGCCCGATAGGAGAATTAAAAATACAAAAGGAGTCCACTGCCAGATCTCCGTGATGATTACAGACAGCAAAGCCGTTCCCTCACTGGACAGCCACGTTCCCGCCGGCACTCCAATAAGGCCAAGCAGATAGTTCAGCATCCCGAAGTTAGCATCGTAGATATACTTCCAGATAACGCCTACCACCACAGGGGAGATCATGACTGGAAGCATGAAAATACTGCGGAAGAAACGGATGCCCGGCAGGTTCTTCTCCAGAAGAAGCGCTATGACCATTCCCAGAAGGAGCTGCACAAAGATAACAGATACCACGAAGATCAGCGTAGTCTTCATACTTGACCAGAACTGCGGATTTTGAAAGAGTGTTTTGAAATTATGCAACCCTGCAAAGGCAGGGGCATTTTTTAAATCTACCAGAGACCACTGGAAAAACCCGAGAATTAACCCGTACAGGATGGGAAATCCCATAAAAATGGTCATTAAAATCACGGTAGGCGCCGAAAAAATGTATGGAGCAAGTCTTTTCGATATGCCTTTTTTCATTGAGTATCCTCCTATGCACCTAAATGCCCGGCCTCCGGAAAAGCACCGCATGTACGCCGGACCAGCCGGGCATTTCTGTCATTTAGCCTATTTTATATATCCGCCTTCAACCATAATCTTTCTCACTGGCTCTTTGATCTCTTCCATAGCCGCTTTCGCGTCCTTTGCACCTGTCATCACCTGATTGATCGCAACACCGAGAAGCTGTGACTGTATCCTTGTGATTTCCGGAATACCCGGACGCCAGTCCGGATTCGCATGGCTTACCGCTTCTTTTACCACTACAAACGCAGGCTGCGCTTCTAATACGTCCGGATCACTGAAGGTGGAGAGTCTGGAAGGCGTCACCGCCTTAAGCGCCAGTTTTTTGTCTGTATCCTTGCTTGTCAGCCACTGAAGGAAGAGGAAAGCTGCCTTCTTATTCTGGGAATTAGCCGGAATCCCCACGGCAAATCCACCAGCCTCCGTCTCAAGATAGCCATCATCCGCCTTTGGCTGGAGCGCAAATCCAACCGTATCGGCCACCTTCGACTTCTCCGGATCCTGACACATTCCGATAAGCTTGTCCCGGTCAATAATCATGGAGGTCAGCCCCTGAAGAAATGCATTGTCAGAGGCTCCCAGGTCAAAGCTCTCAGCACCTGGCGGCGAATAGACCAGCATTTCTTTCATGAAATCCAGAGTCGCCAGAGAACCTTCATTATCAAAAGCCGGCTCCCAGTTATCATCAAACATCTCTGCTCCCAGCGATTTCCCCAGTGTAAACCAGCTGTGGCAGGAATCCGCACCGCTGGAGGTACGCATGGACAGCCCATACATATTCGGTTCCTTCTCATGAATGATACGGGCCGCTTCCATTACTTCCCCATAAGTCTCCGGGACCTTTATTTCATATTTTTCGAACAGATCCTTTCGATATGCCATGATCGATGTCTCCGTTCCAAACGGAAGTCCTACCAGTTTTGCATCCGGACCGTCTAAATAGTCCTTAACACCGTCCACTTTTCCGGCCAGTTCAAAAAAGGCAGGAGCGAAATCCTCAATATCGTATTCAGGATATGTAATAGAGGGATCTTCAAAATAGGGATCGAGCACTTCCAGTCCACCGGCACGGTTGTATTCCGACTTCCAGGAAACAATGTAAGCCACTATGTCAAAATCGGACTCCGGTTTGCTGAATTCGAGAAGCTGTTTATCATGCAGATTGTTATTAGCCAGCACATCCAACTCTACATTTATTCCCGTCAATTCCGTAAATTCCGGTATGTACTCCTTGACGGAATTCCAGTGCACGTTGTTGGGGACACTGGCAACTATGGTGGTACCGTCAAACTGTTTCCAGTCAAAGCTGCTCTCCTCCCCGGCGACGGTGGTTTCTGCCGCCTGCTCCTTTTCCGTCTGGGGTACCTGCTTAGTCTCCGTATTCCCCCCCTGATTGCTGCATCCGGTGCTGCCTAACAGCAGCATTGCACAAAGACCCATTGCAAGATTGCGTTGATGCATTTTTCTCATGTTGCTTCCTCCTTTTTTATTTTAATAAATAGGTATTTCTTTTGCGTTTAAGCAATATTTTCCCTTAGTTTCAAGATTTACCATTATTTACCAGCATAATTTTCATTAAAACCTCGTTAAAATATTAAAATTATCTCTCTTTATAGTTTTTATGATAACACATATTTTTGCACAAGTCATTAGCGAATTACGCAAACGTTTTTGTATTTTATTTTTGTTTTCGTTTTATTTTCTTTACATTTTTTCGTTAATTTGCTCAATCATATTGCGTTTTTCCAGACATTTGTTATACTAAAAAAAGATAGTATGAAAGATACCGCTGCAGGGCGGAAGAATGGAGTGTGAGGAAATATGAAACTGAAAGACATTGCTCAGGAGGCCGGAGTATCCATATCTACGGTATCGCGTGTTCTCAATGACAAGCACACCAATGCCGCCAGCAAGGAGGTCCAGGAACGAATCTGGACGGTCGTCAGAAAATACGGATATGTCCCTAACGATTCAGCAAGAAATCTGCGCAAAAAAAATCAGGACGACGCCCCTCTTAAGAAAAATGGGAACATCGCCTGTCTGTTTGCGCGTACAAGCGCCTTTACCGATATATTTTTTTCGTCACTGGCCCGCAGCATTGAGCAGGAGGTATTTAAACGGGGATACATCATAAAATACTCTTTCAGCGCCTTTGACATCGACAACACCAGTACGCTGAGTATGATCGAGGATAATCAGGTCGACGGAGTGGTAGTGCTCGGGCGCGGCGATAAGAAACTCTTTCAATTTTTAAAGAAACATTTTCGCTGTGTAGCCTATACTGGGCTGAATCCGGTAGATGCCAACTATGACCAGATTATCTGTGACGCCTACGGCGCGGGCTGCTGTGCCATGGAACATCTGCTGTCTCTGGGGCACACCAGCATTGGCTATATCGGAGACCGGGAAAATGAAAATTTATACCGTGCGTATGAGGACAGTCTGACCAAACACCATCTGCTGATATCAAAGAAGCTTGTAAACACAGTCAGGCATCTCTCCGGAGAGAGCGGGTACTTAGGCGCCCAGTCTCTCTTCGAAAAGAATCCCAATATGACAGCGCTCTTCTGCGGAAATGACATCACGGCTATCGGCGCCATGAAGGCAGCAAAGGAAGCGAAGATCCGGATTCCCGATGATCTGTCCCTGATCAGCATCGATGATATTGAGACCGTACAGTATTTATCGCCGATGCTCACAACCGTCCATGTGCCTGTGGATGAGATGGGGCAGATGGTCGCAAAAATCCTGATCGACAGGATTGAGGGAGAGCACACCATTCCCTTGAAGCTCTACCTGCCATTCTACCTGGCTGTCAGGGAAAGCTGCGACCGGCCTCCAGTGAAAAAAAGGTCTTAAGAATTGATATTTCCCCCATTATTCAGTATAATAGAAAAGCTGTGTATTCGTACGCCCTTTTCCAGGCTCCGGCCTTCGGCGTGTACACACGAGAAAAGAACATATTATTGGGGGAGATCTACTTATGAAAACGAACAACAAATGGGCCAGCAAGATGGGCTTTATCCTGGCTACCGCCGGCGCGGCCATCGGCCTTGGGAATCTCTGGAAATTTCCGTATCTAATGGGGCGCAACGGCGGATTTCCGTTCCTGATCGCTTATCTGTTTTTTATCTGCATCCTGGGTGTTCCCGTTATGATTACGGAGATGTCCCTGGGAAGAAAGACCGGGAAGAATCCCGTTCTCGCGTATGATACGATTCATCCGCATGCCCGGATCGTCGGCTGCTTCGGCGTGCTTGCCGCCTTCGTCATCTTATCCTATTACGCCATTATCGGCGGCTGGATCATCAAATACTTTGCCAGCTATGCCACCACCTTTCAGCCGCCGGCCGATTTCGGTGCGTTTACGGCGAAGCCTGTGGAACCGCTGGTCTGGTTTTTCTTATTCATGCTGATTACCGGCCTGATCTGTTATTTCGGTGTCAGTGGAATCGAAAAGGCCAGTAAATTCATGATGCCTGCGCTGTTTATCATCCTGATAATTATTATTGTCCGCGGCGTCACTCTGCCAGGAGCCGGGGAAGGGCTTGCGTTTATCTTCTCTCCGCGTTTCGATGCATTTAACATTACGTCCGTCAGCGCGGCGCTGGGACAGGTTTTCTACTCATTAAGCCTCTGTATGGGAATCACTATCACCTACGGAAGCTATCTGGACAGAGATATCAGCATTCCTAAAAGCTGCATCAACATCGCGGCCCTGGATACCGTAATCGCGGTTCTCGCGGGAATCGCCATTTTTCCTGCTGTATTTGCCAGCGGATTGGAGCCGGCCTCCGGTCCCAGCCTGATCTTTGTCACACTTCCAAAAGTATTTGATGCGCTGAAGGGCGGATCCGTTTTCGCAACCCTTTTCTTCCTGCTGGTATTTTTTGCGGCCGTGACGAGTGCTGTCGCACTCCTGGAGGTATGCGCCTCCTTCGTCATGGGAACCTGGCACTGGAGCAGAAAAAAAGCTGTGCTTCTCTTAACCACGGCGATCTTCCTTCTTGGAATTCCCAGCTCCCTGTCCTTTGGGCCGCTGGCGGATATCTCCATACTGAACTATAACATTTTCGATTTCGTCTGCATGCTGACGGACAATATCTTCCTGCCTCTGGGCGGCATCTTCATGTGCTACTACGTCGCATGGAAATGGAATCCAGAAAAGCTGGTCGAAGAAATCGAACACGGCGGAGTGCGGTTTAAGCTGGCTAAAGCCTGGATTTTCCTGATTAAGTTTATTACGCCGGTGATGGTGGCGATCGTTACTATCACGGGATTTATCACGATCTACCATACTGTTACGGGCAGATAATCCATACTCCCCCGCTGACTGAATATTTATAGAGATGCAGGAATATATTTAACCATATCTGTTGGGACAAAATATGGAGGAGAGATATGTGCACTGCAATCGCTGTTCAGACACCGCAAAGAGAAGTTTATTTTGGCCGTACCATGGATTTTTCTTATCCACTGGATCCGGAACTGTATTTTATTCCGAAAGGATATGAGTGGAAGAATCTTCTGAATACGCACAAAATCCGGAACCAATATAGTTTTATGGGGATTGGCCAGGATATTTCCAGGGTCTTCTTTGCGGACGGAGTGAATGAGATGGGATTTGCGGCCGCAGTTCTGTATTTCCCGGATTATGCCGCGTATGATCCCATCGCCGCCCCGGATTCGAAGGGAATCTCTGTGGCCGCCATCGAGCTTGTCGGATTTCTGCTGGGCCTGTGTGCTTCCGTGGATCATGCCGCCTCCCTGCTCCGGACCATCCGAATCGTGGGGGTAGAAGACTCCATTACGCACTCCATCGCCCCGCTCCACTGGATTTTGACGGATAAGAGCGGGAAATGTATGGTTGCGGAGAAGACAGCCTCCGGCCTTCATTTAATGGATAATCCCATGGGGGTGCTGTCTAACAGCCCCGACTTCCCATGGCACCTGACGAATCTGCGCAACTTTATGAACGTGACTTCTGTTCAGACTCCTGAAAAAGAGTGGGATTCTGTCAGCCTTACGCCGTTCGGACAGGGCGGCGGCACCTTTGGACTTCCGGGTGACTTCACACCTCCTTCGAGATTTGTGAGGGCGTCCTGGATGAAGAGCCATACTCCGATTCCGGAAAACAAACAGGAAGCCGTCAATACCTGTTTTCATATCATGAACAGCGTTACCATTCCGAAGGGCGCCGTCATGACCTCCCGCGGCACACCTGATTATACGCAGTATACTGCATTTATGAATCTTTCTACGCAGGAATATTTTTTTAGGACTTACGATAACAGCCGGGTTACGGCGGCGAGACTCCCTGCGGCCACTGGCCGTGATTCTAGGGCTGTGTCTCTGGGACGCATAAATAAACCGTCGGTGTTCGACCGGCGGGAGATATAGTGGAGAGAGGTATCGGAGTTGGAGATGTCGAAGCGGGAGGTATCGGAGGCAGAGGTATCCATGGGGACCGTATAATCGGTCGTTTCATACTGCAGACAAACACAGTTTTTATAATTTCTTTTTGATAATTGTATAATATTTATAATGTATAAAACGAAAGGGCACCAGATCATAAACGCTATCTGGTGTCCTTTATACTATTCATGAAACTGTAAATAAACAATATCTATCATAGAATATCTTGAAAATAATTTAGAAAGTTCTTCTTCTTTCTTATTTCTTCGGACTCTTTTTGTTTTTCTTCCTCATCGAGTTCCTGAACCACCTGCGCATCACCTGTTCCCGAAAGAGCTTCAAGCAGCTTGCGTATTTCATTTTGGGCCAGGGAACCCGAACCCAAGGACAGACTCACCATTAAGATGAGAAATAATTTATATAGCTTTTCTTTCATTCATTCCTCCAATTAAATCTTTTCTTTACTCTCATAATAAGCATGTGGCTGATACTCACTATCCGTTTGCATACAAAAAGAAAGCCATCGTTTAACTTTAAAAATGGCTTACAACCACCAGCACACTTGCAATGCTTGGAAAAGGATTTGATTCAATCGTCCAGACGTACCTTTTGATTAATTAATGTCCATTCATCAGGCAATAATATAAACAAGGCCGAAAAGTAAAACAGAAAAACTATGATAAGAAAAAGAAGCGGGCCGAATCCTTTTGGAACAGCTGCTGTTATCATTTCCGCATGAGAATTATTTTTGTTCAAAAATGATGCTTTAAAATGGGTAGTATCGTCATCATTTTCATTGGTAACGATATTTTCAGAAATTGCCATTGTCTCAATTACAGTTGGCTTATCTAATAATTCATAAAGATTATAATTACTACAAAAGAGCACATTCATAGTTAAGCCCATAACAAAAAGAAGCATAATGAAAAAGATTAAAATACGAAACAGGTGATTTTTCTTATTATTTATTCCCATTATAACTCCCTTCTGAGCTGCCTCTACGTTCCATGTGACCAGCTGCATTGATTTTAATTCTATCTATGGAGACGTCAGATAATTCCCACTTATCTTAATTATACAATAGTTCAGACCAGAAATACAGCGGTGCATATTTATTTTTGAAAATACACTGCTATACAATCAAATGAACTTTGTCTACAGTCAGAGGCGGCCGTATAACCGGTCGCTTTTTCATAAAATGCACATGGAGACTCGTGTCTTTAGACATGAGAGGAATTGTGCCCCTCCTGACTTTTTCGCGAGCTCCTTCTCCTTTTTGTTTTTTTGTTTTTCAAACATTTGTTTGCTTCTTACTCCTAATTATGGTAAAATATACTTAGTCCATAAATCTATTATGAGGTATAAAATCTATGAAATCTATTACCATTACTGCTAAAGTCAAACTATACCCTACATCAGAACAGATGATTATTTTGAATAAGACACTGTCCGTTATCCGGGATGTGCTGAACTTTGTCTCCGCATTCGTTTTTGGACAGGAAGGCATCCGCTATCTCGAATTAAACCATGTCTTATACTATCCGGTCAGGCAGCAGTTTGGACTCCGCTCTCAGATGACACAGAGTGTATTTAAGACCGTCCTTGCAAAATATAAATCCATGAAAAGCAATGGACACCCCTTTTCGAAAGTATCTTTTCGAAACTTCGAGTATGATCTGGTCTGGAACCGGGATTATTCCATATCGGATCAGTCCGTCAGCTTAAATACCCTTTCCGGCAGGTTACATATTCCCTTTGAACCCAAAGGGATGGAACACTGGCTACATGCCGGCGGACGCTTTGGTACTGCCAGGCTGATTCGGAAAAACAGGAAATATTATCTGCATATTCCAGTCACTCTGGAAGTAGAAAGTATGAATATCTTAAACCATATCGTTGGAATTGATCTGGGTATCAACCATTTGGCAGTATCCTTTGATGATGAAGGGAACACCCGGTTCTTTTCCGGCCGCGCAGTCAAGGAAAAGCGTGCGAAAGCCCTTGCCCTGCGCAAGCGCCTGCAGGCATGTGGAACAAAATCAGCAAAGCGGAAGCTAAAAAAGCTCCGTGAGAAAGAAACCCGTTACGTAACCGCGGTAAACCATGCGGTTACGAAGGCACTTATCTCACAGTATGGAGCCGGAACGCTTTTTATTATTGAGGATTTAACCGGGATACGCACTGCTACAGAACAAGTTCGTTTGAAATCCCGGTACGTCATGGTCTCCTGGGCATTCTATCAGTTCCGTGAGATGCTGGAATACAAAGCTGCGCTGTCACAGTCAGAAGTCCTTGCGGCAGACCCGAAGTACACCAGTCAGAGTTGTCCGGTCTGTGGGAATACGACAAAGGCTAACCGCAGCAGAAAGAGGCATGAATTTTGCTGTACTGCATGCGGTTACCGAAGTAATGATGACCGTACCGGAGCCATAAACATCTACCGTAAAGGATTTAACACTCTGTTCGCAGAGGCCTGTTAGGCAGAACCGAAGCAGGCGGGCTGCCGTCAATCAGCCTATTGTAGCCAACGTTTGAGGTAGGAGACATGAATCACATGTCGTACTACGTGTAGTTGAGTTACAAGCCCGTGCCTTTAGACATGGGTAATTGACGTGCCCTATTAACTCCTCACAAGCCATTCTTGACAATTCCGATATTTGTGGTAGACTAATATCTGGCTCTTAATAGTTTGCATACAAACATTTCACATGCAAACTATTTTATCTGAATAAATCATAAGGAGGTCTTATGGATAAAAGTCTTCACTATTTACTGATGGCAACCCACTCACTATTTCAAAAAAAGGTATTCAGCGGGCTCAGCGATTTGGGGCCCGGGCAGCCGAAGATTCTGGACTATCTCGGGCTTCATGACGGAAGTGTGCAGCGCCGGATCGCTCAGGGCTGTCAGATCGATCCGGCCACGCTGACCGGTCTTCTTACCCGTATGGAGGAAAAGCAGCTGATTGAACGCCGAACCGAAGGCGGTGACCGCCGCTCCTTTCACGTCTATTTAACACCGCTTGGCTGGAAAAAGCAGCGGGAGGTAATGGAAGTTTTTCAAAAATGTGAAGAAGAAATCTGCGGCGGACTGAGCGTTTCCCAGACGGAAGCGCTCAAAGAAACACTGACGGCCCTATGCCGCAATATGACTGATTTGGAGGTACTGCAATGACCCGCAGAGAATGGTGCAAACGATATCTGTTTTTTCTCGCCGGACTTTTTATTAACTCGTTCGGCGTCAGTTTTATAACCAAGGCCGCTTTAGGGACTTCGCCAATATCCAGTGTCCCCTATACGTTAAGTCTTGGTTTTTCCCCTACCCTGGGTATGTTTACCCTGTATATGAGTATTGTGCTGATCCTGATTCAGATGATTCTGCTGCGCAAAGATTTCCCCCGCCAGTATCTGCTGCAGATTCCCGTATCCTTTCTGTTTTCCTGGTTCATTGACATGACCATGGAACTGTTGGGATTCCTTTCACCTGCTGCTTACCCGGCCAAGGTCATATGCCTGCTGCTGGGTTGTGCCATTCTGGGGTTCGGAGTATTTATGGAAATGGCCGCAGGCGTGGTCATGCTGCCTGGCGAATGCTTCGTCAATGCCATTTCCAGGACATTCCATACTGACTTCGGCAGAACCAAGGTGGCTTTCGATACCTCAATCACCGTTGCCGCCGCCATCATTGGCATCGTCCTTTACAGGGAACTGGCCGGAGTGAGGGAAGGGACCATTGTGGCCGCTGTCCTTGTGGGGATGATCGCCCGCCGTCTAAACTGTACCATCGGGCCAAGAGTCAATCTCCTGCTGGTGCGGTAACACGGCCGGTCTCCCCCATTTACCCTGGCTGCCACAAAACAGAGCGGCGCCAGGCTTCAGCACCCAGCTGATTTCTGCCAGCGCTTTTTTAAGATGAGGCATGATATGCAGTACATTGGAGATAACTGCTCAATATCTGCCTCTTTCCCTGCATTTACTTTTCCCGCATTTACTTTGCGCAGAAGCTCGTCTCATCGAATTCATTGTGCAGCGCTATAGTGGCTCTAAATGATGGAGCGTCATCTTAATTCTTAAAGTAATAAATTCCTTTTACATATCCTTTCTGATCTCTGATCAGGCGATTGCCCTCATACTCAGCACTGCTGTTCCCATGAAATTCAATCTTCTGACAGGTTCCGGTTCCATCTGCAAGATCGTCAAACTGATAGCCGGTTCCCGTATCAGCTCCCTTCAGCACATAGATATCCCCTTTATATACAGGTTTCATTATCATACCCAACATATTTTGTGACACCGTATAGCCGCCGTCATAAGCCCCCTCATCCAGATGCACACGGATAAGTTCAGACCCTGAACCCTGAGATCCGGTCTGCAAGGCTATCTGATAGTTAAAATATGAACCTTCATTCAGCTTCTCCAAAAATGCAGTCTCTCGGGTCAGCGTATTGACAGTCACCTCAACGCGTTCTCCCAGTTCCATTTTCCTGTGTTGTTCCTCTGAAATGGTAACAGGAAGAGAGATGGTTCCCTGCACACAGTAATAGATCCCTTTATCCACTGCATTCTGACCAAATTTCATACCGATCACCTGCGTATAGGGAAGCAGCTTCAAGTAGGGAGCCGTTGGAAGCTGGTTATAGGCCTCGCGATACTCCTGTACCTTCTTCTCATCAAAATGCGCTTCCGCATTCTTCACAAACTCCAGATTCTTTTTTTCCAGAATGGTAAGCGCCTCCTCGTCAAAATCCTCCGGCTCCACAAGCCCCCGGTACCAGTCTGTCCCTTCAAAATAGGTCTTCAGTTCATCATCCTGAAATTTTCGTCCATACGTAGCATAAAACTGGTTCCGAAGCAGCCTGAGCGTTTTCTGATCCAATCCGGCCAGATCCGTCTCATTCAAAAGCCTTCCTAACGAATCCGGCAGTATCAACTGATTATTCCACGTGATCCAGTCACAGTAATCACCCGTTTCCGCGCCCTCTCCTTCCAGTGTAAACGCATTATCAGCAGTGAATCGCAGGACGTACGTTTTCATATTTCCCCCGCCATCTGTACCGTTTAGCGTATATTCCTGAATATCAGGCTGATAGTACATATCTGCTTCCATTAACAGATTCCACGCATGCTTAAAATCGAGATTTCTGCAAAAAATATTTACAGTCAGCTTTTTCGTATTCGTTCCGTGGTCTCCTGGAACAATATGCGCAATCAGGCGAACCTGACAGGCCCTGTAATACGCCTTGCAGACAGCCGGTGCGATAATATCTGTTGATGATAACGCAGAATTCTGCCCGGTAGTTTCTGACACTGCCACTGTTTCAGATGCATCTTCTATGTAAGTGCCATTGTTTTTGACGTTGTCTGTGTTTTTTTCTGTTTCATCCGAGGATTTAGTGCCGCTTGAATTATTTGTGTTGTTTGTATTATCTGTGTCGTTTGTATTATCTGTGTTGTTTGTATTATCTGTATTGCTTACACTACTTCCACCATTCTCCCCCTCCTCCTGGCATTCCCCATCTCCCTCACTTCCCACCGTCTCAGACGCCATTCCCATTCCCGCTCCTGCTCCCGCTTCCGCGTGTATTCCGTCCTCCCTCATTCCGCACGCAGTCAGTGCTGCCGCCATAAAAGCCAGTACAACGGCCAAAACACCCGCCACCTTTAATTTCATTTTTACTTTCATAATTATTTTCGCCATCATTTTCATGATTATTTTCATACTCATGTTCATTCCCCCGCTCCATCTCACCCTCATACAATCTCCCCCGCTCCTATTCCGCCTTCTCAGGCAGCAATATCCTCAGCTCAAACCAATGGTTCTTCACCGAGGCCGTCACCGATCCCCCGTATTTTCTGGCCGTGCTCTGAATGCTCTTCAAGCCATACCCGTGAAACCTTGTGTCCTTCTTCGTCGTGACCGGCATTCCGTCCTTGAGCACCGGCTCTTTTTCACAGTAATTTTCCACGCGGATCCGGACAAACCCTTTCTGTTTCACCACCGATAAATGAATCAGCCTCTTCTCGCTCTCTTCCTCCGGAATCTGTCTGACGCTCTCGATGGCATTATCCAGCGCATTGCCGAACAGGCTGCTGATATCGATGGTATCCATGAAATGCAGCGCCCTGCCATCGGCCACGCAGGTAAGGCTGATATTCTGCCCCTGGCAGTAGATGCTTTTACTTGTAAGAATCGCATCCAGCACCTCATTTCCCGTCTTATTCTGAGTTTCATAGATCTTGATCTCCCGCTCCATTCTGTCCAGGCAGTCCGTCTTCTCCTCGGAGCGCACTTCGCTTCGCAGCACCGCGATCTGGTGCTTTAAATCGTGGTATTTCTGATTCACCATATCGATGCTTTCCTGGGAGATCTGATAGTTCGCATACTGCATCTGCAGCATTTTCTGCAGCGCGTCTACCTCAAATTTCATCTGAAGCTCCTTCACCTGGAGATGGTATGCGTAGAGGACGGCCACCCCACCTAAATCCACAAATGTCCGAATAATATAAATTTCCGACAGGAAACGGCTGCTGAACGGCGTGTTGTCATAGACATAGCTTAAATTGCTCATCAGATAGATTCCTGCGCTGAGAATGATTGCGGAAAAACACTCCCTTCGTGTAATCCGTATCTCCACCTCATCCGAGGACTGCTTCGTATCCAGGAACCAGAACACGGCAAATACCACGGCATAGACCACAGCAATCAGAAGGAGGCTGGTAAGATAGGAACGCTTCAAATGCAGCCCCGCCACCGAATAGAAGTAAATCTGCCAGCCCAGGGAGGCCGTAAACTCCCCGCAGATAAATGCCCGCGCACAGTAATATCCGGCTACTGTCGGCGTAAAATCCGCACACGTATAGATTTGGAGGAACAGTATAAAAATGCATAAGGCCATGATCGGCAGGAAGAAAATTCTGTCCGGATTTGCCGTCACCGTCATGAGAACCGTGATGGCGATCAGGAAGCAAAGCTGAACGCCCCACCAGCCCCGGCTCTTTATGCGCTTCTTATTCTGCATCACAATCAGCAGGGCCGACAGCCAGTATGCGATTGCGTAATAGTATCCTGGCGTATCCGCCAGGTTCATCGTATTCATCTTATTTTCCCACCTCGTTCATGTAATCGTTGAGCACATCCAGAAACGCTTTCTTTCTGGAACGGCTGACCAGCACGGGGACTCCGCCCACGGTCGCTATGCCGTTCTGGAAATTCTCCACATGTTCCAGATTGACGAGATAACAGCGGTTGCACCGGAAAAATGTATTGCTGTGAACCGCATCTTCGACCTCGTTCATCGTGCCCTTCGAACGAAACTTCCCCGCTGCCGTATAATAGATCAGATCGTGATCCTGCACCTCCACGTAATAGATCTGGGAAATATCGATCTTCTGCATTCCCCCTTTTACCGCAATTGTCAGATACTTCCTGTCCCTCTTCTTCATACGCACCAGCGCCCTGTCGATCCGCTGGGAAAATGCGAAATAGGACACCGGTTTTAAGACGTAATCCAGCGCGTCCACCAGGTAGCCCTTGATCGCATACTGGGGCATATTGGTGATAAAAATAATGACGACTTCGCTGTCATGCTCACGAATCTTTTCCGCCGCCGTCATTCCGTCCATAAACCGCATCTCAATATCCATCAGAATGATATCGTACTCCGCTTTATAATCTGTCGCAATGTCTTCCCCATCCTCAAATACCGTAATCTTTATTTTCTCCCCACTGTCCGCTTCATAGTGACGCAGATGCTCTGTCAGGCTTTCCGCATAATTCCGATCATCTTCTACTAACGCAACATGAATCATGGACTTTTCCCCTCTTTCTGCTACCCAATACTTTCCTATTAAATTATATACCACAAAAGAACCCCAGAGACAACCGTCTGGCTGTCTCCAAGATTCCTTCTCTCGTTGCAGTTCACAACCCCGTCATCCTCTGCTTCCCGGTCTGCCCCGGCTGGCTCATGGGCCGTTTCCAGTTCAAGTTTCGGGGATAAGCACTTCTAAACGTGCAGAATTTTTCTAAAAACCAGGGAAAATTCCCAAACTCGCTGCGCTCAGACAGGTGGGAATTTCCCCTGAACGAAAAATCCTGCGCGTTAAGAATTGCTAATCCCCTGCAAAGTCACTGGAAACGGCCCATGAGCCAGCCGGGGCAGACCGGGAAGCAGAGGACGACGGGGCTGTGAACTGCAACCTTCTCTTCCGTTTCTGTCCCTTACCGCTCCTTTACGACACGGAAAAAAGATGCAATAATGTTAAATACAATGGCCAGCAGACAGAATACCATGCCGATGACTGCACTCTTCATATCCGCCATAGTCTGTGCGTTGTTTTCAAACGTCATGATCGAGGCGATACCTGCCACGCGGCTCGAAATGAAGAGAACCAGTGCTGCCGTGAGCAGAACCCCGGCGATCACAGGCAGGAGGTCCAGATAGATTTTCGATCCGGCCCTTTCGTATCCGATGATGTAAACCAGCTCCAGCACACAGGCCGCCGCCAGACACACCACCTGAGACAGACTGACTCCCAGATTTCCGAAATAATCCGTATTGCAGTTTATATAATAAAATACCAGCCCTGCAATGGCAAATACCGTTGTTATTGCCGCAAGGTAAAATCCCGCGGACTGCTTTTTCAGAAAATTCATGCTTCTCCCTCCTGGCTCTCTTTCCGTTTTACACTCCTTAAGTACATGGCTGCTCCGCCCAGTGTCAGCAGCGCAAACACAATCCATGCCGCCGTCAGTGCGTTGTCATACCAGGTCCTCACGCTTACAATGCGGGAAGATTCTGCAAGGCCGTCCATCGCGTTGGAATTGGCCAGCGCATAGTTCTGCCAGAGCATTACATTCTTTAAATCCTGCATCATGGAAGCGTCTTTGCTGACCGCGTCCACGGTCCAGTACGGCCACTTCGCGGTGACTGCCGCAATGTCATTATCGCCGGTGTTGCAGGTCATCGTAACGCCGCAGTGAACCGCCTCCTTTAACACGCTGTAGTTGGCGTCCTGGATAAAGTCTTCCGACATCAGTCCCTGAAATCCCCATTCCTTATGAAGAATGTTCATGAGCAGTCCGTAATGCGCGTTGCCCGCCGTGCATCCAATCCGGTTAAAGGTTGTCATGACTCCCAGCGCGCCCGCATCCTCGATGCTGGCCTGGGTACCGCGGAGTTCATTTTCGCGCAGCTTCTGTTCCGTCATGAAAGCGCTGATACCCGACCGGTTGATCTCCGTGTCATTGGCTGCAAAATGCTTCGGAGCGATGATACATCCGTATTCCTTTCCTGCCGCGATGTAAGCCGCCGCCTGATAAGCAGTCAGCACCGCATCCTCCGAGTAGTACTCATGGTTTCTCGCATTGTAAGGCAGACGGTGCAGGTTGGTCCCCGCACCCCAGAAGATCGGTAAGTTGGACCAGATCGAATAATTTCCGATCACTCTGCCGTATTCCGCGGCCAGTTCTTTGCTGAAGGTCTGTGCAATCACGGTTTCGTTGCACATGGTTCCGAATTTATAGCTTAAATTCTTGTCGTCGCTGCTGACTGCGTAAGGATCTCCCGATTCGGCATCCGTATTTGCATACTGTCCGAGTGTGTAGGAATTAATTCCGTTAGGCCCGTCGTTCTGAACCGCCTCCGGGGACACGATGGATTCGATCGTCTTCGTGCTGGTGCCTCCGAAACCGGTACGGATCATGGCTTCTTCCAGCGTAATCTGGTCGATCAGCTGCTGCCATCTGGGATCATTGATATCTTCCACTCCCTTTAAGGCCGCAAGCGTCAGGCCGTTGTCCGCGCCAAAGGTAACGGAGGATGGATCCCCCTGTTCCCGGATCTCCACCAGGTCATTTTTAAGGACTTCCAGCATTTCCTCTGTGGCAGTTAAATCCTTATAGGTTTTCGGCCACGTACCGGACCAGTCGCTTCTCGTTAAGTAAGTAACCGTACCGGGCATATAGTAATTTAAATCGGCGTCGCCAAGCTGATTCTCGACCGCGGTTCCATTGGCACTGTATGCAAAGGTTGTGGAATCAAAGGAATCCAGCGTCCATGTTTTCACACAGTCTTGATTTCCGTCTTCCGTCATGCCGTCCGAGACGGTCTTTCCCTGCGCCGCAAGCACGTTGTTTACCGCCTCATGGGAGCCGTTGCCCAGCGTAAAATAGTAGGTCCCGTCGTCTAAGATAAAGCAGCCTTTCGTCCCCGCCTCATTGTCACTGGCGCTGTCCCAGCTGGTCATATCCTGCGCGTCCGCTGTGATCGTGACCGTCACGGATTCTCCGGGATTTAACAGCTCCGTCTTCGCGTAGTCGAGAAGCTGAACCGCGGATTTCTCTACCTGATTCTTCTGATCGTACTCCGTATAGGGCAGGGAAACGTAAAGCTGAACCACATCTTTTCCCGCAGTGCCGCCGGTATTGGTCACAGTAACCGCCGCCGTCACTGTTTTGGCCGCCAGATCCACTTCCAGGCTGTCCAGGGTCTGGCTGAAGGTCGTATAGGAGAGGCCGTAGCCGAAGGGATAGGAGACTTCCGCATCGTACTGCCAGGATGTGCCGTTTACACTTCCCACCGCATCGGAGGCATTTCCCTGTCCCAGAACGCAGTCCGCATACCTCGTTTCATAATATTTATATCCCGTATAGATGCCTTCCGCTTCCACCAGCGCGGAATTAATGGAATAAGCCGAATCCGCATTGGTGTATTCGAAATTCCCGTAATTCTGTGCGGCCGGAGAATTGCTGTTCTTTACCGCGTACGTATCGGTCAGATGGCCGGATGGATTGGCCGCTCCGCTTAAAATATCGGCCACACCGTAGAATCCGTATCCGCCCGGAAGTCCGATCTGTAAAATGGCATCCACACCCGTGTTGTTCTTGATCTCGTCGATTTCCATGGCGCTGGCATTGTTCAAAAGCACGATGACCTTTCCGCCGGCTGACTTTTTCGCATCCACCGCGGCCTGAATGATCTCCCGCTCCGTATCCGACAGGCCCAGCGGATCCGTCTGATTTAAGCTCTGCTCCGGATTAACGCCGTCTTCTCCAGGCATATAGTTGCCGTTTTCCGTAGCGGCGCGGGCCAGGGTCACCACCATGACGTTATAATCGGAAAGGCTGTCCTTCCATCCCGGAGCGGCGCTGTCCATGGCCTCCTCGTCGGCTTCCAGACTGGTAAAGGTTCCCGTCGTGGAAGGCGCTGTCGTCCGGTAATACGTGGTCTTTCCCCACGGGAGGATGGCTTCTGATTTGAAGCTTTCCTTCATCCCCTCATACATGGACTGTAAAACCGGATTGATTACAAACCCCTTCGAGGCGAAGGCAGTCACCATATCGACCGTATCCGCGTCGGTTCCCGTATTTACGGACAGCGTGCTTCCGAAATCTCCGCCCTGTACCGGATAATAGCTGCTGAAGCCCAGCAGGGATACCTTCTTCGTCTCCGCCTCCGAGAGAGGGAGCGCGCCGTTATTCTTGAGAAGCACGGAGCCTTCCTCATTCATACGCTCTCCAAGATCCTCAATGGCGTCCAAAAGCTCTGTCGTACTCTTATAATCAGAAGCGTATGTATACAGTTCCTCTGCAGAAGCCCCCTCGGTGAGAATCTTCGAACTCTGTGTTCCAAGGAATTTATCAATATCCGTTCGAAATCCGCCGATCACCATGGCTGCGGATAAGGATACTGCCAGAAACGATGCGGTAAGCGTCGTTACCCCCCGCCAGATATGACTTTTTACTTTCATCTTCTACCTCCTCTTATTTAGTGCCCCTGCCTTTTTATCAGCAAGCTTTTTCTGATATTTTTCTTCTTCCCGCTCGTAGCTTAAGCCTTTCTTTCGGCAGTACGCCCTTAATTCCTCTTTGCGGGCCTCCTCTGCCGCACGCTCCGCTTCTTCCTGTTCCATGCGGAGACGCTCTTCCGGCTCGATCCATTGGCCGCCGGCGGCCAGAACCGCCTTCTTCTGGTGCTCCAGAATGATCTGCTGGTCCGCTTTCACATGCTTTTCAACCTTTAAGAAGCCCATCAATACAACGATGGCCGCGTAACAGATCAGCTCGATGGCCAGATAGCAGACTACCAGCATCGTCTGAACGCCTGCGTTCTGCACAGCCGCGGAAGCATCGTATCCGCTGGCCGTTAAAAGGGCATTGATGATGCCATTTCCAAGGCCGGTCATGCCTACCATGATGGCGCCGTATACCGACATGGTGAACCCGTCGCTCCGGAATCCATTTCTGGCCTCCAAGTGGTCCAGCACATCGGACAGCAGCGCCAGTGTCACATACATGGCCGGTATGGAACCGATCCCCTTTAAAATCACACCGACGCAGACAAGCATGAAATTATGGACATCTATAAAGCTCACAAGTCCGCCCACTACGGAGACGGCAAGTCCAATCGTTACGGCCCGCTGTTTTCCCAGTTTATTGGCAATCGGCCAGGCGATTACCATGCCCACTGCCGTCGGAATGCCTCCGATCAGCCCCAGGGTCCCCATGGCCGCGCCTGCTGCCGCTTCGCTCGTAATTCCATCAAACATCCAGCGGCAATAATAACTCATGGAGCCATTTTTTACGAGTCCGCCAAACTGAAACAGCAGGAAATACAGGATAATGATCCACCAGTACCGGTTCTTTACACACGCCTTCAGCTGCTTCATCATGGGAAGCTTCTCCTCCCGGATATCCAGCTTCAGGTTTTCCTCCGTGATCCGCTCCCGCGTAAAATAGTACTCCAGCATGATTCCCAGAAATGTGACGATACACAGGATCACCATCACCATGCGCCAGTTACTGTAGCTTGCCGCGGTGTCGATCACGCCGTCCTTCTCCACAAACAGGAAGCTCTGAAGCAGCATCGGCACCAGTATGCTCGCGCCGATTCCCACCGCCGCCACACCGGAGGCGTTGGAAAAGGTGGCCAGCATTCCGCGGTGGTTTAGATTTCTGGTGGACAGGGCCACCATGGAGCTGTGGGCCGTATAGAAAAATGGATACGCCACGGCGTAATACAGATTATAGGATAAGGCGATCCACACCATCTGCATGGCCGGGCTTGCCCCCTGAGGGGATAAGAATAAGAGGGCGATGGCAATGACCACCAGCGGAGCCGAGAGGAACAGATAGGGCCTCGCCTTCCCCTGCGGCGTCCTCGTATTATCGATCAGCCGCCCCACTACGAGATTACCGATAATAACGAAGATTACGGAGACCATCGGCAGAAATGCCGAGAAACGTCCAAACCGCCCCGTATCCGTCCAGCCAATCACATCGGAATAGTACCGGTTTAGATAGGAGCCAAACACGGCGTTAGATATAAACGCGCAGAACGGTCCAATCAAATATCCCAGCAGCATCTCCCTCGTCTTTACATTGGCTGACGTGATTTTTGTCCGCATCAGCGGATTTTCAAAAAAGTTGCCTGTCTTCATTTCTGTTTCCCTTCACTCATCGTATATTTTCCGCTTCCCAGCGTCCTCTTTGTGCCGCTCGGCATGGTCAGATAACAGACCGTTCCCACCGGCACCTCCACCGTGATGGTAAAGATCCCATTTTTCAGCTCCCATTCGCTGGAAACCGGCCCGTAAGCGGTTATCACACGGCCTTTGGCCCACGTAATGCCGCCTCCCATAAGCGGTTCTATCTGAAAGGACTTATAACCGCCTTCTAACGCTTCTATGCCGGCGATCCGGCGGTATAAGAAGTCTCCAACCGCACCGCTGGCGTAGTGATTGAAGGAAACCATGCCGCCGGTGCCGTCGTCGGCCCCCGTGTTGCAGGTTCCGTCTTCCCGCAGGGCATCCCACCGTTCCCAGATGGTCGTACCGCCCACCTTCATCTCGTACAGCCAGGATGGGCACGTATCGGTCAGAAGCATCTGGCAGGCGTCCTCGCCGTAACCGTTATCCGCCAGGGCAAACAGGACGAAAGGTGTTCCTGGAAATCCGGTGCCGATATGGTAGTCATTATCCCGGATCAGGCGGACCAGATGAGCCGCCGCCTTCTTTTTATCCTGTGCGGATAGCATCTGGTAGTAGAGTGGAAGCACGTAGGCGGTCTGAAATTCGGGTCTGACCGTGCCATCCTTCTCCATCAGAATCTCCCGGTACGCGGCAGAGGTCTCCGCACTCAGCTTTGCATAGTATGCGGCGTCCTCCTCTTTTCCCAGCAATCCGGCAATTTCTGAGACAATGCGGGAAGAGTTGGCAAGGCATGCCGTCGCCGTCCATTTGCCTCTCCCCATCCATGCCCACATGCCGATTCCCGGTGCGCACCAGTCTCCATAGTGGTGAAGCAGCTTCCAGATTCTCCGGTGTTTGCCAAAGGAAAACAGGCCGGCCCAGAATTTGCACGCGCCGATATACCGCTTCATGACGGGATACATGCGGCGCAGGAGATCCCGGTCTCCTCTCGCCCGGTACTCTGCCCAGGGAACCAGGATACAGGCGTCTCCCCAGTGGTCTACCGCCATGGGAATCATGATCTCCCACTGCAGCGGGACCCTCACTAAAGGTACCGTCATGGGAATGCCTCCGCCCCTGCTCTGCTCGGATTTCACATCCCGCAGCCACTTTTCCAGGAAACGGCTCATATTGAAGTTATAGGCGGCTGTCGGCGAGAACAGGGCGATATCCCCCGTCCATCCCATGCGCTCGTCTCTCTGAGGACAGTCCGTGGGAATATCCACGAAATTGGACTTCGCCCCCCACTTTATGCTGCTCTGCAGCTGATTGACCAGATTATGGGAACAGCGGAAGTCCCCTGTCTCCTCAATATCGGAGTACAGCGCCGCCGCCGTCAGCTCCAGGTCCTTTTCTTCGATTCCCTCAACACCCACATACCGGAATCCCATATATGTCATCCGCGGCGAATACGTCTGCTCTCCGTCCACACAGCAGTAGACCGCTTCCTGTCTGGCCGTCCGCAGCGGTTCCGTATAGAGCTCGCCGCCCATCAGAATCTCGGCATGTTTCCAGACGATGCGCTGGCCCTTTCTGCCTCTCAGCCTCGCACAGATCACCCCGGCAAAATTCTGTCCGAAGTCATAGATCAGCATGCCGCTCTTCGCTCTGGTAACCGAGACCGGCCGGAAGAGCTCATGCGCCCGGACCGGCACGCCATACTGCGCCGTTATCTCGGGATGAATGCGGACTTCTTCCAGGGCGGCATTTCTCCATGAAATCTGATCGTATTCCACAGCCGCGTCATACACCTCGCCGTTATAGAATTCCGTCTCCCGGTATCTGCCGTCTTCCGTGACGCTCCACGTCTCATCCGTACCGATTACTTCCGTGCTTCCGTCCGTGTGCACGATACGCAGTTCACACAGCAGCGCCTGGCGTTTCGCATAAACCCGGTTTCTTCTCTTATAAGTAAAGGCGCCCACCGCCCAGCCGCCGCCGACAACCGCAATCAGCTCGTTGGTGTCTCTTAATGAGTCGGTGATATCATACGTCTGATACTGAAGCTGATGCCTGTAGGAAGTAAAGCCCGGTGCAAAATAGTCGTTTCCGACCTTCCCGCCGTTTAACTGCAGTTCATAGATTCCCAGTGCGGTCACATACAGCTTTGCGCTTTTCACCTCTCGAATCCCATCAATCTTCTTTCGGAAGGTCATGGTCTTCGGTGAGATTTTTGCTTCCTTAAAATGATAGGAGCCGTCGGTTATCCATTTCGCCGTCCATGGTGTATGCAGGCGGCCTGTTTCAAAATCCATGCGGGCCTCTGCCGTCTCCCCCGCGTCATCGGTCACATGGACCGTCACCGCATACCGGGTAAATGGCTCAAGCTCCGGCCCGCCATAGGGCACCGCTACCTGGTCTTCCGTCACGGTGCTCCATCCGTTCATCCGAATGACCGCGCTCTTCAGTGATACATTCTCCCGGTCACTCTCCAGGTAGTAGGAAAATCGCGGCCGGGGATTGTCCGTCACGCATTCTTTTGTCAGATTTTCTACTGTCAGTCTGCCTATTCTCAGCATTTTGTTCCTCCTGATACTGCTTGACGTAAGTACGTATTAAATAGTGCCTGAAATCTGTGTCACGTGTGTATCCGTGATGCGGCAGTGCCGCCTGACGCATTTAGGACAGGAGGCTCCGGAACCAGAATCCTGCATTCTCTCACGCCGTCGCTCACCACAGCCTCCACACGGCCTTCGCCATCAGCGCGGATCGCCGCCAGCGCTTCCCCGTAATACGTATCCGTCTCACGGTTTAAGTAGCCGTCCCGGTTAAACGGGCAGGCGCTGCCAAGCCCAAGAAGCGTTCCTTTTGATACCGTTACCCTGATTCTGCCGCGTTCCAGTGGCTTTACCGTGCCGTTTCTGTCTGAGTAGCTGAGCTTCACAAAGCAGATTTCTTTGGGAGCGCACGCTTTCTGCTCCGGTATGGCGTTTAAATACGTTTCATTTTCAGCGGTCTCCAGGGAATTTCTCGAAAGCTCATCACCATTTTCATCGTAGGCCACCGCGGTGATTTTCCCGCTGTAATATTTCGTCTCAAACTGTACCAGCCGGCCCGCCTTTACCCGGCGGCTTCCCACTTTTTTCCCATTGATAAACAGATCTACACGGGCGGCCCGGGCGTATACTTCCACGATAGCCGCATTGCCGTCGCATCCGTTCCAGGACCAGGACTGTCTGGCGTTGCTCATCTTCCAGGCAGAGGGCGTATGCCTGTCCTTCGTATGATTGACCGGACGCACTCCGATCACAGGTTTCTGTTCCAGTTCAAATGCCGCTTTTGTGTAAGCAGCCTCGGCAAGAGGATTTCCGATCAGATCCACACGGCCGCTGCCCGCCGTCATCCAGCCGACACAACCGTTATCCTTCGGCGCATAGTCTTCGTATTCCCAGGCGCCGATTCCGACCTCCCCCATGTAATCCATTCCGGCCCATACGAAATCACCGATAATCCGTGGATTCTTCTTTGCTGTTTCCCAGAAATCATAGGCGTCCGAGCAGAAGGTCTCGCTTCCCAGAATCAGGCGATCCGGGTATTTTCTTAAATCATGGCGGTAACGGAATATCCCATAGTTATAGCCCGCGATATCCATCGCCGCAAATGCATCTCTCGTCTTCCTGTCGCATTCATAAAAGACAGCCCCCAGCTTCATTGTCGTTCCGCCCAGAATGCCAGCCAGATTGTTGAAGAACTCACTTCCCACTGCTTTCTTCTTTTTTCCGGAGTTCTCTGCTTCTTTTTTGGCTTTCTTGTCGCTGTAGACGCCGAATCCGACCGAGCTTAAGAAGTTGAAAAATATGTTGATGCCGCAGGTAACCGGGCGCGTATCGTCCAGACTGTGCAAATATTCGGTCATCATGGAGGTCAGTTTAATTCCCTTTTTCTGGGCCGTCTCGGACACTTCATTTCCAGTGGAGTACATGATCACCGACGGATGATTGTAGTCTTTCTCAACCATATCCTTTAAATCCTGCTTCCACCATTTCGCGAGATAGTTTACATAATCATACTCCGTTTTGTGGATATACCAGACGTCAACGTACTCATCGAGAACCAGCATTCCCAGCCGGTCACAGGCGTTCAGCAGCGCCTTGGAACAGGGATTGTGAGCGGAGCGAAGGGCGTTGTAGCCATTTTCCTTCATAATCCGTACTTTTCGTTCCTCCGCCTCCGGAAATGCGCAGGCCCCCAGGATACCGTTGTCGTGATGGATACAGGCCCCACGGAGTATGACTCTTTTTCCATTTACCGTCAGCCCCTTTTCGGCGTTCCACTCCAGCGTTCGGATTCCAAATGCCACCTCGGCGGTATCCGCCTCATAGGTTACCCGGCACGTATACAGATTGGGATGGCCGCAGTCCCACAGAAGGGCATCAGGAATTTCCACACTCACACCGATCTTTCCCTCCGTATCGGCAGTTCCTCCCGTCACGACACGGCCTTCCCGCAGGATTTCAATCGTCAGGCGGCCCACATCTGTGGTATCCACCAGCACCTCGACAACCGCCGGCCGGATACTCTTCGTCCGTACCTTCAAGCCGTTCATCAGAATGTGCCGTTTTTCAGCGAGATACAGGGACACCGGACGATAGATTCCGGCTCCGGAGTACCATCTGCTGTTGGGCTGGTCCGCGTTGCGGGCAATGACCTCGATCCGGTTTGTCTCCCCGTATTTTAAATATGGATTTGCGTCTACGTAAAAATTCGTATAGCCATATGGGCGGAACGCCGCCTGCTGACCGTTAATCAATACCTCCGCATTGTGGTAGACCCCCTCAAATTCAAAGACCGCATCTTTGTCCTTGTAATCGGCCGGCACATGGAACTCCTTTTCATATAGATAATCGTGTCCCTCAAACCAGCATCCGTTGATACCGCTTGCGCTTTTTTCCGATCGGTTTTCAGCAAGCATGGCGTCATGAGGAAGTGTTACGGGACGGCCGGAAGGGCCGGGCTGGCCGGAATACCCTTTTTTATCGTCAGCTTCGCCGCTGAGATGCCTGTACGTCCAGTTTTCATTAAAATCAATCCGTTCCATTGTTCTTACCCCTCACAGCTTTTTGAATGATCCCATCATAACACTTCTTAGGGATAATGAACCGTCGGATACGCAAACGGTATGTTTTTTAACGTAATTTGGATTTGTTTTTGCTCATAATAACAGCCGGAGTGGGTGGGTGGAAATTCGAGGCGAAGGTTTTTGTATATTATAAACAAATTTTGTTTTCGATTTTTAGCTATTTTTTTATGGTTCTCTTTTGCTTAATTTTTAAGTAAGTATTTATATAAGTATATAATCGAAAAAATAAGAGTTAAAAAGATCTGCAAATCAGACGCTTATTCGCTGATTTGCAGGGCTTTTTAACTCTTATCTAAACTGCTGTTTATATTTTCTTAGTAAAGCATATAATTCTGTTTGCCTCTGTAAAATTCATTGCTCTATGAAATTGTAAGCTGTCATCATTGTCTAATTCACAATCACTGGCAAATTCTTTGCATCCCTTTGATTTCGCCCAGTTTTCACACTCCGCCAGCAGCGCTCCTGCATACCCTTTATGACGAAAGCCTTCTTTTACAAAAATGCCTTCCAAATATCCAACCGGACTCGTTTCTGTTCCTTCCACATAATCATATCTTAATTGGCATTGGGCAAAGCCAACGGGAATATCATTTTCATACTTTAAGAAGAATTGAGCCTCTTCTTTCATGAAGAGGTCTGAGAATTCATTATTTAACTCTTCAACGGAATGATTGCTCCACATCATGGCAGCTAAATTTGCTATTGCAGCTATATCTTTTTCTTCTGCCCTTTTAATCACGGTTATCCCTCCAAACCCAATTTTATCAAGTGCGCATGATCTTTTAAACCGGATATGCTGCTGTACACAAAATACTTCGTTCATTTTCGATAGCGGCATCTGCGGGCATGCTTTCAATTTTATAAGTATTTCGACGCCAAGAGACGGGATATCTCAGAATTGCCCGCCACAATGTTATTAACCATGCTGGTATCTGCCTGGGCTCCGCTGTAATCCAGGACGCTTCCGCCAGCCTCCCGCACCAAAAGCATACCTGCCGCAAAATCCCAGATCTTCAGGCCTATTTCAAAATAGCCTTCCAGCCTCCCGCAGGCTACATGTGCAAGATCGAGGGCCGCGGAACCGCTCCTTCTGATATCCTGGCAGTCCAGGAACAGGCGTTTAAACAGCTCAAAGTTTTCATCTGCCATTTCTTTGTGATAAGGCGAGGTGCCTATGGCAATCAGACTTTCCTCCATATGTGTAGCACCGCTTACCGTAATCCGTTCCCCATTCAAATAGCTGCCGCCGCCCTTTTTCGCCTGAAATAGTTCCTTGCTGTAGGGATTGTAGATCATACCAAGCACCACCTCTCCCCCGCCCATCAGAGCCAGGGAAATGCAGCTGGTATGGTAATCGTGAATCAGATTGGTGGTTCCATCCACCGGATCGAGCACCCACACGAGACCGGATTGATCGATTTCCTGGTTTGCCTTCTCCTCACTCAGGAACTGAATATGAGGATAAGAGGCCTCTAAATGCTCCTGAATATACTGCTGTACCGCGTAATCCACTGCTGTTACGTAATCCGCAATTCCCTTTGTCTGAACCTGCCCGGCGGCCGTTCTATCCTGAAACAGGTTTCCTGCCTGCCGGAGAAGGTGCTCCAGCTCCTCAATATTGATATTTACAGCGTCCATTTTCAATATCCCCTTCTTTCTTTTTCCACAGAACCGCCAGAAAGAGCCTGCATATCCGGCTTAGGCAGCATCCTGCTTATCTTTTGTTTCATCACAGTTTTCTGAAATTTATTTTTCTAAATAGTTACACTATATCAGATCACGGTTTAAATCTCAAGTCCGATATACCGCAGCAAACAAAGCGGCATAGCCCATATGGCCTATGCCGCTTTGTTTGCTGTTTTTATAAGAGGTATTATCTTCAGTCCGGTTATTAGATGAAATCAAAATCCTTTCCTGGAACGCCGCATACCTGAAGAAAAGCCATGACACTCTCTTTCTCCTTCTCCATATCCACACCGGCGCGTCCCAGCCTGTCGCAAAGTCCCAGCAGCGCCGCCTCCCGGATGTCCACGGAACGCTTCATCTCCTCCAGCTGTGCACGTGCGGTCCCTTTTGTCACAAACAGGATTTGCATATGGTATCGCACCAGCCCGCAGACGGCATCAATAAATGCCTCATCTTCTGTAAAGACCAGAAGGAACTCCCGCGCCAGTTCCGCCCCCTCCCTGTCATGATTGTAGGAGGTAATCTTTCCATTCCGGAATCTGGTAACGGACGGTTTTCCAATATCATGAAGAAGGGCAGCCCACATAAATACCTGCGGATTTTTGCTTTGTTCCCGGTGCTTAGCCGCCTCGTCTACCACCATCATTGTATGGATCCATACGCTGCCTTCCGGATGGTATTTCGGTGACTGCTTTGTCTGTTTCATTCGTTTCAGAAGATCGAAGGGGAAATGATTAAATTCTTCCGTTTCCCCTATTTTCTCCAGGTACTCGGATGGACGGTCGTCCAGAAGGAGATGTGATTCTATTTTTCTGTATTGCTCTTCCCTGTATATCTCTTTTTCATTTCTGTCTTTTAAGCTCATAACCATTTCTCCGTCAACTGCTCCAGTTTCTCTACTGGAGGCAGACATCTGCTGCCGCTGCAGAGATAGAACAGCATACCGTCTTCCGGCACCAGATAATCTCTGGTATATGGCGCCAGCTTTGCCAGTTCCATTTCATTGTCCGCAGTCTTCACCACGACGGCCAGTCCCGGCACCGTTTCTGACAGATATGCCAGACGGTTAAGCAGTGTCTTCTGCTCTGTATCGCGGACAGCAGGTGAAATCGTACAAACCAGTTCCTTTGACGGATACAGAATATTCATCATTGTCAGCAGCGCATAGCTGTGCCCGGAGGGATATCCCTCCATGGCGCCGGCCAGATAATGCAACTGCTGATCCAGTATTTCCTGCCATTTTGACTCCCCGGTAATCTGTACCAGCTGCTGAAGTCCCCGGGCAGCAGCCGAATTTCCAGAAGGCATTGCACCGTCATAAGTCTCCTTTGTCCTCACGATAAGCTGTTCCCCGTCTTTTGCCGTAAGATAGAATCCGCCCCGCTCCCGGTCAAAAAACTGCTCAATCATCGTTTCCGCCCAGGCAGACGCACGCGCGAGATACTCTTCCTGGAAGGTCACCCTGTAAAGCTCCAGCAATGCGAGAATATAGCAGGCATAATCGTCCAGCTTTCCCTCTCCCGCAGCATCGCCATCACGATAGCGCACCATCAGCCGACCGTTCCTCGCAAGGTTTTTACGGATAAATGCTTCCGCCCGCACAGCCAGGTCCACATACTCCGTCTCACCCAGCACAGCTCCGGCCTTCGCACACGCGCAGATCATCCAGCCATTCCAGGAAACCAGAATCTTATCGTCCTTGTGAAGCCGGGTCCGTTGGAGGCGGTATTCATATAGCTTTTGAAGGTCAGCTATTGTCAGTTCCTTTTTTGCCTGTTCCGCTTTTGTGTATCCTGCGTTTACATCTTCCTCATACGCTTCATTTCCCAACAGATTCGGTATGCTTTTCCCTTCGAAATTTCCATGCTCTGTAATCCCATAACGGTCACAAAATGCCGTGCCTGCGTTTTCGCCCAAGACCCTGCATATTTCCTTTGGGGTGAAAACATAATACTTTCCTTCTACGCCGTCGCTGTCCGCATCCTGTCCGCAATAGAATCCGCCCTGTGCATCCGTCAGTTCCGCACCCACATATGCAAGAATCTTCCGCGCCACGCCTCCATATAACTCACGGCCGGTCAGGCCGAAGGCTCCCACATAAGCCAGAGCCAACAGCGCATTATCATAAAGCATTTTTTCAAAGTGCGGCACCAGCCACCTTTCGTCCGTAGAATATCTGGAGAATCCGCCGCCAATATGGTCGAAAATTCCGCCCCGGTACATCTGCACCAGCGTTATTTCCGCCATAGTCAAAGCTTCCCGCTTCTTCTCCCTCGTTCCATATTCCATCAGAAACATCAGATTATGGGGTGTCGGAAATTTAGGTGCGCCGCCAAAGCCGCCATTCTTCTTATCGAAATTGCCTGCAAACTGCCGAAATGCCTGATGCACCAGATCCATTCCTGGCTCCGCTGACACTGTCGCCCGTTCCTGTTCTTTCAGGTATGCTTCGATCCGTCCTGCACTGTCTAAGAGTTTTCCTCTGTTCGTTTTCCACTGCCCTGCCACCGCAGTCAGCAGTTCTTCCAGACCAACCCGGCCGTACCGTGCTTTAGGCGGTAAATACGTGCCCGAAAAAAACGGTCTGCACGCAGGTGTCATAATAATCGTGAGCGGCCATCCGCCCTGTCCATTCATGGCCTGGCAGACTGACATGTATACAGCATCCACATCCGGCCGTTCCTCCCGATCCACCTTTACACAGATATACTCCCTGTTTAAATGCTCATGTGCGGTAAAGTAACACACAAGAATTTGATAGACAGCCTTCACTATTCAGAAAAATTAACCAAAAAAAAGCAAAATTGAATTTGATAATTGATATAATAGCTAAAATATGGTACTATAAAACAAAGGGAGATGATGCCAATGGTTTGATGAAACACACAACAAAATATAACTTTTTAAGCAAAGGAGGAAGTCCATAATGAGAAAAATCAAAACAATATTAGGGATAGTTTTTTCTTTAGCTATTGTAACAACAATGAACACTACTGTTTTTGCAGCTAACGATTCAGGAATACCAGAACGTAGAGGAGTATATATACGAGAATGTGTAGGTTATGAGCCTAATTATACGAATATTGATTATACTCATAAATTATTAGGTTCTGTTTCAGGCGATAATACTCAAGGCTCAAGTCCTATGCAAATTACATATCAATATGAACAAAGCGGAACAACCACCGCATCTATTGCGGGTTATGCCAATGGCACAACAGAAGCAAATGTTGTTTTTGCAAAAATGCAGGCGGAAGTAGGAGTTGAAGTTACCGGTTCACGTAGTTGGACAAAAGGAACATCAGCGGGTGTCTCATATAGTATTGCACCGGGGAAATTTGAAGTGTTAAATGTTTATATTCCTGCTGTTAGAACAGCTGGTCGTTTAAAATACAAGGTTTATATGGACGGCTATCCTGAAAATGTTTTTTATGAATATAAAACATTAACAGAATCTTATGCACCACAAAAAAATTCTGTCCATTATAAAGTAACAACTTCTAGCTACTCAGCCATAAAAGTTCCAAAGGGAATGACGGTATACACGCCAACAGGAGTATATAAAGCACAATGAAAAACAAATTGTTTATATTACTATTAGCTTTTGTACTTTTGTTGAGTGCTTGTTCTAATAATTCTCCACCTGATGACAACACAAAAGAAGTACTGCCAGAGCTTGAAAGTGCCGGTTCTATTGAAAGCCGGGGCGAGAAATTTATTGAAAATTTTCCACAGGACTATCCTTCATTTGAATTATTAGAATATGTTTTTGGTTCCGCTGAAAATGCCCCAATACAACTGGTTGCGATAGCCCGAAATAAAGAAACTGGTTCATCAGCTACATTATTTGTGCTTGATGAAAATGGGGTAGGTCAGGTAGTTCTTGCAAGTGGTTATTCAGCGACATATTGCAAAGAAGATGGATTACAACTTGATAAAAACGTAATTTCTATTTCTTTGAATTTGGAAATCTCTAGTACAAATTCTGAAATTCACGACTTTAATATTACAGTAACACAGGAGGAAAATCAAGGTAAAGTCAATACAGTGTATTCTTCACAAGAAAACATCAGATCGAAAGTAGCAAATCCAGCCGAGCCAGTCAACGGCAAGTAAATGGGCTTCGCCCACCGTTGACAGCCCCGCCTGTCTTTGCAAATGTGTAGCCAAGAGGACGATAGCCCAAAGTGCTACCGCCCTCTTTTATTTTACAACTGAATAACCGCTGCCCCATAGCGGCACATGAAGCAGTAAGTCTGAAAAAGATTTGCTGCTTTTTTTGCGCCCATTTTTGGCAAATCGAGAAAGTATCGGTACTGATAAGTGAGCAGGGGGAAATTCCCGTTTTCTATCAAGCAGCGGGCAAAACACAGCTTCTGAAACGCCTTATTGTTGGGAAAGACCAAGCCGCCGGAAAAGTCTTTGCCAGAAAGAGAGGGAGAACGCCAGCCCGCAGCCTTTTATGAAAAAACTGGTTGCGATTTCCCGAAAAAGTGGCAGTAGGAAGTGAGCGGCAGTCCGGCAGTTTCTTAGAGCAAGATTCTACCGCAGTACCAAAATTCGCTTATCGCTCATTTTGCCCCTGCGGGAATCTTGTTGGGGAGTGCCTTCCCCAAACCCTGCCATGCGGCTTACGCCGCTTATCCCGCCGCAGCCATGCGGCAGTCGAAAGGAGGTTTTACCATGCGAAAACGATACAACACACCGCACCGCAGCCGGGTAGTCAAGACACGCATGACCGAGG